>TARA_R110001592_G_scaffold8105_2_pt1 | contig 618926 bp, 463 predicted proteins | sample TARA_R110001592 | Tara Oceans TARA_R110001592 (sample SAMEA4398387) | marine metagenome | biome: Polar Biome; feature: [SRF] surface water layer (ENVO:00010504); material: water (ENVO:00002006), including particulate matter (ENVO:01000060) such as... | depth 5 m
ATGCCTTTAATTTTTGGCTAAAGCCAGATGGCTCGATATTGCCTTATAAATGGGCTGAAGCCCATTCCTATTGAATTATTGCTTTGATTTTTGATCAATCGGCTCACCGATTTATAAGAACATCGACTGGAGAAGGCATTACGAACTCGTCAACCTATGGCTTCGACTCCGCTCAGCCGCCGGGGGTTCAGAAGGAGCCAGGCAAAAACATATTTAAATGAAACCATTCTTCTTTTTCAATAGCCCCTAGCTTTAGCTGGGGGAGGGTAGGTGTGATTGGTTTTTTTTGGGGCTTTAGCCCAATGTTTCATTTATTGAGGCAGATCGGATATGTTTTTATCGGTTAAATTATGGGATAGGTGATATTGTTTAGGTACCCATTTTGCCTTTAATTTTTGGCTAAAGCCAGATGGCTCGATATTGCTTATAAATGGGCTAAAGCCCATTCCTATTGAGTTGTTTTTTGATTAATGTTGAAAACTTTAGGCCTTAATGGTCTATTTAAGTTTTGCTAACAATTGACCATGCAGGGTATCTGGATTTTCATTACTTATTTACTTTAGCATTTAATGTTGCCCTGTTTTTAAGCGGGCACATAAACAAATTGGATGTAATTTGTTAAAGGAAAAGGGTATTTGTACTATCATCTAACAGATTTACTGTCAGGGCTATTGGTACTTGTAACATATTGTCTATATTAGGAGTAAGGTGTTTTTAGAAAATAAAGCACAAAGCATATCTATGGTTCTGCGCAATGCTTACAATTGGTTTAACCGCGCCAATTATCATTGACACAATAAATATTTTTAGATAGTTATTTAGCAAAGTTTTTATTAAAAATAATATCCCAATGAGTTCATTTAGTGCAATAAAACACATGGCCCTTCTCATGGTTGTAAATCTATCCCTTCATAATGCAATTGCACAATCTAAAAAGGCTAGTAATGCATCGCAGCTTAAAATTCTAGAAGTAGTGGAGATTTCTGATAATCAGCTTCAGGTGAATGTTGAATACAATTATACCGGAAAGGCTGGTTCAAATGATACTTTCATTCATGCATTTCCGGTTGAGAGTGGTGGTGGCTCGAATTTTAAAGAGCTAGAGATTGAAAAAATACCGCTGAAATCCGGAATTAACCAGGTGGGTCTACTTATTACAAAACGTCCAAATACGAAGGCATTCACTAGTGAAAGCATCAAGGTCTGCATGATGGCATCAAGGAATTTGATATTGTGTGAAGTATATTCGTTTGAAAAATCATGGCTAAATTTTGACCTGCCGGTAAAGGTTCTCTCATTTTCTTCAAGCGAAAACAAAGTTAACAAGGGCGATTCTGTTAAGATATCCTGGCAAACGGAGAATGCATCAAAGGTTATGTTGGGGGAGCATGGTTCAGAGAAATTCCAGCAGGTAAGAAAATCGGGAAGTATAAATGTTATGGTAGACAAGACCACGACCTATACGCTAATGGTATCGCCTCTTGCTGTAAAAGGGGAGCCGGTGAAGTTGGAGACCAAATCACTTACCATAAATGTCTCTATCGATCCTGTGATTGGCAGGTTCACTTCAAATCGAAGTACCATTCGCAGAGGACAAAGCAGTAAATTGTCATGGGAGGTGTATGAAGCAGAGGAGATCAGCTTAAATGGTGAAGCGGTAACCGCTTTTGGAGATAAAATAGTATCCCCAATAAGAACAATGAAGTACACCTTAGAAGCCCGAAAAGGGGAATTAGTAATCAGCGAAGATTATGTTGTTATGGTGACTCCTTTTGGTGCGCCTGTTTTGAGCAATCCTTTCTCGAGTATAGAATTGTGTAGAAGTGTAGATGAAAGTGGAGAAAGCTATCGATGTATTTCTTCTGATGGCCCATTCACCTCAAATGATAAAATATATGCCATTGTGCGCGTTCAAAACCTATCGAAAGCAGCCCATAATTTAAAGCTGACCACGTACAACAGTTTTGATGGAGAGGAATGGATAGAAGTGCACCAAGAAAACAGGAGTTTGCCCAAACGAGATACAGACGGATACCTCGAGTTTAAACTTGAAGTAGAAAATACGGGCGAAGGCAAGAAGAAACTCTCCTTTATTTTAGATGGGAACAATACTACTAATAGCGAGATTGCCTATTGCATTGATTGTTCCCGAATGTGGGAATAAGGTGTCTGGAATTTTAGGACTATCTTTTTATCAACCTTGTCAACCTCCTTATTTCCCCTAAAGAGGCGATTAATACTAACCAAATCAGGAAGTTTTTTTCAATTGATTTCTGTATTTTTGACTTTAAATTCTTTCCGTTCCTATGCGAAATTTTGGTTCCGATTTGTTAGATTGCCTTTGGCTGATCAAAGGTAATGGCTCTTTTGTCACCACTCACTCAGCCCCTTTTGTATTTCCCGGTCTTTCAGTATTAGGACAGGGAGAAATTGCTTATCCCATCAACGAACTACAGGCCAATGCATTGATTCAGGCCGCAGAAAAAGCACCTTTCGGTAAAGGTAACCAAACCATTATTGATGATACCGTGCGGAGTGCCTGGGAGATTGAGGCTGAAAAACTGCAGTTTATTGGGCATCAATGGGATAAATTTTTGCTAAATGCACTGAACACCATCAAACCAAAGTTGGGTATTGAAGATTTTGAGGTAGAAGCCAGTCTTTATAAAATGCTGCTTTACGAAAAAGGGGATTTCTTTCTTTCCCACAGGGACACTGAAAAGGAGAAAGGGATGTTTGGAACATTGATTATTGGGCTGCCCTCAAAACATAGTGGTGGTGAACTCTTGGTCCGTTTTGACGGAGAAGAACAAAGTGTGAATTTCGCAGAGGAGGCAGGAAACTCCCGGATACCCTATGTAGCGTTTTATGCAGATTGCGAACACGAAATCAAACCGCTGACAGAAGGCTATCGGGTATGTCTTGTATATAACCTAATCCAAAAAACATCTGCAAAGGCAATTCGCCTGGAACCGCTTTCAGAACATGTAACGAAATTAGCCACCATTTTAAAGGCAGGTGCAGGTAATCGGGCTTTTTCTCCTGGAATTGTTTTGCTGGGACACCAATACACACCTGAAAACTTTTCACAGAACCAGTTAAAACTGAACGACCGTGCAAGGGCGCAGGCACTGGTCCGGGCGGCAGCTGATGCAGGGTATTATGCCAAAATGTGCCTGGTCACTTCTCAATTATCCGGAATTCCGGCTTATGATGGATATGGTTGGGATGAAACACCGGATGATAATGTGGAAATGGGTGAAGTGTATGACGGCATTGTCTCTATTGAGCATTGGGTAGAGGAGGGCCCACCTCCCCTTAGGAGTATCGAAGTGGATGAGGACGAATTGCTGGCCACTTTTAAGCTGAATGATGGGGATCCGGTAGAAAAGGAAAACACGGGTTACATGGGAAATTATGGGCCCGACCTGATGCACTGGTACCATTATGGGGCAGTAGTTTTTTGGCCCAAAGAATACCAAGAGGAGATGTTGCTGAGGGAGGATATACCCAATCAGCTAGAATGGGTTGGGTATTACAATACAAAAAGGAAACATCTCTCCGGGAAAGAAACAGCGATCTGCGAGTCAATCCTGAAAGGTGTCCTAAATGCGCAAGGTACAGCGCCTAAAGCCCAATACCATGTTATTGCTGATTGGGTTACAGGATCCAGGGATGAAACTACCTTTAAAACCTTGGGCTATCCCTTACTTAAACGTTACTTTCAACAAATCCAACCAGATTATTGGGTAAAGCTCGTAGCAACATATCCTTCCAGGCATTTCGAGCTACTATTCAAACAGATTGGTCAACAAGGGAATGTATCCCATTTGCACCACCTTCTGGAAATTCTGATGGAACTGACAAACATATCCAATAGTAACAATCTTCCAGCCTCCCAAATGGAGGCTTTACCCGAATATTTCTCTAACGCTGCTCAACGGCAGGAAAAGCCTCTGGTGAATGGCACAGCCCTGACAATTCTATTAAATATTGAAAAATTGCTGCCCCAGCATAAAGAATGGGTTGATCGGATGGTTGCACTACTTTGCGAAAATAACGAAAGAAAATACATCAATGAAGTTCTTATGCCGGTGGTCCTTAATCCGGAATTGGACACCAGCTTTTCTAAAGCCCTTCTTTCCTTTACAAAAGAGAATTTACAATATCGGGTCGACAACAAACCACAACCACCTTCCAATTGGTCACGGCCAGTACCTAAAAAACAAAAAAACCTGAGAATCTGGAAGTTGCTGGAGTCTTTTCTAGAATCTCCTGTTGAGCAGGTGTTTGATTTCCGCAAAAATCAAGAGGAAAGAACGAAAATGGAAGATGCTATCGCAGATGCTACGGTTGACCTTCGAACAGAAACCATACGGAAAGGCTCCCCACATACACTGCGCCTGATCAAAACGGAAGATGCATATGAAAAACAGATCAGGGAATGGTATGAAGATGTTGTATTATTGGAGCAGGTCAAGAAAATGGTGAATTAAACGATCCACCGAAATTTACCGATTATATTCCGAATTGTTTAGAAAAATAGTCGGACGGGTATAACTGATCAATAAAATAATTCAGGGTATTATTTGGAGGAACCCATTTCACTTTTAATTTTTGGCTAAAGCCAGGTGATACAATATTTCCCTATAATGGGTTGAAGCCCATTCCTATTGAATTTATTTCTTTTATCAATTGGCTTACTGGCACCTAAGTCCTGTGGGAGAAGTTGGTATCACGTATTCGTTACCCTATGGCTTCGACTCCGCTCAGCCGCCGGGGGTACGGAAGGAGCCAGGCAAAGATGCTTAAAAATGATACCATCCTTCTTTATCAATAGCCCCTAGCTTCAGCTGGGGGATGGTATGGATTTTCTCTTCTCTGTGGCTTTAGCCAAATCATAATACCAGAAATGACTCCAAAAAACTATGCGAAGGGGAGGATGTTTGCTTCATTGATGAAAGTTGAAAACTTTCGGCATTATGGGGCTAAGTTACGCTTCGCTACACTTCGACCAGTTAGGGACCAGTCAGAGGCTTTGCTGAGAGTTGAAAAGTTTCTGCATCATGAGCTATTTAAACTTAGCTAATCATAGGCCAGACAAGTGATTTTAACTTATTTATATCAATGCCGCTAAAAAAATTTGCCTACAAATTTATTATAAAACATTTTTTTACATTTAAAATACAAAAAAGTTGGTTTAAAAATAATTTAATTGTTAGTTTTGCTTTCTGTTACTTTTTCAGCAAATAGATTTGATAGTGTCTGATTGGTGTGGGCTTTAATTAAGATGTGAATATTACTTAAGCGTAGGAGGTAGCAAAAGGTAGGAATGAGTGAAGTATAAGGAATTGTAGCTGTTGGTTCTTTTTATGAATAAAGTAGCTGGATTTTTTGACTTTTAAAAGCGTGTTATTTTAAATAATTTTTAACAAAAATATTAAGAAAATGAAAGTAAAATTTTACCTGGTGGCATTGATTATTTTGGCACTAAATCTTGACTTGCTTGCACAAGAGAAAACGATAAACGTGGAAATTACAGATCCTACTTCAAGAGGACTGTTAACTGGTACAATTGGCGTCATAGGTACGGCAGAAGATGGATATTTTTTATTGCGAGCCATTTCCAAAGGTTTTTCATTATATGGTGTTGGTGTTGGTACCAAAGGGGTGTTGGTTGTTGAAAAATTTAGCAAAGACTATGTACTGGAAAAAAGTAGGAAAATAGAGGACATTCCAATGACTGTCATGAATAAGGCCAATGACAAAAGCTTTGAGTTTTTTTACCAAGACAAAAGTAAGGGAATTTGGTTGTTTTATTCAGATGAATCCGATGATAAAAACCGTTTGTTCAGGAAAAAGCTGGACCAGGAAACCTTGGCTTTTGGAAAGCCGATTATGGTTTCCGAACAGCCCATCCTAGACAAAAAGCTGGACAGAAGATCAAGCTATAGTATTGTCCCTTCTGAGGACAATAGCAAATTTGCTGTTTTCTCCTTTGTAGGCAGTAGGAGCAATGAGGGGTCTGAAGCATATGTTGAGGTTTTCGATGCCTCGATGAACTCCGAATGGAAAATGAATACTAGTATACCTGAATTCCAAAAGGGAGGGCAGGACACGAAATTATATGGTATTATAAAATCCTTAAATAGCAATGGTAATGTTCGCCTTTCTAATGAAGGGGTGTTTAATATGTTGAGTAAGGTGGATATAGTAAAAGGGGGCAATGAATTTATGCACTTCATGTATTCATTTTATAGGGGAATTGATGACCCCGTTATTAATTATTTGAAAAACACAGACAAATACCTCTTGAGAATGTCACTGGTTCAGGACAAGAACAAAGATGTTAGACTGGTTGGTTATTATTCCAATGATAAAAAACTTAGGCAAATTGATGGGATGTTTGTTCAGAGTTTGAACCCATTTACCTTGGCAATAGACAATGAAAAATTCATTCCATTTTCGGATGAAAATAAAGTGGATTTTCTATACCAAAGTGAGGATTACTTAACAGGTAAAGACAAACGAAAAGTTGAAAAGGGGAAGGAGATGGAGGTTCCTTCCAATACTTACATCAAGTCGATATTTGTCAATGATGACAATAGTATTACGTTGTCTTCAGAGTATTATCAGGCCTATACCTATAATGGTAAACTGTATCATGTTAATGAAGATTTCCAATTTACCAATATCTCAGAAAATGGTGAGATCAATTGGATACAAAATTTCAACAAACGCCAAAAAGACATTACTCTGCATACGAATGGGATTTACCAAATGTATGAAAATGGCACCATTTATTTTATTTACAATGAGCCCCTAAAGAAAGAAATTCATGTAGGTCATATAAATAGTGACGGGGAAATAAGTTCTAAAACCGTATTGAAATCTAGAAAAGGTGGTGAATTGAAGAGTTTTTGGTTGGTTCCTGGTACCATATCAAGAGTAGGAGATAACACCTATGTAGGAGTAGCTGCCAAATTTTTTAAAGAGAGACTGGTGAAAATAGAAATTGAGTGATTTTTCGGGCAAAAGTTTAGGAATGGTTATATTGGTAAGGACAACAAACCATTAGCAACAATGCCACTTGAAAGACATCTACTCAAAGAAACATTAAATCAATACGTTGAGGCGATATTTCACTTAACGGATTTTATGCCTGACCATTCTATTGAAAGAGTGGTTCCCACAGGGCATGTATTTATAATTTTTGAGTTGGATTGCTTTCAAAGAAAAACTTATGACAATGCTACTTTAGAACCTATCGCCACATATAAGGAAGTTTGGGTGTCGGGTATGCAAAAAAATTACATTTCAATTTCAGCTCACCAACATTCAGAATTGTTTGTGATCCAGTTTAAACCTTTTGGAGGCTATCCATTTTTCCACCTTCCTATGCAGGACTTGAATGATATGGTCATTAATGCTGAGGAATTGTTTGGAGAAGAAATACTTAATTTAAGAGAGCAAATCTTTAATGGAAAAACGTCTGAAGAAAAGTTTCAAAGCGCAGAAAATTGGCTACTAGAAAGATTTCGTCAGGATAAAACCCCTCCGGTAGACTTATTGAACGTTTTGGAAAAACTACACAATGAGCCTGTGGAGCATTATTTGAAGATAATTGAGGGCTACCCAAAAACCCAAAAACACCTGATAGACCAATTCAAAAAGTATGTGGGTTTGACCCCTAAATATTATCAACGCATGCTTCGCTTTAATGAAATTTTGCAGCAAATTTTTAAATCTAAAAAAATCGAATGGGCTCAGATAGCCTACCAGTTTGAATACACAGACCAATCGCATTTTATTAAGGAATTCAAGCATTTTTCAGGAATCAATCCGCAGAAATTTATTCAATACGGTTTTCAAGAAGCTACCAATTTTTTTCCTTTGAATAAGAAAGGTTAATTTTTTACTATTTCAGGATTTCAAATACCAGTAGTATTGTAAAGAACAAAAAACACAATACGTTATGGATATGTTATCAGCCTTGGAAAACATCAATTGGTTATCGGTCATTGTGGCTTCAATATCATCCTTCTTGGTAGGAGGGATTTGGTATGGCCCATTATTTGGTAAACCCTGGAGGCATGCCTTTGGATTTACAGAGACGGATTTGAATACTAGAAATATGCCTAAAGTATTCTCTTTATCTCTTTTACTGGCTTTTATTGCCGCCTTAAATCTCGCCTTGTTTATTGGAGCGAATGCCGACATGGCTTATGGTTTGATGGCAGGATTCATGACAGGTTTAGGCTGGGTAGCCACCCTTTTGGGGATATTGTATTTATTTGAAAATCGATCCTTCAAAGCATTTTTAATCAATGCTGGCTATTGTATTGTGGCTCTTACCTTGATGGGAGGAATTCTAGGGGCTTGGTGAAATTAGGCTGAATTTATTTTTTTTTTCTGACGGTAATGCCTTAGGTGGTAAGCGGTGTTTTCTATTTGCTGGACTTGATATTGTAGGATTGTTCAAATTTCCCGATCAAGACACTTATTGGAGAAGAACTTTAATTAGGTTAATTTTAGATGTATTTCACTCAAGCTCAGTGATTTCATATTCTATTAAAATTTTACCCAATAACCTTATGAGAATTAGCTCTTTTCTGTTGACCATAACCATTATATTTTGCTATAATTCCAGTATTGCCCAAAATGGAGGTACAAAGGTTGCACTTGAGCCAAGCCAAAGTGTTTTTTATATAAAAGAAGTACTAAAAGATGGTAAGGGAGATTTTGATCCTTGGAATACTGAGCGTTGGGTGGATTGGTACAATAATAAGGGAGAGTTAATTCGGCAGTTTGATGTAAATACTTCCGTTAAATTCAAATTAAGGAATACTCCGTGGTTAGTGAAAATTAGCGATAGGTTTACCAATAAATCATTGTTCACCATTTCTAAACAAGGAATTTTTATGGATGGGAATGGTCTGATTATGGATTTAAAAACCAAAGAACAAGGTCTTCCTCTTGAGGAATTGTATGCCCTAAAGAAAGCGCCTTGGACAGAAGGAAGCGAACTTCGGGGCATATTTTATCACCTTCCGGAAGTAGCGGGGATCCAACCTACACAAATAAAGAACTTTTCTTTTATGGGATGGAAGCGGGGCATTAAAATCAATGGAACTGGCGATCAGGAGCAACATCGTTTGATTGTTGAAAATTGTGTGTTTGCCAGAAACCGTGTTGGCTTTTATACCAATGGGTACAATACGCTTCTTAAGAACTGCCAGCTCTTTGAGAATGGCTATGGGGCCATTTATTCGGGAAGCCGAAGTCGCCGCAATCAATTTATTGGGAATACATTTCGGGACAATACTTTGAGTCAAAATCAACATTCCTATGGGGATTTTATCGGAGACACTTTTTTTGACAGTGAAATTAGCAACAATAAGTTTGTAAAATCCCAAATACAAGCAGCACAGCGACGAATTGGCATTTCCATGTTTAGAAACATGGGGGAAAGCAATAACCTTAGGGAGCAGATGCCTCACAATAATATTATCCGTGACAATCATTTTGATGGCTATTCTGTAGCCATTCACATTGGGTCAAGAATGGGTAGAGACACAAGAAATGACATTACAGATGAGGGCCGGGATTATGCTTTTTATAACCTAATAGATAGCAATACCATTGAAAATTCCACTATAGGAATTAAAATCAACACCGAAGGAAACACGATTAGCCACAATTCTTTTTCCAATGTCAAAGAAGAGATTGTCTTGCAATGTGTATTTTTCGAGCTTGAAAATACAACGATCAATCATCAGAAAGGCAATGAGGTGAAACTCTGGTATGTTTCGGAAGATTATACAGCCTATGCAGATTGGTTTAAATTCCAAGATGATTTGAATGGCAGTATCAAAGCGGAGGAAAAAATAATTACGGTTTTTTCTCAGGTAAATGCTCCGATTTTCCCTGAAAATCAAGGTGGAAAATTCCAACTTAATCCGGCAGTTTCCAATTCCGAAAATTTATTGGCAGGTTATCGAATGGGAGCTCCTATTGCCACTGGGATAGGAGAATTTAGTTTGGATTTACCGGGGAAAGAATTGGTCGCCATTTATGATCGTCCGATTTCTCGTATCGACAATAAAGACTATTACAGCATCCTTTTTTTCGACGATAAAGGTACGGAAATCAACAGGTGTGGGAGATCTGAGGTCAAATGGAAAGAGATCGCTGTGGGGTATTTTACCAAAAATAAAGGAGAAATGGAAGTGGCTGCTGTTCCTGCAGAATCGATCAAAGGCAAATACCCGGTGTTTATTTTTGACCGTGGCTTCAAAACACCAAAGGAAATCTTTTACAAGGACAACGAAAATCCTGACATTACCATTGAAACGAATATAAATCAGGAGCTTCAGGTGAATTTTCAATAAGCCAGCACCGAGCTTGTTTCTTAAATAAGCATTTTATAAATGCCTCTAAAATGGGGCTTTTCAGTCATGGTTATCTCTTTTTTAAAAAGTAAAAATAGCTTTAATTCACTTTGAGTATAACAATCGTTGTGAGTTCGAAATAAAGTAATTTAAAATCAAACTAGACGGTATCTAGATTCATCCGTGAGGGTTTCAAAGCTCCTGCTTAACCAACCAAATCATCATTTGGCTGCAAATCAATGAGTATTACTTCTGGAGAGTACTTTAACGTATATTAACGTTGTATAACACATGTCTGAGTTGTATAACTCAAGTATACGTTATATATTTGATTTATGAAAGAATTGACACAAAGAGAGTTGGCAGTATTGGAGATTCTTTGGAAGATAGAAAAAGGTTTTGTAAATGATGTCCTTGAGAATTTTCCAGAACCCAAGCCACCGTATACCACTGTATCTTCAATTATTAGAATTTTGGAAACCAAAGGCTACGTGAAACACAAGGCATTTGGAAAGACTCATGAGTACAGGCCTTCCATTTCTAAGGTTAAATACAAAAAGGGATTGTTGAAAAATATAGTGTCTCATTTTTTTGAGGGTTCTTTTGATAATGTGGTTTCATTTATGGCTAAAGAAAATGAACTCACAGACAAAGAAATTACCGAAATCTCAACCCTTATTGAAAAGTTTAAAAGCAAGGAAAATGAATAGCTGGTTTGTTTACTTGGCAGAAGTTACCATATGTCAGCTCCTGTTTGGGCTGCTTTACGTGGGTGTCTTTCGTAACCTTCCTTTTTTTCAAGCCAATAGAGTATTGATATTGTCAGCTACTATTCTAAGTTTTATTGTTCCAGTATTAACAATTCCAATCTGGAATGCACCTGTCCTTAACAACTCATATTCCATTTTTGAGAGGGTTCAACAATTAGAATTGGCTCTTGTCCCTGACAGTACAATGCCAATTCCTGCTAGCTCCATTAATTTCAATTGGTGGATGATCGTTTTAAGTATAGTTTATCTGATTGGATTTACCTACCGATTTTGGAAACTCCTTGGTGGCATTTTAATGCTTGTGAAACTTATCCAAAAAAATAAATCCGTCGAGGAGAACGGTACCCAAGTCATTCATTTAAATAGTGGCCCTTCATTCTTTTCTTTCTTGAATTATATTTTCATCAATACAAACCAAGTAAATATTTCAGAAGAAGAATTTTCTCAGGTAATCGAACACGAAAGAACACACATTGCTCAGCGCCACACGCTCGATAACCTCTTAATGGAAGTGTCTATTTTAATATGTTGGTTTAACCCCATTTTAAGGTTCCTTAAAAAGGAGCTTAATAATGTCCATGAGTTTTATGCAGATGCAAAAGCGGCTGCATTTAATGGAAGTACTGAAAGTTATTCCAAGCTTATATTAAAACTAGCTTCAAACAAAAGGAGCAATTTATTAACACATCAATTTTCAATGAACACTTTTAAAAAACGAATCATTATGCTAAATGAAACAAAACACAGTAAGCGTATTGCTTTGCGGTACATTCTGGTAGCGCCATGTCTAATGCTATTATTGGCAGCATTCTCCTTTGTTCCAAAGAATTCCGGATCACAGGAAAACCTTGCGCCCAAAGGTACTCCTTATATTATTGGAAATATTTCTTGGGAAGGGAATTCACTTTACTCCGATGATTATTTGTCAGGGTATTTAGGCCTTAAAAAAGGGGATATGTTCAATGAAGAAGGAATTAATCAAAGTCTTTCCTATCGGCCAGAAGGGCGTGATCTAGGTTCTTTATTTATGGATCGAGGTTACCTTTACTTCACTGTAGAAATGAAAAAAGAAATCATAGGAAATAAAGTTGACATTACTTTTGACATTTTTGAGGGTAAGGTTTCAGTTATTGATAATGTTTCAATTAGTGGAAACAAAAAGGTGCCAACTGAGCAAATCCTAAAAATGGTAGATACTGTGAAGGGTGAACTTTTTAGCAGGAGTAAATTGGCGTCTTCTCAAAAGAGAATCAATGAATCAGGTCTCTTTAAGGAACAAAAGCTTATTCCTAATATTGTCCCTAATCCAAGCGAAGGAACGGTCGATATTGAATTTAAAGTGGTAGAGCTTTAACGAGTACCAGTAGCCACAGCCACTCCCATCAACTATCCCTTTACCGCTTTTTTTTGGGATCAGGGAGTGGCTATTTTTACCATTGACTACAATTAAAAGAAAAAAATATCGATAATGATTTTTTAGCTTTCACCTTGAGATATATTTTTTCTTAGCTCTCTTGCTAAAATTCTTTAATAAATTACTATTTTGTAATTGACAATGAGCAGCTAACCGATTTTTCCCTTGAAATGCTTTTTAAGACTGATTAATGAGGGAAGTATTATTTAATCACTTCGATTCATTCTCCAAATAGGATTAATTTGGTTGATTGTCTCGGCTTCTGATTTAAATATTCACTTCTTGAATGTTTACCATTAGGGTTCGTTTAAAAACAAATCCGTAAAAAAAGTGTTAGGAATACTATTTAATCGGTTGAATGAGCAAAGGCTCAAATGGAATTTGTATTAGATTGTAAAATAATAAACCTTTTCAAAAATGGAAAATAACAAAAACCCAAAATCATTAGAGGACGATAGTAAATGCCCACACCATCCCAATCAAGACGAAGGTGTAACCATTGCTGAAGGCAATGATCAATCGTCTTCAAATGGCAGTTCGGCTGGTAAATGTCCGGTGATGCATGGAGGAAATACCTCTACCAAAGCATCCGTAATGAGCTGGTGGCCCAATGCACTTAACCTTGATATTTTGCATCAGCATGATGTAAAAACAAACCCTTTAGGTCAAGATTTTGATTACCATGAAGAACTAAAAAAATTAGATGTTGAGGCTTTAAAAAAGGATATGCATGCCTTGATGACGGACAGTCAAGATTGGTGGCCCGCAGATTGGGGACATTATGGAGGATTATTTATTCGTATGTCTTGGCACTCGGCTGGATCCTATAGAATATCTGATGGTCGTGGTGGTGGAGGCGCAGGAAACTTACGTTTTGCCCCTTTGAATTCCTGGCCTGACAATGTGAGTTTAGACAAAGCCAAAAGACTGCTTTGGCCCATCAAGAAAAAATATGGGAATAAAGTCAGTTGGGCTGATTTAATTATTTTAGCAGGAACCATAGCCTATGAAAGCATGGGCTTAAAGACCTTTGGTTTTTCTTTTGGTAGAGAAGACATCTGGCATCCTGAAAAAGACACTTACTGGGGAGCAGAAAAAGAATGGTTGGCTCCAAGTGATGAACGATATGACAATGTGGAAGACCCTTCCACCATGGAAAATCCCTTAGCCGCAGTACAAATGGGGCTAATTTATGTGAACCCGGAGGGAGTTAATGGAAAACAAGATCCATTAAAAACAGCTGCACATATTCGTGAAACCTTTGCGCGGATGGCAATGAATGATGAAGAAACGGCTGCTTTAACAGCTGGAGGACATACTGTAGGAAAAACACACGGCAATGGTGATGCCAGTATTTTAGGTGCGGCACCTGAAGCTTCGGAAATAGAAGATCAAGGAATGGGTTGGCGAAATCCTAATAAAACAGGCAAAGGTCGCTATGCAGTAACAAGTGGGCTTGAAGGTGCCTGGACCACGAATCCAACAAAATGGGACAATGGGTTTTTCGAGATGTTGTTCAATCATGAATGGGAGCCACGCCAAAGTCCTGCCGGAGCATGGCAGTGGGAACCTGTGAGCATCAAAGAGGAAGACAGACCGGTAGATGTGGAAGATCCTTCGATCCGACATAATCCAATGATGACGGATGCAGATATGGCCATGAAAGTGGATCCTATTTACAAAGAGATTTGCATGAAATTCATGAACGACCATGAATACTTCTCCGAAACTTTCGCAAGGGCCTGGTTTAAATTAACGCATAGAGATATGGGGCCGAAGGTAAGGTATTTTGGCCCTGATGTACCTGGTGAAGATTTAATCTGGCAAGACCCGATCCCCGCCGGAACTTCAGATTATGATGTAAGTGCAGTTAAAGAAAAAATTGCTTCGGCCGGTTTATCTGTAGGAGAAATGGTGGCCACTGCATGGGACAGTGCACGCACCTTTCGAGATTCTGATAAGCGCGGAGGAGCCAATGGAGCCAGAATTCGCTTAGCTCCTCAAAAAGATTGGGAAGGTAATGAACCAGAGCGTTTAGCAAAGGTGTTGGCTGTTCTTGAGCCTATCGCTTCTGAATATGGAATCAGTATAGCTGACACCATTGTATTAGCGGGAAACTTGGGCGTGGAAAAAGCTGCTAAATCAGCTGGTTTTGACATTTCAGTTCCATTCTCCACAGGACGTGGTGACGCAACTGATGAAATGACCGATGCAGACTCCTTTGAGCCTTTGGAACCATTAGCAGATGGGTATCGGAATTATAGCAAAAATGATTACGTAGTCAGTTCAGAAGAACTAATGCTCGATCGTACACAGCTTATGGGTTTGACTGCGCCTGAAATGACCGTGCTTGTTGGAGGCATGAGGATGCTAGGAACAAATTATGGCAATACGAAACATGGTGTTTTTACAGCCAATGAGGGTGCCTTGACCAACGATTTCTTTGTTAACCTAACGGATATGGACAACGAATGGAAACCTAAGAGTGAAGGGCTGTATGATATCTGCGACCGTAAGTCTGGCGAGGTAAAATGGACTGCTACCCGAATGGATTTGGTTTTTGGTTCCAATTCTATCCTGCGATCCTATGCTGAAGTATACGCGCAAAACGACAACAAAGAGAAATTTGTAAATGATTTTGTAAAGGCTTGGACAAAGGTAATGAATGCGGATAGGTTTGATTTGAATTAAAGCCCAGGATACTGCGTGAAAAATATAGGCGGTTTCGGTTATTTATCGAAGCCGCTTTTCATTGTTATTGTTCATAAGCCTTAACTATCTCAGGAATTGATTTTGAATGTATTAGATAAATTGCTGATTTTTTTATGGAGAAATTCACCCTTTACTCAGGCCATATTTTCAATAGTAGTTTATAATTGAATGATGGAAGGATTATTCAATTATAATTAAAGTTTTAGCACTTTGTAATGAGGTTTTCGAGTTTTGTCTTTAATGTTTTAAAATTATTATCCAGTTAATTCATAACTTTGATTGGTCTTCAATACCACGCTAATAATTTAGCTGAATCCTTCATTAATGTTTGGAGTTTGACCTGGAGAAATATTACATTTTTAAACGAGGTATTATTAATAATTTAAAATAATAAACCCTTATTCATATATGACGGATGTTTTGAAAAGAAACAATATAAATGTCTTTGGCGAAGGAACCAAAGTATTGTTGTTTGCCCATGGTTTCGGGTGTGATCAGAATGCCTGGAAGTACATGGTAAATTTTTTCACCAAAGAGTATAAGCTAATTTTATTTGATTATGTGGGAGCTGGGAAATCAGATTTAGCTACTTATGATTCCCGAAAATATTCATCATTGGATGGCTATGCAAATGATATAACTGAGATTTGTGATGCCTTGGAATTAAGAAATGCAATATTTATAGGACACTCAGTTAGTTGTATAATAGGAGCTTTGGTGTCCATTAAAAGACCAGATGTTTTTGAAAAACTTGTTTTCATAGGTCCTTCGCCATGTTATATAAGTAAAGGAGATTACAAAGGCGGTTTTGACCAAGAAACAATTGATGCCTTAATGGAGGTTATGGAAGAAGACTATATAAGTTGGGCCAGATCTATAGCTCCGAACATAATGGATTCCCAAAACGGGAAGGAACTTACCAGTGAATTGGCTGATGGTTTTTGTTCTATTGATCCTGAAATAGCGAAGCAGTTTGCCAGGGTGACTTTTTTGTCAGACAATAGGCAAGACCTTCCTTTAATTCCAGTTAATAGCCTAACCATTCAATGTTCAGATGACATGATAGCACCTGTGTCCGTGGGACAATACATCCACAAGAATGTTCCAAATAATACCTTAAAAATAATAGATGCCAAAGGCCATTGTCCACATATGAGCCATCCAAAAGATACGGCGCATGCCATTAGAAATTTTTTGGAAAAAGAGTTAAGTAGTTGATTAAAATGGGATAATTCGTATCTTCAGAGATTATCTAAAATAAATTAATATGGCACCGGATAAAGAGGAAGAGAATAAACAAAGTAAACGCAAACTAACTCCTGAACTCTATGATATGTATGCGCCACCGGTTTATGGTAAAATTCTAAGTATAGTGCACAAAGGCCCGATTGCAGGAAAAGTACTTGAAAAGGTTTTTGTATCCGCTTACTCAAATAATCCTACATTTCCCTTGCGAAGCCCCCTAATGTCTTTGGTTGACATAGCCCATGAAAAGAGCAAAAAAACAATCAAAGCACTTACTATTTTCAATGAATGTTGTTCAGGTAAGAGTATTGGTATTAAAGACAAAAATAAAACTACCTAATTGTCTATTTCTATGGCTAAATCGCAACATTGATTTAAATGGATCCTAAGACTTTAGTAAAATGACTTAGAGTAGCTAACACTGGTAGAGATTTATTAGTATTGATCCTAAAAAAAAGGACAATACTGCGAAAATCGTGGTGTGCTCATTGTTATTATCAGGGGATGGCCTCCTAAATTTATCAATTTTTACGGGTGAAACAATAAATATTTGATTCCAGCCCCTGAGGCTATTATTTTTGTATCTCGGGAGTCTCAATGGTGAGTACAACCGAAAGTGTTAATTTGAGCTACATTATTTCCGCTAACATTATTATTGTTATGAAAAATAAATTATTTGAATCTTAGACGTAATTGAGAGTCTTTTGAGTCCTTTTTATCTCAATGGCAAATAATACATCGTATAATTGCCGGCATTTTTTCTCATATCTAATTTTATTTTTGGTTGGATATTTCAATTATTAAGGTTTTATTCAACCCTATGCATTAAAAGGCCAATGAATTTTATAACTTTAAAACTTTTGATCAGCCATCATGGTTTTAAAGTGTATAATGATTGTATTCTTACAGACGTTCTTTAGCCTAAAGTATTTAATTCACTAGTTTTGGATTTATGAAAGTATTAATTATAGAGGATGACCCAACTTTGAGTAAGAATATAAGTGATGCACTGAGAGCTGAAAATTTGAATACTGAATGTGTTTATGAGGGACGATTGGCAGAAAGAATATTGAAAAAACACAATTTCGATTGTATTGTAATGGATATCAATCTACCTGGGAAAAATGGATTTGATCTATGTAAGGACTTTAGGCAATACAATACTTCTACTCCGGTTATTATGCTAACTGCATTTGGTGAATTAGAGGACAAGATACATGGTTTTGATTGCGGAGCAGATGACTACCTTACCAAGCCCTTTTACATGAGAGAGCTTATTTTAAGAGTAAAATCTCTCTTCAAAAGGTTTAAAGGCAATGATTTAACTTCTGAAAATAGCTCTCATTTATCCGCAGATGACATTACTCTGATCGACAGTCAAAAAAAAGTTTTCAGGCAAGGAAAGGAAATAAGTTTAACTCCCAGGGAATATCAAGTTCTCCGAAGATTAATAGAAAAAAAAGGTGAAATTGTATCAAAAGCTGATCTGATTAAAGAAATTTGGGGTAATTCTTTTGATGCAAATACAAATACTATAGAGGTATACGTGAATTTTTTAAGAAATAAGTTGGACAAACCTTTCGATAAAAAAACGATAAAAACCAAGGTGGGATACGGATACTATCTCGATCTAAAATGAAAATAAGGAATAAGATATTAATTTATTTTTCAACTACTGTAGTTTTCGTGACAGCCGTTTCACTTGTCCTTATTTATGTATTGTTCTATGAATACAGGGAAGAAGAATTTCAACAACACCAGAATGAAAAAATTCACACAACCATTAAACTGATTGAAAATTTTAAACAGCAAAGCGCAACCATTTCTTTTCTGATTGACCAGCAGGATATTAATGATTTTTATGATGAGAAGTTACTTGTCTATGACTCGAACAAAAGCCTTATTTTTGCCAGTTTAGATAGTTTGGATATTAGTAAAGCAGAAAGTATTCTCAATCAACTTTCTCCTAGTCAAAAATGGGTAGAAACCAAAGAAGAAAATTATGACCTAATCGGTGTTTATGTAGTAACAAGCGATGGAGATTATTATGCTGTTAGTAAGGCATTTGATGCCTTTGGCTACACCAAAATTGCTTTTTTAAGGATAGTTCTAATCGGGATTTTTTTATTTATAACAGTGGTAGTGATTCTGATTTCCTGGTTTTTATCCAGTAATATTTCCAAACCAATTACTGAACTTACAGAAAATCTGAAAAAATATGAGGCTGGCAAGGAAAAATTTGGTGAGTTGGCAATAGAAACATCCTCCTATGAGTTGACACAATTAACGCGAATATTTAATGAGTTGTTGAAAAGGACTAATGAAGCGTTTCTATTTCAAAAGCACACGATCCATCACATTTCACATCAGCTGAAAACGCCTATTTCAGTTTTGGTTTCCGAACTTGAAAGGATAAATAACTATGATAAAATTGAAGAAGTTAAGCCTAAAATTGAAAGTCAAATAGTAAAAGCAAAATCGTTAGGTAGTATTATTAATGTGTTGCTTGAAATTTCAAAAATTGAATCTGGACAAGAAATAAATAAACAAGAATTGCGTATTGACGAAATGTTCTTTGATATTATTGAAGAACTTAAGGTTATTTATCCAGGTTTTAATTTTGAAGTAAATTATACCCATCATGAAGTAAATGAAAACAAACTTATCATTTCAATGAATCAAACATTAATCAGTCAGGCTATACAAAACTTACTGGTTAACTGTGTAACCTACAGTGACAATTCAAAAGCTGAAATATTGATTGATTGTTCCGAAGAAAATCAATTGAAAATTCAAATAATAAACTCAGGCAAACCAATTACCCTAAAAGAACAAGATTACCTATTTGATCACTTTTTCAGAGGCGAGAATAGTGTAGGTAAAATGGGCCAGGGTCTCGGGCTTATCCTTACTAAGAAAATTATGGAACTTCATTCTTCCACAATTACTTATTCAAACACAGCCCATAACATTAACATTTTTACACTAAACTTTATTTTAAGCTAAATTTTATCCACCTTAAGGTCATTTTAAGGTTGTTGTGCTGACTTTTGCATCTTAATTACTAGATGTACTATAATGGAAATTATTAGGTCAGGAAAATTCATTCTCATTCTTTTATCATTGCCCTTTCTCACAAAGGCACAGGACACCCTAAATTTAAGTCGGGAACAGGCTGAAGCTGTTTTTCTAAAAGAAAACCTAATACTTATTGCGGAACGCTTGGAAATCCCAAAAGCCGAGGCGATGGTATTGCAAGCTAAATTATGGCCCAATCCGACAATTGAAATCAGTGAGGTCAATTTATGGGCTACACAATCTCAAATTGAACATGCTGGCGCGGATGGTTTTTTACCGCCATTTTATTCGAATGGGGATTTTGGCAGAAACCAGCAATTTGGAGTTCAAATTGAGCAACTCATTCTTACCGCAGGAAAACGCAAAAAACTTTTGGAATTGGAGCAGGTAACAGCGGACCAATCCATACAATATTTCGAAGATTTGTTGCGGAATCTTAAAATTGAACTTCGAAATCGACTGACTAACTTACAATATTTGCAATTCAGTAGAGCGGTCTATCAAACTCAAATTACCTCAATAGGTCAACTCACACAAGCCTATAAAAAGCAAGTAGGGCAAGGAAACATTCCTAAAGGCGAATACATTAGGCTTAAGGCCCTCGAGTTGGAAATTGCTCAACATATCAATGAATTAAATACAGAGGTAAATGAGGTACAAAAGGAATTGAAATTATTGATGGGATTACCAGCCCCCACACAATTGAAAATTACTGAGGATGGTTATTTATTAGATGTTCAGCAGTTCGAGGAGATAGTTTTTGGTGATTTAATTGATCTGGCAAGGGAAAACCGTGCAGATTTTAAAATAGCTGAATTGAATGTAGCATACAATACCAGATTAAAAGCTTATGAGGAGGCCAAACGAATTCCTGATATCGCACTTGGTGTAAATTATGATAGAGGAGGAAATTTCATTAAGGATTTCGTAGGCTTTGGATTGACGATGGATTTGCCTTTTTTTAACCGGAATCAGGGAAACATCAAAGCAGCAAAAATAGGGATTGAGCAATCCCGAATTCATGTCCACCATAAAGATTTGAGTATAGAAAATGAAGTTTCACTTGCCTATAAAAATCTTTATGCCGCCATTCAGTTTCTCGATCAAATAGAAGCAGGGTATGAGATGGAATTGGATAGTTTACTCACAAGCTACACTAATAACTATATCAGTCGAAACATCAGATTGCTAGAATACCTTGATTTTCTTGAGGCTTATTTGGTGAATAAAGAGATCATTCTGGAAGCGGCAAAAAATGCACTTGAGAAAGCAGAAGAGCTAAACTACACTGTTGGAACAGATTTGATTAAATAAAATATTTAAAAAAAATGAATACCATGAGAATACAGATGAAGCTGATTTGCTACCTATTTGGGGCATTCCTTCTCGGCAGTTGCCAAAAATCTAATGAAGAAAAGGCAACTCCAAAAAACAAACATTACTGTTTAGACGAAGCTTTCAAATCAAAAATTGAATTGGAAAAACCTAAAAATCAAAATGTAACTGTCAGTATACCGCTTACAGGTGTGATAGAGCCCAATCCGAACAAGGTCATCCATTTTAGAAGCTTGGTTTCTGGGATAATATCCAATACTTTTTTTTCCTTGGGTGATATCGTTTCCAAAGGGCAAGTGCTTGCAGAATTGCGGAGTACCGATCTGTCTGAATTACAATCCCGGTCAAAAATAGTTTCTTCTCAATTGATAGTTGCTGAGAGAGAATTGCAATCTGTCCAATCAATGTTTGACGATGGTATTGCTTCTCAAAAAGATTTACTTGTAGCTCATAGTGAACAGGATGCTTTAAAAGCTGAATTGGAAAGGATAAATGCCAATCTAAGTTTGTACAGTGCAAGTTTGGAAAAAGGAGTATTTCAAATTAAGTCTCCTACAGCAGGGATAGTTACTGGTAAATCCATCGCGGCAGGTAACCAAATTTCAACCGATGGAGAATCCTTGTTTACCATATCTGACTTGGATGAAGTATGGGTAATGGTAAATGTTTATGCTGCCAATGTGAAGAATATACAAAAAGGGATGAAGGTAAACATTAAAACACTTTCCTATCCTGATGAATTTTTTAACGGGGAAATCGAAGCTATATCACCTATCCTTGACACGGAAGCTAGGGTATTAAAAGCAAGAGTGGTTTTAAAAAACACTGATTATAAGCTAAAGCCAGGAATGATCGTAGATGTAATAGCTTTAAAGGATTTAAAAACCGAGGCTTTGTCCATTTCTACTTCTGCTTTGGTTTTTGACAACAACCAAAATTTTGTTGTCATCCATAATAGCGACTGCGAAATTGAAATAAGGCAGGTAAATATTCTTTCCAATAGTAGGAATAAAACATTTCTTTCAAAAGGAATAAATGATGATGAAATTATCATCTCAAAAAATCATTTACTGATATACGAGCAAATTAAAAACTTCCAAAACTAATTGAGATGCAGAAATTTGTTCAGGGAATAGTAGGGTTTTCTTTAAAAAACTCCATCATTGTATTTTTTCTAACCGCATTATTGGTGGTTGCAGGAGTCATAAGTTATCTTAATACGCCGATTGAAGCCTTTCCGGATGTAACCAATACCAGAGCTAGAATCATTACACAATGGTCTGGAAGAAGTGCAGAAGAAGTTGAGAAATTTGTTACGCTACGTATCATGAAGGAGATGAACACTATCCCAAAAAAGGCGGAAGTTCGTTCTATTTCTCTATTTGGTTTGTCTGTAGTTACTGTAATATTCGAAGACGGTATTGATGATTTTTATGCCCAGCAATACGCTGCAAACAGGCTTCAGGGGATTGACCTTCCAGAGGGAGCCCAAGCAGAAATAGAACCCCCTTTCGGTGCGACGGGTGAAATTTTTCGCTATGTAATAAAAAGTGATCGGCCTATAAAGGAGCTGACTGCTATTCAGGATTGGGTGATAGAACGTGAACTCGTAGCCGTTCCTGGAATTGCGAATGTGGTAAGTTTTGGAGGTGAAGAAAAGATTTACGAAATAAAAATAAATCCAACAGAGTTGGCAAACTACGACCTTTCTCCATTGGAAGTGTTTGAAGCTGTATCCAAAACGAACATCAATGTAGGTGGAGATGTGATCGAAAGAGGTTCACAAGCCTATGTTGTTCGCGGTGTGGGTTTATTGGAAAGCATAGGTGATATTGAAAACATATTAATTGAAGTTAGAGGTTCAACACCTATTTTAGTAAAGCACGTTGCAGAAGTAAGTTTAGGGGCAAAACCCAGATTGGGGCAGGTAACCCTACAGGATGATGACGACCTGGTTCAAGGTGTTGTTTTGATGCTCAGAGGAGAAAATCCCGGGGATGTAATTGCCAGGTTGAAAGAAAAAATAAGTGATCTAAATGACCGGGTATTGCCCAAAGATGTCAAGATTGAGCCATTTATCGATCGCACGGAACTTGTAGAGGCAACAGTAGGAACGGTTAGCAAAAACTTAATTGAAGGAATCCTTTTGGTTTCTATTATTGTTTTTGTTTTCCTATTCAATTGGCGAACAACGGTTATTGTAGCTTCTGTAATACCACTTTCATTTCTTTTTGCATTAATAATGCTTCGCATTCAGGGTTTGCCCGCCAACCTAATATCGATGGGTGCAATAGATTTCGGTTTATTACTGGAAGGCACGCTAGTAATAGTGGAAACCGTATTTGTCGCCATGGAGAAACGAGCCCATCAATTGGGGATGGCCAGATTCAATCGAACAAGCAAATTGGGATTGATAAAAAGGAGCACAGGAAGTGTAGCAACCTATATTGTGTTTGCTCAAATAATATTAATTGTGGCATTGCTTCCAATTTTTTCTTTTCAAAAGGTTGAGGGAAAAATGTTCTCTCCATTGGCTTTTACATTGGGATATGCCTTGTTGGGTTCGCTTATTTTAAGTATCACTTATGTCCCCGCATTGTGTAAAGTATTATTGACCAAAAACATTGTTGAAAGGGAAAATTTTATTTCACGTTTTTTCCGTACCAATCTGTTTAAGCTTTTTTTATGGAGTAATAAAAGAAGAAAAGCAATCCTTGTAGGGTTTGCAGCAATCTTATTGGCATGTACTGTGAGTTTTATGTTTTATGGAACAGAATTCATCCCCAAACTCAACGAGGGGGCTTTGTATGTAAGGGCTACACTACCTAATAGCGTTAACCTTGAAGAATCTGTAAGGATTTCGAAAGAAATGAAAGGTAAAATCAGAGAATTTGAGGAAGTGAAATTTGTCTTGACACAAACTGGCCGACCCAATGATGGCACAGATCCTACTGGATTTTTTAACAATGAATTTCACATTCAGCTTTATCCTGAAAACGAATGGGTAAGCAATAAAAGCAAAGTAGAGTTGATTGATGAAATGAGGCAAACCCTTCAAAGTTATCCTGGAATAGTTTTAGGCTTTAGCCAGCCAATTCAAGACAATGTTGAGGAATATGTAGCTGGAGTAAAAAGCTCATTGGTCATAAAAATATTTGGAAATGATTTGTTTGAATTAGAAAAATATGCCGATAAGGTTGCTGACAACATCAGAAATGTAGAAGGAATTACAGATTTAAATGTTTACCGTAACATTGGCTTGCCTGAGTTGAGAATCAAGTTAGACGAAAGTAAAATGGGTAAATATGGCGTATCAATGGAAGAGGCACAGTCCGTAGTTGAAATGGCCATTGGAGGTAGGGCTGCGACCACTTTCTACGACAATGAACGTATGTTTGATGTCCGCCTTCGTTTCCAAAAAGAATACAGGGATGACCAACATAGAATCGGAGAAATTTTAATCCCTACCATGGCAGGTAAAAAGATTCCCCTGAGAGAAATTGCTGATATCAGTTTCATTACCGGTCCAACTTTTATCTATAGAGAGGGAAGTAGCCGCTACATAGCTGTTGGTTTTAGTATCGAAGGCCGAGATTTAGGAAGCACTATAGCCGAGGCCAAAAAGAAAGTGGCGGATAATGTTGAATTACCAAAAGCCAATAAAATGATTTGGGCTGGAGAATTCGAAAGTAAGGAAAGAGCTACTAAACAGTTAACAGCCATTGTACCAGCAGTTTTACTGTTAATTTTGTTCCTGTTGTATTTCAACTTCGGGAACCTGAAGGACACGCTTATTGCTGCCAGCACCATCCCCTTTGCCTTTATAGGTGGCTTTGCTTCACTTTGGGCCACACAAACTATTTTCGGAATATCTGCAGGAATAGGATTTATCATTCTTTTTGGTGTAAATACAATTAATGGGATTATTTTAATTGCCGAAATGAAGGAAAATCTGCGCACCATGTGCTTAAAAGATGCCATCTCTAACGGTGTTTATAGCCGCATCAGACCTATTGTAATGATCGCTTTAATGGGGTCAATGGGATTGCTTCCTGCAGCGTTATCAACAGGAATGGGTTCCGAAATTCAAAAGCCTTTGGCGATTATGATTGTTGGAGGATTATTGATTTGTATGATCCTTTCATTAACTGTATTGCCTCAATTTTTTTATTGGGCATACAGGAAATCAAACCATAAAAATTAATGGAAAGATTCAGTTAAACCTAGAAAGGAAAGAATGCATTTGAACCACTGGTCGAAAATAGGGTCTTCTGCATTCTTTCTATTCAATAGTTTTTGAAGTGTTTAGAGTGAGTAATGTTTTGAATTCCAGCTGTTTAAGTTTTGAAAAACCTCCTTTTCTTCAGTGACTTTATCCAAAACAATGGCAATAGCGCCATCTCCAGTGACATTACAGGCAGTGCCAAAACTGTCCATGGCGATGTATAGCGCAATCATTAAACCTATCATCTCTTCGTTAAAGCCGAGCATGGATTGCAAGATGCCTACTGCGGCCATAATGGCTCCTCCAGGTACTCCTGGCGCTGCAATCATAGCGATACCCAAAACAAAAATAAAACCTGAAAAGAGCGAAAAGGTATATGGCATACCAAATAATATCATCAAGGCCATGGCACAAGCAGTGATCTTCATGATACTGCCAGACAGGTGAATGGTAGCACATAAGGGAATAACAAAACCTGCAATTTTATCGGAAACACCATTCTTAAGGGCTTGTTCTAAGGTCACAGGAATGGTGGCTGCAGAAGATTGGGTGCCTAACGCCGTAAAATAAGCAGGCATCATGTTAAGCAATAATTTAAAAGGGTTTTTCTTCGTAACTACTCCTGCAATGATGTATTGAAGCAATAATAATAGAACGTGTAAGGTGAAAATTACCCCAATAATGCTTATGAAAACCGAAAAAATTGAAAAAACTTGTCCGCTAAAGGACATTTTGGTGAAAATACCCAAAATGAAAAGCGGCAAGAGAGGGATAATTACATTCTCTATCAATTGCATGATGATTTTTTGAAAGTCTCTCACCATCAATTTTAAATTTGATTCTTCCTGCGAAGAAAGGCCTATTCCAACTACAAAAGCAAAAACAAGCGCTGACATCACGTCGAGTAAAGGAGGAATATTTATACTGAAATAAGGTGTTAGTTTAGGGCCTTCTTCTGCAATTGGAGCAGCTCCATTGACATGTGATTCCAACAGCATGGGAAAAATACCAGAAGTAGTAATGTAGGTCATAAAACCTGAAAACAAGGTGGAGCCATAAGCAATGGCAGCAGTCATTAACAATAATTTCACTGCTCCTTTTCCTAAATCAGCTATTGCTGGCATTATTAACCCCATTATTATTAATGGGATAGCGAAATTTAAAAACTGTCCGAAAAAAGCATTAAATGTGGTAAATACGCGATTGATTGATTCAGGTAGGTATTGCCCGAAAATAAGACCCAATACTATGGCAATAAAAACTTTAAACAGTAAGTTCGAAAATATGCGCTTCATAATTTATGCTAAATGATAGGGAAGCTTGTCCCAGTTGTAATTTTACGTTTGCTAATATACAGCCATTGTAATAAAGGTACATTTTTAGGGTACCTTATTTTGTATGAAAGGCTTGTAATCATGTTGCTCAATATATTTAAAATAGGCAAGATTTTCTACATTAGGGTCTGCTATCCAGCGTTAGTATACTACTAAATCTTTTTAAAAATATGGAGTAAGCATTTTTGTGTAGGATTTTTAATTTTGGCTCTGGTTTTACCATAGTCGTATTTGTTAAACTAACAGTATTTAATTACGGGCGTCAGAATTCATCCAACTTTTGCCCTTTAAAGGTTCATTTTTATTGGACCGGTAAAACTTCACTAGATAAATAAAATAAGATGAAAATAAACCTGAAAATTTGGCTGGCATTAATTTTAACTAGTGCTATAATGGCTTGCTCGGTAAAAAACCAAGAAGGAGTGAACCTATCAGAGGCAAAAATCCTGATTTCGGCCCAAATTAAATCGCCTATTCAGGAAACTGCGGGAGATATTCTTCTGGAAGAAATTGAAAAGCGAACAGCTCTTCCTCTTGATATAACGAATAACTGGGATGCCAAAACCACCATTGCGCTAGCATTAGCTAGTGAAAAGAATTTGTTTGGTGAGAGTATTCCTTTACGTGATAGCATAAATTCACAAGAATTTCAAAAGGAAGGCTATCGTGTTTTTCATGAAAACAAAGGGGACAAAAATACCATTTGGATCATTGGGGCAGATGCTCGAGGGATTTTATATGGGATCGGTAAATTCCTAAGAACAGCCAAAATGAACAGTGGTAATATTATTATTGATTCGAATATAGATTTTTCAGAAGCCCCGGAATACGCCTTACGTGGGCATCAGTTTGGGTATCGGAATACCGCCAATTCCTGGGATTCCTGGACGGTGGAGCAATTTGACCAACATTTTAGAGAGCAAGTGCTTTTTGGTGCCAATAGTTTTGAAAATATTCCTTTTCAAAAACCCAATTCAAGTCCTCACTTTAAGGTAAACCCTCAAGTAATGGAGGTGGAGTTAAGTAAAATTTGCGAAAAATACGATGCAGAATATTGGGTATGGACACCTGCCCCCCATGATTTGACCATAGAAAATGCACATCAAGAAGGGTTAGTAGAACAAGAAGCATTTTATGCCAAATGCCCTAGGTTAGATGGTGTTTTTGTTCCGGGTGGTGACCCGGGTGAAAACCATCCTGCCCAGTTGATCCCCTATTTAAACGATTTATCAGAAATTTTGAAGCAGTATCATCCGGATGCGGGGATTTGGGTTTCTTTGCAGGGCTTCAATAAAGAAAAAGTAGAATATTTTTTTGATTACTTAGAACAGAATAACCCTGATTGGCTCAAAGGCTTGGTGTACGGACCAAGTAGTCCTCCTATTACTTTGGAGAGAAAGTTATTGCCCGAAAAATACCAGCATCGATTTTATCCGGACATTACCCATACCGTTAGGTGCCAATATCCTGTAGACAATTGGGATCAAGCCTTTGCATTGACATTGGGCAGGGAACCTAGTAATCCTCAGCCTTTGATGTATACTGAGCTTTTTAATAGAGACAGCCAATTTACAGATGGTTTCATAACCTATTCTGATGGTACCCATGATGATGTTAACAAAGTGCTTTGGAGTCAATTGGGAGTAAATCCCGATAAAGATCCCAAAGAAATCATTTTTGAATACAGCCAATTCTTCTTTGGTCCAGCCGTCGCTGAAGCTGCTGCACAAGGTATATTTGCTTTGGAAGAGAACTGGGATGGTCCAATTGCTAAAAATGAGTCAATTAAGGAAACCTTGGCATTGTGGAAAAGGTTGGAAGAAAACCATCCCGAATTGGCTGATAATTGGAGGTGGCAACAATTAGTGATGAGGGCTTATTACGACGCTTATATTCAAGACAGACAGGCTTATGAAAAAATGCTTGAAACCGAAGCCTATTCAATCTTATCCCAAGCCAATACCATTGGTGCTGATAAAGCTATGAAGCAAGCCTTGAAACTTCTCAACAAAGCGGATACTGAACCTGTTTCTCAAGACTTGAAGAGGATTGTTTTTGATTATGGTGAAAAACTATTTCAATCCATAGGGGCTCAGAGTAGTGTTGAAAAATACCAGGCAAGTGGTGCAGAAAGAGGAGCGGTACTTGATTTTATAGATTATCCCTTGAACAATAGATGGTGGTTGGAAGATGAGTTTAAAAAAATCGCCACGTTTAAAACTGAGACCGAAAAATTAGAACGCTTGAAATTTATTAAAAATTATGAACTCGCAGGAGAAGGTGGTTTTTATGACAATATATCCAGTGCCGATGCCATGCATGTCACCTCCAAAACAAATGATGCGATAGATTTTCTATGGGAAAATGACGGTTTAAGCAGAAAACGGCTTTCAACACAATTGTTTCAATTTAGACCCACTTTGGAATACACTGAGTTGGAAGCTAATTCCGATTATTTGATTCGTGTTTCAGGTTATGGGGAGGCCCTATTGAGAGCTAACGGGCAGCGGCTACAACCTACAAAGTATAAAAAGGACTTTGAAGAATTTAAAGAATTCCCCCTTTCACAAGATTTGATTAAGGATGGTAAATTGAAGCTTAGCTTCGACAAACCAGATGAAGATCATTTGAATTGGAGAAAGCAGTCACGTGTTACTGATGTTTGGATTATCAAACAATAAAAATGGAGATTAAGGACAAAGTGCCATTTGAAAAGGAACTTTACCCGCTAAAAGGAATTGTCACGGTACTCAATACACCTTTTACCCAGGAGGATACAATTGATTATAAGGCGTTAAAAGACAATGTACTTAATGCTTTAAATGCAGGGGTTGCTGGTTTTTTAGTGCCTGCAATGGCTGCTGAGGTTTATAAACTTTCCTATCTCGAGCGAGAAAAGATGCTCACTCTTGTTTTAGAAACGGTGGAGGATAGGGTGCCGGTTATTGGAGGAGCAGGGGAACAGGATTTATCCAAAAGCAAAGTCCTATTGAAAAACTATATCAAGCTGGGCTGTAAAAATGTGTTGTTCCAAATCCCGTTTGTGGATGAGCAACAATTCAGTAATCACTTTGAGGAATTGGCTACACTTGGGCCAGAAATGATCATGCTCCAAGATTGGAATGCCACGGGATACGGGTTGCCGGACGACCTTATTTGTAATTTGTTTGAAGAAGTGCCTGCTTTCAGATGTTTAAAAATTGAAACTGTTCCGGCAGGTCTCAAATATTCACGGATTTTGGAATTGACGAAAGGGAAATTGAACGTAAGTGGAGGTTGGGCAGTTTCCCAAATGGTTGAAGGGCTGCATCGTGGTGTCCATGCCTTTATGCCAACAGGCATGCATTCCATTTATACGACTATATATCGTCTCTATGAGGAAGGAAAACCTAAGGAAGCGGAAGCGCTGTTTGAGAAGATTATACCTGTTCTGGCCTTTTCCAATCAACACCTTGACATCTCCATTCATTTTTTTAAACGCCTGCTTTACCGGCAAGGTATTTACGCTACTCCCAATGTGCGAAATCCAATTTTGTCCTTTGATGCGTTACATCAAAAATTGGCAGACAAACATATAGATCGTATTTTGCACATTGAAAAAGAATTGGAAACCCTAAGTTTAAATAAAGCTTGATTTTCATTTAGGTACGTACATTCCTTGTCGAGGATGGTTGGAAAACTTCCTTAAATTATCAGGGTTAATAATTTACTTGTTTTTTTAATGAAGAAGTTAATAATTATTGGTGGAGGTCCTGCGGCACTTATTCTCGCAGCAGAGCTAGACACTAAAAAGTATAAAGTGACCATTTTTGATAAGAAAAAGACAGTAGGTCGAAAATTTTTAGTTGCTGGTGAAGGTGGCTTGAACCTGACCTTTAATGCTGGCTTAGAAGCACTCACAAATCAATACTTTCCTAAAGAGTTTATGACTCCTGTCCTCCATCAATTTACCAATCAGGACCTGATGAGTTGGCTAAGTAAACATGAAATCCCAACTTTCATCGGCTCAAGTAATCGGGTTTTTCCAAAACTCGGAATTAAGCCTATTGAGGTACTTAATAAAATTACAACTTTTATCTCAGACAGGAATATCGAATTTCAGCTAGATACAAAATGGGAAGGCTGGAATGGGGAGGGGCATTTGTGTTTTCGTGATATGAAAGACATTGATACTGATATTGTTGTGTTTGCGATGGGAGGGGCAAGCTGGAAGGTAACTGGTTCTGATGGGGGATGGAAAAAAACTTTTGAAGATCGCGGGATAAGCGTGCAGCCATTTAGAGCAGCTAATTGTGCTTTTGAGGTAGATTGGGATAAAACCTTTATCGCTACACACGAAGGGAAACCTTTAAAGAATATAGCCCTGTCTTTCGATGGGCATAGTTCTAAAGGAGAGTTGAATATTTCCAAATTTGGACTTGAGGGCAATGCCATTTATGCCTTGAGTCAAAAGATTCAAGAAAAATTGCTTGACGAAGAAAGTCTCATTATCCATTTGGACTTAAAACCTACCATGACAGTAGATCAGTTGAAGGCAAAATACAAACGTTCTCGACAAATCAAGGTGACCGATGTTTTGAATAAGGATTTAAATCTTGACCGTACGGCCATTGCCTTGTTAAAGCAATGCTGTGACAAAGATACCTTTTCAAATCCAGAGATGCTGGTGAAAACAATCAAGTCTGTACCCATTGTTATCAAATCTGCAGGAGAATTGGATGAAGCAATATCAACTTTAGGTGGTGTCGATCTAGATGAAATAGATGGAAATTTTCAGTTAAAGAAATTACCTAATTCTTATGCTATTGGAGAAATGCTGGACTGGTATGCGCCAACTGGTGGCTATTTGTTGCAAGGATGCTTTAGCATGGGGTTTGTCTTGGCTAAATATTTGAATGCTCAGGAAGATAAAGAATAGGGGGATGAGCTTGTCTTGAGTGTAACCTTAAGGTTAGGCGTAGATAAATCAAATTTCAGTTATACTTCACTTAGTTCGTTTGGCTTGAGAGAATTGATTCACAAATTGAGCTTTCATATTATTCTAATTTATTTACCCTTATATCAAACAGGGTATCCTCTTTTTTTTGTAACCTTGGTTGAAATGATCCCAATACCAAATTGAAGACTTTATTCGAAAGGCAAAATCTATAAGACCGGAAGCATCAAAGAGCAAATGCTAACCATGATTTAATTCTAGATATTAAATACGCACCTTGTTTAAGGAAGAAATTAATGTTTGCTATTTAGAGTGGTCTGCATAATTGAGAAAGTGTATTGGTTTTGTTTTAATAACGAATAAAGCTAACACCTATTTTTTGCATGTTCACGGCAAAAAATAGGCTTGAAGCCATTTTATAGAGATAATTTATGAGTGAACTATTTTACCATTTTGGAGTGGCATTGGCAATCGGCTTATTGATTGGGCTAGAACGGGAATTTAAAAAGTCCGATGAAGCGCAACAATTTCTTTTTGGTGGGATTCGTACTTTTCCTTTGCTAGCACTTATTGGTTGTTCAGCTGCAATGTTAGGTGAATTGATGGATTCACCTTGGGGATTTGCCATTCCTATGGTTATTGCAGGAGCTTTTTTAGTTGTGGCCTACATTGGCACTGTTAAAAAGAGAGACTTTGGAATGACCACCGAAGTAGCCGCACTGCTCACCATTATAATCGGTATTATATGCTACTATGGCGAAATAGAACTTGCTGCAGCTTTGGGCATAATTGTTTTGGTTTTACTTTCTTTTAAAGTAAAGCTGCATGAGTTTAGTAAAATGCTTACCAGAGAAGAGATTGTCAGTTTGGCCAAATTTGGCCTTATGACAGCCATTGTGCTACCAATACTTCCGGATGAGCCTACGCTTCCTTCCCCGTTTGATGTTTTGATTCTCAGAAATATATGGCTAATGGTCGTCTTAGTGACTGCTATAGGCATGGTTGGTTATTTTCTAAAAAAGCTTATTGGAAACCGTAAAGCAATTGTTTTAACTGGCTTCATTGGAGGCTTGGTTTCAAGTACGGCAGTAACCTTGTCTTTTTCTTCTCAAAGTAAAGGTCGTCCAACCTTATCCAAAGCATTTACCATTGCGATCATCGTTTCTTGGATTACTATGTTTCTTCGTATACTAGTGGAAGTAGTTGTTGTAAATTCAAGTCTCATCAAAGAGATGTGGATACCTATGACTGCTGCAGCAGTAGTAGGTGGTTTGTATTGTTGGTTCCTTTACATGAAAGATGGGAAACATGAAGCCATTGCTGAGGAGGTCAACGTAGAAAAACCTTTTTCCTTGAAGAAATCATTAATTTTTGGTGGCCTTTATGCCGCTGTTATTGTTATAGCGAATATCGCTCAGATTAATTTTGGTGATAAGGGGATTTACTTGTCAGCAATTGCCGCAGGGTTTACAGATGTGGATGCAATTACACTCACAATGGCGGAGATGAGCCAGGTGTCAGGAACGGTTGAGCCAAGCGTAGCCATTCGGGCAATATCCCTGGCGGCGGTTTCCAATACCTTGGTGAAGGCAACAATTGTCTTGTTTACAGCTCATAAAATACTGAAAAAAGATATTTTACCAGGAGTTTTACTGATTGTTTTTGCCGCATTGATTGCTGCTTATTTTGTCTGAACAAGTAGTATTCAAAATGATTGCATCGAATAGTCCTAAGGAGTATAGACCTAGTCATTGAAGATTCTCATTCCCATATTTACCATTTTTAGCAGCGCATTTACCTTTATATACCAATGTGATATTACGACCTTTGATTAAATTAAAATGAGTCAAGGGGTAGCATTCCCAACTGTGACTGACTGTAATCTAAAAAATCAAAAGACATGAAAATAGCCGTAACATCTGCAAGTGGAAAATTGGGCGCATCCATTGTGAAACAATTGGTGAAAGAAATTGGAATAGAGCAAGTAATAGGAATTGCCAGGACACCAGAAAGAGCTAAACACCTTGGCGTTGAAATTAGAAAGGGTGACTACAATAATCGGGGACAATTCGACGAAGCACTGAAAGATATTGATGTGGTTTTACTTGTTTCTGGTATGGATGAGCCTCAAAAAAGAATCCAACAACATAGAAATGTTATTGAAGCAGCAAAGTTAAATGGAGTTAAAAAAATAGTCTATACAAGTATAATTGGAGATGAGAAAAACACTGCGTTTAGCCCAGTGGTATCAAGTAATAGGCAGACTGAAAAAGATGTACAAGCTTCCGGTCTCCAATGGGTTATCGGCAGGAATGGAATTTATATCGAGCCTGATCTTGAATACATTAACCAATATATTGAAGAGGACGGAATTAGGAATTGTGCAGGCGAGGGGAAATGTGCTTACACGAGCCGGGGAGAATTGAGCCAGGCCTACGTGAACATGCTATTGCATGAAAAACACAATGGTCAGTTATACAACCTTGCAGGTAATCCAATTACACAAACAGAATTAGCCGATATTATTAATAAAGTTTACGGTACCAGTCTTTCCTATTATCCAGTGTCCGTAGAGGCATATCAGAAAGAGCGAAAAGAGGCCTTAGGGGATTTTATAGGAACTGTTATTGCTGGTATCTATGAAGGAATTCAAATTGGAGCGAACAATGTACCATCGGATTTTGATAAAGCTACAGGAAGGCCACATAAAGCCCCATTGGAAATGGTGGAGGAAATAAAGGCTAACATTATATAATTACTATAACTTTTGTTGAGCCAGTGAGTATTCATTTTGCGTTAAGATTTACATAGAACCTTGACTTTTTTGGTTCGTTTTTGTGTCATAGCCTGCCCTGATTTAATTCACTCAGGGCCTCCCTTGAAGCGTAGCAACTCAGGGACAAAAATGAACAGGAAGAAATAAGGCTAACCAGTAGCTTAAGCCTTAAAATTATATTAAGCGGTTAATTCATGCCTATAAATATATAATTTGATGGAATTAGGATTGAAAAGAAAAAAACAAGCAAAATTTAAATTCGGTACAATGGGAATTATTGATAGTATCTTAAAAAAGGTAGTGTTACAAGAAGCATTAATTGTAGAAAAAACAAAGCTTTCAGATGCAGCATATAAAATCCGATTAAAATCCGAAGGAATTGCGTCGGCAGATTTTGTTCCAGGCTATTTTTTACGGTTAGGAATTGGAATTGACAAAGAAGAAGTTTCAATGAAGGATAAGATAAGGAGCTATAGTGTTTGGGATATTAATAAATCTGAAGGATATATGGACCTTGCCATAGCCACTCACAGTAAGGGAATGGGGTCCAATTGGGTAGAACAATGCCAGCCAGGAGAAGATGTTTATTTTAAGTGGAAAAAAGGTAATTTTTTAGTGGACAATTCAGCAGACAGTTACCTAATGATAGGAGATTTGTCCGCATTGTCCCATTTGTATATGATTCATAGAGCTCTCCCTGCAGGTAAAAATGTAGAAAGTATAATTTATAGTCATAATAAAAATGAATTGTTCCCAGATATTTCAGGAACAGAACCTTTTGATTTTTATGGGTTGCCTACTAATCCCAAAGAGGAGATTATGGACTTGGTAAAAGCGCGTGTTAGCAAGATGTCAGGCAAGAAAATGGTTTATATCGCAGGGGATAGCAGGATATGTGCGCAGTTAAACCAGTATTTTAGAAAGGAATTGAAATGGGAAACCAAGCAAATTAAAACCAAGCCTTTTTGGAATCCAGACAAAAAAGGGCTTGAGTAGGATTACCACTCGATTATATATTTAAACGAACAAGGAAAGTATGCCTTTACGGCATTCTTAGGAAAAAAGGCCTAAAAAAATCACTATTAGAAGAATTTCACCTAAAATATTCATTAGAGAGTCAATAGAATGTTACTAGGTTTAAATAGCTAACAATCATGAAGTCAATTAAATACCAAAACGTGTCAAGCCCATCCATTGATGTCAAAAGACGCCATCAAATAGTTACAGGGATAATTCTTTTATTGGGGTTCATCTTTATACAGTCTTGTCAAAGTTCTCCGGAAGCAATCACAGTTCAGGAGTCGGTCCATCCAAATATTGAGAAATTAAAAAAACAGTCTTCTGAATTTATTCAAGAAATCATTCAATTGAATGAAAATGTATATGTGGCAGTTGGCTTTGATGGTTCAAATGCTTCCATGGTTATTGGTAAGGATGGGGTAGTGATCAAAGATGCGCTCCGGGCTTTGGGAGCTGCCGAGAAGGTAGCCGAAAAGTTTAAAAAAATATCAAATAAACCAGTTAAAGCAGTTATTTATACGCATGGTCACGAAGATCATACTGGTGGAACTTCAGCATTTATAGACAATAGTAATGAGGTGAAAATTATAGCTAGAGAAGGGTTTAAGGAAGAATTAGAGGGAAATTCACCTGTTGAACCCTTAAGAAATTTAGCTGACCAGCAAATAAATGCTCCTGCAAGAAATTACTACCTTTCCTATGCCTTGGAAATGGAAAAGAATTTATAGTAGGTAACCCATATTTTTGACTTAGGTTTTAATTTCTGTATCGTAGTCTAATACTAGGTCTGAAAAAAGCGCAATTGGCAATAGAAATGTTAGCTGTAAGCATGAAAACATTTGGCCCACGGTTTTAATCGTGGGTTTTTTTGGCTCATTACTATTTAAAACAGTTTCAAAAATTGGCTTCCCTTTTCTCTTATTGTCCTGAAGTTTGGATCCTTTCGAGTAAAAGAATTTCTTTATTAAAATTGAGGGCCTAAAATAACCGCTCAATAGTAAGTGGTATCAATATTCATCAATTTTCACTTAATATTCTGGAAATTAGGCTAGCTACTTATTCCGAAAAATAGTACCATTATTTAAAATAAAAGTAATAGTGTCTCTAAGAGTCCTGTGTTATATTTGATCAAGCAAAAAACGGATATGACTATAAAAATGAGAGAAAGCCTAGTACTAAAAAAGTTAAGGGCCGGAGAAAACGTTTGTTCTTTTAAAGTAAACCTGGCAGATGCACGAGTTGTGGAAATTGCTGCTCAGGCAGGTTTTGACTGTTTATGGCTAGATCAAGAGCATATAGGTCAGGATTGGTCTATTTTGGCTTCCCAGATATGGGCAGCCAAATCCCAAGGGAAAGACACCTTGGTAAGAGTGCCTAGAGGCAGTTATAGCGATTATGTGAAACCATTAGAACTCGATGCCAGTGGCATTATGGTTCCTCATATAATGAACTTGGCGGATGCTAAGAAGGTAATTGGAATGACTCGTTTTCACCCCATTGGCAAGAGAGCCATTGACGGTGGAAATGCAGATGGAGGCTACGCAGCTGGTAATTTTAAGGACTATCTCAGAGATGCCAACCAACAGCGTTTTGTCATCTTCCAGATTGAAGATCCAGAACCTTTGGAAGACATAGAAGCCATCGCTCAGCTGGAAGGTTTTGACATGTTGTTTTTTGGCCCTGGAGATTTCAGCCAGGCGATAGGAGCTCCAGGAGATATGGATCATCCTAAAATTCAGGAAGCCAGGCAAAAAGTGGTAGAAGTTGCCAAGAAATACGGGAAATTTGCGGGTACTACTGGGCCATTAACTAAAGTGGCTGAATATCAAAAAATGGGTTACCAGTTTATGAGTATTGGTGCAGATGTTTTGACACTTACTAAATATTGCAGTGACTTGGTGACAGGCTTCCAAAATGGACCTGAAGAAGCGGGCAATGATAAGGACTATTACGCTGCCAAGAAATGATCAATAAGCCTTTAGGAAATACAGGAATTGGCGTTTCTCAAATAGCTTTCGGAGGAGTGGAAATAGGCTTGCCCTATGGTCCTGGTATAACCTCTGAAAAGGACATGCTTCAGGAAAGTGAAGCAGTAGCGCTGCTGCTACAAGCCTTAGATTCCGGCGTGAATTTTTTCGATACGGCGAGGATGTATGGTAAAAGCGAAGAGCTAATCGGTAAAGCATTTTCCCAACATCGTAAAGAGGTTGTAATCTGCACAAAATGCCAGCATTTAAGAGATGCTTCAGGAAATTTACCTGATGAGAAAGCTTTGGTAAAGATCATTCGGCAATCCCTTGAAGGAAGTTTGAAAGCTCTGCGGATGGAAACTGTGGATGTATTAATGTTGCACCAGGCAGACATTGAAATTTTACAAAATGAGGCCGTTTGTCGTACTTTTGAGGACATTATAAAGGAGGGGCTTTCCATGGCTATTGGTGCCTCTACCTACACTGTGGAGGAGTCTGAAGTGGCGATTAATTCAGGTTTATGGGAAGTGATTCAATTGCCTTATAATCTTTTGGATCAGCGTCAGAGCAAGGTATTTGATTTGGGAGCTGAAAAAGGAGTAGGGATGGTGGTTCGTTCTGTTTTGTTACGAGGGATGCTCAGTGATCGTGGAAAAAATCTAAAGGCGCCTTTGGCCGAAATTGAAAAACACATTGCCAATTATGCTGTTCTTGCAGCAGAAGAAGGACTAACATTGCCAGAATATGCAACGCGATTTGTTCTTGACCAACCAAACGTATCATCGGTGTTGGTAGGTATAGACAAACCGCTCTATTTGGAAAAGGCATTGGAAACAGCCCATCAGCCAGCATTAAGTAAGAAATTAATGGATGGAGCCATTCCATTTCCCGATCCGGAATTCATCAATATTCCTTATTGGGATAGAATGGGTTGGCTTTAGTCTGAAATGTAACGGCAACAAAATATTGAACCAAGTTTACCTTCAAACGAAAGAAACATGTTAAAAATAGGAATGATAGGAATGAGCCCGGGAAATGCCCATCCCTACTCCTGGTCCTCAATCATAAATGGGACATTTGATGGCGAACTTATCAGTGCCATAGGTTATCCCGCTGTGGCAGATTATCTCCAGGCTAACATAGACACGCTGGGTATTCCAGGGGCGTCGGTCAGTCATGTTTGGAGCCAAGATCTTGAGGTTAGTCAAAGCATTGCGAAAAATGCGGGGATCCCATTTGTCGTGGACAAACTTGAGGACCTGATAGGTGAGGTGGATGCAGTCATTCTTGGTAGAGATGATCCAGAGAACCATGTGGAAATGGCCAAGCCTTTTCTGGATGCAGGTATACCACTATTTATTGATAAACCATTGGTCTATTCCCAAGAGGATCTGGATTATTTTATTGAGCAACACCATTTAGGTAAGGTTTTCATGTCCTGTTCTTCAATGCGTTATTCCCAGGAATGTCGGACAGTGAAAACTGGCATAAGGTCCTTGGGGAAAATTCATTTGGTTACGGCAGTAGGGAAGAAGGATTGGAAAAAATATGGAGTCCATCTTTTGGAAGCACTCTTTAGCACCCTGGGTGATCCAAAACCAGTAAAGGTACAGCATATCGGAGAAGAGGATGAGGACATTGTATTGGTTACTTTCGAAAATGGAATCAAAGCAACGGTACATTTATTTAAGGATATCTGTGGGACTTTCCAGCTTAGCTTTTTCGGTGACAAGGGCTGGAAAATAGCTGACATACAGAACTCTTATTCTATGTTTAGGGACAATCTGATCGTATTTATTGATGCGCTTAGGGATGAAAAGCCCTATTTGGAATTCGCTAAAACAGCTGCTATTATGCAAGTAGTGATAGGAGCGAAAGAAAGTTTTGAAAATGGAGGTAAGGTGATTAATTTAGAAAAACATGGACGTTAAAGAATTATTTAGCTTAAAAGGAAAAATAATTGTAGTCACTGGTGGTTCGGGCCAATATGGAAAATGCCTGGTTGAAGGTTTGGCCGAAGCAGGAGGAACTGTCATTACTACCTCTAGAGACCTACAATCGGCAGAAAAGACAGCTGCTTTGTTTCGTGAGAAAGGTTTAGATGTGCACTCTATGGAAGTGGACCAAGGGGATACCGAATCAGTTGGGCGCTTTACCAAAAGCCTAAAAGATAAGTTTGGCAAATTGCATGTCTTCGTAAACAATGCCGTTTCCAGACCTATGAAAGGTTACAATGCTCCTTTGGCGGATTTTGATGAATCGATGCGGGTAAATGCGACGGGGATGTGGGATTTGCTAAAGTCCATGTCAGACCTGATAATAGCCAGTGGGGGTGGAGCAGTGATCAATATCAGCTCCATGATGGGAATGAAAGGGCCCGATTTAACTAATTATGAAGGCACCAGTATGGGGGATTTGCCTCCTGATTATTTCTTCCACAATGCTGGGTTGATCAACCTTAGTCGCTTTATGGCCAAGATGAACGCAGGTAAAAACATTCGATTTAACTGCATCTCTCCTGGTGGGTTGTTTAATAATCAGCCAGAGAAATTTGTTGAGAATTATAACAAAAAAGTGCCAATGAAACGGATGGCCAATAATGATGACATCAAGGGACTAGCCGTTTTGCTAGCATCTGATGCAGGGGCCTATATCAATGGTGAAAACATCTTAATGGATGGAGGATTAAATGCCTGATTCAAATGCCCACAGCACCACAAAGTCTCCATTTTCTCTAGTAGGGAAATGCATCTGGGTGCTAGGAGGAGCGGGATATTTGGGTCAAGAGGTTGTGCGTTTTCTTTGTTCGCAAGGAGCAAAGGTATTGTGCATAGACAGAGAAGACAAGGCAATGGCTTTTGAAAAAGAAGCTAAGCTGGGCAGTTTATTATTTTCTGCCAGTTTTGACCTCTCGAATACGGATGACATCCCTGGATTTGTCATCGAAAAAAAAGATGAATTAGGCGTGCCAGATGGTCTGGTAAATTTGGCCTATGCTGCTAGTGCAAAGTCCTTTGAAGCCATGGAAGCTGCGGACTTTGATCAGGTAAATCATGCCGGGCTCACGGCAACCTTTGTACTTGCCAAAGCGGTGGGAGCCATTATGTCAGAAAAGAAACGGGGAAGCATTTTGTTATTTGGCAGTATGTATGGAATGCAAGCTCCAGATAAGCAAATGTACAAGCCTCCTATGCTTCCAAACCCTATAGAATATGGGGTAGGTAAAGCTGGAATCATACAGATGGCAAAATACTTGGGCATGTATTATGGCCCTAAAAACATTAGGTGTAATAGCATATCCCCAGGTCCATTCCCCAACAGCCAGGTGCAGCAAGATCACCCGGAATTTGTTAAACGATTGGAACAAAAAACTTTCCTAGGAAGAGTAGGTGTAGCGCGTGAGGTGGGAGGAGCAGTGTGTTTTTTACTCTCGGATGCTTCCAGCTATATTACAGGTCATAACCTGGTACTGGATGGTGGATGGACTGCCTGGTAATAAAATAGTTAAAACAATTAAAGAAGATTAAAATGAAAAAGATAGTACATCCCAAAAGAGATTTAAGTTTTGATACAGGCGCTTATTCAGACGCTATATTAACGGATGGTTTTTTATTCGTTTCAGGACAAGCATCAGTGGATTTCGAAACCTCAGAGTTTAAGTTAGGAACCATTGAAGAAGAGACGCAAAGAACGCTGGACAATATAAAAGCGATCATCGAAGCTGCTGGAGGAACAATGGACAATGTAGTAAAGTGTACCGTTCACTTGTCAGATATCTCTGAGTTTGATCGCTACAATAAAGTGTATGCCAGCTATTTCAAAAACACCAAGCCTGCCCGTATCACGGTTCAATCTGTGTTGGCAGAAAACCTAAAGGTGGAAATAGACTGTATCGCTAAAATACCCACTGAAAAATGAGTAAACGACTGATTCTAGATGCGCATTTAGACTTGTCTATGAATGCCATAGAGTGGAACAGGGATTTGAGTAGACCTCTTTCGGAAATCAGGCAGTCAGAAATGCATATGCCAGACAAACCTGACAGAGGCAGGGGAACCGTTTGTTTACCAGAGCTTAGAAAAGGCAAGATTGGGATAGTGGTGGCCACACAATTGGCCCGGTATTCTCCGCCTGATTCTGCCCTTTCAGGCTGGAATTCTCCGCAACAGGCTTGGGCCATGACGCAGGCTCAATTGGCCTGGTACCGAGAAATGGAAGTTCAGGGAGAGATGAAGCAAATTTTGAACCGCAAGGACCTGGATCAGATGGTGGATTTATGGGAAGATGATTCCATTCCAGATGAGAAGAAGCCAATTGGTTATCTATTACACCTTGAAGGTGGCGATTCTCTGGTATCTCCTGATTATCTTGATAGGGCTTATGCTTATGGTTTACGGGCTTTAGGCCTTTCTCATTTTGGTCCTGGTAGGTATGCTCCCGGCACAAAGTCAGAGGGACCTATTACCGAATTGGGTAAGGAATTGCTTCAAAAAATGGGGCAGTATAATATGATTTTAGATGTAACACACCTTACTGATCAAGGATTTGAGCAGGCCATGGATTTGTATAACGGACCCATTTGGGCCAGCCATCACAATGTGCGTAAAATTGTACCGAACCAGCGACAACTGACCGATGCTCAGATCAAAAATCTGGTGAAGCGTGGGGCTGTCATTGGTGGAATGCTAGACTGTTGGGCCATGGATATTCGGTTTATTGATACCATTTCAGATCCTTGGCAATTAGACATTAAACTGGAGCATCTGGTAGACCATTGGGACCATATTTGCCAGTTGGCTGGGAACAGTGAACATATCGGTATAGGCAGTGATTTAGATGGAATATTTGGTACAGAGCAATCTCCCTGGGACCTTAATTCCATAGCAGACCTTCAGAAGTATGAAGAAATTTTAGATAGAAGAGGCTATACATCGAAAGACATTGACAATATATTCCATGGAAATTTCCTTCGATTTATGAGAAATGCTTTACCAGAAAGCTGATTTTTCACCTAACATAATTTACTCCAAAAATGTCAAATAATTTTCAGGCTGGTGCAGCCAGTGTCGATATAACTCCCCCCTTAGGTACCATTATTAACGGAGACTTTGTCACGCATTATGCACAGAAAGTGCACGACTCCTTGCATGCCAAAGCCTTGGTGCTGAAAAATGAGGAAACTACTTTGGTAATTGTAGTGGTCGACATTTGCATAATGGGTAAAGAATTACTGGATGGTACCAAGGCAATCATCCAAAATAAATTTGGGATTTCACCCGAACAGGTACTGATCTCAGCCACCCATACCCATGCCTCAGGAGCAGTAGAAGAGGTGCACATGGTGCCTGCTGATTTGGCGTATAGGAAACGCCTACCAAACCTAATAGTGGAGGCAGTTGAAAAGGCGCTAAGTCAGTTAAAACCTGCTCAAATAGCCTTCGGGAAAGCTGATGCCCCTGAATATGTAATGTGTCGCCGGTACTGGATGAAAGACAGCTATACTTCTCTAAATCCTGTGACAGAGAAAGCAGATTTGATGAAAACCAATCCTTTTGGAGTGGAAGATGAGATCATAAAACCCCTTAATACGCCAGACCCTGAATTAGGGTTTTTGGCGGTAAAAGGTTTGGATGAGCAATGGATAGCACTTCTAGGTAATTACTCCCTTCATTATGTTGGAGATTGGGAAAACGGAACCATTTCAGCTGATTATTTCGGGGAATTTTCCAATGCTTTGAAAGAAAAGTTGGGAGCGGCCGACGAATTTGTAGGCATGATGAGCAATGGCACAAGTGGGGACATCAATATTTGGGATTTTAGCGGACAAAAGAAATTTCCAGATGGGGAACTGGCTAAAAGTAAGAAAATAGGGAATGATTTAGCTGACAAGGTGGTGGAGAATTTGAAAAATTTGGAGTGGAACCAGGAACCATATCTTAATAATAGTTTTGCACTCGTAAAGGCTGGCCGAAGAATACCAATTAGGGATGAACTGGAAACAGCCAGTGCAATTTTGGCTTTAGGAGGTCTTGAGGATTTAAAGCCGGATACCGAAGGATGGCGAAAGCTTTATGCAAGGGAACAAATGTTGCTCCACGAATTTGCCAAAGCAGCGGAAAGTCCAGTGCAGGTCTTTCACATTGGCGAAGGGAAAATAGGTGCTTTGCCTGGAGAGTTCTTTGCTGAAACAGGTTTAAAGATTAAAGCTGAGGTTAATTGTTCTTATTTTACCATTAGTCTTGCCAATGACAATGTAGGGTATGTACCTCCAGCCCATGAAATTGATAAAGGAGGCTATGAAACCTGGAGATGTAGAATAAGTAATCTTTTGCCGGAGGCGGAGGAATTGTTTAGAAAAAAACTGCTTGAATTAATTCACGACAATAAAAATTCTTAATTTTGATTTCAGTTAAAATCAAAGAGTGGAGAAAGAAAAGTGGTTGGAACATTTAAGGGGAAGGGTGCCTGAGAACGCCATGTCCTATTGTTTTTCCCTTTGGGAAGAGGAACCTTTTGTCTTTGAAATTACCAAATCTAGAAGTTCTAAATTAGGTGATTTTCGCTATCGAAAAGACAAAAGCATTCAAAAAATTACCATCAATCATGACCTAAATCCATACCAATTTTTAATTACTTTCATTCACGAGGTGGCCCATCATCGGGTTTTTAGCAAGTACAAAGACAGAATAGGGAATGGGATTATGCCTCACGGCGTGGAGTGGAAGCAATCGTTCAGATGGCTGATGGCTCCCATGTTGCATGAACGCGTGTTTCCAAAGGATGTTTTAATCCCGCTGCGGTTGTATATGGGGAATCCTAAAGCCTCAACTGGTGCTGATTTTTTCTTAATGAAGGAATTGCGGAAATATGACAAAAATGACTTCACTTTTGTGCACCCTTTATTGGGAGATCTTCCTCAACATGCTCATTTCGAGTTACGAAAGAGAGTATTTAAGAAAGTGCGCACCCAGAGGTCAAGAGTGCTTTGTCAAGAAATTTCCACTGGAAGAAATTACCTGATATCAAATAATGCGGTTGTCAAAGAAGTGGATGGTCCAGGAGATATTCCATTTTAGTTCTTGTATTTAAGCATAAATAAGTCCGTCCGTATTGACTTATTGCTCTCCTGAAATTTTATTTCGGGCATTGACACCCAAGGTTCTTAGTTTTTCAGCTTGTGACAGGAGGTTTCCCTTGCCTGTTTTAAGTTGCTTTATGGCATTTGCATAGCTATCCTGTGACCTGTCCAAGTGTTTGCCTACGTCTTCCAGACTATTTACAAAATTTGAAAGTTTGTCATACAGTTTGCCTCCTCTTTCAGCTATTTCCAAGGCATTTTTTGATTGATCATCTCTAATCCATAGGTCTTTAATCATCTTAAGGGCTGCAATAAGATTGCTGCTGCTAATCAATAGTACCCGTTTTTTATAAGCATATTCCCAGATTTGAGGATCGGCCTGAAGGGCTACGATATAAGCGGCTTCGAGTGGAATGAACATGATTACGAAGTCCAAAGCTTTTGCATAGCTCTCATACTGTTTAGCAGAAAGCTGGTCAATATGGGTTTTTATAGCCTTAATATGAAGATCAAGAGCTAACTTTTGTTCTCTTTCATCGATAGTACTACTGTATTTTTCGTAGGCGATTAATGATATTTTACTGTCTATGATTACCTTTTTGTCGTCTGGGTAGTGAATGATCACATCGGGTTGCATTCGTTTGCCATCTTGACCGATAAGGGGATGACCATTTTCATCTTTTAAAAATCCCTGAATGCTATAATGTCGGTCTTTTTCCAACCCCGAGTTTTGAAGGATGGTTTCCAATATGGCCTCACCCCAATTGCCTCTGATTTTGGCATTTCCTTTCAAAGCATTGGTAAGGTTTTTTGCTTCTTGGCTGATTTGCTGGTTGAGCAATGCTAATTCTTTGACCTTACCTTCAAGAGAAAAACGTTCCCTAGATTCCATGGCATAGGCTTCCTGTACTTGTTTTTTAAATGCCTCCAATTCCCTCCCCAATGGATGGAGAATGTTTTCAATATTAACCTGGTTTTGGCTAGTAAATTTTTTGGCTTTTTCTTCTAGAATTTTATTGGCTAGCAATTCAAATTCTTGCTGAAATTGGCTACCAATCTTGTTAAGCTCTTGTTTTTGGAAGGTTAGCTTTTCTTCCAAATAAAGCAATTGGCTGTCCAATTTTCCTTTATCCAGTGCTAGCTGATAGTTTTCTTTTTCGAGTAACTTGATTGAAATCGAAAGGCTTGAATTGTTTTTTTTGATACCCTCCTGTTGTTCCAGGAGGACTTGGTATTTCTCGCTGTAACGTTCCTTTTCCAAGGTCAGCGCATTTAGATTTTTATTCAAAAGATCGCGCTTTTGTTGAGATTGATACAGAAATATAGCCAAAGCGGCTATGATTCCAACCATTAACAACAAAAGCGCAACCAGTTCAATTGCCATTTGAGCTAAAATTAAGAATCGGCTTGTTTTCTTTGGCGAATCGCTTCGTATATCACTATTCCAGTGGCCACAGAAACGTTAAGACTTTCAATCTTACCATGTACAGGTACTTTTACGAACTCGTCGCACAAGCCCAACAATTCATCAGAAACCCCATCTTCTTCAGAACCCATTACCAATACAGTTGGCGTCGTTAAATCTGCAGCATACATCATTCGGTCGGTCTTCTCTGTTACTCCTACCACTTTTAGCCCTGATTTTTTTAGGTCTTTGAGTGTGTAGTAAAGGTTTCTTACCCTACTTACTGGTAAAAAATTCAATGCACCAGCGGAAGTTTTAACTGCGTCCGAATTGATTTGAGCGCTGCTTTTTTCAGGAATAATGATCCCATGAACACCAGCAACCTCTGCCGTTCGAGCGATGGCGCCAAAATTACGGACATCTGTTACTCTATCCAGCATCAAGATAAGTGGTGCTTCCCCTCTGGTAAAGGTACTGTCGATCACATTTTCCCATGAAGCATAGGCTATAGAAGAAATATAAGCGATTACACCTTGGTGGTTTTTTCTGGTAATCCGATTAAGTTTGGTTTCTGGAACCTTCGTTACCGGAAGTTTCTTTTCTTTTGCTAAAGCTAGTAATTCTTTAAGGAGGTCTCCTTTGAGTTCCTTATTGACCAAAATCTTGTCTATTTCTCGGTCTGCATTCAAAGCCTCCATTATAGGCCTGAGGCCAAATATAAAATCTTTTTGGTCTTCGTTTTTGTCAATTAAAAAACCATCCTTCCGTTTCTCCATGCTGTAATTGTTTTGAACCAAACAGGCTGATAGGCTCTGGATCGATTCAATGTATAATATTGGGGGGTTAAAATATTTTTTACTCGTGCAAAGGTAAAGGTTATTTTGGAATTTGAATCCTGAGCCAGGTAAACCCAGGTTTCTTTGTCTAAGTTAAAGTAAACTTCTTGTGGAGGACCCATTATAATGTACACCATTCCACGGTCTGTTGCCCATCCTTCTTTGAAGTCCGTAAACAATATGTTGGCAAATTCCACTTGTCTAAAATATTCTTTGATCAACACTTTGGCCGCTTCTTCATCTCTAGTCATCCTAATCCAGTATTCATCCAATGCTATTTTTTTGTTTTCCGCGGCAAGAAGTGTTTCATGTTCCTTACGGGTAGAAATATAAGCGACCATTTGAATCATTTCTTCCCAAGTAGAAACCTTCGGAAAGGCTTTTCCTGCCGTTTTAATCATTAGTCCTGATGCTGAGGAGGTGTCTTCTTGTACGAAATAATAACCTGATTTCTCAAATGGTACAGGCACGTTCACTAAAAAGTTGCCCTCGTTAATTACTTGCGTCTCTTTGGCTATTTCCGGTGACTTTGTTTCCATTGGAGGAAGTGGAATTGGAAATTCCTGGGGATAAAAGTACCTGTACAAACTTACACTGTGCTCACTTTTAAAGAGTAGAGACTCCTCAGCGTTCAGGAAATTTTGGTCGAAAGGGATGTCATTTCCGAAATAAGCACCGAAAGAAGGTTGTTTTGCGATAAAGGGGCTAATTAAATCTGCATGGTAAACATATTCATCTTCCTGTCGGGTGTCTGTAGCCCTGAAAATCACATAGGCCTGATCATTCGAAGCAGGTATTTCTACCGTTTCTTCAAAATAGAAATGACTGTTTGTATCTTTTTTAAGCAGGTCTTGGTCTAGGGCGATTACATTATCATCATCAATTCGTTGATCGAAACTATTGACTATGCTATAAGAAAAAAGGTAATCATCAAAATTGGCCCCATCTTCTATTTTTTCTACCAACATTTGAAGTTTAAAGGTTCTGTCAGCCGTTTCAATAGGGATAACTTTAAGTGATATTCTGGAATATCTCGAATACCTTAAGCTTTGGTTGATACTTTGCAGGTTATTTTGTGCAAAGGTGGGGAGGTAAAGCAGGGTTAAAATAAATAAAAACCCAATAAATCGTTTCATATACAATGACTTTATTTTTTCCATAGTTGGTTTTAAAAATTAACCTTAATTTTGTTGAAAATAATAAAATTTTAGATGGCTACCTATACAACGGAAATTACTTCCGATAAGTTGATCAGTGACAACCCAATTCATCAACGCCTTTTTAAAGCATACATTGTCGCTAAAGAGTATGTTTCAGGCAATCTGCTGGAAATAGGCTGTGGTGAAGGCCGAGGGGTACATGTTCTCGGCCCTTTGGTACAACATTACCATGGCATGGACAAGATAGGAGAAATCCTGGATAGACTAAAGGATAAATTCCCTGAATTTACTTTTGAACAGGCAATTATTCCACCCATGACTAGCCTAAAGGACAATTCCTTCGATTCTGTGGTGAGTTTTCAGGTGATAGAGCATATTAAAGAGGATAAAAAATACCTTGAAGAAATTTATCGTGTGCTAAAACCTGGAGGGATGGCCTTGATTTCTACCCCTAATATTCGATTTTCTTTGACCAGAAATCCCTGGCATATTAGGGAATACACCCCCGTTCAATTAAAGGAGTTGTGTACTTCTATATTTGATAAGGTAGAGACCAAAGGAGTTGGAGGCAATTCCAAAGTTTGGGATTATTATGCTGCCAATAAAGAGTCTGTAAACAAGATCACGCGCTGGGATGTACTCAACCTGCAATACAGGCTGCCTTCTGCATTGCTCAGAATCCCCTACGAAATACTGAATAGGGCCAATAGAAATAAATTGCATAAAAAACAGGGGAAGGCTGTAGAGCAGTTAAATCATGAGGATTATTTATTTGTGGATGATCCTGAAAATGCCCTTGACCTTTATTATATTTTGCATAAAAAATAGCTTTAAAAAACAATCGACCGCCCATTCTTGACGGGCAGTCGATTGTAAATTATTACGGCATGTTTGGCTTATTTTTTTATTTCAAACCTACAGTTTGGGGGTTAGAACAGTTATTATCTTCTTTGTAGCCGTTGGCTTCCAGTTGATGTGCCAAAAATTCGCGAAAATTCCTGCTGAATTTGGTTTGCTTTTTCTTCATAGCCTTCTTCTGTTAATACTGGCACAAAGTACCGTAACATTTCCATGGAAATTTGAGCTTCTCTATCCATTGCTCTTCCTGTCTCTTGGTAGAAATCTAGCATTTCTATAGATTTTTTAGACATTTGCTCAATTATATCCAAGGCTTCATCTTTCATTCCCAACTCAAATAATATTGGAACCGCCTGTCCACTGGCCAAATCATAAGGAATCGCCTTGCCTGGTAGTCTTTCTAAGCTCAAACGCATAATGTCTGCTGCCCTTTCTTTATCTTCTTCTTCCAATAATGCAATGGCGATACTATTCAATGCGCTTCTATGATTGGAAGTGAATCTTCTGTACTCATCATCAAAATAATTGTCCGGATTGTCCATTCCTCTAAAGGCGAAATTCTCAGTGACATTTGTATAGGCCAAGTCGGTATTGATCAGCTCATCCTGGTTGTCTGGCTTCTGAATAGGAAGTAATCGGTAAGTAAGTCCTTCCATTACTACATGATTACTCATGTCAAAGCCTATAGTGGCCAGAGAAGTGTTGTTGAAATAAATAGGCCTTTCCCAATTATTGGTTGCAATAAGGTCCAGAAGCATCAAATTGCCCTTGGTTACATAGTTACCTTTAATTCGGATGTTTATACTAGGGATTTTTAAGTCCTCAAATTGCTTAGGTACAATGCCAGATTTTTCAACATTCTCTGTGTTTATAGGCAATGTTAGGATACGAGAAGGGACGGTGTTGATATTGCTGCTTGACCGGTTGCCAGATAATTTGAGTAAGTCACTGTCTTCTTTTAACAATTTAAGATAGTCTACCAAAGGAAGACTTTCAATTCTCTCTGTGACGTATAGCACATCATTGGTGCCTTTTTTGTAATTGTCAAAGTCCAGTGAGAAATCCAGCGCTGCAGATTCGTTAACTGGCCTTGCCATTTGCTTTACATACCAGTCTGTATCAAAATAACTCAGTACAATAACCCTTACATCAGTTCTGAAGCCTTCTACTTCCTGAACATACCATAGCGGAAAGGTGTCATTATCTCCTCCAGTAAATAGGATAGCATTTGGAGCACAAGAAGCTAAGAAATTTCTTGCAGAATCCACTGAGAAATAGCGATCCGACCTGTTGTGGTCATTCCAGTTTTCTGCGGCCATTAATAATGGTACAGGAAGTGTAATTAAGGCAGCATATACTCCAGCCATCACCAGTCCTTTTTTCATTTTCCTAAGTTGGCTGCTAATTGCCATTACACTAAAGCCGATCCAGATGGCAAAGGCATAGAATGAACCTACGTATATATAATCTCTCTCCCGGGGTTCCACTGGTGGTGAATTGAGGTATAGTACCAACACTACACCCATCATTAGGAACAGCGATAAGGTAAGCCAGAATGATTCGGGATCATGTTTGGCTTGGAAGAACATTCCTATCAGTCCCAAAATTAAAGGGAGCATAAGGTAATTGTTGTGTCCTTTGTTTTCTTTGATGTAATCTGGGAAATCTGTGGTGACGGTATTCCAGATACTTAAATAAGCCGCATTACTCAGGTCACTTTCTCGGCCGCTGAAATTCCACATGAAGTATCGCCAGTACATGTGCCCCAGCTGATGATCAAACATGAAATAGATGTTATCAAAGAAAGTAGGATCTTGTCCTTCTCTCAATCCTAGTTTGGTTCTGTAGATCTGTTTGTGGCGCTCCTGGGTGGAGTATATTCTTGGCAAGAGCGTTGTTTTCTCCGGATCGTAAATGTTTTTTAGCTGGTAATCTACGATCTCATATTTTTCTTTGCCTTTTGCATATACTGGATCTCCCTCTACTTGATCTACAATGTCAGCGGTGAAATATTGTCCATGAGCTAAAGGCCTGTAACCATATTGTTCTCTTTTAAGGTAGCTGACAAAACTGATTATGTCTTTTGGGTCGTTTTCATTGATTACGGGTTCGGCATTTGCTCGGATTACAATCAATGCGTAGCTACTGTACCCAATGAGAATAAAGGAGAAACATAATAATATAGTGTTAAGGATAACTTTTTCTTTGCGGTAAGAGTAAATTACAGCAAATACAAGTCCTCCTAAAAAAGCGATTGAAAAGAAGATTATTCCAGAGCCGAACGGTAGCCCAAGGTTATTGACGAAGAATATTTCTAAAGACCCAGCAATGCTTGGAAGACCTGGTATAATAAAGTTATTGATAAGCACCAAGGCAACACCTCCTAATAAAAAGGCAATGATTCCTCCTTTAAGGTTGTGGTTTTTGTATTTCTTAAAGTATACAACCAATGCAAGGGCTGGAAGTGTTACAAGATTTAAGAGATGGACGCCTATTGATAAGCCTACCAGATAAGCAATGAAGATCATGTATTTGTTTTCATCCCTTGGGTCTTTAATAACATCCCATTTTAAGAAGGCCCATATAACAATGGCGGTAAAAAAGGAAGACATGGCATATACTTCAGCTTCTACAGCCGAAAACCAAAAACTATCTGAAAAAGTATAAGCCAAAGCGCCAATAAAACCAGCTCCAATTAGGGTGTATATTTGCTCTTTGTCTGGCGTGTCATTGTTTTTAAGCAATAGCTTTCTTCCAAGAAGTGTAATGGTCCAAAAAAGAAACAAAATGGTAAAGGCTGAAAGTAAGGCACTACCAACATTCATCCAATAGGCAATTTCCAGACCGTCCCCAAATGCTAGAAAACTAAACATTCGGTAGATTAATAAAAAGAAAGGTGCTCCTGGGGGATGAGGTACTTGTAATTTATAGGCTACTGCTATAAATTCTCCTGGATCCCAGAAACTAGCAGTTTCTTCGATGGTGAGCAAATAAGTAATAAATGCAATAAAGAAGGTGGTCCAACCTGCGAGGTTGTTGACCCTGGCATAATTCAGCATGTTACCTGGTTATTTATGAAAGGCGAAAATAAAAAAATTATAATGAATTATAGGTGAATTGCTTCATTTTAAAAACTAAAAAAGCTTCCCTTGCTTAAATTGTTAAACGATTATTGAAAAAATATAGGTTAGAGCGAAAAATAATTTGAATTTACATAAACAAAATTTAATTTTAAATAAATGATAAATAAAGTGTTATTACACTTGTTTTATTATAAAAAACCTACTATTATGTATCTTGTAAGCGCTTGAATAGGTGGCAAGAGTTTTAATTGGCCTAAATTTTTAACGTATTTTTTATGTATTTTAAATACAATAAAATGGTTTTTAAATTTTTTTACTTACCTTTACATTGTCAAGTATAAACAGCGGACAAACAGCAAACAAAATTTTTAATTATGAAAAGTATTAACAGCAAAAAACTTAGGATCGGGATAGTAGGTACAGGTGGAATTGGCAGGGGTTTAGCTAAACTCATTGCCAGGAGACAGGACATGGTCATCTCAAGGATATTGACCAGAAGAAAAGGATCAATTGATGATCTTGGTGTTAATCAAGAACTTTTAACCACTTCTCCTGAAGAGGTACTTGATTGCTCAGATTTAATAGTAGTAAGCACTGGAGATCCCATTTATTCAACTGAAATTATTGACAAAGCATTCGTGTATGGACTTCCAGTAGTAACTATGGATGCAGACACTCAGGTGCTGACTGGATCTTGGTTGTCTAAACGTGGTGTGATTACAGAAGCAAATGGGGACCAGCCAGGCTGTCTTGCTGCGCTTAATAAGGAAGTCATTCAAATGGGCTTTAAGCCTTTGGTATATGGTAATATTAAAGGATTTCTAAATAAAACCCCAACACTAGAAGACATGTTGTTTTGGGCTCAGAAACAAGGTTACAGTCTTAGTTCTGTTACCTCGTTTACAGATGGTACGAAACTGCAAATAGAACAAGCATTTATAGCAAATGGACTTGGCTTAGACATTGTTAAACCCGGCCTAGTAGGGTACGAAACAAGTGACTTTGAAACAGGTGCTTTTGCTTTAGGTGAAATAGCTCAAAAAGAAAATGCCATAATCAGTGATTACATTATTTCCAGAGAGTCACCTCCTGGTGTGTTTATTACTGCTACTCATCAGGAAGATTTGGCAGAAGAACTGACAACCTACAAAATGGGTAAAGGACCATTTTATTTGCTTTACAAGCCAATGCATTTGTGCTTTTTTGAGATACCCAATAGTATTTTAAATTTGGTAAATAACAATGAGATTTTGCTGGACAATGGAGATGTGCCTTCCATTAGTGTAGGTACGATTGCGAAGAAGAAATTGACTTCAGGTTCTTATATTGATAAGGGAATTGGTGGAATGGAAGTAAGGGGTGAAGCCATCAGGATAACGGATTGCCCAAACCATATTCCTATCGGTTTAATGAGCAAAGTTCAATTAAAGCGAAATATTGAAGAAGGAGAAATAATCACATTTGACGATATAAATATACCCGATTCTTTGGCTTTGGAAGCCTGGAAAAGCACCATCAATGATGTAGCAGAAAAAAATCGAATGAGTATAAAGGTAAGCTGTTAATTTTTTTATCTTATTGCTGTTTACAGATCCATTGACCTAAATTGCATTTATTGCAATCGTGGTTTAATGGGTCTGTTTTTTTTATGGCCATTCTGAAATAAAATGTTGGCCATGTTTTATTCAGGATTTCTTCATCAGGGCCTGTTTTTAATAAGTCAAAAGAAATTCTTTGGGTTTACGAAATTAATTATTGTCAAATAGCGTTTATGCTGTATGAAAATGAGTTTCATAGAAATCGGATTTAATGAAATATACCCAGATATTATTACCGTTATTACTATTAATTAATAGTATTGTTCCCATAGAAGTACAGGCTCAGGAAGAGGTCATCACAGATGTTAATAAGCAAGAAAACGGATACCTGTTGCTTGATAAAGGACTTCAGTTTAGAATAACCGATGCTATTAATAGTATGTATAACTTTGATTTTGAAAAAGCTGAAAGGGGTTTTCTGGTCATGCGATATACTTACCCAGAACATCCCCTTCCTTATTTTTTAATGGGGTTGAGCCAATGGTGGAAAATTGTTGTAGCTGTAGACAACAAAAGCCATGATGCCCTCATGCTAAAATACATGGATGTAACCATAGAAAAAGCAGCAAAAATGCTGGATGATAACCCTGACAATAAGGAAGCTGCCTTTTTTCTTGCCGGAGCTTATGGTTTTCAAGGAAGGTTGCATAGCGAAAGGAAAAATTGGACAAGTTCTACCTTTGCTAGCAGAAATGCGTTGAAATACCTGGAACTTAGTAGGGGTGAGGAAGAGTTGAATCCTGAGTTATTATTAGGGGATGCCCTTTTCAATTATTTTTCAGTGTGGATACCAGAAAATTACCCTTTGTTAAAGCCATTAATGTTATTGTTTCCCAAAGGAGATCAACAATTGGGATTGCAACAATTGGAAGAAGTAGCTAAAAGTTCTTTTTATGCAAGGGTAGAAGCGCAATATTTTCTATTTAGACTTTATGCTACTGAGGAGAAAAAACCCTTCAAAGCGTTGGAAATTACTAGCTACCTCCATAGTAAATATCCGAATAACCCCTATTTTCACCGTCACTTTGCCAGACAGTTGTATGCAGTAGGCAGGGGAAGGGAAGCAAAGGATGTTTCATTGGAAATTCTTAAGCGAATTGACGAAAAATGGACAGGTTATGAGGCAACCAGTGGAAGATACGCTTCTTTCTTTGTCGCACAGAGTTATGAGAGGATGGGAGAGTCGGAAAGTTCCATGCCTTATTACCTAAGATCTGTGGCCTTCGGTAATGAATTGGATGCTCAGGAAAGTGGATACTATTTGTTTTCCCTTCTTCAGGTAGGTAAAATTTTATTTAAACAAGGAAATAAAAAAGAAGCTAAACGTTATTTAGACTTAGTAAAAGAAAATTCCAAGCGCCGTCATCCTGCTAATAAGGAGGCGCGAGAATTTTCAAAAAAGAATAAACTTTTATAAGCACTAAATTGTTCATTTTTAGCCTAATCAAGTGTAAAACCACGTTTTTTAGCGAATCACGAAACAGTAAGCGCAATAATTTTAAAAATAATGACAATTAAACAACAATATTTCGTCCGTGCGTTCGTTTTTTTCGTAAATGTCTTTAAAATAAATATAAATTAGATTACCTTTGTGCCACATATAATTCGGTAAATTCTTTACAATATGGATAATAGTATAAAAGTGAAATTTGACAAAATTGACCGTAAGATTTTAGAAATTCTACAAGGCAACGCAAAAATTACTAATGCGCAGCTTTCAAAAGATATAGGTTTGTCTCCAGCACCAACTTTAGAGAGGGTTAAAAAATTGGAACAATCAGGAATAATTAAAAGCTATCACGCTAAGTTAGATCCAGAGAAAATTGGACTTGGAGTTAGTACTTTTGTCTTGGTAGGTTTAATCGGTCATAATAAGTCTAATATAGATGCATTTATGAAAGAGATCAACCAAATCCCAGAAGTGATCGAATGTCATCACATTACAGGAACAGGAGATTTTATTTTGAAAATCATATCTAAAGACATTAATTCTTATCAGAAGTTAATGTTGGAGCAGGTAAGTGAGATTAAGGAGGTAGATTCCATGCAATCTATGGTTATCCTTTCCACTTTTAAAGACAGCAAAGTTTTGCCTATTCCGGCCTAAGCTTACAATTATTTAAAGCGTTTAAAGGGTGGCTTTTAGTCACCCTTTTTTTATTATGAAAAATCCGTGGACAACAATTTCTAAAAAAGAGGTGTATGACAACCCTTGGATCAAGGTAGAGGAACACCAGGTTATCACTCCTACTCAGAAAAAGGGCATTTATGGGAAAGTGATTTTTAAAAATTTGGCAATAGGTATAATCCCACTTGATGAAAATGGTTTTACCTGGCTAGTAGGCCAATACCGCTATACGGTGGATGAATACGCCTGGGAGATCCCAATGGGGGGTGGACCCGCCGATCAGACAGCCCTCGAAAGTGCCAAAAGAGAACTTAAAGAAGAAACTGGTTTACAAGCCAAAGAATGGACTGAATTACTAAAGATACATACTTCTAATTCGGTTACAGATGAAGTCGGTTATGTGTACCTGGCCAAAGACTTGACACAGGGAGAAACTGAGTTTGATGATACAGAAGATTTAAAAATCTGGCACTTACCGTTCAAGGAAGCGTACCAAATGGTTTTGGACGGACAAATTACAGATGCCATTAGCATGGCTGCCATTTTAAAAACCGCTGTTTTATTGAAGAAATAATACCAATTTTTATGTTTACAGGTTTACGAAATAATTTTGACAAGACATTTACCCTAGCTTACCCAGTAATGTTAAGTCAACTGGGGCAAGTAATGGTGGGAGTGGCTGACAATATTATGGTAGGCAGACTAGGAGCTGTGCCACTAGCTGCAGCCTCTCTAGCCAACAGTATTTTTTTTGTAATATTAATGTTTGGAATAGGTATTTCCATGGCAGTAACTCCTATGGTCGCAGCGGCTGATGGGGAAGGTAAAACGGGTAAAATAGGAAGATTCTTGAATCATGGTTTTGTGATCAATACAGTGGCTTCTATTTTTCTGTTTCTATTGATTTTAGCCCTTTCCCCCGGTTTGAAATTGATCAATCAACCCAAGGAAGTGGTAGTGCTTGCCATTCCTTATTTGTTGATTATCACCTTTTCTTTGCTGCCTTTCATGTTTTTCCAAACGTATAAGCAGTTTATCGAAGGGCTTTCCCAAACCAAGCAAGCCATGTTTATTACGGTAATTTTTAACCTTTTGAATATAGGGCTAAACTGGTTGTTGATTTATGGACACTGGGGTTTTCCGGCCTTAGGACTAAACGGTGCAGGTTGGGCTACTTTGATTTCTAGAATCCTGATGGCTTGGGCTTTGTACCTGTACGTGACAAAGTCTAAAAGGTATAAAAAGTATATTAGAGGCATACATTTGAAGCAGTTAAGGCTTCCAATAATTAAAAAAATGCTTGCAATAGGCATTCCTACCGGATTGCAATTTATTTTTGAGGTAGGAGCTTTTAGTACTGCCGCTATAATGATGGGTTGGATAGGTGTCAATGCCTTGGCAGCGCATCAAATCGCTATTAACCTTGCTTCTATAAGCTATATGATGGCCTCAGGTCTATCAGCGGCAGCAATGGTGCGGATAGGGAATCAATTAGGTAAAAGGGACATTTCGAAGCTCCGTGAAGTTGGCTTTTCTATCTTTGGGATGGTGAGCGTATTTATGTCCGTGTTTGCAATCACCTTTCTTTTGTTGAAAAATTACCTGCCTTTGCTTTATATAGATGATCGTCAGGTAGTAGAAATGGCGGCCAGCCTCTTGATTATTGCCGGCATTTTTCAAATCTCCGATGGCCTACAGGTAGTTGCCTTGGGTTCATTGAGAGGGTTGTCTGACGTTAAAATCCCTACAGTGGTCACACTTATTGCTTATTGGGTAATTGGGCTTCCCTTAGGTTATTACCTGGCGTTCAAACTTCATTGGAACGAATTGGGTATTTGGATCGGCCTGTTAATTGGCCTTACCCTTACCGCTATTATGCTTATTTACCGCTTTCATTCCTTAAGTTTAAAGCTAAAGCATCATGTTGAGGCCTCAGTTAGATAATTCCGGAAATTGTACCGTGGAAATTATTTTAATGCCTATTTATTTAATAAGTAAGAAAATTCTTTGAATTGGTATAGCTTTTGAATAATTCTAGCAAATTAAAGTTGAACTTGGCTTTTATGAAAAAAGCATTTTCAACAAATTAAAACCATTAAACTTTTATATAATGGAAGGACAGTCTCTCTATATACTAACAGGTGCGAGTAAAGGGCTTGGAGAAGCACTGAAAAATCGGTTGTTGAAATTATCCAATTCAAGCGTTATTGGTATTGCTAGAACTCCAATACAGCCGGAACTTAATTTTATTCCCTTGCAAATTGACCTTTCAGACACCAATAGCCTGATCGATAAATTGGACGAGATTTTTCCATCTGGGAATTATGAAAAAGTAGTATTGATTAATAACGCTGGCTGGATAGGGGAAATCGCTCATAATGGAAATATTTCTCCAAAGGCTATTAAGACTATTCATTCGGTGAATGTAATTGCCCCGGCAATCTTGATGAATGCCTTTATGAATAAATACAAAGACATTAAAGGCACTAAAATTATCATTAATGTAAGTTCAGGAGCAGCGGGAAAGGTAGTCGATGGTTGGTCAGGTTATAGTTCATCCAAAGCTGCTTTAAATCAGATGACTTTAATTGCACAGCATGAATCCGAGCTTAAGCGTCAAGGGTTTAAACTATATGCTTTATCACCGGGCATCATCGATACACCTATGCAAGAATCAATTAGATCAGCTTCTAAAAGCGATTTTAGCGGACTTTCAAAATTTAAATCCTTTAAGGAGAATGGAGACCTAAGTACCCCAGAAGAAGTAGCGGATAAAGTCTTGTACTTAATTGATAATTCTTCAAACTTTGATGGTGTATTACAGGATGTTAGAAATTTTTAGTTGATGGATTTTTGGGGAAATCAAACATCCAAAATAAGGCATTGTCAGGACTTATATTTTCCCAACCATTGACCTCAAATTTAAATCCCATAATTGCAGCTGTCGGAAGGTTCTCCAAAGGCTGCCCGAGATAATTGATCAATTCTGTCATACCAGGATTGTGGCCAAAAATAAATAAGCTGTCAATTTTGTTGCTTGTTTTCTTTATTTCTTTTAGAAGTTGGGGGACAGAAGCCATGTAGAGGGCATTTGAAACATCGATTATAATGTCCATTTTTTCAAAAGCTGTAAGATAAAATTCAGCAGTCATTTTTGCCCTTTTAGCATCTGAAGTCAATATTTTTTCAGGGAAAACATGATTGGTTTGCATTCTTGCCGCCATCATCGGTGCATCTCTCAAACCTCTATCTGACAATGGCCTTTCATGATCACTTAACCTCGGGTCATCCCAAGAGGATTTTGCATGTCTACAAATTACTAATTTTTTCATGAGGTGTTGGTTATTGTGTTTGACCTATGACATAGATACCTTGATTGTTATATAACGATGATTAATAGCCTAAGTTGAAATTGCACAAAAGATTTTGCTATTCAATGGGTTTCTCCATTTCATTGGCATTTGATGTTAAATCTAGGGAATTGATAAAAAGTTAATTCATAAGGAAGAACACCCGACTGTAATGCCACCTCGGGGGGCTCTTAGAGCAATAATCTAAAGAATGGATTATAGGCATTGGACGCGCTTATGGTGCCTTCAGAGAAAGAGATTTCTCAAATGGGTACACTGTCTTACGAAAGTTCTTTGGTGTCAGCAAGAGCAGTGGTACTTGTAGGTATTGCTAGAATGGCCTACTAGGGCTTTCAATTAAGTTACAGTATAAGGGCTAAGAAAGAGCAAACTTTTTGCTTGAAGTTATGCTAGGTCGGTAATTTTTACTGTGGAGAGAAAAAAATTGGTAGTAATCGCTACTGGAGGAGGTAAATTGAGCACTCCGTCAGGCGATTACTACATAGCATTTGCTTTGGAATAGAAATATTATTTTATCGGTGTCCCTCTTCTATCTTTTGGTACATATTGCTCATGTGCATAGGTGTCTGGAAGAACTTTTATCCCTGTGGTAAATTTCAAAGGTGCTTCACCAGCATAGGTAAGTTCAACATAATGGCCAGACCAGCCTTTGGAGGGAGCCTTTATAGGAATAGTGTATTCGCCATCTGCTTCAAAAGGAATGTTTGTGGCTTTCCATTGCGGACCTAAAACATCTATTCTGAAATCCCTGGTAGTTTCATTGGTCGCAGACCATAGTTTTACAGCTACTGGTGGGTTATTGATGTCTGTTTTAATTTGGATCGCATCATCTTTTACTTCCCAACTGTAGGAAGGCCGTTTTACGTTGTTAATAATATAGGAATAAAATCCTAGTAGGATCTGAGCAGCATCGGAATCCCTCAAACCATGACCTGCATTAGGGATATAAGCCAAATGGCTTTCTCCAGGTAGATCATTCCAGTAATACCTCCAACTGTCTGGTAAAAAAAATTGATCTCCAGACCCATTGATTAATAGTTTAGGGATGTTTTTGTATTCTTCTAGAAACTGGTAAGGTTCGACGATTTCCACCAAGCGATTAAATTCCTTACTGTCCATCCAATCAAATATTCCTTCGTGCGAATAATCATTTACTGCTGGTGACCAAAATCCGTAAGTCTGCCAATGGTGCTTAAATGAAGGGGTCAAATTAAGCATGTCAATTACTATAGGAATCATTCCGATTACTCTGTCATCTACTGCTGCGGTGGTCCAGGTAGTCCAACCTCGTTTGGATGCACCTGCAACTACATATTTTTCTAGAGATAAGTCTAAGTTGGTTTTAGAATAGTCCACTACAGCATCCATTGCTGAAACAACAGCTTTCGTCATAGGAAATCTAGCCAACCAAATCGCATCTTCATCTTTAGCACCATTCTCCATAAATTCCCTCCAACCATAGGCTATTAACCCATCTTCGGTTCTTAAACCAAGCGTGTCTCCTACAAACTGAACTGGCTGAAAAGGTATATTATGAACTTTTATGGCTGTAGATCCTGTGGCAAGTGCTGCCTGAAGTATCATGTCGTCTGGTTTTTCCGGAACAGTGGTGTTCTTGCTTCCACCGGAAATAACCAGCAAAGAGGTATTGTGTTTAAGTTCATCTGGAACCACAAAGGAAACCCAATGCCACCAAGTGGTTTCGGTTACTTCTTTCTCTGTCAACCAATTTTGCGAAATGACCTTAAGCACATAATAGGAGTATCCATCTCCTTTAGATTCAAAAGCCAGTTCGTAATTGTATACGTCCTGGTCCTTTTCTACGTAGGCCTTTAAGAGGTCAAAACCCCTTACCTTGGTTTCTTCCGCCTGAACTTCAGTTTCAGAATTGACTTTAGGCTGGCAATTGGGTAAACAAAAGAGGCTAATGCCAATTAAGAGTGCCAATTGTAACGCTTTGTGTATCTTGATTGTATTGAACATTTATTATAGGAGTAGTTTATAGATGTATTACCTAAAAGTAGGAAAAAAGACCATTAATAAAATGGACCTTCTTCTAAAATAATTTCCATGTCTGGTTTATGCTTCTGTAGGGCAGCTATAACCTCTGCCTTCACTGGAGTGCCAAAAAGATAGACCTTTTGAAGGTTTTTAAAATCGAGGAGATGAAGCAAGTTGCCGTCATCTAATGGGGTGAAAGATAAGTTAAGTTCTTCAAGATGAACAAGCTCTTTTAAATAGGGAAGACCTTCTCCATTTATATTGGTTTTTTGTAAAACCAGCCTTCGAAGCTGGGGCATTTTTGCCAATAGGAATAGTGCATCATCATCTATGCCCGAAGAAGCTAAAGAAAGGCGTGAAAAGTAAGGGAAATAATCCGAAAATGCTTTAAGCTCTTCATTGCCTACAGGGGCAGGAGGAAACTTCATTTTCATACCAAAGTATTTGTCATTGGTCAATTCATCTGCAGCAATTTCTACCCCTACTTGTTTTCCGATTTCCTGTAATTCTTGCAATGCAGTATTAAACGCCTCCCTTTCTTCAAGAATTTTATACTGAGCATGTTGAATTTCGGGCATTAATCCTTCAATTTCTGCTAAGATCTCCTGATTTTCTATGTCTCCGTACTTTAAGGTATTAGAGGCACCATTGCTTATCCAGTAAGAAAGTAAGGTAATTTCATTCGCTGTCAATCCTGGCTTGCCTTCAGGAGGCATTCGATCGTCATGGTCGTCGGGAAGTAACACCCTTACTATCAGTTCACTTTTGCTCGTGTCCTCAGGTACTACTGCATGTTTTTCACTTTTCCCAGCTTCCATTAAAGCCATATAGCTGTTGAGGAGCAGGTCACCTTTGGTTTTATTTTCATTATGGCAGGAAACACATTTTGTATCCAAAATTGTTGCTACCATGTCGGCGTAAACCAACATTTCCTCCGGAGATTTGTCGATCTTTTTTGCCGGCAACAAAGCTTCTAAAGGTGCGGTAAGAAAATCTTCCCCATGCGTAAGGGAGCCGCCAAGATGACTAGTATAGGCCAAAGAGAGGTTTGCTAGTCCAAGAAATACATAAAAAACAAACCCTTCTTTTAATTTTCGATGCAAATTTAATTCGTAAATAATAAGGCAAGAAGATATGGAAATCCCTGTGATTAAAGCACCATCAAGGTGATTGTTTACCAAATCTCCCGAATATGCTTCAGCAATGAATAATAGGAATCCAGCAGCGATGGTGATAAATGAGAAGAAAACTGATGTCCACAGCAGTGAACGAATAATAATTGGTTTATTGAAGTTGGGATTAAAAAAGCCCATCAAAATAAAACCCGTGGTGATTAGGATCAATACTATTGGAAAATGCAGCACCAGTGGATGAAATCTGCCAAAAAAAACGAACAGATGACTTTCCTGATCAAGACTAAAGGGTACAAAAAAAATGGTAAAGTAAAGAAGGATAAGTATAGCGGGCAAGAATATTTTTTTACTAAAGTAAAGGTTCCACTTATTATCGTTTGGTGGCAAGTCGTTATTGTCCATATGATTCCTGTATATCAGGTACTAAGGACCTGTTATTGTGCTAATGCTGTTGCTTGGATGAAAAATTAGGCTAAAATGCCATTTAGGGTTCCAGTGCTATCTGCAAATTGTGTTTGTTCTAGGCCTACAGATTGCATCCAGGTCGTATAAAGGTTTGCCAGAGGGGTATTTTCCTCGTAAATCAGGTTTTGACCGGATTTAATTTTATGCCCTCCGTGACCTCCTACAATAATAGGTAGATCTCTAGGTGAATGTCTGTTTCCATCGCGTAAGCCAGAAGCAAACATAACCAAAGAATTATCCAATAAAGTGCCATTTCCTTCTTTAATAGATTTCAACTTGTCTAAAAAATAAGCGTATTGCTCGAGGTGCCATTTAGTAATACGGTCATACTGTTCCATATTTCCTGGATGATTCATGTGGTGAGAAAGAGAGTGGTGCGCCCCATTTACCCCGTCTAAGAAGGAAAAGTTTCTATTGCTTACTGAGTTGCCAAACATGAAAGTAGCTACCCTACTGGCATCGCTCCACATGGCTAGTGCAATGATGTCAAACATTAACCGGGTTTTTTCCGTCACGTTTACACCACTGTGCACTTCAGCATATTCTTCAATAATTTGATTTACACTTATCAACTCACGTTTGATATCTGGAGTGATACTGCTTGCAAAATCCTTTAAACTATCCTGATTGTTAATTCTTTTTTCAATGGACCGGATAGATTCTAAATATTCTTCAAGTTTGTCCTGGTCAGATCTGCCTAGATTATTTTTGAGTGATTTTGCGTCGGTCAATACAGCATCCAAAATGCTGCTTTTGTATGGATTCTCTATTTTGTTATTTCCGGGAATGAAGGTTCTAAACAACCTGTCGAAAGCCATTCTGGGATCTATTTCTTTGGATAGTGGGGTCATGGCATTCTTCCAAGAAATACTGCTGGCATACAGTCGGGTAAAACCTACATTGATATCCACCCCAGTCTGAATTCGATCTAATCCGTATTCTAAAGAAGGAAACAATGTTTCGTTTTTATAGTGGTTGGCAAGGAGTTGATCAATAGAAATGCCACCGCTGTTAATATTGTCTCCAGCCGTTTTTTGGATAGGAAGACAAGTCAGAAGGTTGGCAGTTTTGGCGTAATGCCCGTCCGCTCCTTGAAAAATAGAATGCTGGTTCATCAACTGGCCCAATACCAAAATATCGTCTTTTAAATGGGCCAAAGGAGCCAAGGTAGGGGAAAGGGTATAGTTTCTTCCAATGCCCTCCGGTGTCCATCTTCCCGGATGTACACCATTAGGCATAAACATAAAGGTGGATCTTACCGGAAACCCATCATTGCCAATTTTATTAATATTTAGTGGAGAAGCCATTGCTTCCATAAAAGGTAGTGCAATAGCAGCCCCCATACCTTTCAATAATTTCCTTCTTGATATTTGCCACTTTTTATTCATAAATATTAATGTTATAAAGCAAGCTTATACTTCAAATTTGTTTTCACCCCGCTGATCATGCCCTAAAACCAGTAAATGGCTAGGGTTTAATTTTTTATTTAAACGAAAACCAAATGAAACTATGGTTCAAGTTAGTTACTATCTATTGATTAATCAATCTCATTTACCTTTTTCTGAAAATCTTTGATCTTCATTCGAAAAGGATAGCTCTGAACCAAAGCAGTAATAAATTTATCTGGATTGAATTCATTTTCTATTAAGCTGGCTGATAATTCCCTAATTGCGGTTTCATCAGTAAAAGTCGTGCCTCTACCTATGGCAAAAGACAATGATTTTTTGGATAGGTTACGCGCAAATTTGTCTTTCTCTTTCATGAGTAAGTTTTTCAATTCTGCAGGTCCTGCAAAGGTTTCTCCTGAAGTTAGTACCCCTGTAGGGTCTATAGGAGTGTTGCCATAGCTGTCTCTCCATTTACCATCAGCGCCAAAATTTTCCAAGCCTAATCCAAGAGGGTCCATTTTTTCGTGACAGGATTGACAAGCTGGGTCCTCTCTATGCTTTTCCAAAAGTGCTTTCAAGCCTAAATCTTCATGCAATGATTCATCTTCTGGTAATTCAGCAACATCTGGTGGCGGTGGCGGTGGTGAGGTGCCTAGTATCTCCTCTAAAACCCATTTCCCCCTTAGTACTGGGCTTGTTCGGGTAGGCAATGAGGTAACAGCTTGTACACTGCCTAATCCCAAAAATCCTCCTCTGGAATTATTGGCTAACATCACTTTTTTGAAGTCGCTTCCTTTTACACCATCGATTCCATAGTAGGTAGCAAGTTCTTCATTAAGAAAGGAATAATCACTATTGATTAGATCAAGGAAGTTTTTGCTTTCAGTCATTACATAATGGAAGAAAGACGTTGTTTCTTTGAACATGGCCTCTCTTATAGAAGGCGTAAACTCAGGAAATCGAACCAGATCTGCCAAGGGTGCATTTGCATCCTTTAATTTATTGATTCCCAACCACTGGCTCACAAATGATTCTGAAAACCTCTCAGACTTGGGATCATTCAGCATTCTTTTTACCTGATTTTCGATTTCTCCGGGAGCTTGAAGCTTGCCTTCCATAGCAAGGTTAAACAGTTCATCATCAGGCATGCTAGACCATAAGAAAAAAGAAAGCCTGGTAGCCAATTCAAAATCTCCTAAGGCGATTGGGTCAGGGCCCAATGGTTCTTCTTCCATTTTGTAAAGAAAGGAAGGGGAAATTAGTACAGCCTTAAAAACTTCAGCAATTGATCGATTAAATTTTTGTGGATCTGGATCTTCGGGACGAGAGTAATAGACTGTGGAAAAAAGGGCTATAAATTTCTCTTTTTCTTCGGTCTTTAAAAGCCTTCTATAGGCTTTACTGGCAAAAGGAAATAGCACTTCTTCTGCAGCTTTCTCTGGTGGGTTAAGTGGCTTAAAGTTATCGGAGAATAAAGGCATTAGCCAATTTATAAACCTTTCCCAAAGATTCTGACGATAGTCTTCGGGGACTAGTTCATTCCATTTCTCTGGATCTTCAAAAATTCTGGAAACGATTTCTTCAGAGGCATCGTAATACCGTTCCATTTTAAGAGGGGTGAAAAACAAGGAGCCTCCTTGGTTGTCAAATCCACCACCCCCGGATCCATCTGCAGGAAACCTATTCACAGCATCGAAGTTGACACCGGTCAAATCTAATACGGTGTAATGATACTCTGTGTGACTAAGCCTCCGAATGATAACTTTGCCAGGTGTTCTTTTCTCGAGCGATTTTAATAAAATTCCATTGATTCCGTCCAGGAGGACGTGATAATCTGTTTCATTTAATCCAGGCTTATTCGATGGTGGCATTTCTTTCGATCGTATTTGATCCACTACCTTTAGCCAAAATTGCCCATCTTTAACAATGCGGCCTTCTTCTTCATATCTTTTAAGGTTCACTCCGCCTTTAGGATTTCCTGTATTGTGACATGAATAGCAATGTTTGTCCAATACCGGGATGATTTCGGTAGTGTAATCTAAGGTTTCCTGAGCGCTAACTCTAAAAATAATTAAGGTAGCTATCGCCAGTAAAATATAAGATTTCATCAATGGCATAGATTTTATTTGGGTTCAGTTTAAGGTCATGGCTTAAATTTAACGTAATTAATTGATTAATTCCAATGTTATTTTGATGGAAGGTTATTGCTTGATAAGGAAACCCAAAAAGGTTAATACCCAGTCAATTATAGGTTGGATTCGTTGAAGACCCTTGGTTTGTTACTATTTTTATTAATTGGCCTGCATCAGGCCAGTATTTCACCTATACTATACATTTTGTTGACTTTTTATAATGACAAGAAAACCATTTCATTTAAAGACTGAGGAATTGCACCGGTATGGAGAAACCCCTCAGACTGCAAAGGGGCATTGATAACAGCAAATAATTGATGGGTAAAGCAGGGTAATAGGGATAGGTTATAGCAACTTATTAATATCTTATCCGCTACGGGAAACAAAATCAGCCACTTCGTTGCTATTTTCAATTTACCATAGCGATGTTGTGCTAGGATCTCTAAGGAAATTGATTTTTTGCGATTACCACATTTTCGTAAAAACGGAACAGACTTTACGAATTCTATTACCTCATGCGAGTTTAATTTCTCCACTAGCTTTTTTAAAAGCTTAGTCGTGGGAATCCTATGTTCTAAGGAAAAATATGCAAAAAAATAAGGAGATCAATCGATCTCCTTATAAAAATACTGCTTCAAACTTGAAGTGTTTGAAATACTATATCAGGCATCAACACCTAATGCTTTAGCCATTACTTCTCCAATTTCGGCTGGAGACTCAGCTACAAAAATACCATTTTCTTTCATGATACGCATTTTTGCTATGGCTGTATCATCCTTGCCACCAATAATAGCTCCAGCATGCCCCATTCTTCTGCCTGGAGGTGCTGTCTGTCCTGCGATAAAACCTACCACAGGCTTTTTGTTTCCATTTTCTTTAATCCACTGGGCAGCTTCTGCTTCGTAATTACCACCAATCTCACCGATCATCACTATAGCATCGGTTTCAGGATCTTCCATTAATAACTGAACTGCATCTTTTGTAGATGTTCCGATTATAGGATCCCCACCAATACCGATAGCAGTTGAAACACCTAATCCAGCTTTTGTGATTTGGTCAGCAGCTTCATAAGTAAGGGTGCCTGATTTTGAAACGATACCTACTCTTCCTTGTTTGAATACAAAGCCAGGCATAATGCCAACTTTAGCTTCACCTGGAGTTATTACTCCTGGGCAGTTAGGGCCTACCAAAATTGCTCCTTTTTTCTTAACATACGGCTTGGCTTTCATCATATCCTTTACAGGAATTCCTTCAGTAATCGCAATGATCACTTTGATACCCGCATCCGCAGCTTCCATAATTGCATCTGCAGCAAAAGCTGGGGGAACAAAGATGATAGTAGTATCTGCTCCCTTAGATTTAACTGCATCTTCAACTGTATTAAATACTGGCCTACCTAAATGAGTACTACCACCTTTTCCAGGAGTAACGCCTCCTACAACATTGGTACCATATTCTATCATTTGCTGGGCGTGAAAAGAACCTTCAGTTCCTGTGAACCCTTGTACAATTACTTTGGAATTTTTATTTACCAATACGCTCATAAGTCTACTTTTAATTAATTTGCTACAAAAATAGAAGATAAAGAGTGATCACAAAAAGAAATGGCAAACAATATCAATATAATTTATACTATGGATAACTTTTTATATTTTTATGGGAGATAACCTCTCTTGGGGAAAAAGTTTTTCTAGACTGTTTTTACGTTTATTGGCTTTTTTCAAAACGAGACCAAATTGTGAAAGTATCACTGAATTAAGGGGCCATAGTAGTTTAAACAACTAAATATTACCTCTATTTAATGCTAGATTGGAATTTATTTGGGTAGATTTATGAATTAGAAATCTAAAAAGTGGAGTAAGGACCCTTTTAGCTTTTCAAAACAGCATTATAGTTTTTCGTCAGGTGAAAGTTTAACCAACTTACGCTGTCCTCTGGTTTGATAGCAATAATCAAAAATTCCGAGAGCAGGTAACTAACTTGAATGAAATGGATCGAAACCTAAATAATTGTAGGTTAAACTTTTAAAGTTATGGTTTTTGGTGACCTGCAAGCTTTTTATAAAATTTAAGTAAATCGTTCCTTTCTAGGGATGGGAAATTATGGAAAGTTCCAGAAATAAAAAGGCTTATTCGAAAAAGCCACCTTCAGACAAAAAGCAATTAGTCATAATGGCTGCATTGGCTGTTTATCCTGAATCAGGTTCTGATCCACTCGTGGTTGAAATTCCACTGTACAATCAATTTTGGTTTTTGCTGATAGCGGTCATCTTTCTACTCGCTATTATTTGTGGTATTTGTGTTTTCGTTCGTCAAACAAGGGATAGAGGAATTCTAAGAAATACGCTTCAAAAGAAAAACATAGAAATAGCTCAAAGGGAAGATCGATTTAAGTTTGTTTGGAACAATTCCCAAGATGGCTTGTTGCTTTCGGTTTTAGGGGGGAAAGTATTGGCAGCTAATCCATCCCTTTGCTCAATGGGAAATGTTACTGAAGAATTGCTTCAAGAAAATGGTTTGCAGTATTTATTTCGAAATACTGACACCTATGAAACTGTAAAAACTGAGATCTCTGAGAAATTAAAACATAATGATGACATTAAGGTCGTAAGAGAAATTGTGATGCCGCTTAGCTCCGGTAATAAAGAGATTGAAGTTTCAATCTCTAAGATGAAGGAAAGTTTTGAAGGCAAAGCTATGTTTCTAAATGTTTTTCGGGATATTTCAAAGAAAAAAGCTTATGAAAAGGGGTTGAAAATTGCCAAAGAAAAAGCGGAAGAAGTGAGTCATATGAAAAGCAATATTATCTCTAATATGAGCCATGAAATTCGAACGCCATTAAATGGAATACTTGGCAGTACTGAATACATTATCCAAACAAGATCTGAGGACAAAGAACTTTTAGAGCACCTGGATATTATAAAAGAAAGTGGTGAGCGACTACTTCATACCATTACTAATTTCCTAGACCTGTCCTCTTTAGAATCAGATGAGGTAAATATTGTTTTAGAAAATACCAATGTCAATGATTTTATTTCAAAAATATTGATAAATCATAAATCCATAGGAATAAAAAAAGGTATCTTAGTCACTTCAAAATTTTTAACAAAACCGTTTGAAACAGCTATTGAGCGGAAATACCTTCAGATTATCGTTAATAATATAGTAGGGAATTCAGTTAAATATTCCGAAACTGGGTTGATTCAGGTTGTCGTAGAGAAAATTGATAACCATTTGGTCATAAAAGTTCATGATCAAGGTATAGGTATTAGTAAGGATTACTTGGATAAATTGTTTTTTCCATTTGAACAAGAGAGTAAAGGTTTTAACCGTAAATTTGAAGGTTCAGGCTTAGGTTTAGCTATTACCAAGCATTTAATTGAAAAATTAAATGGGCAAATACAAGTGGAAAGTGAAAAGGGAAATGGTACTTTAGTAAGAATTTCATTACCACTTTGTATTTAGACTATTTTAGGCACGTTATTATTTAATTTTATAAGTATGTTTTCTCTTAAAATACTAATAACCGAAGACGATACCGTTTCGGCACTTTTATTAAAAAAAGCTCTTGAAAAGAATCACCACCAAATTATTGGGATGGCTGATTCTGGCGAGATGGCTTTGGAAATTCTAGAAAATAACCATGCAGACATCGTCATGATGGATATTAATCTTTCTGGGAAGTTGGATGGTATTAAGACCACTGAAATTATTAATGAAAAATATAATATTCCTGTAGTTTACCTAACTGCAAGTTCCGATAGCGAAACCCTGCAAAAGGTAGCCGTTACCAACCCAAGTGCCTATGTCATTAAACCATTTAATATAAGAGAATTAAATATGGTTATTGAATTGGCCATTTTTAAAGATAAAAAAGAAAAAGAACTACAAAGTTTAAACAATGAGCTTGAGGAGAAGGTCAAAAAAAGAACCGCAGACCTCAATGAAGCCAATAAAGAGCTTCAAAAAGCACTTGAAAAGGAAAGAGAGCTTAGCGAATTAAAATCGAGAATTGTACAAAATGTATCTCATGGTTTTAAGACCCCTTTGACTTCCATATTAAGCTCTGCACAGTTACTAAAATTGTATGCTGAAAAAGAGCATCCTTTTAAAGCCAAATTGGTCAAGCATGCCAATAAAATTGAAAACTCTGTACGAAACCTAAATAGTTTATTGACCAGTGTCCTGTTTTTCGGCAAAGCCGATGCAGATAAAATGAATTATAAACCCGTAAGGATTTATACCTCTGCATTTCTTAATGAGGTGGTGGATATGGTAAAGGCAGGAATAGACAATGATGTTAAGATCAATGTGGAATTTGAAAAACTTCCTAAAATGATCACCTCCGATATGGATTTGTTATACCAAATTCTAGAAAATTTATTGTCCAATGCCGTAAAATATTCCAAAGATGGAGGTTCGGTTTACTTCAAAGTTAGACATGAAAATGACACGCTATTTTTACATATTAAAGATGAAGGTATAGGCATTAATTTGGCTGAGCAATCTCAGCTTTTTGACCGGTTTTTTAGGGCCAAGAATGTGGGGTTGAGGGAAGGTTCTGGTTTAGGTTTATCCATTGTCAAAAAGTGCATAGAGGTCGTCGGTGGGAAAATAAACTTTAAAAGCAAGGTCAATAAAGGAACAGAATTTAGTTTGGAGATTCCAGCAAAAAAATAACTGTGAATGATTACAGTAAAAGGTGTCCAATTTTCATATGGAAATCAGCCTAAAATAAATATTCCTGACATTGAATTAAATCGTGGAGATGAGCTATTGGTTTTAGGAAAATCAGGATCGGGAAAAACTACTTTTTTAAATATTTTAGCAGGCTTACTTGCTCCACAGCTTGGTGAGATTTTGATCGATGGTGTTTCTCTTTACAAGCTTAAGGGGCATAAATTAGATGAATTTAGAGGAAGCAATATTGGGATAATATTTCAAAAACCGCACCTTCTTTCACCCTTAACGGTTGCTGAAAATATAGCGCTACCTTATTTTTTCGCCAAGAAGGCATCGGCCAATAAGGTCCTGTTTTATTTGGAAGAATTGGGGATTCTTGACAAGCAACATGCCCCCATTCAAACTTTGAGTGAAGGCGAGGCTCAAAGGGTTTCTATTGCCAGGGCTTTAGTAAATGAGCCTAAAATTATTTTAGCTGACGAACCTACGGCAAGTCTGGACGATGAAAATGCAGAGCTAGTGGTGAATTTACTTAAGCGACAAGCGAAAAAACTTCATGCAAGCCTAATAATTGTCACTCATGACCACCGGATTAAAAATCACATAGACCGTCGTATCATCATAAACCCAAGCGGCTTATGAATATTTTTAAGTTGAGTTGGAAATACTTGATGGCTAAACCGCTGAGTACAGGCTTAAATATCCTCCTTCTTGCCCTGGGTTTATCGATCATAACTGTTTTACTGTTAATAGAGGATCAGTTCGAAAACAAAATGAGCAGAGATGCTGCAGGAATTGATCTTGTCATAGGCGCCAAAGGGAGTCCTTTGCAACTGGTGCTCTCCTCAGTTTACCATATAGATTTCCCCACTGGTAATATTCCATTGGATGAAGCTAAAGCTGTCTCCAGAAATCGCCTTGTAAAAAAAGCCATCCCAATGGGGCTTGGTGACAATTATGAAGGTTTCAGAATTGTCGGTTCCAATCATGAGTACCTCGAGCTCTACAAGGTGAATTTTAATACAGGAAAAGCATGGACCAAGCCCTTTGAAGTAGTTCTGGGTAGTAAAGTTGCCATGGATAAAGGTTTTAAAGTAGGGGATACCTTTGTGGGTTCTCACGGTATCGCTTCTGCTAGCCATGAACACGATGAACACCCCTATGTTGTGGTAGGAGTTTTGGCTCCTTCTTACAATGTAATTGACCAGCTTATTCTTACTAGTATTGAGTCTATTTGGTATTCACATGACGATGCTTACGACCCAATGGAACTGGAGCAGGAAGTTGCAAAAAGAGGCTTTCCTAAAACGGATGAAAGCAGAGAAGTAACTACTGTTCTGGTTGCTTACCGAAATCCTATAGCTGCGATACAACTTCCTCGAATGGTTAATGCTAGAACTTCCTTGCAGGCTGCTTCACCAAGTTTCGAAATTGCGAGACTTTATGAATTGCTTGGAATTGGAATATCCCTTATTCAGGGACTGGCCTTGGTTATTACATTTATTGCTGGATTAGGAATATTTATCGCATTATTTAATTCTTTAAAGGAAAGAAAATACGACTTGGCAATTATGCGGGCTATTGGAGCCGCTAAAAGCCAATTATTTCTTTTGATACTTTTGGAAGGCGTAATTCTCACTTTTATGGGAGCAGTTATAGGATTGTTTTTTGGACACCTTTTTATCTATATTTTGGTTATAACAAATGAGCAAGGTGTGATTTCAGGACTTACCCCTTTTGTAATAGTGGAAAAAGAGTGGTGGGTAATTGCATATGCATTGTTTGTAGGTATTCTTGCTTCTATTCTACCAGCATGGAATGCTTATCGTACTGATATTGCTGGACAACTTACCAGGTAAAATTTAAGAGCGTATGAGGTATTTATTATTAGTGATTGGACTCATTTCATTTTCTGCCATTGGACAACAGGAAAACGTTTGGAAAAACTTATCCTATGTCACTTATGAAATCGGAGAAGATGATTTTGGGGAATTGTACATGCCGGTTTTTGGAGAGAAAACCCTTGAAATGGAAGGCAAAGAGATCATGGCAGATGGTTATATTATTCCCTTTGAAGGTATGTTTAAACCTGAGCACATAATACTTTCTTCCCTTCCTTTAGCAGAATGTTTTTTCTGTGGTTCTGGAGGACCAGAAACTGTTATGGAAGTGATGCTAAAAGAACCTGTTAAGTACACCTCTAAAAAGGTAAAAGTTAGAGGTAAATTAGTACTAAATACTAAGGATCCAGAAAAATTAATGTACATCCTGAAGGAAGCCCAACTAATCAGCACTTAATAATGGGTGAACAATTTATGGCTTCAAAATTGATGCCTTGGATTCTCTGGATCATTGAAGAAGGATGGGGTTTATTTGGTAAAAATAACCTTATTTTTAATTGTATTCGGTGTGTTTAAGTAGCGAATAGGTAAGGGGCTAAAATTACAGTGTTAAATTTTTTTTGTCGCATTATTTTTTTAACATTTGAATTTATTTGCCAAAAGGCAAAAATAGATAACGATAATTTCCTTTATAAGTCATGAAAAAGATATCATTTGTTTTGTTGGTTTTGCTTAGTGTTTCAATTTTTTCTTGTGGAAATAAGAAAAGTCAAAACGAATTATTGCAAGAGCAGGTTATTCTAGTTCATGATGAAGTAATGCCCAAAATTGGCAGCTTGAAATCTCATCAAGAAAAATTAAATGAAAAAGCTGAAAGTCTTGAGAAATCAGAAGAATCAGCGGACTCCCAAACACAAATAGCGGATTTGAGAGCTGCTGCTGAGAATTGCGAAAGGGCCTATGACGAAATGTTCATTTGGATGCGTCAATATGAAATAGACCTTGAAAAAATGTCAGATGAAGAAGCTGAGATTTACTTAAAGGACCAGCTTGTAAAGGTTGAAAAAGTCAAAGATTTAATTCTACATGCTTTAGAAAAAAGTGAGACTTTGTTATAAATTTTGTTATTGATTAAGGGCTTTGTTTACTTTCTCAGGCGTAATAAGCCCATAATCATTTCCCCAGATATTATAAATATAAGTACCTATTTGAGCGATTTCAAGCGGTGTCAAATTATTGTTTTCAGGCATTGGCTGATTGTATTCCACATTATTTACGATAATACTACCTTTAAGGCCTTTTCTAATAATATAGAGAGTTCTATTTACGTCAGTCATCATATAATCTGCTTGCCTAAGGGGAGGAATGAGTCTGTTTAAACCTGTCCCATCTTCTTGATGGCAATTGCTACAATGCTGCAGATAAAGTTGTTGACCTTGAATGGCATATTGCCTGGTTTTTAGGTCATCTATTCCATTAATACCTTCCTGATCGTTAGAATCCGCACTACCACAGCTAGTGAAAATTATCAATAATAAGCTACCTATTGCTGATTTCATGGTTTTTTCCTAGTAATTTGGGAATGTCTTTAATAAGAAGGTTTACCTGAGTTTCTTTCGTTCCATCATAAACCCCTCTTATTCTTCCTTCCTGGTCAATTAATACAAAAGCACCGGAATGCAAGAAGCCGCCAGGTTCATTTTTATCATCCATAGCTGTGGTAAGGTAACTTGTTTGACCAATTTCAAATATTCTCTCCTGTTCTCCAGTTAAAAAATTCCAGGTACTTGCATCTTCAATGCCAAGCCTAAGTGAATAATCTTTCAAAAGTGCTTGCGTATCATATTCTGGATCTATTGTATGACTCATAATCATGAAATCCGGATCATCTTTATAGGCTTCAAAAACCCTCAACATTTGTTTTTTCATAATTGGACAAATAGTAGGGCAGCTCGTAAAAAAGAAATCAGCAACATATACCTTACCTTTTACATCGGCGTTGGTTACTTTTTTTCCATCTTGATTTGTGAAACTGAAATCTGCTATGCTGTGATAGACAGTGTCAGTTGTCGGCTTACCGTCCACTATTTTTTCCTCCACATGGCGATTACCTAAGATTGGCAAAGCGTCATTACTTGAATTAGATCGGCAGGAATATAGCGTTGAAACGCTTAATACGAGTAAGCAGAAATAAAGTGATCGAAGCATTATTTTTTAATTATTATGACGTTGTAAGGGCTTGATTAGTTCCTTTCCCGTATTTTTTTATACCACTTTGTAGCTAGCATTAATGTAATGCCTAGCAAAACCAAACCAGTGATTCCCCACAGCATATTTATTAAGCTTTTGAGCACGATTAAAAAAACAATGGCAAATAATAACAGTGTTGCTATTTCATTCCAGAGCCTAAGTTTGGAGCTATTCCAAACGGGAGCTCCTTTTTGTAAGGATTTAAAAATGTAATGACAGCGAAAATGATAAATGTAAAGCAACAATACAAAAACAAGCTTGGCATGCATAAAAGGCATGGATAAATAGCCTGGATTGTAATACAAAACCCATGAGCCAAAAATAAGTGTCAACACAGCAGATGGCCAAGTAATAATGTACCAAAGCCTACTGGCCATTATATCCAATTGAGGTTTCAATATGTTTTTCTCCATTTCAGGCCGATCCAAAGCTTCTGTTTGGTAAATAAAGAGCCTTACGATATAGAATAATCCAGCGAACCAGGTGACAACGAAAATTATATGTAAGGCTTTAATGTATTCGAATGCCATTCTTGCTATTTTTGGCTAAATTAATGGATTCTGATCGTTATTGAGACATATGAAATCAAAAAATATAATATATCTACTTACTTTTCTTGTTGGTGCACTTGTTCTTACCATCCTGTTCCAGAGTTTAAGTCAACCAGGGATAAAAGACCTTAAAGGAAATTACAAAGAAATGGCTGTTTACAGAAATGAAAACAATACAGGACCTGTGATAAGAATTTTCGCAGTGTTTACTGAGGGTAAAGATTGGGAAGACATGCGTGCCTATGGGGAATATATGCCACATACTAAATATGGGAATACCAAGGTGTTCTTTTTTGACCAGCCAATAGATGACTTTGATTTGTCTCCTAATCCACCTTACTTTAAAGAGGTTTTTCAAGAATCGTGCATTGGTAGTTATGAAAAAACTGCCATGGGACAAGCAAGTTTTAAAAAATACCCTTTCATTGAATCCAATTGAAACTTCATAAGGAAGATATTATTGGATTCGTCAATTAATAAGACCTGATTTTAAATTGTTTTTTCTGCTCAAGTACTGCATTTCTAAAAGAGACTTCAGTTTCCATTAAGTCGTTGACTGCCTGAACAGCATGAATAACTGTACTATGGTCTCTTCCGCCGAAATGGTACCCAATTGATTTGAGCGAGTGGTTGGTAAATTCTTTGCTAAAGTACATGGCTACTTGCCTTGCAATCACAATTTCCTTTTTACGTGTTTTGGCTTTAAGGTTTTCTAACTTAATCCCATAATATTCAGCACAGGATTTTTGAATAAATTCTATGCTTACCTCAGTTTCAATATCCTTTACGATATTCTTCATAATTGTCTTGGCCAATTCAAGACTTATTTCAACCCTGCTTAATGAGGCATGGGCAATTAATGAAATCATTACCCCTTCCAATTCCCTTACATTAGTATCTACCGTATAAGCAAGGTATTCAATGACATTGTCAGGGATATCTATACCTTCAGACTGCATTTTTTTTCTTATAATCGCTATTCTTGTTTCGAAATCAGGCATTTGCAAATCTGCAGTCAATCCCCATTTGAAACGCGACAATAGTCGATCTTCTAAGCCCATCAAATCCTTTGGCGCACAATCAGAGGTCATGATGATCTGCTTTTTGTTTTGGTGAAGGTGGTTAAATATGTGGAAAAACATTTCCTGAGTTCTTCCCTTACCTGCCAAAAACTGAATGTCATCAATAATCAATACGTCTACTTGCATGTAGAAATTGGTGAAGGACTTGATGTTTCCATCCTTAATGCCGTCCATGAACTGGTTGACAAACTTCTCTGAAGAAACATAGAGGACAAACTTCTCCTCCGGACCATTTTTGATTTCATTGCCAATGGCCTGTACCAGGTGTGTTTTGCCTAAACCTACGCCACCATAAACCATCAATGGATTAAAAGAAGTAATGCCTGGTTTATTGGCTACTGCAAATCCTGCAGATCGAGCAAGACGATTACAATCGCCTTCTATAAATGAACCGAAAGTATAATTTGAGTTTAGATTGGATTGCAGGGTGGTTTGCTCATCCAAACTTGAAAGATCAAAGGGACTATGGGCAGATGCCAGGTTTTCCTTTTTCTTGGCAGCAGCCGAGCTATTGGCACCCTGTGGGTAGCTCACCATATAGGGTTGGTTTTGAGAGTTACCTTTATCTACTACTACCGCATATTCTAATTTTCCATTGGCCCCTAAAATAGTTTTTATTGCTAGTTTTAAAACTTCGACATAATTGTCTTCCAACCACTCATAAAAGAACTGGCTTGGAACTTGAATCGTGAGTACAGAACCATCGATTCGTGCAGGAATTATAGGCTTGAACCAAGTCGAAAAACTCTGTTCATTGACGTGTTTTTCGACCACCCGCAAACATTCAGTCCATATAGCATTTGCCTCTGAATTCATTGAATTTCTTTTAACGAAAGTTGAAAAATCGTGAATACTCCTTTATTAGGGGGTAACAAAACTGAGGAAAATTATCTTAAATAAAAAATGTCTTTTTACTTGATTTTTTTACTTTATGGGTACATTGTCAGATCAGGCAGATTTTGATTTTTTTTTATTTGAAAAATTAAAAAACTTCCTTGTTTAACAATAAGCTAATTTGGGACTATTGATTAATTTTAGATGCATTTTTGTTTTTTAAAACGCCTCAGGTTTGGTTCTCTATCTTTACGAAGAGCTGCTATTAATGGAATAAAAAAATGTTTAACTCATAAAAACTATTTTGGTTAATAACCTCAATTTTTTAGAGCCGGGTTTTTAAAATTGAAAACACGCTTAGCAGTATTTTCTGACTTGTTTAAATTATAGTGTATTGGTTAATGGGTATAAATTGGAAGATTAAAATTTTAAAAGATATTTGATGAAAAGCAGAATACTTATTTATGATGACAAGGTAGAAGATCAGGTTCAAAAATCAATTGTTCCAGCTTTTGGAACTGAGTTAAAAGCTATTCTGCCGTTTTCCTATGATATAAATGAGCGTTTACAGGAAGGTGATCAAATAATTACTTTTCTTTCTGATGAACAATTGAAGTCTTTTCTAATTGTAGCTTTGGACAAGGGGTTTGAATTGGCACTATTGCCACACCCTAAAATGGATAATGGAATTAAGGGTTTCGGAATAAAGGAGGACATTGAAGAAAATATAAATCATATTTTACTTGATGAGAAGCTTGCCAAAGTGGATTTGCTGGAAGCGAATGGAGTACCCGTTTTCAATACCATAATTATAGGTGAATCATTGAGTTTAATGAGCGGATCTATAGCCAGATTTGGTTGGCAAAGATTTTGGCAAAGATTAAGTTATTTCTTTAAGCTTTTTTTTAACACGAGGTTAAACAGTTTCAAAATTAAAGCAGGTGACCAGGAAGAAATTAACACGGCAGCCATAGGTTTAATTATAGTGCATCACGCCCAGAGCAGTCTTCTAAGTAAAAGGATTTTGGAACATGCTGTCATTAATGATGGAAAACTACATGCTTTTATTTTAGCACCCAAAAGTATTAGTGGCTTATTCTGGTTTGTTCTTAGCAGCTTTTTTAGAAAAAAAGGCAATACAACATTACCTCCTTTTGCTGCACATATTAAAACCTCAACGATAACAATTACTGGAGACAAGGCAATAGATTATTCCCAGGATGGAATATTATTGTCCACTGATCTATTGCAGGTTGAAGTTTGTAAAGGAGGCTTAAATATGGTGCCTGGTCAAAAATTAGACATGGAAAACAAAGGAGGAAGCGATGATGTTTTTAAAATTGAAGCCCTGCCTCGAGGAGATGTAAGAGAGGAATTACTGAAAAGAAAACTTCCTCTCATAAACCATGCAACAACTGAGGAATTTAAAGACCTATTTTCAAATCTAAGAGCCAGTTCCGTCACTTCCAGTGTTTATCTTGTGTTAATGTTTTTGGCTACCTTGATAGCTACTTTGGGTCTTTTTGGAAACTCTGCACCTGTGATCATAGGAGCCATGATCTTGGCTCCACTGATGGCTCCAATCATTTCGCTTTCCATGGGAGTCTTAAGACAGGATCGAACTTTGATCTTAAACAGTTCAAAGACCATAGGTTGGGGGGTATTACTTGGTTATATATGTGCCATTTTTATCACCTGGCTTACGCCATTAAACATTGCCAATGATGAGATTTTAGCGAGGGTACGGCCGAATTTATTGGATTTAGGTATTGCTGTTGGGTCAGGTATAGCTGGTGCTTATGCCAGTGCAAAATCAGAAATATCAAAAACCTTGGCAGGTGTGGCCATTGCTGTAGCTCTGGTGCCTCCTTTGGCAGTGTCTGGTATAGGTTTAGGCTGGATGGATTGGGATATTTTTCAAGGTGCATTTCTATTGTTTTTAACCAACCTTGCAGGCATGGTGATGGCCGCAGCAATGACTTTTTTATTCTTGGGATTTAGTCCATTTAGACTCGCAAGGCGTGGAATTCTATATTCATTAATTGTTGTTGCCTTAGTAAGTCTTCCGTTGTTTTTCGGTTTTATGGACATGGTGAGGGAAAACAACATAATTTCCAAACTAAACGGATACGCTAATAATGGGGTTATCTTGAGAGATATTTCTGTTAGAAATATCAAGCCAATAAGGCTAACTGTGAAAATTGTAGCAGATGGAACGCTCGACAAGGGGCAATTGGATATTATTAAGGATGATATTGAAAGACTGTTAGGTGAGAAGGTAGAGTTGGAAGTAACCGTGGCCCTGAAAGTCCATTGACAAAGAAATTTTGGGTTAACTGGAAGAAACTTACCTTGACTTGCTTTTACTATACAGGGATCACTGTATGTTTTGATGGTACTTCTTAGTTGTGAATCAAAGTGTATAACATGCAGATATGAGTAGATCGCATAAATTTGAAATTTTATGTGAATTAATTGAAGTGAAAAACCAGGCATAACCAGCATTGGTATTTTTGTCATGCAAGATTAATGGTGATTCTCTATTTGTGCTTAGGCATTATTTTTGATTGACTAGGTGCAATTGAACTTAAGTCCGTGGGACAAAAGGTTTAGTATTTTTGATAGATAATTAATACATTGAATATTGAAATTCAAGAACAAACTTTAAACCAATCAATACCTAAAAAGATGAAAAGAAAAGCAACAGCAATTTGGAAAGGCTCAGGAAAAGACGGTAGTGGAACCTTGTCTTCACCAAGTGGATTTTTTGACAAGTCGCCCTATAGTTTCAAGACTAGGTTTGAAAATGAGGATGGTACAAAAGGGACTAATCCAGAGGAGATGATCGCAGCCGCTCATGCCGGTTGTTTCAATATGGCATTGAGTTTTCAGATTGCTGGAGCCGATTTGGAAGCAGAAGAATTAGATACGACCGCTACAGTTACTATTGAAAAGGGTGATGCAGGCTTTGCTATCACTGGGATCGTTTTAAACTTGACAGGTAAAGTCCCTGGCATGGATGAAAAGCAGTTCACTGAATTGGCCAATGCGGCAAAAGAAGGTTGTCCGATTAGTCAAGCATTGAGTTCAGTACCTATTTCATTGAATATTACATTTAATTCTTAATTCCTTCGGAAGTAAGTTAGACTTTAAAAAGTACCAAAGAGATCTCTTTGGTACTTTTTCTTTTTTTTAAATCCCGAATTTTATAGAGGTAGCACTTTGTAATTAAGAGGCGGCAAATATTTGGGTTAAAAAAACAGACTAAGTGATATGAATAAAAAAGTGTCAATCCTTGGGTGGGCCACTCTTTTGGGCTTCGGCTTGGCAGGCCTTTCCTTGGTGTATTTTTTTCAACAAACCAGTTTGGTGGCATTATTCGTGGGACATTGGTCCATACCTAACCAGTTGTTTGCTGGACTATTGTCGGGGATTACAGGAGCATTTATTTCCTTAAAGATCATCAATGCCCCCTTTTTTAGAAAAGAGAAGCAAAAATACAATGCACTTATCAATAGTTGGCCTTGGACAATAAAAGGAATTATTTTTATTTCAATCTGTGCTGGTGTAGGAGAGGAGCTTTTGTTTAGAGCTGGGATCCAACCTTTCCTTGGTCTATGGGTAACAGCTTTTCTTTTTGTGTTTATTCATGGCTACCTTAACCCCTGGAATTGGAGGATAAGTGTGTATGGAACTGTAATGATTCTGTTTATAGCACTTATGGGCTATCTCTTCGAGAAAGCAGGAATCTTATCAGCAATGGTTGCACATGCCGTTTTTGATGCTATTCTACTTTACTGGATAGCCGTAAGAAAATCTTAGAAATTTAATTCTCTGATTTCTTACAATATTCACATATATTTTCTGGCATTTATTTATTCCAAGATTACACTAAATTCATTGCTGCTCCTGCCACCCGGAGTGATCGTAACATAGCGAAGTGTTAGTGGCTCCTGGCCTTTTCCTACAATAGGGGCTAATACAGGGTTCGTGTAAAACATAGCCGTTTGATCCGCTTTGTGTCCGTCAAAGGTGTAATAGATACTTGCATTGGCCACTTTAGGATGGATTTTTACAAGGTGTCTACCACTTTTCGCGTCTTTGCTGATTTCTACTGTAGCCTCAGGAATTCTGAAAAACACATTGTTTTGCTCAAGGGCAAGTAGTCTTTCAGGTAACCTATCTAAACTAAAGGAGTTAAAGTCTTTGTTTTCCTTCTTTTTCCAAGCTACTTCTGCCAAGGCGAATGCTCTAGGGAATAGGAAATACTCTAATTTCTTATTAGAAGGGATGTATTCTGTCCATAAATTTGCTTGAACACCCAGGACATGTTTTGATTCCTCTTCTGTAAGAACATCTGGAATCGGATGGTAACTGTAAACTTTCTCTAAAGGTAAAAACCCTCCTATGGCCAACGGTTCTGTTGATTTATCATCGCTCTGACTGTGGTCAAAATACATGTGGCTATTAGGGGTCATGATGACATCATGGCCCATTTTAGCTGCCTGAATCCCTCCTTTTTCACCCCTCCAACTCATTACAGTGGCATTTGGAGCTAGCCCTCCCTCGAGAATTTCATCCCATCCGATTAGCTTCCTTCCATTTTTATTGAGAAACGATTCTATTTGCTGTATAAAATGACTCTGGAGTTCGTGCTCATCGGCTAGATTTTCTTTTTTAATTACATTTTGAGCAATTGCTGATGTTATCCAATGGTCCTTGGGTACCTCATCACCTCCAATGTGGATGTATTCACTTGGGAAAATTTCCATTACTTCCGTAAGTACATCTTTTAAAAAAGTAAAGGCTTCAGGGGTAGGGCCAAATATATTATATTGTACCCCCCAATAACCAGGGACATTCTGGCTGATATCATTGTCATATGCATTACCATCCTCATTTACTGCAGCTATACTCCCTGTTCCTATTCCTTCAAAGGTATCAAAGCTACCAAGTTCCGGATAGGCTGCCAGAATTGCAGAACTGTGTCCAGGAAGTTCTATTTCCGGTATTACCGTTATCTTTCTCTCTGCTGCATATTTTACTATTTCTTTAGCCTCCTGCTGGGTGTAGAATCCTCCGTGAGGTTCACCATCGTAAATAAATGGCTTAAAATCATAGTATTGACCAATAATCGTGGAATCTCTCCAGGCACTTACTTGAGTAAGTTTTGGGTATTTTTTTATTTCTAAACGCCAGCCTTGATCGTCTGTAAGGTGCCAATGGAGGGTGTTTAATTTTAATTGTCCCATCAAATCAAGTATTTTTTTGATTTGGTCGGTACTAAAAAAGTGTCTTGACACATCAAGCATGATTCCTCTGTAGCCAAATGCAGGTTTGTCAGTTATTCTTAATTGGGGAACGGAAGCTTGTCCTCCATTTATTTCGATTAACTGAAAAAGAGATTGAAGTCCATAAAATATACCTTTAGAGGAGCCTTTAATAATGACCTTTGTGCTGTCAATATCTAAAGAATAACCTTCGTCATTATCTGCTAACTCCACTTCCTCAAGAATTATAGAAACTTCGTTTCGAGAAGTAGCGATTTGAATGGGTAACTGAAATCCAACTTTTGCGGCAAGCATTTCATTAAAAATAGATGCCGATTTTCTGCTTTCGTCACTCAAAGCTGCAATAATAGTCCCATGTTTTAATATCAGGTCACCCTTACCCATTTCAATAGATTCAGGTAATGGAATAATGGGGGTTTGGGCTTGGAGATTTGAGGCCAAAAGAGCGATCAATATGCTGGCAAGGAAAAAGAATCTATTCATGTGGAAAGATTTATATTGGATACGCTTTATTTAAAATAAAGTAAGTAAAGTTAAATAAAAAAATACACTAACTCAACTGTGTTAGTGTAAATATTCGAAAATTAAGGTTAGAATTTTCGACACAGGTTTATAAACCAAAAAAATTCAAATTAATTTCCTTCGATATAAAAAGGGTCAATTATAAATAAATTGGGGTTTTCAGGTGCCACTTTTATTTTTACTGAATGAATATCTTGGCTTCCAAATACCTGGACTGCGGTAAAATTAGTAATGGTTTTACCTTTATTATCCATTAAAGGTTTGGTCATCATAAAATGGTGGTGGTCACCATACAAAAGAAGAACTGGTTTGTCGAAATCTTGTACCTGTTCCCTAAGTAAGGTAACGAAGCTGGCATGTCCATTATTTTTATCCTTATTGTTATAATTTAATCCAGCATGTAAAATGAGTACGAGGCCTTTACTTTGGTTGGTTTTTGCTATTTTGAAAAGAGATTTCAACCAGAAATCATTGGCTAATTCTCTTTCATAAAATTCATCATTTATGGCATTTTCTCCACTCTGAAAGTTATTGTTAGAACCTATTACGTGCAAGGTACCAAACGTTACGCCAGATTTTTCCCATGTGGAATTTTCAGGGAATTTTTCATAACCTTCAACTTTGTTTTGTCTTGAGAGTTCAATGGGTTGATGTCCTTGGCTGAAGCTATTTGAGAAAAACAATTGCCTTAACTTATCCAATCTTTCTTCAGGATCATAGCTTCCACAAGACTCCCTGTAGCAATCTGTCCATTCATTGTCACCAGGTGTATAAATTAATGCCTCATCGAAGGTGTTGAAGTAGTCTTTTATTTTACCATAGTATTCATCAGAGCACGGAACACTTCCTGCTTTAATATCACCTACGTGGATTGTGAAAGCTGGCTTGGCCTCATTAATTTGAGTGATCATGCGGTCAAATCTTTCAAAATCTTCAGGTAACTGGTAAGGAACATCTCCAATTGCCATAAAACTAAAAGAAGTTTTGTCTTCTGGTGAACAGGAGGATAAAATTACACTTGTTACTATTGCAAAAGGTAAAAATACGAATGTTTTCATGTGCCTAAGGTAATAATTTGGCAGGTATTTACTTGAAATTATTTTTTGAAAGGTTTAGAATTTAAACTGAAAAAAGGATGATTTTAAACTTTACTTTTCTTTGGATAATATTTTTATTTCTAATAACCAGTTAGTTTTAGAAAAAATATAGCTTAATAATATTTCGTTTTTAGCGCTATTTTCCTTTTGAGAAAATTGACATCTTGCAATTATTTAATTACAATTCTTGCCTTTTTCGAAGTAAAACCATAGTTTCCCTATCAATTTGCAAGACTATTGTATTTTTCATGATTTTTGAACAAGCCTATTCATGCCATAAAGTAGGATTTATAATCATCTGAAAATTTTGAAATGACTATTTGCGCGACTACTTTTATATTTTCATTACCCATTATTTGGATCATTTGTTCAATAATAGGTGATGCTTTAAATATTTACTTCCGAAAGCACATTTTCTTTACCTTAGATAAATTTAAAATGTTTAAAACACTTAATTGCCCTCAAATATATAGTGTCGTTGAGGATTAAAATTTTTAAAATTCCCTATAAATTAAGTGGCCTGACAGGCGACGCTATGACCAACAAATTTAAATTTTAATGTTCCCATCAGGTCTGATAACCATATTGATTGTAATCCTTCTGGTAATTGTGCTGTACAAGGATCTATTGAGGCCTTCCTTTGCTTTTTTGGGAGCTGTCTTTATCCTGTTGGTATTCCAAATAATTACTCCTGATGAATTTTTGATGGGACTGGCTAATAAACAGATTATTGTTATTTTTCTGTTAATTGGTTTGACTTCAGGAATACAGCAAAATATAGGAACTGGATTTTTTTTCAAAATCTTTAGTCAAAAATTAAAGCCTGGTACATTTAGGATTCGACTCATGTTGTTGGTTAGTAGCCTCTCTGCTATTTTAAACAATACGCCGGTGGTGGCATTTATGATACCTTATGTAAAGGAATGGACCAAAACGAATAAATTTCCGGCATCAAAATTCTTAATACCCCTTTCCTATTCGACTATTTTAGGAGGGATGATCACTGTGGTAGGGACATCTACGAATTTGGTGTTGAATGGCTTAATTAGTCAGTTTGGATACCCCATGTTGGGCTTTGAGGATTTTCTTTATTTGGGTGTTTTGGTTGCCACCATAGGCATGGTCTATTTGAGTATTGCTTCTAATTATTTACTACCATCAAGGGAGGAAAATAAAAGTGAAGTGATTGATCACTTGAATGAATACTTAGTGGAGACCTATCTGCCAATGGATTCTAAAATGCATGACAAAACGGTTAAGGAGGCTGGGTTGAGACAACTTAAAGAAATTTTTCTTGCTGAAATCCGAAGAGGAAAAAAAGAAATCTCTCCTGTTGGGCCAAATGAAATTTTGCAAAAAGGCGATAAGCTATTTTTTGCGGGAAACTCCGAAGCTATTTTAAAATTAATTCAAGAGGAAAATGGCTTAAGCTTACCTGAAGATGGTCATGTCTCTAATTATGGATTCTTTCAGTTGACTGAGGCAGTGGTACCTACGTCTTCATCTTTGATAGGAATAAAAGTTAAAGACAGTGACTTTAGAAATAAATACCAAGGCTCTATTATATCCATTCATCGCAACGGTACGCAACTTAAAGGCAATATTGGTGAGACCAAGGTGCATGCAGGAGATCTATTCCTTATGTTGACAGGTAAAGATCACAATAGAAATGATTATTACAAGGATTTAATTATTGTAACATTGAGAGGAGAGATAAGTACTGATAGAGGTAACTTGAAAAGGTTGCCTTCATTATTGGCTTTGGCGGTGTTGTTTACTGGTATTATTGGGTGGATAGATCTTTTTGTGGCAGCTTTTGCAGGAATTCTTACCCTCTATCTATTTAAAGTGTTAAATTTGCAAACTTTAAAGAAAGCGGTTGATTTGGATCTTTTGTTGATTCTTGTTTGTTCGCTTTCTTTAGGTCTGGCTTTAAATAAATCAGGAGCAGCTAATGTACTGGTGAATCTATTGATTCAGTTGACTGATGGATCAGGGGTGATGGTTGCTTTGGTACTATTGTTTATCTTGACGTTAATTTTAACAAGTTTGATAACCAATGCAGCAGCGGTCTCGATTATGTTTCCAATAGCTTTGGAGTTAGGTAATCAATTAGAACAGCCTTTGACGCCTTTCTTTGTGGCAATTGCTTTTGCTGCTTCTGGAGATTTCATGACCCCTATTGGTTACCAAACCAACTTGATGGTGATGGGCCCTGGGAATTATAAGTTCAGAGATTATTTTGTTATTGGCTTTCCACTTACTTTGATTTATTCGGTAGTGGTATTATGTTTTATTAATTGGTATTACTTATAAGTTATAAAAAAGTGTGTAGTTAATTTTATTTTCCTAATGCGTGAAAACATTCATCCATCTGTATTTAAGGTACAAGCCAAACACCGGAAAAAAGCACTTAATCAGGAGCCAAAATTAATTTGGTTTACGGGACTTTCAGGTTCTGGGAAATCTACTTTGGCAAGTGCCACCGAGGATGCACTGTATAGAATGGGGTATTATACTTATCTTTTAGATGGGGACAATATTAGGACAGGATTAAATAAAGACCTTTCGTTCAGTAATGAGGATAGGATAGAAAATATTAGAAGGATTGGAGAGGTGGCTAATTTAATGTTAGACGCAGGACTAATTGTAATATCAGCATTTATTTCCCCATTTATTTCAGATCGTGAAATGATTAGGAAATTGGTCGGGGATGATAATTTTCTGGAAATTTACTTGGATTGTCCACTGAGAATATGTGAAGAAAGAGATGTAAAAGGCTTATATAAGAAAGCTAGACAGGGGCTGATTAAAGACTTAACGGGTATTGGGTCTCCTTATGAGCCTCCTGTGTCTCCTTTTGATGTGGTCCATACAGCGGAGGAAAAAATGGAAGATTCAGTAGTAAGATTGGTAAAAAAAATAAATAAAAAAATAAAAATTTGATATGGCACAATACTATTTATCTCATCTGGAGGAATTAGAGGCAGAGGCAATTTTTGTTATCAGAGAAGTTGTTTCTCAATTTGAAAAACCAGCCTTGTTATTTTCAGGAGGTAAGGATAGCATCGTTTTGGCTCATTTATCGAGAAAAGCTTTTTATCCGTCTAGGATTCCTTTTCCATTAATACATATTGATACTGGTCATAATTTCCCTGAAACTATTGCCTTCAGAGATCAATTAGTGAAGGACCTTGGCGTACAACTAATCGTTGGTTCGGTACAAAAGAGCATAGATGAAGGAAAGGTAAGGGAAGAAACCGGAGCAAACGCCAGTAGAAATGCATTGCAAACAGTCACTTTGCTGGATACTTTAGAGGAAAATAAGATAGATGCTGCCATGGGAGGTGCTAGAAGAGATGAGGAGAAGGCTCGTGCGAAAGAACGTTTTTTCTCTCATAGAGATGAATTTGGGCAGTGGGATCCTAAGAACCAAAGACCTGAGTTATGGAATCTTTTCAACGGTAAAAAGCACATGGGGGAACATTTTAGAGTTTTTCCTATTTCCAATTGGACAGAAATGGACGTTTGGCAATACATACAATCCCAAGATATCTCACTGCCTTCCTTGTATTTTTCTCATCAGAGAGATTGTGTTGTCAGAGATGGCGTAATACTGGCCAAATCGGAATTTGTTCAATTAAAACCGAACGAAGAGGTAAAGAATATGACTGTAAGATACAGAACCTGTGGGGATATGCCTATAACTGGCGCTGTAGAATCGGAGGCGGATAACCTTGATAAAATCATTGCTGAGGTGGCGACTACTAGAACAACAGAAAGAGGTACCAGGGCAGATGATAAAAGGGGAGAGACAGCCATGGAAGACAGGAAAAAGAGTGGTTATTTTTAGGTAATAACCCTATTATCCCAGCCGGTTAGAGGATATGTTTTTGATAAATAGTGTAAGTACCCCTATGGTGGAAACCCTGAATATCAGAATCAACGGCAAATTTGAGATTTATAAAAATTCTAGTGAAATAGTATACATACAATATGAGCATACAGGAAACCAATCAATTGTTAAGATTTACCACTGCGGGATCTGTTGATGATGGAAAAAGTACCTTAATAGGTAGATTGCTTTATGATTCAAAATCTATTTTTGAAGATCAGATTGAAGCGGTGAAAACTTCCAGTGAAAAGAAAGGGTTTGATTATGTAGATCTTTCTCTGCTTACAGATGGTTTGAAGTCTGAAAGAGAACAAGGGATTACTATTGATGTAGCTTACAGGTATTTTGCTACCCCTAAGCGAAAATTTATAATTGCTGATACTCCTGGTCACATACAATATACCAGGAATATGGTGACGGGAGCCTCGACCGCAAACCTTGCAATTATATTGATTGATGCAAGAAAAGGACTATTGGAGCAGACTTTTAGGCATAGCTTTATTGCTTCCTTATTGAAAATCCCACATGTCATTGTATGTGTAAATAAAATGGATTTGGTAGATTACGATGAGGAGGTTTATCAGAAAATCATTAAAAGTTATAAGGACTTTGCCAGCAAGATGGAAATCAAAGACATTCATTTTGTGCCTATTTCTGCCCTCAATGGAGACAATGTAGTGGACCGGTCGACAAGTATGAAATGGTATGAAGGACCTACTTTACTCTACCTTTTGGAAAATGTTCACATAGCGTCCGATTTCAATCATATAGATTGCCGTTTTCCTGTGCAAATGGTAATTCGACCTCATACGCATGAGCACCAGGATTTCAGAGGATATGCTGGCAGAATTGAAGGAGGAATATTCAAACCAGGGGATGAAGTGAAAGTTTTGCCTACCGGTTTTACTTCTAAAATAAAAAGCATTGAACTAAATGGAAAGCCAATTGAAGAGGCTTTTTCTCCAATGTCGGTAACCATGACATTAGAGGATGAATTGGATATCAGTAGGGGAGACATGTTAGTAAGACCCAATAACATGCCTAGCGTGTCCCAAGATATCAATGTCATGATTTGCTGGATGAGTACTAAGGCATTGGCAGGAAGGACCAAATTGTTATTAAAGCATACTACCCAAGAATGCCAGGTAATGGTAAAAGAAATTCTTTACAGAGTAAATGTCAATACACTGCATAGAGAAGAAGGTGTGGATCAAATAGGGATGAATGATATAGCGAGAATTAGTCTCCGATCTTCAAAACCTTTGTTTTTTGATTCCTATAGAAAAAACAGGCAAACGGGATCAATTATTTTAGTAGATCCAAACACCAATGAAACAGTAGCTGCAGGAATGGTGATTTAGAAAGGGTTTTATTGTATATGACTGATTTTCAGATTAATTTGAACATTATCCGTTATGATAAACGGGTAATGTTTTTTGTTTATTAACAGAATTATTTAATGTGGATAGTTTTGCTTTTACTGAATGTACATGCAGATTGACGAAAAACACCTTACTGAAATAGCTCTAGCTGCAGCCAAAGCTGCCGGACAAGAGATATTAAAAATCTATGAAAGTACCGATTTAGGTCTCAAATACAAGGCGGACGAATCCCCACTTACAAAAGCAGATTTAGCGGCGCACCAGAAAATCTCTGAATTTCTAGTGAACACCCAATTGCCTGTCCTTTCGGAAGAAGGAAAGAATATCCCTTTTAAAGAAAGAAAAGATTGGGATATTTTCTGGATGGTAGATCCTTTGGATGGTACCAAAGAGTTCGTTAAGAAAAATGGAGAATTTACTGTCAATATAGCATTGATAAAAAATGGTGTACCAGTCATGGGAGTGGTCTATGCGCCTGTTTTGGATTGGATGTATTGGGGCAATAGTCAAGGAGCTTGGAAAACCGATGAGATTGGGGCTACTATAAAGCTTTTGCATAAAGGTGATAAACTGGTAGAAACGATTGTAGCGTCCCGTTCACATTTGAGTATAGAAACACAGGAAGTTATTGACCAATATCCAGGGGCAGAGGTGATCAGTATGGGGTCTTCACTCAAATTCATGCTATTGGCAGACAATAAAGCACAACTTTACCCTCGGTTTGCCCCAACTATGGAATGGGATACTGCTGCTGCCCATGCAATCTTAAGGGCTTTAGGGTATGAGATAAAGAAAGTAACAGCCAACGAACCGTTAGCCTATAACAAAGAAAATCTATTGAACCCTTGGTTTATAGCTTCTTAATACCATAATTTGGGTAATGTATTTTTATTCACATTTGTATTAAATACATAAATTTCAATGTGAAACGAATATTTAAGCCTACAAGTATATCGTTTCCAATTATTTAAAATTTTTTGAAAAACTTCTAAAAATTAATAATATCTTTACCTAATTTTCCAGCAATAGTAGAATTAACCCAATTTTCCAGTTTTAGGATTTCAATAAAACAGAAATCAACCGAAAAGTTTATTAAATAGTGAATTTAAAGCAGCGTCGTTACCTATGTTGATTGGATTAATTCTTATTTTATTTTTTTTAGTTTGCGTATTATCAGGTGTTTATGGGTTCTGGTCGAATGGATTTTTGGATTTCAATTTTATTTTTAAAGAAATAATTATTTCCTCAATTCGGAGTCGCTTTATATCAATTGGTGTAATGAATACTTCTGAACCAAAATTAAAACTAATCATAGATTTAAAAGCCATATTTAATCCTGCTCAGAAATTGGTTATTGCAATGTCAGATGTGGGCAATGATGTGAGAAGTCCTACTCGTACCGTTTTAGTCTTCCATAAACTCATGATAAAAGGAATCTAAAGATTTAGCGTATAGAATTTAAATTTTAGTATTTTAGTATAATTTTTAATAAGTAGAGTAAAAGGGTAAGATGAGGTTCACCCTGATTTTATAAATGTTTTAAACTATAAGAAATGAAAGTCCAGAATATTTGTTGTATTGGTGCTGGTTATGTTGGAGGCCCCACAATGGCCGTAATAGCAAAAAAATGTCCAGATATTAAAGTTACAGTAGTCGATATCAATGAGGCACGTATTGCAGCATGGAACGATGAAAATGTTGAAAACATCCCCGTGTATGAACCTGGTTTACCAGGAGTAGTTGCTGAAGCTAGAGGCCGAAATTTGTTTTTCTCTACAGATGTGGACAAAGCAATTGATGAGGCTCAAATGATTTTTATTTCTGTTAATACACCTACCAAAACATATGGTGAAGGAAAAGGACAAGCAGCAGATTTAAAGTGGATAGAACTTTGTGCAAGACAAATTGCCAGAGTAGCAAAAGAAAAGAAAATAGTAGTAGAGAAATCTACGCTACCTGTAAGAACGGCTAGTGCTTTAAAAGATATTTTAGAACACACTGGCAATGGGATTAATTTCCAAATACTTTCCAACCCTGAGTTTTTAGCAGAAGGAACAGCCGTTGAGGATTTAATGGCTCCAGACAGGGTGTTAATTGGTGGTGACCAAACTGAAGAGGGCTTAGATGCGATCAATTCCTTGGTGGATGTTTATGCTAGATGGGTACCGAGAGAGAGAATACTTACCACCAACGTTTGGTCTTCGGAATTGTCTAAATTGACGGCTAATGCTTTTCTTGCACAACGAGTTTCCTCTATTAATTCGCTTTCAGAGCTTTGTGAACACACCGAAGCAGATGTAAATGAGGTATCAAGGGCTATAGGTACTGATTCTAGAATTGGGCCTAAGTTTCTTAAAGCATCAGTAGGTTTTGGAGGTTCATGTTTCCAAAAAGACATCTTGAATCTAGTGTACATTTCTCGGTCTTATGGCCTGGATGAAGTGGCAGATTATTGGGAACAAGTGATCATAATGAATGATCACCAGAAAAAACGATTTGCTAAAAAAATTATAAAGAATTTATACAATACCGTAAGTGGGAAAAAAATTGCCTTTCTGGGTTGGGCCTTTAAAAAGGATACCAATGATACCCGAGAATCGGCTGCTATCTATGTAGCGGACCACCTTTTGAATGAGCAATCAAAGGTATCCGTTTTCGACCCTAAAGTGACAGAACAACAAATATATTCTGACTTGGATTATTTAGGCAGTCGTAATCCTGGAGAGAACAAGGAGTCTTTAACAGTTGATACTGATCCTTACCGAGCCTGTAATGGGGCGCATGCCATTGCTGTCCTTACTGAGTGGGATGAGTTTAAAACATATGATTGGCAAAAGATCTATGACAATATGTTAAAACCAGCACATGTTTTTGATGGAAGGAATATTATGGATAAGAAGGCCTTGCAAAATATAGGTTTCCAGGTACACTCCATTGGCAGTGCCGATGACAATTAAAGCTATACTGTTCTAGACAAAGAAGTAAGAGGAGGGTTGATTTTTACTCCTCTTACATAAGTCTGAACTAAAAAAAAGGTGAACGATTTATTGTTCACCTTTTTTTGTACTGGTTATGAAGCGTTAGTTATTAAAGATTAGTTTTCTTTAACATCATCTTTCACTTCAGCCATGATTTTTTCCAAAGCTTTGATATCTAATTGCTCATCTTTGGCAAAAAAGGAAGCTAGATTAGCAAATGAACCGCTAAAATACCCAGTCAATAAATTTTTAATTGTAAAACTTCTGTATTCGTCTTTTGAGACTATTGGATAATATTCGTGCGATTTCCCATATGCTTTGTGCTTTACAAAACCTTTCCTTTCAAGAATACGTATGATTGTCGAAACGGTGTTGTACGCTGGTTTTGGAGCGGTCATTTTTTCCAAGACATCTTTGACAAACCCTTTCTCGATGTCCCATAGAATCTGCATTATCTGCTCTTCTGCTCTTGTTAGTTCTCTCATATTGAATTATTATTGTAGGTGATTTTTTATGAACTTAACCATTTAGTTTTTTATTTGCAATACTTTTTTAAAAAAACATGGGGTTTCACTTGGTATTTTTCAAAAATGTCCCTCAAATACGGATTTTTAAATAATTTGTCATGAAGAATATGCTTATACCAACAATTAGCAATATAAAGGATTGATCAATGATAATATTCTAAGATGGCAAACTTACCTCTAAACCATCTATTCTTATATTCTTATGAGAAAGGTCAATAATTATATTATTCAAAAAGTAAAAAAGTGCTAAAAATTAATTTCTAGCACTTAAAATAAGTTTTTGGAGGGATCGTAAGATTTATTTTACGGATTTTAGTTTGATAATTCCTGTCGCATGAAGTAATTTGACTATAGGGTAGGTCGGGTCAAACTCGAACCATTTCACTGCAAAATTCACTCTTTTAGGTAGTCTATGGTGGTTGTTTTGGAATAGCTCTCCAAGCATAAGAAAATCTAGTATCAGTGAATTTTTAGATTTATCATTGTTATCAAAATTGGCATAGCCATATTTGTGACCACTCCAATTGACTATAGCGCCATGGACAGGACCCATCATGAAATGAATGGGTAAAAGGAAATACATCCACCAATGGGTGCCAGGAAGATCAAACACACTAATGCTAAGGACATAAATCATAACGTAGACAATAACCCATCCAATGCGGATCCCCATCGTATCTGCAAAACGATCAAATTTATTCCAATCAGGAACATCTTTAATGAACCTTTCCTCAGGTTTTGCTCTAAAAGAAAAATGTTCATTGTAAATTTTTTTGGTTTTCCACATCATGGTGAAAAGATTTTCAGTATGATGTGGACTATGTGGGTCTAAAGGAGTGTCGCTATATGCGTGGTGCATCCTGTGTAAAATAGCATAGGCACGAGGCGATAGGTAAGAGCTTCCTTGACAGGCCCAAGTGAAAATGTAAAAGAATTTTTCCCAATATTTGTTCATTACGAACATTTGATGGGCAGCATACCTGTGAAGGAAAAAACTTTGGCAAAACAAGGAGAAATACCAGTGCAGGAGAAAGAAAACAATTAGAATCACTTGAGATATAATTTGATATAGTTTGTAAAATTAAATCGTATTTTCATTAATTACGCAATCCAGCCATTATTTTTTACAAAAGGTGATTATATTCATATTTCTGGACCCTCTTTGGCGAATTTTAAGTCGATTTAGTTTTCTTTTTAATTCTTAAAAAGAAAACGATACATTTATGGAATTAATGAATCAACCCGACCCAAATATTAACCGTTCTGTCAAGGTCCTTTCATCTGAAAATAACGCAAATGAAAAGTTATTAGTAAGTGATTCATACCTGTGGCAACAATTTAAAGACGGAAGTGAAGCTGCATTTATCAAAATTTACAATGATAATTTCAGTTTGCTTTTTAATTACGGATTTCAACTAGTCGGTAACCAAGAGCTTATTGAGGACTGTATACAGGATATTTTTATTTACCTTAGACAAAGAAGAAGTTCGCTTGGTTCAACAGATTGCATTAAGTTTTATTTAATGAAATGCATGAAGAGGAAACTAATTAAAGAGAATAAAAAGTCCAAAATTTCATTTTCATTGGAATCACATGAAGGTTTTTCAATAACTTTTTCTCATGAAGACTTTCTAATCGACCAACAAATTGAACAGGAAAAATCTGATAAACTTAATATTGCATTAAGTCTACTTTCCAAAAAGAAAAGAGAAGCCATCTACTATTTTTACTATCAAAATCTTAATTATGGCCAAATAAGTGAGTTATTTGGATTTTCTCATATTAAATCTGCGAGAAATTTAGTGTATAAGGCCCTTGCTACACTTAAAGATTCCATGAAGTAAAGGATTTATTTTTAGGGTGTTAGGAATTAATCCTGTCAAAAGTAAACACTCTTTATAAGCCCATTTAATTTTTTTTTAACAAATTTTCACAATTTTTTGATGTCATTTTGGCTCTTCGCCCCTTATAGGGTTGAAGGTATCAAATAATGGGAAACAAAGAGGGAACATCACTGGTATTATTAACAAATCCTGAATTTGTTCAATGGGTATTGCATCCTAATAAGGAATTGGATATTTATTGGGAAAATTGGATGCGCGTACATCCTGAAAGTATTCATGAGGTAAAAGAGGCAAGAGAGATTCTTCTTGGTTTGAAACACAAACCACTTCATGTTTCTCAGGAGGTAAAGTCTAGGGTTTTGCAAAATATCTTAGCAAATGATAAACCTGTTTCATCTGAATTATCTCGTTACTCGTTTGATTATAAGGAAAGTAGATCATGGTTGACCATTAAGCAATGGTATAAGGTTGCAGTGATTTTAGTTTTAACCTGCTATACAGGCTATTTGTTAAATCATTTTATAGGATCAGAGAGTCCTTCAGAAGAAAATCAGGAAATACAAGCTACTTTAATCACGAAACTTACACATAACGGAGAGAAACTAAATTTTAAACTTCCAGACGGTTCCTCTGTTTGGTTAAATTCTGGAAGTCAATTGACCTTCCCTAAGGAGTTTGATTCTCTTGAGAGGAAAGTAGTATTGATAGGTGAAGGGTATTTTGAGGTCAAGAAAGACACCTTAAAAGCATTCAAAGTGGTTTCGGGAAATTTGGAAACAGAAGCATTGGGTACATCCTTTAACGTTAATTTTTTTAATCCAACGCAAGTATTGGTCTCATTACTCAGTGGTAAAGTGAAAATCCAGACCAAGGCCTTGGAGGAGAATTTTATACTTGAGCCAGGTCAACAACTGCGATATATTCCAACGGAAAAGGAAATTAAAATTTTTAAGGTTACATCAGAAGCGGCAATTGGTTGGAAAGAAGGCTTGCTTACCTTCAAAAATGCTGGATTTAATGAGGTTATTGAAAGCCTGGAGCGTTGGTATGGTGTCAAAATTCAAGTATCAGGTAAGCCATCAAAGGCTTGGAAATTAAGTGGTAGGTATGAAAATCAAAATCTTGATTTGGTGTTGGACAGAATGTCCTTCGTTGAGAATTTTAATTATGAAATAAATAGAAAAATCATTCACTTAAAGTTTTAATAATATGCATAAATAAGAAAATAGGGGGGTCCCTCGAAAATAGGCAGTTAAGCAAAGTAATTTGCTATGCCTCACCAAAATAAACGATTGAACAGTAAACCAATAAAACTATGAAATTTAAATTACAGAAGACAATCTACCTATTGTCACGCTATTTGCTATATGGGTTTTCCTTGCAGCTCATATTCTTTAACCTGGTTTTGGCATTAAATGTCAATGCTCAGTTCAATAGCATAGAAGATGTAAAGGTGAGTGTGACAGAAAATGAAATGACTTTAGGGGAATTTCTGCTCAAAATAGAGTCAGAAACTGCTTTTACTTTTTCTTTTGATAAGGCGGATGTTAATAAGAACATTTCACTGCTGCTATCCAAAGGGAATGCTAGTATAGAATCATTTTTGAAAGAGATCGCCTCACAAACTTCTTTAGGTTTCCGCCAAGTCAATGACCAAATTGACATACGCCGTACAAAAAATGAAGATATAATGACTCTTATCGAAATAAAAAAGAACATTAAAGGTGTGGTTAAGGATGACGAAGGTCAGCCATTGCCTGGGGCCACTATTTCTGTACAAGGGACAACTACTGGAACTATTACTGACCTGGATGGGAGTTATTCCCTAACTGTTCCAGATGGGGCTACTTTGGTTTTTTCTTATATTGGATATGAATCTCAAATCATTAACATAGGAAATCAATCTATCATCAACGTAACCATGTCAATGGATGAGTCTTCTTTAGAAGAGGTCGTGGTAGTAGGTTATGGAACACAGAAACGTAGTGACCTTACGGGTGCTGTTTCTTCTGTTAAAGCCGAAGAATTGACTGCTTACCCAGCCATTGATGCTGTCCAAGCTTTACAAGGAAGAGCTGCGGGAGTACAAATTCAGTCAAACAATGGTGCTCCTGGTGCCAGTATGAAAGTAAGGGTAAGAGGTGGAACCTCTATCAACGCCAGCAGTGATCCTATATTTGTAGTGGATGGTTTTATTGGTGCAGCTATGCCTCCTCCAGAAGACATCGCTTCAATTGAAGTCCTTAAAGATGCTTCTGCAACTGCCATTTATGGTTCAAGGGGAGCCAATGGTGTCATAATGGTGACCACTAAAAGAGGTAAGTCAGGTGCTGCAAGGATTGAATTCAATACTTCTTACAGTATGCAGAATGAAATCAATAGGCTTGATTTGCTAAATGCAGCTCAGTTTAACGATTATATTTCAGATGCACGACCAAATATACAGCCTGCGGGTGGTGATACTGATTGGCAAGACCAAATATTCAGAACAGGCGGTATCCAAAACTACCAGCTTTCCATTTCCGGAGGGACGGATAATGTTAATTATTATGTATCAGGTGCTTATTTTGATCAGAAAGGTGTCATTATTAATTCTGATTACAACAGGTTTAGCATTACCAGTAATTTAGATATCCAGGCATCAGAAAAACTTAAAATAGGACTGAATCTATTTGCAAGAAGAAGTAACAGTGATGGCGTAAGAACGCAAGAAAACTCTGGTGGATTAACTCCTGGAGTAGTTGCTTCGGCCTTCAAATTTGAGCCTGATCAACCAATCTATAAGCCAGATGGCACATTTACAGTGGCGAGACTTAATGATCCACATGACAATCCATATGCTGTGGCTACCCAATTGGAAAACGAAAATGTAAATGACAGGTTTCAAGGTAATTTCTTTGCGGAATATGATATCATAGAGGGCCTTAAATTTAAAACAACCTTTGGTGCCACTGCCAATACTTCTAGAACTGGAACCTATGCGCCAACTACTGTTACTGAGGGAAGAAATGTAGGTGGAGATGCTTCTATTGATGCTTTCAGAAACACTTTAGTATTGAATGAAAACTACCTTACTTATTCCAAAACATTTGGTACTGACCACACTGTTTCGGCTATGGGTGGTTATTCTTTCCAATCTTCTGAAAGCGAGAGTTATGGTGCTAGAGGTACTTCGTTTATTACAGATGCCTTCTCTTTTTGGAACCTTGGATCTTCAGCTGTATGGCAGGCACCGAATTCTTCGCTAACTGACTGGCAGATTTCCTCGTATTATGGTCGTTTAAACTATTCCTTAGGAGATAAATACCTCATCACATTCAATGCGCGTTATGATGGTTCTTCTACATTTTCCAAAAATAATAAATGGGCATTCTTTCCTTCTGGAGCGATTGCATGGAACATGAAAAACGAACAATTCCTTGAAACTTCAGACCTTATCAGTTTTTGGAAGTGGAGAGGAAGTTATGGTATTACTGGTAACCAAGCCATTTCTCCTTATCAAACTTTGGCCAGGTTCACACCTGTTTTCACCATTATTGATGGAGTACCTGTAAACGCAGTAAGGCCTACTACTGTAGCCAATGATAATTTGACCTGGGAAACTACAGCGCAACTGAATATCGGGACTGATGTAGGGTTTTGGGATGATAGGGTTACTTTCTCTGCAGAATATTACAGGATGGTAACTTCTGATTTATTATTTGCGGTACAATTGCCTCAATATTCAGGATATACTACCCAACTAAGAAATATTGGTGAAGTAGAAAATAAAGGTGTTGAACTTACTTTAGGTGCTAGAAATCTTGTAGGGGCATTCCAGTGGGACATGGATATCAATTTTTCCAGAAATAGAAATAAGGTGCTCTCCTTACCAGAAGGAACTGAAATCCAATACGGATCAGGTCCAGGTCATATGGTTGGTTTAGGTACCACTCAACTATTGAAGGAAGGTTACCCAGTAGGAAGTTTTTACGGTTGGGTTTATGATGGCGTATACCAAGAAGGTGATGATTTTATACCAGGTGGAGGTTTTGAACAACAACCAGGTGGAGAGAAGTTTAAAGACCTTAACAATGATGGAATCCTTAATAGTGATGATAGAGAAATTATTGGTAACCCCAATCCAGATTTCTTTTGGGGGTGGAACCATGCCTTTAGGTACAAGAATTTCGACCTGAATGTCTTCTTCCAGGGTTCTTTTGGAAATGATATTCTTAGCTATACTTTAATGGAGCTTAATTTGATGTCAGGTATCAACAATGCGACTACAGCTGCACTTGATAGATGGACACCTACCAACACCCAAACAGATGTACCCATGGCGTTCAATGGTAGAACCCGTAGGGTTTCAACCAGATGGATTTATGATGGTACTTTTACGAGGTTAAAGAACCTTTCTTTAGGCTATAATTTCCCTAAAACCATAGTAAATCGTTTGAACTTATCAAAACTGAGGTTGTATGTTAGTGCACAGAATATCCTGACTTTTACAGAATATGAAGGATATGATCCTGAGGTAAATTATCGTTCTGATGGCGCCACAGATGGCAACCGAAATCTAGGATTGGATTATGGAAGTTATCCTAATGCAAAAAGTTATACCGTAGGTCTTAATGTAGGATTTTAGGCATCAAAAAACAGAAACAATCATGAAAACGAATATATATAAATCTCTCGTATTGGCAGCCACTTGTCTGTTTGCAAGCTGCGCTGACTTGGAAGAAAAGCCTGTAGGCTTATTGGCACCGGAAAGTTTATTTAACTCCGAAAAGGATGTGGAAACAGCCATCTTTGGTGCTTATGGGTGGATAGCCAGTGAAAGGCTGTACGGTAGGCAATTTGTTACATCTATCATGTTAAGAGGTGATATGGTCGATATTGGAGACAGAGGTACTCCTGCTGAAAGGCAGCAAGTTAATGACTTTAATATGGATGATAACAATGGTATGGTAAGGGTTTATTGGCCTTATTGGTACCAGGTAATTAGTGCTGCCAATGCAGCAATTGCAGGGGCTGAAGGTTTAGACCTTGATGAAGCAGTTAGCAATCAATTAATTGCTGAAGCCAGGTTTGTAAGGGCATTTAGTTATTATCACTTGGTACGCGTATTTGGCGACATTCCTTATATCGATTATTTTATTACAGATCCTGAAGCGGTAAAAGATATTTCCAAGACTTCCGTGGCAGATGTCTATGTAGGGATTTTGGCAGATTTGGAATTTGCAAAACAATACCTTCCTGATACTCAACCTAACAATGTTAGGTCAAGGCCTTCTAAAGGAACAGCAGCATCTTACTTGGCCTCTGTAAATCTTACTTTAGAGAATTATTCAGCTGCTTATGAAGAAGCCAAATGGGTGATTGATAATAAGGACAGGTTTGGTTATGACCTAGAACCTGATTACCAAAATCTTTTTAGAGCTGATATGGCTGATAACTTAAAGGAACACATATTTTCTATTGATTTCTTAGGACAGCAAAATGGTGGTGGAGGAGCTAATGATGATATCATGCCTCCAATGACTGGTATTCGAGGCGCAGACAATCTTGGTTGGAGTGTATGTGTTCCTTCTATGGCAGTGTACAATACCTGGGATGATAGAGACTATAGAAAGCAGGTTAGCTTTGAAAATGAGGCCTTGGTCAATGGTGTAATGGTATCTTATACTGAGTTCCAAAACACCCAAAGACCACACATTGCCAAATACAGAAGGTTCCCTGGCAACAGTAATTCAGATGGCAGGTATTCCGATAACAACTATGCAGCCATGCGTTACGGTGAAGTGTTGTTAATAGCGGCAGAAGCTGCCGCAGAAGTGAACAATGGACCTACAGCAGAAGCAATGTCTTTAGTGAATGCTATTAGAGAAAGAGCCAGGAATGCTGCAGGGCAAATGAATAGTTTCCCTGAAGATGTTCGATCTGGTATGGATAAAGATTCATTTATCAACTTAGTGCTTGAGGAAAGAAGGATTGAACTTTCTTTTGAGTATAAAAGATGGTATGATATTAAAAGGAGGAATTTAGGTGATGCAGTTTTTAAAGGAGCAAATAGCCTCGAACCGCATCCTAATTTTGATGCTTCAAGAGATTATTTGATGCCGCTACCAAACTTGGAATTAGATGTAAATCCAAACCTAGCTCCACAAAATCCAGGTTATTAATTGGATATTGAAAATCAAAGGGTGGCAGGTTTATCCTGCCACCCTTTTTTAATTTTATCCCAAGATTGGAATTAGAAAATTCTAAATAATTATATCGTTAAAGATCAACGCACATTTTGGGTTAATACGCCGGGAATTCTTTTTGAAGACCAGTAAAACCATCAATCATCTGCCATTTCTGTTTATATGACTTAAGTCGGGAAGTGGCATTCAGACTTCCATTTAAGATAAAGGATAGGGCAGTGGATAATCTATCGTCGTCAAGGTTACCCCAATTGACAAAAGAGTCTTCTGAAGCTTCAATATCCACAGGAAAACCATCATAATATTCAGCTTCACCTGAAGCATTTGAAATGGCAAAGGTAATGGGAACCAACTCCACATTATTTTGATCCAAGGTCTCATTAAATGAGGACAAGGGGAAAGACCCTACAGGTTTGCCATAAGTTGTTTCACCTATTAATACTACCTCCATATATGGTTTCAGACAATTTATCACCAATTCGCTTGAAGAGGCTGATCCTCTTGAGGTAATTACTACTAATTTTTCTAAATCAATATTATTGCTCTTTTCGAAATTATAAAGCTCGTTAAGATTGTCCTTTTCGGTATTAAATGCATTGGTATACATTAGTTTACCGTTGGCTTGCGATGGTACCAAAGCATTCATTATTTGCTCGGCTACATCTACCGAACCTCCTCCATTGTATCTTAAATCAAGAATCAATTCATCAATGTTTTCCGATTCGAAATAATTTAATGCCTCTTCTACTTCCAGACTTTTGGTAGGCATTAAATTGGCAGTAGCTTTGAAACTGTTGTATACCCAATACCCGATTTTTTTATTCCCTTCTTCAATAATTTCCTTGTGAAGGACAGAATTTGCCTGATAATCATTCTTGATATTGGTTCTAGAAGTGGTACTTCCATCAGGTAGTTTGAACGTGAAAGTATTAGAAATGCCAGGCAAATTGTCCCCTAAATTAAAATTATAACCCCCTTCCACCCTATAAGAAGCTATTGGCTTGCCATTCACCTCAATAATCTGCCAACCTCTTTGCCAACCGTCCTTTCCGGCCGGTGAATCATCGTATACAAAAGAGACAAACAATTCATCACTGTCATTTAAGCCAAAGCCAAATCCATGCCCTACATTTTGCCCTGTAAATGCATCATTAAAATCTTTTTTTGTAGTAAGGTAAGACCACCTATCCAGTTCAACGTACATAAGGTTATACAATAATTCATCATTAGTCCCATAGCTATTGACGTTTACTACACTTGGTAATTGGTCGTTCCAATAATACCATTCCCGCATACTTTCCAAAATGGCATTTTTAACGAGATTAGGGTCTTGGGGAGTTTCGTCTGTAATTTTTTCACACGATGTAGTGCTGAAAGCAGCTACAAGAAGCATTGAAAAGATAGTAATTTTGGCCTTTAACATTGAAGTGAAATGGTTAAACTGTTTAATAAATAACGAAAAAAATCAAAATATAGATGTTTAAATTTTAATTCAACCCTCGTGAATCTACTCATTCTCCAACAGGATGTTATTAATAATTAAAAAAATTCACAACAATTAACAAACCACTAGGGCATTTATCTTGTTAATAGGGGGAGACTAAATTAGTATTTGAAAATGACAGAAAAAACTAAAAATCAGCAAACTGACGATAGTAAAATTATTGAAGGGTATATTAATCATATTTTAGAGACGGGGCACGAGCCAGCTTCTGTTTTTAAGTTTGCCAAGGACTTAAAAATGAAAGAAGCTGTCTTTTATGAGCACTTCACTTCTTTCGATGCTGTGAAAAAAGCAGTATGGGAGTTAATTTTTGAAAACACCCTTTTTACCTTGGAAAGCCAAGAGGTTTACAAAACCTATACTTCCAGAGAAAAGCTGCTGGGGTTTTTATTTACTTGGATTGAAGAATTAAAAGAAAGAAGGTCTTACTTACTTGCCGTCTATGGCGATGTAACAATAAAGGACAGAAGTTTCCCCAAAGAATTAAAGGGGTTTAAATCAAAATTTAAGGATTTCGCCAATAGTATCGTCAATGAAGGAAGGGCAACAGAGGAAATTGCTGAACGACCTTATTTGACAGATAAATATCATGAGGCCATATGGTTACAGGTCATGTTCGTGTTTCGATTTTGGTTAAAAGACGATTCCCCAGGTTTCGAAAAAACGGATGCGGCCATAGAAAAGTCAGTGAATTTGGCTTTTGATCTGATGGGGAAATCGGCAGTGGACAGTTTTGTTGATTTTGCAAAATTTTTATTTCAATCCAAATAAATGATGACAGAGAAATTGAATGAGCAGCAAAGCATACCGGTTTCAAAGGTGCAAAGAGCAGCTAAATTTATAAGTACGGGAGCTAAGGTCGGTGGGAATTACGTGAAGCATTACGCAAAAAAAGTGGTGAACCCTTCGATGACCAAAGAGGAACTTCATAAAAATAACGCTACAGACATTTATGACTCATTAAGTGAGCTTAAAGGCAGTGCGTTAAAGGTGGCTCAGATGATGGCAATGGATAAAAACATGCTTCCCAGAGCTTACCAAGACAAATTTACGATGGCACAGTACAGTGCACCACCCTTATCATATCCCTTAGTAGTAAAAACGTTCAATCAATATTTTAAAAAAGGTCCCGAAAGCCTTTTCGATACTTTTACTACTTCCGCTGTAAATGCTGCATCGATAGGTCAGGTACATAAGGCCACAAAAGGGGACAAAGTATTTGCAGTTAAAATTCAATATCCAGGGGTAGCTTCCAGTGTGAGGTCGGATTTGAAATTGGTTAAGCCATTTGCACTTCGATTATTGAATATGAATGAGCGGGAGTTGGACAATTATATGGACGAAGTGGAGGGGAAATTACTCGAGGAAACAGACTATCAATTGGAGGTCATAAGGAGCAAAGAGATTTCAGAAGCATGTAGTCATATAGAAGGCCTTAACTTTCCAAAGTATTATGAAGAGATGAGTAGTGCTAGAGTGATTACAATGGATTGGATGGAAGGGAAACATTTAAAAGAATGGTTGGCAACAAATCCTACGCAGGAGGCAAGAGATAGGGTGGGACAAACCTTGTGGGATTTTTATGACCACCAAGTACATAGTTTTAAACAAGTACATGCAGATCCTCATCCTGGTAATTTCATTATACAAGGAGAAAATGAATTGGCAGTGATCGATTTTGGCTGTGTGAAAGTTATTCCAGAGGATTTTTATTCAGGATATTTTTCATTGATTAAAAAGGATTTGTTGATCAAAGAAGAAGAGTTGGATCAAATCTTTTATCACTTGGAATTTATATCTGACCGAGATTCCCCAACCGAAAAAATATACTTCAAAAACACCTTCAAGGAAATGATATCTTTGCTTGGAAAACCTTTCCATGTAGAAACATTTGATTTTGCGGATGATGATTATTTTCAGATGATTTTTGCCTTGGGAGATAAAATTTCGAATGACAAAATGTTTAGAAAATCAAAGCAGGCAAGGGGATCACGGCATGGATTGTACATCAATAGAACCTATTTTGGTTTGTACAATCTATTGAACCAATTGCAGGCAAAAATACAGACGACTAAACCGGAATGGCTTAAGAGTTAGAAGTATTCTTTTGTTTACAAATGTTTTATCATGCTATAAGCCAATTTGTATGGAAGTAGAGGGTCATCAAGTTGGTTGGTCGTTCCTGTCATGAAGGTTTGAAATTCAGGTATGTAAAAACTGAATGCGCCAGAGGTAAAACCTGAATTCCCAATGATTTCAGGATCTTTGGTGGTGGTTGGCAAGATGCGTGATTTTTGGAATCGAAGAAGACCTTTACCTTGACTCAACCCTTGTCTAAATGGTAGCCATTGCTTTGTGTTTTCCAGTTCGGAGAGAGGGAAAAGATGGCCATGGAAAAAAGCCTTAACAAAGCTGAGGCTGTCTTTGGCTGTACTTACGATGCCTCCTGAGGCACCAAAAGAAACCATGGACAGAGGTGAATTTAAGGGCTTGTTTTTATATGAATACAGGGAGGGAGTTCTATCATTTGGGTCTTTGTACACATAGGTTTGGTTCATAGAAAGTCTACTGAAATGAAAATCGTTTAAGGTCTTCTCCAACGACTCACCATTTATACTTTCAATGACCTTACCAAGTAGTTGGTCATTGGTAGAGGAGTAGACCCTTTTTTTTGATTGCCCCGGTTTGAAATCAGGTTTTTGATTTTTTGTTCTTTTTAAAACTTCTGCATATCCCCATTCTTGGTCTATACCGGAGAGAATGTCTTCTTTTAACGGATTCTCATTGTCTTTGGAATAATTCAAAAAATCAGGAATACCAGAATTCTGCGAAAGTAAATGGGAAATGGTGACCTCGTGGGTATAGTCTTTTCCCCGTATGCTAATTAATCCTTCGTAATCCTTTTCGATAAGAAAGTCTGTAATGGGCTGATCCATTCTTAGTAAACCTCTGACTTTTAATTTCAGCACGATTGCCAACAAGTGAAGATTCCCTAACTCCGTAATAAAATAGGGCTGATCTAAGGATACATCCCCCGTAGTTCCCGACCAAAGCAATGGCTCTGAATTTTCTTTATAAATGCTAAGAACAAGTCCAGGAATTTTTTTCTGGTTCGAAAACTGGTTTAACGCTTTATTCCAGGCAGTGAAAATAGTAGATTCCCTGTCGGTTGTAGTCATAAAATAATATTTATGATTAAAAGGGTAAGTTACTAAAATAAAACTTTAAAAGTCAAACAGTATTAAAGGTTCGCAATTATTTAAAGGTTAAATAATTGTGTTTGTAATTTACCAATGATCTTTATGGAATTTAATATAGCAGTAAGTTTCAGGGAATGGATTTTTTTAGCACATGTTTCATTAAATAGGCCTCCCATACGAGCCTACACGGATCAATGCTATTATTGCATTTAAATGTGAAAATGTAAAATTATAATTTTATCTACTTAGCTAGATTTTATGTTGAAAAATAACGTATTTTGATATATAGACGATGATTGATCAAAATTTTGGTCTTTTTTATCATTAAATATTACTACTATGCTAAGAATAAAATCTTGCTATTCCCTGATGGGTTTAATTGGTGCATTACTAATCTTTAGTAGCTGCAGTAACAATTCTACAGAAATTAAGGATGAAGACAGGCAACTACCAAGGATAGCGATAGCTGGGCTAGCGATAGAGTCAAGTACATTTTCACCTGCGGTTTCAGAGAAAGATGCTTTTCATGCGCGTAGGGGCGAAGAAATATTTAATTATTACCCATTTATGAACCAGGACTCTGCCAATCGAACAAGGGCAGAATGGTTTCCCACCTTAAGAGGTCATGCCATTCCTGGAGGGATTGTTTCGCGAGAAGCCTATGAATCACTAGTTGGAGAAACCCTGGACAGGTTAAAAGAAAACTTGCCTTATGATGGTTTGTTTTTTGACATTCATGGTGCCATGAGTGTTATAGGTTTAGACGATCCAGAGGGTGATTTTATTGAAAGAATTAGAAGTGTAATTGGTAAGGAAACGCTTATTTCCACTTCTATGGATTTGCATGGAAATGTCTCTTGGAGGCTCGCGGGCAACACGGATTTAATAACTTGCTACCGTATGGCACCGCATGAAGATGCACTCGAATCCAAGAAGCGCGCAGTGGATAACCTTTTGGAGCGCTTAGAGTCAGGCAAAGGAAAACCAGCGTATAAGGCTTATGTTCCTGTACCTATTTTGCTCCCTGGGGAAAAAACGAGTACTCGTGTAGAACCTGGAAAGTCCCTTTACGCAGAAATAAATCCGGTAACAAAGCAAGAGGGTATCATTGATGCCGCTATTTGGGTAGGATATGCCTGGGCAGATGAGCCAAGAAACCATGCGGTGGTAATGGTGACAGGAGATTCCAAGGATTTGGTCAAGCAAATAGCAGAAAAACTTGCCAATAGTTTCTGGGAGAAGCGAAATGATTTTGATTTTATCGCCCCTACAGCCAGTTTGAAAGAGAGCCTCGATATGGCTATAGACAGTCAAGAAAAGCCCTTTATGATCAGTGATATGGGGGATAACCCTACTGCTGGTGGAGCTGGTGATGTTACTTGGACACTGAAAGAAATACTTGATCGACCTGAATTTAAGTCTGATTCGGGTCCTTCTCTAATTTATGCTTCTATTCCAGGTCCGGAATTGGTAGAAGCGGCTATGAAAGTTGGCGTAGGATGCAAGGTTTCTGCTAAAGCAGGAGCAGCAGTTGATGACCGTTTTTCACCACCAATACTTTTATCAGGTACTGTAGAGGCAATAGAAAAAGGAGATAAAAATGCTGAAATTGAAGTTGTTGTTAAGGTAGGGAGTGTAAATGTCATAGTCACTAAAAAGAGGAAACCCTATCATAGAGAAAGTGATTTTACCAATCTGGGTTTAATGCCTAGAGATACAGATATTGTGGTCGTAAAAATTGGCTATCTGGTACCCGAGCTATATGACATGCGAGCAGATTGGATAATGGCACTTACTCCTGGTGGAGTGGATCAAGACCTGGAAAGACTGGAATTTAAACGCATTAAGCGGCCCATGTTTCCGTTTGATAAAGACATGGATACCCCCGATCTGAGTGCACAGTTGGTTCCCGCATCAAATGAATTTTGATCAGATGTATCTGTTTTGGGTTATTTAGATTAAAAAAACGGATGCCTTCCCCATCTCATTGAAATCTTAAACGGCTCAGAGTTGCTGGACTGAGTATATTCCCTTTAATTTACATTATGAAAATAGTATGCCTGATTTGTTGTTGAAAAACGACAGGTCAGGCAATTCTATTTACAGAAAAATTTCAATTTTCATTCAAGAAGTATCAATTATCAATGGGTTGATTTCTTATTTGTACCGTAATACCTAAAGCAGAAAACTTCTAGAGCGTCAGAATTGTATGAAATCCGAAAAAATGGTAAAAAAATATTGGGCTATTTTCTTCTTTTGTTTTTTTTCTCAATTGACTTATGGACAGGTGAAAATTGAAAAGGAATCAAGGGTAATGAGCAATGAGGTTCCTGAAATAGCCATAAAATGGCTGGAAGATGTTTTTGACCATAAGAAAAAATTAAAATGGTATTTTGAGGAAAGTGCTAACAGTTGCAGCTTTGAAGCTAAATTTATTCGAAAGGGTAAAAAGTACAGTGTTGAATTTAGTGAAACTGGCTTTATTGAAGACATAGAAGTATTTGAACATTGGAGAAAATTACCGCATTCTGTAAGAGATAATATCTCGGATTATATGGAGGATTTGTTTATTAAGTCACGAATAGAGAAAATTCAAATTCAATACACGGGAAGCAAAGAGGACATCCAATATTGGGTGCAGACTGATTTATTGAATCAAATGGTGGTAAAATATGAAGTGGAGTTTTATGGTCAAACGGAGAATTCAAAAAAACTATGGGAAGGATTATTTGATAGGGATGGTAAGGTCCTGATGAAAAGAGAAATTTTATTGTCACCTTCAAATAATCTATTTTATTAATGCGTAAACTATTATTAATCTTTCTTTTGTCTCTTCCTGCTCATCTGATGGCCCAAGGAACCGTAAGGCTATTTGGGTTTTTCCCAGAATTTCAAGTTGGTTTTAAAGCAACAGAAAAACTCAAGGTCATAGGTAAAATAGAAAGTCAACACGGAATGGCGGAAAAGTTCGAAGGAAAGGACGTTGATGTTGGTTACTTTCACAATCTTACAGATTTTCAAGGATTTTTAGGGACCAAAATAAACCCCTTTATTGATATTGCTGGCGGTTATCAATACCGCGTAGATAGTCGTGGAGAGAATAGCCACAGAACAATTCAGCAAATATCCATTCTTCAATTACCTGGGAATTACAAGATTGGCCATAGGATAAGAACAGATCAAACCTATTCCGTATTTGAGAAAAACAGTTATAGGCTTAGGTATAGAATGTCTTTTGAACTTCCAATTGAAGGCAAAAGCCTTGATCCGGGAGAATTTTACTTGGTATTTAGCGATGAAGTACTTTATAGCTATCAGGCAAGGGAAAGCGGCATTGAAAATCGATTAGTGGCTTCTCTAGGTCACCTGTCGAAAGGAAAGCAGAAATTTCAGGCGGGAATCGACTATAGAACAGATCGATTTTTTGATCCTGACCTAAGACACAGGAGTTGGTTTAAATTTGGTTGGTATTTGAGTTTTTAGGGCTAAACCCGTATTGATTTCAAACCACCTATTGGCTTGTGGCATAACTCAAATGCAAAAAACAAATCCGAATTAACATAGTCAGAGGGATTTAACCCTGACTATGTTTTAGAGCTGGGCCTTTTAGGCTTAGTCCAGGTTTCAAATTGAATCATAACTTACCCAGCTTAATAGACATCAATAATTTTATAATTTTGCCCCTTCATACTAAATGCGTCGCCTTTCTTTTTGCCTTTCATTTCATTGTAAATTGGGGCTTCACGCGATATACCGAATAAGGTGTGACCATCAACTTCAAATTGCTCTAAACTCACACTTGGAAAAAAAGTCATTTTATCCGTCTTTACTACAGCACCAAGCGTTACTTCAGTGAAAAGATGGTCTGAAGTTTTCATTTGCTTTAAAAAATCCAACTCTTCAATTACGAAGTTTAACTCTCGTGAAATACGGTGGATGACAAGAGCACTTTCGTTTTCCTGACCTTGTTGGTCATATTCCTGTGGTTCGTCTTGAGGTTGTTGGTCTCCCTCTCTTATTTCTTTTATCCTTTGTCTAAAATCTGACACGATGCTTTCTTGATGGTTGATGGCTTCTTCCATCACTTTTTTCTTATAGGCTACTTTATCCATGATTATTTATTTGTTTTGCCTGAAACGTGTCAAAAAGACTGCCAAAAATGTTATTTATTGATTTATTTTTAGGGGCGGCCTACGAAGAATTTAACAATAGACTATTCCGTAAAATTCTTAGAAATGATCTATTATTTTTGAATTTTTTAAAAAAGATGTATCTTTAGTAGAATCAGAATTTGTAAAATATGAAAATTGTAAAAAAATTAAAGGCATATGCTATTTTTACCCTATTGATGGGCTTCTTCTTTACGTTTACTGTTTCTTCCTGTGGAAGTAAAAAGGGTGAAAGTACAGAACAGACGGAAGAACACCCTGCGGCGGAAGAAGAGCATCCTACTGCAGATGAAGAACATCCAACAGATAGTGATGAGCATCCAAAAAAGGAATAATACCAGTCATTAAAAAAGCGCTAGATAGCGCTTTTTTAATGACTTAATTTGTTCTCGTGAAGGAAAATGTTGTCTTAGCTACTGCTGATTCCCCATTGATTTCCAACACAGGATAGGCCATGAAATTTACTGGGCCTGCTTCTGGTCCAGGGCTCAAGTTGAGGTCCCTACCTCTGCTAAACTCTATCCTATTTGCAGGGTGGCGGCCGAAATAATAGGTTGAAAGTGCGGTGTATTTATTTCCTTCACTTATGTCTACTGGCCACCATTTCCCATCAGCATAAAATTCAGCCCAGCAATGGTAACCATCAATACCACCTTCATCCCTGTCAGAGGGAATTGCTGCCCCTATAGAGAACCTTGCAGGAATGCCAACTGACCTTGCCATAGAAATAAATAAGGAATGGAACTCCGTGCAATTCCCAGTTTTGGTATCGCAAGCGTAAATCGAATCACCTTTGCCATAGTCTCCGTACTTCATGTATTTCATATTGTCTATGATATAGTCGTATATAGCCCTTGCTTGTATAAGGTGACTGTCTTTCTTTTTTTCTCCAATTGCCTCCAAAGCCAATTCCCTAAATCGTCTTCCTACTGGCATTAATGCACTCGATTCTAAATAACGAGGGGCTATCTCAGTGCTGTCCTCATAAGGCCCTTTCTCTTTCCTTTTTACATTATAAACCATTGTCACTGGCTTGCCACTCTCTTCTGAACTGAGGTCCAGAAAAAGGATGTCATTGTTATTCGCATCATCTTTAATGATCTCGTGTTTGCCGGGGATATCTTGTTTTATAAGTTCTATTTCCTGAAAATCATCAGTAACAGCTACTGGAATCCACATTTTGGCCCTGCCTTCTATAGTAGGTAAAATCACTTCGTAGTTGAATTGAAATTGATCTTCACCTTCTATTACTCCAAGTAATTTGTTACTTGCCTCAGCTACAGGAAGCCTATGCCAGGTTTTGTCAGGTTTTTGCTTCCAGGTGTAAAAAGGCTTACCATTCAATTTGTGAACGGTGGTTTCGGTTACCTCCATTGCGCCAGGTTCCCCTTCCATGAAAAAATCCACATCATATACGTCTCCACTGGTATCTGCAAGGTCAACGCAAGCAAAATGACTGTTTGGGCCTAAGTTTGACAGGTATTCCGTGTGAACCCGAACCAGTTGCAGCCTTAATAATTTGCTGTCATCTCTAACGAGAAAATAGCCCTCATTTCCTGCTGCTTTGTTTGTAATAAAAGCTTTGATGCCCTCTTCAATATCAGCAATGTCTACCTTTGGTATAGACTTAGCTTCAGTAGCTGGTTTTTTTGTGTCCTTTTCTTTGGACTGGCAACCTACAAAAGCAAAGCAAATGAAGGATAAACAAATCAGCGAAGCAAAACACGAAAGATTTTTCATTTTAAGTCTTTTAATGGTTGATCTAAGGGGGCTTGAAAGAAATTAATTGATATAAAGTTAGTGTTTCTTACTCAAGTATCAAGTAATGCATGGTAATCCGATTTATTCCTATCAGGAGAATTAGAAAAGCCAGTTGCCATTCCAATTTCAGTACTACAAGCAATAAACAGAAACCAATGGACTACCTTTCTAAGGTATTTTATTTTATCAAAACCATTATTGATTATATTGCATCTTAATTTTTGATTTCTAATATGCAATTGAACTAAGAAAAGCACAAACCCATTAATCCAAAATTCATGAATTTCACCTCATTAGACCTGGCCATATTCGTTGGTTATTGTATTCTCATTATACTGATGGGATATTTTGTATCAAGAGAAAAAGAAGGCCATGTAAAAGATTCCAATGATTATTTCTTAGCCAGTAAGGCCTTGCCTTGGTGGGCAGTAGGAGCATCCTTGATAGCATCAAACATTTCAGCAGAACAATTTATAGGGATGTCTGGATCGGGGTTTGCACTTGGCTTGGCCATATCTACTTATGAATGGATGGCCGCAGCTACTTTAATAGTCGTTGCTATATTTTTCCTTCCCATATACCTTAAAGAGGGAATTAGCACCATGCCTCAATTTCTGCTCAAAAGATATGATAGCAGGGTAAGGACAGTAATGGCTGTATTTTGGCTATTGGTATATGTTTTTGTAAACCTTACTTCAGTGCTTTATTTGGGAGCATTAAGTCTTGAAACCATATTGGGAGTCCCCATGATGTATGGAATTGCAGGACTAGCAGTGTTTGCAATGCTGTATTCTATTTATGGAGGGCTAAAAGCCGTGGCTTGGACAGATGTGGTTCAGGTATTCTTTTTAATCTTAGGTGGCCTAGCTACTACTTATCTGGCGCTATCAATGGTGGGCCAAGGAGATGTATTCCTAGGTATATCAACACTCTTGAATGAAGCACCAACTCATTTCAATATGATTATTAATGAAGGAGAAATGATGATTCCTGATGGTGGAGGAGGTGAAAGGGATGCCTATATGGACTTGCCTGGACTTTCTGTTTTAATTGGTGGTATGTGGGTAATCAATCTTAGTTATTGGGGTTTTAATCAGTACATTACACAAAGAGCCTTGGCGGCGAAATCGTTGAATGAAGCTCAAAAAGGGATGCTCTTCGCTGGGTTCCTTAAGTTGCTAATGCCACTTATTGTAGTGATACCGGGTATAGCAGCCTATGTGATTGTTAATCAAGGTATAGATCCGGCGTTTGCTGAATCAATGACCGACCCTGTTAGTGGTATTATCAAGTCAGACAGAGCTTATCCTACATTACTTCAGTTGCTTCCATCGGGCTTAAAAGGACTGGCCTTTGCTGCCCTGACAGCAGCCATCGTTTCTTCCTTGGCCTCCATGGCCAATAGTACAGCTACAATATTTACGCTAGATATTTATAAAAATTTCTTTGAAGAAAATGCTTCCGAGAGAAAACAGGTGAGAGTTGGTAGAATTACAGCCATTGTTGCCTTTATAATAGCGGCTATCGTTGCTCCGGCATTAAGAGAGTTAGATCAGGCCTTTCAATACATACAGGAATACACAGGTTTTGTGTCTCCGGGTGTGTTTGCCATTTTTGTGTTTGGTTTCTTTTGGAAAAAAACGACTTCAAATGCAGCATTGACAGCAGCGGCATTGACAATCCCTTTATCAGCCGCTTTTAAATTTTTGATGCCTGCCTTGCCATTTATAGATCGAATGGGTTTGGTCTTTTTAATCCTTTCAGGACTTATCGTTGCCATCAGTTTATTTGAAGGCAAAGGGAAAGATCATCCAAAGGGAATAGAGATAAGCAAGGACCTATTTGGCACAAGCACTCAGTTTAAAATAGGTGCAATACTGATATCCGGTATAATCGCGGCCCTATACATTGTATTTTGGTAAATTTTAATTTCCGTTCGTAACATGAGACAACTCCTAATAGGATATGATATTGGCAGTTCTTCTGTAAAAGCCACCCTACTAGATGCCGATTCTGGTAAAGTGGTTGCAGCAAAAGGGCTACCTGAAGTAGAGATGAATATAGATTCCCCTCAAAAAGATTGGGCGGAACAGGATCCTGAATTGTGGTGGAGGTACATTAAAGAAACAACGAAAAATATATTAGTTAAGGGCCATGTAAGGGCCGGAGAAGTAAATGCAATAGGTATCTCCTACCAAATGCATGGTTTGGTGATGGTGGATAAAAATAAAGAAGTCATCCGTCCTGCCATTATTTGGTGTGACAGTAGGGCAGTGGAAATCGGAAATAAAGCTTTTTCAAATTTGGGAAGTGAATACTGTCTAGGTCACCTGCTAAATTCTCCGGGGAACTTTACCGCCTCAAAACTTAAATGGGTAAAGGAGAATGAGCCTGACAAATTCAATAAAATCTATAAAATAATGCTTCCGGGTGATTTTATAGCCATGAAACTTACTGGAGAAATCCTCACCACAGAATCTGGTTTATCAGAAGGGGTGTTCTGGGATTTTCCAGAAAATAAGGTTGCAGACAGGCTTTTATACCATTATGGGATAAATGCGGATTTGCTTCCCAAAGCTGTTTCTTCATTTGGTATGCAGGGGGGCTTGTTGCCAGAAGTTGCCCAGGATCTGGGCCTGGATGCAGGAGTGCCTGTAACTTACAGGGCAGGTGATCAACCCAACAATGCCTTTTCACTAAATGTGCTTCAGGAAGGGGAATTGGCCACCACTGCAGGAACTTCCGGAACGGTCTTTGGCGTTAGTACCAAGCCTGTATTTGATCCTTTATCAAGGGTCAATACTTTTGTACATGTCAATCACCAAAAAAGTGACCCGAGGTATGGTGTTTTACTCTGTATCAACGGAACAGGAATACTTAACAGTTGGCTTAAACGATCCTTTGGTAGTCAATCGCTGAATTATGAAGAGATGAATCACTTGGCAGCAGAAGTACCAATAGGTGCTGAAGGGCTAAGTTTTCTACCTTTTGGCAATGGGGCAGAAAGAATTTTGGAAAATCAACAAGTCGGTGCACATCTTTCAAAGTTAAACCTTTTGAAGCATGACAAAAGGCACGTTTTCCGTGCTGGTCAGGAGGGAATAGTTGCAGCACTGACTTATGGATTTAACATCATGAAGAGTATGGGGCTCAACTTGAAAACGGTGAAAGCTGGTAGAGCCAACATGTTTTTAAGTCCGATTTTCAGAGAAGCTTTTGTTAATATGAACGATGTTTCTCTTGAACTTTACGATACAGATGGTGCTCAAGGGGCGGCCAGGGGAGCAGGAATAGGAGCAGGAATTTATTCAGGTGCTGAGGAAGCATTTCAGGGATTGGATAAAATCCAGGATTTCGAACCAGATGCACATAAAAAGGAAGCCTACGAAGCTGTTTTTTCCCAGTGGGAAGATTGCTTAAACCAGATAAAATAATTTACAATACTTATCTAAAACCTAACAAAAATACAATTATGTCAGATTTGTTTTTTCCTGAAATTGATAAAATTAAGTTTGAAGGAAAGGATTCTAAAAATCCATTGGCTTTCAAATATTACGATGAAAACCGTGTTATTGGAGGTAAATCGATGAAGGAGCATTTTCGTTTTGCAATCGCTTATTGGCACTCATTCTGCGCTACGGGAAATGACCCATTTGGGCCAGGGACAATCGTTCACAAATGGGATAAATCCAATGACCCGATTCAAAGGGCTAAAGATAAAATGGATGCAGCATTTGAGTTTATTCAAAAAATTGGCGCTCCATTTTATTGTTTCCATGACATAGACCTTATCGATGAAGGGGACAGCATTGCTACCTATGAGAAGCATATGGGAGCTATCGTTGATTATGCCAAACAGAAACAAAAGGAAACAGAAATAAAATTACTTTGGGGAACAGCTAATGTTTTTAGCCACCCAAGATACATGAATGGAGCAGCCACCAACCCAGATTTCGATGTGGTAAGTAGAGCAGCCACACAAGTAAAAAATGCCATAGATGCTACAATTGAGCTTGGAGGTGAAAATTATGTTTTCTGGGGAGGTAGAGAAGGTTATATGTCTTTGCTAAACACCGACATGAAAAGGGAAACAGAGCATTTGGCTCAATTCTTAACCATGGCCAGAGACTATGGTAGAAAACAAGGGTTTAAAGGTACTTTCTTGATCGAACCCAAACCCATGGAGCCAACCAAACACCAATATGACTATGATGCCGCTACTGTTATTGGTTTCCTTAGACATTTTGGATTGGACAAGGACTTTAAATTAAATCTTGAGGTTAATCATGCAACACTTGCAGGACATACTTTTCAGCATGAATTGCAAGTAGCGATGGATGCTGGACTTCTAGGCAGTATAGATGCCAATAGGGGAGATTACCAAAATGGTTGGGATACCGATCAGTTTGCAATAAACTTACAGGAGCTCACCGAAGCAATGTTAGTATTGTTGCAAGGTCCTGGTTTTTCCTCTGGTGGAGTCAATTTTGATGCTAAAATCCGAAGAAATTCAACTGACCTGAATGATCTTTTCCATGCACATGTTGGTAGTATGGATGCATTTGCAAGAAGTTTACTTATCGCGAGTGATATCATGGAAAAGTCAGATTATCAATCCCTAAGGAAGCAACGTTACAGCTCCTTCGACGGAGGAAAAGGAAAAGATTTCGAAACAGGCAAACTTGATTTGGAGGCTTTGAGAAATCATGCATTGGAAATTGGCGACCCAAAAATGATCAGTGGGAAACAAGAGATGTACGAAAATATCTTGAATCAATATATCTAAAAGAAGAGAATCATTGGTTTTAAAAAAAGCTGCTTAGATTCTAAGCAGCTTTTTTTATGCTTAGTTTTTACAGGAAATTTTTTACGCTAGCTTTTCTTGTGCCAAAAGTACCTTTACTTCTTTTATCAGTGCTTCGCTAAGTCCGTACACCAGGTTAAGGTCTTGATCCCAAAATTCCACCTTTGCCAAAACACTTTCTACAACTACTTCAGGTGTTTTAATCTTCCAAACTTGATCAAAATATTTAACTATCTCAGCTTTGTCTTTAATCGGGGTAATTTCACCATTATAGTGCCCTCTGTAATAAACAATCATCGCTGCAAACGCTTGAACCATACCTGTAGGGATTTTATCTTTTTTATTGATATAGTCTAGCAAGGATGGCAATACCCTGACTTTCCATTTGGAAATAGAATTCAATGCAATGTCACTGAGCTTGTGTTTGATAAATGGGTTTCTGAAGCGGTCAAGGACATCTTCAGCAAAAGGTGTTAGGTTTTCAGTAGGTTGGTCCATTGATGGGATTATTTCATCAAAGATAACTTTCTGAAGATAATTGCTTGTGCTCTCATTCTCCATTGCATCCTTCACTAGCCTAATCCCTTTAAGGTAAGCTACAGGCACTAGGCAAGTATGGGCACCATTTAGAATACGTACTTTTCTAGTTCTAAAAGGAGCAATATTTTTCACAAAAAGAACATTAAAATCTGTACTGTCAAGAGGCAATTCGGTATTCAACCAATCTGGGCCCTCTATTGCCCAAAAATGAAAGGGCTCAGCCATAACCATTTGTTCATCTTTAAATCCAATTTGGGTTTGAATATCGTTGCCATTGCCCAAGGGATAACCCGGGACAATTCTGTCTACTAGAGTGTTGCAGAAAGTGTTGTGTTTGACAATCCAATCTTCAAATGACCCTGGGAGTTCCCATAGGTTGATGTATCTGAGGATGTTGTCCTTTAGTTTTTTACCATTATTGTCTACCAACTCACAAGGAATCATTACCAGACCTTTTTGCGGATCACCTTTGAAATGCTGGAACCGTTTATAGAGTAATGCCGTCAATTTACCTGGGAAGGATTCAGGTGCTGTCGCCCAATCTTTGTCCTCTTCATCAAAATATATTCCCGCTTCAGTAGTATTGGAAATTACAAATCTTAAATCGGGCGATTTTGCAAGGTCTAAATAAGCCCTGTAATCTATAAAAGGATTTACAGCACCCCTTACTGATTGTATGAGTCTGTTTTCTTCTATCGTTTTGCCTTTGCTTACTCCTCTGGTTATAATATGGTATAAGCCTTCCTGGTCATTAATTCCTTCCGCTGGCTTTCGGCTATGTACCTGCACCATCTGAATGTCCCCATTAAATGATGTTTTTTCGTTAAGGACGTCTATCATCCAATCAGCAAATCCCCTTAAAAAATTCCCTGTTCCAAATTGGATAACTCTCAATGGACGAGAAACAGTTGTTGGGATATTTTGTCTATTTAATAGTTTCATGCTTTACTTAAAATTAGTATAATTAATGTGGTTTGGAAATAATTTTCGCTTGTGCTTTAGCAAGCAATCTTATAGTTGTGATATTTTAATCCTATGGATAGTGGTAATTGAAGAGGGGTAATAAAGGATGTAATGGTTTCATTTTGTATTTGTTAAAGACCTTTGAATTTAGAAAATCTCAAGTCATTTTAAACCAAGATCTGAAATGGGATTACAATGTCATAAATACTAAGGAAATATCGCACCATAGTAATTATTTTTTTCAAAAGTTGCGATTCGCCTCACTACCCCCAATAATATGCCTATGCTGTATATTATAGCAAACTTTAATCAAATACTATACCACTATTAAACATAATCTACCTGTAAATTTTACTTAAAATCGAATGTTAAAATAAGTAACGTATATCCGTTAAATGAAGTCAATATTTATAGCTAAAAAAGGGAGATTTTAATCTCAAATGGATACAACATGTATATTCCTGAGCTTATTTAGGTATAAGCTCCCACCCTTTAAGCTTTTCTTTGGTATTAATTAAATAGTTAGCAATATAAAAAGTATTTGATGATAGTAGGTCTCAAAAATTCCTCTTTTTCTCAGTAGGGAATATCTTTATTTATTGTTAAGCCCTAGATTGAATGGATTTTCAAATCTGGACGATTCTGCTAAACTTACTACCAACCTAGTTATTAAAATCCTATTCAATTTTCATGACAGTGCGCAGAAATGATGGATTCCGGTTATTTTTCAATCTATAATTGCTAAAATGATTGTTTTAGTGGTTACCATTCAATACCATTTATAACGAATTATTGGTTCTTATGCATTTAATGCAATTGCTTGCGCTAATATTTGTTTTATTCTCCTTTAATATTCTTTATATTTAATCCCTTGATGGTTTTTCTTGCTGTTCTTTTTTGAACAATAAATGGATCTTCTTGAATCAAAATAGATTACCTAATTCTAATTAATTACCAAAACCAAATATTATGAGATTCAATAGTAAATTTTGGTCACCTTTTGCTGCCTCAATTTTGCTTTTATCAGTATCATGTTCCAACGAAAAAAATGTGGAAGAAGAAGTAAATACTACCTTCACTGGTGGGAAAGACGAAATTAAACTAATCACCCTAGATCCAGGACATTTTCATGCACACCTTGTGGTGAAATCCATGTATGATCAAGTAGATCCTAAGATTTTCGTTTATGCACCTGATGGACCCGAATTAACGTCGTATTTAAAATCCGTAGAAAGCTACAATACCCGTGAAGAAGATCCCACAAGCTGGGAACTAGAAGTATATAAAGGGGACGACTACCTTCAGAAAATGCTTAGTGAAAAGAAGGGTAATGTAATGCTAACCGCTGGCAACAACAAAGAAAAAACTGCTAATATTAAGGCGACCATTGAAGCTGGAATAAATGTGTTGGCGGATAAGCCGATGGCAATAGATGCAGCAGGTTTTGAAACACTCAAGGAGGCATTTGAATTGGCAGAAAAAAACGATGTCCTTTTATTTGACATCATGACTGAACGATTTGAGATTTCTACCATTCTTCAAAGAGAGTTTTCTCTAATTCCAGAAGTGTTTGGACAAATGGAGAAAGGAACCGTCGAAAATCCTGCCATCACTAAGGAGAGTATCCACCATTTTTACAAGCAAGTTGCTGGAAAGCCTTTGACCAGACCAGGATGGTTTTATGATGTCAATCAGCAGGGCAATGGTATTGTTGATGTGACTACACACTTGGTAGATTTGGTTCAATGGGAAAGTTTTCCAGGCAAGGTCATTAATTATGAAACAGACATCGAAATGATCAATGCCAAGAGATGGACGACTGACCTTACTCTAGAGGAGTTTACTAGCTCTACCGGTCTTAAAGAATTCCCTGACTACCTTCAGCCAGTGGTATCTGATGGTTTATTAAAAGTGTACGGCAATGGCGAAATTAATTACAAGATCAATGGCGTTCACGCAAAAGTGTCTGTGATCTGGAATTACAAAGCTCCTGAAGGTTCTGCTGACACCCATTATTCTATTATGAGAGGAACCAAAGCTAATTTGGTTATCAGACAGGATGCAGAAGAAAAATACAAGCCTGAATTATACATAGAACCCGTTGAAGGTCAGGATTTGGCTGAATTTGAAGAGAATGTAACCAAACAAGTAAAAGTGCTTGCTGCTACATTTAAAGATTTGGATGTTGTGAAAGTGGAAGGAAAAAATTCTTGGAGAATTATAATCCCACAAGCTTACAGACATGGACATGAAGATCATTTTAGAGAAGTTACCGAAACCTACATCAAATACTTAAAAGAAGGTAAGCTACCAGATTGGGAAGTTCCTAATATGTTGGCCAAATACTATGTGACTACACAGGCTTTAGAATTGGCCAAATAATAATTTACTACTAAAAAATAAAAGCGGATGAAAAAGCAAAGGAGGGACTTTATTAAAACTGCTGGATTGGCAGGTTTTGGTTTAGCAGGAGGCGTAATATCTCCTCAAACTTTCGCTTCTTCATCTGCAATTAACGACTTTGCCATGACCAAAAGTGACCTAAGTATTGTCGGTCCTTATGGCCCCTGGGCCAATGGGTTGATAAGCAAAGAATTGCCCTCGCTTTCATTTAGAAACGAGCGATTCAAAGCGCTTGATTCTTGGAAAAAGGAGGCCATGGAGGTGGCTAAAGAACGCCTTGGAATTCCTGATATAGGGCCTTTACCCGAAGTGACCATACATGATACTTATGTCAATGATGGGTTGCATTTCGAGGAAATCAGTTGGCAATTGCCCTATGGTAATCCTACGAAAGCCTTGGTGATTAAGCCGGCAGGCGTAAAAGGTAAGTTACCAGCCATATTGGCTTTTCATGATCATGGGGGAAACAAATATTTCGGCGTAAGAAAAATTACCCGAACAGGAAAAGAACAGCATCCACTAATGGTGGAACATCAGGATCATTACTATGAGGGTAAAGCCTGGGCCAATGAAATGGCCAAGAGAGGGTATGTGGTAATTGTGCCTGATTCCTTCACCTTTGCCAGTCGCCGAGTACTTTTGGAGGAAGTGCCTGAGAACCGCAGGGGAGGCTTAACAGATGAAAACCCAGAAAAAGAAGAAAACATTGCAGCTTACAATAAATGGGCTTCAGACCATGAACACATCATGGCCAAATCCTTGTTTTGTGGTGGTACAAGCTGGCCAGCAGTGTTTTTTGCAGAAGACCAAATCGCATTGGAAATTCTACTTGCAAGAAAAGATGTAGATCCAGACAGAGTAGGCTGTGGAGGCCTTTCTGGTGGTGGTTTGCGAACGGTGATGATGGGGGGGTTAGACCATAGAATCAAATGTGCGGTCTGTGTGGGTTTTATGAGTACATGGACAGATTTTTTATTAAACCGAGCCTATACGCACACCTGGATGGCGTATGTGCCAAGGCTACCCAATGAATTGGATTTCCCGGAAATTTTAGGCTTGCGTGTTCCATTGCCCACATTGGTGCTTAATGATAGTGAAGATCAATTGTACACCCTTCCAGAAATGCAAAAAGCAGATAAAATTCTGGAGGCGGTTTTTGATAAAGCAGGAGCAAAAGAAAATTACAAAGCTTCCTATTACCCCGGACCTCACAAGTTTGACCAAGCCATGCAAAAAGAGGCTTTTGAGTGGTGGGATCAGTGGTTAAAAATTTAACTATTTCCTTATGAAAAACACCTTACTTATGAATTCAAATTGGTATTTAACAGCAATTTTGATTATGGTTTTCACCTTTCCCAAGGCAGTAACTGCACAAAGTGCCGACGCTGACATGCTTTGTGTAGGGGATCATTGGACAGAGGCAGAAGGAGCTTCCTTTCTTCAAAAAGAAAAGGAAAAATACAGTACTGAAAAAGCTTGGGACAAAAGAGCCGCAGCGATTAGGAAACAAATTCTAAAAGGGACAGATCTTGTGAAAATGCCTAAAAAATCCCCATTAAAACCAATAATGGGTGAGATTAGAAAATTTGACGGCTATGTGGTCCAAAACATTGCTTTCGAAAGTTTACCGGGGGTATTTGTGACGGGTAGTTTGTATATGCCTAATGAAAATCCAGGTAAATTACCAGGTATCATTAGTCCTCATGGCCACTGGACAAAGCCTGGCGATGTGGGAAGATTCAGGCCTGATGCGCAAAAAAGATTTGCTTCTATGGCCAGAATGGGTGCCATAGTTTGGGCATATGATGCTGTTGGTTATGGTCAATTGGGAGAAATGGGCTGGGAACACAGAGAAGGTGATGTACTTAAATTGCAATTGTGGAACAGTATCAGAAGTGTGGATTTTATACTTTCATTAGGTGCTGATCCTGATAGATTGGCAGTTACAGGAGCTTCAGGTGGAGGAACGCAATCATTTCTTTTGGCAGCAGTAGACGATAGAATCGATGTTTCAGCACCAGTAGTCATGGTTTCGGCTCATTTTTTCGGTGGATGTGAGTGTGAAAGTGGCATGCCAATTCATAAAGGAAAAAACTTTCAAACCAATAATGTAGAGATTGCAGGAGTATTTGCACCAAAACCACTTTTATTGACCTCTGTAGGTGGAGACTGGACCAAGAACACCCCGAATGTCGAATATCCATTCCTCCAATACATTTATGGGTTAAAAGGTAAAACTGATAAGGTTGAAAACAAACATATCCCTGAGGACAACCATGGTTATGATGAAAAGAAAAGAAAAGCTGTATATCCTTTTTTAGCTGAGAATTTAAAATTGGATCTTTCAAAAGCCATGTACAGTGATGGCCGTTTAAAAGAAGAAGCAGTTACAGTAGAAGATCAAAAAGCATTGTATCCTTTCAATGATAAGAATCCTTTCCCTGCCTATGGTATTACTTCCATAGATAAAATAAAATGGTAAACCCAAAACAATGAACAACGATCAAAATAATCGAAGAGAATTTCTTAAGAAAAGCCTTATATCCGGTATAGCACTCAGCAGTATGGGAGCAACTTGGGCGAGTCCAGCAGTACCAAGAGCGGCTTCTATGAAGTTGGGTTTGGTGACTTATCTGTGGGGAAAAGACTGGGCTTTACCCCAACTTATATCCAACTGTGAAAAAGCAGGTTATGAAGGAGTAGAGCTTCGGACACAACATGCCCATGGCGTAGAAACGAATCTTAGCAAAAAGGAACGGAAAGAAGTTAAAAAGAGGTTCAAAGGCAGTTCAGTGACATGCGTTGGATACGGGAGTAATTATGAATACCATAGTGCTGATCCTGCAGAGTTGGCTGCAAATATTAGAGATACCAAAGCATACATAAAACTTTGTCATGACATAGGTGCTACTGGAATTAAAGTAAAACCCAATAGACTTCCAGAAGAAGTGCCTAGAGAAAAAACCATCGCTCAAATTGCTAAATCCTTTAGCGAGGTAGGTGATTATGCTAAAGACTATGGTCAGTTGGTACGGGTAGAAGTGCATGGAAAAGTTACCCAACAGCTTCCGGTGATGAAAGAAATATTTGATCAGGTAACCTCTTCTAATGTTAAAATTTGTTGGAATAGCAACAATACGGATTTAATGGAGCCAGGACTAGAGGGGAATTTTGATATGGTCAAGCAATGGCTAGGAGATACGACACATATCAGGGCATTTGATGAAAATGATTATCCTTTTCAAGAACTTCTCAAGTTGATGAATCAAGCTGATTACAATGGATGGATATTAATAGAAGCACATAGTGATCCAGCTGATAAATTGGCAGCAATGATTACCCAAAAGGAAACATTTGATAGGTTACTGAAAACCCTATAGGATAGAAAACCAAAATTATTCAAAAAATTGAAATGACGGAAAGAAGAGATTTTATCAAAAAGAGCCTTTTGGGAAGTGCTGGACTGGCAGTAGCAGGGATGACCATGAGTGCCAAATCCTATGGCAATATTTTAGGTGCCAATGACCGGATACAGATTGGTATGATCGGTATAAGAGGCCAAGGAACCAACCATATCAACCAATATTGTAAGCTCAAGGATAGCCGGAATGTGGTCATCAAAACATTGTGTGATACTGATGAAAATACCTGGGCAGAAAAAGTGAAACTGGTGAAAGATTCTGTAGGGGATAAGCCCAACACAGAATGGGACATGCGGAAGGTGTTAGACGATCCAGAAATTGATGCCGTATCATTTGCTACACCAAACCATTGGCATGCACTCGGAACCATTTGGGCATGTCAAGCAGGGAAACACGTTTATGTTGAAAAACCTGCAAGCCATAATGTGTTTGAAGGCAGGAAGATGATTGAAGCGGCCAGAAAATACAATAGAGTGGTTCAGGTAGGTTTTCAAAATAGGTCAATTGAGAATGTACAAGATGCTATGAAATTTCTTCATGAAGGCAATATAGGTGAAGTTTACATGGCCAGAGGCTTGTGTTACAAACCAAGGAATAGTTTCGGTATTGCCAAGGACAGTGCTCCTCCTGAAGGATTGCACTACGACATGTGGCTTGGGCCTGCGCCGTATAGAGCATATAATGAGAAAAAGGGACATTATAACTGGCACTGGCACTGGGATACAGGAAACGGTGACACTGGAAACCAAGGGCCGCACCAATTTGATGTTGCTCGCTGGGGATTGAATAAAAATGAGCATCCCGTATCTGTATTTTCATCAGGAGCCATTTATGGCATATCTCCCAAAGAATGCTCGCAGGAAACCCCCAATACCCAGACTTCCATCTTTAAATATGAAGATGGCAAAACTTTAGAATTTGAAACCCGCGGAAGGTATACCAATGGAGAATCTAGCCTCGGCACCAAAATTGGGAACATCTTTTATGGAACAGATGGGTACCTGGAGCTTGACGGTGGTACCTGGAAAGCTTTCCGCACGGATGAGAAAGAACCGTTTGCTACCTCCCAAATGGCTAAATCAGAAGTTTCCAGTAGCAATGTGTTGGTAGCTGCTCCAGGTGGTGCCGAACACTACGCTAATTTCCTTGACAGTGTGAGGGCAGGAAACAATGAAAGATTGAATTGTGATATTAGAGAGGGGTATTACTCTTCTGCTTTGCCGCAGATAGCTAACATTTCTTATCGTTTAGAGAGAGGGCTTAAGTTCATGGGAGAATATGAGAAATTTGCCAACGACACTGAGGCAGATACCATGCTCACAAGACCTAGTCGACCTCCTTACGTGGTCCCAGATCAAGTATAAATTTTAAGCACAAAGGCCTCAGGATTTGGTCTTTTGGTTATTACGATTAATTAGGAAGGTTTTTTCTTTTAAAATGAAAGAAAAAACCTTCCGTTTTTAAATCATTCTTGCTCTCAAATTAATAACCACAGTTGATATTTAATTAAATAATTTTTATACAAACGACTACTGGTTTTGAAAACCCTTAGTACCATTTTATTACAAACCTTCTTCAAATGAAAAACATACCACTGACACTATTGCTTTTTTTAGGCTTGTCTACTATCGGGTTTGCTCAAGAAGACCTAACAGTGATACAATCTCACTGGGTTAACTTCACCGATGGTCCCAATGCCCTCTACAAACACCAAAGCCAACAAGCACTTGAAATGCTTGAAAAAAGAGAAAAGGCAATTTCTTCCATCTCTTCCTTGAACGAATGGAAAGACTGGCAAGCCACAGCTAAAGACAAACTGATGGAGGTCGTAGGACCATTTCCTGAAAAAACACCTTTAAACCCAAAAGTTACAGCAAAGCATAAAGGTGATGGATATAAATTGGAAAACATTGTATTTGAGTCCCGCCCGGGATTTTATGTAAGTGGTACACTGTTTATTCCGGATGGAGTGAAGGGAAAAACACCGACCATTATTTATTGCTCAGGGCATACTCCATTGGCTTATAGAGCTCCAACTTATCAGCATGTAATACTTAATCTGGTGAAAAAAGGGTTTGTGGTTTTTGGCTTTGACCCTGTTGGACAAGGAGAAAGATTGGAATATTTTGACCATGAAACCAATAAAGATTTGGTAGGTGGCCCGACCAAACAGCATTCCTATCCTGGTGCACAAGCATTTGTGGCAGGCTCTTCAGAAGCCCGACACATGATTTGGGATGGTATTAGGGTAGTTGATTACCTGTTGACCAGGAAGGAAGTAGACCCTGAAAGAATTGGAATCACTGGTAGGTCAGGAGGAGGAACACAGTCCTCTTATATCGCGGCCTTCGATGAAAGAATAAATGCTTCAGCTCCAGAAAATTATATTACCAATTTCAAGCGACTGATGCTAACCCATGGTCCTCAGGATGCAGAACAAAATTTTTACCATGCGATTGCAGAGGGTTTAGACCATCCTGATCTTATGATCGTCAGAGCTCCTAAACCCAACTTGCTAATCTCCACTACCCGTGACATGTTTAATATTGAAGGGGTTAGGGAAACTAGCAAGCAGGTTCAAAGAATTTATGATGCCTATGGCGTTTCCGAGAATTTTCAAAAAATTGAGGATGATGATGGACATGCCTCGACAAAGAAGAATAGAGAGCGAATGTATGCCTTCTTTAGAAAGCATCTTGATCTTCCAGGACCTGTGGAGGACCAAGATATCGACACACTAGATATGGAAGTATTGCAGGTTTCTCCTACAGGGCAGCTAGTGACCAGCTACAATGGCAAAACAACGTTTGAACTTAATAAGGAGGGATTGCAAGAATTGAAAGGCTCACTTAAAGAGAAAGTCGCCTGGGCCAAGAAACTTTCAGGCTATCAAAAGCCGGGAAAATTGTCAGAAACCATGATGGTGGGTAGGTTCCAACGAGATGGGTATACCATAGAAAAACACCTGTTGAAAGGAGAAGGTGACTACTGGTTGCCTTATCTATTGATGAAGCCAGACCATGCTACGGACAAAGCGGTTTTATATCTAGATCCATCTGGTAAAGCTGTTGATGCGGGTGTAGGTGGAGACATGGAGACTTTGGTGAAAGCGGGAGCCATGGTACTTGCTCCTGATCTTTTAAATACCGGAGAGATGGGCAATGGTGGTTTTAGAGGGGATGCCAATTTTGATGGAAATTCTTATAACCTTTGGTTTGAAAGTATTTTGATTGGAAGAAGTATTGTAGGGATTGATGCGGGTGATGCCAACCGCTTGGTAGCAATTTTACAGGAAAAAGAAGGTGCCAGAGAAGTAAAAGGAATTGCCAAAGGAGAAATGTCTTCCGTACTGCTCCATGCTGCCAATTTCAATACCTCCCTATCTTCTATAGCGTTGATAGATCCGATGAGTTCTTATAGAGGAATTGTAGCGTCTCACAAATATAATACTAGTGAAATCAATTATTCAGTAGCAGGTGCATTGAAACATTATGATTTACCAGATCTATTGGAAAATTTAAGCAATACCAATCCATTGGTTCTACATGAAAACACAGAAATAGAAAAAGAATTCTCGCTATTACCAGAGCGTGGAGGTATAGATAAAATCAAGTCTCATGCTGTAAAAAATGCAAACGATAGAAAAGCCTATTTGACAAAATGGCTTAACCCATAATAGTATTTAAGGGTAAAGGTTTAATTCGGTGGAATCTGATGACGAGATAAAAGGGCTCAGAAAAAGCAGATTTAGAAATACGGGTTAAAATTATCCTCAATACTATCAAACTAAAAAAGCTACCCAAAACGGGTAGCTTTTTTACGCTAATAGCAATTTTCTTACCTTAGTTTCTATCCAAAGCATTAAGCATATCAAAGGCAAGTTCTAATCTCTTACCAAAGTTTTCTTCACCTTTTCTAAGCCAAACCCTAGGGTCGTAAGACTTCTTATTTGGACTATCTGGTCCATCGGGATTTCCCAATTGGGTTTGAAGGTATCCTTCTTTGCTGTGGTAGTATTTTAATACACCTTCCCAGAAGGCCCACTGAAGGTCAGTATCAATGTTCATTTTTACAGAACCATAACCATTGGCTTCTCTGATCTCCTCTACAGTAGACCCTGATCCACCATGGAATACGAAGTTCACAGGTTTGCCAGTAGTTCCGAATTTTTCGTTGATATAATCTTGAGAGTTTTTCAAAATTATAGGTTTCAATGAAACATTACCCGGTTTGTAAACTCCGTGAACATTTCCGAAAGCTGCTGCTACAGTGAACAAGTCGTCCACTTTTTTCAACTCCTCATAAGCATAAGCTACTTCTTCAGGTTGCGTATATAGCTTGGAGCTATCGATTTCCGTATTGTCTACACCATCTTCTTCTCCACCAGTAACACCTAGCTCAATTTCAATTGCCATTTTAATTTTAGCAAATTCCTTGAAATATTTTACAGATGTTTCAATGTTTTCCTCAATAGACTCCTCGGACAAATCCAACATGTGAGAACTAAAAAGAGGTTTTTTATAAGCTTCGTAATAGGCTTTTCCTTCGGCAAGTAAGCCCTCTATCCAAGGAAGTAATTTCTTAGCTGCATGATCTGTATGCAATACTACAGGCACACCATATATTTCAGCCATTTTATGAACATGCAGGGCACCAGCAACACCACCAGCTATAGATGCTTGTTGTTTGTCATTAGGTAGGCCTTTACCAGCATAAAATTGAGCGCCACCGTTAGAAAACTGAATCATTACCGGGGAGTTGACCCTTTTTGCGGTTTCTAAAACAGCATTCACAGTGTTACTGTTGATACAGTTTACTGCAGGCATGGCAAATTCACTTTCTTTCGCATAGGCCAATAGGTCTTTAAGCTCTTCGCCGTACTTTACTCCAGGTTTGAATTTCATATTAAATAATTTATGGTTGTATTAAATATTGATCCTCCCCTCATCCAATGAAAGAAAGGTTTGGAACTCAAAGATATAAATAGTGCAGAACATTTGCCTTATGATTTGGTTGAAAAATACTTTTTTACCGAATATTTCATAAATTTCATGCCCAATTTTATTCGTTGGAAACTATAAAATTTCCTTTATATATTTGCTATATGGAAACGATAAGGATTACAGGAGTACCTGAACATTTTAATTATCCTTGGCAGCAGATGGTTAAAGACCAACCTTTTTTGGAGGATCAGGTTGAATTGGTTTGGGAAAATGAACCCAGAGGATCTGGCGCCATGAACAGTGCCATAAGAACTGGCGCTACAGATTTAGCCATCATTCTAACAGAAAGTTTTCTTAAGGACAAAGTTGAAGGGAATTCGGGGAAAATCATAGGCTATCACGTGAAATCCCCTTTAGTCTGGGGGATTCATGTCCCAAGTGCTTCTGAGGTACATCGTCCCAAAGATTTGGAGAATGCACCGTTTCTTGTGAGCAGGATGGGTTCAGGATCTCATCTAATGACCTACCTTCTAGCGAAAAAGGAAGGCTGGGATACGAAAAGCCTTAATTTTGATATTGTCAGCAATCTAGAAGGGGCCATTAATTCTTTTAAAGACAAAAAGACTAAGGGGTTTCTTTGGGAAAAATTTACCACAAAGCCATTGGTTGACGATGGACACTTTAGAAGGGTAGGAGAGATACCAACACCTTGGCCCTGCTTCGTAATCGTTGCTTCAGAGAAAATGTTAAATGAGAACAAAGGCTTGCTAAAGAAAATTCAGAAAGAAATATATCGTACCAACAAGCTGTTGATGGAGGACAAACAAAGCTTTGTATTGCCAATAAGTGTGGCCTATAAGCTTGACCAAAAGGATATTCAAGAATGGATGTCACAAACCAATTGGGCAACTGATGGTGAGGTGCCTGATAAGGATGTTATAACCACCCTAGATGCTTTGCTAAACCTTGGGTTAATAGATAAAAGGTTAGCACCAGATGAAATAATTGAAAAATTATAAATAAAAATTCTATGCACATGAGATTGTATGCAATGGCATTTTTGATTTCATACAATTACATCAAGGCATAAAAAAGGCCGATAATATTATAATATGATCGGCCTTTTATTGTGGAAAATTAAATTTTAGAAATCTGAGTAAGCAGTAGGTCTTAAAAGTCTTTTGTCATTTTTAGCTACAGTATTGTCATACTCGTTATTAGCCTTTAAAGCCAACCAAGCAGGGTAATCACTAAAAGTGGCCCAATGGGCGTCCCTATCTTCCATGTTTTCAAAGGCTGTCATATAGACCAGGTTAGGCATATTTGCACCAGCAATCGGCTCTCCATAAAATACGCCATTGAAATTCAATTCATCAAAAATATCGATTTCACCTTCATTAAACATTTTCACTTTCTGATTGTAAAGACGTTCTGTTGCTGATTCATAACTTCTTAATTCATAAATTCTTTCGCTTTTTGGAGCGCTTAGTTTGGGCAGGGCCATTCTGGTTCTAGTTTCAAAGGCTTGCAATAAAGAGGTTTCTATCCTGCTGAAAGAAGGATTATCGAAGGCAGCCTGAATATATTCTTTGCCATCCTCTTGATGTTTGGCATCTGTATTTAACTTTCTTTGGAACCTAAAAAAGTCTTTAGCATTCGTAAAGGGTAAAAAAACGTATATCTTTTTACCAGCATCTGGTTCTGAAGGCAAAGGCTTGAATACACCTACATGCGCTACCCCAGCTCTATGTGCTGCGGGGATAAAGGCATTTTCCAAATAGTTGTCAATTACTTTTTCTTGGCTTGAATTTTCGATATGGTACATTCTAATCTCATAGAGATCGCGCTTGCCATCTTGAGCAATCAATGTTGTAAAAGAACCTATGAAAAGTAGCGCTATAGTCAATAGCTTTAAAATGGGTAAATTGTTTGTCATGGTATTTTAAGGGTTTAAACGATTTTGTTGATAAAATTATTAAATAGATACATAAATTTAAGTAAATTATAGGCAACATTAAAAAAATGTTATTTGAATGGAGAATATATTATTATTTTTGGATATCAAATGCGCAGTAATAAATATTAAGTTTTTAACTAATTGTTTAATAAAATGAAAAGGATTTTAGTAACCGGTGGAGCCGGATTTTTAGGTAGCCATCTTTGTGATAAACTTTTGGGTGAAGGTCACGAAGTGATATGTGCCGACAACCTTTTTACAGGAAGAAGAAGAAACATTCACCACCTATTAGAGAATAAAAATTTCGAGTTTTTAAGGCATGATGTAACCCTTCCATTGTATGTAGAAGTGGATGAAATTTACAACCTAGCCTGTCCTGCCAGCCCTGTTCATTATCAGTTTGATCCAGTTCAAACCACAAAAACTAGTGTTATTGGTGCAATTAACATGTTGGGCCTTGCAAAGCGGTTGAAAATAAAGATTTTGCAGGCCAGTACCAGTGAAGTTTATGGGGACCCTGAAATTCATCCTCAACCAGAATCTTATAAAGGCAGTGTAAGTACGATTGGACCCCGGGCATGTTATGATGAAGGAAAAAGATGTGCTGAAACTTTGTTTTTTGATTACCATAGGCAGCATGAATTGAATATCAAGGTTATGCGGATTTTTAATACGTATGGACCAAGGATGCATCCAAATGATGGCAGGGTTGTAAGTAATTTTATTGTTCAGGCTTTAAAAGGAGAAGACATTACTATTTTTGGAGATGGAATGCAGACACGTAGTTTCGGATATGTGAGCGATTTAATTTCAGGAATGCATAAGTTGATGAACAGTGCGGACAGCGTGATTGGACCTATCAATATTGGTAATCCTGTTGAGTTTACAATGCTGGAATTGGCCGAAAATGTATTGGAACTTACTGGTTCTAAAAGCAAACTTAAATACATGCCTTTGCCCCAGGATGATCCTATGCAAAGAAAGCCCAACATAGATTTGGCGCGAAAAGAACTTAATTGGGAGCCAAAAGTACAATTAAAAGAAGGCTTAATTGAAACAATTAAGTATTTTGATCTTGTCTTGAAAGAGGACAACATATAGGTACCAAATTCATTTTAGCATTGTTCTTATTAAAGGACAATGCTATTTTCCAGCAATGCTTTATTTTTTTTTAAATACGAATTTTAGTTATTCAAATATTATATTTTGTATTTTATAAACTTCAGAGAATAATTGTTCCTTAATATTCCAAAACATTTGATTAAATAAGGAAATTAAATATTAAAACCTTTTTTTATATGAACGTTCGTTTTTACCTTTATTAGCAATATTAATAGGTTAAATTTTTATTCGGCAATTATGAAAAGTAAATATAAAATTTTTGGTATTGATGATGAACCTTCAGTTTTACTGATCATCCAGCACTATTTTAAAGAAAAGTTTGACGTTAAAGTATTTAATAAACCAGCAGATGCCATTTCAAACATGCAAGAAGGAGATTTGCCAGATATTATTATTTGTGACCTAAATATGCCTGAAATAAGCGGTTCAGAATTTGTCGGCCTTGTTCGTTCAAGCGGCTTTTTCTCTTCCATTCCTTTAATTGTTCTTTCTGCTACAGATTCTTCTGAAAAGAAAATCGATATTTTAAATCTTGGAGCAGATGATTTTATGGTTAAACCATTTAATCCCAAAGAACTAGAAGCGAGGATAAATTCAATTTTGAGAAGAACAGGAAAATTTGCAATCGAATCCATAAATGAATAAACAAACTAAAAAAATCGCATTGATTTCCGAGGACCCTAAGGTGATCGATGCAATTGAAAAGGCTGTTGGAGATGTCTTTGAAATTAATACTTTTTCTAACGGCATTATTTTTTACAACTCGCTTTCTACTTCATCAGATAGCTTTTGTTTGATCCTAAGTGATTCTACATTATTAGATGTACATGGGATCGCTTTAAAAAATACAATTGAAAAACTAGGTTTTGGGCACTTGCCATTTTTTATGATCGTGGATAAAGCCACGCCAACAGACATTTACAATGCCATTTCTAAGGGGGTTTCTGATTTTATTTTAAAGCCAATTAATGGAAGGAAATTAAAAACCCGACTGGAGTTTCAGATGAATCATCCAGTAATAAAAAAGAAGAATACTGAATACACGGCCCTAAAAGAATCTAAAACGCCATTTGTTAAAAGATTGTTTGATATTGTGGTGTGTAGTTTTATTCTTTTGGCCTTGCTACCACTATTTTTGATCGTAGCAATTTTAATTAAATTAGAATCAAGAGGTCCTGTGTTTTATTATTCTTATAGAGTAGGTACGGGCTACAATATTTTCAAATTTTACAAGTTCAGGTCAATGGACCCGGATGCAGATGCCAAACTGCAGCAACTTAAGCATCTTAACCAATACAATGATCCTGAAGAGGTGGAAGAAGAAGTCCAAGCTTCAACATCACTGAACGAAGTAAAGGAACTCTGCGAATTTTGTGAACAAGCAGGAGGTGGGTGTTTGCAGCCATTGTATGATGACAATAAAATGGTTTGTGAGAAAATACTTATGGCTAAAAATGACAGCAATAAGGACGCCGCTTTCATTAAAATCAAAGACGACCCAAGGGTGACACGTATTGGTAAATTTATAAGAAACACAAGTATAGACGAATTGCCTCAGTTATGGAATGTTTTAAGAGGCGACATGTCGCTTGTGGGCAATAGACCTTTGCCTCTTTATGAGGCTGAGAAAATTACTACTGACAAGTATTCACTCAGGTTTCTTGGTCCAGCTGGGATTACCGGGCTTTGGCAGGTAGAAAAACGAGGGAGAGGCGCCATGTCTGAAGAAGAACGATTGAGTCTTGACAATGATTACGTCAAAAATTTCAGTGTGTGGTTTGACATAAAAATTCTTCTAAGAACTATCCCAGCTTTGTTTCAAAGTGAAAATGTTTAGTCCACCAATAATTCCCAAAATAACTTAACACGCCCTTTCCAAGTGTTTTTCGAAGCCTCAAGAAATCTAAGTTCAGCTTTTTGACTTGTATCGGTTGCTAATTCGGTTGCAATAGCGCTATTAAACTCCTTGGATGTCTTTTCCAAGCTAATCAGTGGATGAAACAATTGAATGTCCTCTGAAAAGGGGGTCGCTACTATTGGTTTACCGGATGCTAGGTATTCATTGATTTTTAGCGGATAGATACTTTTTGTAACTTCGTTGCATAAAAAAGGCAATATCAAAAGCTGGAAATGCGCCAGATACTGGGGGAGTTGTTCTATTTTTTTAGGTCCTGTAAAGTACAAGTTTGGAATTTCATCCAGGTTTATAGTCGTGTGTCCATTATGATTTCTAGGGCCGACCATGACTATACTTTTATCTCGATTTGCCTCACATATACCTTTTATAAGATCATAATCCAGTCTATGGCAAATGTTTCCAGTATAACCGATTCTAGGTTGTGGGATCCTTTTGAGGTCTTCTGGGATTTCCAGTTGCTTTTCGTAAGCAGTTTTAAACAAATCAAAATCTGCGGCATTAGGAAAGTAGGACACCTTTTTTCCTGAAAGATTTTCCAGGTCTTTTTGCAGCATAAGGGAAGTTACAAGACTTTCATCTGCATTTCTAACAGCCTCTATTTCTTTTTGGGCACCATGCTTTCTCAAATACAATTCTAAAGCTCTGATATTGTCTCGGGATTGGTAAACATATGCCTTGGGTTTAAATTTTGTTGGTAATTTGTTTAAGTACAAAGGATTAAAAGAATTGAAGAAAATAAAATCTTTTTCACTAAGTTCTTTTAATGCTTTTTGTATTGATTTGGCTAATCTTCTGTCATTCCAATCTGAAAGTGTATTGTACAGCATTCCAGGAGGTAACCAATTTATTGGAAGCATCAAAGGAGGAGTCAATGCATAAAGAAAAGGGCTAAATTGAGGCAAAGGTTTAAGGCTATTCTTGCTCCAGATTAGGGCTTGTTTTCTTGCATAGACGGATGGTTTCTTACGCTCTTTGAAGTAATCCAATAGCGTAAAAGGATAGTCTACATAAATAACTTTTTGTGTTTGTGCAAAAGTTTTGGCCAGCGACCAGGAAGCTGATGAAAATTCTCCGTCCCACCGGGACATGCTAGTCATTACTATGGTAACCTTATCAAGCGTAAGGTTAGAAAAATCCTTCATAAAAAGCTGTTTTTTTTCTAAAATAATGAATGTTTTCCGCATTGGAAAGCTTAAATTTAGGTTTATATAAACCATTAATTTTTAAAGCTTTGATCTTATTTATTATTATTTCGTGTATTTGCAGTTTTTATCTTTTATTTCCATTATTGAGTACTGTTATTTCATTTTTTGGTAGTAAAATAAAGCTTAAAGAACCTGCCAACTCCGCCGATTTTGCTTGCGTGATAACGGTTTACAAGGAAAAAGATATTGCATGGCCTTTGGTTAGAGCTCTTTTGGCTCAGGATTACCCTCATTTCCACATATATTTAGTTGCCGATGGGATCACCGAAAATATGGATTCAATGGTACATGATAAGCTCACTTTGTATCAGCCAAGTCCTTTTTTAAATAGTAAGGTAGCTTCTTTGGGATTGGTGCTGGATAAAATGAAAGAGAGCCATAGTCATGTAGTAGTTTTTGATCCTGATAACCTGGTGCCAAGGCATTTCTTGAGGGTAATTAGTAAATTTCACGCAAGCGGATATATGGCGGTCCAAGGAAAAAGAATTGCTAAAAATATAGCTGGTACTTATGCTGCATTGGACGCATTGGGAGAGTATTACTATGATTTTGCTGTAAGAAATATTCCATTTCTACTCGGGTCATCTTCTACAATTGCCGGTTCTGGGATGTCTATTGAAAAAAATCTTTACAGTAAAAATATTGCTAAAGAGTTATTGGTATTGAAGGAACAAGGGGTGGTGGTAGCAGAAGATAAATCTTTGCAATCAGAACTTGTAGATCAAGGCCATAAAATTGCTTATGCAGCCGCAGCCATTATTTTTGATGAAAAAATTACTGCTGCGACTCAAATAGGTAGGCAAAGGGGACGATGGCTTAATAGTTATTTTGGACAACTGCCTGGAGCATTAAAGCTATTTGTAAATGGGGTCTTGAAATTTGATTGGAACCGTATTTATTTCGCCCTAATGACAGCTATGCCTCCCATGGTTTTTTTAGTTGGTACAAGTTGCTTATTGGCAATAGCTGCGTTATTTGTAAATTGGAGCTACTTCTTCCTTTTAGGGGGGAGCCTTGTGTTGTTTGCGTTAGGTTTCCTATTGCTATTGCTTCTTAATAAGACACCTCAAAAAGTGCTAAACGCCATACCTAAAATACCTCTATTTGTGTTAGGTCAAATCTCGGGAATGCTTAATATAAGGAAAGCCAATAAGGATTTTATGGCAACAACCCACAATGAAATTACTGAGATTGGGCCACTATGGGAGGCTAGAAAAAAGGAGTTTAAACACCTGGAAAAATTTTGGCAATAGCAGGCTTAAAATTATTTTGATTTTATTTCTTAAGCTTACTTTTTAAGGTGTGGAGCATGATTGGATAATTTTGAAATGCTTTGATCCAACAACGACCGAAATTTACTTCAATAAATTTGCTCAAAATGATATGCTTAATAACTGCAGTGATTAAAATGGCAAGTACTAATCCATAGGCCGCTCCCAATAAGCCGAACCATTGAATAAAAACCCAGCTAAATATGGCGCCATAAATGAAGGTGCCAAAAACCATAATCATGTTTACAAAAGGCTTACCTATTGCATCTAAGAATACGCCAGACTGTCTATCAAATGGCTTTATTAGTGCTAAAAAAGCCATAATTCTTAAAAATGGAACAGCGTCTAGATAGGCTTCGCCTGCAATGAGAAGAACGATATAATAGGCAAAAACTAGGCAAAATAGCCAAAAAGGAGCTGTAAGACTTAGCATCATTCCCAAAGTTTTCTCATAGATTTCTCCTACTAGGCCTGCTTGTTTTTTATCATGTGCCTCAGCTGCTTTTGGATAACTGATAGAGGCGATAGAGTTGACAGGTATTTCTACCATGTTCATTACTCTTCCAGCTGTGTTGGCCATTGCCACTTGCACTGGTGACAACAAAGCACCCAATAAAAATTTGTCCAGACTGTTTGTTAGCATGGATACAAGATTAGTTCCAAAGACATATTTCCCAAAATGGAAAATTCTGCTTAACCAGTATTTTTTTGCTTTGAAACTAAATTTAAAATATTTTCTAACCTGATATACTGACATAAGAGTAGCCAATGTAAAGGCGAGATTTTGGTACCAAGCCAATTCAGTCAAACTAAGCTTAGTATCAATTAGGTAGGCAAATAGAATAACCAAAAAGAAGGGCAGGCTTTTACTTATCCCAGCAAAAAAATAGGCTTTAAAATCATACTTTGCCTGCATAAGCACAATATTATGGGTGTGAAAAATCAACACAGGAAGCACTACAGCGTGAATTTTCAATAAATCGGCCAACCCTTCTGCATTTAAAAGTTGCTCTAATGGTTTAGCAAACAACCACAATAAAAGCACCATCAATAAGCTTAAAGCGGCATTTAACCAAATTGATGCGGTCTGAATTTTTGCTTGTATGGCATCGTTTTTACCTACAAGGAATTTTATCATCCCATTTTGAATGAATCCATTTCTGGCCATATCAATAATGGAGACTATAGTGATTAGTAATACCCAAATCCCAAATTCTTCCGGACTAAATACTCTTACCAAGAGCATGAATCCGATGAATCCGAGTAAAAAGTCTACCCCTCGGTGCATCATGGTGAAAAATCCTCCGGTAAGCCAATATTTCTTATCTGTCATTTGCGCGAATAAATTTCCTTATAGGCAGAAAGGGTATCCAAAGCTCCCTTTTTATAATCGAATAAAGGGGGTCTTAAAAACCCTCTTTGTATAAGCATGTTTCTTGACGCTGAATCGGACAAGGATTTCTGTATGGCTTTGCTAATAGCTGCAGGATTGAATGGGTCAACGATAATAGCGGCATCTCCAGCTACTTCAGGCATGGAGGAGGTATCGGAGGTGATTACAGGACAACCACAAGCCATGGCTTCTAGTATTGGAAGACCAAAGCTTTCTCTTAGAGATGGGTACAAAAACACTTTCGCTGCGCTGTAAATAGCAGGTAAATCTTCATTTGGAATATATCCTGTAAGGTGAATACTCGAAACCAAGTGTGGAGCTTTTATCTCTTCTAACATAGTTATCAGCACTTCTTTTCCAAAATCAGGCATTACTAAATCATGGTGTTCTATCCCTTTCTCTTCCAAAATGGCCAGGCTCTTAAGTACTCCCCTAAGGTTTTTCTTAGGATCCGTATTCCCCAGAAACAGGATGAAAGATTCGGGGAGATCATACTTCAATCGGATAGCTTCTTGTTTTTGGAGATCTTCTATTTTAAAATGATTGGCTACACCATTATAGATGACCTGAACCTCATTGTTTTCCAGTCCAAAGTGCGCTACAATTCTTTCCTGTTCGTAGTGAGAAACAGTGAATATCATGGCTGCTTTTTTTACCACTTTTGGTACATTCCATCGTCTGTATATATTGCCAAGCCGTTGGTACCAGGTTCCTTCTTTTAAATTGATTTTTTCAAGGTAAATGATATCGTGTAAGGTGATAAGCAAGGGTATTGAACAAGAAACTGGTGCTGTATTGCTAGTGCAGTGGAGAAGGTCTAAATGATAGGTCTTTATAGCTTTAGCAAGGTTTTTTTGTTCCCAAATAGGGTAGGGGGCTGGAGACAATGGGACAATTTTAAAATTGCTTGTTTCCTTTATGGCTGAAGGGTCCTCAGTATCATTTACAAAAATAAAATATTCATTTTCGGTGTCCAGTTGTTGCAGGTTTCTTATCAGGGCAAGGGCTACCATGTCCATGCCATGCTTTTTCTTTCTAAAAATACGTTGTGCTTCTATGCCTATTCTCATCGTTAGGTAGTTTAATTAATTAGGGTAGGGTTCTCTTTGATGTCTTTTAAAAAAAGGCCGTCTAAAAATCCTTTAAAGTATTTTCTGAAATGGTCCCATTCTGAACGGAAAACATAAACCAGCAGGTTTTTTGGCAAGGCCACAAGCAGGTAATATCCTGCAGTAAAGATGAATAATGGGTATTCTACATTTCTCCGTAGGTATAGCCACCTGTTTCTACTCATGTAATAGGTTTTTAATAGCGAGTTTTTGCCCACACTCATGGATTCTTTGTGTAGGATATAACTCTTAGGCTCATACCATATCTCATATCCTGCTTGTTTGATTCGTTCACAATAGTCCATTTCTTCATAGTATAAAAAATAGAGCTCAGCCATTAAGCCGATCTCATTTACTACTTTCTTGGGAATAAACATGGCAGCTCCGTGTGCCAATTGAGTAATTTCTGCTACCTGGTGTTGACCATTGTCTTTCTCTAAATATCCTTTTCCCTTCCCTCTGCCCGTTATCGGATTTATGGCCGAAAACCCAGCATATTGAATAATATCAGGCTGTTCGTGGTAAAGGATTTTAGGACAAACCAAACCAACTTTTTCTGATTTTTGAGTACGTTCTAGAATGGCTTCTAAAATATCAGGAGCGACTTCTGTATCGTTGTTGATCAAAAAGAAAAATTCCCCTTTGGCTACTTCCATGCCCCGATTGTTTCCTCCAGCAAACCCTTCATTTACTGGGTTTTTGATCAATATGGTGTCAGGATATTCATCAAGAATACTATCCGGAGATTCTTTAGAGGCATTGTCTACCACTATAATTTCCACATTGGGATAGGTGACTTTTTGAAATGAGGCTAAAAAGTCCATGGTGTGGATGAGTCCATTGTAATTAATGGTAATGACGGAGATTAATGGTTTATTCATTTTCAGAAGGTTTATTTAAACTTTTATCCATGTCTTCGGCTAGAAAAAAATAAGCCCAGGACATATAAAGAATGATTCCTGTAGGCATTTGACCTAATAGTGGGTTACCATATGAAGCTGCAGCAATACCTACATATCCTCCAAATATTGCGAGGAGCTTTTGCCTTAACCTTGGGTCTTTAACCTTCCATATTTTGAGCAAACCCATACCGGCAATAAAGGCAAGGATACCTATGTGGAGGTAAAGTCCTACGATTCCCATTTCCGCCCAGATTTTTACGAACCAGCTGTCATTGGGTGTTTCGGCCAGAAATGTTCCGGGACTAAACCTTTGACCCCAAGAGCCTGATGTTCCAATACCGCCTCCAAATGGTCTTGTTTTTAAATATTCTGCAAATTTTCTTTGATTTAAGTACCTGACATTTAGCGAAGGGTCATCAGGATTTAAGGCAGACCGCATCCTGCGGACCTGATAATTGTTATTAGCTATGGTTGTGAATTTCAGAAAGGAAAAAACCAGTGCCAAACCGAGTAGGCCAATGGCCATTAATTTAAAATTTTTTGAGGCAAAAAGATAAGCCAAAGAACCAGCTACGGGCACCATTAATGCTCCTCTAGTGCCACTCATTATCATCAGATAGAAAAACAACAAGGCCATTACTGCAAAAATTATTCGTTTTTTGAACGAAAAAGGACCTAAGGCCAAGACCATTGCCATTACTCCGGCATGCGCTATTCCTGCACCAAATTGACCTGCGTCTGAGAAAAAGCTAAAGACACGAAGGTGCCCAAATAAGACATGCGTTGATCTCGATCCGGCGTCTAACCACCTGTTTTCTGCTGCATCTAAGCCAATATAAAATTGTCTTAAGCCCCAAAAAGAAGCCAAGATTGAAAAAATAAAAACAATGATGAAGAGTCTGTTCAGGTCCGAAGGTTTGTTTGCATACAATAGGGTCAAAGGGACAGTAAGAAGCATGTATAGCGCAGTACCCCTTACAGCATAAACCCATGCAGTAATGCTTCTAGCTTCTGGATTAAAAATTTCCGCCACATTGTATCCCCACCAGATTATGGTAACTAAAAACAGGCTGTTATGCAGCTTGGTAAAATCCGTCTTTATATTGTTGTGAAACAAAGCACTAATAATGAGTGCTGCTAAGGCAAAGTCTACTGACAAACCTAATGGTAAATTGGTGATATATCTAGTTGCACCGATCGAAACAAACGCGAAAACCAGACCGGTAGCCAAGGCTTTATTCGGGTGACTCATCATGAAAATGACCAAGGCCAGTGCAGAAGGAATTACAACCATTAAACCTATCCCTATCAACCCTGTTTTTATAACAAATAAACTCAATATTCCTGCTGTCAGTAAACAGAAAATTGGATTGGCGATATTTGTTCTGGTGAAATGCATTTAATTATAGCAGAATTAAATAGGGTTAATTAAGTAAGGAAGCGCTTCAATTTGGCTCGAATTGGAGACCTTTTCCTTGGTATTTCTCCATTGATATCCTCTAGTTCATCACCATTCATCTTGTTCAACCAAATTAAATGAGGAATTTTTATCATCTCTTTTAAAGTGTCGTTAAAGTAGTTGTCCGAAGATTTCCATTTTCGGCTAGCATCCGTAACCATTACCAAGGCGTTGGCTTGGTTAATTAATGGATAATTAAGAGGCTTTTCATTCGTGTTTGGTAACTCTATTAGAATGAACTCATGAGGCAAATTGGTCAATTGATTTTCCCAGAATTGGGTTTCCTTTTCTGGATTAGAAATTGAATCAGTCTCCATGACTAGTGTTTCACAAGACATTTTTTCGGTGTCTTCCTTATTGCCACAATAGAGAACACTTCGATTTTGTTGTAAAAGCTCATTGGCCAAAAATTGCAATAAAAATGTTTTTCCTTCGCCGTTTTGATGGCTATAGAAAAGCAGGATTTTTTGTTTTGAACTGGGGAAATGCTTGCTTAAATTATTGTAAAACTGTTTGATTTGATTATTACGTAATTTATCCAAGTAAACATTTTTTGGAATGTTTTTTTCCATTATCCATCCTCCGGCAACCTGCAGGTTTGTCAGTTCGGTGGCACGTTTGCTAGATTTGATCGATGAATCCAGAAAGAAAGTAAGAAGTACCACCGTGAGAACTAAACCACCTGTACCAATCATACCTCCTATTACCATGAACATTCGCTTTGAAGCTTGTGGCGTTTTCGGATAATAGGGTGCGTCTATTAGTTTTTGGGTGGCAGACATTTCCAAGTCGTACTTTTGGAGGTACGCCATGTTTAGTCCATGTAGAATAGAAAGGTATTGTTCTTCATTCACACTTACTTCTCTTTCCAGTTTTTTTAGCTCTGCACCAAGAGGAGCAAATTCATCAATTTTTTCTAAAAGGTAGGATTTTCGTGTTTTCATCACATCCAATGCCTGCTTTTGTTCTTGGTAGGATATTTTCAAAGTCAGCCACTGATCTAAGATGGTTTCCCTTTGGACGCCTTGGATTGAATTATTATTTTTAAACAATTGGTCTGACAATTCTTTTATTTCTTCTTCCAAGCCTTCTATTTCCTTTTGTATGTTTTCTATTTGCTGGCTTTGGCTAGTTAATACTGATAGGCCCTGGATTTTTAAATTTCTCGTGACAATTTGATCCTGCAATGCTGAAATGTTTTTAATGATAACCTGTCTTTGGTCAAAATTTTCAAACATCTCTTCGATCTGTTCTAAATTAAATCCAGTACCTGAAAGGAGTCTTTTAGAGCGTTCTTCATCCTGGTCATGCTCGAGTTTGGCAATGTCCAGGTATTTACCCTGTTCGTAGTAATTGAGTATGCGGTTATCAGTCATAAACCCTTTCAGGTTTTCCTCAGCATTCCTCAATTTATTCTGAGCTATATTGAGTTGATTTTGGAAATAAGCGATGGTGTTTGTGTTTTCCAATTCTTTCATATTGGAATATCCGCTCATAAATGATTCTGCTACAATTTTGAGCGTGTAATAGCAAATGCCGGCATCATTTGTATTGTATTTTATTTCCATCATGTCACTGGAAAACTTCCTCGAAACAGATAGACGTTCTATTATTTTATTAACGGAATAATATTCGTGTTCTCTGATTAAATATTCAATGGGCGAATCATCATTTTCTTCGAGATTTTCTAGAATATTTTGATATGTTTTCTCTTCATCATTTATTACTGCTAATTTTTCCCAAACCTGAGGAGGAATATGGGATTTTAGATCCTGATAGGCCTCTATGCATAATACTTCATCAACTTGTTCAGGTAGAGCCAAGTGCTTAGCTAAAAGTTTCAAAGAAGATTCTTTAATCGTTTTCCTGGATTTTACTATAAGTGTGAGGTTGTCGAAAAGGTTATTGGAAGTATAGAAATCCATTCTTACGACACCACCATCAGTAGCACCTCTGTCAGAGGTAGGATTTGTAAATACCAATGTAGAGGACTCGTAAACTCTAGGTAAATCTTGTGTAAGGAAAAAGACGCCTACGGCTACAAAAATTGGGGTTAAAAAAATCCAAAGTTTGTTTTTCCAAAGAAGCCGAATTAATTGTTTTAATGTCATTTCACTGAATAAAATTGGCGAGCGATTCTCCTAATAGAACTTCTAGTTTTTGAATGGCTACAAAAAAGTTTCTCCTGGCATTTTCATATTCTGAACGTGCAATTGTATAGATCTCCTGGTTTCTTAAAAAGGAAGTAGCGTCAAGGTTTCCCAAGTTAAATTCCATTTCCATTTGTTGTAAATTGGTACGTGCTTTTTCTTGCATCTCCAGCCTTATGAGCATAAGCTTCTGACCTAACAACGCGCTATTGTATTCCTCTATCACTTGATTGGAAATGGTTAATTCCATTTCTTTTGTTTTATAAAAGGTCGCCTCAAGTTCTTGTTTCTGTAGTTTTACTCTATCCTTTTTCAAAAAGATCTCTGAAAGCGGAATACTGAGGTTTGCTCCTGTTCTGTAGCCATTGGCTACGTTGGATAAATCTGACCCAGAAGCATATAATATTGCCTGATTTCCATATGAATAATCAACATATACCCGCGCCAAATCCGACCATGATTTTTTTGCCAAACTTATTCTAGCCTCAGCAGAACCTACCAAGGCTTGATTTATTTTTACCGTAGGGTGGTTAGCTATGGCTACAGCAATCAAACTGTCTAATTTTGGTAATTGGTTCTCAAGAGGCATATTTAAATTTATGTACTTTTCAATATCATTTTGTTCCTGAGCACAAAGATTTTTCTCGGAAATAAAAAAAATTAAAAACGTAATTGTATAAATGAAAAAATTGACTTGAGGCTTTTTAAATATGAATTTCATTTATTTATATATCAAAGACATTAAATGCTTCACGTAAAATAATTAACTGTTTTTATCTTATTTTTAAAATAAATGTAATAAAAATTTTAGTTTATCCTTTTTTTTGAATTTAAAATTTTCACTTCTATATTCATTAAATATTTAAAAATCGAATGGTTCAAGGCAAGATTTCGAGTAAAATATCTCAATTAAGTTACAGTATTTACGGACGGAAAACAAGAAGTTTTAGTGAAAGACTATATGTATATATTTCCCTAATTAAGAACCTGAAAACAGGATTATTTCGAGTTGTTAATGGTAAAATTCGCTTAAGGAATTGTGCAAGTACCGGTAAATTGATCACTGTAAGAGGGCCTTTGAGAGTTGAAGGTTCAGGTAAAATTACAGTTGGCGACCACTGTAAAATTTGGTCTCATATGGGGGTCACTCAGTTATTTGCAGATAGAGGTGCTGAATTAATAATTGGGGAAGGTACTTTCATAAACACGGCTTGTATAGTGTCGGCAAGTAACCGGATTGTTATTGGCAAAAATTGCCAAATAGCCAATCAGGTTATTATAATGGATGGGGATTTTCATGGTGTAGATGATAGAGACGCGCCAGGTAAATCAGATGCCATCATAATAGGAGACAATGCTTGGTTGGCTACCCGGTCAATGATCTTGAAAGGAGTGGAAATCGGGGAAGGAGCAACCGTAGCTGCGGGTTCGGTAGTAACGAAAAATGTGGCTCCTTACACTTTAGTAGGAGGAGTTCCAGCAAAACTTATCCGAAATCTTGAAGTGCCAAATCAAAATCAAGACAAACCTGCTTAATTGAAGCTGGCTATTTTTAATCTTTATTTGAAATTACAATATTAACAATGGATAACTGCGTAATCTTGGATGATGATTCATCTAGCATAAAAGTGCTTTCCCATTATATTGAAAAGACAAAGACGCTAAAATTGATGGCGGATTTCTCAGATGCAATTGATGGATTGAACTATTTGGTGGAAAACCGAGGGAAGATTGACCTTTTATTCCTAGATATTGAAATGCCAGAAATGAATGGTTTTGAAATCCTAAAACACAGCCAATACAATGGTGCATTAATAATTATTTCTGCCAATAACGACAACGCAATTGCTGCCTTTGAAACCAATGCCTGCTTTTACCTACCAAAGCCATTTAGTTATCCTCAATTTCTAAAGGGAATAGAAAAGCGAAAAGAAAAAGAATTTAATATTGACCCGAACGCTTATTCAAAAGATTTTATCTTCGTGAAAGATGATAGGTTATATAAAAAGATACTCTTTTCCGATATAAGTTATTGTGAAGGTAAAGGAGATTATATTAGTTTGAAATGTAAAAATAAAACTTATACTATTAAGTCAACTATTTCAAACTTTCTGGACAAGTTATCAGGAAATTTAGAGTTTGTTCAAGTGCATAGATCCTATGTTATAAATCTCCATTATCTCACAGATTTTGATAGTGATACCTCCGTAGTTGATGGGAAAATTATACCTATTGGAGCCAAATATAAGGAACAATTAAAAAGTAGTGTTAATTTCCTGTAATCCATTTAATTCAATTATCTAAGCCATTTTTGGTTGTGCATTTAATTGCTTCTAAAGTAAATAATTTAAAATGTATAAAGATTAAGCTTGGCACAAATGACCAGGCTTATCCCTATTAGCGAATTTTCAGCTTTTACAATTCTACTTGTGTCAAGGCCAAGATCTTACCACATTGAAAGTAATCTAACTTTTTGAAAGGTTGCCTTTTTTGTCGCCATAGGCAACATACTATTGTTATATTTGGTAACCGGTGATCTTTAACCTTAAAGCCAAATGCTGACTAAAAAAATCAGTCACCATTAAGGATGTAATCATTTATGAGCGCTACTACTTTTTCATTTTCAGTATTGTAGCTATCTATTAGATTTTTGGATAACTCTAAATCTAATACAGGCATTTCCTCTAATTTTAAAGCAATTTTAAAAATTATTCCAAGTCCAGCCGTAAGTGCAGACCCTTTGAGTTTATGGCCCTCAGAATTCAAGCCTTCTAAGTTCTTCTCGTTAAAATGATTTTGAAGGATTTTTCTTGACTGTTCTAATTCGTGTATAGTGAGTTTTAGGACTTCTTTAATTATTACGGGCTCGTCACCTAAGTACTCCTTTACTTTATCAACATCAAAATGTGGCTTTTGGTCCTGGTTTGTTAGCTCATTTGAGCTGTCAACTGCTAAAGGGGTCTCTTTTTCAGTCTCTGAATTGTCCTCTTTTACTTTTAGCCACTTATCGAAAATATACCGTATGTTTTTTTCTACAATCGGTTTAGGAACAAAATCAGACATACCTGAATCCAAGCACTTCTCTTTCTCACCTTTAATATTTCCAGCGGTAATAGCTACTATAGGTATTTTTCTGGTCCTTGAATCTGCTTTAATTTTTCGTGTGGCCTCATGCCCGCTCATTACTGGCATCTGAATGTCCATGAGAATAAGGTCGGGTAAATGTTCTATTGCCAATTCATAGGCGTCAAGACCATCTGTAGCTTCGATGATTTCAACCTGAGGGGATACCTTCATAACAATTGTTTTGGCTAGAAACATATTAATTGTATTGTCTTCAGCGATAAGTATTTTCCCCTTACTTTGATGCTTGTTTATGTCATTATCTTCTGAGGGTTTTTGCGCTTTATCTGATGTAGTTAGCGTTAATTTTGCCAATGCATCAAACAATTCATTGTTCTTGATTGGTTTTGACAGCCTTTTATTTATGGAAAGTTCCTTGCATTGCTTTTGTATGAAATCGTCTTCAGCAGAACTATGTAATAGTAATATAGGTACTTGGGCTTTTTCCTCACTGAAGTTCTCTCTTATTTTTTTGGAAGTTTCTAACCCATCCATGTAGGGCATATTCAAATCCATTAATACTACGTCATAAGTATTGTTTTCTATTTGCTGCAATGCTTCAAAGCCATTTTGAGCTTCATCTATAGCTATGTCATTCATAGAAAAAATTTCTTTGAGGATAAGTCTATTGTTTTCATTATCATCCACTATCAGGACGTTATTGATAGGGTAATTCGTTGAATTTTCAGTGACTGCCCCTTCTTCTGTTTTGAGGATTAAATCAAAATAAAAGGTACTCCCTTCTTTTAATTTGCTTTTCAATTGCAGTTCTGAGCCCATCATGGACAAGAGCTTATTGGAAATAGTTAGGCCTAAGCCTGTACCTCCATACTTCTTTGTAGTAGAACCATCCTCTTGCATAAAGGCTTCAAAAATTCTTTTTTGGTACTCATCAGAGATGCCAATTCCTGTATCTCGAACCTCAAACCTTATTATTCTTTTATTTTCCTCAATAACTTCTAATGTCTGTATTTTAAGTTCTATTTCACCCTCATTTGTGAACTTAACCGCATTGCCCAAAAGATTGATTAGTATTTGTTTTAGGCGTATATCATCCACAAAAATGAATCTTGGTAAGGTTTTTTCGATATTGAGCAGCATTTCCACCCCATTTTTCTGGGCTTGGTAAGACACAACATCTGTGGCTTGGCCTGAAAGCTCAAAAATATCCGATTTGTTTAATTCTAATTCTAGCTTACCAGCCTCTATTTTTGAGAAATCAAGGATGTCATTTATGATGTTTAATAAAGCAATTGCAGATTGATTGACAATTCCTATGTACTGATTTTGAGTTTCATTGAGATCTGTTTTCACAAGAAGATCAGTAAATCCAATAATACCATTGAGCGGCGTTCTTATTTCGTGGCTCATATTGGCTAAAAATTCCGATTTTGCTAAACTCGCTTTTTCGGCAATTTCTTTAGACTCTATTAGGTTTTTCTCTAGAAAATTCCTGTCAATAGCATTTGAAATACTATTTGCAAAGCTTTTTAATAACGAAAGTTCAGCTTGAGACCATTCTTTTTCATTGGTGCAATCATCATAGCCAATAAAACCCCAATATCCTTTATTTGTAAATATTGGAATGGTTAAAATGGATTTAATATTCTGGTTATCTAAAAACTCCTTTGTTTCTGAATCTTCAGATAAATCCGAAACGATGGCTTTGAAAATCTCATTTTTTTCCATTGGCAATACAAACTCTCCAAAAGCTTCAAAAGGAATGTTTTGAAGGTCAGGATTATTGATTTGAGATTCGACGGTCTCAGTGCTCCATTCGAACCTTTGGGAGGTAAGTTTTTCCCCATCTTCACCAATGCTATTTTCAAAATAATATATCCTATCTACCCCTACGGATTTACCTATTATTTCAAGGCTATTTGGGATGGCTTCATAAAGTTTGTTGTTTGATAGAAGCTCATCCGTTGCTTTGGATATGGCCAAAAGCATTTGTTCTTTCTGGATAAGTTGATTTTCTTGTTTTACTTCTTCATCAATGTCTTGAATAGTTCCAGACAGGTGAAGGCATTTTCCGTTTTCAATATTGGCCTCCCCAAGCGTTCTTACCCACAGCTCTTCTCCCAATTCATTTACAATCTTTAATTTTTCGTCCCAGGGTTTTCCGTAATTTATAGCCAAATCAATGACTTCCTTTATTTTATCTCTATTATAACCTTCTTTATAATATTTTACACCGTTATCAAGGGTAGGGATGAAGTCGTTAGGTACCCCGAAAATTGTTTTCGTAATATCTGTCCAAGTAATGGTTTGTTTTTCTAAATCAAATTTCCACCCCCCTATTTTGGCCATAATATGGGTCTGATTGAGGATTTCTCTGGCATTTTGGATTCTTTTTTCCAGCCTTAACCTTTCTGAAATGTCGATAGAATTTCCGATAACATAGCTATTACCAAAATGATCTTTTTCCATTTTGTTGCTGTATAACCACACCTTTAATTGGCCATTTGCCTGAAAAGTTGTCATTAATCCCTGTGCCTTGCCATTTTCCTTAATCTCCTTGAGGTAATCATCAATCTCATACCGAAATTTCAAGGGTATAATGTCCCACAGTTTTTTATTTAGCATTTCCTCTACAGTATAGCCTAAAAGCCTAGCACCATAGTTGTTAAAACTTAAAAAATTGCCTTCTAAGTCATGGGTCAACATCAGCCCTTGGCTGTTTTCAAAGAAGGATCGGAATTTTTCTTCACTTGCAAGAAGTCGCTCTTCATTCTCTTTTTCTTCACTTATGTCCCTACCAATGGCAAAAACCCATTTGTTTTTAAAATCTCCAGTGGCCCTCCAAGAAAAAGTTTTGTATTCTCCATTTTGACATTTTAACTGATGACTAAAACTAGTAGTAGCTCCTCCGCTAATTAAAGAATTGATCTGTTGCATTGTACTATCTACATCGTCAGGATGTATGTAGTCAGTTACGGGCTTGTTAGAAAGTTCATTTTCGTCATAGCCCAACAGGGTTTTGAAGGCCTTATTTACTTTAATGAATTTCCCATCAAACCTTAAAATTGTTATAAGGTCTTGCGATAAGACCATTGCTTTGCTAAGTATTCTTTCTTCTAAATCGTCAGATTGAGGTTTGAGCAACTCCTGTGCTTGTGGGGTTAGCAGTCGTAAATTTTCTGCTATTGATAGGTTTTCTGAAGGAGTCTCTTGATTTAAAACTACTAAATATCCTGTGACTTCCTTCAAATGATCAGTAATAGGAAGTACTGCAAGGTATTTTAATTCACCTAAAAAGCTTAGATAGTCACTTTTAAGTAGGGGTTTATGATTTGATAAATCGTGAATTTCTGTAAATTCAACCGTCTCATTTAAAAAGACAGATAGAGGATCATTTGTTTTGATAATATTCGAAGATTTCAGATCAGAGGTAGCATTAATAAAAATACCATCACTCTTAATTGCACCTAAAAAAGCATGATTACACGAAGTTAATTTTAGTGCCAGCTTTGCAATATTTGAGGTATTTTCATGTATGGAATTATTTTCTGGTATCATTTTTTTAATATGTCCGGTATTCTCCGTATTATTATCTGAAATATTTTTTTTCATACTCTGAATTGTACTTTCTTGAGACGGATGCATTATCTCAAAATAATTACCAAAATAAAATAAATTCTTGTTAAGCTAAATAGCGTAGTTCTATTTTTTTTAAAAAATTAAAGTATCTAAGAAAAAGCTAGTTTTGTTTCAAACGGACTTTAAATTTTTACAAAATCGAAATTTTAAATTTAAAAACAAATTCATTATTTAAATTAATTCTTATGTTGCAAGTAGTTTTTTGGATAGCGATAGGTGTGGTTACCTATACATTTTTAGGTTATGGCATCTTGATTGGCTTCCTAGTAAAATTAAAGGGTTTGTTCAGCAAAAAGGTTAATCAACCGGAAAAAGAGTTTTTACCTGAGGTCTCGCTCGTTGTACCTTGTTATAATGAGGCTGATATAATTAAAAACAAGATCCTTAATTCAATTGGTCTTGAATACCCAAAAGAAAAGTTGAGAATATTTTTTATTACGGATGGTTCAAGTGATAATTTTAAGGAGGTTTTGGCAGAATTTCCTCAAGTGAAATTGCTCCATGAGGATAGAAGAGCAGGGAAAACTGCAGCAGAAAATAGGGCCATGAAATTCGTTAGCAGTCCAATCGTGGTATTCACTGATGCCAATACCATATTGAATGGTATGGCCATAAAAAACATTGTTAGGCATTTTAGAGATGAGAAAGTTGGTTGCGTATCTGGTGAAAAACGAGTGCTTGTAGAGGAAGAAGATTCCGCCAGTTCTGCTGGAGAAGGGATGTATTGGAAATATGAATCCTTTCTCAAAAAGATGGATTCTAAGCTATATTCAGCCGTAGGTGCAGCAGGAGAGTTGGTGGCCTTTAGGTCTGATCTCTACCGAGACTTGCCAGAAGATACCATTCTAGATGACTTTATGCAATCACTCCTTATCGCTTCTGATGGGTACAGAATTGTTTATGAACCTGAAGCTTATGCGATGGAAACGGGTTCAGACTCCACAGGTGAAGAGTTAAAACGTAAAATTAGGATTAGTGCGGGTGGTTGGCAGTCAATGAAAAGGTTGTTTTTCAAAATCACTCCATTCAATCACCCAGTTTTATATTTCCAGTATCTTTCACATAGGGTACTTAGATGGACAATCACCCCGTTTTTGTTGGTATTAATCTTTTTTGCCAATTTCTTTCTATTGAATCAAGGTATGATTTACCAGCTATTGATGCTTAGTCAGTTGTTTTTTTATGCAGCCGCATTGCTCGGGTATTTTTTGGAAAGTAGAAAAATTAGGGTCAAGATTCTATTTGTTCCTTTTTACTTTTGTATGATGAATTATGCTGTGGTTGCTGGTTTGATTCGCTTTACAAAAGGGAGTCAAAAAAGCACCTGGGAGAAGGCCAAGCGTAAAAGTTGAAATGCCTGAGAATTTTCTATTTCAGGTACAATTTTTAGCTAATATAGGTTAGGTAATGGGACTAATTTCTAAATTTATTTGGAGGCCAAAGAAAATGGTGTTTTATTGTTTGATTAAGAAACAAGCAATACCCAAAATCATGAAAAAACTGCTCTTCCTGTTGTTATTGGTCTTACCAGGCTATGTAAATGCACAATATTTACCTATACCCTCTGCTGTTTTTGAGTGGAAAATGTTACCAGCTTATGCAGAAGCAGGTACGGAAATAAGACCAATCGTCGATGGACCCACTGAAACTTTGGATAATTTCCGAGTCAATCACTATACACTCAGCCAAGGTAAAACAATCTCTATTAAGAAAGGGGATGAGAAATTGATACTGATAGGGTCTGGCGAACTTCTAATCAAGCAGGGAGGTGAAAGTGGTCAATTGGGAAGTAGGAGTGTTGCTTGGTTGCCAAGCGACAAGTCAATAGAAATTAAACACCTTGGAGATGCTGCTACAGCATTTTTTGTGATAAAATGGGATGCCGATAAGGTGGGAGATGAATTTAAACCTGACCTTAGGTCTTTGACTAGCTATGATTATCAAAAATTGGCTTTTAAAGAAAGTGCTAAAGGAGGAAGAAGAGATGTGGCCAGAGGACCAACACCTACTTTACAGGAATTGGAGATGCACATTACGACTTTGAAGGAAGGTGAAAAAAGTCATGACCCTCATAGGCATGCTGATGAAGAAATAATAGTAGTGCTTCAGGGCGAAGTGGAAGAGATGATAAATGGTGTGCCTTACCTACTTGGACCAGGTTCGCTTATCTATTTGCATGCACAGGATGCCCATGGGATTCGCAATGCAGGGAAAGGAACTTGTGAGTATTACGCTATTAGATGGATTACAAAACATACTGGTAATTAACTATTTAAATAGGAGAATGAAGGATTATGGCATTTTTTTATTTAAATTTTATTAGGCTATATTGTCTTTCTAAATCCATGTTAATTCCTTCACATTTAAATTACTTTTGATGGGAATTTGTAACCCCTAGCAGTAAACCCATGCGTATCCTAATGAAACATGCAGACAATATTTTGCTGATTTCTCTTAAACAAGGAGATATAGCTGCTTTTGATGAATTGTACTTTCGGTATGCCAAGAAACTGATGGCTTTCTCTTTAACTTTTTTTGCAGATCAACAATTGGCAGAAGAAGCGGTGCAGGAAGTTTTCGTAAGAGTTTGGGAGCGGAGAAAAAAATTAGATGAAACGAAATCATTTAAGAGCTACCTTTTTCAAGCTGTCAAATTTTACATGTATAACTATATAAGGAACAGGAAGAAAGATTGTAGCCTGGATAATTTGTCAGAAGATTGTGAGGTTGACCCATATAGCCATGAAGACGATTTAACCCTTAAAGAGATGGAAGGAATGGTAATGGACTTGATCGAAAAATTACCAAAAGTACAAAAAGAGGTGTTTAAGTTGAATAAACTGAAGGGGATGAACAGTGAGCAAATTGCCCACCAAATGAATTTATCTAAAAGAACCATTGAACATCATATTTACTTGGCCTCAAAATCACTGAAAAAAAACCTGCTCCATAACCCTACTCTTGAGCTAATTATTTTCTTCAATATATTCTTTTGAAATATATTATTAATCTTTATAATTCAGTATTAAATTTTATAATTGATGCGATTTAATTTTAATTGGATTAATTAGTAATTTTTTTTGCCTTTGATTAAGTAAATTTACGCGTTGATGGTTTATATAATCAAATAACAAAAACCCATTGAAAAAAGAGACCATCATCAGATTTTTAAGGCGAACAGCTAATCAGGAAGAACAGCATCAAGTGATGGAATGGTTAGCAGAACCTGGTGCAAAGGAAGCCTTCGATGAGATTTTAAAAGCAGAATGGGATAGCATATCCCCAAAGGAAGAGGATGTAACAGACTACCAAAAACTTCTTCAGCAAATCCATTCGAGAACCTCAGTCGAGAAAAAAAGCACTCAATTTTCCTCAATCGTCCCCTGGCCCAAAATTTTTAAATTAGTGGCATGTTTCGCCCTTTTGGTTGGGAGTATGTTTTTGATTAAAAAGGGACTTGATCAAAAAGAAGAAGCACCCTCTTTGACAGAAAGGACAATCCAGCGAAGTACTGGTTCTGGTGAAAAATTGACACTTAAACTCCCTGATGGTACAGTTATCATTTTGAATGCTAATTCCAGCATTAGATTTTCGTCTGGCTTTGGCAAAACAAATCGTTTTATAGAATTGACTGGAGAAGGCTACTTTGAGATTGCAAAAGATAGCTTGAGACCATTCCAGGTCCAAACCGATGGGATCAGGACAACAGCATTGGGAACCGAGTTTAATGCTTTTGCAAGAGATGGTGTCTATTCAGTCGCACTTACCGAAGGTGAGGTTGCTGTAGCGTCAATTGACAAGAAGGTTGAATTAAAGCCTGGGCAACGATTAATTTTGGATAAACATAATTCTTTATCAAATTCTAGAATAGAAACCTTTGAACTTAATGAAATAATTGGATGGAAGGAAGGAATACTGACCTTTGACAGAGTTGCACTAAAATCCATTTTTCATGATTTGGAAAAATGGTATGGAATTAATATAACCATTGAAGAAGGGTACAATTTGAACAGAAGGGTAATTGGTACTTTTCAAAACAAAAACCTAAGCGATGTTTTAACAGGACTTGGGTTTTCTATGGAATTTGAATTCAGCATAGATAAAAATAAGGTAATGATAAAAAAAAGTAGCCAATGAAATAGAAGCAATAAGCAGGGTAAAACGAACATCGCCAAATGAAAAGAATTACCCTGCAGACCTTAAAATTTAACCTTTAAAATCACTTAAAACTATGAAAAGAAAATTACTGTACCTAATTAAAATGGTATCTAAAAACCTATTGTATGGCTTACTGATGCAGTGTTTGTTTATGACAACATTAGCTGCACATGAGATTAATGCTCAGATCAGACCCATTGATGAATCCTTTATCAGAATAAATAAAGTCCAATGGGATTTGGCGGAGATTTTTCTTAAAGTAGAAAAATCAACTGATTATAAATTTGTAATTCCAGAAGAAATATTAGACAATAACCCAAATTTAAGCTTAAAAAATAAGCGACAATCGGTCAATGAATTATTGATGGATATTGCGATTGCTGCAGGTCTAAAATTTAAGCAAGTAGACAATTCTATTTATGTAGCCAATGGAATCAACGTTGTTTCAAGTCAGAAAATTGAAATAACAATTGAAGAGCGCCCTATAAAAGGTAGGGTTGTCGACAGTAAAGGACTGGGTATTCCTGGTGCCACCGTATTGATACAGGGAACCAACATGGGGACTGCCACGGATATTGATGGCAACTTTTCCTTAGACATTCCGGAGAATGCCGTTTTGGTATTCTCTTTTATTGGTTATGAGCAACAAGTCATCAATGTGGGCAATCAAAGCGAAGTCAATGTAACAATGACTGAAGATTTATCCTCATTGGATGAAATTGTTGTCGTAGGTTATGGTACACAGAAAAAAGTAAATCTGACCGGTGCGGTGAGTTCCATTACTTCCAAAGAAATTGTGAACCAACCAGTAGGGCAAACCTCAATGGCTTTGCAAGGAATTGCAGCAGGAGTTACAGTGACCCAAAGAAGTGGTCAACCAGGTAGTGATGGCGGTTCTATTCGTATTAGAGGAATTGGTACGCTTGGTGATTCTAACCCCCTCGTAATGGTAGATGGTGTAGAGACAAGTCTTAATAATGTGGATCCGAATGAAATTGAGAGCATCTCTATATTAAAGGATGCCTCTTCCGCGGCCATTTATGGTGCCAGAGCGGCCAATGGAGTGGTGCTAATTACAACCAAACGTGGTGTAGATGGGGTAAGGGTAAATTATAATATGTACGCTGGTTTTCAAGTGCCTACCCAACTCCCCAATATTGTGGGAGCCATAGATCACATGGAAATGGCCAATGAGGCATTCACTAACATAGGCAATGATCCACAATACACCGATGAATTTATTGCTGCTTACAAAGCAGGGATGCCTTCTGACCAGTATCCTGATACAGATTGGCAGGCAATTACGATGGCCAATTCTGCTTTTATGCAGAATCACAATTTAAGCATCAATGCTGGTAGTGAAAAGTCGAAACTTTTTGCATCAGTTAGTTACTTGGATCAAGAGGGTATTATTCCAAATACAAGCTTTAATCGATTTAACCTAAGACTTAATTCAGACATTAATGTGTCTGATCGGTTGACACTTTCTACGGATATATTTTTAAGAAGGGCTTTTCAAACTCAACCATCTAGTGGAACAGGTTATGTTTTTCACTGGATGAGGAGAATTCCTTCAAACGAAGTAGGAATACTGTCAAATGGGCGATATGGTGAAGGATGGAACGGAGACCATCCTTTGGCAAGGGCTAAAGATGGAGGACTGAACACCAATGAAAGCCTGGATGCTATCCTTAATTTTCGCCTGAAGTATAAAATTACAGAAGGACTAAATGCAGAGGTGATGTATGCGCCTAAATTTTGGAATCCACACAATAAGAGTTTTTCCAATATTACCCAGACTTATGCCAGAGATGGAGTTACCCCAACTCACTTTGTACCACAAAGAAACTCACTGTCGGAAAGCTTTAACCGGGAATGGTACAATAATATTCGGGCCATTGTCACCTATGACAAGACCTTTAATGATGTTCATACCATTGGTGTAACGGCCGGCTACCAGCAGGAAGACCAGACCAATCTCTGGATTTCAGCTTACAGGGAAGTATTTCCTTTGCCTCAATATGAGCAGATCAATGCCGGAAATCGTGCAAATGAGCAAACAGGTGGAGCCGCCTCACATTGGGCTTTGCAGTCCGTGTTTGGTAGGGTTGCCTACAATTTTGACGAAAGATATCTTTTAGAAGGCAATGTTCGAAGAGATGCTTCTTCCAGGTTTGCAGAAGGAAACAGGTCAGGTATTTTCCCTTCCTTTTCTGCTGGGTGGAGAATTTCTGAAGAATCATTTATGCAGGATTATACAGGTCTAATTGACCAATTAAAACTTCGTGCCTCCTGGGGCCAATTGGGTAACCAAAACATTGGTCTTTATCCTTTTGCTGCTTTTATGGCATTAGGAGGAGGCTCACAGGACTATTCCTTTGGGGGTTTAAATGCTCCGGGTGCTGCCCTAAACAGTATGGCCAACTCATCAATCAAGTGGGAAACTACTGAGACTACAGATATCGGTCTTGAGTTTAACCTTTGGGGAAAATTGGATGTTTCGGCAGATTATTATGTCAGAAGAACTAAGGATATTCTCCTTGCTTTAAATATTCCTCAAACCATCGGTCTTAGTGCACCTTTCCAAAATGCAGGTGAAGTGGTAAACAAAGGCTATGAATTGATGGTAAATTACCGAAACAAGGTAGGCGAACTCAATTACAGCATCATGTTGAACTATTCAGATGTTAGGAATGAAATCATAGACATGAGAGGGATTGAAAACACCGGCTTGACTGTCAATAGAGAGGGGTATCCTATAGGTTCTTTCTTTGGATATGTAGATCAAGGCTTGTTTCAGTCTCAAGAGGAAGTAGACAATCATGCGGACCAGTTTGGAAATATTGCCCCTGGTGATATCAAATACAAAGATGCAGATGGTGACGGCATGATCAATGACCGTGACCTGGCAGTGATAGGAAGTCCAATTCCAAGACATACTTTTGGTGCACGTTTAAACGCTGACTATAAAGGATTTGACTTCTCCATATTTTTGCAAGGAGTTGGGAAAGCGGATGGTTACTTGTTTGGTCAAGGCATTATGCCGTTTTTTCTAGGCGGTACAGTTCAAGAGCAGCATAAAGATCATTGGACCCCTACCAATACAGATGCGGCCTATCCTAGATTGGCCTGGAATCAAACCAATAACGAACAAAATTCAAGTTTTTGGATGAGAAATGCCGCGTACTTAAGAGGTCAAAATATCCAATTAGGCTACTCATTTACTGAAGCAGCTTTGGCTCCATTGAATATTCAGGGGTTAAGGATCTATCTAAGTGGAAGAAACCTCTTTACAGTTCATAATTTTTATGAAGGATATGATCCAGAAGCACCTATTAGCAACGGCGGATGGTATCCCCAAATGGCTACCTATACTATGGGGTTGAATGTTAATTTCTAAAGACTGAAAACTGATGAAAAAGATAATAATATATACACTACTTATACCCGTTTTGCTGTTTTCTTCAGCATGTAATGAGGAGTTTTTGGAGCGGTTGCCACTAGACTCGCCTTCTAGTGAGACTTATTTTGCCAACGAGACAGAACTAGACATGGCAGTCACAGGCGTCTACAATAGACTATGGTACTATCCTGTTGGGATTGCCTGGTTCTTGTCTTTTGATTTTGCGTCCGATGATGGATGGGATCGAAATGGCAGTGATCTACAGGCACTAGGCAGGGGAGAGCAAAATGCAGACAATGGTTATACCAACGGTTTTTGGTCGCATTTCTATAGAGGAATTAACCGGGTGAATTTCATTACTTCTAAAGGAAGCCATCTAAGACAAGAAATGGATCCTGCCAAGTATGAAAGGCTTGTAGGAGAAGCGAGATTTATCAGGGCTTATTTTTATGCCTATTTAACAGAACTTTATGGAGATGTGCCTTTGATAACCAGCAACCTTACACTTGAGGAGTCACAGACACCAAGGGCGTCTAAGGAAGCGGTAGTTGATTTTGTATTGGCAGAATTAAATGAAATAAAAGACCATCTCCCTATGAATGCTGCTGAAAAGGGAAGGGTTACAAAAGGGGTGGCGCTTGCGCTAATTTCAAGAGTGGCTTTATGGAATGAAAGATGGGATGAATCGGCTGCTGCTGCGAAAGAATTAATGGATTCAGGTGCCTATCAAATAGACCCCGACTATGAGGGGATGTTTACTTTTGCTGGTGATAATTCTAGTGAGGTAATCATGAGGATTCAGTATCTTCGTGGTGTAAACACCCACAGTATGCCAAGGAATTTTTGGTCGAGAATGGCCCTTGGGCATTCCAATAAAAAGCCACCTCAGGACATGGTAGACTCTTATGAATGCATAGATGGATTGTCTATAGATGAATCTCCTCTATTTGACCCCCAAAGTCCATTCGAAAATAGAGATCCAAGGTTGAACTATACTTTGGTAGTACCTGGATCCAGGTTGGTCAACTGGATTTATGAAACCCACCGTGACAGTACCATGACTTGGGAATTTAGAGGGGATGAGATGGTAAGGGTACCCAATATAGAAGCGGGGCATGCCTATGCCTCTTTCACAGGTTATCTGTACAGAAAACACATAGATGTTGCCAATTACCCGACAGATGTAGGCTCTACTGATCAAAACTTAACCATTTTCAGGCTAGGAGAGGTATTGCTTAACTATGCCGAAGCAAAGGTAGAGTTGAATCAGCTAGACGAATCTGTTTACGAAGCTTTGAATGCTATTCGTGGAAGGGCTTCCGTGCAAATGCCAGCTATTGAAATGGGCAAAACCCAGACTGAGTTGCGAAACATTGTTCGCAAGGAGAGAAGACATGAATTAGGAATTGAAGGTTTTAGGTATTTTGATATCCGAAGATGGAAGGTAGCAGAGGATGTGATTCCTGGCCCTTATCGAGGAAGAGTCAATAGATATGGTGGCGGCGGCTGGTTGGCTGAGGCCCCTATGATTGATGAAATGGGTACCCCAAACTACGACAATATTAGCAATGCTGATGAAATGGTAGTGGTGGAGACAAGGGCTTTTGATCCAGATAGAGATTATTTATGGCCAATACCGAGGATTGAATTGGAAACGAATACTGCGTTGACTCAAAACCCAGGTTACTAAGTAAGGTTTGGAATCTTTAAATTGAGATAAGCCATCCCTAGTGAATTGCCTGCTCCATTTAAAATTTAGGTGGGGCAGGTAATTAATTTTTAAATTAAAGTAGAAATTTTCAAATACCGATATCCTTGTATTTAGTGAATTTTAAATCCATTGTATTTAATACAATTTCATTAAGCAACTTTATTATTGGAGTTAATCTCATTGATTAAAAGTAAAATCATTTAAAGTAGTAATATTAATTTATTGGCAGAATGAGATATATACAGATTGGTATGTTGGCTTTAGCCTATATGCTTATGTCCTGCAATTCTGGTGAGAAGGAAAAACTAAAAGAGCCTTTACCAAATATTCTTTTTATTTACGCAGACGATTTGGGGCACGGTGATTTGGGAGTATACAATTCGCTTTCAAAAATCTCAACACCAAATTTGGATCAATTAGCGATGGATGGTATTCGGTTTTCTGACGCTTATTGTCCAGTTTCAGTATGTTCCCCTAGTAGATATGCTTTAATGACTGGGGAATATCCTTGGAAGAGTTGGAAAAAGTCTGGTGTGATGGCCAATTATGAACCATCAATGATAGAAGAAGGGAAACTTACCTTGCCCCAAATGCTTCAGAATGCAGGATACCAAACAGTAGGGTTTGGAAAATGGCATTTGGGAACTACATTTCCCACTAAGGACGGTAAAGCACCAGTTGGATATGGGAAATTTCGACATGATCAAAATGGAGCTAATATTGACGTCAACAAACCCCTTAGTGATGGCCCTTTAGCTAGAGGATTCAACCGTTGGTTAGGGTTCAGTTGTGCAAGCGAATGCTGGATATTTGAAGACAATCATATAGTTGGTGCACTTGAACATGATCTTTATACGATTGAAGCGGCTACTGGAACAGAGGACCTTGAAAAAATTCCATTGCAGGGTTTCTTACCTTATATTACGGAAAAAAGTATTGATTATCTCCAGCAATTCAAAGAAACGGAATCAGATGAACCATTTTTTCTTTATTATTCACCCTATGTTCCGCATATTCCACTAGCCGTTGATCAAAACTTTATAGGGAAAACAGATGCAGGTCTATACGGGGATTATGTGTTTGAGCTAGATCACTATATTGGACAATTAGTAGATGAGCTCGAACAGCTTGGCTTAAAAGACAATACAATAATAATTTTTGCCAGTGACAATGGTTCGCAGTTTATTGCGACAAGTCGGGAAGGAGATAATGAACAAGCTACGAATAGCCCAAAAGATGTGGAAAAGACATTTAACCCAGATGCGCATCAACCTAATTTTCCTTTTAAGGGTACCAAGTGGTCCGTTTATGAAGGTGGGGTTCGCACGCCTTTAATTGTAAGTTGGGCAGGTAAATTTCCAAAAGGACAGGTGAGCAATCAACTTATCGCGCTTAACGACATTTTGCCTACTTTAGCAGAGCTAGTAGGAGCATCCTTACCGGATGGGTCAGCTAAGGATGGTCACAATCTATTATCAGCATTTTATGGTAATAATATGACTGTAGGTAAAAGAGAATCGGTAGTGGTTAGAGGAAGTGGAAATGCTTTTGGATTGCGTGAAGGGGATTGGAAAGTGTTAGGCGAATATCCTTTTGTATCGCCGGTGGAACTTTATAACCTAAAGGAAGATCCTGGGGAGACAGAAAACCTCGCGCTTGAGCATCCTGAAATTGCAGAAAAGTTATTAAAACTGTTAAACGATCATTTAAATTCTACCATATAATTACACTAAGATAGCTCCCAATTTCATTGGTCCTGAGATTGTAATTAATGTTTAGCAAAAAATAAACCATAAAAAACCACTCAAGACGCAGCCCATGAGGTTGCCTTAATAAAGTTAAACACCATGAAGCAAACGTTTACAGCAGTTCTATTTCTTTTCACCTTTTGGTTTACCTATTCTGCTCAGGCCCAGAATTCCTCTTATGACTTAGTTGTCTATGGAGGCACTTCAGGAGGAGTGGCAGCAGCCATTCAAATATCTAGAATGGGAAAATCCGTCCTACTCATTGAGCCTTCAAATCATTTAGGCGGGCTTACCACAGGAGGTTTGGGAGCTACGGATATTGGGAATAAAAATGTAATTGGAGGTATTTCCAAAGAATTTTATCAAAATGTCAAAGCATATTACGACGATCCTGAGAAATGGAAATATGAGGATAGGAGCGACTATTTATCCAGACCAGATCAAACTAGATCTAATGAAGGTGAAGATGCCATGTGGACATTCGAGCCATCTGTAGCCATGAAAGTCTATGAGAAAATGTTGGCTGATGAGGACATTAAAGTCATTATTGGAAAGCGATTAAACAGAGAAAGTGGAGTAAAATCCAAGAATAATAAGATCACTTCGATCACCATGGAAAGTGGAGAGACTTATACAGGTAAAATGTTTATGGATGCTACTTATGAAGGTGATTTGATGGCCGCTTCAGGTGTAAGCTATACTACCGGAAGAGAAGCCAACAGTCAATATGGGGAAACATTAAATGGTGTTCAAGCCAATTTTTACAACTTAACCCTCAAAGGGAATGTTTCCAGAAATGCTATTCATCACAATTTCGTACCTGGCGTTGATCCCTATGTGGTGAAGGGTGACCCTTCTAGTGGTTTATTGCCATTTATTATTGAAGGAGGGCCTGGGCTGGATGGAACAGCAGACAAAGGAATTCAGGCTTATTGTTACAGAATGACGCTTACCAATGAACCTGAAAATCGCATACCATTTGAAAAACCCGCCAAGTATAATGAGCTGGAATATGAGTTGTTGTTTAGGAATTATGAAGCAGCAAATGGTCCTATTGAAAAAATGTACCATTATGGAGATCCCTTAGTTCCCTGGATCAATACCCCTATGCCCAATAAAAAGACGGACACAAACAATCAAAAAGGCTTTTCTACAGATTTTATAGGTCAGAATTTTGATTACCCAGAAGCAAGTTATGCAGAAAGAGAAGCCTTTAGCAAAAAGCAATTGGAATACCAGCAAGGGTTAATGTGGACATTGGCTTATCACCCAAGAATTCCTAAAAAAGTTAGAGATGTGGTGTCCCAGTGGGGAATGCCAAAGGATGAATTTACAGATAGAAATGGTTGGACACCTCAGCTGTATGTAAGGGAAGCAAGGAGAATGGTAAGTGATTATGTAGTTACTCAGGCGGACTGTGAAGGGCTGGTGCCACAAGTGGAAGACGGCGTGGGAATGGGGTCTTATGGGATGGATTCTCACATGGTTCAGAGGTATGTAGATCACAATGGCTATGTTCAAAATGAAGGCAACTTCGAAGCGAGAGGCTTGAGTGCCTACCCGATTTCTTATAGGTCTATAGTGCCTAAAAAAGGAGAAAAAGAAAACTTATTGGTACCTGTTTGCATAAGTGCTACGCATGTGGCCTTTGGATCAGCTAGAATGGAACCCGTATTTATGGTCTTGGGTCAATCTGCAGCTACTGCTGCTTCCCTAGCGATTGACCATCAGGTAGCGGTTCAGGATCTTGATTATGATTTATTGGTTGAGGTACTGCTTAAAGACAATCAGATTTTAGAATACGCAAAATAATTGAAGCTAATAATTATGCCAATTCAACCCAAAAACCACAGAAGATCTTTTTTAAAAAAGTTATCGACATCCACTGCCTTGGCAGTGGGTGCACCGATAGCCATTGCCAAGGCATCTAAAGGATTTGAATCCTCAACTTATCTTGAATTGGTAAAAAGGAAGGCAGTATCTGCCAATGATAAAATCAGAGTAGCTGTCATAGGTACAGGAGGCATGGGTATTGGTGATGCCAATACGGCTTTGATGGTGGATGGAGTTGAAATTGTGGCAGCATGTGACTTGTATGATGGAAGGCTAGATCGTGCCAAAGAACTATGGGGTTCTGGTTTGTTTACGACCAAAGACTACCGAGAAATTTTAGAGAGAAGCGATGTAGATGCAGTTATCAATGCAACAACTGATCATTGGCACCAAAAGATCTGCCTAGATGCCATGCAGAAAGGCAAGCATGTCTATTGTGAAAAGCCCATGGTTCAACGTTCTGAAGATGGTCATGATATCATCGAAATGCAGAAAAAAACAGGAAAGGTATTTCAAGTAGGTAGTCAATATGTAAGTTCAATCATTCATGCCAAAGCCAAGGAACTTTTAGCTGCAGGAGAAATTGGTGAGATAAATTTTGCTGAAGCACAGATTGATCGACACAGTGCGAGAGGGGCTTGGCAATACACAGTGCCATTAGATGCATCTGAGAAGACAGTTGATTGGGATACCTACCTGGCCAATGCACCGAAAAGAGATTGGGATCCGCTTCGCTTTTTCAGGTGGAGAAACTATCAGGATTATGGTACAGGTGTAGCGGGAGATTTGTATGTACACATGCTTTCCATGCTACATTTTGTAACAGGCTCTAAGGGGCCTGAGAGAGTCCAGGCTACAGGTGGTTTGAGGTACTGGAAAGATGGAAGAGATGTGCCTGATATTCATTTGGGATTATTTGATTATCCGAAATCGGAAGCCCATCCTGCATTTAACCTTTCCCTCAGAACCAATCTTGTAAGTGGGGGAGGAGATAATTTTCTATTTAGAATCGTCGGTTCGGAAGGAGACATTACCATCGATTTTAATGGATTAAAACTACGTAAAACTCCTTTTCCTAAAGATCCTGGTATGTCCTTAAACAGTTTTCCAGAAGCCATGCAGGAAGCACTCAAAGCTGCGCACAAGGAGAAATATGCTCAGAAAGCTGAAATGGTAGGGCCTTCTGAATTTGAATTCAAGGTGCCTTCCAACTATAAAGGAGACAGATACGAGCATTTTGTCAATTTCTTCGAATCTATTCGCCATGGGAAACCTGTGGTGGAGGATGCAGTATTTGGACTCCGAGCATCGGGCCCAACGGAAGCAGGCAACATCAGTTATTTCCGAAAGAAAATTGTCGGCTGGGACCCTGAAAACATGAAGCTTATTGGGGTTTAGTGTCGTGAAACAAACTCAAATAATCTAAAAATTTAAACACATAAAAATATAATAAACAAGAATTAATCAAATATAACTATGAGAAAAACGAGTATTTTAAAGGCTGTGTTTTTAAACCTTGCTTTGCTTTTTGTTTTTATGGCGTGTAGCCAAAAGGTAGAGCAAGAAGAAACAACAGATGTCATTGTATATGGAGGCACATCTGGAGCGGTAACTGCAGCTATACAAGCTAAAAAAATGGGAAAATCAGTGATAATGGTTTCCCCCGACAAGCACTTAGGAGGCTTGACAGCCGGAGGTTTGGGCTGGACGGATACAGGTAAAAAAGAAGTGATAGGTGGCCTATCCCGTGAATTTTACCAAAGAGTCTATGAAAAATATACCGAAGATGGTGCTTGGAAATGGGAAGCCAAATCTGAATTTGGAAACAAAGGACAAGGTACCCCAGCTATAGATGGAGCCTTCAGAACAATGTGGATTTTTGAACCTCATGTGGCGGAAGAAGTTTATGACGAATGGGTAGAGGAATTAGGTATTGAAGTCCTTCGCGATGAATGGTTGGACAGAGAAACCGGTGTGACAGTGGAGGAAGGGAAAATCACCGCCATCCGAACATTGAGTGGCAAGGAATTCAAAGGTAAAATGTTTATAGATGCTACCTATGAGGGAGATTTAATGGCTGCTGCTGGTGTAAGTTATCACGTAGGTAGAGAAGGAACAAATGTTTACGGCGAGGAATGGAATGGTGTACAAACAGGTGTATTTCATCACAAGCATCACTTCAAGGCAGTAGATCAGCCCATAGACCCTTATATAATTCCTGGAGACCCTTCTTCAGGATTACTTCCAAAAATTAGTGGTGAGGATCCTGGCGTTAAAGGTGAAGGGGATAATAAAGTTCAGGCCTATTGCTTTAGAACGTGTATGTCTGTAAATCCCGACAATCAGGTGCCATTCCCAAGGCCTGACAACTATGATTCTACCCAATATGAATTGCTAGGTCGAATTTTCGATGCTGGATGGACAGAATGGTTTGGTAAATTTGACATGATCCCTAACAAGAAAACGGATACAAATAACCATGGTCCATTTAGTTCAGATAATATTGGGATGAATTATGATTACCCAGAAGCCAGTTATGAAAGAAGGAGAGAAATCATACAGGAACATGAGGACTATCAAAAAGGACTATTGTATTATGTAGCAAATGATCCTAGGGTGCCGAAAGAAACGCAAGATGAATTTAAAAAATGGGGCTTGGCCAAAGATGAATTTACGGACAATGGCAACTGGCCACATCAAATTTATGTTAGGGAAGCCAGAAGAATGGTAGGTAAATATGTGATGACTGAAAATGAGTTGTTGCAGAAAAAACCAACTCCTGAATCAGTTGGGATGGGTTCTTATTCCATAGATTCGCACAATATCCAACGCTATGTGGATGAGAACGGACATGTGCAAAATGAAGGTGATATTGGCGTTGGGCTACGTCAACCATATGAAATTGCCTATGGTTCTTTAGTGCCTAAAGCAGATGAAATTACAAACTTGGTGGTTCCTGTAGCCGTATCTGCTAGTCATATTGCCTTCGGTTCTATCCGTATGGAGCCGGTATTTATGATTTTAGGACAGTCAGCGGCTACTGCGGCAGTAATGGCTTTGGATGGGGGAATCAGTGTGCAAGAGCTTCCTTATTCTTCCTTGAAAACAAAATTATTGGAAGATGGCCAAGTTCTTACTCTTGCAGATAAAATAAACTGATAATAGCATTTAATAGCAGGGAAAGATTGAATAGGTTTTTGTAGGAGCAGGACATTTGGCCTACTCCTACAAATTTCAACCAGGATGTAGAGACACTGAAGAAGGAAGCGATCATAGGCTTCTTGCTTTTTATTGTGATTCGACCACTGGCAAATACCTTTGAATTAAATAGATAGCGACTAGTTTGTTTCCTTCAAATCAGCAGAAGATTAAACACCAACATTTATAAATTATAAGAATGGGCATTGCTGTAAAATATGCTAAATCCTGCCTACACCTTTTTTTGTGCTTGAGTTCTTTAATTGCATGCAAGTCAGGAGAAAAGGAAAAAATCAGGCCTAATGTATTGATCATCTTAACAGATGATCAAGGTTGGGGAGACCTAAGTTTTACTGGTAATCCCAACTTGAAAACGCCGAATATTGATAAGCTAGGTGTCGAAGGAATCAGTTTTGATAAGTTTTATGTTTCTCCTGTTTGTTCACCTACCCGTGCAGAAATGCTTACTGGTAGATACCATTTGCGTGGAGGAGTAAGTGGGACATCCGCAGGACAGGAGCGACTGGATCTTGACGAGGTTACCTTTGCGGAAGTGCTTAAAAATTCGGGATATGTAACTGGGGCATTTGGTAAATGGCACAACGGGATGCAGTACCCTTATCATCCCAATGGCAGAGGGTTTGATGAGTTTTATGGCTTTTGTTCAGGACATTGGGGCGATTATTTTAGTCCTCCATTAGAACACAATGGTAAACCTATCCAGGGTGAAGGATTTCTAGCGAACGACCTCACCTCGAAAGCGATGGCATTTATTGAAGAAAATCAGGAGCAACCCTTTCTTGTTTACCTTCCCTTAAACACACCTCATTCGCCCATGCAGGTTCCTGATCGTTGGTACGATTCATTTGCTAACAAGGAACTTGATAGCCTAGTGAACGGGGAAGACCAGGATTTTACCAAGGCAGCTTTAGCCATGTGTGAAAACATCGATTGGAATGTGGGAAGAATTATGGATCAGTTAAAATCCCTCAATCTTGAAGAAAATACTATTGTAATTTATTTTAGTGACAATGGGCCAAATAGGTTTAGATGGAATGGTGGGATGAAGGGTAGAAAAGGATCTACAGATGAAGGGGGCGTAAGGAGTCCATTTTTTATGCAATGGAAAGGGACCATTTCTGGTGGGGAGGTGATAGAAGAGATATCAGGTGCAATTGATCTTTTCCCAACCTTAATAGACATGTTGGGTTTAGCACATAAATCAGCCAAACCCTTCGATGGAATAAGTTTAAAACCATTGATATTTAAAGAAGCCACAAACTGGGACGATAGGATAATCTATAGGCACTGGAACAACAGAACGAGTTTAAGGACACAAAACTTCCTTCTCGATCATGAAGGTGCCTTGTTTGAGATGAACGAAGATCCTTATCAGAAAAACCCAGTTCAACATCAATATCCAGAAGTTTCAGCAAAGCTTATTGCAGCAAAAACAACCTGGGAAAAGGAAATGGATGAAGAACAGGCCAATGATCCTGAGTTTAGGCCATTTACTTTAGGTGCTTCCGAAGCCATTTACACACAAATGCCCGCTCGTGATGGTACTGCTTATGGACAGATTCAGCGATCAAATCGTTTTCCAAATGACTCCTTTTTTACAAATTGGGTGACTTTGCAAGACAGTATTACTTGGGAGGTAGAGGTATTAACAGCAGGGAAATATGCTGTTGAACTTTATTATACTTGCCCGCAAAAAGATATTGGCGCTACCTTTAGACTTCAGGTAGGAAAAAACATTCTCGATGGCAAGGTAACTTTACCACACGACCCATTGCTTAAAGGGGAGGAGAATGATCGGGTAAAACGCATGGAGTCTTATGTGAAAGACTTCAAAGCCATGTCTTTGGGAGAAATTAACCTGGACAAAGGAGAGGCGACTTTGTCTATCAAAGCACTTGATATTCCTGGTAGTCAGGTTATGGATTTAAGATTGATAGTATTCACTAAAAGAAATTGATAATAAGTAATGAAGAAACAATTTAATTATTTAGCAATGGCTTGCTTGATGCTGTCAAGCTTGTTGTTCTCCTGTTCAGGCCCTGAAAAAGCCGAAGTAAAAACGTATGATGTTGTTGTATATGGAGCCACCTCTTCTGGAATAATAGCGGCTTATACAGCCAAGACCATGGGCAAATCAGTTTTGCTGATTGAGCCCAGTGAACACTTAGGTGGTTTGACTACCGGTGGACTTGGCTATACAGATATTGGAAATAAATTTGCCGTTACCGGCCTTTCAAGGGATTTTTATCGAAAACTTGGAGATCATTATGGGAAATTTGAACAATGGATATTTGAACCAAGTGTCGCTAAAGCAACTTTTCAAGAATATTTGGACCGTGCAGGAATTACTGTTCAATATGGATTTAGAATTCAAAATGCAGAAAATAAGGACGGTTGGATTACCAAAATTTCATTAGAAAATTCTAACAACCCCTCCGAACCCATAAGAGAAGTTTACGGAAAAATGTTTATCGATGGAACGTATGAAGGAGACCTGATGGCCAAGGCTGGTGTGAGCTATGATATAGGTAGAGAAGCCAATGATAAATATGGTGAAACTTTTAATGGTGTTCAATTGATGAACGGTCACCAGTTTCCTGACGGGATTGATCCATATAAAACACCAGGTGATCCTTCAAGTGGCCTTCTTTGGGGGATAAGTGATGACGTTTTGGCTGAAGATGGTACCGAAGATGATAAAATTCAAGCCTACAATTATCGAATCTGTTTGACCAATGACCCTAGTAATCGTATAGAAATAACAAAGCCTGAAGGTTATGATCCTTCTATGTTTGACCTGTTAGTTAGGCTTTTTGAAGCCCAACCAGAAAAAAGAAGTTTGGGTCAATATTTTATTTGGAGCAGAATGCCAAATAACAAAACTGACATCAACAATAGGGGAGGTTTTTCTACAGATATGATTGGTGCAAACCACGAATATCCCGAGGGAAGTTATGAAAAACGGAAAGAGATCATAGCTGCGCATACCCTTTATACGAAATCTCTTTTATATTTTTACAAGACGGATCCAAGGGTGCCAAAAGAACTTCAGGATGCCATTCAAGAATGGGGCTATCCAAAAGACGAATATGTAGCTACAGAAAACTGGACTCCTCAATTGTATGTTAGAGAAGTGAGGAGAATGATAGGGGAGTATGTAATGACGCAAGCCAATTGCGTGGGGGATGAAGTTGTGGAAGATGGCGTTGGAATGGCTGCTTATACAATGGATTCCCACAATATCCAACGTGTAGTCTTGGAAAAGGACGGTAAGAAAATGGTAAAGAATGAAGGGAATGTAGAAAAAGGAGGTTTTGGACCATACCCGATTGCTTATAGATCTATTATTCCAAAAGCAAGTGAGGCTAAGAACTTATTTGTTCCGGTAGCCCTTTCTGCCAGTCATATTGCCTATGGTTCCATTCGTATGGAACCTGTCTTTATGGTGTTAGGACAGTCAGCAGCAGTAGCGGCAAGTCTGGCCGTGGATGCAGGGCAAGCTGTTCAAGAGGTATCCATTCAAAAGCTACAGGAAGAGCTCCGTTCAAATCCATTGGCAGATGGAAGTACAGCAGAGATATTGGTAGACAATGATGATGAGGGTGTAGATGTTACAGGAGATTGGGAAGTTCAAAACCGAAATGGATATGGTCCTACACTTTTGAAAAATGCAGGCAAAGACAATTCAGTAAATAAAGTAAGTTTCAGTCCTAAGGTTGTAGAAAATGGCAATTACGACATTTATGTCTATTTCTCTGGAACCGAAGATGCAACCAGTCAGACGAAAATTATTATCTCAGATGGGAAAGCAGAAAAAGAGGTTTTCGTTAAAGAAACTGATATAAGAGTTGAAGGTCAGACACGAGGCGAATGGGTAAATGTAGGTGCTCATACCTTAGAAGTAGGTGCGAATCCCGTTGTTACTGTAAGCACAGAAGGTGCTGACGGCGCAGTTGTAGCTGATGCAGTACTTTGGGTGCCTGCGAAATAATAATAACCTCCTTGATTTAAAATCCTTGATTTAAAATAAATGATCCCAATTTCATAAAGTTATATACTTTTTGAAATTGGGATTTTGTTTTGAGGTTCTGCCATAGATGGAGCTGTCATGTGATTAATGTCATTATTTCAGTTCCTACGTACTTAAACATTTTGGATAAAGCCATAGAAAGGATTTCCATTATTTTCCTGACTGAAATATTTCTTGAGGATTTCAAGAAATTATTAGAATCATATAATATGTATTAGATTGATTTTTAGTAGTTTAAATCCGGTAGTTTAGGGGTGTTCCATGATTTTGTCCACATTTGAGAGTGGTTTCTCCTACTCGTTAAATTTTACACATTTCTTAACCAAACAAGTTAGGTATAATAATTGCTTAAAAACTTTAACGCACAAATAACTATAATAATTGGAATTTCACCTAGTCAATTATTAGCTAGATTATTTAAAATTTTTCCACATGTTTTTTTGTTTGAACCTAACCAAATCTGATTCGGTTTTAAAGCGGAATCATGTAAGGTTGAGTAAAAAGACAGGCTGTTATTGAAATGAATTAATTTCAAAAGACGAAAGACAATGAGTACTGATAAGTTATTTAAAAACAATGTGACAATTTCTGGCAATGGTATGCAGCCGATAGTTTTTGGTCATGGTTATGGATGTGATCAGAAAATGTGGCGCTATATAGCCCCTGCCTTTGAGAAGGATTACAAGGTAGTTTTATTTGATCATGTGGGTTCTGGGAAATCAGACTTAAATGCATACGATTACCAAAAATACGATTCTCTTAAAGGCTATGCTGAAGACCTCCTGGATATTATTGTTGACCTTGATCTTAGAGAGGTAATTTTTGTAGGCCATTCAGTAAGCAGTATTATTGGGGTACTTGCTGCTGGCGAAAGGCCTGATTTGTTTGACAAATTAGTATTGCTAGGACCCTCGCCTTGCTACATCAATCAGGATGGATATTTGGGGGGATTTAACAAGGATGACATTGATGAATTAGTAGTAACTTTAGAAAGTAATTATTTAGGTTGGTCAAGTTTTATGGCTCCCCAAATTATAGGTAACCCCAATATGCCCCAATATTCTCAAGAACTGGAAAACAGTTTTTGTTCCATGAATCCCGAAATTGCAAAACACTTTGCAAAGGTTACCTTTTTGGGGGATAACAGAGCGGATTTAGAAAAGGTAGCCACGTCTACCTTGATTCTCCAGAGTCACCCGGATGTGATTGCCCCCGTTGCTGTTGGGGAATTTGTTCATGAAAAAATCAAGGGTAGCCAATATGTTCTCTTGAATTCTTCCGGCCACTGTCCTCATTTGACTTCTCCGGATCAAGTTATTTCTAGCATACAATCTTATTTAGGAAGCTGATTTTGATAGCAAAACCATTCATAGAGGACTCAGAGGATCTTTACCAAAATGCCCCTTTTGGTTATATGTCCATGCGCGCTGATGGGCTTATTGTTAACATCAATACCACCTTGCTAGTTTGGCTGGGCTATGAAAGAGACGAAATTCTACTTCAAAAATCGTTTCAAGATTTACTGGGAATGGGAGAAAGGATTTATTTTGAAACGCATATGATGCCCATGCTTCAAATGCAAGGAGAAATTTCTGAAATAAGCATTGAGCTTAAAGGTAAGCAACCTAGAAAACTGCCGACACTGATAAATGGAAAACGAATTATTGGCAGTTCAGATGACAAACCCTTTTATAGGTTTTCAGTACTTAATATTACCCAACGGAAACAATATGAGGTAGAACTGATAAAAGCTAGAAAAAAGGCGGAGCAAACTGTAGATCGGCTTAAACAAATTAATGAAGGTCTTGAGCAATTTGCTTATACGGCATCTCATGATTTGCAGGCACCCCTCAACACGATCTCTGGTTTGATGGGTTTGCTGGACAAAGAAGGTTACTTGCCCCCTGGCAGCCAAGGGGAGATGTATTATTCTCTTATTTTAAACAATACCCAAAGGATGAAACAAATGATTAAAGACCTGCTCGATTATTCCAAAATGGAAGGGAATGAGAAGGGATTTGAGGAAGTTTCATTAAATGAAGCCTGTAAGATTGCATTGGGGATGTTGGAAGATCAGGCAAAAGAAAATAATGCAACTTTTACTATTGGAGAGTTGCCTGTAATCTTTGCGGATAAGATTCAAGTGTTTCGACTTTTCCAGAATCTATTTAGCAATGCTTTAAAATACCGGTCTGAGGCTGATCCGATAGTCACAGTGTCATTTGAAGATAAAGGAGATCAAATCACTGTCTATGTTAAGGACAATGGCATTGGTTTTAAACAAGATGCTTCAGCTAAAATATTTGGCTTCATGAAAAGACTTGATCCGCACGGAAGCATTCAAGGTACAGGCATAGGACTTTCTGCATGCAAGCGAATCCTCGAAATTCATGGGGGGAAAATAGCCGCAATTTCAGAACCGGGAAAGGGAAGTACCTTCTATTTTACAATTCCCAAGATCGCTAGAAAACGCGATTACTAATCCCTTTTTTTTAGTGCGAAACTGCCTTTAAACCGATTATGGAGCCAATAAGTGCGAAAATGAAAAATATTCGCCAAAAATGGGCTGGTTCCTTAAAGAAAAATATACCCACCAAGACCGTTCCCACAGCACCTATTCCTGTCCATACAGCATAAGCTGTTCCAATTGGAAGACTTTGTGTTGCGCGGATAAGTAATAACATACTTATTGTCAAGCAAACAAGGAAGCCCCCATACCAACCATACACTTCTTTTCCTGTAGCAACTTTTGCCATACTCAGGCAGGAAGCAAAAGCGACTTCAAAAAGACCTGCAATTATTAATAGGATCCAATTCATGGGTTTATTTAAAATAGGTAAATATTGTTTTTTTCAGGTATCAAAGTTCAATTTTATTATTGAATTTTATCAGATGCGTAATGAATTAATTTCATTGAGGGGCACAGCGCGATTGCCTAAATTTCGTGGGAATCTGTTTTTAGTTGGTAATTTAGCGACTAACAATAGTTCTAAAAGTAAGGTTTACTCTAGGGCTAAAAATTCTTTTGGTTGGTGGTAAACGATGTAACCAATTGGTTTGTGTTTCTCCCTTCATAATCAACAAACTTCCGTTTTCTAATATTAGTTCTGACTTAGCTTTGGTTTCTTTGTGCTTAAAAGAGAATTTTCTTTCTGCTCCAAAACTTAGTGAAGCGATTGCCCCTTGTTTTTTCAGGTCTTTTTCCCCATCACTATGCCATGCCATACCCTCATTCCCATCATGATACAAGTTTAAAAGGCAGGAGTTAAAGGTCTCTTCAGTAAGTGTTTCTATCGCCTGCTTTAATTCAAGCAAGGCTTGGGTCCAGGGCAATGCCGATTTGGTAGTTTTGGAATAGGTGTATTCAAATGCTTCTTCTCCATACCATGCTACTTTTCTTTTGGTAATGATTTTTTTACCAAAAATAATGGCTTCGTCATTTTTCCATTCGATCGTTTGCATCAAAATAGATAGGAATTCATTTGCTCTTTTTTGATCAAATATTTTTCCATAATAATTTGCTGTTCCTCCGTATGGTAAGAGGTTTTTAGTTGGATCTATTTTCCGTTCAAATAATTCCATATGGCTGTGTTTGCACTTCTCTCGATTACTTATAATTGGTCTCTATTATTTGTTTTATTCCCCGATCATAGGGGGTAGGCTTAAAATCAAAAGCCTTCTCGAATTTACTGCTATCAAATACATAATCCCTGTCATATTGGTAGAGCATTTCCACTGATTCCTTCATAATGGGATTAAATAGTCCCATTATTTTCACCAAAAATTTAGGGGCCAGTTGGATCCTCGCAGAAGTATCTAATTCCTTTGCAATATTTTCTATCCATTGCTTTCCTGTGTAAGGTGAAGAGGCAGTAGGCAAATGCCAGACCTGACCATAAGCCGTTTCAGTATTGCCCAATAGTGCTGTGGCAATGGCAGCATCGATGGTATAAGTAAATGAATGAACGAAATGGTCACTTATCAACCAATTGGCTTTTTTACCTTGGCTCAGCGGTTTGAATACCATTTCAGTAAGAAGACTATTGTTTGAGATAGAAGGGCCATAAAAATCTGCGGATCGGGCGATAAGGGCTTGAATTTTTTGGGAAGCTATTGCATTCAGAATCATTTGAGCAATTTTAGCTCTGACAGCGCCCTTTTTACTTGGTGGGTTTATGGGGGTTTCCTCCGTCATGCCATTTAGAAAGCCTGAATCATACATATAGATGTTGTCAAAAAACACCAATTTGCAATTCTCTTTCGTGCAGGACTGGATCACATTTTCAATAAATGGCACCCATTTTTCAGCCCATTCTTTATAACTATAAGCAAATCCTACTGTAATATAAACAATAGAAGATCCGTGGACAGCTGCCTCTAAAGCCTTGGGGTCTAAAAGATCTGCGGTAAATAATTCATCAGTATCATTAACCCTTATTGGGTGTCTGCTAACCAACCTTATCTTGTCTGGATAAGTTTTTAGCGCCCTTGCCAATCCAGTTCCTATGGCACCAGTTGAGCCTAGTATTGTTTGCATAATTTCCGGATTTATCTATACCCCTAAATAAATTGTATGCCTAATCGTGAATATCAATCCAAATAGAAAAACAAACGATCAATTAATACCCTGGCCTTATTTGGTGATTAATAAAGTTGGTTTATTTTTCAATAACCTTTTCTTTAACGCCATTCATCATATGTTCTAAGTAAAAACCTTCAGGGACTTCAGGATAGATTTCGCTGTATTTCAATACTTGATTCATCCCAATTCTGCGATTGATATGCTCCCTGTTTAATTTCTCTGTTTTTCTAATACCTGAAGCAGCAATAAGTTCGATAAAACTTTTCACAGTTTCTTCATGAAAGTTAGCTACTCTTTGGGATTTGTCTTTCACTACTAGGCCTTCCATTAAACTTTTATTTTGTGTAGCTACTCCTGTAGGGCAGGTATTGACATTGCATTGCAAAGCTTGGATGCAGCCTGTAGCCATCATCATTGCTCTTGCACTGTTCACCATATCGGCCCCCATGGCTACCACCCGTGCAATATCGAATCCACTTAATATTTTTCCTGCTGCTATAACTTTGATGTCTTTCTTTAAATCAAAACCTCGAAGGGTGTCAATTGCGAAGGAAAGCCCATCTTTTAAGGGCATACCTAAGGAATTGGAAAATTCAATTGGAGCAGCTCCTGTGCCTCCTTCACCACCATCAATGGTTATAAAGTCGGGTTTAATTCCAAGGGAGACCATGGCTTTGCATAAGTCTATAAACTCTTCCTTTCTGCCAATGCAGATCTTAAATCCTACAGGTTTTCCTCCAGACAAATCCCTCAACTTTTGAATGAAGTACATCAAGCCTTCAGCACTGTCAAATGCGCTGTGTTTGGGTGGAGAATGAACATCTGTATGGGGTTTTACATGGCGAATGGCAGCAATTTCTTCGGTGTTTTTGGAGGCTGGAAGTATACCTCCATGCCCTGGTTTGGCACCTTGAGAAATTTTAATCTCGACCATTTTCACATTGTCAAGGCTGGCATTTTTCTGAAAGTTTTCTTCACAAAAATTACCTGCATCTGTTCTGCATCCGAAATATCCAGTGCCAATTTGCCAAATTAAATCTCCACCAGGCTGTTTGTGATAAGGGCTTATTCCACCTTCACCAGTATTGTGTGCAAATCCACCAATTTTTGCTCCAGTGTTCATTGCTAATACTGCGTTTTTACTTAAGGAGCCAAAACTCATGGCCGATATATTTAGAATGCTAGCAGAATAAGGTTGTAAGCAGTCTTTCCCCCCAACCAAAATCCTGGACTCGTGTTGGATGTCAGCATGGTTGTTGGCATAAATGGAATGGTCCATCCATTCATATCCAGCTGCGTAAACGTCCATTTGTGTACCAAATGGCGTCGTATCATTGGCTTTTTTTGCCCTTTGATAGATCAATGAACGAAATATCCTATTGATTGGCCTTCCTTCAGTATCCGTTTCTACAAAATATTGCATAATTTCCGGTCTGATGTCCTCTAAAAGATACCTGAAGTTTCCAATTACAGGGAAATTTCTCCTAATGGCGTGTTTAGTCTGAAAAATATCCACCAACCCTAAGACAATAATGGGTACCACTATAAATAAAATCCATAAAATAGAAGGCATGTAGAGGAATATGGCAGGGATACAAACGAGGGCGATTAAGGAGGAAATGACGAATATGTGTTTTGGTTTCATTTACAGATTTTCTAAGGAGTAAGTAATGACTTTTGCCATTGACACGTTATTTTTTCCGGTACAAATTTGACAACGAACCTGTTGCTAAAGGAGTTCAAATCGGTAATCCCAATAGACTGATTTGATAAAATTGAGATATAATCAATGGGTAATCAAGCTAATTTACCATTTTTTTCCTCAAGTCAATGAGTTTTTAGAATTGGGTTGTTGTTTGAGTTTTTTTTAGACATATAGTTCCCGGCCTAGAGTATAAGATTACAAGCAAACAACAACCCATTTTCAGTTTTTTTTAAAGGAATTGTGAAAGTAGACCCCATCCTAGGTTCTAGAATGAAAATAAAAAAAGCAGGCCATAACCGACCTGCCAATATAAATATTTAGTAACCTTTTAAAAATCTAAATAAATAGGTAATAAGTGCGTTTTTTTTAAAGGCTAACAGTATTATTCTTTCTTTTTATTCATTTTTGCAGCGGTTTTTGTGGTGACAATTATTACTCCGCCTTTCGCATTATGTTTTTTCATAGCCTCTTCTCCTTTTAATACGTTTATGGAATCTATGTCAATAGGATCAAGCTTCCCCATGTCTGCCTTGCTTGTTGGAATTCCATCAATTATTATAAGAGGTTCTGTCTCATTGTTAGCCCCTTCTCGAAATTTAAATTCAACTGGATTTGGATTTATGGACTTGGTTTTAATCAAGATAACACCATTTGGCGCATTGTATTCTTTTAATGCTTTCTCTCCTTTAAGCACATCGATGGACGCTATTTTGTCTTTGTCCAATAGGTCAATAATAGAATGGTCGTATTTTTTACCATCAATATAGACATCTGGGTTGTCACTGTCTTTAATGGTGATTTCCACCTTTTCTTTTACATTTTTACTTGTTTCCTGAGCCGTTATACTTGAAAAAGGTATTAGTGCTAGGCCGACTACTAATAGAAGGTATCTCATGTTGATTTGTTTTTTAAGGTTATATTTTGTCGTTATTATTCTGTAGTGCTGTAAATGATGATTATTTCGTCTTCATAGAGCACCTTTTTATTGGTTGTTTTTATGGTGTTGTTTTCAAACATAGCCAAAGCCTCTTTTAATAAAGCCTCTTTTTCTGCCAGGCTTTTCGTTTCTGGGGTTGGCGCTGGCCTTAAGTAAAACAACAAGAATAGGAGGGATGCTGCTATGGCCATGCCGCTAACAATCAGCTTTCTGATTTGCTTCTTTTTTTCTTTTTTCTTTACGGCTTTCCAAATTTCATCATTAAAACCTGTCCTTGGATTTTGCTTTTTCCCTTTTACATATTGGAACCACTGTGTCTCTAATGACTCATCGTCAGTTGAATTTTTGATAAGTAATTCCTCTTCTTCAAGTGTACTGTGTCCTGCAGCATACTTTTCCATCAATTTTTTAATTTCCCCCTTTTCCATAGCTGTATGTTTTTTGGAGTTCTATCGCCACTTGTTGCCTCGCTCTGGACAAAAGAACCCTAATATGGTCCACTCTTAATTTTGTTAATTCGGCAATTTCAGTAAAATCCATGCCGTCTAAATCTCTCATAATCATGACTTCCTTCTGTTGTTCCGGAAGGCGTTCCAATACCTTCTCTATATTACACTTGAGCTCTCTCCATTCGAAAGAATCATGTTCAGGTGCTGATGCCAAAAACTGCGTTTGTACATCATATACATCCTCCCGCGGCTTTTTCTTTTTGATCAGATCAAGGCAATAATTCCTTGCGGTCAAGAAAATAAAGGCCGGCAGATTGGGGTGATTTTTAATTTGTCTCCGACGCTCCCATAGCTTAATCATTATTTCCTGAATGGCATCCTCAGTATTGGCGCTATTGCCTAACATCCTTGCCACCATTGGATATAACCGCTCTGACATTGAAATAACCCTTTCTTTAAATTCTGTCGCTTTCATTTGTACTTTAATGACGATAAACTTGTCTATTCATAACAGAAAAAGGAAATTTTCTTAAAAAGTAAGATTTTTAGGCTTTTATAAGGTGTGGTTTAATAAAGAACAAAATTGTGTTAATTTTTACATAACAATAAATTAATAGTGAGATAACTTTCCTATAAATCTTAAAATAAGGGTATAATTAAATAAAAAACGAATAATCTTTTTTCGAATTTGTAAGTAGTACATGGGTATTTAATTGTCTTAATAAAAGACAGGCAATAAAAAACCAAACACCAATGCCACAATCCAAGACCGATGCTAAAGTTATGGGCGTTTTGTCCCCTTCCAGGCAAAATTCGGAACCTATGCCAGTAGAAAAGGCTTCTCGAAAGGCAATACAGGACGAACAGTTAATATGGCATGCTTTTAAAATAGCACCATCCAAAGGTATGGAGCTGGTATTTAGGAGGTATTACCAGCCCCTTTGTTCCCATGCGGTGCGCTTTGTGGGGTCGAAAGAAGTTGCGCAAGACATTGTATCAGACTTGCTTGCTCAATTTTATGACCAAAAATTATTTTTAACCATTACAACTTCCATACGCTCTTATTTATTTAAGGCCGTGAGAAATAGAGGGTTCAATTACCTCAAGCATGATTTGGCTCGAAAAGGAGACTTGGCTACATCACCTGAACCGAGAATTGCTGAGACCTATCAACCTGATAGCATAACCCAATATGAAGAACTTTATCAAGATTTTGAAAAAGCCATAGAAACGTTGCCCAGTCAACGAAGAAAAATTTATCTCTTGTTCCAATTAGAAGGTAAATCTATGAAAGAGATCGCAATGGGGATGGATTTATCTGTAAGAACGGTAGAAACGCAATTGTATAGGTCAAAAATAGCTATTAGAAATTTTTTAAAAGACAAATGGCTGGTTTTCACACTGGTATTTACCCATCTGTTTTAAAGGCCTGATTGACTATTAGTTTCCAACTGCGCTTACTAGCTAACCTATAACACGATTAAAAAATGCATGATAAAGATACGATAAAGGAATTATTGCTTAATTATTTCAAGGGATCTGTCTCCGTAATCCAGAAAAAATGGATAGATGACTGGGTGAATGAATCCCTTGAAAATGAAGAAGTGTTTTATTCCTATCTAGAGGAATGGGAAAGAAAGAACCCCCAATACCTCACCGATACGGAACAGGCATTGGTAACCTTTAGAAACAAAAGTGAATCCGGTATAAGCCAAAAAATTGGTTCAGGGTCTTCTCTGAAACCTCAAAAAAGAAGAGCTTTAAAGCTGTTTTTAGTGGCTTCATTAACCCTTTTTGGGCTATTGTTTTTAGGTACATTTGATAAAGTTACAGTCAAAACCTACAATACCGGCTACGGTGAAATGATCACTATTACTCTATATGATGGTACTATAGTGCATTTGAATGCAAATAGTGAATTAAAAACCCCGAGATTTGCTCTTTTTTCAAATTCTAGAAAAGTGGAATTATTAGGTGAAGCCTCCTTCAATGTTACACACGACCCAATAAATAAATTCATTGTCCACACGATGAATGGTTTAGATGTAATCGTTCACGGAACAGAATTCACTGTGTATAACCGTAGACACAATACGGAGGTGCAACTAAAGTCAGGAAAAGTTGAATTAATCAAACACAATGCTAACGGAGACGAGTCTGTCTTAATGAAACCAGGTGAAAAAGTGCGGATGGAAATTGATGGTGTTCTTCAGAAAGAAAAAGTTAAAGCGCCTGAGGATATTGCTTCTTGGACGCAATATCGATATGTATTTGATCAAACAAGCCTTATTGAAATTGCGCGTATTATAAGCGATAATTATGGTGTTGAGGTAGAAATTTCTGGTGATTCAATTGGAAAACGAACCTTGTCTGGTTCTTTCCGGTCTGAAGATGCCAAAGAATTTGCTGAAGCAGTAGCTCAGGTTTTGGGCATCTCTTTGGTAATTGAAAAAAAACGTTTTCGATTTGCTAAAATGGACTAGCATTTTTGAAGGCATTTTCTTGTCAGAAGACAGTCCAAAGGACCGTGACTTCCTATATCTCTTTACCTAATAAATTTATAGCCTATTACATTAATTTCTTTAAATGGAAAAACAATTTCTAACCCAATTTTATACATCCGATTAACCATAACAAATAGTCAAAAATTTAAACCCTAAATCTAATATGAAAAAGATTTTACCCTTTTCACTTTTGGTTTGGACATTTTGCTCCCTGTTGCATTTTGGTCCACTCACAACTGCCTATGCTGCTGGCATAAAGCCCCAGCAATTGGCGCATCTTACAATGGGCAAACACCAATATGATATCGCTTTGGCTGATGCGTTGGATAAGCTGAAAGATTTTTACAAAGCAGATATATTATTCGCCGATGGAATGATAAAGAACCTTTCGGTAGACAGTACATTAATCGATTGGGAAAAAGGACTTGAAAAAAATCTCCTAAGACTACTTAGCCCTTATGAACTCTCGTTTGTAAAGCAAAAAGGAGGATCTTATGTGATTGTGCCTAAAAACAAACAGTCAGGCAAAAGCATGGCTGAATTGGCCAGGCTTGTCTCTGACAACAGCGAACTAATTCAGGTTGCCTCCCTTGACAATGGTGTTCAATCAAGCCAATACCAAATGATCGCCAATCAGAAGGTCAGAGGTAAAGTTACATCTGATGTCGATGGTTTGGGACTGCCGGGAGTTACTGTACTCTTAAAAGGTACTTCATCAGGAACAATTACTGATCAGGATGGAAATTATAATTTAGAATTCGACAGAGAAAATGCCGTTTTGGTTTTTTCTTTTATAGGTTTTGAGAGACAAGAGGTTACGGTAGGTAACCGTGAAATAATTGACATTGTATTACTTGAAGACATGAAATCACTACAAGAAGCTGTGGTTACTGCCTTGGGTGTAAAAAGAGAAAAGCAATCCCTCGGATATTCAGTAGGTAGTGTAGATGGGAGAGACCTTACTGAAACACCACAAAACAATGTCTTGAACGCCATGGCTGGAAAAGTTGCAGGCGTACAGATATCTCAAATGGATGGTGCCGCTGGGTCATCAGTTAATATCATTATTAGAGGCGGAAATTCCCTCAATAGTGACAATCAACCGCTTTTTGTAATTGATGGAGTACCGGTAGCCAATAAGTTGAACAATGGATTTGGCGGAGCGGATATGGGGAATCCCATTTCAGACATCAACCCCAACGACATCGAAAATGTATCTATTCTTAAAGGTCCGAGTGCTGCAGCCTTATATGGTTCAAGGGCTGGTAATGGGGTAGTATTGATTACAACTAAGTCTGGTTCGGGAAGAAAAGGCATTGGAGTGGCTGTGAGTTCCTCAGTGGTGATGGATTTTCCCTTTCGGTATCTTCCAATACAAAATGAATTTGCCTCTGGAAAAAGTGGCGCACATGTTTTTGAAGAAAGTGAAAATGAGAGTTGGGGACCGGAGCTGGATGTAGGAGAGGAGTGGGTTCAATGGAATTCTAACGGGGAGCCTGCACCACTTGTCTCTTATCCTGATCGGTTTAAAGACTTCTTTCAGACAGGGTATACAAATACCAATAATATAGCTGTCAATGGAGATTATGACGAAGGCAGCTTTCGATTGTCAGTAGGGAACATGTCAAATGAAGGAATTATACCCAATACAGATTTCTCCAGACTTACCATAGGGCTCAACACCAATTACAATATTACCAATAAATTGAGAGCTACAGCAACCATTAATATCACAGAATCTGGTTCTGATAACAGGCCGATTATTGACGGTGGTAGAACTTCTCCTGTTAGGAGTCTTTTTGAAACAGGACCTCAGGTGAATATCTTAGATTTGGAGCAATATTGGATTCCAGGATCCGAAGGTATACTGCAACGGAAATACAAAGAAAAGCAAAACAACCCTTATTTTGTCATAAATGAAAATCCTACCGGTTTTGATAGGAATAGAACGGTGAGTAAGCTACAGCTCGATTATGACGTTACTAATAATTTAAGCATGCTACTTCGCTATGCTAGGGATTCCTATGAAGAGCAACAAGAGGCAATCATTGCATATAATAATTATGATCAGATCAATGGAGGCTACCATATAAGAAATAATTTCAATAAGGAGAATAACCTGGATTTCATGATGAATTACCAGAAAATCTTCAATGAAAACTGGAACATAACCGCCTTGGCTGGAGCCAATAGAATGGAGCAAAAGTACAGCTTTGTGGACAATAATGCCGGTCAGTTGGTTATTCCCATGTTGTATACAATTGCCAATGGTGCACCAGGTACGGTATCTTACGATAGCCAACATTTCTGGAAAGTGATTTATGGTATTTATGGCTCTTTATCTACTGGTTACCAAAATAAATTATTCCTTGATATAACAGCAAGAAACGATTGGTCCAGTACCTTACCTATAGAAAATCGATCTTATTTCTACCCATCCGTTTCTTTAAGTGCCATTGTCTCAGAGATGGTCGAGATGCCTTCTTTCGTTGATCTTTTTAAATTTAGGGCAGGCATCGCTCAAGTGGGTAATGATGTAGCACCTTATAGCCTGGTCCCGACTTTTGGAACCGCATTGGACTGGGGAACCGCAAAGAGTATGTACATGGGGGGGCTATTAAGAAATGCTTCCTTAAAACCTGAAATATCAACCTCCTCAGAAGCTGGCCTGGATATTTCTCTTTTCAACAACCGATTGGGAATAGAAGCGACCTACTATGTCCGCGGCAATAAAAATCAGGTATTACCTATAGATCTTCCTATAGAATCTGGTGCTAGTAGTAAATTGATTAATGCTGGATTGGTGGAAAGCCGAGGCTTTGAATTAGGAATTAGCACTACCCCAATAATTGCAGGGGATTTTAGATGGGACCTAAATGTTAATCTATCCAGAAATCGAACAAGTATCAAAGAGCTGGCAGATGGGATCACCTATTATAATTTTACTTCATATAGCGGTGCTGAATTGAGAACCTATGTGGGTGGAGATATTGGTGACATCTACATGCGCCCCGTGCTCACTGTAAAAGATCAAGAGTCAGCTTATTTCGGATATCCTGTACTTACCGGAAGTGGGTTATATCAAGAAGATCAGGATGTAAATAACTTAGTTAAAATTGGGAATTTCAATCACGACCTTATGTTGTCATTCCAACCGACATTTAGGTACAAGAAATTTAGTTTATATGCCAATATAGATTGGAGACAGGGAGGAGAATTTTATTCCAATACGATGATGTTTTTAGGAAACAATGGGATGCTGGAAGAAACACTCTCAGGGGTTTCATATGATGCAGGAAGACCTATTGAAGATCAGGTTAAGGATAATCCAGAAGCCTATTTTGGTAAATGGATAGGGGGAAGAAATGCCGCCTATGGTGGACTTCCATGGCCTGGAGATGAAGCCAATTTCAGAGAGGAAGATGCTAGTTTTAATGTGGGGGTACGCGAAAGTCGAGACGCAGAAGGAAACATCGTCTACATAGAAAATTTGGGTGGGGCTACTACACAATGGCTAAATCCTTTCCAGGCCTACAGGTATGCTCATAGGCCTTTTCCAGACAGAAACCTCTACAGTGCTACTTATGTCAAATTAAGGGAAATAGCAGTTACCTATCAGTTGCCAACAAGCTGGTTGGATAAAATTAGCCTGAGGAGTGCTTCACTTTCAGTGGTGGGCAACAATCTTTTTGTCTGGACCGAAGCAGGAAATGGAGTAGATCCTGAAAGGGCCTTTAGGCAAACTGGTAACCGTTGGATACAGGGCGTGGAATATTACAATGTAATGCCCTGGACCGGTTCTCTGGGACTGAAATTAAATGCTGAATTTTAACTGAAGAATAGCCATGAAAAATCTATTAAAAAATATACTTTGTATTGGATTGATAACGACTTTTTGGGCTTGTGAAGACCTCACTGAGGTAAACATGAACCCAAATAGTCCTGAACAGGTGTCTTCCAATTATATTCTTACCTATGTATTGTCAAATACAGCCAAAACCTATCATAACCTGGGCTATGAAAATTCCAAAATTGCTGGAGCAATGCAATATGTACAACGGGGGACCAATGAAGGTGCGGTAGTGGTAAATTTCTATGGCTGGGGACATGAATCATGGAATAGCTATTTTGATATACTTAGGAACAATCAAGTTATCTATGAAAATGCAGTAGATGAAAACAATGATTTCTTTAAAGGAATAGCCTTAATAATTCGCTCATTTCATTACGGCCTTATGAGTGATCTCTATGGAGATATTCCATATTCCAGCGCTTTACAGGCAAATAATGATGTGTTTTTCCCTATATACGATCGCCAGATAGATGTTTACAATGGCATCCTGGTAGACTTGAGAGAAGCAGATGCGATACTCCAAAATCTTGATCCTACCAAAGATGTGGTAAATGCTACATCCGATATAATGTATGGAGGTGATGCCCAGAAGTGGAGAAGGTTTGCCAATGCTTTGCGAATGCGGTACAGCATGAGATTGATTAATAAAAAGTCCGACATGGCTTCCTTGGGAATTGATTTGGATAAAGAATTTAATGAGGCTTCGCAATTTACATTTATGGACAATAGTGATGATGCAAAAGTTAATTTTCTTGGTACAGATGAAAATAATGCTACACCTGGAGGACCATTAAACAGTCCAAATCCTAACTTATTATTAAAGCCGGCACAAACACTTGTAGACAAACTCATCGACTTGAATGATCCTCGACTATACCGTTGGGTATTGCCTGTGCAGTACAAATGGGATGATCAAGTGACGGTAGAAAAGGATTCTGTGGTAACCAATATTCTTGGGGAATCGGCAACGGTTCGGTTTAAACCAGCTCCTGACGGAGTAGCTGTGAATACCAATTTATATGTTGGCTTACCGGTTGGCCTTCCTATCGTGGAGGCCATGTCGTACAATAAGGGGGATGATGAAGAAGGGTATCACCCAGAAAGAAGTCCTTACATCTCTTACCTGCATGAAAGGTATAGGAAAAATCAGGACAGCTATGTAAGTATGAACCTGATTACCTATAGTGAAATAAAATTTCTTATGGCTGAGGCAGCACTTTTAGGAGGGCTTGGGGCCAATGACCCAGAAGCACATTACAAAGAAGGGATTCGTGCTTCAATGGAAAAATATGGTATACTCTCAAATTCGGGGGACTTCAATTTTGATACCTATTACGAGCAGGAAGCAGTTTCGTATGCTAAAAGCACCAATAAAGCACAGCGGATTATTGATCAAAAATGGATAGCCAATTGGCAAAACCCCCAAGCCTGGTTTGATTGGAGAAGAACGGGTTACCCAGTATTGGAGGTAGGGCCAGTCACACAATTTGGTGCGGCTATTCCTGTCAGGTACATGTATCCTTCTCCTAACCTGGATCCAAATTATTTGGTCAATTATGAGCAGGCTATATCCTCACTTGAGGATACCCAATTTATTCCTGCAGGACAAAGTAAGGATCATCCATATGCTAAAATGTGGTTGTTGCAGAACTCAGCAAAACCCTGGTAATGGCAAGAAGTTATAATGGACATTCGAGTTGCTGATTTTAGAGTGATTCCAACAAGACGGATTAAGTAGGGTAGGCTATTGCAAATCCTATGTTAACCTTAAAGAAAAGCAAAAAGCCACTTGATAATTCAAGTGGCTTTTTGTTTTTTATGGTTATTATAAAGGAGATAAAACGTATTAATTCCAACCTCCACCGAGTGCTTTGTAGATATTTACTTTAGCATTCATCTGGCTCATTTTTATTTCTATTAGCTCCATTCTGGATTCTAATGCTTCCCTTTGGGTAAGCAGGACCTCCATGTAATCTGCTCTTGCTGAGCGGAACAAGCTATTCGATATGGTGATAGATTGGTTGAGTAATTCTACCTCTTTTGACTTTGTCTTATAGCTTTCATTCGTATTGGCTATTTGCGAAAGCTGATTGGCTACTTCTATATAGGCTTGCAAAATGGTTTGCTCATAACTGTAAACCGCCTGCAACTGCTTTGCATTGGCACTATTATATGTAGCTTTTATTGCATTTTTATTCACCAATGGTGCCATCAAATCCCCGCCCAAATTGTATAATAAAGATTGAGGGTTGACCAGGTATTTTGGATTAAAGGATCCGAAACCTACCCCCGCTTCAATACTGAAAGAAGGGTAAAAATTCGCTCGTGCTATCGCAACATCAAGTTTGGATGCCGCTAAAGCTAGTTCAGCTTGCTTAATATCCGGTCTATTGACCAACAATTGGGAAGGAATTCCAGAATGAATTTCGTCAACCGTTATGTCATTGAATCCAGAAGAGCTTCTTTCTATGCTTTGTGGAAATCGGCCTACAAGAAAGTTGATTTCGTTTTCTGTTTCAACAATCTGCTGCTTGATTTTGTATTGCAGGTTCTCGGTGTTAAGTACTTGCGCAGCAAATCTGTTTACTGCCAATTGCGTAGTTTGGGCGGCCTGTTTTTGTTGTTCAATAATATGTAGTGCATTCTTTTGAATGCCTATATTTTTTTGAATAATTTCCAACAAATTGTCCAAGGCCATAAGCTCATAATAAGCGCTTGAAATTTCTGCGATCAAATTAGTGACCATGAAATTTTTACCTTCAACACTAGATAAATACCTTGTTACTGCTGCCTTCTTACCATTTCGTAGTTTTTTCCAAACATCTAACTCCCAGGAAGCAAAAGCGCCTACCATAAAATCCGGCAAAGGATTAGGAATGGCCTTGCCTTCCCTTATATTCAGGCTTTCATCTACAGCCCCATGTCTGGTATATTCTCCATCTTTCTCCATGCCAGCACCCAATCCTAGATTTACAAAAGGTAAATACTCGCCTTTCCTTGCCAGGATCTCGGTATTGTCTACTGCAATTTCCTGTAGCATAATGTTCAGCTCCTGATTGTTAGCAAGAGCAGTATCTATCAAGGTTATTAACTGAGGATCAGTAAAAAAAGCTTTCCAGTCGGTAGTGGCACTGTTTGTGCTGTCTTTAGATTGGTTGAAACTATCCGGAACAGATTTGCTTTCATCAATTGTTGTCGCCTGAGGTACCTTACATCCCCAAACAAGAAGCATGCAAAGCAACAGGGTTGTCGTATTTATTAGGGATTTAGTGACCATTTTCTAGTTCGTTTTTCGACAATAATTTCTTTAGTTTCTTAAGCAATCTTGAATCGGATTGCCTTCTTACGTAGTCTTCACTTAGCGGTGTCTCATCTTCATCTCTGATCAATGTTCTGCCTTCTGCGATACTGCCGAAAATATAGTATAGGCCTGGTACGATTATCACACCAAATATGGTCCCGAATAACATTCCTCCCATAGCTGAAGAGCCAATGGTTTTGTTACCTATTGCGCCGGCTCCTGTAGCGATTACCAAAGGAATAAGTCCTGCGATAAAAGCAAATGAAGTCATCAAAATAGGACGGAATCTAACCTTGGCACCAATTATAGCAGCTTCAAGAATAGTAGAGCCTTGTTGGTGCTTCTGAATGGCAAATTCCACAATCAACACCGCATTTTTCCCTAAGAGACCTACTAACATTATCAAGCCAATCTGCGCATAAATATCATTGGCGAGTCCCATGAATTTCAACATTAAAAAGGATCCAAAAACACCTATTGGTAAAGAAAGGATAACAGCCAAGGGAATGATAAAACTTTCATATTGAGCAGCCAATACCAAATACACGAAGATTAAAACCACGATAAAGATGTAGATGGCCTCATTTCCTCTTCTGGATTCATCGTAGGAAAGCCCCTCCCAAGCGATGTCATATCCATTGGGTAGCGATTGTGCTGCCACTTCCTGAATAGCTTTTATAGCATCACCACTAGTGTATCCCTTTGCCGGGACGCCCTTGATAGAGGAGGAGGTGTACAAGTTGAATCTAGTGATTTCATTTGGTCCTTGTTTTTTCTCCATTTTCATAAAAGCAGAATAAGGAACCATCTCTCCGTGATCATTTTTAATGAATAGTTTCAAAATATCCGAAGGCATCTTTCGAAATTCCGGAGCTGATTGAGTATAAACTTTAAAGAAATTTCCAAACCTAACAAAGCCTTGCTCATAGGTACTACCGATAAGTACATCGAGGTTTTCCATGGCTTTGCCTATGGACACCCCTTTTTGCATGGCTAATTTATTGTCTATTGTCAATTCAAATTGAGGGTAATTGGCAGCAAAGAAAGTGAATAGCCCGCTTAGTTCAGGCCGCTCTCCTAATGCATCCATGAAATCACGGTTTACCTGGTCAAACTCTTGGTAATCAACCGTACTGTTTTTGTCCAACATTCTTAGGGAAAAACCATCTGATGCACCATAACCAGGCACTGCTGGTGGCTCGAAGTACTCAATAACAGCTCCCAAGTCTTTGGTTTTTTCCTCAAGTTCCTCTAGTATCTCTGTGACAGAGTGTTCTCTTTCCTCCCAGTTTTTAAGGTTAATGAGGCAGGTACCTGCATTTGATCCCCTTCCTTCTGTAAGGATTTCATACCCTGCTAAAGAAGATACGGATTGGATACCATCAATCTCTTCGGCAATTTCTTGAAGTTTTCTTGATACTTCATTGGTGATTTCCAAAGTTGAGCCTGGAGGGGTCTGAATAATCGCATAGATCATTCCTTGATCCTCATTGGGTATAAATCCTGTAGGTAAATTTTCATTGACTGCAAAAATCCCAAAACCAAAAGCCAGAAGAACACCATAGGTGACTACTTTTCGGTTAACAATAAGCTTAAGTAAGCCTTCATATTTATCGGTAACTTTCTCGAATTTTCTATTGAACCAATCGAGGAATAGATCTACTGGGGATTTTTTTCGAGGTTTTCCATGATTATTTTTAAGAATCATCGCGCACAAAACAGGTGTAAGCGTAAGGGCTACCAATCCTGAAAGTACGATTGCACTGGCCATAGTAATGGAAAATTGCCTGTAAAAAACACCTACTGGGCCAGTCATAAAAGCAACAGGAATAAATACTGCTGTCATGACCAGGGTAATGGCTATAATCGCACCACTGATCTCCCCAAGTACCTTTTTTACTGCCTTAAATGGGCTGAGATTCTCCTCTTCCATTTTAGCATGAACGGCCTCAACTACTACAATCGCATCGTCGACTACGATACCTATTGCCAATACAAGGGCAAATAGTGTGATCATGTTTATTGTTAAACCAAATAACTGCATAAAAACAAATGCACCTATTAAAGAAACGGGGACCGCAATGGCCGGAATTATGGTAGACCTTAAATCACCAAGGAATAGGAAGACGACCAAAGCTACTAGAATGAAAGCCTCTACTAAAGTATGCAGTACTTTATCTATCGATGCATCCACAAAAGTGGAGACATCATAATTGATCTCGTATGACATGCCTGGAGGGAAATTCTGCTCAAGTTCAGTTAATTTTAATTTTACTTTGTCAATTACTTCACTGGCGTTACTTCCAAAGTTTTGCTTCAATACCATCGAAGCTGCTGGATAGCCATCTTTATTCGAATAAATATCAAAGAATTCACTGCCAAGCTCTACCTCTGCTATATCCTTGAGCATCAAAATTTCCCCTTCAGGGGTTGCCTTAATAATGATGTCTTCATATTCTTCGGGTAAATTAAAGCGACCCTTATAAGTCAATACATATTCTATCGATTGGGCTGTTTTACCAGAACTCTGCCCCAGTCTACCAGGCCTGCCGATGACACTTTGTTCATCAATGGCTGCCAGCACTTCCTCTGTGGAAACGTTGTATGCCCTCATTCTATCTGGTTTTAACCAAACACGCATTGCATATTGGCGGCTACCCAGAATGGTAGCCCTACCCATTCCACTAATCCTTTGAAGCTCCGGTAGAATGTTGACATTGGCATAGTTATATAGAAATTTCTCATCAGCATTTTTGTCTTTACTGAAAAGGTTAACATACATCAACATACTTGGTTGGATAGGGGTAATGATTACACCTTCCCTTTGTACCAGAGGGGGAAGATTGTTCATCACCTGATCTATTCTGGTTTTCACGTTGACTACTGCTGCATTTGGATCCGTTCCAGGTTCAAATATTATCTGGATGGTGGCCTCTCCAGCACTTGTTGCATCGGAGATAATGTATTGCATGCCTTGTACACCGTTAATCGCTCTTTCCAAAGGGATTAAGGTTGATTTGACCAGCACATCTGCACTGGATCCGGGATAGGCTATGAAAATATTTACACGTGGAGGGGCTATTTCTGGGAATTGTGAAATAGGCCTTGTCATTATAGCTAATATTCCTAGGAATATGATGGCCAGGGAGATAGCTATCGCTAAAACCGGCCTTTGTATAAACTTGCTAAACATGTCTAAAGTAATTTAAGGGTTAAATTTACTCTGCATGAAGCAGGTTTAAATCTTTCAAAATTTCTTTTTGGTCAAGAAAATCATACTTTATTTCTTGGTTGTTTTTAACTTTTCTTAGGCCTTCAATTAGAATTTTATCATCCTCCTTTAACCCACTACTTACCATGTACAAATGTGGAACTTCGTGAGCTATAGTTATTTCAGTCGTCCTCAAAGTGTTCGAGTCATCCACCACATAGACGTACTTTCTATCTAAAATCTCGAAGGTAGCTTTTTGGGGGATAATCAATGCGTTCTCGAAGGGTACGGGCATTAGAATATTACCTGTTTCACCATGTCTCAATATGCCCTTCTCATTCGGGAATGTAGCCCTGAAGGCAATGTTTCCTGTTTCATTATTAAAGTCCGCTTCAATGGTTTCAATTACTCCTGAGTGACTAAAATTTTTATTATTGGCCATTTTGAATTGCACTTCAGGCATGTTCTCTAAACCTGTAGTGGATGCATAATCTAAGTACTCGGCTTCAGGAACATTAAAATACACCCACATTTTACTATTGTCGGATAAGGTTGACAACAACTCTCCTTCGTCTAAAAGACTTCCCAATCTTACCTGAAAACGTCCCATAATACCGTCGAATGGCGCTCTGATTTCAGTAAATCCCAGGTGTGCTTTTGCTAGATTGAGTTCGGCTGTTGCCTTGGCTAGTTTTGCTCGGGACATGGCCAGTTCGTTGTAAGAGACGATGTTGCTGTCTGCAAGACTCTGTGTATTACTGTATTCTATTTCTGCAAAGTCTGCCTCTGCTGATGCCCTTTGCTTTTCAGCCTCATAGATAAGTGGCATTATCTGGAACATAAGTTGTCCTTTCTTAATGTGTTGCCCCTCATCTACAAATACTTTTTGCAGATAGCCTCTTTCGAGTGCTCTAAGCTCTATGTGTTGTATGGAGTGAACCTGACTTACGTATTCCTGAAAAACTACCGTATCCATTTTGATTGGACTCGTAATTAGGAAGGTGGATTCATGGTGTTCCGCTTCTTTTTTATGCTCGCACGCAGTATTGCCTAGTATTCCTACCAAACAGAGAAGAATTAATATCCTCGTCATAATTAATCTGATTTTTTGTAAAAGTTGAAATAGATTGCCCTTTTGCAAATGAAAATCTGCTTATTTAAAGGGATTGGAATAAATCATAGGTCAAGACCTTAATGAAGTATTCGGGTGAAATGAAAAAAATTAGGCGAGGAAACTCTTCCAGGAATGGTAAAGAATAACGAGTGAAATTTTAGACCTATTATGAATAGATAGGCTCAATTGGGAAAACAAAGTTTTCTCCAGATTGTACCCTGCTTTTGAAAAAAAAGCGGAATTTACATAGAAACTTTCACTGTCTTCATCCAGCGTTTTGTTGGACTCATTTTCACTTTCTTGTTCTTCAGGAGAATCTCCTTCAAATGGAAAATGCAAAAAATAATGAATGTCACTTAGTATGTCATTGGCGGAAAGAAAAGAGACTTGCTGATTTGAGCTTTCTGAAATCTCCTCAGTAGAATTCGCTCCCAAAAAAATTGGGCCAAATAGTAGCATCAAAAAGCAGGATGCCAATGAGGTCCCTATTAGGAAGGGGTTCTGAATAGAATTCTTTATAAAATGTCTCTTACTTTTCATTTAGATCAACAAACCTATAAAAAATTTTTAATTGTTTTAATATTTTGATATTTTTTTTATGGAAAAGATATTTATCGAGTAGAGGAGAAATGCCAAATATTAGGATCTTTTTAGATTTAAAAAACAGTCAAATTCAAAAAAAAATCAGCTTCCACTCCAATTCATTGATAAAAAAAAACAGATATTTTTTTTAGTAAAAAATTTATAATCAGTGATTTATGTATTTTTCAACTGCCTTGCCAGTCAGTTTTGAGCCCCCTTAAATCGTAAATTTTCATATTAATTTTTTAAAAATGCTGCAGCTTGAGATTAAAATTCAAATAAAAATTATTTTAATCTGAAGGTAATTAATTGTCATTTTTTTAAATATTGAGAAAAATACTGATCAATCTATAAGCCTATTATAGGTTAATTACTTTTTAGGAAAAAAAGTATTGATATTTAGAATTTACACTTATCCTAATGATATAGCTATGGGTCTCTAAATCTATAACAATAGGACTAAAATGTTGAGCTCTTATGCGGTATTATTAGTTGGCTTTTTTCAATACTATATTATCAGAAATACCATATTAGGAGTCAACCTATCTGAAAGCCAATTCAGCAAAAGCCTTTATCTCTAGAATTAAGACCACTTAATGGAATTCTATAACCTTCTTTTGGCTTGAAGGAAGTGACTATTCTACATATTGATTGTCCTTGGAAGTAATTAAGCTAATGGCTCCTTTGATAATTTCAACTTTAAGTCGATCAAATTTCCCAATTACCTCACCGTCAAGTTGCAAAATTCGGGCTTGATCAAATTTCAAAGTTGCCATGTCCGTGCTTATAGCGGTAATGTTTTCTTCCATATAAAAGACATCATTGAATTTAGAAAGACCTGCATTGATTAAAAATTGAGCATTTAAATCTTTTACCAAAATTATTTCAAACTTGCCATCCATAGGGTTACCATTAATATTAAGTGGTATTCCAGTTCCATATTTTCTAGAATTACAAATTCCTACCATCACTGCCTTCTCGCTTATTTTTTCATTGTTTGCCTCAACTTCAATTTCAAAAGGATCGATTTTCCTTAACTCATCCAAAAAATATTTTGCATAAGTGGCCATTCCTCTGTTGGAATCCTTTTCATAGGAAGCTACGATCTCTGCATTTATTCCTACATCACCAATATGAAGGGAAAAATGTTTGTCATTGACTTTCAGCATGTCAAGGTTCTTAATCATGGAAGACATGATCAGGTCCTTTAAAGCTTCAACGGGATTTGAATTCACACCCAATTCTACAGCCATACCATTTGCCGAGCCTAGCGGAATAATGCCCATGGGGATTTTTTCCTTCATCAATGCAATAGCCGAAAACAAGGTTGTACCATCACCACCAACAGAGGCTATTCTATCAGGCCCAAATTCTGCAATGACTTTCTGTACTTTTTCTTTATCATTTTTGCCAGTTGTTTTAAAAAAATGATTTACTATTCCATATTTAAGACACAATTCTTTGGCATTTTTGATAAATGGCTCTTTGTCCACATCCCCAGAGATGGGGTTTACTATGAAAAGTAATTTCATGGTTTTTCTGTTAGGTTTTTAGGTTGCTGAACTTTTTTAAAAATATTTCAATTTTCATAAACGATAAACATTGAAATTTATTTTGGTCTCATATTAATTATCGCCTGCTAAAGAGTTGTAACAATTAGGTGAAATTCTAAATAGCGCGGAGGGCCAAACCCTCCCCATTTTTTCCAATAATTGCTAATATTAGTCTTGTTTTTAATTCTACATTTAAACTAGATGCTAAGAGTAATTAATGTGTCTGTCAAGAATCATACCTTGATTTGGGATTGTCAATTTCGCAAGAGCTCACCATTAACCCATTGACGCTAATTAGTTGATCTAGGCGGAATTTATGACCGCTTTCTAACACGATAAATTCTTCGCTATTTTTGGTAAAAAGGTCCAGGATTCTTGTGCGTAAAGTGTTGGTATTTGCGTCTTTGTCGATAAAAATGATTTCAACAATTTCTTTTCTCGTTGACCAATGCTGTAGTCGGTCAAAGAATGAACAATTGATAGGGGTATATTTTTGGAAGGCAGTCATACCTTAGTGGACGATATTGTTTCAGGATAAACGATTATTTGCAGCCTTAAGTTTTCCCGCAGACCTTACTTTATCATTTCTTTTATGGTTTCACCAGCCTTTTCATCCGGATATTCCATTCCCAAAAGATTGAAAATAGTGCTAGCGATCATGGAGGAATGCCACAGTCCTTTCATCTTCATTTCTCCAGTCGCAGGGGTATCAGGTCCTATAGCTGCCATCCATATTTCTTTTGCTTCTGGAATGGATGAGCCATGGCCTGTCCATGATTTATTGTTTGTTCCTCTACCATGATCTGTGGTGATGATCATTGTTGTTTTATCCTTGTACTGAGGCGTACTTTGGATGTAATCCCAAAGCGCTTTTAGGTAGGCATCAAATTGATGGATGGAATATAGGTACTGATCGTATTCATTGTCATGCGCCCAATCATCAGGTTCGCCATAAGCAATATACGTTACTTTAGGAGCATGTTTGAAAATTCCCTCTAAAGCATAATTGTGCGTAAATGCATCTAGCCTAACTCCTCCCCAAGGGCCTCTTATTTCATTTTGAAGGCGGTTGATCATAATTTCTTTATCAGTTAGGTCAGCTCCTTCGGCAAGGTCAAAACCAGCATTCACGAGAACCTTGCTTCGTTCTTCATTAATAATGTAGGGGAAAACATCCCAGCTCCCATAAGCCAATACCTTATTTTTGTATTCTGGCATTTGATTTAAATACTCCAGTAAAGTTACATTTGGATTGTTTGTTTTTGAGTTTGAAGTGATGCGTTCATCATCAGCAAAACCACTTAATACTTCATTGTAACCAGGATAAGAAAATAGCATGGTATTACTGTTCTCTACCAAGTTACCGTAAGTCCTATTGCCATAAAGTTGCCCTTTTGATTTTAATGGTCCCCAAAAGAAAGGCATCAACATTTCTCTTCGCTTGAACTGATCAACATCCCAAAATGCATCCATTAGCTCATGGGTATTCTCGACCATCCCAGTGTCATCTATGAATAAAGAATCGGCACCTTTAAATACCTCCTGCCAACGAAGTCCGTCCACCGTTATAAGAATGATATTTTCGGTTTGGGTTCTTTTTTGTGCCTGGATCTGGGCGGTGTTAAAAACCAATCCAATTAATAGCAGCAGTGATATTTTCTTCATCTTTTGGTCGGGTTTTTTGTATATGGAATGTCCAGAATTTTAGTTTTAATTCACATAAAAGTAACGAATTCTACAAGCTTTACGCTGGAGATTGTCATTAAGACTATCAGGTACTCTTATTTCTAATAGGTGAGGGGCATTTTCTAATTCACTGGCTAAAGTATAATACCATGGCAAATGAAGCTGCTTGCTCCATTTGGTCAATAGGTCTAACTGTTGCCAATTTCCTTTATCAATTCTATAGCTAATCTTGGCAGCATCCTGGCCTGATGCAACTGCAATTCCTACTGTATTGCCTTCGAAACTTAATTTAAGGGATTTAGCTCCTTTGTTACCTATCAAAAAAGGCTCATTTACAAAACCTGGTCTTGTTTTCTCATCGTCACCTGGCTTCCAGTTAGGAGCTATGTGCCAACCTTTAGCCAATTTTGCCTCGGCTATATCAATTAACCTTCCTTTGTCATAGGAAAAAGCATCCATCCTTTCTGCTGTGGAATAGTTGGTTGTTTTATCGGTTAAATTTTGACTTTTTTCATAGCTGTTTTTAAGGAAAGTAATAATAGAATTGCCGTAAATTCCCTGGCCAAACGGTGAAGGATGAAGATCTTTAAAATCATCTTCCCAGGTAAATTCTCCAGCATTGATTCTGTCTGTTACTTCTTTTGCGAGGTTTATGGTTGAGATATTGTAATAGTCTGCCACGTACTGATGGTTTTTGATTACTTCTGGAACTAAACCTTGGTTGTAGGAGGCCATTTTTCCTGGATCAACAAAATGCATTACAACGATATCCATTTGAGGATTTACTTGCCGTGCATGTCTGATGATGCCTTCCAATGCGCGCTTTTGTTCAGTAGAAGTTCTTCCGTTGCCTGAATCGTTTACAGCTGCTTCTATAAACAAAAGATCAATTTTGCCTTTAGCTAAAACATCTTTCTCTAGTCGAAATGCAGATGGAGTACTTCCCATAGAAGGAATACCAGCATTGATAAATACCAAATCAGTGTTTTGAAACCTGTTCTGCAGGTAATTACTTACACTGTCTCTCCAACCAGGGTTGTGAGTGATGGAACCGCCTAAAAAGGCTACACGTCCACTTCCTTTTTGAGAAAAATTGATTAGAGTATTTTTTATTCCCCCATTGGTTTGATGGTATTCTTCGGAACGCAAGGGTAAGGCTTGTTTAGCGTTGTATTTAATAAAATCAGCCACCAATCGGGGCGTTTGAATGGGGAAATGATGACCTTTTAAGCTTTGTTCACCATTTACGGATGTCACTACTGTAGCAATTCCACCAGCCTTAATGTATTTCTGAACAAATGGTAGGGTGTTTTCATCAACAGGTACCACTTGATCCTCAAGTCCTATCATATGAAGTATAGGCACCCGGTGGGCAGGTAGTTTCATTAAGTTGTCAATAGGGTTATTACTATATGCTTTTGCCTCTTCATCATTGGCAAAATTGTAAACTTTTTTAAGCTTGTCCCAATCTTTTGGAGATCCCTCACTTTCCCCAAAGCCTCCTGGCCAACTTTTAAAATCCAATACAGGAGCTTCGGCATAAATGGAGGCAACCTTTTCAGGATTTTCTTTGGCCCAATTGTATATAAAAAGCCCGCCTCTGCTAACTCCCATCAGAGATACCTTATACTGTAGTCTATGCTCAGCAGTTAGAAACCTGTGAAAATCGTTCCACACTTTAACAGCTTCCGGAGCTCCAAATAAATTATCGGTATTGATATACGCAAGGTGAAACCCTTCGGATACCAAAATACTATCTGCCTCAGTATGCCAGTCGGGAAATCGTGCACGCCAAATCCAAGGGTTTCCTTGAAGTGGCTTCTTCGGTAATATTAGCCTGGCTTTTTTGCCTTGAAAACTAAAATCATATCGCTCAAATCCTTTCCATTCAGATACCTCAGTGCTATCAGTAAAATTATTAGAAAGATGTGATTGTGGAAAACCGGGTAAGATTTGAAAATAGAAGCCAATAAAAACCAGGTATAAATAGATTTTCAACATTAATTTGTGGGGTATCATATTTATTTCTAAGACAGTTGTGAACTATTCGTAAGCCCTGATTTCAAAAATTCGGGCATGATCGATTCCTTGGGTAGCCAGAACGGTGATTTTAACAGTATCTATTGCTTCACCATTGAGCGTATGCTTGCGGAGCCTTTGGTAGTTATTTGCTTCTGATATAGTCTCTATTGGTTGATTATTTATAAAAGTATCGATTTGGTAATCTTTTACCGTTTCTGGTTGGGGGCTTCCCCAATGCATCTTTTTAGTATATTCATCGGCAAGACTGAAAGTGAGTACCCTATGGCCCCCAGTATCAAAGATTACCTGTAAGTGACGAATCTTTTTTGAAGTTTCCCAATGTAGTTCAATAGCGGCTGGCAGACCCGTCTTTGGATCACTCATCCATCGATGGGTACCTGGTATAGCTAATTCGGAACGAACGCCCCGTTTACCATGAACACTCCGGTTTTGCCCACTAATGATATTTATGGCTTCTCCCCCTTTTTGTTCTGAGTTGGCTTTAATCCGGGCTGATTTCACCAAATCGTCGCTCTCCTGATTTAATATGCCCGGTATAAACGCATCGTCCTTTAAAAGCTGTTGTTGGATATCACCCAGCAATTCCTTATTGCTTACAATGTCTCCTGGAGCTATCCCCTTTTTTGCGGCCAAAGCTGCAGCTGTTCCTACCGCTTGTCCTACTACTGCACAAGTCGCCATTACCCGTGTTGAAGCAAATGCTACATGACTTGCAGAGATGTTCCTCCCTGCAAACATTAGGTTGGGAATGGTATGACTGATGGTAGTTCTTAATGGTATTTGGTACAACTGAGGTACATCATGATGAATACAAGGCGATTCTTCGATTGCATCTACTCCTGCAGGAGGGTGAATATCAATATGCCATCCGCCATAAGCGATGGCGTCTTCAAAAGTATTGGCTTCTTGAACATCTTTTTGTGTTAAGGTGTATTGGCCTTGAAACCTCCTGCTTTCTCTTTTACCAGGCAGAAATCCACACCATTCTAAGGCCCAATTATCAGCCCCGTGGTCACCTCCGTTTTTTACATGGTCCCAAACACCTAGCAAAATCGCGAGTAATTCATCTCTTATTAGTTCATTGTCTTTAATGGTGTCTAATGTACCGCCCCATTCCAGCCACCAATAGCCATATTCTAACCCCAAATCCATGTCCATGGCTGGAGTAGCATGGGGCCTGAGAATAAGGTCTTCTTCGGTTACTTTACGGGCCCACTTAGGTGCAGTAAAAGGCATAGGTCTCCCATGTTTTTTAGCCTGAAACATGAGAGAGGAGCCTAATCTTAAGTGGTCACTTTTATCTTGAGCCAAACTTTCCCCGAAAGTAGATTTTGACTCTCTACCCTCATAATAAGGGGCCTCAGAACAGGCACCTATAGTGCCATCTCCCGTGCAATCAATAAAAATTTTGGCTTCAATTTCAAATTCATCTTCTGTGGACTCTCTTCTAGCGTATGCCTTTTTAATTGTTTTGCCTTGTAAATCGGTAGCATATACCCTGGTATTAAGCATTAATTCCAGGTTGGGCTCATTTCTGCATTTGTCATACCAAATCAAGTCGAAAACCGAAGGTGAGCGTTGGGGGTTGTTGACGCATGCATCAAGACGAATTTCCTCGATAATGCCAGATTCTCTGGCCTCAACTGATAAATAATCACCTCGCTTACCACTACAATCCGCACCTACAATGTGCATTCGAACTTCACTAGAAGCATTTCCACCTAGGACAGACCTGTCCTGACATAGGATAACTTTGGCGCCAATTCTAGCAGCAGCCAATGCTGCTGGTAAACCTCCGGGACCTCCTCCTGCTATCAAAATATCGCAATTAAGTTGTTTCATCTATAAAGCTAATTTCTATTACCAAATCAAAGATAGTTTTTATGATGGCTTCTAAATAAATTCTATGGAGAAAACCGCTGTACTTGTGAGCGAAAAGCCTCTATTAATATAAAACTTGCTCAAATTCATCTTTTTTACTGCTGTAATTATTCAAACTATCCTGCCACCAACAAGGAGTTTATAAGAATTATTCTAGGTTAGCCTTTGTCATTTCAAAATATCAAGGCAGTAAAACTCTAATTGAAATTAATAATTTTTCTTTACTTATAATCGTGTTTTTAAATAATGGTACATGATTTGTGCTAATTAAAAAGAGAATTATTAAAGTGAGATTAGGACGGGGCTACTTAATGAAAACAATAGTTGCATTAAAGAGAGGCCTTCGTCGGTTAAAAATAATTGATTTTTCTTAGCTAATAATTTACCGTTTCAATACAGAAACTAAATAATGGAGTTTAAAAGTAAAAGAATATGAAAAGAGGGCTGTTTTTGTTTTTAATAATAACTGTTTTAGGCTGTCAAGATAGGAAATTGACTGATACTGAAAAAGAAGAGTATGCAGATGATGGAAGCGTTACGGTTGAAACTGCTATTGGCGACCTTGTGCTGGAGGCTCCTTTCAAATCGGAATCGGTTACCAATCAAAGTAAAATAGTTGACTGGCCTGAAAATGCGACACCTAAAGCCCCAGAAGGTTTTGTTGTTACCAGATTTGCAGAAAATCTAGACCATCCACGATGGACCTATGTCGCGCCCAATAAGGATATTTTTGTAGCTGAATCTAATACTAAGAACAGCGCCAATAGAATTACACTTTTACGAGACAATGATGGGGATGGAAATATCGACGAACAACATGTGTTTCTAGATAACCTTAACCAAAATTTTGGAATGTTGGTACTTGAGGGCTTTTTTTATGTCGCAAATACGGATGGCCTATATCGCTATCCTTATAAAGAAGGAGACACAAAATTAACTACAGAAGGGGAGAAGATTGTTACACTTTCCGCAAGCGGATACAACAATCATTGGACAAGGAATATTATAGCCAGTAAGGAAAAAGATAAAATATTTATTTCTGTAGGTTCTGCGAGTAATGCAGGCGAACAAGGAATGGAGAAAGAAGAGAGAAGAGCCAATATCTTGCAAATTAATCCAGATGGATCAGAAGAAATCATTTATGCAAACGGGCTAAGAAACCCAGTTGGGATGGATTTCAATCCTGTTACAGGAGAACTATGGACTGCAGTCAATGAGCGTGACAAGTTAGGTGACAATTTGGTACCAGATTATATTACAAGTGTCAAAAAAGGTGGTTGGTATGGTTGGCCCTATAGTTATTACGGGCAGGTAAAAGATCCTCGATGGGAGGACGATCCCCATGAAGATATGGTGGCTAAGGCCATTATTCCTGACGTACCAGTTGGAAGCCATACAGCATCATTAGGCCTTGTTTTTTATAAGGATGATAAATTTCCTGAAAAATATAAGAACGGGGTATTTGTAGGTCAGCATGGTTCTTGGAACCGAGCTAATTTGTCAGGATACAAAGTACTTTTTATTCCTTTTGACAACGGTAAACCAACAAAGGCCGAAGATTTTCTTACAGGATTTATTGCAAACGAAGAGAAAAGCGAAGTTTTTGGAAGGCCCGTATGTGTGGCTGTCGCACCAGATGGCTCGTTGTTAGTAAATGATGATGATGGAGGGATTATTTGGAAAGTCTCGCCTAAATCAATTGAGAGTGCAGAGTAATTATTTATTACATAAATAATATTCTGAAATTGTATTGAATCAAGATTAAAATTTATTGAGACAATTGAACTGGATCACATTTGATAATTTTGTACCATAGGTATAAAAGAACCTTGCTTAGTTTTTATTAACCCTAAAACATTCACTATGCTACGTTGGACAATTATTTTCATTATTATAGCAGTTATTGCGGCGATATTTGGTTTTGGCGGTGTCGCCGAAGGAGCTGCTTCTATTGCGAAAGTAATATTCTTTATTTTCGTTGTTTTATTCCTCATCTCCTTAATCTTCGGACGAAAAGGTTTTTAGGCATTACAAATCAGATTTTGCATTTAAATAAATCGAATACAATTATAAATTAAAGTTAGAACTTATGAAACGTTATATTAATATTTTACTTATTGCATTGATGACAACTTCATTCCTGTCTTTAACAAGTTGCAGGGAGAAAAAAGAGACTACAGGCGATAAAATAGAGGAGGCAGTTGAAGATACTGGTGATGCTATTGAAGAAGGCGCTGAAGAAGTGGAAGATGAAATTGATGACGCTACTGATGACAATTAGTAGTTAGATTTTAAATTATTGAATTCCAAAGGCGGATTTTTCTTAATAGAAAAATCCGCCTTTTTTTGTCTTATTTGTATTTATTTTAACTAAATTAATCAGTAGTTTAAGCTTTGAGGATTAACTAGTTATTTTGCATAGTATCGAAAATAACTATAAGTTTCATGGTTTCAGCTGATTGACTGGGAAATACTGCAATGTTCAGATTTTCTTTAAATATGACGAATTTAATACAAAATTTGTGATTATATTGCCTCAATTCCAGACAAGAAACTTTAATTGAGTCATTTTTAATGAAAATTTATCTGAGATATAATTTCAAGTTAATTTGTGAAAAGGTAGTGCGTGAGCAATTGGAAAAGCTTCAAATTCCCTATTCATCAGCAGATTTGGGAGAAATAAATACCTTAGGAGCATTATCCCTTGAGACCAAAGAAACCCTTTTTAAGGCATTGAAAGGGTATGGAATTACAGTTTCAGAAGACCAAAAACAATCCCTTGTAGACCGTATTAAAAATACCATTGATGAAATGTTGAACGATGAAGATGCTCGGATCATAAAGGTTTCTAGCTATTTGTCAGATAAGCTCAATTACACTTACTCCTATCTGTCTTCAGTATTTTCAGAAAACACCTATTCATCTATTGAAAACTATGTAATTTTAAGAAAAGTAGATCTTGTAAAAGAATTATTGTGTGACGAAGATTTGACCCTAACTGAAATTGCCTATAAGTTGAGTTATAGTAGTGTTTCTCATTTGTCAGGGCAATTTAAAAAAACTACAGGGTTAACCCCAAGTAGTTTCCAGCGCATTATGCGTCGGAAGAAAACCCAAACACTTCAAAGTTCTAAGCCTTAATTTCTATAAATGCAAACTAACTTCCTACGTGTAGCTCTTGCTGATGATGATGAAGATGATAGATTGCTTTTCGATGAAGCGATTAAACAGCTATCTATTAAAACCGAACTAATGCTTTTTAAGGACGGTCAAGAACTAATGGACTATCTTACGCTTTCTGGTACTCTACACCCAAATCTAATTTTTCTAGATTTAAATATGCCCGCTAAAAATGGTATGCAATGTTTACAAGAGATTCGCGAAAATACCGCATTGAAAGACCTTGCAATTGCCATATATTCTACGTCTTCTTCAGAACAGGACATTGAAGAAACTTTCGTTAATGGGGCCAATATTTATATTAATAAACCTACTAGTTTTAGTAAACTTAAAGAAGTGATTGAACGCGTACTACATTTGAATTGGCAGTACCACACCTCTAATATGAATCGAAATACATTTTTGTTTCGGTTTTAACAGTATTTCCCACCTATTTACTTGTCAGGCTCAAGTTTAAAGCGTTATTAGTAACATTTTAGCCTGTTGATTTGATAAATGGCTCTCTTTTAACCCACTTTAAATGGTGTTAGTAAACCGGTATCGTGTTGATATTTAGTTTTTTATGCCCAAAATTCTATTGAGATATAGCAGTTTTGGATTTTAGTTTTTTAGATAGAAAAAGTAATCTAAAAAATAATTTTTTATATAATTTCTACATAGAACATGGAATTTTGCAATCTAAACCCAAAGTTCTGTAACTTAATTGGTGCCACCTTTAAGATATTTGTTAAACGATTTGAGTTATCAGTCAATTTTACTATTTGTGATTAAATGTACTGATACAAAATTAGGCTTTTATTGGTCCAATAGAGATTGTTTAATGAGATTTTGCCACTCAGTCTATGTTTTAATTGCAAAACCAATTTAACTGAGTTGAGACTCAAAACTTAATATTTAACCCTACTACTAACTATATGACAACCATATCCCTTTCTTCCACAGCCATTAAAAACATGTTTGATCAATTACAACAAAGTTTTAGTGGTAACCTAAGTGTTAAAGTAAAAGAACACATCCTGGATATAGACAATGAATTTGGTCGTGGCAGGATTAGAGGCATTACCTTTAAAAGTGGTATTTCATTATTAGAGTTTGACGTAAAGTTTTCACAAGATTTTACTTTACGTGCAGGAACAGCTGAAAATCCTCCTATTTGTTTTGCATATTGTTTGCGAGGGAAAGTTGCCCATAGCTTTGGTAACCAAAGTACAAAAAAGGTACTTGAAAATTTTCAGACGGGTATTTTAACAAATAAAGCCTTTGAAGAAAATGTGCTACATTTTACTAAGGGTGAACACATTAAAATTTCTCTGATTGTGGTAAAAACTACTTCAAATCAGCATATACTACGAAAACACAATTTAAATTATAGAATTCAGAAGTCTTTTTTAAGAGGGGAAGAATCTAAAAATTCAATATATATTGGATCCTATAATTTGAAAATAGCTGACAAAATTCAGCAACTTGAAGCCATACAGCAACGTGGAATTGTTAGAAGTTTAATGATCGAAGGATTGGTTCATTTAATTCTTGCTTATGAAATTCAGCAACATACTGACGACTTGAAGAATAAGGAAATGAATAAGGGGAATTTAACTCAGAGGGAATTAGGAGCTGTGAGAGAAGTTTCAAAAACGATTCAAAACTTCCCTGAAACGCAGCATTCAATTTCAGAGTTAAGCCATCAATCTGGATTGTCTCCAGGAAAATTGCAAGAAGGATTTAAATTAATGCATGGCACTACTGTCAGCGACTACATCAGAGCATTACGGGTTGAAAAAGCTGAAGAGTTAATAAAAACTTCAGATCTTAATATATCACAGGTGGTATATAGTGTGGGCTTTACCAGTAGGAGCTATTTCTCCAAGATCTTTAAGCAAAAATACAATTGTAGTCCGAAAGAATATAAAGAAAAACAACAGTTGATGAGTTTATCAGCCTAGAATAATATTAAAATCAAACCAACTATTTTAATTACGAACAACCAAATTAAGGCCGTCTAAATCAGACGGCTTTTTTGACCCTATAACAATAATTTATGAACAAGTTTTCCAATAGGGCTTCTCTTTAAGAGATACTAAGAGTTAATTGGGAGTTAAACGTTTGTAGGTTGATCTACCTGATTTGTTTACTGGTCATTAGGTTACCATTGGGGTTATAAGCATATCAAAATGAAATCAACTAAGACATATCCTGAGTATACTGATTTAAGCGTAAAAATTAACATTAAAATTTTTCAACAATTATTAGCCGATGAATTGGTTTTGTATGCGAAAACATTAGGAGCCTCATCTAGAGTCATCATCGAAAAAGAGGACCATGTTAATTTTTTTCATGCTAAAATCAAAATGATAGAAAAAGCACTTTATATCATTAATAATCAGATAAGAAAACTAAATTTTAATTCTCAAGGTACTCTTAAAAACAGGTTGCAAAATGCAAACCTAAATGAGTTTGATACCAACTCATCTGACTCAGAATATTATATAAGGAATTTGCTAGATGATCACCAATTGATTATAGAATCCATACGTAAATATTTGAAAGATGATTTTATCTATCTTAATTCTAATGATTCTCTAAATTTAATAGCAGAAGTGCTTCAACTTCATATTGAAATGACTTGGTTATTAAGGGACATTTTGATTAAAATTAACTATTCCTAATATTTTATAATTTTTTACTTAAATATTAATAAAATTTAACTCTCTTATTTTGACTTTAAACCACAAAATTTTAAGTCGCTACCATAGGAATATTATTTTTTCATTTAAAAACTTCTTGATTGATCTTCATCAGTAAAAGTTTCAAAATCGGATTAGTACGCATATTAACTTTTAAATTTTTTTTTTATTTTGCAGTGTCACTCACTCACATCCTTCTGCGAGACCAATTAGCAGTGTTGCAATCTAGGTTCTCATAGTTACTGAAAGTCATTGGTTTAACACAAACGGAACTATTCTTATATAAATTATGGAAGGTTCATGATTTACTTTGGTCTTATTTTTGAAGATATTTCTTCATCCAAAGTGAAAATAAATTTAAATTTACACCCATTTGATTCCTCGATTAAGAATTTCTTTGGATTAAATTATTTGCCATGACCAATTTAAAAAATAATCTCAATGAGAATTTGCTCATTTTAGCTGATGATGATTCGGATGATTGTGAGCTCTTTCAAGATGCTATTACCACCATAAATGTTAATGTGAGAACGATTATATTTAATGGTGGAATTCAACTTATGAATTACCTTAATGATGAAAATGCGGAGTTGCCTGATATTTTGTTTTTAGATCTTAACATGCCGATAATGAATGGCTTTGAATGCTTGGAAGAAATTCGAAAAAATATCAGGTTGAAGGATATTTGTATCATAATTTTTTCAACCTCATTTAATCCTTCAGATGTAGATAAATCTTATGCTCTCGGAGCAAATGGCTACATTCAAAAGCCTTACAGTCAATCAGAAATGAAAAATATTCTTAAAAGTACTTTGGATACGGACTGGAATGATCCGTGTTCAGCATTGGATAATCATAATTTTGTAATTCAAGCATAAAATAATATCCAGTTATATCAAAGGCTTTAGTTGTATTTAGATCATTTAAATAAAAGTGTCCAACCGACCAACAATGTGGGAGGTTAGGACACATTTAGAAGATTTTAACCAATCTATTCAATATTTCTGGTTAGAATTAAAGCCGCATATTCAGCAATTGTAAATGTTAATTTGTGTGGTTGATTGTCATAATTGTCATCAATTGATACTGTTAATTCAGTATTTGCTGTATAAAAAGCATCTTCATCATATCCTGAAAAACTACTGTTAAAAATTGTTTTCCAAGAACCTGCCAATGGAGCCCCTATATCATAATTTTCGAATCTTTGATTTGAAAAATTTAACACAACCAAAACTGGATTATCAAGGTATTCATCATGAAATCTAAGGTAGGCAAGAACATTGTCTTCCTGATTAAAATGAATGATTTGTATACCTTGGCCTTGAAGCCCTAGAAGACTTTTTTCATGACTCAATCTCAATTGAATCAGGTCTTGGTACAATTTTGAAATTCCTCCAAAATGATTTGCCTTCTCCCAGTCAAGCCCTTGATTATCATCAAAAAAACCATCTTCTAGAAATTCCTGCCCTTGAAATATCATGGGAATTCCTGGCGAAGTGAAAATCAGTGTTGCACCGAGTACGGACCGTTTTTTAGCAAATTCGCCATCAGCCTGCCCAGGTTGAATTTCTTCGGGTATTCGGGAACTTCCGTTGGCTACTTCATCATGTGATTCTGTATAAATAATTCTTTCAAATACATCGTAATTATATTTAAAAGTCAATGCATTTACCACCTCTTGCAAATTCCGGGAATTATCTTCTTGATGGACCAGGATATTCTTTACTTTGTGTACGAAATGAGAATCCCATTGTGCATTGAAATTTAGTCCATCATAGCGTTGGTCTTGGGTAACTATGGTGTCTGCATTAAGGTCTTCGGCAATAAGTATTTTTTCTGGATATTTGGCCTTTATTTCCCCATTAATATCTTGAATCATTTTTTTACCTTCGAAAATTTCATTCCTTTCGTATCCTGTTCCTCCTTCTACAAAACGAATATAGGAAGTAGCATCCCACCTTAAACCATCGCAATGGTAATCCTCCAGCCACATTAAAGCATTGTCTCTAATGAACTGACGAACTTCAGGCCTTCCATAGTCTGGCCTGGAATGCCCCCAAGGAGTTTCTGCCCGATAATCATTGTAGAAATAAATACCCCCATTATCATTCTCACTCCATCCATCGAATTGCCATAGGTCCGAATCGGTAGAGCCAAAATGGTTGTACACAACATCCATAAATACTGCAATACCATTTTTATGCGCTGCATTTACAAAGGATGCAAAATCCTCGGGGCTTCCATAGTCCGTTTCGATGGCGAAAGGTGAAGAAGGATTATAACCCCAGGAAATTCCTCCAGAAAATTCTGCTATTGGCATGATTTCAATTGCATTGATCCCAAGATTTTTTAGGTAACCCAACTTTTCAATAGCACTTTTAAATGTTCCTATGCTTGCTTCCCCTGAATTGATTTTTTGATGAAAAGTACCGATATGCATTTCATAGATAACCAATTGATTTAAACTTGGTATTTTAAAATTCTCGTCATCCCAATTAAATGCTCTCTTTGCAATTACTGAATTTCCATTGCTATGGGTCATCTGCCGTGCGTAAGGATCATTTCTTAGCAAACTGTTGCCATTTGATTTTAAGGCAAACTTGTATTCTGCACCCACATTGGCTGATGGAATATGAATGGCCCAGTATCCATTGTGTTCCGAATTCATAGGATTCTCCATCTCATCCCAATTATTGAAATCACCTACTACCGATACATTTTCTGCATTCGGGGCCCATACACGGAATGTTGTTCCTTCATTTGAAGAGGATACTGCGCCCATCCCGTCTAGCAAAGTCTCCTTTTTATTTATTGTAGCTTCCATTTTTTTTCTGATTAACTACGTAAAATAAAGCCTAATTTCAACAATAATTGGCTTCTAAAAAGTTAATTATTACCCCTAAAATATTAAAATAAACGAAATATTTAGCATCCATTTTTTACTTTTTAAGAGCAATGATTATTGGAATTTAAATATAAATTTGATTTTAAAAATCATTTTGTTTAGGGATATGAAAAACAACATTAAAAGACTTGAAAATCAGACCTGTATTGTTACTGGCTCAAGTGCTGGAATAGGTAGTGCTATTGCAAAATCACTGGGATGTGGAGGGGCTAATGTAGTGGTTAACTATAGGGAAAGCAAAGCGGAAGCTGAGGAGGTGGCCCATTGGATCGACAATAATGCTGAATGTGGAGAGGCACTCGTTCTAAAAGGCGATGTAAGCAAGGAAGAGGACGTAAAAAACTTGTTTAAAAAGACAATAGACCATTTTGGAACAGTGGATGTTTTGGTAGCGAATGCTGGCGTTCAAATCGATCATAAATTGCATGAGATGCCACTAGAGGCCTGGAAGAAGGTCATTGATGTTAATTTAACAGGACAATTTTTATGTGCAAAGGAAGCCATTATTGAATTTTTAAGAAGAGGTATGCGTCCTGATGTATCAAAATCCCTAGGTAAAATCATTCATATAAGTTCAGTACATGAAGAAATTCCATGGGCGGGTCACTCAAACTATGCCGCTTCAAAAGGAGGGGTTTTATTATTAATGGAAAGCATTTGTCAAGAATATGCATCTTCTAAAATCAGGTGCAACAGTATTGCCCCGGGGGCTATTAAAACCGAAATCAACAAGGAGGTCTGGAGTTCGAAAGAAGGGATGGAGCAGCTTCTAAAGCTAATTCCCTACAAACGGATAGGGGTGCCGGATGATATCGGTAAAGTGGCAAGCTGGCTGGCCTCTGATGAATCCGAATATATAAATGGTACATCGATTTTTGTCGACGGCGGCATGACCTGTTATCCTGGTTTTTCCGCTAATGGGTAAGCATTGAATAGGTATTGTTCAGCAGAATGATGATCTCTAAAATGCTGATAATCATAAATATGGTTGGATTTGAATGCTCAATCATATGTCACATGGTATTTAAAGATGCCGAATATTTTAGGGGACCATAACCTCTAGGGTGTATATTGGGGAAAATGCATAACTCCTTAAAAATAAGTGCTATTAAGTATTCCAATGGAAAAATTTTTAGAGTTAATTTCTAATTTAATAGTAGCATTCTGAAGGGTATATCTGCTTTATATTTAGGGTAAATAAAAATTAAATTATGAGCAAAGAAAACTTATTTAATGAAGAAGCAATAGCCAAATTAAAAGAATTGGCTGAAGACATAGATTTTGTAATGATGGGCACAAAGCTTAGCTCTTTGCCTCCACATTTAATTCCAATGAGTACTAAAGATGTTGATGGGGATGGATGTGTCTGGTTTTTAAGTAGTAGTGAAAGCGAGCACAATCAAAATATTAATAAAGACCATAATGTTCAACTGATTTACTCCAAGCCGGATAATATGAGCTTTTTGACAGTATTTGGTCAGGCGGTAATTTATAGAGATAAGTCAGTTTTGGAAAGGTATTATAAAAGTGCGGACGACGCTTGGTTTGATGGAGTCGATGATCCTAATCTGACAGCTATCAAAGTAATCCCTAAAGAAGCTCAGTATTGGGATACCGAAAATGGAAAGTTCATCAGTCTATTGAAGATGGGGATGGGTGCCATTACTGGTGATGAACCAGATTTAGGAGAGCATGGTGATTTGAACATCCCTTTGAGTAATTAACAAAGTAACAGATAAATTTAAAATGGAGCCAATCCGAATATTCATTGCCGATGATGATAGAGATGATAGGGAGATATTCTTGGAAGGTTTGGAAAAATTGCCGATGAATAAATTAGTGAGTCAATTTGACAATGGCGTTGAATTAATGAAGGGACTTTATGCTAATAATCCATTGCCTGATGCCATCTATCTTGATTTGTATATGCCACTCCAAAATGGATTCGAATGTCTTACCGATATTCGAGAAGTTCCGGAATTTTCTGAGATAAAAATTATAATCTATTCAACTACCTATAATAACAGTATAGTTGATTTATTGAAGGAAAACGGGGCAAACCAATACATACAAAAACCTATTTCTTTCAGTCATTTGAAAACATTACTGAATAAATCAGTGAAATCCATAATGGATACTAAATCTGATCCAAGTATTCAGGATCAATTCGTTGTAATGCTGTAATAGTCACTTTTTCCATTGGTAAATCGATACATTTGAAACAAAAAATAATTGGCTTAAGTTTGTTAGGAATAGTTACAATGATCTATTTTTTAGGTTTTTAAGTACCTATAAACTAGCCTTCTTTTTATTGAGGAAGTTTGAGTTTTTACAATACTGGACCAAGACATATTTGTAGTTTTTTCGAAGTATTTTTTGGTCTGGTTAGAAACTTTTTCCGTAATTATTGATTAGGTATATGTGTAATTGGTAATCAAGTTTGTCGATTATATCTTATGGAATTTCAAATTCTGACCAACGATTTGTGGCATTTATTATATATTAGCCAATGGTTTTTTGCTTTGGAATTTGTCAGAAGTAATTGATGAATTATTAATGTCAGTAATATATATGAAGGACGATTTTAGAAAGGATCATTCACCACCAAAATTTTTGAGAAATGGAGGAGAGATGGGTAGGATTATTGGTGAAAAGGATTGGACAAATCACCCTTTAGGGATTCCTGAAAAATGGCCTTTGGCTTTAAGGATGTCTGTGAGCAGTATGCTCAAAAATGCTTTTCCTAATTTTATACTTTGGGGAGAAGAGCATTATTGTCTTTACAATGATGCCTATAGGCCTAGCCTTGGTAAAGAAGGAAAGCATCCGTTTATAGTAGGTCAAAAATTTGAAGAGGCATTTCCTGAACTTATTGAAACTTTATATAAAGAAGTAGATAGTGTTTGGAAGACTGGTGTAGCAACCTGGCATGAAAATCAATTGGTTTCCATTTATCGCAATGGGAAAATGGAAGATGTATATTGGACCTTTAGTTATAGTGTTCTGATTGGGGATAAGGAAGAAACAGAAGGGATTTTAATTACCTGCATTGAGACAACGGATGCAGTATTGAACCTCAAAAAATTGCAAGAGAGTGAAAATCAATTGGTTTTTGCAATCGATGCGGCTGAGTTGGGCACCTGGGATTATAATCCGGCTATTGATTTTTTTAAAGGGAATGACCGATTAATAGATTGGTTGGGTATCCCAAAAGGAACAACTGTTTCCCTGAAGATTGCTTTCGAGGCAATTGTTCCAGAAGATAAAGCTCGAGTAATGGATAACATCCAAAAAGCATTTGTAGGACATAAAGCTAGTAGATTTTCCGATACATTTTCTATTAAGAATCATAGAACTAACGAGATCAAAATAGTGCGCGCATTAGGAAGAGCACATTTCAATCATGACAAAGAATTTTATCGCTTCAATGGCACCTTGCAAGATGTATCCGAGCAGGTTCGATATGAACAGAAATTAAAGCTTGCAAATGCACAGATAAAAAAGGAGGAACAGCGTTTTAGAGACATAGTATTCAAAGCACCTGTTGGTATAGCTATTTTCAAAGGAAAGGCCCTAGTGACCGAGATGGCAAATAGTACAATGTTAAACTTTGTGGACAAGAATGTTGAGAATTTTGTTGGCGAACCTTTATTTGAAACATTGCCTGAAGTTAGGGATACTGTAGCCCATTTTTTTGAAGAAGTATATAATAAACAAGAGGCAGTTCGCGGTACAGAGGTTAAAATCAATATTAAAAGAAACGGAGGGATAAGAGATACCTATTTCAATTTCATCATTCACCCAATCACTTTTAGTAGAGGAGAAGTGACTGAATTGATGTTGGTAACCAATGAGGTGACTGATTACGTAAAGTCAAAGTTTGTTTTGGCAGAAAACGAAAGTCAGTTTCGAAACCATATGCTTCATTCCCCTATAGCAATGACAATCCTGAGGGGAAGAGATTTGAAAATAGAAATGGCCAATAAGCGTATGCTAAACCATTTGTGGAGAAGGAGTTGGGAAGAGGTTGAAGGAAAAAAATTAGCTGAGGTATTTCCAGAATTAAATGGACAAAAATACCTAGGTGAACTTCATCAGGTTTTAACTACAGGTCTGGCAATTAAAGACAAGGCTTCTAAGGTGATTATCAATTCTGAAGGAAGAGACAATACATTCTATCTGGACTATCACTATTTGCCTCTTCCTGATGTGGACCACTCAATTACTGGAGTAATTGTTACAGCTACTGATGTTACAGACGTGGTTTTGTCGAGGAATAGACTAGAAAATTTTACAAAAGAATTGGAAAGTCAGGTCGATTTGAGAACTGAGCAATTATTGGATTCAAATGAAAAATTGCAGGAATCCATAGCTAAACTTGAAAATGCAAATGAGGGCTTACAGTCATTTGCTTATGTATCTAGCCATGATCTACAGGAGCCTTTACGGAAGATTCAGATGTATACATCTGTATTAATGGAGAATGAGCAAGGAAGGTTTTCAGAAACAGGGAAAAAATACTTTGAAAAAATCACAAATTCAGCGAGCAGAATGCGGAAACTTATTGATGATTTACTGGCTTTTTCCAGATCAAATGATGACATAAATAAATATGAGGAAATAGACCTAAATGATATCTTGGAGCAGGTGCTGGAGGATAGTAACAATACTATTGAGCAATCAAATGCTAAAATAAAAGTTGAAAAGCTTCCCAAAATAGAAGCCATTGTATTCCAAGTGCATCAGATCTTTACTAATTTAATAAGCAATGCCATTAAATTTGCAAAGCATGGTGTGCAACCTGAAATTATTATAAGCGCTTCTGAAGTTTCAGCAAATCAATTACAAATCTTAAGGTTGAATTCAAGTAAAAAGTACATTGCCATATCCATTACTGACAATGGCATTGGGTTGCCTAAAGGTATGGAAGGGAAAATATTTGAAGTATTCCAAAGGCTTCATGGAAAGCAAGAATATGAAGGTACCGGAATTGGCTTGGCCATAGTTAAAAAAAATATCAATAACCTTGGCGGGGCAATTAAGGCAGAAAGCGTTGAGGGGAAAGGAACAACTTTTACAATGTTTTTACCTGTAAATCATTCCTAATTTCTCGCTTATAACTTTTTGAACTATACAAGTATAAGTGAAGTAATCGCAACCCTCTTTTAAGAAATGTTTGATGATTACCTTTTATTTTAAACCTAGATAGTGCAATAGGATCCGTGAAGCCTGTCCTGTTTGTACGGGGAGGGTTTTAATCCTAAGAAAATCAGGCTATTTGGAATTTTTAGCATAGCATCGCTATGGTGAGATTGTAAAAAGGAGCGAAATGGCTGATTTTGTCCGTAGTGACGGATCAGCACGAATTAGAAAGTCTATTGCCTATTTTGGGTTAAAGGATACTAAGCATTGTTTTTTTTAAACTACAAAAGTATTTTTTCAAGTTAAGGTGAAGCGATTTTTACCCATAAATTGTTCAATATTGAACTTATAACTTAATAAATTATGGAAACAACAGATAAAAAACTCAGAGCCCAACTCGCCGAAATTTTAGAAAAGAATAAAGATGCGGAGAAAGGATATGAAACGGCTGCCGTAAATACGCAACATCCAGGTTTAAGAAATTTTTTTCTAAAGAGGTCGAATGAACGTAGGGATTTTAATTTAAGGTTAAAGCGAGAATTGGAGGCCAATTTTGATGAAATGACCACTGAGGGTAGTTTTACCGGGTCAATTCATCGTGCTTGGATGGATACAAAATCATTTTTTGCAGGTAACAATGATGCTGCCATGTTAGAGGAAGCTATTCGTGGGGATCAGGCAGCACTTGAAGAATATGAGGAACTATTGGGCGTGCAGCACCTGCCAATTATGCTAGATCAAATAATCCAAAATCACGCAATAAAAATTCGAACTGATCTAGAGCAGATCAAAACTTTGGAAGATTTAATAGAATAGAAAATAACTAAAATAAGGGTTTGTAGAAATAAAGTTGAAATAGTCTTCTTTCTACCCGGAATATGTAATAGGATTCTAAAAGCCTGTCTCGTGTAGAGGGGAAGTGATGTAATCGTAAGTTAATCAGGCTTTTTGGAGGTTTAGCATAGCATTACTATGGTGAAATTGAAAAAAGTAACGAATTGGCTGGTTTTGTCCGTAGCGCCGGATCAGTAATAAATAGATTGTCTATTGCCTATTTCGGGGTTTAAACAGGCCACAAAAATAAAGTCAAACAAGCCCTTAGGTTTCCTTAAGGATTTGTTTGACTACCCTTTTATTATTCCATTATGGGGTTAAAATGGATATCATCCTCCCAATTCTGAATTTCGTTCTGAACTTGTTTCTTGGTTCTTTTGGTACGATTGGCAATACGTTCAGTCATAGCATCAAATTCCCCATTTTTGTAGGTTATGTCCTCTTCTGTAAGTACAGGGTATCTCTTGCTATAGGTAAATCTAATGTCTCGCCATCTGTTTTCAAGTTGTTGAATAATCTGATGGTTTTCTAAGTTTTCGGTGTTTTTATCCTTCTCCATTGTTTTTGATACTAAGGGTTTAATTTATCTAAATATAAACCCCTTTAACCTAGTTCTTTAATTCAATAAAATTTATTATTACTAAATTAAATATTTTATTTAATCCCTGTTAACATCCTTCATTAACCATAAATCGAGTGCATGATTTGAATCGGTATGTAGTACTGATATATCACCCGTAGTTTCAAATACAACAGCTTTAACTTGGGACAATTGGATAACATTTGCCTCCCTTAATTTTGAGCGGAGGTCACTTTCAGAAACCCTGGCCTTTCTAAGATTATTATCCAGAATTTTTTCTCCATCCATGAGTAATAATGGTGTATTGTCCACAATTTTCTCTACCATTTTATTTCTTCTGGCTAAAGCGATTGAAATCTGTAAAAGGTAAACGATAGCCAGGCCAAACATCCCTTCTATCAAATTTACCGTTGAAGACATAATGGTAGTTGCAATAATGGATCCTACTGCTACTGTCATTGCAAAATCGAAACTCGACATTTTTGAAAAGCTTCGCTTTCCACTAAGTCTAGTTAGCATAATCACAGTAATATAAATTCCTAAGGCAGTAATGGCCATTAAGGCTATGGACGTCCAAGTGGTTTTAAACAAGCTTTCCATATAGGATTTATTTTAGAAGAAAAATTCTTTTACCTATCAAAGTGGAAGGTTTCTAAATGGGGTGAATTCACTGGAAATCCAATCTCCAAATTATTTAGCTTACGATGATTCGGTTGAAGATACGCATAGTGCATGACATACAATTTCTTTTGCTTATGGATTAAGCTTGTTTGAAATTTGAAAACAGTGATCCGATCACCATTCCTACGAACACAAAACACAATACTTTGGCAATGTCTGCGGCACCTTCAGCCAAGCCTCCGAAGCCATACATGGCGGCAAGTATTGCTAATAGTACGAATATGATTGTCCACTTAAGCATATTAAATTAGTTTGTTGTTATTTTTGACTAAGATACTTTGTTGATAATCTTTGTAAGAACTCAATAAAATATTTGTTTGCCTTATTCAATAAGAAGGGAACGCAAGTATTAAATTGTGGGTTGAGATTAAAATTACTTTTACCAATAAGCCTTGAATAATAGGTGAACAGTAGTAATTCCGATAAAAAAATTATTTATACTTACTTTACAACATTTAAATACGAATATTATATGGCTTCAGGTTTTTTTGCATTACTAGACGACATTGCTACACTTATGGATGATGTTGCAACCATGAGTAAGGTAGCAGCAAAGAAAACCGCGGGTATATTGGGAGATGACTTGGCAGTAAATGCGGAGAAATCTTCAGGTTTTACAGCTTCACGTGAAATTCCAGTACTATGGGCCATCACTAAAGGTTCTTTTTTTAATAAATTAATGATCCTACCAGCAGCTTTTTTACTGAGCGCATTCCTGCCAAAGGTTATTACAATTGTATTATTGCTTGGAGGGTTTTATCTCGCTTATGAAGGGGCAGAAAAGGTATTTGAATTTTTAGGAGGCCACAAACATCATAAAAGTGAAATCCCTAATAAAAATTTAACCGAAGCCGAAATTTTAGCGACTGAAAAGGACAAGATAAAATCAGCAGTTATTACAGACTTTATTTTATCGGTTGAAATTATAATTATTGCGTTAGGAACAGTCATTCAAGAGCAAATTTGGATTCAAATTCCTGTAGTTACCATAATTGCGCTTATTGCTACCGTTGGTGTTTATGGAATTGTAGCAGTGATTATAAGGATGGATGATTTTGGTTTAAAATTGATTGCGTACAATGAAGAAGATAACAGCGTATCTGATTTTTTCGGTCAGCTGTTGGTTAAAGCTCTACCGATTGTTATTAGGAGTTTGTCAGTGATCGGGACGATTGCCCTACTATTGGTAGCTGGTGGTATCTTTGCGCACAATGTTGAATTCTTTCATCACTTGATTCCAACATGGCCTTCACTCATTAAAGAGTTTTTGATAGGATTGGCAGTGGGGGCGATTACATTGCCATTGGTATTTGCAGCAAAAAAAATAATAAGTCTATTCAAAAAATAACCACGAGTGCTTTTGTCCGCTTCAGGGATGTTTTCACCATAGATTCATAATTCTATTCTGAAATTGGATTGGTATTTAACTTATCTACGCATCGAATGGAAATAATTTTTTAAACTTAGTTTTAATCCTAACAGGTAAACCCTTGTTAAAACTTATTTAGAGGAGCCTTTTTCGATTATTTTCAAGGCTAGCCTCTCACTTGCAGAAAGCTTATAGGCACTTCTAGTTGGTTTAAATGGATTGGGTTGTGGTAAGGATTGTTGATCAATTTCATTGTAAATTTCAGGATGGATGTAATAGTTTTTACATACAGTTGGGGTGTTTCCAAGTTCTGAGGCCACCATTTTTATCAGGATGTTACTGAATTTTTTCCGCTTGGCTTTTTGATACGCTTCATAAGCTTTAGGGTAATATTCTACAGCCATGCGACAAGCTGCCCATGTTCGAAAGTACTTGCTAGAATAATCTTCCCCCATGTTTTCATTAATATATTGGTTTACTTCATCACTGTCCACTGCTTGAAAGTTCCCATTCTCATCCTGATAACGGAAAATTTCATATCCAGGAAGATCTGCTGAGTCCTTGATCAATGTGATCAATTCAGTATCGTCAATTAACACTTTACGATTTATTTTACTCTTTCCTTTGAAATGAAAGGTCAGCGCTTCCCCTTCAATTTTCATGTGCTTTCTTCGTAAAGTCGTTAGGCCAAATGTATCATTGCTGTTTTGGTAAAACTTGTTACCAATCCGGATACCATATTCATCTAGGATCAAAACCATTAACCCTAGAACTTTTTCTTTGGTCCATTCTTTAGTCTTTAAAGCCTGATAGGCTTTTTTACGAATAGTGGGTAAGGCCATTGCAAACTTTACCATTTTATTGAATTTCTCTTCTTGGCATTTTTGCTCGAACACTGAGTGGTAGATATACTGTTTTCGGCCTTTCATATCCCTACCTGTAGCCTGTATATGACCTTCCTCAAACCTGCAAATCTTCACCTCCTCCCACATAGGAGGAATCACCAAATTTTTTAGACGTTTCAGTTTTTTTTGGTCTTTAATGGTGCTTCCATTCTCGTCAACGTACCTAAAACCTCTAGCCCATTTTTTTCGATGAATGCATAACGCTGAATCGTCTATTTCTTTTATTGCTTTCATATTCTTGCTAATCCTGCTTTGGAAACCTCACTATGTTACTGAAAACTAGAATTTACTGTTCATTTGATAAGAAACTCATTCTTGAAGACTATGTTTATTAAAATAAATTCTTTTTTCACCTTATACATGCGAAAGCTTTCAAACTCAGACACTTTTGTCCCAAACAAAATTGATGGCCAAAACCCAGTATTTCAAATCCAAGATTAAAGTTGGAGTAGGAAATAATTTTCTTCAAAAACCAATTTTAATGGGTAAGCATTTGCTGACTGAGGTAGTGTTATTTAAACCAATATTCAGAATAATTTTATTTTATATAAAAGTTAAATTCTACTCAATAACTTGTAGTATTAAGTGGTTTTGACCAATTGATAGACCTTGTTCTCTTTATTGGTTTTCAATCAATATAGGCCTTTAAATGAGTCATAACTTATACCTAAAGTTGAATGCTAAATTTTGTTTGGATAATTAATGATTTATTTAAATGAAAACAAATGATAGATTTTGATAGAGCTAATATATAAATCTTTTGGGCTATACTTTTTCTTTTGACGGCATTAGATTTGATCTGTTCAATTCTGATTTTGCAATAAGGTTTCGTGATTTTTATAGGAATTTATTTCCTGGCGAATTTGATAGCTGATTGCAGGTTTTGAGTTTTACCCTTAAAACAATCTCGTAATGAAAAATAAAGAACAACAAACTACAAAAGCCGAACAATTAAAGAAGTTCACAAAGGACCCTACTGACCAGCCATTAACTACAAGGCAAGGGGTAAAAGTAAATGATACAAACAATTCGTTAAAAGCTGGTGTAAGAGGATCTACCCTTCTAGAGGATTTTATCATTCGTGAAAAAATCACCAGTTTTGACCACGAACGTATTCCAGAGCGAATCGTACATGCTCGAGGGAGTGGCGCTCATGGTTATTTTGAGCTTTATGACAGTATTAGCGAATATTCCAAAGCGGGGATATTTACAGATACTAGTCGGAAAACTTCCGTTTTTGTAAGGTTTTCCACTGTAGCTGGCTCCAAGGGCTCAACAGACCTTGCAAGAGATGTTCGTGGTTTTGCAGTGAAATTCTATACTGAAGAAGGAACATGGGACTTAGTTGGTAATAACATGCCAATCTTTTTCATACAGGATGCGATGAAGTTCCCCGACCTTATTCATGCGGTGAAGCCGGAGCCTAACAAGGAAATACCTCAGGCAGCTTCAGCGCACGATACCTTTTACGATTTCGTGTCATTGACTCCTGAAACCCTGCACAATCAGATTTGGCTGATGAGTGACAGGGCCATTCCAAGAAGCTTTCGAATGATGGAAGGTTTTGGTATTCATTCCTATAGACTCATCAATGAAAAAGGCGAGGCCCATTTTGTTAAATTTCATTGGAAACCAAAATTAGGTGTACACTCTATTACTTGGGATGAGGCAACAAAAATTAGTGGAGCTGATTCTGATTTTCACAGGAGGGACCTATGGGATGCTATAGATTCTGGTCAGTTTCCAGAATGGGAGCTAGGAGTTCAAATTGTTCCAGAGGCAGATGAACATAAGTATGATTTTGACCTTTTAGACGCCACTAAATTAATACCGGAAGAAATGGTTCCTGTTAAGGTTATAGGTAAAATGACCTTGAATCGAAATCCAGAGAATTTTTTCGCTGAAACAGAACAGGTAGCTTTTCTGCCAGGGAATATTGTTCCGGGAATCGATTTCTCGAACGATCCATTGCTTCAGGGACGTTTATTTTCCTATCGTGATACACAACTTTCCAGATTGGGAAGTCCTAATTTTCATCAAATTCCAATTAACCAACCGGTAGTTAAAACCGCTCACAATCAACGTGACGGTCACATGCAAACCGAAATACCTAAGGGACAAACGGCTTATTTCCCCAATACCCTAGGTGGAGGATGCCCCCACTTGTCTAAAATCGCTGAAGGTGCATTTTCTTCCTATGAGGAGAGAATAGATGGCAAAAAGATTAGGGCCAGAAGTGAAAGTTTTATAGATTTCTTTTCACAGCCAGCTCTATTCTATAGAAGTTTGGCTGAATGGGAAAAAAGCCATGTGGCCAGTGCTTATTCTTTTGAATTGGGCAAATGTAACCATAAGCATATTCAAGAGAGAATGCTGTGGATGATAGCGCAAATTGACACTGAGCTAGCGGAAAAAGTAGCGGATGATTTGGGTTTGAGTATTCCAGATAAAATTGAGCAACCCATTAATCAAGCCATTGGAGCGGATGCTAATGTAGAAGATTATCAACCTGGTCCTAAAAAGAACTATTTGGATAAATCTGCACCGCTGAGTCAGGCGAATACTAAATTTGATAGTATTGCTACTCGAAAAGTTGCTGTTTTGGCTGGGGATGGTTTCAGTATGGACGATTTTAATGCCATGAAAACTGCTTTGGAGGCGGAAAATGCTACAGTTAGTATAGTGGCACCACATGGGGGAACGATAAAGTGTGATACGAATATGGATCATCCTGTGACTGCTAGTATTAATACAACTGAAAGCGTGCTTTACGATGCAGTCTATATACCTGGCGGACAACCCTCTATCGATGCCTTGTTGAAAACTGCAAAGTTTAAAAAGTTTATTAATGAAGCTTTAAAACACTGTAAGGCAATTGCTGCAGACAAGGAAGGGGAGAAGTTTTTAGATGAAACCTATGTGAAAGATTTCAAAGACGATAAAGCGATACTTATTAACGCTAAAGCAAATGCCTTTATTAAGGCAATTGCCAAGCATAGAAATTGGGATCGAATGAAGAAAGGAGAAGGAGTTCCTGTCTAGTTTATTTTCGGTTTAGAAGTCAAAAAGGCAAAATTTCCTGGATTGTCATTTCTGTTTTAATTCAAATAGAAATGATAATTCAGGAAATTTTTTCATTTAATCAAGAGTTGAATGGCATTGAATAAAAAATTATAATACAGCGAACATCGTAGACCATCAATGCAAAGCTTTACAAAAAATTTTAAGCATTTAACCTAGTCGTTCGAGGCAGAGTAACAGCGGAAAACTAAGCGTAAACACAAGTGATCATTACTTCGAAGGATTAGGAAATAAAATCATTATTAAATTAATTGTTTAGATTTAACGTTTATGTAAGAATCACCTTATTCTCGCTAACCACTGAAACCATAAACGTTATGTCAAAAAAAGAAGTCGAAATTATAAATACGACAACCAGTTCCTTAAATACAAACGAGATCTCAGAATCTAAGCACTTCATTACTAGGCGTGAAATGCTAGCGATAGCAGGAGTGGCTGGATTGTCCGCTTTGGTTGGTATTCCAATTAGCTCAAAAGCAGAACAATCAGAGAGCGGGCCACGTATTGCCGTTCTCGTTAGCTATTGGGGTGCTACAAGGTCCCATGCAGATTGGATAGTAACCAAGTTAATTGATGGCTATTGGTGGCAGGGGGCGTATACCAAATCCCGGGTCGAAGTTGTCGCCATTTACATTGATCAATACGATGAAAGCCTACTAGGTCAGAAAGTAGCCAAAGCCAAAGGTATTCCTATTTTTAAGTCAGTAGAGGAGGCAGTAACACTTGGAGGCGAGGAGCTTGCAGTGGATGGCGTTGTTATTGTCGCAGAACATGGTGATTATCCAAAAGACCTTAAAGGACGATGGCTCTTACCGCGCTGGAGGATTTTCCAACAAATGGTAGCGGTTTTTGAAAAGAGTAAGCGTGCTGTACCCGTATTTAATGACAAACACCTATCTTATGATTGGGATGAAGCCAAGTGGATGTTTGACAAATCCAGAGAGCTGAATTTCCCTTTGACAGGGGGATCTTCTATTCCCCTATATTACCGAAAGCCAGCTATTGAACTTGAAAATGACGTCCCCTTAAAGCATTCAATTGTTATCGGAGGGGCGTCTGATGAGGGGGGTATTTTTCATTGTATTGATGTGCTTCAAGCCTTTGTAGAGAGAAGAAAAGGAGGAGAGACAGGTGTCAAATCTGTTCAGTCCATCCGGGGGGTAGAAACTTGGGAATGGGTCGAGCGAAACCTTTGGGCCGGCAGACTGCTTGAAGCTGTGGCAAAACAATTTGAGCTGAAGCCAGGACACTTTCAAGAGAATGCTAAGGCTAGCATTTGTATCGTAGAATACAATGATGGAACGGAAGCTGCTGTAATATCTGGTAGGGACGTCGGGTGGACTTTTGCTGGGGAGATTGAAGGGCAAGATCAGCCGACGATAATCTCTATGCTTGGCTGGGCCGGACCTTTTGACCAGTACCATGCTTCAAATGCACAACCTCACTGGATAACAGAAATGATGGTGGCTAAAAAAGAACCCTTCAATGCGGAACGTCTCCTTTTGTCTACCGGAATTACCAATCACTACGTGGAATCAAACTGGGAAAATGGTGTTTATTCTGCTATCGGTAGACGCATCAAAACGCCATATATGGACATGACCTACCACACAAGCCGAGGCCCACAATTTAATACAGGTGAGCGACCACTAAGTCGCCCCTATATCCGTGGTTTTGATGAATAGGTATAGGCAGTGTTTTTGGAGGTCCCATTGTGATTAATAAACAGGGCCTGTGAAGAAATGAAAGATTTTAGATGGCATCCAAAGCGCTGGTATTACCATTAAATAATAAAAATATAAATTAAGAAAACGCTTAAGCAAATGAAACGTCGAGACCTTATTAAGGGCTTAACATTACTGCCAATAGCAGGAAGTGTTTTGCCGCTAAATTCCTTGTTAGCTGCTCCGAAAAATGAAAATAGGATTCCTTTGACCCCTCAGGGTAAACCAATGCCAAAATTGCATCGCAAAGCATTTGTGATGGATGGGCATGTTCATGTAATGACCCGTGAATTGTTGATGAATACGGACATTGGTCAAAGGTATTCTGACGGAACCGTTGATCTTCCTAGAGCAATAGAAGGAGGATTGGATGCCATGTTTTTCTCCGTTTATACACCTGAACATTATTATCCTGGAAGGTTTGAAACTAAAAATACCCTTAGAGTGATAAACCTTGCTTTAGACCAGATCAAAAACAATGATTCAGTTATTGAATTGGCCTTGAATGCTTCTGATATAAAGCGTATAAATAAAAAAGGAAAAATGGCTGCTTTCTTGGATTTGGAAGGGGCCTTTGATTTGGATGGTGATTTAAACCTATTACGAGCCTTATATCGATTAGGGCTAAGGTCTATGCAGCTCACCGCTCACAATACTACGAATGCATTCATTGATACCTGTAATGATGTGAGTAAATGGGGTGGCATAAATGAGCTTGGAAAAACAATTATTTCTGAAATGAATGGTCTAGGTATGATCATTAATATTGCTCATGCATCTAATGATGCCATATTACAAACCGCAGAGGCAAGTAAGCATCCTGTAATCTACAGTCATGGAGGTTTTTACGGTATAGTCCCTCACCCTCGGTGCATTACAGATGAAGCGGCAAAAGCCATCGCCTCAAAAGGAGGGGTGATTGGCATTCACTTTGGAAGTTTATTTAACAACCCTAAATATTGGGCCTGGCAAACAGCGCCAAAGGAGACCACACCAGCTTCGGTTAATCAAACTGTATTGAGTACGATTGAAGAGGTTGACCAAGAAGTCCTAAAAGAGGTGCCACTGGTTTTCAATGGAACCATTCCAGATGAATATTGGATGCATGTAGACCAGTTGGCCAGAGTTATTGACTATGGTGTTAATTTAGTAGGAGAGGACCATGTGGCTCTTGGCTGTGATTTGGATGGAGGGCCTGAGTTGCCTCGTGAAATTGAGGACATCAGCGATTACCCTCAAATTACCATGGCGATGCAAAGACTTGGATATAGCGATCAAAGAATAAAGAAAATTCTTGGTTTGAACTGGCTTCGTGTGATTCGAGAAGTAACGGGAGACTAATAATAGAAAGACTGTAGACAGGTAGGTCGAAGTTTTAAATAAAGGTGTACTTAAGTGTTTTAAATAAAAAAAACCGACTCTACTAGCTTGTCTTTTACGCTATTGGAGTCGGTTTTTTGTAATGAGGAGCCTGATACCTTTTCCTATCCAGCAATATTGCTGATGGATGGAACGAATGTGTAAATTAAATAGATGCTAAAACAGAAAAAGCCTTGGAAAACCAAGGCTTTTAAGCGGAATGGACGGGACTCGAACCCGCGACCTCCTGCGTGACAGGCAGGCATTCTAACCAGCTGAACTACCACTCCAATACATTTATTCTTTAAGTTTCGAACCAGCGACCTTCCCGATAAGTCGGGACAATCTAATCAGCTGAACTGATACTTTTTTTATTAGCCTACGTTTGAGTTGAAACGCGATTAATAAAATGTTTGTCTTCAATGTCAAAGCAAAAAAAAGCCTTGGAAAACCAAGGCTTTTTAGCGGAATGGACGGGACTCGAACCCGCGACCTCCTGCGTGACAGGCAGGCATTCTAACCAGCTGAACTACCACTCCTTTTTTTGTTTGTTTAATACTCCTCGTTTGAAGTGATACAAAGGTAGAAGAATGTTTGTTTTTTTACAATAGAAGTACAAAAAAAAAGAGTCTATTTGCTTTATCGCTTTCATATTCAAGGAGATTAATTTTATATTTCATTTTTAAATTTAGATCCGTAGAAAGAAATAGCCAAAAGAACCCAATAACTCCCATACTTTATACAGATCACTTATTGATTGGAGGTCTCTTTCAGCAAGGCCACTTAATGTTTCTCAGATTAACTGAATTTTTGTAAATTCAAACGCTAGGTGAACTTAATACTTAAGTTGATATCAAAGCATTCATCGATTAGGGTTAATTAAATAGACACATTTTGGAAGAATCAGTATTGCACCAGGAAGTACCTTTTTTTAAAAATCTTCAGGAATACCTTAGGGAATTTGTTTACGGAGGCATAGACGGTGCCGTTACTACCTTTGCGGTAGTGGCAGGTGCAGTTGGCGCAAGTCTAGATCCGATGGTGATCATAATTTTGGGTTTTGCCAATTTATTTGCCGATGGGCTGTCCATGTCTATTGGCGCCTATCTATCTTCCAAGTCAGAAAAGGAAAATTATCAGAAACATAAAAATATTGAATATTGGGAAGTAGACCATCTTCCAAAGAAAGAACGTGATGAGATTGTTACCATTTATAAAGAAAAAGGTTTTGAAGGAGAACTTCTACAAAAGGTGGTTGATGTCATTGTTTCAGATAGAGACCGGTGGGTGAATGAGATGATGAAGGACGAACTCAATATGATTGAAGAAGTGAAGAGTCCTTTTAAAATAGGTCTCGCTACGCTTATTTCTTTCGTAGTTGTCGGTTTTATTCCTCTTATAGTTTATGTGTGGGATTTCTTTTATGAAGCTAATTTTGATGTGTTTTTATGGACTTGTTTGCTCACTGGAGTGGCTTTTATTTTGGTCGGCGCTTTGAAAAGTTGGGTCAATCAAACCGGGATTTTTAAAAGTGTATTTGAGACACTTTTTCTTGGCTTTGTAGCCGCAATGGTAGCTTATTTTGTAGGAGATATTTTAGAAGCATTGCTTTTAAAATAAAAAAAGAAGCCTTTGGTTACAAAGGCTTCTAGGTGGGTTTATTTTAACCGACTACAGCTATATTTTTGGCGCAATGCCTTACTGAGTAAGTAATTAAATTGTTATGATTTTTTAAACTTAAGAAAAACAAATGGAAGCGCAAGCATACTATTAGCATATCTTTTCATTAAGTTAAAAAAAAATCAATTATTTTATTATTCCTGTTTAAACCAAATAAAATTTCATTAAAAAATTTTCAAAACCCATTATTAAGTGTTTTTGTTACACTTTTTAAGGGTGATTTTGCTGAAGAGCTCAGGATAAAATAAACTTTTTATTGTATTTTATCTTTTCCTTTTTTATCTCTTTAACGACTGATTCACTCTGTCTCAGATTCGTGATACAGCTTAATTTTCTTTAAAAAAGCTTCCGTTTCTATTAGAGTTTGATCGTAAATTTCTCTGTTTTTGAAGTTGAAAAAACCATGAGGTTGTCCTTCGTATAGAATTAAGTCGCAATAGCTTCCTAATTTTTCCATAGCCGTCTTATAGTATTCTGCAGTAGCCACAGGAATTAATTTATCTTTGGTTCCTAATAAAAAAAGTGTAGGCGGGACACCTTTGTGAAGGTTGTGAAGTGGAGAAACTTCCTTGTATCTGTCAGCCAATCGGTCATAGCCATATCCGGCAGGACCATTGTCTATTACGGGGTTATATAGAAGAAGGGCAATAGGCTTGGAGCTGATCTCCCTATTTTCAAGTCCTTCAAATCCCTGAATGGTGGCTGTTGCAGCTGCAAGGTGACCACCTGCAGAGCCACCGGAGGCAATCACTTTGGCGCTATCCAAGCCAAGCCTTACCGCATTCTTCTTGACGTATTTCATGGCTGCCTTTGCGTCCTCAATTGCATCGAATGGACTGGTCTTTTGACGGGAAGAAACCCTATAGTCGACCAGAATGCATACAAATCCTTTTTTGGAGAAGTGAAGCGCATGCGGTCGGAATTGATCCCAGCTGCCTGATACCCATCCGCCACCAAAGAAAAAAACGATGGCAGGCTTGTCTTTCTTTTGCTCGTCTGAGAGGTAAATATCCATTTTCAAAGTGTCATTGCCTACTATTTTATAAGTTTCCTCTACATGGCTTTGGCCATTACTTGTGAGGGACCCCAACAGCGCAGCCGTGAAAATTAAAATGAATAGGAGGGATTGGGTTTTATATTTCATGTGGTTACGATTTAATATTGCGACCTAATGTACACAAAGAATTAAATGCATGGTAGGCTTTGGCTTTAAATGGGCCAATTTAATAGTGAATCCATAATGAAAGCCTCATTGGCAAAATAATTTGTCTATCGCTATTGATCTATGGGGATCAATATTTAACCCAAATTATATCTATCTTAAAGTAGAGGAACCACTTTACCTTAGACATAAAACATATATCCGCTAAAAACCAATATTAAATTTTAGAACTATAGGATCTTCCTCATCAGATAATTTTTCAATGCTATTCAGGAGCAATTCTTCGTATTTTCCAAAATAACCTAAATCCAATGCCCTTTGCCAATCCGATTGCTGCATTACCTGATAAAAATAACCACCGGTCGAATAACTGTTATTTCTAACGCTTAAGAGTGCTTTTGTGATTTTAAGTTCTCCAGAACTTCGGGAAATAAATACATCATAAAAAGGAAATGTAGAAAGGCTTCCCTTGTCAAAAAGGAGGTTTTTTTCGATACCGTAAGCCATTAATTTCAGGGAACCTTCACTGAAATCAATTAGACCTGTATTGAAGGCGTAGTCTTGAGAGAGCAAGATTTTCTCTACAAATGCTTCTCCTTCCAGCTCAAAATCATCCGTTACTATGCTTTTGTCGCCAAAATCTAGGGTGATATATGGCTTGACAATCCCTTCTTGATATCTGTATATGGTGTCTGAAAGTCCAAAGTTTAAAAGTTTTCCTTCTTTCATGTCTGCAATCATCCCAGGATTCAACTCCCCACTGTATGGGAGAGATAATATGGGTAGCGTTTTTGCTGCTTTTGCTTTTGGATCCACTACGTGGAAAATTTTTTCGCGCGCTTTGTTTGTTGGTTCAGATGAAATCAACCAGCTTTCCGGTGAAATAAGGGACACTGTAGGTACAAAATTAAATTCCCCCAATTTTATTTCCTTTCTAAAATCAAATTCAGGTAAGCCGTATTTCAATAGGACACCTCTTCCTGTACTTATGTAAAGTTCATCATTTTCAATTATCATACCATGCAATGCTGGATATTCTTCAGGACCGTCACCTTTCCTGTTCCAGCTCTGAAGGTGGTTGCCTTCCAGATCAAAGGAGTGAATAGAAAGATCCTGAAAACACCTGCTGGCATAATAAATCTTATCATGGACGACCAATTCGCTGACATTGCAGGAAAGGTTTATCAAAGTGTCTTTTGGAGCCACTAGTGGGATAAATTCAATCTCTGAAACAAGTTCGTCAAACGGAAGGATAGAAGTCCTGTCAATTAAAAAAGAAGGGGTTTTATCAGTTTCCCCTTCTTTCTCTTTTGTCTGGCATTGTACTAGGATCATACCTATTATACCTATGACAGCACTGTAATACCTGATTTTGAACATTTGTTATTTATTTTGGCCCCGCTTTGGTAATGTTTTCGTCAACTTGGTCTTCAAATTGTTTGAAGTTTTCTTTAAAGAGGTTTACCAATTTGCTCTTTAACTCACGAAATTTGTCTTGGTCTCTCCAGGTGTTTTCGGGAATAAGTATTTCACTGGGTACTTCTGGACAGGTTGTTGGGATTTTAAGGTTAAAATCTGCTTCATTTGCGAATTCCACATTATTAAAATCTCCATTATGTATAGCATCCAAAATGGCACGGGTGTATTTTAATTTAATTCGAGACCCCACTCCATAGGAACCGCCACTCCATCCAGTATTTATTAACCAAGCGTTTACCTCATGTTTTTTAATTTTCTCTGCCAGTAAGTTAGCGTATTTATTTGGATGCCACATCATAAATGCGGCACCAAAACAAGCACTAAAAGTGGCTTCAGGATCTTTTACACCCATTTCTGTTCCGGCCACCTTGGCTGTATACCCAGAAATGAAATGGTAACTGGCCTGTTCCGGACTTAATTTGCTTACTGGAGGCAGTACCCCAAAGGCATCACAAGTCAGAAAAATAATGTTTTTGGGATGTCCAGCAGTACATGGAATTTTAGTGTTTTCTATGAAATCTATTGGGTAAGCAGCGCGGGTATTTTGCGTTATTGAAGTGTCAGCATAATCTACTTTTCTAGTTAGGGGGTCATAAACCACGTTTTCCAATACGGCGCCATAACGAATAGCTCCAAAAATATCTGGCTCCGCTTCCTCATTTAAATCAATGGCTTTGGCATAACATCCACCTTCAATATTGAATACACCGTTTTCATGCCAGCAGTGTTCGTCGTCACCTATAAGTCTTCTTTTAGGATCTGCACTTAGGGTAGTCTTGCCAGTGCCAGAAAGGCCAAACAATATAGATACATCGTCATTTTCGCCTACATTGGCAGAGCAATGCATGGACAAAACCTCTTGCTCAGGCATCAAGTAATTCATAATAGAGAAGATACCTTTCTTCATTTCTCCGGCATATTCAGTGCCTAGAATGACTACTTCTTTATGCTCAAGACTAATTCCAACACTGGTTTTTGAGGTCATGTTGGTGGTGAAATGATTAGCAGGAAATTCTCCAGCGTTAAAAATAACATAATCTGGTTCGCCAAAGTTTTTTAACTCTTTAGAAGTTGGTAGAATTAGCATGTTTTGCATAAATAGCGCGTGGTAGGCGCGGGTGCAGATGATCCTTACTTTTATCCTGAACTTCGGATCCCACCCTGCATAGGCATCGACAACATAAAGATGTTCTCTCGTATTGAAATAGTCGATGGCTCGCTCTCTATTGACCATAAAGGTGTGCTCATCCATTTCATAATTGACAGCTCCCCAGTCGATGTCTTTCTCTGATTCAGGGTGTCTAACAATTCTCTTGTCTTTGGGACTTCTTCCCGTCTTTTTTCCTGAGAAAACCATTAAGGCTCCGGTACTTGAGATGGCAGACCCTTTTTCTAACTTTAAGGCTGCTTCATACAATAATGCTGTTCCGCCATTCCTTAAGATATCGGTTACTCCAATTTCGTATTGCTTTAAATCAAAATCCATATTCCCTCATTTCTTTTAAAGTTCCCTATTGCTATTCCATAAAATTAGCAAGAACCTGGTGCTTAGGCTATGACCAAAGTCATAAAAAAACCTAAAAAACTTAAGGATTTGGGAATAAATACCAGTAGGATCAAATAAAATCAGCCTGGCGCAACTATACGTTTCACCAGGCTGTTTTCTAAGGGTTTAATAATTTTAATTGGATAGCTCCCAATTGGAGTAATCAGCTCAGCAATATGAAATTAACCAATGCTTATAGTGCCAATTAGGGAATCCATTTAATATGTTTAAAGTTAGGTTTACGTTTTTGTAGAAAAGCATCTCTGCCTTCTTTAGCTTCCTCTGTCATATAAGTAAGCCTTGTGGCCTCACCTGCAAAAACCTGTTGGCCTACCATGCCATCATCTGTAAGATTAAATGCGAATTTGAGCATTCGGATAGAAGTAGGAGATTTTTCCAATATTTCTTGCGCCCATTCAAAAGCGGTATTTTCTAAGTCATCGTGTGGAACCACGGCATTAACCATTCCCATTTCAAAGGCTTCTTGAGCGGAATAATTTCGGCCTAAAAAGAAAATCTCTCTGGCCTTTTTTTGCCCTACCATTTTGGCAAGATAAGCAGAGCCATAACCACCATCAAAGCTAGTTACATCTGCATCAGTTTGTTTAAATATGGCATGTTCTTTACTTGCTAATGTCAGGTCACAGATGACATGAAGACTATGTCCACCACCTACTGCCCAGCCAGGCACAACAGCTATGACTACTTTGGGCATAAAACGAATAAGACGCTGTACTTCAAGTATGTTTAATCTGTGCATGCCATCTTCACCCACGTAGCCTTGATGGCCTCTGGCTTTTTGGTCTCCACCACTGCAGAAGGAAAAAACCCCATCTTTTGAAGATGGCCCTTCCGCGGACAATAAAATCACCCCTACATTGACATCTTCACGGGCATCTAAAAAGGCATCATAAAGATCACTTGTAGTTTGTGGACGAAAAGCATTTCTAATATCCGGTCTGTTGAATGCAATTCTGGCTACACCATCACATTTTTTATAAGTGATGTCTTTGTATTCTTTTGCTGTTTTCCAATCGATCATTTCCAGGTTAATTTTTTATTGCAAGTTAACAGGCTAATTTAATTTTGTGAAATTAAGCCTGTGGATTATGGATGCCAAGCTATAATTTATTTATTTTGTGCAGCAAAAGACCTATGATAACTTTCGGACACACCACTTTTAGCCTTAGTCAAATACAAAAAGGAGATGAAAAACAACTTCCTGATTTATATAAGGAGGCATTTAATTTTTGTTGGGAGTGGTTGAATGGGAAAGAAGCTTATACCCTACAAACTTCTGGATCAACTGGTCCACCAAAGAATGTATTTGTTTCTAGGAGTCAACTTGTTGAAAGTGCAAAGGCCACAAAGTTGTTTTTTGGTTTCAAAGAAGGGTGTAAAATGCTTTGTTGTCTTGATACAAGCAAGATAGCAGGTAAAATGATGCTGGTGAGGGCCATGGAGTGGAAAGGTGATTTGAGGGTGGTTCCACCTGAATCGAATCCTTTTAAAGGTAGGATGAATGACTTTTTTGATTTTGTCGCCTTGGTTCCATTGCAAGTTGAAAAGACCCTGGGATCTCCCAACGGGATAAAAGCCCTAGAGCAAATTCAAAACATTATAATAGGAGGCGCACCAATCTCCAATCAGCTGAGGGAAAAAGTAAATTGTTTACCAGGTAGGGTTTTTCAAACTTATGGCATGACCGAGACCGTCTCACACATTGCTTTGGCAAACCTCAAAGAAAATGGTGCATTGCTTTATAAAGCCTTACCTGGTGTAGCCTTAAAGGTAGATAACCATAACAGGCTATTGATTCATGCGCCGATGGGAGGCCGTTCATGGTTGCAGACCAATGACGTGGTAAGTTTACAAAACGATAATACTTTTTTATGGAAAGGTAGAGCTGATAATGTTATAAATTCGGGAGGGGTAAAACTTCATCCAGAGGAAATAGCAATAGAAATTGAGGGATTAATGTATCAATATTTTCCTGGAAGGTTGTTTTTTCTGACAGGAACGAATGATAAAAGCTTGGGAGAATCCCTCACGTTGGTAATTGAAGGGGAAGAGGCCCTAGAGATCGCCACTTTGTTTCTGGACAAGGCCAAGAAGTTGCTACCCAAGTATCATAATCCCAAACTAATTCTATTTATTTCTGAATTCAAGGTAACGGTCTCTGGAAAAATAGATCAATTGCGTACTTTAGCAAAATGATAAATCAAGCTGTCATTATTCTTGCAACTATTTCTGTTTTCTTATTTACTATGGAGAGAAGTTCAGAGCTTACCGTTAATGTAAGCGTTCAAAAAGAAGACCAAGGTCTTGTTCAGCTTTTACTCTTTAAAGGGGGAGAAGGGTTTCCTGATCAAGCTGATAAAGCAATTTTAAGCGGTTCTGCCATTATAGAAAATGGTAAAGCGGTGTTTATATTTAATGATTTGCAGGAGGGAGCCTATGCAGTAGCTGCCTTTCACGATGCCAATGAGGATGGTAAAATGCGTAAAACCCTTCTGGGAATACCTAAAGATGCTTATGGGTTTTCTAATAATGCCAGAGGTACTTTTTCCGCTCCTTCATTTGAGAGTGCATCATTTGAGCTTCCAGCAGGTAATCATACAATAAGTTTTACTTTAAAATAATTATGTTAAAGAATCTTCAGATCACCGTATCTATAATAGGACTGGCAGCAGCCATAGTATATATCCTTTATTTTTTCAGGGTCATTTACCATCCTTATATACCTACTATATCTGGTGGTATTGTGATATTCTCCTATCTATTTGGGGTTTATGCTAAGAAAAAGCAAGAACAGCCTTGACTATTAAAGTATGCCAATTGGGAAAGAAAAGAATACAAAATGCCGATGGTAAAACCGGCATTTTGTATTATAATTTTATTCAAAAAATTTCTTTAAAGCATTTATTTTTGCTTCAAGAGAAGCTTCGGTAGTTCTGTAAGCTTCTCTATTGGGCAATTTCTCATTAACAGAGATATAGTATTTAATTTTAGGCTCGGTGCCTGATGGCCTAGCGGAAATTTTGCTACCATCTTCCAGGTAAAATTGGATAACGTTGGATTTTTCCAAATCCAACACCGATTCCGTTCCCGCAGTCATGTCGTAAACCTTACTTTCCTGAACGTCCACAATTTTACTAATCGCTATTCCATTAATGGACTTTGGTCTATTTGTTCTAAAGCCCTTCATTAATGCTTGTATTTGTTCAGCCCCATCCTTCCCTTTTTTGGTGATGGAAATAAGTGATTCTTTGTAAAATCCATATTCCATGTATATCTCTGCCAGGACATCGATGATATTCATGTTTTTCTGCTTGTAGTAGGCCATTATCTCAGCCACTATCGCACAGGCAGAAACCCCATCCTTGTCTCTAACGAAGTCGCCTACCAAGAAGCCATAACTCTCCTCGCCCCCAGCGATAAATTCTTTTTTACCTTCATTGGCAAGGATTACCGCTGCAATGTTCTTGAAACCTGTCAGAACATCATAATAAGGAACGTCAAAGCCTTTACTGATTTCTCCTAATAACCCTGTAGTCACTATCGTACTTACAGTAAATTGATTGCCCGTAAGTCTGCCATGTTCTTGGTACATAGATAGCAGGTAATAAATAATAAGTGCGCCTGTTTGATTGCCATTTAGCAATTCGTATTCGCTTCTCTCATTTTTGACAACGGCAGCATATCTGTCTCCATCCGGGTCACATGCCAGAACAAGTTCAGCATTTATTTCTTTGGCCAACTTGATAGAAAGATCCAAAGCCTCAGTCTCTTCAGGATTTGGGTACTTTACTGTTGGGAAATTTCCATCAGGCTCAATTTGTTCTTTTACCACATGAATGTTTTCAAAACCGAAAACTTTTAGGGCAGCAGGGACCATTTTCCCAGAGGCACCATGGATGGGTGAAAATACTATGGACATGTCTTTTTCTGCCAAATTAGTTAGCGGAGACATGCTTAATTTTTTTACCTCATTAAGGTAAAAAAGGTCAAAGTCTTCTTCAATGTATTCTTTGAGCGCATCATTTTTGTTCCAATTAACATCATCGATGGACTTGATTTTTAATACTTCTAAAATGATGTTTTTATCATGAGGTGAAACTACTTGACCTCCATCATCCCAGTAGACTTTGTAGCCATTGTACTCTTTGGGATTATGAGAAGCAGTTACCATTACACCACTTTGACAGCCGTAATACCTAATGGCATAGGATAGCATAGGGGTAGGTCGCATTTCTCTGAAATACTTAACTTTAATGCCATTTGCGGTAAGAACATTGGCAGTAGTTTCTGCAAATAGGGTATTGTTAATTCGAGAGTCATGGGTAATGGCAAGACTAATTTCTTCACCTGGAAAACTTGCTTTTAAATAGTTGGCCAGTCCCTGAGTGGCCATACCGATGGTATAAACGTTGATTCGATTAGAACCAACGCCCATTAAGCCTCTGAGGCCGCCAGTTCCGAATTCCAGGTCCCTATAAAAAGAATCGATAAGATCCGTATTGTCCGGATCATTTAGTAAGTCCTTTATCTCTTGCTTGCTCTTTTCATCGATGTTACTATTGAGCCATGCCTCCGCTTTGTTGATTATGGATGAATCTGTCATTTTTTGAAAAAAATTAATTTTGGTTTGAGATTTATGTCCAAAATATAAGCATTTATATGGATTTAGCCTTGAAGTGTCTTTAGATTTTTAAATGCCTCAAATATATGGCATGCCTTAAGTACTTTTAATAATTCTAAGTTGGAATATGATTTCAGATTATTTACCTTCATGTAGTTAAAAATATAATAGTAATAGCTTATATGGATTTTGAAAAATTAGATGTGGAGCTCTCCAAGATCGTACAGTTGCGAATTAAGTTGAGCGAAATAACTTATGCTGACCCGGAATATGATGACATTGAGGAGGAATTGCATGACCTTGAAGATGATCTGAATGAGGAGTTTGGAGATGAACTGGAAGGTAAATTAGAGGATATTTATGCCACCTTGGTTTCGGACAACGACGTCTTGCTTCCTTCAGCGTATTTGGCTAATAAATACGTACCAATGTTGCCAGATGCCCGAGGAGTAATCACTTATGATGTTCAGGGTAGAGAAGGTGTTCCAATTGAGTCGGAACAGTTTGATGGTCAAGATGTAAGAATTGTATTGGTACCAAATCCAACTAGATTTGTCATGGTTATAAATGGCAAATCGTTGAAAGACCTTTGGAGATCGAGATAAGTAGTCTCTATGATTTCCTGATAAATGGTAATTGGTTTCAAACCTATAATTTTGGGTTTGAACTGATTATCATTTTTTTTTTTAATTGAAATGGTGAAAAAATGAGCTACTCATCTTTTCAATACTGCCTGCTCTAAGGATTGACCCCGACACCTATTGAAAAATGTCAGCACGAGCTTTTTTTTGGATCTGGTCAAAAAAAAATCAGGGGCTTATGCACCTGATTTCCATAGCTTTTAAGTTACTAAAAACTGCTCAATTCAATGGGGGTTGAATATTTATCCGAAACCCAGTTTTTTTCTAAGGGTTGCTAAAAGCTGATTGGCTTCTTCTCTAGCTTTTTCTTCTCCTGCCTTTAACTTTGATTCTAGGTCGGGAAGGTTATTCATATAATAGTTGAATTGCTCTCGTTCGTTTTTATAGGTGTCTAGTATTAATTCAAGTAATTCCTTTTTGGCATGGCCAAAACCAAAGTTGCCAGCAAGGTATTTTTCTCTAAGGATTGAAGTTTGATCCTCATTGGCGATTAATTTGTATAAATTAAAAACGTTACAGACGTCCGGATCTTTTGGTTCTTCCAGTGGAGTGCTGTCAGTAATTATAGTATTCACATTTTTCTTTAATTGTTTTTCGGGCAGAAAAATATCAATATAGTTGTTGTAAGATTTGCTCATTTTTTGCCCATCTGTACCGGGAATAATCATTACCTCATTACTGATGCGTGCCTCAGGAACTTTAAGGAGCTCCTCTCCAATGCGATGGTTAAAAGTGCTAGCGATGTCTCTGGAAATTTCTAAATGCTGCAATTGATCCTTCCCCACAGGTACAAGATCAGCTCCATACAAAAGAATGTCAGCAGCCATCAATACAGGATAAGTGAACAAGCCTGCATTTACATCCGATAACCGATCGGACTTGTCCTTAAAGCTATGGGCATTGGCCAGCATAGGGTAAGGGGTAAAGCAACTCAAATACCAGGTGAGCTCAGTCACCTGAGGGATTCTTGACTGCCGGTAAAAAACCGATCTATTAATGTCCAAACCAAAAGCCAACCATGCTGCTGCTACAGCATTAACATTTTCTATTCTCGCCACAGGGTCTTTAATTGTGGTGAGGGAGTGGAAATCAGCAATGAATATATAGGACTCATTGTCCTCGTTTTTGGTTAAGGCTATGGCCGGTTTAATTGCACCCAAAATATTACCTAAATGCGGTTTTCCTGAACTTTGTATACCTGTGAGTACTCTTGCCATTACTGTGTTTTTGACACAAATTTAAGGAATTTAAGCAATAATTTGTGGTAATTTTATCGTTATTTGTCATTATGAAGTACACAGTGTTTTTGTTATTCGTCAGTGTTTTTTTGTTTTCTTCTATAGTAGAGGTTAATAGTCAGGAAGTTGAGCGTGGAGGATTGGTCTGGGAAAACAATCTGATAAATATTGGTGCGGTAATGCCTGAGCAAGGAGAGCATATCGCGGATTTTTACTATTTGAATGAAACTGATTCAAATGCCTATATCAATGAAGTTATTACTGATTGCGGTTGTGCAGTAGTTGCCTATTCTCAGGATTCATTAGCACCAAATAAAATTGGTCACCTTCAGATCACCTTCGATCCTGAATCTCGAGGGGGTACTTTTTCTAAAATGATTTTGGTTAAAACTAATGTAAAGCCTTTGGGTGACTCCTTATTTTTAGAGGGGGTAAATGTTCACTTTCCTAATGATCCTGAATCCCATTACAAAATTAGAAAAGGTGGCTTGGGATTTGTTTTTGATCAAAACAATTTGGGGACGCTTTATACAAATAAGCCTAAGGTTAAAGTCATAGATTTTTATAATTTCAATGACTTTCCTATTCAGTTGAATTTAAAGCAGGATAGTATCCCCAACCATGTGAAAGTGCGAATGGTACCCCCTGTAGTAGAAAGCAATACTAGAGGTGTTTTAGAAATCGAATATGACCCCATTATAAAAAATGACCTTGGCTTTACGCGTGATTCATTTAAGCTCTCCCTTTTATCGGGTGAACATTTTGAAATACCTATAAATTTATTGGCTACCATTCATGAATATTTCGATCCTTTGCCAGTAAGCCAGGTAAATGAAGTGCCCAAACTTTCAATAGCTGAAATGGAAATTAACTTAGGAAAGATAGGTTCTAAAAATGTGGTTTCCCGAATATTGACACTTGAGAACGAAGGCCCAAAACCATTGAATATAAGAAAAATTGTTAGCAACTGTGAATGCTTAACTTTGGATATGCCTAAAATGAATATTCAAAGTGGAGAAAAAGTTGATCTCGTATTCACCTTTGACCCAAAAGGAAGAAGAGGCATCGATCACAAAACCATCACCTTCTTCAGTAATGATCCTCTGACACCTACCAAGACAGTGGTTATAAAAAGTAGAATAGACTAAAATTACCAACGGTAAAGATTTTCTGATTCGAGTCATTGAAAGACAATTTTTGGTTTAAAGTGTCGCTGATTACAAAGAAAAACGTATTAATTTGGCATTTCGAAAGAATTTCTACTCGCGTAACATCGAAAATTATTCTCTATAGCGTATATTAATGAATTAATGCTTCGGCACCTTTGCATGGAAAAAAAATATCCCGAAAAAGAAATTGTAGATAAAATTAAACTACTAGAAGAAAAATTTAGGGCTTCTGGACAGGATTTATCCTCTTATTTGGAAGGACTGTTACATGCCGATTACCTTAACTATTGGGATTATATAAATTTAGACACGCTGCTTACCCTTCAGCAGCCCAGGACTTCCTTTAAGGACGAAAAAATTTTCATTATATATCATCAGATCACCGAACTGTATTTTAACCTCATCCTTTGGGAGATAGAACAAATGGCGGCAGTTGACCATATAGAGTTGAAGTTTTTTAAGGAGAGGATAAAAAGGGTCATTATGTATTTTGACTTACTGATCTCATCTTTTGCGGTGATGTGGAAAGGGATGGAAAGAGAACAATTCATGAAATTCAGGATGTCTCTTCTTCCAGCCAGTGGTTTTCAAAGTGCTCAGTATAGAATGATTGAGATCATGTGTACAGATATTCAAAATCTTGTGTACCTGGAAGAGCGAGAAGACTACAAGGACATTAACTTAACTAGTATCGATAGCCTTTTTGATATACTCTATTGGCAATATGGAGCCAAAGAATTGGCTACCGGAGAAAAGACACTTACCCTCCAGTCATTTGAAGATAAATATGGTGATGAATTGAAGGAGTTGATATCTAAATTCAGAAAGAATAACTTGTGGAAAAAGTATGTTTACCTCGATGATAAGGACGAGGAATTGACAGATTTAATGAAAGAGCTGGATGAGAAAGCCAACGTTTATTGGCCCCTAGCTCATTACAAATCCGCAGTTAAATACCTTCACAAAAATCCTACGGATATCGCCGCTACTGGTGGTACCAATTGGCAAAAGTTTTTGCCTCCTAGATTTCAAAAAGTAATATTTTATCCTGAATTATGGACAGAATCGGAAATCAAGGAATGGGGCAAGCATTGGGTAGAGACTGAGTTGCTTGATGTGGTGGAAAAATAGATATGAAAAAAGAATTGCAGCTGGTACTCAGCCCTGAAGAAGCCTATAATGCGTTATTGTTTCAAAAAATAGCAGCGGAAAAATCAGGTTTTGCTGAGCAGAAAGACTTAATCATAAGGGCAACAAAAAGGTCTATTGATGCAAGAAGCAAAAAGGTTAAAATTAATGTAACCGTAGAAGTTTACAGTGGTCAGGTTCCTGAGCCTTTGGTAAATAGCGGGAAGGATTATCCTAATGTAAAGCATAGTGACCCGTTAATAATTGTAGGAGCAGGTCCAGCAGGTCTTTTTGCAGCCTTAAGGGCCATTGAACTTGGAATAAAGCCTATCGTCCTAGAACGAGGCAAAGATGTACGTGCTAGAAGGAGAGATCTGGCTGCACTGAATAAGGAACATATCGTAAATCCTGATTCTAATTATTGTTTTGGAGAAGGGGGTGCAGGGACTTATTCTGATGGTAAATTATATACAAGGTCCAAGAAAAGAGGTGATTTACGACGCATTATGGAGATCTTGGTCGCCCATGGTGCCAATGAAGATATTTTAGTCGATGCCCACCCTCATATCGGCACCAATAAACTCCCCCAACTTATAACCCGACTTCGTGAAACTATAATTGAAGCAGGGGGGGAGGTGTTGTTCAATACAAAGGTTACTGAGCTTCTTTTGAATAAAGATACCATCCAGGGTGTAATTACAAGCGAGGGAGAAAAAATCACTGGTTTAGGTGTAATTTTAGCAACTGGGCATTCTGCCAGAGATGTTTTTCAATTACTTACAAGGCAGAAAGTATTGATTGAAGCAAAGCCATTTGCCTTGGGAGTACGTATAGAACATGACCAAAAATTAATAGATAGTATCCAATATCATTGTCCTTCGGATAGAGGGCCATTTTTGCCAGCATCATCTTATAGCTTAGTACAGCAAACTGTTTTAGATGGAAAACAACGTGGCGTTTTCTCTTTTTGTATGTGTCCAGGGGGGTTTATAGTACCTTCGGCTTCATCACCGGGTGAAATAGTTGTCAATGGAATGAGTCCTAGTAGAAGAGATGGTAAATTTGCCAATTCTGGTATGGTTGTAGCAGTGGAATTGGAAGACCTGCCAACTTATCAAAAATACGGACCGCTCGCGGCTTTGGTATTCCAGCAAGAGGCAGAGAAGGCAGCTTGGCTTGCAGGAGGTGAATCTCAGGTGGCTCCGGCACAGAGAATGGTAGATTTTGTAAATAATAAACCAAGTAAAGACTTACTGCCTACGTCTTATCAACCAGGTTTGAAGAGTGTAAATATGAACAATGTTCTCCCTGATTTTATCGCAAGACGATTGGCCATGGCCTTGCCACTCCTGGATAAAAAAATGAAAGGATATTATACCAATGAAGCCCAAATAGTAGGTGTGGAAAGCAGGACATCCTCACCAGTGAGAATCCCCAGAAGTAAAGAAGGATTTGAGCACCCCCAAATTAGCAGGCTTTATCCATGTGGAGAAGGGGCAGGTTATGCTGGAGGCATCGTTTCGGCCGCTATGGATGGTGAACGTTGCGCTGAAAAATTGATAGAAAAGTACAGTAAAGCAGGTATGCGAAACAAGTAGTTTTAATGAAGAGGTGAATATGGAAAAAAGTAAAAAAACAGTCGTTTTTGGTGCAAGTCCGAATCCTGCGAGATATGCGCATACGGCAGCCACTATGTTGAAAGAAAGAGCTGTACCTTTTGTTCCTGTTGGAATTAAAACGGGCGTAACCTCAGGAGAAAAAATATTGAATTTAAGAGAAAAACCAGTTTTACCAGATATTCATACGGTGACACTCTATGTAGGTCCTCAAAATCAAACGGAATGGTATGACTATATACTTTCCCTTAAGCCCGAAAGAATAATATTTAATCCGGGAACTGAAAATCAGGAATTTATGGATTTGGCTAGAGAAAAAGGAATTGCCGTTGTACCAGCTTGCACACTGGTGCTGTTAAGTACGGGCCAGTATTGAATTGCAAAAGTTTGGGGTTTAAAGTAATCGTATTTTTTCAGGGTAACTGATTAATTGATTTTTGTTCAGGTGGTGAAAATAGCCTTGATTATAAATCAAGAGAAACTGCAATTGGTGGAATGGTAATGAACTTTAGCTATGATATATGTTTAGTACCTTTTTGTTAGCCAATACCTAATACTTGGACCCAAAGTAACAGGCGGTGCATAATATAGTAACAATAGCCCTTAAAAGGGTTACATTCTCGTTTTTTTTGTGTATTTTTGTCTTTAGTTTAGTTTAAAATATTTGAATTTGAAATGGCACTTCTTTTGCCATAAAGTCTTACTATGAGTCAGGAAAAAGCGTCGTCGAATAAAAGCGATTATTCAGCCCAGAATATTCAGGTGTTGGAAGGGTTGGAAGCGGTTAGAAAAAGACCCGCCATGTATATTGGTGACATAGGTGTCAAAGGGTTGCATCATTTGATTTGGGAGGTAGTTGATAACTCCATTGATGAAGCATTAGCCGGCCATTGTGACACCATTTCAGTTACAATTCATGAAGACAATTCTGTTTCGGTACAGGACAATGGTAGGGGTATTCCTACTGAATTTCACAAGAAAGAAAACAGGTCTGCACTTGAGGTGGTAATGACTGTTTTACACGCTGGTGGTAAGTTTGACAAAGATACGTACAAAGTGTCTGGAGGACTACACGGAGTGGGGGTTTCATGTGTGAATGCCCTTTCTTCTATCTTGACAGTAACCGTCAAAAGAGATGGAAAAATACATGAGCAAGAATATGTTAGAGGTGTTCCTCAATATGTAGTTAGGGAGATAGGTAAAACGGATGATCGTGGTACTCATGTGCATTTCAAGCCTGACCATGAGATATTCCAAGCATTGGAATACAAGTACGAAACAATCGCTAACCGTTTACGTGAGATGGCCTTCTTGAATGCGGGCATTCGGATTTCTTTAAAAGACCTTCGAGAGAAAGAGGATGACGGAAACTTCAGAACTGATGAATTCTATTCTGAGGGTGGTTTGGTTGAATTTGTTGAATACTTGGACGAAAACAAACAAAAGATAATTGAAAAACCAATTTATATAGAGTCTGAGAAGAATGGTGTACCTGTTCAGGTTGCCATGGGCTACAATAACTCCTATACAGAGAATGTTGTGTCCTATGTGAATACCATTAATACCTATGAAGGTGGTACCCACGTTTCAGGTTTTAGAAGAGCACTTACCAGAACGCTTAAAAGCTATGCTGATAAGTCAGGGATGCTTGATAAGCTGAAACTTGAGATTTCAGGTGATGATTTTCGAGAAGGCCTTACAGCGGTAATTTCTGTTAAAGTGGCGGAACCACAGTTTGAAGGGCAAACCAAAACCAAATTGGGTAACTCCGATGTGACAGGAGCAGTAGATGCTTCAGTTTCAGAAACATTACAATTCTGGCTATTAGAACATCCAAAAGAGGCAAAAATAATAATTGGTAAGGTGGTACTGGCAGCTCAGGCCAGGCACGCAGCCAAAAAGGCCCGTGAGATGGTGCAGCGTAAGAATGTACTTGGAGGTGGTGGACTCCCTGGTAAACTGGCCGATTGTGCGAATTCTGATCCTGCTGTGTGCGAATTGTACCTGGTGGAAGGGGACTCTGCTGGTGGTTCAGCCAAGCAAGGAAGAGATAGAGATTTCCAAGCGATATTGCCCTTGAAAGGAAAAATATTAAACGTAGAAAAAGCGCATGAACATAAAATCTACGATAATGAGGAAATCAAAAATATATTAACAGCGCTTGGTGTTAAATTCGGTACCGTTAATGACGAAAAGGAATTGGACTTATCCAAACTCCGTTATCATAAAATCATAATCATGACGGATGCTGATATTGATGGTTCTCACATTAGAACATTAATTCTGACCTTGTTTTTCAGGTACATGAGAAGCTTGATTGAATATGGTTACCTTTATATTGCGCTTCCACCTTTTTATCTTTTGAAAAGAGGAAAAGAAGAAAGGTATATCTGGACTGAAGAAGAAAGACAAATTGCTATCAAAGAGATGGCGCCTGATGGGAAAGAAGACAGTGTAGGTATTCAGAGGTATAAAGGACTTGGTGAAATGAATCCTGAGCAACTTTGGACTACTACCATGGACCCAGAATCCAGGACATTGAAAAAAGTAACCATTGACTCTGCAGCCGAGGCTGATCATCTATTTAGTATGCTTATGGGTGACGAAGTGGCTCCTCGAAGAGAGTTTATAGAAAAGAATGCTAAATATGCCAAAATTGATACCTAACGGTTGCCAAAAGGTTTTCCGTAGAGAATAAAAAAAGGGCTAAATGCCCTTTTTTTATTCTCTAAATAATTTAGTATCATTGATCAACTTTTTCCCAATTTAATGAAATACATATGAAATTGATCCAGCTCGATAAAATTGAAGAAACCATAAATAGTAGTAAATTAATCAGCAGGGACCTTAGCTGGTTAAAATTTAATGACCGGGTTGTTGATCAGATTAAAAAGGACAAGCGGAATATTTTTGAGAAATTTAAATTTCTAGCGATAGCAGCCTCTAACCTTGATGAGTTTTTCATGATCAGGGTTGGCTCTTTATATAACTACCTGGACTATGATAAGGTCAGAATAGACTATTCTGGTTTGCGAGAAGATAGTTTTAAGAAGAAGCTGATGATCGAATCCCAGATTTTCCATAACAAGCTTCAGCGACAGTTTGTGGATGAACTGCTCACTACTACCAAACAAGCTGGTTTTCAATTAAGCAATGTGCGTAACCTGTTGGCGGAAGAGCAAAAGACAATTGAAGATTATTTTTACAAGGCAGTCTATCCAATGTTGACCCCTATGGTCTTTGATGGTTACCATACCTTTCCCATTTTGATGAACAAATTGTTGATTTTTGGGGTAGTTACTATAGGTCCTGGGGAAAAGAAAGACAATAAGAAACTTTCATTCGTACAGATTCCTTCCAATATTCCACGGTTTTTTGAGTTGGAAAGGGAGGACATGACGATTTGTGTGCCCATTGAAGAAATGATAAGGGAGCATATTGTTTCGCTATTTAGAAATGTGAACATTGAATCGATTAACCTATTTAGGATAACGAGGAATGGTGATTTTACCTTGGAGGAAAGTGAAGACATGGATTCCAATTTCTTGGAAGAAGTGAAACGTAAACTCAATGAGCGTAAGACAGGTAGAGTTGTTCGGATTGAAATCGAAGAAGGCTATAGCAAATACATGGTCAATTTGCTAAAACAGCGCTGGACACTCAATGATGACAGTATATTTAAAATTGAGCGTAAAAGCTTGATGGATTTCACAGGTTTGTGGCAGGTGATTGGTAACAAGCGGTTTAAAGACAAAATTCCTGCTATACACGATCCAATTCCTCCATTGTCATACCCTGAAGCTGCCTCTGAAGACATCTTCCAGGTGCTAAAAAACAAGGATATTTTGCTTCATCATCCTTACAATGACATGGAGCCGATTCTTGAGCTGCTGGATAAGGCTGCTGACGACCCACATGTTATGGCCATCAAGATGACGATTTATCGCCTGGCGAAAAACTCAAGAATTGTTGGCGCTCTACTAAAAGCGGTAGAAAATGGCAAGCACGTCTCCGTATTATTTGAAGTTAAAGCCCGTTTTGATGAGGAAAACAACATCAGAGAAGCAAAAAAGATGCAGAAAGCAGGCTGTTTTGTAATCTATGGTGTAAGTAATTTCAAGACGCACACAAAATTACTGCTGATTGTTAAAAAAGAAGAAAATAGAGTTACCCGTTATGTTCATTTAGGCTCAGGGAATTACAATGAAGAAACCAGTCGTATTTATACAGATATTGGACTTCTAACGACAGACGAGACGCTTGCAAATGATGTTTCTGAGTTTTTCAATGTAATTACCGGACATTCAGCTCCAACAAGCTATCAAAACCTTATCACCTCACCACGTGATATGAGAAATAATCTCATAGAATTCATCAATATTGAATCAGAAAATGCAAGCAAAGGGTTGCCTTCTGGGATTTTTATAAAAATTAATTCTCTTGAAGATTCGGAATTCATCCACGCGCTTTACAGTGCGTCTCAGGCGGGAGTACCTGTGAAGTTGATTGTGCGTGGCATCTGTTGTCTGAGGCCTGGCAGAAAAGGATTAAGTGAAAACATTGAGGTGATCTCTATTGTAGGCGACTTCCTCGAGCATTCTAGAATTTATCATTTCCATAACAATGGTGATCCTACAATTTATGTAGGTAGTGCTGATGCCATGGTTAGAAGTTTTGATAAACGATTAGAGTCCTTGTTTAAGGTGGAAAATCAATTCCTGCAGAAGCAATTAATGAATATTTTAAAGTACAATCTTTTGGACAATGAAAATGCCTATGTAATGCAGGAAGATGGGAAATACCTTCCTAAGAAAGCTAAAGAAGGGGAAGAAATCTTTAATATTCACCAAAGGTTTTTTGAATTGGAACCAGAGATGATTGAAAATGTTAAATTGATTGATTGAAAGTAACTAAGGTTAATCAAACCCAAGTCTTCAAATCGCCACAAGTAAATTGTGGCGATTTTTTTAGGAAGTGATTACATCAATTATTAGCTATCCTACAATGCGGCATAAAAACAGGCTTTAAAATATAAAAAACGTTAGCGGATTATTTTTTCCTACCAACAGCTAATAATACAATGCCAGCAATTACGGCGATCCCGCCCGCATAAGGGGGCCAGTCCACACTTTGTTCTTTGTCAGCGCTTAATTTTAACGGTCCTGCATCTATTACTGTCTCTTCGGTTGTGAACGAAAACCCAGTCATTAAAAACATGGCAATGCCTGCAATGATCAAAACTATTCCTAGAAGCTTCATTTGTATAAAGTTTGGTTTCAATTTTTAGTATACAAATAGCTTACCAAATTTAAATAATAAAAAGATGGGCATCCCACTCTTTACATTTTCTCGTATCTCCCTTTAGATAATTTTCTTTTAAGTTTAAAAAAATTAATAAAACCTACAATCAATAACATTACACTTATCATAAAGGAGAAATAACCAAGGTTTTTAACATTTTCGAGGTCATTGACTTTCATTAAAGCTGTACCGCTCACAATGAAGTATAAACTCGTCCTAATATATGCCAAAAGCGTGCGCTCATTAGCGAGTTTCGTTCTTTGCCTAGCTAAAAAATCTCTGACTATCAGTGTTTCTTCTGTTTGATTTTCCATAAATTTGCAATTCGTATCGATTTTACGGTTAATTTAAAATTTTATTTTCAACTTTTAATTTGGTGAATATTTAAAATTAAACGATAGGTCGCGAAATTGTTCTGATTAAAACAAATAATAATAAATTCTAATAAAAAAAGCATGAAAAATTTTCTACTAACCTTTTTGGTTTTTGTCATAACAACAACGGTTATCACCGCCCAAGTGGTTTCAGACTCGCTGGAACAAATACCTGCAGATACCAGTTACTGGCAATCGGAGTTTAGCGCAGGACTAAACTTTAATCAGGCAGGCTTTAGCAGCAACTGGAAAGCAGGAGGGGTAAATTCCGTATCATTTGGAAGCATCATAGCAGGAAAAGCGCTCTATCAAAAAGAAAAAATTTCCTGGGACAATGAATTAGAGCTTCTTTTTGGAATTGTTCGCAATGAAGGTGAAGGTACAAGAAAATCTAACGATAGGATATTTTTAGATTCAAAGTTAGGTTACCAATTGAGTGAAAAATGGTCTAGTTACTTCTCTGTAAATTACCTTTCACAATTTGCCGAAGGTTATAAATACAATGAGGATGGTACACAATCATTGATTTCGAAATTTATGGCTCCAGGTTATTTAACCTCTTCCCTTGGGTTTGAGTTTAAACCCAGTAAGGAATTTTTCCTAAGAATAGGTCCCTTTTCTCCGAGGTTCACATTTATGTCAGATGATCAAATTATTAATAATGTACCTTCAAACTATGGTGTTTTGCCAGGTGATAAAGTAAGAATAGAATGGTTGGCAATGCAGGTCTTTGCCAGTTTAGATAAAGATCTTTCTGAGAATTTAAACCTTAAGTCTCGCTATACAATGTTTGCTAATTACGAGACCCTTTCTATGAAAAATATTGATCACAGACTGGATTTGACACTAACTGCAAAAATATCAAGCATCATTAACGTAACCTTCACAGGGATATCTCTTTATGATATTGATCAGGATGCAGCAATCCAGTATAGCCAAGGCCTATCATTAGGTATATTGTACAAAGTAGGTAACAAAAAATAGATAATTAACCAGATTTTATCTTCTAAATTTGGTTTTTAATCAGTTATTGTTAATTTTGTTTGTATTATGGTAGTTAAATAATAGTTGGTTTAGTTTTCAAAATAAAAAGCAGGAGATATTCTCCTGCTTTTTTATTGTTCAGCTATTTTTTTTCATTAAGAGCGTTAATAATTTGCTTAATGGTATTTAGCAATTCGATCTTCTGCCCTTCTTCAGGCGGAATGGCGTGCTCGCTAATGGCAGTGTTAGATTGCTTTTAAATCAAATCCCATTTTATATGAGTTGTTTACTGCCTATTTTAGATTATAGGAAAGGATTAATTATAATGTCTTTTTTTGCAAAAAAAAAGCTATGAAACAATGTCTCATAGCTTTAGTCAATTAACAATAAACCCAAAATAACCTGCTGTAGGAGAAGGAGTCGAACCTCCAAGGAGCAGTTAGGAAAAATACGAGCTCGCTATTTTCTTTATTCTGTGATCTCCACCCTCGAGACAGGAGGGCATGTCTGCCAGTTTCATCATCCTACAGTATAAGAGACCATTTGTCTCTGTTTGATGTTTCAAAGGTAATATTTTACCTCTATTTTTAAAAATATGATAACAAATAAAATAAAAATTTACATTATATTTAATTTTACACCTTTAATAATGTTAATGTGATAAAATAGTTTGATGTTTATCTTGATTTATTGTGGATTTTTGAAAGATTGGTTTTAAGAATTTGGTATCTTAGGAGTTGGATGTAAGGATTGCTATGGAAGAACCTATCAAAACGTACGAAATGCCAGAGATAACCAATAAAAGGCCATTTCAAATTTATGAGGTACAAGGGAAAACCATACAGAACAGAACCTATCCTCATGAGACTGATAGGCCCCATCGGCATAAATATTATGAAATATGTGTTTTTGTAAATGGTGCTGGAAAGCATGAGATAGATTTCAATGACCATTCCATTCATTCACAAAGTGTTCATTTCCTTTCACCAGGGCAGGTGCATAAAATTAGTAGAGAGAATGATTATCATGGATATTTAATGGTTTTTTCCAGAGAGTTTTATTCCTTAGATACCAAGAATGAAGAGTTTCTTTTTCAACTTCCTTATTTTAATAACCCAACTTTGGTTCCTATTCTCAACTTAAATTCAGTTGATTTCAAGGACATTACCGATTTGATAGAGGCGATTAGCAAAGAATACAAACAATGGAACAGTTTTACTACTGACATTTTAAATAATTACCTCCAGATTTTTCTAATTAAATGTAAGCAGTATTACTTAAGGTATTTTGCTGATAAAAAAAATACACTTGATCCAGATTTTGCCCTTGTCCAACAGTTTAATGCATTGCTTGAACATAAGTTTAGGCAAGTGCATCAGGTTCAGGATTTTGCAGAAATGATGCACCTTGCACCCAGTATTCTAAACAAACATGTTAAGAAAATCACAGGTATGACCGCTGGAGAGGTCATTTTGGAGCGTTTGATGCTTCAAGCCAAGAGGTATCTTATCTATACGGATCTTTCAAATAAGGAAATTGCCTATCAGTTGAATTACCAAGATCCCTCTTATTTCAGTAGGATTTTCAAGAAAAAAACAGGTGTTTCTCCCTCTGAGTTTAGGTCGCTAGAAAACGAAAAGTACCAGCATTAGATTGAATTATGCTTTTATATTTGATAAAATTTAAAATACCTTTAACTTCTTAAACAAAAAGTGCATGGTTTGACAACCTAAAATTCAGACAATAATTCTGAATTTTAAGGATGAAAATCTCAAATCCAAAATAAACTTAAACCCATTAAATTTATGATTGCAATTGATTCTGAAATTCAAGCTAAAGATCTCAAATCCGGCTTGGATAAATTTTGGCAACTCTCTGCTGAGAAAATCTCCGCAATTGAAAAGGAATATCCCCAAAATCAAGGTTCACCGGTTTTTACCGTAGATGGGAAATATGCAACCAGAGGATGGACTGAATGGACGCAGGGCTTTCAATTTGGTTCGTCCATATTACAGTTTGATGCAACAGGTGAGAAAAGTTTCCTAGAAAAAGGAAAACTAAAAACGCATCAATACATGGCCCCACATATCAGCCACACAGGCGTTCACGATCATGGCTTCAATAATGTCAGTACCTACGGCAACCTATTGAGGTTAATGGTGGAAGAGAAAATCCCCTATGTAGAATGGGAAAAAAATTACTACGAGTTGGCATTGAAAATTTCAGGTGCTGTACAAGCCAGTAGATGGTCTCCTATTAAAGATGGTGGATACATGTATTCCTTTAATGGACCACATTCACTATTTGTGGACACCATTCGTACTGTCAGAATTCTAATGTTGAGTCATAGCCTGGGGCACGTGCTACAGGAAGAAAATGACAAAAAAGTAAACCTATTAGTAAGAGGCTTGCAACATGCGAAAGCTACTGCAGATTACGCTGTCTATTATGGAGAAGGTAGAGACCGCTATGACCTATGGGGACGAACTGCCCATGAGAGTGTCTTCAACACCAATGACGGCAACTACCGCTGTCCAAATTCTCAGCAGGGCTATACAGGGTTCTCTACATGGACGCGTGGATTGGCTTGGGCAATGTGTGGTTTTGCAGAAGAGTTAGAATACCTTGAGACTTTATCAGACACTTCTCTTAAAGCCTTTGGTGATCCTGCAGAAATAAAAGCTTTTATGTTGAAAGCCGCTACCGCATCCTGTGACTTCTACATCGAGCATACGCCAACAGATGGTATCCCTTACTGGGACACGGGAGCACCTAATTTGCATAAATTAGGTGATTACTTGTCTCGTCCAGCTGACCCATATAATGATTTTGAACCGGTTGATAGTTCTGCGGCAGCCATTGGTGCACAAGGGTTGTTAAGACTTGGCCATTATCTTAAGAAAAAGGGTGATTCAGAAAAAGGAGATAAGTATTGGAAAGCAGGGCTTACCGTATTAAAAACTTTATTAGGCGAACCGTATCTTAGCACAGATAAAAACCATCAGGGATTAATCTTACACTCTATTTACCATGAGCCAAATGGATGGGACAATGTACCTGCTGGACAAAAAGTTGCTTGCAATGAATCCAGCATGTGGGGAGATTATCATGCCAGAGAATTGGCCTTATATGTTCAAAGAATCATAGATAAGGATACTTATTATACTTTCTTCAACTGTCTATCATGAGCGTAGAACCAATAAAAGACCTTAGCAAGCTCTGTATACATACCATCACAACAAAGCCATGGAGCTTAGAAGAATCCGCTGAAAACTACGAAAGAGTAGGGGTAAAGGGCATTTCTGTTTGGCGTCAATACCTAGGTGGTAGAGACATTGCAGCTTCGGGTCATAGGTTAAGGAGTCATGGATTAGAAATTGTATCCTTGGTAAGGGGAGGGTTTTTCCCTTCCGTTTCTCAGAAGACCCGAGACCAGGCCATTCAGGACAACTATGTTGCCATAGAAGAAGCAGCCGCGCTAGGTGCTCCAATGATCGTATTGGTTTGTGGTGCAGATCCTGGCCAGTCTTTGGTCAAATCACGTGAGCAAATCAGAGAGGGCATCGAAAAAGTATTGCCCTTTGCCATTGAACATGGGGTAAAGCTTGCCATTGAACCTTTGCATCCTATGTATGCTGACACCAGGTCTGCGGTCAATACCATGCGTCAGGCCAATGAAATGGCGGAGGCCATAGGTTCTGATCATGTGGGAGTAGCGGCTGATGTATATCACCTTTGGTGGGATCCTGATTTGAGAGAGGAACTGCTAAGGTGTGGTCGAAATGAAAATCTTTATGCTTTTCATATTTGTGACTGGATGTGCCCAACGGTAGATTTTCTAAATGACAGAGGCTTGATGGGAGAAGGATGTATCGATATCCCTACCATTAGAGGATGGGCCGAGGAAGCAGGATTTTCTGGGTTTAATGAAGTGGAAATTTTTTCTGACAGGCATTGGGCTGGAGATCAGAAGGCGTTTTTGGACAAGATTGTAGAAAGTTATTATAAGAGTTAAAAAAAATAAAAATGGAACACAAGGTAGGAATAATCATGAACGGTGTCACCGGAAGGATGGGTACCAATCAACATTTGATGCGTAGCATCGCAGAAATTATCAAACAAGGTGGCGTAAAATTAGACAATGGGGATACCATTATGCCCGACCCGGTTTTGGTAGGAAGAAATGAAGCAAAATTGAAAGCTTTAAGCAAGCGTTCTGGTGTAGCCAAATACACTACGGATTTGGATAGTGTCATGAATGATGACCAGTACAGCGTTTACTTTGATGCCCAAACTACTGGTAGAAGAGCAGAAGCGGTTAAGCAGGCAGTAAAAGCAGGCAAGCATATTTATTGTGAAAAACCAGTGGCAGTAGATACTGCAACAGCTTTGGAATTACATGAGATTTGTAAAGAAGCAGGTGTTAAAAATGGCGTAGTACAGGATAAATTATGGTTGCCTGGTTTAAGGAAACTTCAAAGACTAATTGAAAACGGATTCTTCGGAGAGATTCTTTCTGTAAGAGGTGAGTTTGGCTATTGGGTATTTGAAGGACAATCTATACCTGCTCAAAGACCATCTTGGAACTACCGTAAAGAAGATGATGGTGGAATCATTGTAGACATGTTATGTCATTGGAGATATGTTTTGGACAATATTTTCGGCAAAGTGAAAGCGGTATCTTGTTTGGGAGCCACGCATATTAAGGAACGTGTTGACGAGCAAGGGAAACCTTACAAATGTACTGCAGATGATGCTGCTTATGCCACATTTGAATTAGAAGGGGGCGTAATTGCCCAGTTTAATTCTTCATGGACTGTAAGGGTTAGAAGAGATGATCTACTAACGGTACAAGTGGATGGTACCAAAGGTTCTGCAGTTGCGGGTCTTAGAGAGTGCTATATCCAGCATTATGGCAATACGCCAAAGCCAGTTTGGAATCCAGATATCGCTCAACCTATTGAATTTTATGAGGGCTGGTCTAAAGTGCCTGAGCAAGAGCCTATGGACAATGCTTTTAAAGTACAGTGGGAATTGTTTTTAAAACATATTGTGACTGATTCTCCTTTCCCTTGGGACATGATGGAAGGTGCTAAAGGTGTTCAATTAGCAGAAAAAGGCTTAGAAAGCTGGGAACAAAGAGCCTGGTTGGATATCCCTGAACTATAAAAAATAAACCCATGAAAAGAGTAGCCTTAGTCACTGGGGGATCCCGAGGAATAGGATTAGGTATAGCAAAATGCCTGGCCAAGCAAGGTTTTGACTTGGCCATCAATGGCATGCGTAAGGAAGAGGATACCCTCTCCAGCCTTGAAGAATTGAAGGCTTTGGGAGCAGATGTGCTTTATTGCCGAGGAGATGTTGGGAGTGCTGAAGAAAGACAGGGGATTATGGATAAGATCAAATCCCATTATGGTCGATTGAATGTTTTGGTCAACAATGCAGGTGTAGCACCCAAAGAGCGAAAAGACATTTTGGAAGCCACTGAAGAGAGCTTTGATTATGTGTTGAAAACCAACCTTAACTCAGCTTATTTTCTCTCTCAATTGGCAGCAAACTGGATGATTGAACAGAAAGGAAAAGGAGCCGATTTTGTTGGTTCCATCATCAATGTCTCTTCAATTTCTGCAACAGTGGCCTCAGTAAATCGAGGTGAATACTGTGTAGCCAAAGCTGGAATGAGTATGGCCACCCAATTGTTTGCAGTAAGGCTTGGGGAATATAACATCCCTGTATTTGAAGTTAGACCAGGAGTGATTGCAACAGATATGACCTCGGGTGTAAAAGAGAAATATGACAAATTGATCGGTGAAGGATTAATGGTTCAACCAAGATGGGGCTTACCTGAAGACGTAGGTCTGGCGGTAACAGCTTTAGCTAAGGGTGATTTCCCTTATTCCACAGGTCAGGTGATCATGGTGGATGGTGGCTTGACGCTTCCTCGACTTTAAAATTTTACCAAATGGCCGGTATTTATTCCGGCCATTTGGCCTTTTAAATAAAATTTTGTTCAGAGTCAACCAACAATTGTATATTGTCAATTAAAGATACTAAACCCAATTCAAATGGAAAAAAAGAAGTTATACTGGAAAATTTGTTGTTTTGCAGCCATTATTTTATGCATCATAACTTATACCCCCCTAATCATTCCTCAAGGAGTGTCTAAACCAATGCTGGCAGGAATTCCTTACAGCCTTTGGACGAGTTTTATTATTACAGTGCTATTGGTGGTCATTACCTTTATTGGTACCAGGGTTCATCCAGGCATGCAAAATGAGGAGGACGATTTATGATTTTCTGGGTTTGGGTTTTTGGTCTGATTTACGCAGGCCTTTTGGTTTTTGCTTCTCTCAAGTCTTATAAGAAAGGGAGATCTTCTGAAGAATTTATGATGGCAGGCGGTAATATTGGCCTGTCTTTGGGGGTGCTGACCTTTGCTGCAGCACTTTTTAGCACCTTTACTTTCTTGGGAATGCCTGACTTCTTCCGAATTAACGGTATAGGCGCATGGATTTTCCTAGCGATTTCGGATGGTGCTATGGTATTTGTATTGCTTTGGTTTGGTTACGAAATTCGTAAAAAAGTCAGGGGAATGGAATTTAGAGGAGTTTCAGGGTTAATTTCACGTTGTTATGAAAACAAATTGGCAGGCTATACCTTCTTTCTAAGTGCCTTTTTGTTTTTGATTCCTTATGTAGGGATTCAAATTCAAGGAATTGCCATATTCATGGATGCTGCATTTCCTGAATCTTTACCAGCCTGGGGTTGGTCTTTAGGTATCGTGTTAATCATGCTGACCTATAGTGAGATAGGTGGCTTAAAGGCGATTATCTTCAGTGATGCCATTCAAGGAGTACTATTGCTAGCGGTAATTTGGATCATTGGATGGGTTTGCCTTGACCACTTTGGTGGCATAGGACCAATGTTTGAAAAAGTAGGTTCAGTGAAAGAAGAATTACTTTCCACGCCAGGGCCTAAGGGATTGCTAACGCCTCAGTTTTTGCTTGCTTCCTTAATTGCCATTTTAATGATTCCTGTCACCCAACCTCAATTTACTACAAGGATTGTGGTGATGAAAAGCATGAACACGATGAAATTGATGGCAGTATCATTGGGCGCATTTGCTATCTTGGTGATCATTCCAACTATTTTTATTGGTATGTATGGCGCTGATCTGTATGGGGAGTATAGCAGTCAAGAGTTCTTTGCCATGGCATTCCTAAATGACCAACATGAAGCCATTGCTGCCCTTGCCATTATTGGTTTGATAGCAGCAGGTTTGTCCACTACCAATGCAATGATTTTTGCAATGGGCTCTGAATTGAGGGGATTGCTTACAGGTACTGAAAAAGTGATCATGAAGCGTACAAAAATTGGGATTTTCGTTTTCTCAACCATTGCTTTTATCTTCTCAATAATCGTTTTCGATCAGTTGGTACTGCTAGCAAGGGTGAGCTTTGCAGGTACAGGTATCATGGGGCCAATGATTTTACTAGGCATTTTAAGTGATAGAAAGATTTCTCCCGCGATGATCTATATCTCTTTAAGTGGTTTGGCAGTATTTTTATTGTCTTTAGGAGGAGTTATTCCAAGCATGTATTTTGGGTATAGACTAGACTTATTGTTATTTATTATTCACGGAATTTCTGCTGTAGTAAGTTACTTGAGCAGTGAAAAACGCATGGTTTCTGAAACTAAAGTCAATGAATAATAGGACTGTTTTGGAGTTTTGATTGCTTAACAGTGATCAGGAATAATCATTATTACGCCCCTGTTTTGCGAGAAAACAGGGGCGTAATTGTTTTTGGGCTTAATCTTAAGGCTCAAGGTTTAAATTTTCACAAAAATCAATTAATATTCACCCATTTTTCGCTACTGTCAGATTCAAAAATGGCTTGTAAAACCTTGGTGTTGGCTTTGGTGTTTTCCAAGGTGACAGGCACCTCGGTATCTTCAATAATAGCCTTGGAAAAATCAATCGCTTGTGCTGTGTATTGATTACTCACCGGAAGCACAATCTTCTCTGCGTTGTCTTTAGAAAAGTCCCCCTCATGGATAAATATTTCATTCGGTTGATCCGAAGGTGCATTGAAAGGAATCCTTACTTCCAAGATTTTTTTATCCCCAAAGAAGAGCATCCGCTGATAAGCAGTCAACTGCGTGCTAATGGTGAAGGTCATTTGGATTTCATTAAAATCTAATAGAACGGAACCTAATTTATCGGTCCGGAACTGAGGATCAAATTCTAGCATTGAGACCAATCTACCTGGCTCTTTGTCTAGCACAAACCTGGAAGTGAATACAGGATAGCAGCCGATGTCCCAAACGCCTCCGCCTCCCATTTCTTCGATATTTCTGATATTGCCTTTGTCATCATTAAAATAACTAAAAAAGCCCTGAACCGCTTTTATCTTACCCAAATAACCACTTCGCACGAGTTCTCTGGCTTTCAACCACTGAGGGTTTGAAGCTACCATAAAAGCCTCACCTACTTTTACATTGAATTTGTCCCTGGCATCGATTAGCCCATCTATTTCCTCATTATTCAATGCAAATGGTTTCTCACATAGCACATGCTTCCCTGCCTCAATACACTTAAGTGTATAGGGCACATGCATGTCATTTGGTAGTGGGTTATAAATGACGTCAATTTCAGGGTCGTTGATAAGTTCCTCATAGGAGCCATAAGCTTTAGGAATCCCAAGGCTTTTTGCTGTTTCCTTAGCTCGGTCCAAGTCTCTGGAAGCGATGCCATATACCTCATACAAATCACTATTTGCCATTGCAGGAATGACCTTTTCCCTGGCGATTTTGGCAGTACTAAGTACGCCCCACTTTAGCTTTTTTTTCATTGGTGTTCGAGTTTAAAGAAAATATAAAATTATTAGTCGCGTACCCTAGGGAACTTTTACTTAAGCAATTTAATATTATTGTCATCCAAAGCCAAAAGGAAAGGGGCTTCTTTCTGCCACGTACTTAATAGAATCTATTTTAGTTTATTGCTATTTTTAAAAGTTACAAGGCCTTAAAAAGGGCACATAGAATATTGATTTCAATCGAAATAGACTACTAATTGGACGGAGTCAGTCATTCTTTTTCTCCATTTTGAAGATTTATTAGGTGAGAACAAGTCATTTCTATCAGCAGAAATTTGATTTTTTTGTAATAAATGTTTAAATATGTGAATAATAATAATAAATCAAAACTACGAGTTGGCACATTAATTATTCGTTAATAGCTATCTCCTTGGAAAATAAGTTTTCAAGCTTTTTATTCAGGAATTTCTCTACATTTGTGCTATAAATTAGCGATTCAAAATCGAACAAATGTCGCGCTGATATATATAGCACTTAAAGAATCATTTAAGATTATTTTTATTTTTCCCCTCCATAAAGGTTTCACGATCCATGGAGGGGTTTTTTGTGTAATAGCAATAATGAAAGTTTTTAAAAACTCATTTTATCGAAAAATACAAACCCATGAAAATTGAACACATTGCTTTTAATGTAAAACATCCCTTAGACGTTTCAGATTGGTATGAAGAACATTTGGGTATGACAGTGGTAAAAAAAATGACTACCTCGCCCTACATGACCTTTTTGGCGGACGACAGTGGGAAAACAATGATAGAATTGTACAACAACCCTGATGCTGAAATTTTGGATTATGCCAATTTACATCCATTAATGGTGCACTTGGCTTTTGTATCTGAAAATCCAGAAGAGGAAAAGGAAAGAATGCAAAAAGCAGGAGCTGTCCTAATAAGTGACGACACTTTAGAAGATGGTACCCGATTATTAATGATGAGAGACCCATGGGGACTTGCTATTCAGTTCTGCAAAAGAGCACACCCTATGCTGAAATAATTCGTATTTACAGTAGAACCTTTGTCATTAATTTGTAAGTGCATCGAGCAGAACGTTATCCTGGATAAAAATTTCACTAAATTAATAGTGGAACTGATTCTTAAGTAATCCTCATGTATTAAATCAAAGAATAATCTGTTTTTTCCCTTTTTTAAAGGGAACGATGATTTTCAAGTAATCTGGCTGGCATTATTTTAGAATAGTGCCAGCTTTTTTTGACCTGCATTACAAAAGTATCCGCTGCCATTATTTTTTACTGCGCCAAATGGATTGAAGACATCATTCTTAACCCTGCTCTATTTTCTTTCGGTTTTCTCGCTACTTATAATTCAATCTGAACTAGACATTAGCGTAGCCCGTAATTAAAAATAATATTTTTTCACTTTTTCAGGACAGAATATAAAAAGCTATCGTAAGGACTACGAACCCCCAATTAATTATTGAAATGAAAAGTAAATTATTGTTTCTACCGGACGTGTTATTGCTATTGTTTATCTGTATTGCCTGCGAGCGTCATGAATTAAGCCATGATCAAGGTGGAACGAATGGTGCAAAAGTAATTTCCACCATAAAAATGAAAAAAAATACCTTCACAAGTGATAAAGATAAGAATGAAACGAGTTGGGAATCCATAAAAGATAACCTTACCGAACATTTTAATGGCCTAAATGCAAAAGTATTCAAAGACTAGTTGGTGATTTTTTTATTCTTCTTTTTAATAAAGGTAAGTGTTCGGCGCTTACCTTTTTTTGTTTCAATAGCCTTAGTATTTGACCATTCATGATATCTTATATTTGAATTAAAGGCGTTTTTAATTACTTTGTTTCGTAATTAGTTTGATTGGGCAAAAATTGAGTATGATCGGCCGGAAAAAAGCAATAGTTTACATATTAACATCCACGTTTATTTTAGGGTTATTATGGTGGATAGTACGGGTAGTTCCTTTGGAAAATAAACATAAGTTTTTGCCAGAGGTATTGCTCGGAGAAAGGGTCGATTTCAATCAAGAGATTAGGCCAATCATCAATAATAAATGCATAGCATGCCATGGAGGAGTGAAGCGTTCGGGTGGTTTTAGTTTGTTGTTTGAGGAAGAAGCAATGGAGGTCAATGAGTCAGGAAAAAGAGCCATTGTACCTGGGAATGTAAACAAAAGTGAGTTGATTCAACGGATATCGCATAAGGATCCGGAATACCGCATGCCATTGGAATCCACTCCACTTACTGAGGAAGAAATAGCCTTGTTCTCTCGATGGATTAATCAGGGAGCGCAGTGGGATGATCACTGGGCCTATAAGGCGCCTGAGAAACAAACTGTTCCTGAAACCGAAAATGAATGGGTCAGGAACGATATAGACCGTTTTGTCCATGCAAAATTAGTAGAAAAACAGCTTAGCCCTAATCCCACTTCCGACAAACAATCACTACTGCGAAGGCTTAGTCTTGACATTACAGGTCTACCTCCGACTATAACGGAAATGCAGGAATTTGTCAATGACGGCTCTGATAATGCTTACGAAAAAGTAGTGGACAGCTTATTGGCTTCACCTGCATATGGGGAGCGTTGGGCTGCCATGTGGATGGACTTGGCAAGGTATGCTGATTCGAAAGGATATGAAGCAGATAGGCCAAGAGAAATCTGGAAATACAGAGATTGGTTGATCAATGCTTTCAATGATAACCTTCCTTATGATCAATTTGTGATTACCCAGTTAGCAGGAGATTTAAAACCAGCCCCAACAGATCAGGATTTAATTGCGACAGCCTTTCATCGCAATACAATGAACAATGATGAAGGGGGGACGGACAATGAAGAATTTCGGGTGGCAGCTGTGCTGGATCGGGTCAATACTACATGGACGGTTTTGCAAGGTACTACAATGGAATGTGTGCAGTGCCACAGCCATCCCTATGATCCGATCAGACACGAAGACTTTTTCCGAAGTCTGGCCTTTTTTAATCAAACAGCAGATGCTGATGTCCCCAGCGAGGCACCCGTGCTACTTACCTATAAAGAGGATGAGGACCTGGAAAAGTTGGAGCTAATAAAAAACTGGGCCAATGAGCATGGAACAGCTTCAAGAAAAGGGCACTATTATGATCGCTTGCTGAGGTTGGGCGTTCCCAAAATATATGCACACTATTTTTACCAAATGGACAAAGGCCTACCTATTCAAGGAACAGCTACATTTAAGGTAGATCAGGAAGTTTATTCATTCACGGAGGATTTACCGTTTGATGGAGAGGATAAATTGGTGTTTAAGGCGAGAACAAATGGAAATGAAGGTAAGATTTCTTTTCATTTGGACAGTATCAATGGACAGCAAATTGGAGAATGGAAGGTAAAAGCCAAATTTAAAAAAGAATACGATGAGGAAGAGAAAAAGGAAGTAACCCATTACCTCAATGAGGTCATCTCCGTGCCTATTAAAGTAGTAAATGGAGTTCATGACCTTTTCATGGTTTGGGAGGGGAAGAAGGATGTAGAACAGACGAGTACCTTTGAATGGTTAATGCTTCATCATGGCCTTCCTGCAGAAGGAAATGAAAAATACCCGGAAGTGAAAGAAGCAATGTATGCGCTATTTAATTCTGATAATGAAGTAGATGCTACACCCGTAATGGTTGATCTACCAAATAATCTTCAGAGAGTATCTAGGGTATTTGAGAAGGGGAGCTGGATGGTGCCAGGAGAAGAAGTAGAAGTAGGCGTACCGGATATTTGGAATGCTTTCAATGATTATTCTAAAGACCGAATGGGCATGGCCAAGTGGTTGTTTGATGAGGAGAACCCGCTTACTTCCCGTGTGATGGTCAATAGAATATGGGAGCAGTTTTTTGGAAGAGGTATAGTTTCCTCTATGGAGGACTTTGGTTCACAAGGTTTTGCACCTACCCATCCAGAGCTGCTTGATTGGCTGGCGATTAAATTTAGCGATGATTTTAAATGGGACATAAAGAAATTGATGAAAGAGATTGTCATGTCAGCTACCTACAGACAGTCATCTCATTTTACAAAAGAGGGTACAGAAAAAGATGCTTTAAATGAATGGTTGGCAAGAGGCCCTCGAATTAGGTTAAATGCGGAACAGGTAAGAGACCAGTCTTTGGCTGTTTCAGGTTTATTAAGTGACAAAATGTTAGGCAAAAGCGTAATGCCCGAACAGCCAGACGGTATTTGGCAGGTAGTATACAGTGGCACAAAGTGGGAGACAAGTAAAGGAAGTGAAAAATACAGAAGAGCATTGTATACTTTTTGGCGTAGGACCAGTCCGTATCCCTCCATAATCTCTTTTGATGCACCGAGTAGAGAGTTTTGCTTACCAAAAAGGATAGCGACCAATACACCGCTTCAGGCTTTGGTAACGCTAAATGATCCGGTCTACCTTGATGCGGCCATTGCTTTGGGTAGGGAGGTTCTTCATTCATCGGAAATGGGCGAAGAGGAAAGACTTTCACTACTTTATAGTAAAGCGATGATAAGAGGTATAAGTGAAGAAAAACTTGAAGCGCTGCAAAATATTTATCAACAGACAAAAAACTATTTCGACAATAGTCCGGAGGAGATTTGCAAGCTGACGGGTGAAGAGGATAAGGCCCTTGCCGTATATACAGTGATGGCAAATGTAATAATGAATTTGGACGAATTTCTGATGAAATCATGAGTAGAAGGATAGATTTAACCAATGAATACCAATACCGGGAAATGCAAAGTCGGACCAGAAGGCATTTTATCAAACAATGCACTACTGGTTTAGGGAGCATTGCTTTGGGAGGCTTATTGGGTTGCAATAGAAATGCCCCGGTAGATCCTGTGCCAGACCTGGAGACATATGTTCGCAAACAAGTACCGCATTTTGCTCCCAGTGCCAAGCGGATTATTTACCTGCACATGGCTGGAGCCCCCTCCCAATTGGAGCTTTTTGACTACAAACCGGAATTGGCAAAATTAGATGGGAAGGATTGTCCTCAGTCCCTTTTGGAAGGAAAGAAATTTGCCTTCATTCAGGGGGTTCCAAAAATGTTGGGACCTCAGGCGGAGTTTTCTCCAAGAGGGAATTCAGGCATGGTGGTATCAGACAATTTGCCCCATTTTTCAACCATAGTGGATGATGCGACCTTGATTAAAACCATGCACACAGACCAATTTAACCATGCCCCTGCGCAATTGCTTTTGCAGACTGGCTCACCTCGGTTGGGTCGGCCAAGTATGGGAAGCTGGGTTACTTATGGTCTGGGCTCTGAAAATGAGGATTTGCCGGGCTTTATGGTATTGGTATCTGGTGGCAATACGCCTGATGCAGGAAAATCTGTATGGGGAAGTGGGTTTTTGCCTTCTGTTTATCAAGGGGTCCAATGTCGGTCGGAAGGAGATCCAGTACTTTTTGTGTCCAATCCATCAGGTATAAATGGAAGCCTCCGAAAGCAGACTATTGATGCGATAAATCAAATCAATGAGAAAGAGTACAAAGAATTTGGAGACCCTGAAACCCTTACCAGAATCTCTCAATATGAAATGGCATACCGCATGCAAACTTCTGTGCCTGAAGTGATGGATATTAATGATGAACCTGATTACATTCATGAAATGTATGGGACCGATCCGGGCAAGACTTCTTTTGCCAATAATTGTCTGCTTGCAAGAAGATTGGTAGAAAAGGGGGTTCGTTTTGTACAGTTGTTTGACTGGGGTTGGGACATGCATGGTGTAGCAGAAAGAGAAGCACTAGACACTGGCCTCCCAATAAAATGCAAGCCCATAGACAAAGCCATGACTGCATTGGTTAAAGACTTGAAACAAAGAGGTTTGTTGGATGATACCCTCGTTGTTTGGGGAGGAGAGTTTGGGCGTACTCCGATGCAGGAGAATAGGGGAGGCAAAGAATGGCCATTTAAAGGCAGAGATCACCATACTGAAGCTTTCCCAGTGTGGATGGCTGGCGGTGGTGTAAAAGGTGGGTTTACCCTTGGAGAAACCGATGAAATAGGTTATTATGGCATCAAGGATAAAGTACATGTCCATGATTTGCAGGCAACAATTATGCATTTAATGGGTATGGATCATGAAAAATTCACCTATTTTGCACAAGGAAGAGATTTTAGATTGACGGACGTGTCCGGTAAAGTAGTTAGTAAAGTTATCGCATAAGTTAAATGGAGCAAGGATCAGACATTATTATTTTCTTTGGCAGGTTTCACCCCCTGTTTTTACACTTACCCATAGGGTTTTTAGCCTTAGGATTTCTTATGGAGTTGCTTTCCCGGAAGGATCAGTTTGCCCATCTGAAACCAGCGGTAGGATTTGTTTTGGCACTTGGAGCCTTATCAGCATTGGTAACAGCCGTTCTTGGTTTGATGTTGGCCCAAGCTGGTGATTATGGTGAAGACTTGCTTTTTATTCATAAGTGGTCAGGGATTTTGTTGGTGCTCTTCGCATTCGGAGCTTGGTGGTTGCACTTTAAGCGAGAAAAAAAGCCTACACTCCAAATTAAAAGGGCTTATCTAGGCACACTTTCTATAATGATGCTGCTCTTGGCTGGTGCTGGACATTATGGTGGGTCGCTGACACATGGCTCTACCTTCCTCACCCAATACATGCCTGATACCATGAAAAAGTTGGCGGGTATACCTGTGGAAGCAAAAGGCCCGAAATTAATAGAGAACCTGGATGAGGCAGTGGTGTATGTGGATATCATCCATCCTATTATGGAACAGCGGTGCAATTCCTGCCACAATGCCAGCAAGAAGAAGGGAGACCTACAGATGCATACCAAGGAAGCTCTTTTAAAAGGTGGAGAAAACGGCGCCATATTAGAACCTGGTAGTGCTGCTGAAAGTGAGATGATTAAAAGAGTTCACCTGGAAGAAAACCATGACGACCACATGCCCCCCAAAGGAAAGTCTCAGTTGACAGATGACCAGGTACTTTTGCTTGAATGGTGGATCAATGAAGGAGCCTCTTTCGATAAAAAAGTCGCCGAACTTCAGGCAGATGAGGAAGTGAAAACAGTACTGCTTACTTTATCTGATCCCAATGCCAATAAAACCGCTGTAGAGATACTATTGGCAGAAGGTACAGGCCCTTTTGACGAAGAAAAATTAAACGCTTACGTGAATGAAGGAGTTGCCATAAAACGGCTCTCCAATGAGGACAATTGGTTGCAGGTGACATTGTACAGAAAAGACTCAGTCGATGCAATACTTGGGAGGTTGGCTGAAGATTTTCCTGACCAGATTACCTGGTTGGATGTTAAAGATACCCAATTGACCGATGAAGGCTTGGTAGCTGTAGGGAAATTAAAAAACCTTACCCGATTAAGAGCTGAAAAGACAACCGTTACAGATGCAGGACTAGCACATTTGGGTGAACTGAATTTTTTAGAATCGCTTAATCTTTACGGTACTAAAATCACAGATACTGGACTTGATCACTTGTCCAAATTACCGAATTTGAGGCGCTTGTATGCTTGGGATACCCAGGTGAGCAAAGAAGGTGCTACCAAATTTATGGAGGAAGCAAGCCTAATAGAGGTCAATCTAGGGTATGAAGTCAACATGATAGATTCTCTCACAGTTGAGGTCAAACCGATTGCAGTGAGCAATTGATATGAATGCAAGTTTCATTTTTAGCAAATGTATTGAATATTTAAAAATAGCAAAAATACAAGGCCCCCAATTTAGGGTTGGTGGCCTTGTATTTTGTTGACTATGAGTTAGATATAAGTTTTTATTGGCTATTTAGGGAAATTGGATTGGCTTCAATATAATTCAATAATATACTTTTTACATTTTCTACTGTTCCTGCTTTCATCCCTCCGTCCGTTGCTCCAGTTGCCCAATAAAGTACCATCCCTGCATCAGAACAATCCCATTTACCTTTTTGGAATTTGACTACATCATCTACCTCTGCGATTTTTCCCTGCACCCATACCCACTGAATTCTTGGATCAGCGTGATTTTTGGCCCAATCCCAATTGGCTAAATCCACTTTTAGGTTTATATTTTGGTCTGGAATACGGACTTCTTCAACTCCAAAATCCAATACTTGTTTCCAAGTATAAAAATCTCCTGCATTGTCATTTGCTGGATGATGGGTAATAACCTTTACGTATTGGTGTTTAGCACTTGCAGCAGCCTCCAAAGCAAGTCCTATAATGTCAGGCTCCCCAGCTTCAATGATCCACAATGGGTTTTCGGGCGAAGACTCATTTATGGCTTTGGCCAGATCATTGACGGTTTCCTCTTTTTGCCAAAGGGCATCGAAAAACACCAGAGAATCATATCCTCCCCATCTGCGGGCCGTAACATCACAGGCTACTTGCATCAAATAATGCCGCTCTCTTTCAGCCTTTTCAGAAATTCTGGAACCTCTAACTAAATCACAACTGTGGGAGTAATGCACCAGTCTGTCGGTTAATCCGGCGGCGCGCAAGAGGGCTAAAGAAACCGCTGTACCACCAAGATCATCTGGGTCGGGGGAATTGCCATCTGCCACTATGGCTACTCTTCCAGGAGGAGGAGAAATTGTTATAGCGGCTTCGGTTTTGAGGCTTCGTAATGTTTTTTTGTCAGCCATTATTGAAAGCAGGGTTCCAGCTTTACCCATGTCTTTTGAACTTATATTTATCCCCTCATTTAACTCTTCCCATACATGGCTATTATCTATTACTGAATTTTGTGCCGCTGCATTAATGCCTAAACAGACCAAAAAAAATACTGAAAACAAATTTACTTGCATAGTGACTGTGTTATTGAGATAATTAGATGATGCATTTCAAATCCCAGCAGTTCTATAAATTTGTCCATTTATGTATACCCGACTTTGGATTTGATTTGTAAAAATATCATTTTGTACTAAATAAAGGTGCAAAACAATGGCTTGTAATTTGATTTGAGTTTGAAAGTGGTATAAATCCTACAGAAATATCACTGGGAACTTTTTTTGGAATTCTCATGCCTCACTCTACTTTTACTGCACCTTTACTGTGGAACTAACGCTACCTGATAGATGGTATAGAATTCAGGCTCCTGATCCAAAAGCTCAACATGCTGTCGCGCCCATAACTGATTTTTACCATCTACATGCGTAGGGGTAAAGTTGGTGGGGCAGAGGCCGACTTCGCTGTATATCCCTTCAGCTTCTCTTACCAGAAATTTTAATGGATTTAGCCGAGCATTGATTTCGTTCCATTCCTCTCGGGAAGCAGTTCCTCGGGTTGGTGCGTTTTCTAGAGAGAGGCCGGATCGGTAAAGGATCAGGTCTTTCTCATTCACCTTAAAATAGCTTTCTATTTCACCTTTCTTAGGTTTAGGGGTATCGTAATCTTCACTTCCCCCAAATGGGTATCCTGGATTAAGGATAAAATCATCAAATGGGATACCTTCCACAGTTAACCCATTTTTCGCTTTGCTCAGGTCATGGGTATGAAATAAGGTATCTGTAGCGAAAATAAAATGAACCCTGTCTTCATCTACCTGAAACATTGGCCTGATAAAATTAAAAGCCTTGCCCTGCTTATACCTGCTTTTGGGATGCAGGGGAGTAATGGGCACGTAGCCACCGGAATCAAGGTTGATTAAATCAAAGGTGTTGAAATGGTTGTAATAGGCCTCCTCATTGGTGAAAGCTGGGTATTGGGCCCCTCCGGTAAAGGCAACTAGGTTCGTCTCACCGGCTATATTGGCCTTTTGCAAATGGTCGTAGCCGGAGTAAGTCATACCTTGACCCGCATAGGGCTTCTGATGACTTTTGATAAAATCAAAATTAAGGTCATAAATCACCAGCTTTTGTTTTCCCATCACCACAATACTGTCACCGACAAAAGTAGCTGCACAAGCGGTGTTGCCATACGAGATGGGAGAATCGGCCGGTTGATCGAAGGAGGAAAGAACTTTCCCGTTTTGATTTGTAAGAATCAGTTTTTTTTGCCGGAATTCATGGAAAAGAAATAGATCCCTTGTGGCATGGACCGCATAAAGTTGCAGGTTGCCTAGAAAATCCACCTGCACAGAGTCCACTATTTCTAAAGCGTAGGAAGTGTCTGAGGCGGTGTCATCATCAGAGGGTCTACATGAAAACAGGCAAGTGATCAAGCAGAGTTGCAGTAGGATTGTTTTTTTCATAGTACAATGATTGAACTATTAAGTTAATTAAAATTCAGCAGATTTCCATTTCAAGTGAATTTTATTCATTATTTAAGGGAATGACCAATTGCTATCGGAGAATTATCTTGAAACGGCTTGTATTGAATTGATTACCCTCCTCGTTTTTTTTGTCAATCCTCTGCATTCCAGTATGCCATCCTTTCGCAACTACTTACTTCTATGCTGTAAAAATCAAATTCCTCAGTTACCTTGCCTTTGATAAGGTAGATGCCCCGTCCTTTCAAGGGTGTTTTTTTAACTACTGGAGGAAAGTGTACGGTGTCTATCCAGTGCCCATCTTTGTCTATAAAAGTGCCAAAATTCATTATATCTCCCTTAACGGTACGGGTATATTTGACCGTAACCAAATAACCAATAAGCTGAACGCGCTTTCCAAGGAATTGCTTCATTTCCAAAGCAGCAATTCCTGAAGTTTTTTGGTCTTTTACCAAGTGAAAAGGGCTGATTAATGGGAATTCCAGAATCTCCAGTTGATCGATAATCTCCTGTCTCAGGTCCAAATCTTCCAGCACCGGTGCCTTTAGCTCTCGGAAGCCCGCATTGGCAAATAGCCGTTGACTTCCGCCGGTAGGGCTTTTTTTTCGATGCATAATAAAATGGGCTTCCCATAGGCTCTCTTGCTTGCTTTTGCCTGTAAAGCGAAAACAGCCGATACGGATCAGAATCAGCAATTGCTCCAAACTGATGTCTACCCTGGAAATAAAATCAGTCAGCCCGGTATAGGGGCCGGCCTTTTGCCTTTCGGCCAATAATCTGCCGGACGTTTCCTGTTGCAAGTATTTCATGTGTACAAAGCCCAGGTAAACGGTTTTTCCCTTGATATTGGTAAAATAGTTACTTTCGTTCAGGTGCGGGGCCTGTACATCAGCCCCATTCATACGCAATTCGTGGATGTAGAATTCGGTATGGTAGAAGCCCCCAAAATTATTGATAACTGCCACCATAAATTCCAAAGGATAATGGGCCTTCAGGTACAAGCTATGGTAGCTTTCCACAGCAAAGGATGCCGAGTGCCCCTTGGCAAAAGAATAGCCGGCGAAACTTTCAATCTGATGCCAAACCTCTCCGGTGACTGTTGCATCCCTGCCCAATTCTTGACAATTGGAAAAAAAACGATCTTTGACTCTTTGTAAGGCTCCCTTTGAGCGAGATTTGCCACTCATCCCCCTGCGGAGCACATCTGCTTCGCTCAGTGTGAGCCCCGCAAAATGGTGGGCGACTTTGATGACATCTTCTTGGTAAACCATGATGCCATAAGTCTCAGGCATGATGTCGTTCAACACAGGATGAGCCCTTTCGCGTCGTGCGGGGTTTACATGTCTCAGAATGTATTCCCGCATCATGCCTGAACGGGCCACGCCAGGGCGAATGATGGAACTGGCAGCTACCAACTCTAGGTATTCATCGGCTTTCATTTTGGCCAGCAACATCCGCATGGCAGGAGACTCTACATAAAATGCTCCAATGGTCCGCCCTTCTCGAAGGTGTGCTTTGATGGCAGGGTCTTTCTTAAATGCCGCTACCCGACGTATGTCTACCGCTTTCCCTTGGTTCGTATGGATTAGCTCCAGTGCACTTTTGATATGGCCCAGGCCTCTTTGGCTCAGGATATCGAATTTGTGCAAGCCAATGTCTTCAGCCACATGCATGTCAAACTGTGATGTAGCAAAACCCTTGGGCGGTAACTCGGTAGCGGTGTAATAATGGATGGGCTTGTGAGCAATCAGTATTCCTCCGGCATGTATGCTCAAATGAGATGGCATATTGCGAATCACCCTGGCATATTGATAGATCAGTTTTCCATATTGGTCAGGTTTGTAATTGCTATTGTCCAGCTTGTCTCCATAATAGATTAGAGATTCTATTTCAGACTTTGGCAGGCCAAAAACTTTCCCCAGCTCCCTCAGCACAGAGTTGTACTGAAAGGTGTTAAAGGTAGCCAATAAACAGACATGGCTCTGTTCAGGTTTGTTATAGGAGTCAAAAATATATCGGGTGATTTCATCCCGGTCTTTCCATGAAAAATCAAGGTCAAAATCCGGTGGGTTTTCCCGATAAAGGTTAATGAAACGTTCGAAATACAGGTCTAACTCTATGGGATCCACATCTGTAATAGCCAGGCAATAGGCCACGATACTGTTGGCCCCACTGCCTCTGCCTACATAAAAGAAGTTTTTGTGCTGCGCAAAATTGACAATGTCATAATTGATTAGAAAATAGGAGACGAAACCTTTTTGCTGGATAATCTCCAGCTCTTTGATGATGCGCTTTTCCTTGGTTTCATCCAAGCTTCCATAGCGCCGAATGGCTCCTTTGTAAGTTTCCTGGCGCAGGTAATCAAAATCCTCCCAGTCAGACCCCAGAATATCTCTCCGGTTTTTTACCGCCTGAAAGTAGAAGGAAAACTGGCACTGCTCCAGAAGTTTTTGGGAATTATAAATCAGGTAACTGTGCCCTTCACAGCGCCCAACCATGTCGGCATAGCCATAAAACCGATCCGAAGGATCTCCCTGTTCGCTAAGTGGGAGTTTGCTGAGCAGGGTATTGCCATCCATGGCCCGCAATAGGCGATGGGCATTAAAGGCTGTTTTGCTGGCAAAAGAAACCGGCTGCAAAAGTACCAATCGCTCTTTGCGTTTGGCCCAAGGGCTGTAAGGGAGCCTGTTGAGTTGCGAAGGATGTATGCCCAGGTATTCATTTTCCTTCAGGTCAAAGAAAGTTTCTGTAAAAGGATAAATCACCACGCTGTTGTTAAATTCGGGCGCCTTTTTGGGGAAAGGCAATTTATTCATCAGGTGATGGGAAAGGTATTTGTTCAACTCATGAAAGCCTTCCTGGTTTTTTGCCAGGCCGATAAACTGCTGCTTGCTGCCATTGCGAAAATCTATTCCTATGACCGGATGGATACCATTTTTCTGGGCTTCTCGAATAAAAGGAAACACCCCTGAACAGCTGTTGATATCTGTCAGGGCCAGGGCATCGAGCTTTTGCTTTTTTGCTTCCGATACAAGCTCCTCAACAGAGAGAGTGCCATACTTGAAGCTGTAGTAACTGTGGCAGTTAAGGTGCATTTTGTTTATATTATTAACATTTACTGGTTAATAATATAAACAAAATGAATTGATTGTGGATGATTGCAGCGATTATTTTTATTGTCTATGAATCTTTGCTGCCAATCTCCTTACCTTGCCACTGGTCGGCCGTGAACTTCTATCCAGTCCAGCCTTGAACAAGCTTTGGATTGTCCGCCGGGCATCAAATCAGTAAAACCTATTTCTTCCACATTGGATAGGTCTGGATCAGTCGCCGGGCCAATTGCTACTATACCATTAGGGTCCAAATGGTGCCAGTTGATGTCTTGTATATTGAATTCCCAGATTCGCCAGTCTTTGGAAGCACTGGCTGATTGGTCACTTACCAACCAGTTCCCATCGGCCAATTTCAGTGAAATCCTAAGTTCCCTAAGGCCGACTTGTTTGGAACGGAATTTTACTTTGGCAAAACCTGTAAGGTCTACGTTTTGTTGGCGATGCTTAAGGCTTAGCATCCAGTTGCCCTCGCATAAACCTGACCAGATATAAAAAGGATCGTCTACAGGTTTCTCATGGTTGCTTTTTTTGATTACATCTTTCCCCGGTCCATATAATTGTACGGTTAAATTCTCATTCTGCACATGATTTTGGTTCACAGGTATTTCTGCTGGGGTTTCTTTCCAATCTTCCCTAAAAAAGAGCTCGGGGCGGTAGCTGCTTTGTGCGACGATAATTCCGGTAAATACTAGGTAAAAGCTGAAGCTTAGAATGGTTTTTTTCATGGTAGGCAGTTATTTTTAGGGAGGAATTTAGACTTGTTAGCAATTCAAGTGATTTATTTTAATTTCCTTCCAAATAAAGGAAATAGGAGATAAGATGCAAGGTGTTTTTTAGCTAGCGGGCTATAGAGATTCAATGTTCATTCGGAACAACCTATTTGATTGGTTGGAATGAGGTGCCGCTCCTACAGAGCTTCCAATCATAGACGATTTGAAATGATACAAACCAAATGCTCCGCTGGAGCATTTGGTTTGTAATTATTAGTGGTTTAAAAATACAATTTTAAAGATAAGTGTAAATTGTTGGTAACATACTTTTGACCTATTTTTCCCACTTTGTCCATTTTAGGAAATGTTTTGCTATTAAATTGATTTATAGTTTGCTAACTTATATCCAAAGCTCCATAGGAGTTTCATTTTTGTAGCCCTAAGTTCTTGAGTTAATACCAGCTCCATAGGAGCGATACCTAAATTTTAACGATATGGTTATTGCAATCGAAAAATTTATAAATTGGTAGACTATGTCAAGAATTTTGCTAAAAGCGTAAAACCATGACCGAATTTTGGGAGGAAAACTTTAAAGACAAGCAGTCCATGTGGGGATTTGCTCCGGCTAATGCTGTCTTTGATGCTATCAAGTTGTTCCAAAAGCATGGGTTGCACAAAATCTTGATTCCCGGATTTGGCTATGGAAGGAATGCGAAGGCTTTTATGGATAAAGGCTTTGATGTGACCGGAATAGAAATCTCAGAAACAGCAATTGCTATTGCTAAAAAAACTTATGGGAGTGAAATCAAAGTACACCTTGGAGCTGTAAATGAAATGCCCTTTGATAGTGAAACTTTTGATGGGATTTTTTGCTATGCTTTGATTCATTTGCTTGATGAAAATGACAGGTCCAAACTAATTGCCAATTGTTACAATCAGCTCAGAGAAAACGGCATTATGATTTTTGTGGCTATTTCTACTGATGATACTGCTTTTGGGAAAGGAGAGGAGATTGGCAAGAACAGATTTTTGACACCTCATGGTGTTGAGCTGTTCTTTTATAATCAAGTTTCAGTAAATGATGAATTTGGGAACTACGGACTAATTGATTCAATGGTAATACAAGAGCCTGCGAAAAATGTAACCGGCAAACCCGGTCAAAAATTTTGGCAGATTGTATGCAAGAAGGTCTCTGTAGGTTAAAAGGATGAAAAAAATAGCACATGATTAAAGTAGAAATACCCGATTTCTGTCCATTAAACAAAGAAGAATGGAGCGATTGGTTAGAACGTAATCATAAAACTGTGAAAGCGGTATGGCTCATTATTTATAAAAAAAGTTCAGGTAGGCCTAATTTGACCTGGAGTGAATCTGTGGATGAGGCATTACGGTTTGGCTGGATCGACAGCCTGAAAAAGCCGATAGATAATGAAAAGTACAGACAATACTTTAGTAAAAGAAAAACAAACAGTATCTGGTCTAAAACGAATAAAGACAAAATTGAAGTGCTATTGAACGATGGGTTGATGACAGAGGCAGGGTTAAAAGCTGTTGAAATTGCTAAAAAAAATGGTTCCTGGACGATTTTAGATGCTGCAGAAACACTGGAAGTGCCCTTGGATTTGGCAAAGAAATTCAATGAATTCCCAGGATCAAAAAACTTCTTCGAGAGTCAAAGTAAATCTTCCAGAAAAACCCTGTTAATATGGGTTTTAATGGCTAAAAGACCTGAAACCAGAGAGAAAAGAGTATTGGAGATTGCAGAATGTGCAGGCAAAAAACTTAAACCTAAGGTATTTCGTTAGGGATGGGTTTTGTGTATTTTATGTAATCTAAAAGTACACCATATTCGATGGCATCAAAAATAGTATTTGAATTGAAAACTTAAACCCCTAATAAACCATGAAAGATACAAGTCACCATGATGAGCGAATTGCCCAAATGACCTTTGCCTCAGTGTATCCACATTATGTCACAAAGGTAGAGAAGAAGGGTAGAACCAAAGAAGAATTGCACCAGGTAATAGCTTGGTTAACAGGTTTTAGTGAAGAGAAACAAGAGGGGCTTATTGAAACAAAGGCAACTTTTAAGGAATTTTTCCGGCAGGCCACAATAAATCCCAACGTAGACAAAATTAAAGGTGTTATCTGTGGTTATAGAGTGGAGGAAATCACAAATACGTTGACGCAGCAGGTAAGGTGGCTAGACAAGCTGGTGGATGAACTGGCCAAAGGTAAGAAAATGGAAAAGATTTTGCGGGATTGATAAAAGTAAAAGCTTTAAACTTTAGGTCAGAAGCTGGCAACTACTACCAGCTTCTGACATAATGTGAATTACTAGAAGGACCTTAATTTGGAGGGAAAACATCTTGGAGTGGATGCGTAAAAGGTACACCTTCACGAGCATCCCACCAAACGGTAGTCATAAGCTCATCGCCTCCTATTCTATCTGCTGCTGCTTTAACATTCGCCTCATTTTTCAGGTATTCGTCGTTAGGGTAGGTGAGTCTTCTGGGGATTTGCCCATTGGTAACTCCCTGATCACTTCCTATCCATACGGTTGGGTATCCGGTTCTTCTAAACTCAGCCCATCCCTGATAATGTTGAAAGAAGGTGGAAATGTATTTTTGAGTGACTATTTTTTCAAATTGCTCCTCTTCAGTGCCCGCTAAACTTCCTGTATCTTCATTAAGAAAATCTTGAATGTCTGAGTCTGGAATAGCATACTGTTCCATAGAAGCTTGTATACCCATTAGGTATTGCTCATTGGCATCTTCTGTAGTAATGCCTGCAAAAGCAGCTTCTGCCTTTAGGAAGAGCACTTCGGCAGCATTCATCACAATTATATCGTAGGTTTCCTCTTTTAATAAAGGGCCTACACTGGCCACCATTTCCTGTCCATAAGGTACTTTTTCTTCCTGAAGCAATTGTATAGGTCGTCCACGGAAAGTACCAGAGCCGTCTAGTGCAGGACTGGCCAATACTGGCAATCTCGGATCGGCGGTAGGAATCATTACATCCATTATGGGAAATCCCACAAACATAGGAGTAGTTGCAGTTAATTCTCTGGTCCAGATATAATTGACATTGTTCGTGTTTTCTGATGAACTTGGTGGGAGGGTCCGCAATGAGGCATTTTCCGAATTTTCATCAATTAAAGGACTATTAATTACATCAGAAATATGTTCGGAAGCCAAAGTTGGACTAGCGAACCTCGCTCTGATGGCAAGTCTTAAACGCAAGGAATTGGCAAACTTCTTCCAATTTTCTACATCTCCCTGATAAAGAATATCCGCATTACCAAAAGACAATTGATCTCCCTGGGCTCCCAATTGCGCTGCTGCTTCTTTTAGTTCGTTTAGCATGTCTGTATAAATTTCCTCTTGGCTGTCATACTTTGGTTGGTTAATAACATTCTCTACGCCTTGTGCAGCTTCAAAGTAAGGGATTTCACCATAGGCATCTGTAACCCAATGATACAACCATACTTTCCAGATCCTGGCCATTGCATTTTGGTCATTTTTCTGTGTATCGTCAGCAGTGAGGCGCATGACTTCACCAATATTAATGATATAATCCCTGTAATAGTTGAAAGGGGAGGTGTAATCCGCATTCGAGAAAATATTGCCACTTGCCTGATTGGCAAAGTATCCTGAAAATTCACCAATCGTCCCACTGTTATAGGATTCAAAGATAGAGCTCTTTAACACATTGGTAAAAATGGTCTCAGGCTGAACCTTCTCCTCTGTCAACAATGTTGGATCCGTATTGATGGCGTCAAAATCGGCTGTACAGCCAAGGCCTAGCATAAATAGCACCAATAGTGAGGCAAGGCTTTTTATATTTATGTTTAATTTTATTATTTGCATAACTCAGTTGATTAGAAAGTCAAAAATAAGTTAAAACCCATGCTTCTGGTAGTAGGGAGGCCACGTGCTTCTACTCCTTGGGCCGCCGTGGAACTGTTAAAGGCTGTTTCGGGGCTGATGCCCATCAACTTGAATTCAGGGTCACGGTACAAGTACAACAAGTTCCTTCCTACAATGGATAAGCGGGCATTGACAAAGGGGGTCTTGCTTAGAAATCCTTTGCTGAAATTATAGCCAAAAGTAACCTCTCTTAAAGCCATATAATCAGCATCGATAACCATGGTTTCAGCTATTCCTCCCCAAGGGCCCTGCTCGGCATAATATTGATGAGACAATAAGGAAATGTTATTTTCTGTAAATGTTCCATCAGCATTTTCTATCAGACCATCCACTATTAAATCCTCTGTAGCTCTGGCTTCTGTAAATTTCCCAGTACCTTTTGCCATCTGATCATATTTACTATAAGAATAAACCTGACCTCCTAATCTAAAATCGAGCATTCCACTTAAAACAAATCCTTTATAGGAAAAAGTATTGGTAATGCCACCTAGGAAATCTGGTTGGATGTTACCCAATACGGTCATTTCATCGGCTCTTTGCCATTTGCCAAGTTCGGATACCAAAATCCTTCCGTCCTCATTTCTCTTTTTAGCAAATCCTACAATATTACCATAGGGTTGGCCTACTCTGGCCTCAATTGTTCCTGTACCGCTCAATAAGGTGTGGCTGTTTATGCCCGGTGCTAGAGATACCACTTCAGACCTGTTTCTAGATCCATTGATGCCCAAGTCCCAGGTAAAATCGCCTGCCTTTACCAGCTTGGCATTGATCATTAATTCCAAACCTTGATTTCGGATTTCGCCTGCATTGATCAAACGCGTATTGAAACCAGTAGCTGCTGAGATTTCTACAGGAAGAATTTGGTTTGTGGTGGATTGGGTATAATAAGTGAAATCAATTCCCAGCCTGTTGTCGAAAAACCTTAAATCCATTCCCAGCTCGAAAGAGGTAGTCAGCTCATTTTTCAAGTCCTCTAAGGGAACATTGTTTCGGATGGATGCCAGGCGAAGGCCGTCGAAAGTTTGGGTACTCAATGAATAGCCTGCTCTGGTCAAGTAGGGATCCGCATCATTTCCTGCTTCTGCATAGGATGCCCTAAATTTGCCAAATGTAAAGATCGGGGAATCCATTTCCAAGAAATCCGTAAAAGCGAAACTTGTACTAACGGAGGGATAAAAGAAAGATTGATTTTCCAATCCTAAAGTAGAGGACCAATCGTTTCTTCCCGTAATATCAAGAAATAGATAATTTCTGAAAGCCAGTTGACTTTGGAAATAGACAGAATTCATTTGCTTTTGAATGCGATAATTCCGGGGGAAAACCAAGGAGGCATTAGTGATGTGGTACAAATCGGGGATGTCAAGGTTTTCCCCACTAACTTGCACGACCTCTTGGTCTCGGTTCAAATGATTGGCGCCTATTGAAAGCGTACCGTTAAAATCACTGTTTAAATCTCCTGCGGCAGTCAATAAAACATCGCTGTTTTCTTCTTTTACACGCCACATGGTATTCCTTACCTGTCCATTAAGGTTTGATCCCCCAGGAGTTCCCTGAGGAACCATTGCAAACCTATTGTCGGTATAAAAATCGGTTCCGGTTCTACCTTGTATGCTCAGCCATTTCGTGAAATCATATTTTACCCTGGCCATTCCTATTACCCGGTCTCTAGTGTCATTGTTTTTGAATTTTTCAGTAATCCAATAGGGGTTATAAGGTGAACCGGGTTTAAAACTGGACATAAGCCCATCAGCTCTGGTGGGTTCTCTTAACCAATTTAGGTCTATGCTTCTAGGCATGACTTCAAGGCTGGACTGTAAGCTACTGAAACTGATTCCATTTTGAATCCTGTTATTTCCTTCCTGTCTTGTATAGTTAATCTTTGCATCCACCAGCAGTTTTTCAGAAACCTGATGAGATCCCCTAAGGGTGATGGTCTGACGGTCCAGGGTATTGTTAGGTACAATACTCTTGTTATTCATATTTGAAAATGAAAGTCTTAAGGTACTGGTTTCATTTCCGCCAAACACAGAAACGGTGTTTGTACTGGTCGTCCCTGTTCTATAAAAATTCTCAATATTGTTTGTAGGTTGGGCAGTATAGGGTTGTACGCCCCAATCCCTGGCGTAATCATAAATTATAGGTCTTCCATCCATGGCACCTCCCCATTGGTCCAACAGCCAGCCTGGCCATACAAGGGTCTCTTGACCATCGATGATTTCCGTTCCAAATGCACTGTAATCATCATCGTACCCTCCGCCCCAGGTATTTTGGAAGGTAGGGTTCACACTTGGTGTTTCGAAGGTATAATTGGAATTTATTTCTACACCTATGCCTTGGCCTTTTTTGCCCGATTTGGTAGTGATTAAAATGACACCATTGGCTCCACGAGCCCCATACATGGAAGCAGCACTTGGTCCTTTCAATACGGAAATATTAGCAATGTCATCGGGATTGATATTACCTATTCCATCTCCATAGTCATAACCCGAGAAACTGGATGCGGGATCAAGGGTTTGGTTATCAATGGGTATACCATCTACTACGTATAAGGGTTGATTATTACCTGTTAAAGAACTGTTTCCACGGATGACCACATAGGATGAACCACCTGGTCCACCAGATGTTGGATTAACGTGAACTCCTGCGACTTTCCCTTTAAGGGAATTGACCACATTGGGCTCTCTTGCCTGGGTCAATTCATCGGTACTCACTTCCTGAACTGAATAACCCAATGCCTTTTTCTCTCGCTTAATTCCAAAAGCAGTTACCACTACTTCTGAAAGTTCGCTCATCTCAGGGGTCAATTGGATGTTGATTTCAGACCTGTTTCCCACCTTAATGGTTTGTGGGCTATATCCAATACTTGAAATTACCAAGGTGGATTCAGGTCCCTTAACGGAAATACTGTATTCACCTTTTACATCGGTTACTGTGCCCTGATTTGAATCTTGTCCACCTTGCAACAAAAGAGTAGCACCAATTACAGCTTGACCATCTTCTGAAGAGGTTATTTTTCCTCTTACAATTTGATTTTGGGCTTTTATCTCGCCCATAAAAAGGAGGAGAATAAATAAAAGGGAAAAAAATCCCTTTAAGCGTAAATTAATTTTCATAAATGTTGTGTTTAAATTAATAGAAACTCGAGTAAATACATATTATCGCTTTTATATAAATATAATCACTTTAAATATTAATAAAAATACAGAATTTATGATTGCTATTATAATATTTACGACAACTTTATTTCATGAAATTAATTGGATAGGATTTAATTGATGATTTAGTATAAAAGTGATGTAGCGATTTGACTTCACTCCTAAATAAAGTGGTGGAGATATCATCTACTAATTCAATATATATCGCAATTTTAGAGGTTAACCTTTTAAATTTTCAGAGATTAAAACATGTAAAAACCAACTGGATTAATAGAAAAAATAAGCGTATTATTTAAACTGAGGCATTAATATTTGGAGAATAAATATAAGGATTACATGATTAATGAAAAGGAACATAATTTTTTTCTAAAGGAATGCCAGGAACCTATTAAGGAAATTCTTATAGGATCAAGAAATTCATGTAAAATCAATTGAAACTTCAATAAGACTTAATACTTTGGCCTGAACCGTAAAATGCATTACTTTTGATTCCTTAAATTACATGAAATGAGAAAACTGCTGTTCGTGGTCTATTTATTTGCGATTTTAGCTTGTACGGAAGAGGAGGGGCCTTCCCTTCCCCTTATCTATGAAGGCAATCTGGAAGTGCGTTCTCTTAGCGATCTTGAGGACATTGCCGAAAAAGGTTATACGGGAATAAATGGCGTTCTGGCCATTCATTATACGGATGAAGTGGTGGACTTGTCTCTCTTGAAAAACCTCAAGGAAGTAGCAGGACTTATTATTCGCTACAATGATAACCTGCAAAGCTTAAAAGGCTTGGAGAATATAAAAACAATTGATTTTTTGGAGATTGAGAGTAACCTCCAATTAAAAGAATTGACAGGCTTGGAAAATTTGCAATCTGTTTCACGGATTCTGTCAATCAAAAACAATGATCGATTGATTTCCTTAGAAGGATTGAAAGCCTTGACCTCTTTAAACGAGCAATTTGTGCTTTTTGACAACCTTTCACTGAGCAATTTAAATGGGCTGGAAAAATTGCAAGTAGCCCGTCAGATATTGATCACCAATAATATTAACTTGAAATCATTGGATGGCTTAAATAACTTAGGCGAATCTGCAGATATAAGGATTTACTCTAATGATTCACTTGTGGATTTATGTGCCTTGGTGAATTTCGTTGCGCAAAAGGGAGAAGCGGATACTTTTACTGCCCAAATGAATGCTTATAACCCTACTTTGGAAGATCTGGCGAATAATAAATGTGCCATGGAGCCATAAATTAAAATTACTACCATTAATTCTCGATAATTAATTCATTGCTATTTTCAGTTAAATCTTTTGAGGACTGTATTATTTTTGGAAATAATAATAGCCTGCCTTTACCTTTTGAGGTATATGTAGGTGTTAATACACTGATAGATTAAAAAAAACGTATGCACCTGTTCACAAAAAAGATTTTAACACCTTTTCTATTGTTTTTCTTATTCATCCAATTGGGACAGGCCCAAGTCGATGAAATTAAAGAAAAGTTTCTTAATTCTTATGATTTAATGGTGATTGCTCATCGGGCCGCCAATCAAAATTTCCCTGAAAATAGCATTATAGCTATAGAAGAAGCTATCCGCATGGGGGTTGACATTATTGAACTTGACATCAGGGTGACTGCTGATGGAGTAGTGATTTTGATGCATGATCAAACCGTGGACCGAACCACTACTGGTACTGGAGATGTGGAAACATTGAACTACAGTTATTTGCAATCTTTGCAGTTGTTGCATAAAAATGCTCCCACAAGGGAGAAAATCCCTACACTGGAAGAAGCTCTAAAAGTTACTAAGGGAAGAATAATGGTGGACATGGACATGAAAACAGATAAGGTGGACGAGGTCCTTGAGGTGGTCAAAGCCATGGATGTAGTAGATGAATTGCTGTTTTTTGATTCTGACTGGGATGTATTGGAAGCTTTTCAAGAAAGTCTTCCAGATGCTTTTATCATGCCTAGGACCTATAAGGCAAGGGAGATAAAAAAAGCCGTAAAGAGATTTAATCCTAGGGCAGTGCATATTGACCCAAGTTTTTATACACCTAAGACAGTGGCACTAGCCAAAAAATACGATGTGAGACTGTGGATCAATGCTTTGGGTGATATTGATAGAAAAATGCTAGCCAATCCCGACCAAAAATGGGCCAGAGAATGGCTTGACAAGGGTGCAACGATGGTACAAACCGATGTGCCTAGCTTTTGGACACAGTTAAAGTAATCAGGTCTTCAAATAGAAGGAAGTGCGGTATTGTTTAAATTGGCCGCATTTTTTTTGCTAAATTTAAGCCTCTTAGCTAAACCAATAAAAGCAATGCTTCACTTTCCTTGGTATTTAGTTTAACTTTTTATAGTTTATAAGAGTACATCGATTTTAGGAATTTTGATTGTGGATTTCGTCATAAGCCCTGTATAAAACAACCAGGGCTAGCACTTCACTTACAGCTAGCAAGACCAACCCAATTAAGGCAAAAACAACAGAGATGAATGCCAATCCGCTCAGTATGGCCACAATTCCTGCAGCCAAAGCCATGTTTCCAAATTCCTTTTGATACTTTACTAGGCCATAACCAAATACTATATAAATACTTCCAAAAACAATGGATTCCCCGGCCATCACAGCCATGGCATTGGAGTCGTCCAAATAAAACAAGTACAGGTCCGCTGAAATACAAATTACAATTCCAGCGATACCAAGTAAGGCAGCCGGTTTTATCCAATTATTTTCCCAGAGGCGACCTACCTGATAAAAACCAAGCATATAACAGGAATAGAACATTAGAATGCCCAGTTTGACCAAGGTATATTTCCATGGAGAAATAGCGGCATCTAGAGAAATGGTCAGTTGATAGTCCATAAAACCTTCCCAGAAGGCCAATAGAAAATACAGCCATCCACTAAAAAAAGCCAAAATAATCCATTTTGCTTCTTTTTTAGTGCCTTTCGGAACAGTAGCTTTTGTCTGCCATTGGGCAATGTCTATATCAAGGGCTGCAAAGATAGAGCGAATGGTATGTCCTCTAGGAGTTACTTCACCTGCCTCTATCCTTTGGATCGTTCGCACATTAATATTGCACCGAGCAACCAGTTCTTCCTGCGTCAGTCCACTGGCTTTTCGTTGTTCAAGTATGATTTTTCCTAATTTTGGCTGTTCCATTGTTTTTGTGTTTAAATTCCCTTACAATGTCTGGTAAAAAACAAGAAATCAGCCTGAATCTATAACGGATTTAACCCGACATTTACCCGACATTTCTTTTAATTGCTTGTTAAATAGATGGATACGTTGTTTTGGCAAGTAATTAGTGGAAGATAGTCTACTGTTCAGTAAGTATAATAAAATCTGCAAGCTCCTTTTCAGTGCTCCAGTCTTTGGTAGATTTTTCAGGCTTTGCAAAGCAAGAAATGGTCATAACCTTTAAATTTTGTTTTCTTTTTTTCAATGCCGCCACAGTACCTAATTTTTCATCACTATGGAACCTTCCCGTTATGTGAAAGATTTTTGTTTTTCTATTTTTTCGCCATGATTGAATGATGCTTTCAGCCATGGTCACATCTCTAAGCAGTTGGGCATGAAAAACAGATGGTCCCATACCATGCGCATGTGCACCCATAGCTGCATTGAATTTTTTCAGATAAGCATCCTCTTTTTCCGGAACTTCCACTCGACCATAAAGCTGACGGGCTTTTCGTTGAAGTTGGTCTAAAGAAGCCAGTCCTTTTCTACTCACCATATTTGCATAACGGCCGGGTACATTGGCCGCGATCACTTTTTGCTTTTTTTCTTTGGCCAAATTTACCAAAGGTGCATAAGCTGGATAGTTGTTCCAAACTTTGCCTTCCTGCAGGAGCTTTTTTTCTGTTATCAAACCTGCAAGGTATTCATCCATTACGAGCTGTACATCTCTTTCAAACATTTCCATACTGAGCGTTATGGAGGGATTCTTTTCTAACAAACCTTTATACAATTGGTATTGTAGCACATGTCCTATGCTATCATTGTGTTCTTCTCCAAAAAATATCACCTCTGCCTCAGTTAATTTCTCTACTAAAGAAGCCAAAGAAAGCCTTTTTCCTGTTTCACATTCAATAATTGTAAAGTATTCTTGTTGAGAGAAAGAAGTTGCAGGACTTACCTGTAATAGAATAAAAATGAGTGAAGGGATATAAAAATTCATTGTAAGGATGATTAATATGTTAAACTATAAAATTCTAAATATTTTATCAAAAAGGAATGCCAAGAGAATAATATCAAAAAACAATACAATTGCTTGGATTCTATGTCATTATTTGCATGAATACCTTGTTTTAATTAGGGTAAACGACAACATTTCTAAATCTAATTCCGTCTAGGTGTTAATGTTTACTTAAAATACAACAATTAAAATTATTTCAAAGATGATCAGAAAGGGCATGTTCACCCTATTGCTATTGATAGGGTTTGTATATATGGAAGCAAAAGCTCAACAAGAGTTTAAAATTGTGACTGTGGTAGAATCTATTGTGCCAATGGGAGTTGGTAGGTCACGTATCATTGACAGTCAGACCGAAAATAATTATGAAGAATTTACCACTGATAGAACAGATGGTAAAAAAAGTGATCAAAAAGAAATCAAAAGGTCTGATATTAAGGTAGATGAGTTGGAAGAAACGAAATTACTCAATTTTTTCAGCCTTACCGGTATCAACTTTCAGAACATTGCTTCAAATGATGCAGTCATCGCTTCAAAAATCAACGCCATGCTGGCTAAGGGCTGGAAACTAACTTATGTTGCAAGTGGAGTGGAAAGTAATGCAGGAGCAGATGATGGAAAGGGTATTTACATTACCCGCTTGTTTTTTTCTAGGTAGGGTTAATGAATAGGGAATAGGAGTAAGGGTGGATATGAGGCCACCTTTACTTCTTTATTGTGGTGTGTAAATGATTTAAAGAAGTTTCTTTTCAGAAGTCGGACCTTAATTGTACATTTAGAACTGATGGCTATTAAACCTTTTACACACCAAATCGAGGAGCTAGATCCTGCTGAGGATTGTGAAAAAATTTGTTATCTCCTCACTTTTCATTGTTTTCCTTGGGACATGGAGAAGGCACTTGAATTTGCCTTGTTCAGAACTTTTGCCGTGCCATCTGTTTCTCGATTATTGGCAGCGACCGGAGAGTTTATAAAGCATACGCGAAAGCGGTACGACGATACGGAATTGTTATTGTATGAGATCCTAGAAAATGGAATAGACAGTAAACAAGGAACGGTTGCTGTAGATCGGATAAATAATATGCATGGCAGGTATAAAATAGCCAATCGAGACTACCTCTATGTACTTTCTACCTTTATTTTTGAGCCAATTCGCTGGATGGATCAATGGGGATGGAGGCCTTTTTCCACTGTAGAAAAAGAAGCCATTCTTTACAACTACCAAAAATTGGGAGAGCGGATGCATATCACTGGTATTCCACAAACCCTAGCTGAATTTGAGGCTTTTAACTTGGCATATGAACAACAGCATTTTGAATTTCAGGACTCCAATGCATTGGTCGGCAATAAAACGCTGGATCTTCTGCTCGGTTTCTATTTGCCTTCATGGTTATTCTTTCTCGGGAAGCCGATAGCATTGTGCCTGATGGATGCACCTCTGAGGGATGCAATGGGATACACAAAGCCTCCTGATTGGTTGATAAAAACCATTAAGCAGTCTATGCTGCTTCGTGGCAGGTTGCTGCGCTGGCTGCCTGAAAGGAAAAAGCCAATTTTAGGGACACTTCGCAAACGGAAAACCTATCCAAAAGGATATAAAGTTGAGGAATTAGGGACTTTTAGATAATCAGTCATTTCTACTTCGGACCCATTGTTGGGTAGGGGCAATGCCTGCATCCACTGCCACAACATTTTCCACGTAGTAAATGATAATCTTTGGTGAAGACCATGAAGCCACCTTCAAAATAATAATGCATCCCTTCCTTGAGAAGGTGGGGTGGAGGAAGCTTGTTTTCTTTTGGCATTTATTTGATGCTTTAATCCAGCTTCATAGTTATCGAAGCAGTTTTTGTTTTGGCTGAGGTATTGAATGTCCCACCCCAAGAGTAATCTTCTCCAGAATTTTGCCCAGTAATTTGAAATATCCCCATATTGGCTGCCCTCAAATTACCTAACTTGGCACCAGAATTTTTAGCGATCATCTCCGCCCTTAGTTTTGCATCTTCGGTAGCTTTAGAAATCAATTCAATTTTATACGGGAAAGAAAGTCAAAATTACGTAAAAATTAGCGATTTGTTTTGACTCTTTTTTCCGCTGTTAATACAAAAAAGGTGTGCCTACCAGGTTCAGCGTCTTACTGAATCCATTGTATGCACACCGCTTGTATTTAATCTTTTACAAAAATAGTTAAAGAATTTCCATGATTGTATTGCCTTTAGTAACCTGGATTTTGAACCAGTTGTGGGGCCCTGTTCAATTCGTCTTGCTCAATTGGAACCCAGTATAGTTTTTCTGAAAAGTTTCTTTTAGGAGCAGCTGATATTTTTCTCCATGTTGTAGTTGTAACACCATCTTCGGTAACCTCTTTGATGTCAACGCCATAAAGGTCAGGAGCGAAATTTTCTTCCAATAATTTCCACCTTCTGGTGTCAAACCATCCTACATTTTCTGAAAAGAATTCTACCTTTCGTTCATACCTCAAGGCTTCCATGATATCTCCCGTAAAATCTGGTAAAGCAACCCGATTTCTGATCATATTGATATAAGTTGTGGCCGTTTCGGTATCTCCCAATTCCAGAGATGCTTCAGCGTAATTCAATAGAATTTCTGCATATCGAATCCAAACAAAGATGTTTTCATTGGCCATGTCTCTACCAATAATCTCATCGTCCATGAATTTTTTCATCACATAGCCGGTGTAATTGCCATTGGAAGGAGAAAGGGGGCCTTGTCTGGTATCCAATCCGAAACGCTCGCTAACAACAACACCGTTTTCGATTACTGTTCTTGTCCTTCTTTCATAGATTCCCGTTGGGTCTATTTGTGCCAAATCATCGAATCTAGGTTGGAAAACAGCACTGTCGTATAAGATACTACCGTAAAATCTAGGTTCTCTACTTTTATATGGACTTTCATTTGTGAAATCTGATGATACATTGATGTATTCATCATTGGCATTAAAGTTAAAATGGTCAAAGAAAGCTGTACCATCAGCCATTTGGTAACTGTCTACAAAGTTCCCGTAAGGAGCGTTGTTTCCATGGCAAGATAAACCGTTAAGGCCATTTCTTAAATTGGTATTAATCCTAGGGCCGTCATCAGCTCTGTGCATTTTTCCCCAAATCACTTCAGGGCTGGATAAATCCCTGGCTTTAAACAAAGAAAAATAGCCATAAGCGGCAGCCTCCTGATCAGGTGCGCCAAAATCCTCCAAGGCAACAGTACCCAGGTCCATTAAGTCTTTTGCAGCATCTCTAGCAGCAGTCCACAGTTCTTGTCTGTTAGGATTCTCATAACCTACATATTTATTAACGGCGGTCCCATCTGCCGTTAAATCACTGGCTGCAAATAGCAACATACGGGATTTAAGCGCCATAGCAGTTTCTTTGGTCGCACGGCCCATTTCCATTTCGCTTTTAAGCAACAATAAATCGGCTGCAGCATCTAGATCCTTAACGATAAAGTCAATGGTTTCTTCAAAAGTGCTCCGTAAGTATCCAGAAAAGTCTTCCCCCAATTGTGCTGGAGTGTCCAACAAGGGAACCCCTCCATATGACCTGCAAATATCACTGTAGAATACAGCTCGAAGAAAAATTGCTTCTCCTTTTAAGACATTTGCTTCTGATTGGATTCTTTGTTTTTCTGAATCAGGATAAGCATCTGATAAAGCATCAATCTGGGTAAGAAACAAATTTAGCTTGTGGATATTGGCATAATGTTGCCAGGTCAAATGTCCCCTGTCAATGCCTGGATTTCCAGCGCTGATCGTACCTCTACCGTAATCAGTTAACTCAGCTCCTTTTGTCATTGTGGTTTCTCCTACAAATAGTCCTGTCTGGTAGCCATGGCTCCTCTGGTTCCACCCATATTCCACGCTGTTATAAAGATCGTTAAGGTAGTACCTCACTAATTTAATATCCGACCAAACTACAGGGTCAGAATAGCTGTCTAGGGGAGACCTATCCAGTAAATCATCGTTGCAAGAGAAGCTTCCAAGCAACAAAGCAACTACAATTGTCAGTTTACTTATATATGTTTTCATAACGTAATGTTTTTAATCAATTAAAAGGAGATTTGAGCACCAACTGAAACAACGCGCATAATGGGGTAAGCTCCCATACCACTAACTTCTGGGTCCATGATATCATTTCCCGAATAAATCAACCAGAGGTTTTGGCCTGATGCATAAACTTTGGCGGACTCGATACCTACAAAATCAAGTACATTATTAGGTACCCTATAATTAATTTGTAAATTCCTTAGCCTGGCATAAGATACATTGGCATAGTTATAATCTGTAACATGGTTACTCCTCCAGTATTCTTCCAGCCACTGGTAGGCACGTGGTTTTGTGGCATCAATATTCTCCGGCGTCCATCTGTCCTCAGCGTCATATTGAAAGTAATTGCCAGCAGTTCCTGAACGTAAATCATCGTAAATACCACGAATAGCATTGCCATGTCCCTGAACTAGCGCAGTTACCTCCCAATTTTTGTAAGAAAAATTAAGGTTTAAGCCAAAAGTAAGCTCAGGAGTTGTTGTCAATGGAAATAACTGACGGTCATCTGTGGTGATTTCACCATCGTTATCAAAATCTTCAATGATAATGTCTCCAGGTCTTGCACCAGCTATATGTGGCATAGAGTTCACTTGTTCCTCATCTCTAAAGATGCCGATGGAATTGTATAGCAATAAAGCTCCCTGTGGATGTCCTGTTCTTACTTGCCATGGTACTGGACGTTCTGGTTCATCTGATTCAATGATTCTATTTCGGGCGAAAGCAAAATTACCTGAAATACCATAACCGATGTCTCCTTTCTGATCATCATAGCTCATGATCACTTCAAGGCCATAATTGTCCACTACACCAAAATTTTCATCTGGTAAAGACAGACCAACGAAACGAGGTATGGATACATCTCTCTGCACCAAAATATCACTTCTTCTTTCGTAAAAGAAATCCGCATCAAAGCCTAACTTGGTATCAAATAGAAGTGATTCCCAACCTAGATTGAAAATACTTGCTTTTTCCCAGGTTATATTTGGGTTAGGTATCCCTTGTTGTCTCAGACCAGGAAGGTAAGATTTGTCGGCTCCCAAAGCGAGTCCTTGTACAAAACCATAGCTAGCCAAATACTGAAAAGGAGAAACCAAATCATTACCCATTTGTCCCCAGGTCGCCTTTAATTTAAATTGGTCAATTAAACCCAGGTTGTTTTTCCACCAATCATATTCAGAGGGACGCCATCCTGCAAGTACAGAAGGGAAATTACCCCAACGGCCTGCTTCTTTAGAGAAATTAACTGATCCATCTCTTCTAAAGCTAAATTGGAACAAGTAAATTTCTTTGAAGTTATAACTGATTCTACCAAAGTAATTTTGTCTTGCACCAAAACTTACTGATCCTGAATTGTCCTTTTCTGCATCGCCACCAGCAAATAGGTAGGGGAGTTGATCAGATACAAAAAACCGTCGGTAAGCATTGAAGTTTTCCTGAAACCCTTCGTTTTGCTCATAAGCCATAAATGCATCAATATTATGCACCTCATTTAAGGTTTTAGTGTAATCAATTTTAAAATTGAATGTACTAGTATTAGAATAGTTGGAATAATCCGTTAGCCTAGGTTCCGGAGGACCTTTCTGACTGCCAATGATATAGGCGGATCCATCTTCAACGCCAGTATTGCCATCAGCTAAATAAGCTTCTTCATTGAAGCTATATAAGGTAAAAGGTTTTTGGAATAACTTTCTTTTTTGAAAATACAGGTCATACGCAAAATAACTGGAAGCCGACAATCCTTCTACCCAAGGGATTCGAAGATTGGCAGAGAAGATATTATTGCTTCTGAATCGTTTGTCATCATCAAAACCAGTTTGATCAGAAGCCATTACCATTGGTTGGTAACCAAACTCGATATCAGGTCCTGGCAATCCATTAGGATATACGGCATGATTGGTTGGATACATTCTTCGAATAGTCTGAAACATACTAGAAGTGGACATTCCAGAATACATTCTATTTTCCTGAATTCCTGAGATGTCAACACCTAAATCCAAGTATTCATTGATTTTGAAATCTACATTTGCCCTTAAATTGTATCTTTTATAAGAAGTGTTGGAATTGGTGTAAATACCATCATCTGCCTGGGTACCAAATGAAGTGAAATAACTTACTTTCTCCCCTCCACCAGATACTGATAAGTTGTGGTGATTGGTGCTACTGAAGTCTCGCAACGCCTCCTCATTCCAATCGGTGTTGGGGTGTGTCCATGGATAATCTCCTGACCTGTATTTCTCTACATCTTCCAAAGAGAAAAGCATGTTGGATTCATCCACTCCACGATAAGACTGGTTTTCTCTGATCATGGTAGCATAAGTTGCTGCATCTGCCATTTCCGGTAACTTGGTTGGAGATAACCAGCCTTTATAAAAACCATAAGTTATCCTTGTAGGACTGTCTTTCTGCCCTCTTTTCGTAGTTACGAGAATTACGCCATTTGCAGCTCTTGCCCCATAAATGCCAGCAGAGGCATCTTTTAGTACGGTTATACTTTCGATATCATTGGGGTGTAGGGAATTCAAATCTCTACCTATGATGCCATCTATAACTACTAAAGGTGAATTGTTGCCTAATGTAGCATTTCCCCTGATTCTAATGCTTGCCTGATCTTTTCCAGGTTCACCACTACTCTGCATAAATACAGCACCAGGAAGCCTTCCAGCCAATGCGTTGGAAACCGAGCCAACAGGAGCTGCTGAAATTTCATCAGCACTTACAGTGGTAACTGATCCGATTACATTCACTCTTTTCTGAGTACCGTACCCGACTACCACCACTTCATCTAAAGAAGAAATGTTTTCAGACAGCACCACATCAATGATACTTTGATCACCAACTTTTATGGATTTTGAATTAAAACCTATAAAGGAAAAGACCAAGGTTGATTGCTCAGGAATGGTAAGGGAATAATTGCCATCAAGGTCTGTTGCCGTACCAATGTTGGTGCCAGGAATGGAAACGGTTACCCCTGGAATAGGCTCTCCAACATCGTCGGTAACCTTACCATTAATGGTTACATCTTCTACAGCCTTCACTGTACCTAAAGGTTGCTCCGCAACAGCAAGTGCTGGGGGAGAGAATACGAACTGTAACACTAAAGTTAGCATACAATACAGAGGTATTCTGTGAAATTTTAAGTGGATTTTTTTTTTCATTTCATTAATTGGGTTAAGAATAATTAAAGGGTAACTGACCCAGGTTTTTGGGCTTACAATGGTATTTAAAAAAAGATTGTTAAGATTCAAGAGCTAAATGCCGAGAAAAAGAAGGTGGTTTGGTGCAACACCTATTTATTAAGTGTGTTATATTTTGTCTAAGCAATATAATATTTTAAAAATGACATAACATATTAAATTGTTAATTATTGCAAAAAAAATATTAAGTTTCTTTGAATAATCATATTTCAATTTTAGGGTTCCCTTGATCCTTTTTAAATACTTACTACTATTTTTGAATATTCTGTCTTTAAAAACATGACTTTAATCATATATCCACCTTCTTATTATCAATTCGACTGTGGCTTCACCAACGTAGCTTTGTTGAAAATAAAAGGCATATGCAAACCAAGCTGGATACACAATTTGCTTTTCCGAGTGAATTAATCACCCCACATCATGAAATTCCAATACCATTGGGTTTTGGTCAAAGAGTCGATGGGAAGGTAGATAAGAAACAATTTCATTTAGCGACACAGCCCGTACTTTATACGGCAAATTTGCCTAGTATTCTAGATTGGCTTCACAGATTGGATCATCCTAATCCTTTGGAAAAAGATCCCTGCGAAATACCAGTGTTACTTTATGACAATGGGCTTTCTTTTGATCGCCTTCTTTTTCATTACGATGGTAGCCCTGCATCAGCCCAAATCATTAAAAATTTCTTGCACTTATTTTCAGACAACCTTAAAAACAGCAAAGCCACCATTATATCACCTGCATTTATCCCTAAATCAAAATTAAAAGAAGAGCAAGAAATCATACAGGAAGTCACGAATTGTACTTCTGAAACCTCCTTTATAAAGTTTAATTTTAATAGAATTGGAGATTTCTGGTCCTATGCTGTTAAACAGCAGGTAACAGTACTAGTAACCACTAAAAATAACCAGGCAGATTTGGCCAAGGTGCTGTTTCATTTTTATAAGGGTGGGCTCTGGTATGATAAATTATCGTTTTACCTGGCTTTATAAATTATTGTTTTTAATGATTTTCGTCATGTTTTTTTTTATATTAAAGGATTAACTTGTCCTAAAATGGAAGGGATGCCAAGCAAAATAGAAAAAACCAAAATTACTGGCTGTTATCACTGCGGTGAAAGCTGTGATGATGAGTTGCTTATGCGTGACGAAAGGAATTTTTGTTGCACAGGTTGCCTGACTGTTTATGAGATGTTGAATGAAAATAATCTATGTGATTACTATGACATTGAAGCCACACCTGGGACCAACCAGAAAAAGAATCTATTAAGGGAAAATCGGTTCGATTATTTAGATGATGAAGAGGTAATAAGCAAGTTGATTGATTTCAAGGATGAAGAGCAGGCACATGTGACTTTTTTCATTCCCATGATCCACTGTGCATCCTGTATTTGGTTACTGGAAAATCTGTATGTTCTTAATCCAGGAGTATTATCCTCTCGGGTAGATTTTATTAAAAAGAAGGTACAAATAAAGTTTCAACTGAAAGAAACCAGTCTTAAATCAGTAGTAAGTTTGTTGGCCCACATTGGTTATGAGCCAAGAATCGATCTTTCGCATTTAGGGGAGAAAAAAAGGCCTCAGAACGACAAAAGACTTATCTACCAACTAGCAGTGGCAGGATTCTGCTTTGGTAACATGATGTTTTTCAGTCTTCCTGAATATTTTTCAGAGGAGGAATTGCTAGGTAATGGCTTTAATAGTCTTTTCAATTACCTGAATATCCTTTTGGCTTTGCCGGTGGTTTTTTATGCTGCTACGGACTATTTTCGTTCTGCATGGATAGCGCTAAAAAATCGTTCTGTAAACATGGACGTGCCCATAGCGCTGGGGATTATTAGTTTATTTAGCTATAGCCTGTTTGAAATTTTTGTTTCTGGGCAGGAAGGCTATCTAGATACATTAGGAGGCTTATTATTTTTCCTTCTAATAGGAAAGTATTACCAGCAGAAGACGTTTGACACCTTGTCTTTCGACAGAGATTATAAAGCTTACTTTCCTATTGCCATAACGAAAATGGTTAAGGACCTTGAGCAGGTAATACCTTTAACTAAGCTCAACGTAGGAGATATTATTAAAGTGAGAAATGAAGAATTGGTCCCCGCAGATAGTCTGCTTTTGGCCACTGAAGCTTCTATTGATTATAGTTTTGTGACTGGAGAGGAAATACCTGTACCCGTTAAAAAAGGGGAGTTGGTATATGCAGGTGGAAGACAAAAAGGGGCAGCCATCACATTAGCTGTTCAGAAATCTCCCTCTCAAGGTTACCTTACGGACCTCTGGAATCATGAAACCTTTGCCAAAGCCGATCAGGAAGATTCTCTGGCTTCATTGTCAAACAAAATAAGTGGAAAATTTACTTTCACCGTTCTTTTGATAGCTTTTGGGGCCTTGATATATTGGAGTTTTAGTGATATTTCAATAGGAGTCAAAGCATTTACCTCTGTATTGATTATAACCTGCCCATGTGCTTTGTCCATGTCTACTCCATTTACTCTGGGAAATGTGATGCGGATATTCGGGAAAGGGGGCTTTTATTTGAAAAATACCCAGGTGATAGAGAAACTGGCGGGTGTTGATACACTTGTTTTTGACAAGACAGGAACACTAACTGCCCCATCCAAAGCAACTGTTACCTATCAGGGAGAAAATCTAACAGATGAATCCAAGCGAATGATAAAAGCATTGGTTAATTATTCTGTACATCCATTGAGCAATAGAATCAATCAATGGCTAGGTGATGTAAAGCCGGTCGTATTAAGCAAGGTGGAGGAAATTCCGGGAAAAGGTTTAACAGCTAGTTACCAATCAAAGACCATAAGTATAGGCTCTGCACTCTTTTTAGGTATAGGGGATGAGAATAAAGCAAAGCATAATGGAAATGAGGTGTATCTTGTTATTGACGGTATGCACTGGGGCGTTTTCAGTATAGCCAGTGGTGTTCGGGAAGGCATAGAGAATATGGTTCCGGATTTAGCCAATTCTTATGAGGTCCATTTGCTCTCAGGTGATCATAATCATGAAGAGGCGTACTTAAAAGAAGCATTGGGGAATAAGGTAGCAATGCATTTTCAGCAGTCTCCAAAAAATAAACTAAATCATATCCGTAACATGGAGGCTCAGGGCAAACATGTTTTGATGGTTGGAGATGGGTTAAATGATGCTGGAGCACTTAAGGCCGGAGAAGTTGGGATTGCAGTTACAGATAATATTTCCCACTTCAGTCCTGCAAGTGATGCTATTCTGGATGGAGAGAAGCTCAAATTGTTACCACAGTACCTGGGTTTTGCTAAGACAGGGAGAAGAATAATAAAAGCCAGTTTTGGTTTGAGCTTTACTTACAATGCGCTAGGAGTATTTTTTGCAGTTCAAGGATTGGTAAGTCCGGTATTGAGTGCAGTTCTAATGCCAGCCAGTAGCATATCAGTAGTGTTATTTACGACTATTGCCACTAATTATCGCGCATATAGAATAGGGTTAAACGATAAACACCTAATGAAATGGAAGTAATTTTTATTTTGATCGGGGTGAGTTTGTTGATGGCTGGAGGGTTTTTATGGCTTTTTTTTAAGGCGATGAAGAGTGGACAGTTTGATGACCAACACACACCTGCCATCAGGATATTATTTGATCAAAAAACGAAAAATAAAGCGAACAAAAAACCACCTAAAAAAGAGAAGTGATATGTCAGGAACGACACTTGAAAAGTTTAGTTACGATAACAAGATCGTAAAATTCTTCGGCGCGGCCACCATGATTTGGGGACTTGCTGGCATGCTTATAGGGCTGCTAGCAGCTACCCAACTATTTCTGCCCGAAGCCAATTTAGGCAATCCTTATACGACTTTTGGTCGGATAAGGCCTCTTCATACGAATGCAGTAATATTTGCCTTCGTAGGGAATGCCATCTTTGCCGGCGTTTATTATTCTATGCCTCGCTTGCTAAAAGCACCCATGTGGAATAAAACCCTTAGCTGGGTGCATTTCTGGGGATGGCAGGCCATTATTCTTTCTGCGGTTATTACCCTTCCCCTGGGTTTGACTTCATCTAAGGAGTATGCTGAGCTAGAATGGCCGATAGATATTGCTATTGCCATTATATGGGTAGCCTTTGGAGCCAATATGATTGGTACCTTGATCAAACGTCGTGAAAAACACATGTATGTAGCCATCTGGTTTTACCTTGCCTCATTTGTAACGGTTGCCGTTTTGCACATTTTTAATTCTCTCGCCTTACCGGTGTCTTTGTTTAAAAGCTACTCAGCATATGCAGGGGTACAAGATGCTTTAGTGCAATGGTGGTATGGTCACAATGCAGTTGCATTTTTCCTAACTACCCCTTTTCTAGGATTAATGTATTATTTCTTGCCCAAAGCAGCCAATCGGCCTGTATTCTCTTACAAACTTTCGATTGTACATTTCTGGTCCCTTATATTTTTGTATATCTGGGCTGGACCACATCACTTGTTATATACTGCACTGCCTGAGTGGGCACAGGTACTAGGCGTAGCCTTCTCAATAATGTTGCTTGCACCAAGTTGGGGTGGTATGGTAAATGGATTGCTTACACTTAGAGGAGCCTGGGACAAAGTTAGGGTAGACCCTGTACTAAAGTTTATGGTAGTTGCCGTAACGGCTTATGGTATGGCCACCTTTGAAGGTCCGCTGCTATCTATTAAAAGTGTGAATGCCATCGCTCACTATACTGACTGGATAGTTGCTCACGTGCATATTGGTGGATTGGGCTGGAATGGTTTCCTTACTTTCTCCATGCTGTATTGGTTATGGCCTAGAATGTGGAGAACAAAATTGTACTCTGTCAAAATGGCCAATACCCACTTTTGGTTAGGTACCTTAGGGATACTTTTTTATGCCTTGCCATTGTATGTTGCAGCACTTACTCAGAGTTTAATGTGGAAAGAATTTGCAGATACAGGACGTCTTGCTTATCCTAACTTCTTGGAGACTGTTATTCAGATTGTTCCTATGTACATGCTTCGTGCATTTGGTGGATTACTTTATCTAAGTGGGGCCATATTGATGGTTTATAACCTTGTCAAAACAGCAGCTGCTGGAGCTTTCTTGGAAGAAGAAGAGGATGAAGCACCAGCCTTGACAAAACATGTTCCAGACAATAATGAGTTCTGGCACAGGGCATGGGAAAGAAAACCAGTGTTCTTCACCATTTTAGCAACAATTGCCATCCTGATTGGTGGTGTAGTAGAGATTATTCCTACCATCCTTGTGAAATCCAATGTGCCTACCATTAGCAGTGTGCAACCTTATACACCGCTAGAGTTGCAAGGTAGAGACCTTTACATTTCCAATGGTTGTGTTGGTTGTCATTCTCAGATGATTCGACCTTTCAGATTTGAAACTGAACGATATGGCGAATACTCCAAAGCTGGAGAGTTTGTATATGACAGACCATTTTTGTGGGGTTCTAAAAGAACAGGGCCTGATTTACATCGAGTAGGAGGCAAGTACCCGGATAGCTGGCATTACCATCACATGGTAGACCCAAGAAGCATGTCTCCGGGCTCATTGATGCCGCCTTATCCTTGGATGACTACCAATATAATGGATCACAGCAATATCGAAGCTAAAATCCGAACCATGCAGAAACTAGGTGTTCCTTATGCGGAAGGGTATGAAGTCAAAGCCATAGAAGACCTTCAAAGTCAGGCGCAAATGATCGCAAATAATCTCAAAGAATCTGGTATAGAAGTGTTGCCTGATACAGAAATTATAGCATTGATTGCTTATCTGCAACGAATAGGGACCGATATTAAAAAGCCTTCTCCTGTCCAAGAATAAAATAAAAAGAGATGAAAAAAGATATATTAAGCTCAATGGAAAACATTGAGATCTACCCCATCATTTCCTTATTGATATTTGTAATTTTCTTTATAGGAATGTTTTGGTGGGTCCTAAAGGTAGATAGAACCTATGTGGACCACATGAAAGAAATGCCATTCAATGATGAACCTCAAAAAGATAAGTCTAATGAAAACGTTTAAACTGATTGGAGTCGCCCTGCTGTGTTTGTTGATGGCCGTACCTGGTGTTGCACAGGAAGCGGAAACTAGCTTCTTGACACAAATGCAGCAATTGGATAGCAATACTATGCTACTCCTTGCCATAATAGTGGTTGTTTTACTTGTCATTGTTATTATTATAGGAGTGATGGTCTATATGCTGTCATTTTTAATGACTGTGTTGAGAAAAGAGAATCCTTCACTTGAAGAAGAGCCTTCTTGGTGGGAGGCATTCAAGACCAACTATGTAGTAGGGAAATTTAAGCCTATAGAAGAAGAAAAAGATATTCAGCTAAACCATAGCTATGATGGAATCGTGGAACTTGACAATTTTATGCCACCATGGTTAAGATATGTCTTTTACCTGACCATCTTTTCAGCCATCGTTTATTTTCTCTATTATTCTGTACTCGGAATAGGAATGACTCAAATAGAGGAATATGAAGCAGCTTTGGAACAAGCAGCTATAGAAGAAGATGCTAGAGGTGCGATGATGCTGACATCCATAGATGAAACAAATGTAGAAGAAGATACATCTACACCAGCATTAGCGGCTGGCAAAGAACTATTTACAGGTAATTGTGCTGCTTGCCATGCAATGGATGGAGGAGGAGGAGTTGGTCCAAACCTTACTGATGAGTACTGGATACATGGAGGAGATATAAAAAGTGTATTCAAGGTAGTGAAGTATGGTGTAATTGAAAAAGGAATGATACCATGGCAAGATCAGCTTGGGCCTGAGGAAATGCAACAAGTTTCCAGTTATATTCTTTCCTTACAAGGCACTTCACCAGCCAACCCAAAAGACCCTCAAGGTGAGAAATATGAACCAGCCATCGAAGAACCAATAGATGCATTGGGAGATGAAGAGCTAGGAGTGGTACCTGCTGAGTAAGGCTTAGAAATCTGTCGGGTTTGGACTTTTTTCCAAACCCTACATTTCACATAAAACTTCAGAAAAACATGGCTATCAAAAATGAAAATCTTAACCCAGATAAATTCAGGGATGCACTCGGGACTGTAAACCAAGATGGAGGGAGAAATTGGGTTTTTCCTAAAAAAGTTTCAGGGAAATTCTATCAATACAGAACCTATTTTTCTTGGTTACTGCTGGGGATATTATTTGCAGGGCCATTTATCAAGGTTGATGGCAGACCTTGGTTATTGTTTAATATCTTTGAGCGGAAATTCATCATATTTGGTGCTGTTTTTTGGCCGCAAGACACGCATTTATTGATATTCTTACTTTTGATTTTCTTTGTATTTATCATTCTATTTACGGTGGTATTTGGTCGGGTTTTCTGTGGTTGGGCTTGTCCTCAAACACTTTTTATGGAAATGGTTTTCCGAAAAATTGAGTACTGGATAGAAGGAGATGCCAACCAACAACGAAAGTTGGATGCCATGCCTTGGAATGGAGAGAAAATAAGAAAGAAGACAATCAAAATGTCTCTTTTTGTTCTTATTTCTTTGCTCATATCCCATACGGTGATGGCTTACCTTATCGGTATTGACAAGGTCATGGAAATCGTAACCTCTTCCCCTTCGGAGAATTTGGCAGGGTTTTTTGGACTTTTAGCCTTCACGGGAATTTTCCTATTTGTATTTTCGTGGTTTAGAGAGCAAGCCTGTATAGTTGTGTGTCCTTATGGTCGCCTTCAAGGGGTATTGCTTGATAACCAGTCTATTAATGTGTCCTATGACTATAAGAGAGGTGAGCCAAGAATGCCAATTAGAAAGAATAAGGTGGAGGCAGAACCAGCTGGAGATTGTGTAGATTGTACACTTTGTGTACAAGTTTGTCCTACCGGTATAGACATCAGAAATGGCGTGCAGATGGAGTGTGTCAATTGTACTGCCTGTATGGATGCCTGTGATGATGTAATGGAGAAAGTAGATCGACCAAAGGGATTAATTCGGTATGCTTCTGAAAACAGCATAATAACAGGTACTTCAAAATTAATAACGGGAAGGGTAAAAGCCTATTCTAGTATTCTTTTATTATTGATCATTGGTTTTGTGGCTTTGTTAACAACCAGGGAGGATTTGGGGGCTACGGTAACCAGGTTTAGAGGAATGACCTACCAGGCCAGGGAAAATGCACAAATAAGTAACCTTTATGAAGTGACTTTAATCAATAAGACTTTCGAAGAACAAGAAGTGACTTTAGTTCCTGATGACCCATCCTTCACCATTGAGAAAGTCGGGCATACAGACTGGCGTCTTGATGGTCAATCAAAATTTGAAGGAAGATTCTTTCTGGTAAAAGCTCAGAAAGACATGAAAATTCCGCAACAAAATGTCGAACTGTTGCTTCAGCAAAATGGGGAAACAATTGATAGGATTTCCACAAGTTTTATGGGACCTGTTGGTAAATAACACAATTAAATGAAAGCTATATGAATTGGGGAAATGGAATTTTCTTGTTATTGGTTGTTTTTATTGGACTAATGGCTACTTTGGTGACAATCTGTGTCAAACAAGATGATATTCACTTGGTTACTGAGAATTATTATGCCGAAGAAATCAAATACCAAGAACATATTGATAGGGTGACGAACACCAAAGCCACCGAAGGTAAAGTCATGGAGTTTAATGTGAAAAGCAAGACTTTACAGTTCAAGTTACCTGTAGGGGCCAGTGGAGAATTGCATTTATTTAGGCCTTCGGATGCCAGATTGGATAGGAAGATTAAAGTGGAAATAAAAGATGCCGCAGCTAATGTATTGCCACTTGAGGATTTGCAACCTGGATACTGGAAGGTGAAAATGACTTGGGAAGCAGATGGAATTGCTTTTTTTGAGGAGAAGAAAATTGATATCTAAATGATCTGGACGGCCTTTATTTGGGGAATGCTGGGTTCTTTTCATTGCATAGGTATGTGTGGACCGATAGCGCTTGCCCTAGCGGGAAAAGACAGGAACAAATACCTTTTCAATAAATTACTCTATAACTCAGGGAGGGCAGTGACCTATTCATTGTTGGGAGGCTTAGTAGGTTTGGTGGGGTTTTCGCTTTCACTTGCGGGTATACAGCAGTGGCTTTCCATTGTTTTGGGATTATTAATAATTGGTTTGGCTTATTTTTATAAGGAATCTGAAAAGTGGATTGCAAGCTCCTCTTTTTCCACTACTTTGATAAAAATTAAGTCCAAGCTTGGGAAATCGATTAAAAGAGGTGGTAGCAAAGCATTTTTTGTGTCAGGGATTCTAAATGGATTCTTGCCCTGTGGCATGGTATACATGGCTTTAGTCGCCTCTCTAGCCTTGCAAGGTCCAGTAATGGGCATGGCTTATATGTTCGTTTTTGGATTAGGCACTTTTCCAGTGATGCTCTTGCTTATGTTTTCAAAAGATATTTTTTCATTGAACTTTAGGATGAAAATGAACAAGGCAATGCCCTATTTTGTGATGTTTATGGGTGTTTTATTTGTTTTAAGAGGCATGGGTTGGGGAATTCCTTACCTAAGCCCTACACTTGGATTACCTTCAGCCCATGCGGTGGAACTTTTAGACAGTGGCGTTACCCATTGTGAATAAATTATTAACCCCATAATATGATTTTGTCCATGAATAAATTATTCAAATGCATTCTGCTTGTTCTATTGAGCAGTACAATCCAAGCCCAGCAAATAGAAAAATACCTGATTGAAACGACACTTGGTGATATAGAAGTAGAATTGTACCCTGAAAAAGCACCTATTACTGTGGAGAATTTTCGCGCTTATGTCAGCAGTGGTGCTTACCAAAATTCCAGTTTTTTTAGAGTTTGTACGCCAGAAAATGAGGCAGATCGGGAAATAAAGATAGAAGTAATTCAGGGGGGTGATGTCGCTGATAGCTTATTGTCAACTCCAATTCCCATCGAAACAACCAAGGTAACAAGCTTAAAACACAAGGATGGGACACTTTCCATGGCCCGTTCTGAACCCAATAGTGCTCAAAGTTCCTTTTTTATTTGTATCGGTGACCAGCCCGAACTGGACTTCGAAGGAAAAAGAAATCCTGATGGTTTTGGTTTTGCTGCATTTGGCCAAGTAACCAAAGGAATGGACTTGGTGAAAGAAATTCAGCAAGGAAAAGAAGAAGGACAATACCTGGTAGACCCTGTTGAAATAAAATTTATTAAGCCCCTTTAATTGGTTGGAGTGTTGAAAATATAACTTTTATCGTTGTATTTCATGAATATTCTGTTTAGCGATTGAATTTTAAATTAAATTGCTTTATTTGTAATAGAATATAAACCCAGAAACCAATATATGTTTATCTTTATTTTGATTCTATTGGCGTTGGCCATTATAATTGTGGCGATCATCAAATTTGAAATTCATCCTTTTCTTGCTTTGTTTTGTGGTGCCATTCTGTACGGGCTTATGTCAGGTATGCCCGCAGAGCTGATCATTAGTTCTATTACCGAAGGTTTTGGGGGAGTGTTAGGCAGGATCGGCTTACTGATTCTTTTTGGAGTAGTTATAGGTGCTTTTTTAGAAAAATCAGGTGGCGCATTTGTGATTGCTCAAAAGGTATTGTCTTGGGTAGGGAAAAAGTCAGTCATGCTGGGTATGATGATTACAGGCTATATTTCTTCTATTCCAGTTTTTGGAGACAGTGCTTTTATAATGCTTAACCCCATTAATAAATCCCTGTCTTTTAAAGGGAAACTACCTTATGCGGCCACTACAGTAGCTTTGACCTTAGGGATTACGGCAACCCATTCTTTGGTGCCGCCCACCCCCGGTCCAATAGCTGCTGCTGGAATTCTAGACGCAGATTTAGGGCAGATAATTTTATTTGGCCTAATCACTAGTGCACTGGGATTGGTGCCATGTTATTTTTTTTGTAAGTATTGGGTGTCAAAAATTCATTTGGTTCCTGTATTTGCTGAAATCGATAAATTAGGCAAAACAACCAAAAATCCTTCCTTAGGTAAATCCTTTATGCCTATAATCATTCCATTGTCACTAATCATACTGTCATCTATAGCGGCTTACCCGACACAACCTTTTGGCGATAACCTTTTTACCTCCCTTATTTTATTTATAGGTAACCCCATCATAGCATTGCTTCTAGGGGCATTTTTGGCCTTTAGCTTGCCTGAAAAACTTGATAAAAAAGTTTTGTCCTCCTCCGGATGGTTTGGGGAAGCATTATTAATAGGTGCACCAGTAATTCTTATTACTGGTGCTGGTGGTGTATTTGGTAAAATGTTACAAAACTCTGGTATAGCTGATCAGATAAGTGGGTTAATGAGCTCAGGGAATTTAAGTTTATTTCTGCCCTTTGCCATGGCCTTTGCCTTGAAATCTGCTCAGGGTTCTTCCACTGTTGCTTTGGTAACAACCGCTTCTATCATGGTGCCTTTGATGCCAGCCTTGGGCTTGGATACAGAAATTATGCGCGTGCTTACAGTATTGGCTACCGGAGCCGGAGCCATTGCTGTGTCCCACGCGAATGATAGTTTTTTTTGGGCCATGACGCAGTTGTCCGGCATGAATATCAAGCAAGGCTATCAGTCACATAGTCTAGGAACGGTTATTCTATCCTTTACTGCCATGGGTATTATCATGCTTTTGGCCAGCGTGCTAACATAATGAGTGTGCTCCTAATTAAACGAAGTTTATTTAGCTGTCCAGCCACCATCTACTGTCAATAGGGACCCGGTCATATAACTTGCGGCATCACTGGAAAGGAATATGGCTGCCCCTTGTATTTCTTTTAGCTCACCCCATCTCCCCAAGGCTGTTGCGCCAATAATGAATTGCTTGGTAGCAGGATCATCGGCCACTGGGATATTCATCTCTGTAAGAAATGGACCAGGGCAGATGGCATTGACTTTAATGTTGAATTCAGCCATTTCAAGTCCCAATGCACGGGTCATTTGGACGATAGCACCTTTGCTTGAGGTGTATGGGGTACGGTTTGCCAGCCCTACGACACCAAGTGTACTTGCCAGGTTTATTATAGTGCCTGACTTTTGGGCTTTCATATGAGGAATCACTGAACGGCTGCAAAGCCAAGTGCCGGTAACATTGATAGCCATCACTTTATTGAAATCTTCAAGACTTACTTCATCTATTGCTCCCCTAATATTTATTCCAGCACTATTTATCAAAATATCGATGCTCCCAAAAGCCTCCATTGCAAATGCCGCCATCGCATTGGTTTCCTCCTCTTTTGATATATCCGCAGCAAAGGACAGGGCTTGTACGCCAAAACCTTTGCTGATTTCTTCTGCGGCTATTTTCCCATCTCTTTCTGTTCTATTAACAATTAGAAGATTTGCTCCGGCTGAAGCTAGGCCAGCAGCCATTGCCAGTCCTAAGCCCTTTGAGCCTCCCGTAACAATTGCGGTTTTTCCACTTAGGTCAAATAATTTTATTCCTGGTAAGCTGTTAATCATGGTTCTTAATTTAGAGATTTAAATTTTTATTACTGTATGCCAATGAAGTTAAAACATTCTTCTCTTCTATTGCTAATAATGCTTCTGGCCCTAAGGAGTTGACACTAGGCAGGATGCTGCCATTTGAGTTGACCCAAGTCAGCATTTCGGCCAATTCAGAGGCTGGAACTTGCCCAAGGGTTGTCCAATAGGCGGGCGTCAGACAAGGAATAAGCAAAGGATTTCTAGTGATCATCTCCAGATTAAAAGTTATGGAAGGGTTGTGCTCTTTGCAAGTATTGATAATCTTTTTGAGGTCAATAAGTCCTTCTCCTAGTGGTACTTCTGAAAGTTGGAAGCCTTCCGAATGAGGGGTTACGGCCATGTCTTTCACATGCGTAGAAAACACATAAGGGGCCAAAAGTTGAAGGGTATGCTCAGGTTGTTCCATAAGTGCGATACTATTGCCGAAATCCAGGGTTACACCTACCCATTCACTGGATATTCCCTTCATTAATTGGGCCAATTCATTTGCACGCCAATCTTTGTGGTTTTCTATGGCCAGTTTGACTTTGTGTTTCCGTAAAAGTCGCTCTGTTTTCCCCAGCATGTTTGTTGCTTGTTTTTGGAAGGTTAAAAACGCTTCCTGGCTATGCAGGGCTTCATACCTTCTTGGCCCCAGACTCACTGTTCTTAGGATTTTAATCCCTGCTTCTTTGGCCAGGATTACCTGTTTTTCGAAATCTGCCAAGTCAGCTTCCTTCTTAGGCATTCCAATTGACCCCTCCAGGTACATGCCAAGTCTTTCCCGCTGCGCTCTAATTTTCTTAGTAAAATCCTCCGTCCAACCATTGACACCTACCTGAATGCCTCCAGCTCCGATATCATGACAATGCCTCAATAGCTCACTTGCATCAATAAAGCCGGGGTAGTTATTGCTTTGATGGGAGGAATGCCACCTTTTTCCGTAAGAGTGAACTACTATTCCCAATTTTGTCTTGTCAAAAAATGCAGGTAATTCAGGCATTGTCAACGCAACTAAGCCCATGCCAGCCTTTTTTAAAAACTTTCGCCGGGTATTTAATGGGTATAAATTGAGGGGATTCTTTTTATTTTCCTCCATGATTAAATTAAGGTTTGTTTGGAGGATTTACTGGGGGTTTGAAGAGCAGGAGTTCTTCAGGTTTCCAGGGAAAAACCCTTCCTTGGGTTGAAATTCTAATATCGGCCACTGTGCTACTTTTTACGGCTTTGGCCTGATTGTCCCATTCATTTCTGATGTAGGTGAGAATGTTTGCAATGGTCCCGTTATCAATGCTAGCCATCGATGGCATTACTGGTAATATATCAGGACTACTGTATTTTATTCCACTTACCGATATCGGGCCTTCAAGTCCATGAAGCAGGATCATGGCAAGTTGTGTTTCGTTTCCGGTTACCCATTCTGATTTATTCAATGGGGGCCCCATTCTTTTTACGCCTTCACCATTTCCTCCATGACATCCTGAACAGGTACTTAAAAAGTGCTGCCTGCCCTTTGCAAACGAAGTTTTTTCGGCGGCTGTTAATTGATTCATTTTTGACAGAGAGTCAATTACCACCTCTTTGCCAGGCCAATGGAAAAGGTTGTCCCATTCTGAGGTTTTTAAATTGCTATTAGCAAAAGAAATTGTTTTGGAGAATTTGGGAGCTGATTTTAATGGTAGAGGCGTTTCCTTGTTTTGGGCACCTGTCATAGCCATTCCAGTGAAAATGGATAAAGCCTGCCAATCTTTAGAAGGGTTTTTTAGATCCAACAAGTTTACAAGCGCTTGCATTTCTTTAGGGTTGTTTTTTCTACTTATAGCAGTGGAAAGCATTTCCAGAAAAATAGCCTTTGGAGAGGTATGCGCTTTCCATGTTTCATGGGTCATCAAGAGCGATAAAAATTCAAACTCCCGATTAGGCAAGCTGCTGATTGCGGCATCTCTAAAAATGGCTTGGTCAATTGTACTTTCGAGAACTGTTAAAATAGTTTTATTAGAAACATCAGGAGACAAACTTCCTGCAGTAAGAATCATTTGAAGTGCCAATTCTTCCTTGGTTATTTCTCCCAGGTTTCGAAGAATATGCTTTTCTAGTCGCATTCTAACTGGAACGCTATTTTTGGAGGATTGTTCTGCCAGTCTAAGGGCATTTACATAAACCGTTGTTGCCTGTTGCTCGCTTTTATCCAGTAAAGAAAAGAGGATGTTCTCATTCAATCTTTCAAGCCCTTCCAATGTCCATAGGGCATGAAGCTGTCCGATTGGACTGTCCTTATTTAAAGATAAATTTTCTAATGAGGGTAGGGTGGAGATATCCCTTCTATCTATAAGTAACCTCTGTGCCATATCCCTGTACCAGCCATTGGAATGAGCCAGGGTCGCTACAAGTTCCGACCCAGTGAAACTGGATAATTTTGGAGTAGGTTTAGCTTGCCAATTTTTAGAAGTAACGCGCCAAATCCGACCATAATGAGATGGGCTTACTAAATTTCGCTTGATGGTAATGTCTTTTAAATAAGGGGAAATATAGGCGCCATGTTGGACCAATCCACGATACATGTCTGTAATGTACAAGGCGCCATCAGGACCTGATGTTAAGCTTACGGGTCGAAACCTCTCATCATGAGAGGCAATTACTGAATGACTGACGTCGGGGGAGGTTGCTGAGAGTTTTATTCCATCGGAAACAATCGTGTTTCTCCTTATCAAATTACCAGAAGGTTCGCAAACAAAAACATTTCCTTTATATTGGTTTGGGAGCCCATCTTCTCTAAAATAGAAAGGAGAGCATGCAGAAGTAAATTCTTTCAATCGGTTTTTGTCATCCAAAATCCCCGGAATATACCCCCTGTTGATGGCCAAATTTTCTCTAATGGGAAAAATCCCTCTGTCCACGGTGAGGCCATGATCAAGCCCCGAAGTGGGGCTGTGGTGATCGTTTCTTGTAAAGTAATTAGGAGGAATGAGATCAACGTGGAGGGGGGACCAATTGTAATTGTAGTAAAGCCTGCCATAATCATCCTGACTGATACCCCATTGGCCACGAAACTCTGTGGTGTCTTTAATCCATTGATTGTCTTTGAATTTGTACCGAAACCGAGATTTCGCGTTATAATACCAATTGTCAAGCCCTTTTAGTAATCCATTACCAGAATGCTCTGGTAAATCACTTCCAGCATAATCAGGATCGATCAAAACCTTCGTGTCGGCTTTCAGGTCTCCATCCAGGTCTTGCGTCCACCAAAGTGAACCGTTCTCAACTACCAATGCACCTCCTTTAACGACTGCCAGTGCCCTGGGCATTATGAGGCTGTCTAAGTAGACGGTACTGATGTCCATTAATCCGTCCCCATCACTGTCTTCCAATATCGAAATCCTACCATTGGGTTCCCATTCGTTCGACCCGTCGATGTCATTCATGAATCCCCTCATCTCTACTACCCAAAGCCTGCCATCTTCATCGAAACTTGTAAAAACGGGATCTTCAACTAGAGGTTCGGCTGCAACAAGCTGAATGGTTAAGTCATCATTTATTTCAAATAAATGAATTGCTTTTTCCGGAGACATGGCAGGAGAGGGGGATAGATCATTAGGAGAAGTACAACTTGCTAAAAGTACGGCATTGATCCATAATCCAACCGAAATAGCGGTTTTTGATAGCTTTAAGAATGGATTAAACAAGTTTATTTGGGTTTGGTTTACTGCTCTTAAATCTAATATTTGTTTGGTAAAATTCAAATTAAATCCAATATAATGATGAGGTATTTATTTTTTACCATTTTTAATTTCTCTTTTAGTGTAAAGTTGAATTTTAGCCTGATGCCCAGCTAATCGCTTTATGAATGCAGAAATGATTTGTTTACTAGGGTTTTTCTATAGGGTTTATTAGGTAGCTAATAATTTTTATAAGCTATAAAATATTTTTTCTATAGTGTAAATGAATTTCGGTAACCTTACCGAAAAATCGATTAGCGATTAAACTAATTATTTTTTTAGATAAAGTTATGTAAGATTAACTAAGGTGTAGATGCTAAACCTTTAATTAAACAAAATCAATTATTATTAGTTTGCTGTTTTCATGAAGTTAGAAAGTGTTTGGTTTAATAAAAATAATTAATTAAGAATTTAATATTTAATTCTGATATGATTTAATTGTCATTAAAAAAACAAAATTTATAGGAAGCGAGTCTGTTGAATTAAATATGAAATTTTGTATTTAAAATTGTGTAATTTTTAAAATATTTGATTCAATTTATAAGTTTTACGTATTTTAAATTGAATTCACTCAAATTAAATATTTAATTTGAAAATGTTTTTTTTTGTTTGAAAAAATGATATAATTGCAATTATTCCTAATGTTTAAGTGAATAAATAGATTTTTAGAATTGTCTGATTAGGATTAACAGTTTAGTGAAATAAGTTATGAAATTCCTGCAAGTAGCTTTGTTTAAATCATTACAATTAAGTACCTTATTTTAGGGTAGATGTAATTCTAATTCTTCAAATTTTAATTTTATAATTTTAAACATTTATTGTTTATCATGGTTGACTTTATTACGTTATATACAAAAGAGAATGATTACGCGTGAATTAATTGATTAATAACTTAAACCTAAAATTTGCTTATGTTAAAAATTTACAAATTATGCAGTTTGGTGCTGTTTTCCATATTTGTGAGTACAAGCTTTGCCTTGGCACAAATAGAGGTTACAGGGACCGTTACGGACGACTTGGGAGACCCTCTTCCTGGTGCTGCCGTGTTAGTAAAAGGTACATCCAATGGTACAGTCACTGATTTGGATGGCAATTTTACAATCTCAGTTGCCAACCAACAATCTACATTGGTTTTTTCCTTTTTGGGATTCAATAATGTGGAGGAAGTCGTTGGAAACAGGGCTTCCATTGATGTTGTTTTGGAGCAAGGTTTGAGTGGACTGGATGAAGTAGTAGTAACCGGTTATGGTTCTCAGTCACGTAGAGAAATTACTGGAGCAGTTACTTCTGTAGATTCGGACGAGTTGCTTGCTATTCCTGCCACTACTTTTGCGCAGCAATTGCAAGGAAGAGCAGCAGGTGTAACCATTATCAACGATGCAACGCCAGGTGGTGGGGCTACGGTCCGTATCAGGGGGTTTGGAACAATTAATAACAATGATCCTCTATATGTAATAGATGGAGTCCCTACTCAAAATCAGGGCAATTTAAATCCCAATGACATTGAGTCCATTCAAATATTGAAAGATGCATCAGCAGCTTCAATATATGGTTCAAGAGCTGCAAATGGGGTTATCATTGTGACAACAAAAAGAGGAAAAGTAGGGAAGCCGAGCATTTCTTTTAATGCTTACTATGGTACCCAGACATCAGACAGAAGTCCGGATCCTTTGAACGCCGAAGAGTTGGGCGAGTACCTATACCTTGCCAACATCTATGGAAACCCGGGTACGACGCCTACCCATGGACAATATTCCTGGGGACCCAATGGAGAAGTAAGCATACCAGATTATGTTTTCCCTAGTGGAGCAATGGAAGGGGATCCAGGCGTGGACCCAAGCCTCTACGCACTTAGACCAGGGAATATATACCCAATTACCAGGTCTTCAGATACTGACTGGTGGAAAGAATCCACAAGAACTGCCCCTATTCAAAGTTATCAGCTGACTGCCAATGGCGGTACTGAAAACGGCAGGTATGCACTTTCTTTGAATTATTTTAGCCAGGATGGTGTAATCAATGATATTGGTTACGACAGGTACTCTCTTCGTGCTAATACTGAATTTAAGGCCTTAAACAACAGGCTAACGGTTGGGGAAAACCTCTCAGTAACCGTAGGAAATAGAAAAGGTGGTTTTGGAAATGGGTCTAGAGGTAACAATGAAGAGCAAAACGCAGTGTTCAGTTCCTCCCTTCAACATCCACTTTTGCCAGTATACGATATAATGGGTAATTTTGCAGGAAGTAGAGGAGCGAATCTTGGTAACAATTACAATCCTGTAGCCTTTCTTGAAAGGGCTAAAGACAACAGAAATCTTGAGTTAAGGGCTTTTGGAAATGTTTACGCCCAGATAGACCTGACAGATAATATCAATGTCAGATCAAGTTTTGGAGTAGATGCCAATAACCGAAGAGCAAGATACATAGGAAGACCACAGCCTGAATATGTAGAAGGGAATTTTGTTAACAGTTCTACTGCTGAAAACTCTTATTCTTACCAATGGGTATGGACAAACACAGTTAGCTATACCAAAACCTTTAATGACGTTCATGCTTTCGATGCTTATTTAGGCTTAGAATCTATTAAAGAATTTGGAGAAATATTTGGTGCTTCTCGTCAACGATTTGCTTTCGAGACCAACCCAATTATTTCTTATCTTGATCTAGGAGATCCGAATACGGCAACAAACTTTGGAAGTGTAGAAAATGATTATCGACTGTACTCTCAGTTTGGTAAATTGAATTACTCTTACGACGGCAAGTACATGGTTCAATTCATTTTAAGAAATGATGGGTCATCAAGATTTTTGGCCGCTTCTAGAAATGCAACATTCCCTGCTTTTAGTTTGGGATGGAGATTATCTGACGAAGCTGCAATAGCAGAGGCTTTACCATTTGTGTCTGACATGAAATTAAGGTACGGTTGGGGTAAAACAGGTAACCAATTGATAGGGGACTACAATGCTTTTACTACCTATAGGTCAAATATATTTAATGCTGGATACCCAATTGATGGGTCAAGTTCAACCCCAGCACTTGGTTTTGATACCCAGCGATTTGGAAATCCAAATGCGAGATGGGAAACCACTGCCTCAAATAATATTGGCTTGGACGTTGAATTGATGGACGGTAAGTATTTTTTCGAGTTAGACCTTTGGAATAGGATAACATCTGACATGTTGTTTCAAACACCCATCAATTATGGACACGGAGATGCAACAGCGCCATTTTTCAATGTAGGACAGATGACCAATAAGGGAATCGACCTGAATCTTGGGATGGATGATACTGCAATGGGTGGTGAGCTGACTTATGGCGTTTCGGCTAATTTCTCTATGTATAGAAACAACGTAGATAATCTGGCGGCGAATGATGACAATGTCTTGTTCGGTGCTTCTACCAGAGTTCCATCCGTTACGATCACTCAATCAGGTTATCCAATATCTTCTTTCTTTGGGTATAACAATCTTGGGATATTCCAAACTCAAGCAGAGGTTGATGCCCATCCGCCTTATGGTAATTACAATGCTTTAGGTAAATTCAAAGTTCAGGATGTAAACGAAGATGGAGTTATCACAGATGCCGATAGAACAGTAATAGGAAACCCTCATCCAGATTTTGTATATGGTATCAACCTTAATTTAGGTTATAAAAACTGGGATCTTGCTGTATTTGGCAATGGGTCAGTAGGGAACGATATCTTTAACTATATCAATTATTGGACTGATTTTAATACGTTTCAAGGGAACAAATCCAAGACCGCATTGTATGATGCTTGGCAGCCAAGCAATCCAGGAGGTACTTTCCCTATAATGGATGTAAATGATCAAGTTAGTAGCCGGCCTTCCAGTTACTTTGTAGAAGATGGCTCTTATTTTAGGATGAGGAATGTTCAGTTGACTTATAACATATCTGAGCCGGTGCTTAAGAACATTGGTATGAGTAGAGCGTCCATCTATATTCAGGGCCAGAACTTATTTACGGTAACGAAATATTCAGGAACTAATCCTGAGATTCAGACAGGAAGTAACAATACTGTTGGGTTTGATGGAGGCTACATGCCGATTTCCAGAAATTTGATTTTGGGAGTAAATGTTACGTTTTAATCATTCATAACATAAAGAAGCAAACTAATGAGACGAATATATATAAAAATTGCAACTGCATTTGTATTGGGATTGTCCCTATCATCCTGTCAGGAAGAGTTTCTGGAAACGGTACCTCAGGGTCAATTCAGTACAGTAGATTTGGCAAATGGCCAAGGTGTAGAGGGACTATTATTAGGAGCCTACGCCATGATAGATGGATACGGACTTGACGGGCAGTCAGGATGGAATGGCACCATAGACAATTGGGTATACGGTGGCGTAGTTTCGGATGATGCCTATAAAGGTACAGACGCAGGAGATCAACCTGAACAATCCTTTTTAGAGGCGTTTGATTTTCAGCCTACCAACCTTCACTTGAGGAATAAATGGAGGGCGGTATACAAAGGAGTAGCAAGAACAAATGATGTGCTTAATACACTGAAAGAGGCCGATGATGTTTCAGATGAAAGAAGGGCGCAGGTTATCGCTGAAGCAAGGTTTCTACGAGGTTTTTTCCATATGGAAGCCAGAAAAATGTGGAGAAGAGTTCCTTATATTGATGACAATTCCTTTGACTTGATTGATTTAGAGAGCAGTAAAGTTCCCAATGACAAGGAGATTTGGCCTGACATTGAGGCAGATTTTGAAGCGGCTATGAATGTACTTCCTGAATCTCAAGTAGATGTAGGAAGACCTACCAAATGGGCGGCTCAAGCATTCTTGGCCAAAGCAAAGATGTTTCAGGGATGGGACCAGTCTACTGGAGTAGCGAATACCACTGTATTAGCATCCGCAAAAACGCTGTTGGACGATATTTTAAATAATGGTCCATTTGCTTTGACCAGTACATTTGAAGAAAACTTCTTAGTAGGTAGAAGGAACAATGAAGAGTCGATATTTGAAATTCAATTTTCTATATCAAGTGCCACTACAGCAGCTGCCAATGAAGGGACTACTTTAAATTACCCCTATACAGACCCTTGGGGATGTTGTGGATTTTACCAACCATCTCAGAATTTGGTAAATGCTTTCAAAACTTCAGCGGATGGTCTTCCATTATTGGATACTTTCAATGATAGTGATGTGAACAATGACCAAGGTTTGTCATGGGACGATCCTTTTGATGCTTATGAAGCTCCTTTAGATCCTCGATTAGACCATACCGTTGGTAGAAGAGGCGTTCTTTATAAAAGGTATAAAATTCACGGAAGTGATTTCATTAGGGATCAAAATTATGCAGGGCCCTATTCTCCGATCAAACATGTGGCAGAACCTGAATTCTTTGGTATAGGTTCTAATCCACGTTTGTCTGCTAACAATTATAGAATCATGCGTCTTGATATGGTGATATTGTGGCTTGCAGAGGCTGAAGTGGAACTTGGAAACCTTGAAAGAGCTAGAGAACTTGTTAATATTATCAGGGAAAGAGCTGCCAATCCAGATGGCTTTGTTCCTTTGGCCATTCAGGGAGCAGAAAGAAATGATTATACCATAGTAGATGGTGAGTATGCTGCCAATTATGTGATTTCAACCTATGACATGCCATGGACAGATCAGGATGTGGCTAGAAAAGCTGTAAGGATGGAAACCAGACTTGAGTTTGCTATGGAAGGGCATAGGTTCTTTGATTTGCAACGTTGGGGCATTGCAGCTGAAACAATGAATGAATACCTTGATGAAGAAGGTACTAAGAGAACCTATCTTAGCAGTGCAAACTTCAACAAAGGAGTACATGAATATTTCCCAGTGCCTTTGGAAGCTATTGAACGTTCGTTCAAGGATGGTTCACCAACCTTGGTTCAAGATCCAGCATTTGATTAAATAATTTCAACATAATAAAAATTATAAAGGGTGGGTTTTTTCTCACCCTTTTTTAATTTTTATTAAATTTAAAACCAAAACCCGAAATTATTGAACTCGGATGATGTAAAAGTATTATAAAGCCTGTACCGTGTTAATGGGGATTATAGTAATCTAAAGAAAGTCAATTTGTGAGGAGGTTTCAGCTTAGCATCGCAGTGGTGAATTTATAAACAGCCACGGTGAATCAGCACGAATAGATTGTCTATTTCATATTTCAGGTTGAACCATTTTTGCCATGATATTGTGCTAGTAAAATTTTGATTTCCCAAGGTGAGTGCCATGGTTATTATAATTAAAAACATACTAGATTTGTAGTGTAAACTAAGTGTTGAAGCTCAGATTGCATACACCTTGGATTTAACAATTTTTAAAAAGGGATTATGAAATATTTTTTATTAGTGAATTTTATATCTTTTATATCTTTAACAATTTCGTATGCGCAGTCGATCCAAGACATAAGGAGCACAGTGACTGATTGTTTGGAAAAAGAAGACTACGAATGTGCTGAATTTAATTTAAAGAAACTTATAAGGAAAGATAAAAAAGGGGAGAAATTATCGGCCTACTACTTAGATTTAGGTACTGTCCAAAGGAGAATTAACAAGAAGGAAAAAGCCCTAAAGTCTTATGATAAAGCCATTGATTTAGGTTCAGAGATACCTAGTTATTTCATAAACAGAGCATCATTAAGAGCACAATTAGGTGATGAAAATGGCGCCTTAGAGGATTACGAAACAGCACTAATATTGGATCCGGAAAATGAAAACGCTAACATTAATAGATCCCAACTTTATAAAAAAATGGGGGATTTGGTAAAAGCTAAAATGGATTTGGAAACGTATCTTGAAATTAATCCAGAGAGCTTTGCTGTTGCCTCTAACTTGGCTATTTTAAAGAAGCAAGAAGGTGAATTTCACGAAGCTTTGGAGGATTTTAATAGGTTAATAAACCTTAACCCCAATGAAGCGATATTATATAATAATCGAGCAGATACCCATATGAAACTTAATGATTTTGGAAAGGCAATGGAAGATATAGAAAAGGCTATAGAACTTGATGCTGAATATGCGATTGCATATGCTACCAAGGGTGAAATTTACCTGAAATTGAATAAATCTATGGAAGCATGTTTTTATTTTAAAACATCTATTATAAAAGGCTTAGATCCTAGGCTTTTAGGCTCCTTATTGACAAATTGTGAATAAGCTTCAATCCATGTCTTCTGAATAGTTTTTTTATTCAAAAATGAACTCAAATGACAAAATTTTTGAGTACTATTGACTTCAATGAGAATTCATCACTTACCCAGTAAAGAGAGATGACTCCCTGATCTCAATTGATCAATACAAATTAAAGTTGCCAAATACTGATGCAAATGCCTTTTTAAACTGTCAAAATAAATTACTAGAATTGCCACTTATTAACAATTCCATTCGTTTCTAAAGTGAAAAAATTGCAGACTACTGTATTGAATATTTTATTTTTCAATCGATATAATAGGTATATTTGACCTTTTAATTAAATAATAGCTGAATGCCAAAGTTGATTAGGATCACTACTGTTCCCATTTCTCTCAAATTATTATTAAAAAACCAAATGAGTTACATGTCAAATGCTGGATTTGACGTAATCATGGTAAGTGCTGAAGGAAAAGAATGGTATGATGTACAAAAAAACGAAAAAGGCATAAGAAAAGAAATCATTCCTTTTACTCGGCAGATTACGCCCATTAAGGACTTATACTGTTTATGGCTACTATTCAAACTTTTTAAGAAGGAAAAGCCTGATATTGTACATACACATACACCCAAAGCAGGTTTACTTGGGATGATCGCAGCGAAGTTGGCTGGTGTTCCAGTAAAAATTCATACCCTTGCAGGACTTCCATTTATAGTAGAACAAGGAAATAAAGCTAAATTTTTATCTGATATAGAGAAGATAACCTACCGATTTGCAGATGAAGTTTGGCCAAATTCTCATTCGCTAATGGAATATATTTTGAAAAAGAAATTGGTAAACCCCAAAAAGGTAAGGGTAATTGGAGAAGGGTCTTCTAATGGTGTTGATTTAAATGTATTTGATAGGAATAACCTTCAAGAAAATCACTTGGTAGCAGCTACCATGAGAATTGTACCAGGGGACGATGATTTTTTGATGTTAACGATTGGTAGATTAGTAAAGGACAAGGGAATTGCAGATTTGGTCGAGGCCTTTATTCAATCTAAAATTGTCAATCGCTCAAAGTTAATATTGTTGGGGGATTTTGAACAAGAGCTTAATCCGCTTGATACCAAAACGATTAATCAGATTAATGATCATCCCCGGATAGTGCATGTTCCATGGACGGATCATGTAGCACATTACCTGGCAATCTCTGATGTACTTATCCACCCTTCCTACCGTGAGGGTTTCCCAAATGTTTTGTTAGAGTCAGGAGCCATGAATTGCCCTATCATTTGTTCTGATATCCCAGGAAATACAGACTTGGTGAAACATAAAAAAACAGCCCTTGTTTTCCAAGTTGGTCTTGTGTCGGCCTTAAAGGAAGCGATGGAGTTCGCCTTTGTAAGAAGAGCTGATATGCAAGGCTTTGCTGACAACCTTTACGAAAGAGTAATTAAAAATTTTGAAAGGAAAGCCATTCAAAAGGAAATTTTTAATGCCTATAATCGCTTATTGGACTCGAAATAATGGACTTTAAATTAATTACCCTCTTTTTTTTTCAATACATACATATTTAATTAATTTTGAAGGTGATCACAAAATATTTTTATATGAGAAGACTGGTATTACCGGTTTTGTTTTTTATTTTAATTACTTCCTGTATAAGTAATAAGCGGATAAATTACCTTCAAAATTTAAATGGAAATGAGCCTATAGCACTTGATGAATTTATTCCTTATGCAGAGGTGGATTATGAGTACATATTGCAACCTCATGATATTATAGATGTGGATTTTGCTTCTCCCAATCAGGAATTACTTAGGGCTTTTGAGTTTCAGGGGGCAAAGTCTTCAGGATCTGGAAGAGGAGGGAGTGCAGGAGGTAATATGGATGTCTTTTATTTTTCGGGGTACTCAATAGATAAGAATGGTTATATCCAGATACCAAATTTAGATCCAATCAAGATTTCTGGATTAACTGAAATAGAAGCCAGAGATAAAGTTCAGGATGCAATAAACTTTTATTTTAAGGATGAAGTCCAAGTAAAACTTCGCATTGGTGGTATTAGGTTTACTACTATGGGTGAGTTTAATAGCGTAGGACCTAAGATCCTATTGAAAAATCGAGCTACAATTTTTGATGCTATTTCCATAGCAGGAGAGTCAAGTATTTTAGCAAGGAAGAATGAGTTGTTTTTGATCAGGCAATATGATGGGGGAACCAAAATCCACCAAATTAACCTCAATGATAGGCAATTGCTGGCTTCACCCTACTATTTCATTCAACCAAACGATATTTTATACTTACAACCTATGCAAATAAGGCAAATAGGTTCAGGAGAGAATTTAACCGCGAGCTTACAACTAGGTGTTTCCATCATTACAGCAATGATGTTTGTTTATGGAATTAGCTCAGGACTTTTTTAATTATGGAGAATTTAGATCTATCCAAGTTTGACGAACAAGAGAAGCCAATTGATATTAAGTACTACCTTATCAAGTATTTCAGGTATTGGCCTTTGTATTTGATTTGTATTTTCATTGGCTTGGTTACAGTATTTCTTTTTCACCGGTATACAATGGAGAAGTACGAGGTGAAAGGAAGTGTGATGATAAAAAGTAACGCTGCTCCAGAGGTTAGAATTCTTGACAGGTCCAATATTTTCTCAGGAGGAGAAAACCTTACTAATGACATTCTGCTTTTTTCTTCTAAAAACCTGACCTCTGAGGCACTGGCTAAACTTCACTTCGATGTAAGTTATTTTGCATCTACGAACATCAAAGAAATTGAATTGTATAAAAACAGTCCCATAAAAGTGGTTGTTGATTGGGATTATCCACAAATTACCAATCGGAAAATAAGAATTGAAATCCTCTCTGATTCCACTTTTAGATTACTTCCTGGAGAAAATATGTTTCTTGATAACCTCTTTACGAGTTACAAATACGTAGAAGAAGACCGAGATATTTTTAATAAAAACTTAAATTTTGGAGAAGAGATAATTGGTGAAAGTGCCAAGTTTAAAGTTTTGCTTCTAAAAAATCCTCGTCAATATGATACTTTTGAGTTTGTGCTTCATTCCCCATCCTCACTTATAGACCGTTATTCAAGCGCTGTTCAGGTAAAACCACTTATTAATTATGGGACTGTGCTGGAAATTAGTACAGTAACTAAAATTGAAGAAAAAGGGAGTGATTATATCAACGCATTAATGGATGCCTTTCTCGATTATGACCTGAAGGAAAAAAACCTAATCTCTGAAAATGCTTTGAAGTTTATCGAGGAACAACTCTACATTGTAGAGGATTCCTTAAAATCTGCTGAGGGAAGTTTGCAACGCTTTAAAGTCCAAAATAGAATGTTGGATGTGAATGCTGAATTTGGTGGAGTCCTGGATAATATTCAGGTATTGGAAGCAAACATCCAGGCCATTGATTTTGAATTGGCCTATTACAATACTTTAAAAGGTTACCTGACTGCTAAAACGGATTCATTTGAAGAAATAGTAGCCCCCTCTATTGTTGGGATTTCTGATGGCCTTTTTAATGATATGACAATGTCCTTGGTAGAACTTTCTATGGAGAGGAGAAAGCTGTTATCAATAGTCAGGGATACTCATCCAGATGTGAAAGTATTGAATCAACAAATAGAGAGGTTGAAAGAAAATATTTTTGAGAATATTCAGAACCTCATTTCAAATACAGAAAGCAAAAAGAAAGAAAATCAGAAAAAATTAAATTCATTTGACAAGCAATTTTCCAATTTACCCAAAGCGGAGTCTGATTACACCAACATTCTTAGAGAATTTAAATTAAGGGAAAACCTGTACACCTACTTACTAGAGAAAAGGGCAGAGGCTGGAATCGCGAAAGCGTCAAATGTACCTGATAATAGTATTGTAGATTATGCCAAAAGAGGAACCTTAATTTATCCTAAAAAAACGCAAAATTACACTTATGCTATAGGCCTTGGTTTTTTTCTTCCTTTTGGCTTTCTAGTTTTATTTCATTACCTAAATAATAAGGTAATGGATCAAATTCAGCTAAAAAATCTTTTAAGAATTCCTATGTTAGGAACCATTGGATACAGTGATAAAAACACCAATTTACTTGTTGCGGAACATCCCAGGTCACTTGCTTCTGAATCTTTTCGGTCTCTCCGGTCTGCGCTTTTTTATATCGCTAGTGAAAAAAAATGTAAAAAGATTTTAGTAACCTCTAGTATTTCAGGAGAAGGAAAGACTTATATAAGCCTGAACCTGGCATCGGCGATGGCCTTAAGTGGAAAAAAGACGTGTATTATTGGGCTAGACCTTAGGAAACCTAAACTTGCGAAGTATTTAGGTGTATCAAATAAAAAGGGACTATCTACTTTTTTAGTAGATAAAGACGCTGCAGATGAAATAATCCTCAAAACAAAATATGACAACTTGTATGCTGTGCCTTCAGGAGCAGTTCCTCCTAATCCGGCAGAATTGCTGTTGAAAGATAAAATGGGGGTGTTTTTAGAGCAGTTGGAGCGGCAGTTTGACATCATAATTATGGATTGCCCTCCAGTAGGGTTAGTTTCAGAAACCATGGATTTATTACGTTTTTCAGATGTTAATCTATATATAGTAAGGCATGATTTTACACACAAAAATCATTTATTAATGATCAATGACCTTTACTCAAATGACCAAGTAAGGAATTTTTATGCTATTTTCAATGGATTAAAAGGTGGGGGTGATACCTACGATTTTGGAGGCTATAATTACGGATATGGCTACAATTACTCCTATATGATGAAGAATAGCTATGGTGATGGTTACTACTCAGAAGAGAAGAAACTTAAATCAGGTTGGCTGAAAAATATGCTAGCTAAATTTAAAGCTTAATTATTTCTAAATCGGATTTAGCCCTGATTTTGCTGCGGTTTTAGTTTGCTATAAAAAGCCATAAAGATTTCTGATCTGGCATATTAAAGCAAAGGTAATTTGGAATAGTATTGAGTTGACTGATTCTCAATTGGCTATGATGAAGGATAGGAAGTAGTTTCCTATTTTAGAGTAAACTTTTAAATTTCGATTAAGCAATAAAATTATGAATGCTTATTTCGAGGTGGATTTTATAAACTTATTTTATTTAATAATTTTAGATTATGGAAAAATCAATTTTGATCACCGGAGGTGCTGGTTTTATAGGTTCTCATGTCGTCAGACTTTTTGTTAAAAAATATCCAAATTATAGGATTGTGAATTTAGATTGCTTGACCTATGCAGGTAATTTGGAGAATTTGAAAGACATTAAGGGAGCGAAAAATTATGCCTTTGCAAAAGTAGATATTAATGATGAAGCTCTTTTAAAAGAGGTTTTCAATGATTACCAGATTACTGATGTTATCCATTTAGCTGCTGAATCTCATGTTGATAGGTCGATTTCTGATCCATTGGCATTTGTGAAAACGAATGTTATGGGAACCGTTAATCTTTTGAATACGGCTAAAAACCATTGGAAAGACCTAGACAAACATCTCTTTTATCATGTATCTACTGACGAGGTTTATGGCTCTCTTGATGACGGAGGATTTTTTCTTGAGACTACTCCTTATGATCCCCAATCCCCTTATTCTTCATCCAAGGCTGCCTCAGATCATTTTGTAAGAGCTTATGCCAATACCTATGGTTTGAGAACTGTGATTTCAAATTGTTCAAATAATTATGGGCCCAATCAATTTCCTGAAAAATTAATTCCACTTTGTATTCATAATATCAAGCAGAATAAACCTTTGCCAGTTTATGGTAAGGGTGATAATATTAGAGATTGGCTATTTGTTTTGGATCACGCCATTGCAATCGACTTGGTTTTTCATAAAGGGAAAACGGGTGAAACATACAATATTGGTGGATTCAATGAATGGAAAAACATTGACATTGTAAGGCTGCTATGCGAAATCATGGATCGAAAACTTGGTAGAGATAAAGGAGCATCAGAACAATTAATTACCTTTGTGAAAGACCGAGCAGGACATGACCAGCGGTACGCAATTGACGCAGATAAAATCAACAAAGAACTGGGCTGGAAACCAAGTTTAACATTTGAAGTTGGAATTGAAAAAACGGTAGATTGGTACCTTGAAAACGAAGAGTGGTTAGACGGCGTTACTTCTGGTGATTATCAAAAATATTACCAACAGCATTACAGTTAAAAGCAATACAATATGCAACAATACCATCAGTTATTACAACATATATTGGATCATGGTATCAAGAAAGGAGATCGAACAGGAACTGGCACTTTAAGTGTTTTTGGGTACCAAATGCGGTATGATTTGGCCAAAGGTTTTCCTTTGGTTACCACGAAAAAATGTCATACCCGTTCGATTTTTCATGAATTACTATGGTTCTTAGCTGGTGATACCAATATCACATACCTCAAAGACAATAAGGTGTCAATTTGGGATGAGTGGGCCAATGAAAATGGTGACTTGGGCCCAGTATATGGTTACCAGTGGAGGCATTGGCCTGATGGTAAAGGAGGAGAGATTGACCAGATAAAAAATCTAATCGATCAAATAAAGAAAAACCCCAATTCCAGGCGCCTCCTAGTGAGCGCTTGGAATGTAGCAGATGTGGATCAAATGGCTTTACCTCCTTGCCATTTGATGTTCCAATTTTATGTGGCTGATGGTAAATTGTCCTGCCAGTTGTACCAGCGTAGTGCAGACGTATTTCTAGGGGTGCCCTTTAATATTGCCTCCTATGCGTTATTTCTAGCCATGGTGGCCCAAGTATGTGACCTGGAGCCGGGGGAATTTATTCATACCCTAGGAGATGCCCACCTATACAATAATCATTTGGATCAAGCCAGGTTACAACTAACCAGAGAATGTAAACCATTACCTCAGCTTAAGTTGAACCCTGATATAAAGGACATCTTTTCATTTAAGTATGAAGACATTGAATTGTTAAATTATGACCCACATCCACCAATCAAGGCGGAGGTCTCAGTGTAATTTAGTTGATGCCTATAACTGAACTTATATTTATCGTGAAGTTTCAATTATATTTCAAAAAGTGAAAGGAGTGCAGGTTCAGGGCTTGTGTCGAAAGTTTTACCATCGATATTGAGCAAGTAACTTATTCCCGTTACGTTGCTTACAAATACCTGGTCTGCATCCAATAAATCCTTTGCTGTGGAAAATCCCGCTTTACAAGCGAAACCCTTTTTTTCAAGTTGCTGCAGGATCTGCTTTCGGGCAATTCCTGCAATGCAATTTGTTTGGAGCGAGGGGGTAAAGTAATGGTTGTTTTTAACCCAAAAAATATTAGAACTGCCTCCTTCTGAAATGTTTCCCCTATCGTCTAAGAGGATTACATCATCCATCCCTCGTTCCTGGCGCTCAATATTGGCCAATACATAGGTGAGGGCGTTTAATGTTTTTGTACCGGCCCAAGGAGAGGTATTTACATGAATACTGTTGCTGATATAGGCTTTGTTTTTAACTCCGGGAGAAGGCTGGAAATCAGTTACAATCAAATGTTCACAATGATCGTTTTCCATTGGACTGTATTTTCCGATTCCTGATCTAAAGATGTTCCAACGAACGCGCAAGGTGGTATTTTCACCATAAGTTAAATAGAGCAATTCTCTGACTTCCTGAAGGTCTGGAATGGCCTCAATTCGTAATTTTTTAAGGCCGTTATTTGCTCTCTCCTGATGGTCTTCGTGGAACCTGATGTGACCATTTGTGAACACCATGGTTTCAAATAAACCGTCCCCAAAGAGAAATGCTCTATTGATTGGTAATTCTACAACTTCTATAAAACGCTCGGACTTAATTTTGAAAAACTGTCTCATTTTTGTACAGTAACATGTTCAAATTCGAACACTTTAAATTTTAATTAATTTCAACAAAGTTAAAATTAATTAAATATTGCTATTCATAGCTGGTTTTTAATTAGAAAGGTTCATTTTTAAAACTAAATGACTAACTAGCACTTGGTTTGCTTAATTAAAGCAAGTTTATTTATGTTTCGGAATTTTAAGATGAATATAGTAAGCTTATTAACCGGAAAAATGATCAAATTTCACAGTTCATGAAAAAGCAATTTTTACTGTTAATGCTATTTATTTCCGGGCTATTACCGGGCGCATTTGCTCAGGACAATACAGGTAAATTAACTTTAGAAGAAAGTGTGGAAATTGCCCTGGAAAACAATCTGAATCTAAAAAGATCTGAACTGAACCTTATTGGTTCGGAAGCAAGCTTATTAGAATCAAAAGGGCAAATGCTCCCCTCTTTTTCTTTGGGCGCAAGTTCCGGATTTCGTTGGGGTAGATCTATCAATCCCGTTACCAATGATTTTGAGTCTAGAAGAATTGGTAATGTGAATATTTCTGGAAGTTCAAGTGTGCCTATTTATTCCGGAGGTAGGGTTCGCAATAGTATACAGCAATCCAAATTAAATGTAGAAGTTAACCGGCTTAATGTTGAAACTAGCAAGAATGACATCACCTTAAATACCATTAACCTCTTTATTAATGTTGCCTTTTCTATGGAGCAATTAAATATTGCTAAATCCCAATTAAAAACGAGTATAGATCAATTAAAAAGAACGACAAGCCTGGTGAAGGCTGGAGCATTACCCAAAGCGGACCAATTAGATCTTGAAGCTCAAAAAGCGACCAATGAATTAGAGGTCATCAATTCTGAAAACAATTTAAGAATAGCCAAGTTAAATTTGTCCCAAGCCCTCCAATTGCCTTTTAATGATTCGTTTGGTATTATTATTCCTGAGGTAGGTGTTGAGGGTTTAGAAATTGGAACTGTTGGGGTAGGTGAGGTATATGGCATCGCGGAAACTAGGCTGCCTCAGATAAAAGCCGCTGAATTAGCTGTAAAAAGTGCTGAATATGGAGTGAAAATTGCCAAAGGGGGCTATGCCCCAAGTTTAAGCTTAAGTGCTAATGTGTTTTCAAATTATGTTGATCAAAGTACATTTATGACTCCTGATCCACTGATACAACAGTTTGAAAACAATCTTTCTCAGTCTGCTAATATAGGATTAAATATTCCTGTTTTCTCCAATTTTCGAACCAAGGCAAGTGTTCAACGGGCAAGGGTACAAAAGCGTTTGAGCGAAATCCAGGAAATAGAAGCGAAAAATCTTTTAAGACAAGATATTGAAACGGCCTATACTTCTGCTTATGCAGCAGAACAATCCTACAGAAGTTCATTGGTAAGAGTGGAAGCCCTTGGGGAATCTTTCAGAATGGCACAACAGCGATTTGAAGTAGGAGCAATCAATGCTGTTGATTTTCAGGTTGCACAAAATAACTTATTCAATGCGGAAGCAGATTTGGTTACAGCAAAGTACCAATTTGTGTTTAGCGTTAAAGTACTGGATTTTTATTTAGGAAATCCACTTACACTATAATAGATCAGAAAAATGGCCAAGAAAAACTCAAACAAATTAATTTACATTTTACTGGGAATAGTTGCCCTTTTGGTTGTAGGCTTAGTTGTAGGAAGGCAAGCAGGATGGGTAGGAGGAGAGAAGCCTTTAGAAGTCCAGACTGGCAAAGTTGGAAAAAAAGACATCATAGAAAAGGTAAGTGCATCGGGAATCGTTCAGCCCGAAACGGAGGTTAAAATGAGCCCAGATGTGGCTGGAGAAATCATCGAATTAAACGTAAATGAAGGTGACTCCGTAAATGTGGGGGATTTGTTGGTCAAGATTAGGCCTGACAATTTCATTTCTGCACTCGATAGAGCCCAGGCCAATTTAAACCAGCAATTGGCAAATTTAGCCCAATCAAAAGCAAGTTTAAAACGGGCTGAAGCACAATTCAATCGCTCAAAATTGGATTACGACAGAAACCTTTCTTTGTATGAAGACAAGGTGATCTCTGATGCAGATTTTGAACAGATTAATGCTGATTTTCTCACTGGTGAAAATGACCTTGAAGCAGCCAAGCAATCCGTTATTGCTTCGGAATTTATTGTGAAAAGTGCAAAAGCCTCTGTGGATGAAGCTGGAGAAAACCTAAGGTTGACCAATGTTTATTCTCCAACGGATGGAATTGTATCTAATCTTCTGGTAGAAAAAGGTGAACGAGTAGTCGGGACAGCTCAAATGGCAGGAACAGAAATGTTACGAATTGCCGATCTTTCAAAAATGGAGGTGAGGGTAAATGTAAATGAGAATGACATCGTTAGAATAAGCATGAGTGATACGACTTTGATAGAAGTGGACTCTTATTCTTCTACGGGTAAAAAATTTACTGGCGTTGTTACGGCCATTGCCAATTCCGCCAACGAAAAAGTTAGCACGGATGCGGTAACAGAGTTTGAAGTACGTATCAGAATTATTAATGACTCCTATAAAGAACTTGTAACAAAAGAAAATCCATTTCCTTTTCGCCCAGGAATGACAGCCAGTGTGGAAATAATAACGGATAAGAAGGTAAACGTTTTGTCGATTCCTCTTGCTGCCGTTACTGTCCGATCCAGCCAAGTGATTGAATCCGGCGATGGAAAGGGGAATATGAAAGAGTTGGTCTTTTTGAAAAATGAAGACAAAGCTGTAGTGCAGGAAGTAAAAACAGGGATTTCTGATTTTGAAAATATAGAAATACTGGAGGGCTTAGAAGAAGGGCAAGAAGTGATAACTGGTCCTTATTTTATAGTAAGTACCCAACTTGAGAATGACAAGGAAGTTTCGATTGCAGAACAGGAAAGTCCTGAAAATAAGAAATGATTCCAATTAAGCCCCAATAAGCAATTGGCTTCCTATTACTTATTGGAAGGCTTAGTTTTAAAATTTTTTGCTATTAAAAAAAGGGTTACCTAATTCCATCTGGGATTAGGTAACCCTTTTTTAGTTTTTAGATTGCTCTAATGCCCTTTCTATATCAAGAATAATGTCGTCTACATGTTCCAGCCCAACAGACAATCTGACCAAACCGTTTAATATGCCCACTTTTTCTCTTTCTTCTTGGGTGAGTTTGCTGTGGGTAGTCGAAGCAGGGTGAGTAACTATGCTTCGGGTGTCACCAAGATTTGCAGTGACAGAAATCATTTGTAATTGGTCAATGAATTTTTTAGCTCTAGGCAATCCTCCTTTTAATGTCAATGTAATAATTCCACCACCATGCTTCATTTGTTTTTTGGCAAGGTCAAATTGCGGATGGGAGGCTAAAAATGGGTACTTTACTACTTCCACTTCATTGTTTCCCTCAAAATACTGGGCTATTTTAAGTGCACTTTCGCAATGCCTGTCCATTCTAACGGCCAAAGTTTCCATGCTCTTGGCTAAAATCCATGCATTAAATGGGGACAAAGATGGACCGGTATGACGCATAAAAAATTGAACTTCGTCTATCAGTTCTTTTTTTCCAAGAATAAGTCCTCCTAAAACCCTTCCTTGTCCGTCAATGAATTTAGTAGCACTGTGGGTGACAATATGTGCGCCCCATTTAGCAGGTTGTTGCAGATAAGGTGTAGCAAAGCAATTGTCTACCACCAAAACCAGGTTATGTGCATTTGCAAATTTTGCTATGTATTCCAAATCAATTATTTCCAAACCCGGATTAGAAGGGGTTTCGATAAATAACATCTTGGTATTTGGTTGAACCAACTGTTCCCACTGACCGATAGCTGATATATCTCCGTAGGTATGTGATATGCCCCATTTCGGAAAGATACGCGTTAAGAGTTGATGGGTCGATCCGAACAGAGACCTAGAGGCAAGAACGTGGTCTCCCTGCCTTAACAATGAAGCCATGCTGCCAAACATTGCGGCCATTCCAGAAGCAGTTGTAACGCCACTTTCAGTACCTTCTGCGGCACATACCTTTTCTATTAGATCACTCGTATTCGGGTTGGCATACCTGGAATAGATGTTTCCTTCAATCTCATCTGCAAACATTTGTCTGGCTTGCTCGGCAGAATCGAAAACGAAACTGGAACTTAGGTAAATAGGTGCGGAATGTTCTCTTTGGTTTGAAGAAGATGCAGCTATTCTTACTGCCTGTGTTTCAAAATTTTTATAATCCATAAAAGAAATTTTCTTATCGTAGATACATGAATATAACCCATCCAGCAAAAATGCAGGATAGTGAAATCAAACAAGGTAGATAAAGAAGGCGAATGAAAGTGCTGTCCTATTTTCTAATTTATCGTTCCCTATTTATTGGGCAGGTATTGGCACCTTTCCTTGGTTCGGAAGGTTGCCAGAGGTTCACAGAGCCTGATCTCTCGCCTCTTCTTTATAAATCAGTTTCCTGAAATTTAATGCAAATAAAGGAATGGTAGGTCTCTTTTCCAAATCTCATTGGTTTTTTATATTGGATAAGGGGATCTTTTAAGGGAATTGCTTGCCGTTGCAGAAAAGAAGCTGTACCCATTCTGCTATTTGAGAATGCTATTGGTAAAAGTGTTTAATAAAGGATCGCATTCAATCACCAATAAAAGATAGCCCGAAGCAGGCAATTGCATACCTATTTCGGGCTAAATATAGAGATTCATGGATTTTTGGCTATAAAAGAAATTTCATACCTTTTTTTGATAATCTATACAAAAAGTCGATTGATGGATAGTCATTTCGTTCTCGACTTTATATCCTTAAGTGGTTTATAAATATGTCTTGATCGTTTTGGCCCAAATGGCATAACCTTTTGCATTCATATGGAGGTTGTCCTCAAGGAAAATATCTTTCATAGGTTCTTTGTCCTTATTAAGCATGGGTTTCCACAAATCTGCATAGGTCAGGTATTTTTTACCTTTAGTTGATTTTTTTAGATTTTTATTTAATTCAAGATATTTATCGGCCAGTTCCCATCTAGATACACTAGGTTTCGGGCTAATAAGAATAATTTCTGTTTCAGGAAGTGCCTCGTGAATTTTGCTCACAATTAGATTATAATTCGACAAAATCTCCTCTGTAGATTTGCCTCCTGAGATGTCATTGTCACCTTCGTAAATAAAAACTTTTGAAGGCTTATAATCTATTACTAGTTCATTTAAATAATAAAGTAAATCGGCAGACTGAGAGCCACCGAACCCAGCATTTATGACCTTATGCTCTGGAAAATCTTCTTGGAGACTTTTCCACATTCGAATGGTAGAACTACCCGTAAAAACAATGGAATTTAAATTGCTCTGGGGTGGATAATCTTTGTTAATCTGTGCGACTTGGCTCTTAAATCTTGTAGGGTCTTGTGCAAAAACAGACAGACATATAAAAAGTAATAGAGCTGTTAGAATGAAATTATTTTTTTTCATGATTTTAAATGGGTTTTGAAAACTAAACTACTTTAATTTAATGAATTTTAAAATGTTTTAATTGTATCATTAACGGACAACTGAACCGGACATTTTTCTGTTTTGAACAAATAATTATTTTTTTTAATAGTATTAGTTAGAAAAAAAACTATAGATAAGCCAATTAATACGAAGAATTTGTTTTTTAAACCCCTGTAAAACAGGTTGGTACAATAATTTTGAAAACAGCCGTTTTAAAATTGTCTTATAGGAAAAATTTGGCCTCTTCCTTGGAATGTGTTTGATAAAAACCTTAAGCAGTACCAGACTTTTATGAATCAATTAGAACGCTTTCTTGTATTTTGTTCCGGTGCTTACCTTCCCTTGGTAAAACGGTGCCCAGGTTCCATCCATCAATTTATTGGAATAGGAGGAACAGTTTTGTTCACCGCTGTCTTTGCTGGATTGTCTGTAGGCTATGCCTTGTTTACAATTTTTGAATCCATTTATACCATTATCGCGGTCGGGATGGTATGGATGTTAATGATTTTTAATTTAGATAGGTACATCGTCTCAACCCTCAAAAAAAGAGAGAAGTTTTTATCAGAATTAAAGCAAGCACTCCCAAGACTAATTTTAGCTATTTTAATAGCCTTGGTTATCGCTAAACCATTGGAATTAAAGATATTTGAAAAAGAAATTAATAGGGAATTAGATAGACAGCGTTTAGCAACCATTACTGAAAGTAAAGATGAAATAAAAGCGGGCTATCCTGAGTTGATCAAGTTGGAAGAGGAGATTGAGGGGTTAAATGCTGAAATCAATAGAAAAGAAGCTTTTAGAAATGAAAAACAGGTAGAGTATGACAATGAACGGTTTGGAGTGAAAACTGGTGAAACTACCGGGAGAGCAGGTATTGGTATCAATGCAGAGAAAAAAGAAGTGCAACTTGACCAAGCACAAAAAGACTTGGAATACACCCAAAGTTTAAACCGAGACAAGATTCAGGAGAGGGTACAGCAAATCAATCAACTCAACGATAAAATGACAGCAGAACTCGATTATCAAATGGTATCCTTAGCTGCAAATAATGGGCTGGCTGCAAGAATTCAAGCATTGGATGCACTTACCAATGCAAACACTGCTGTATATTGGGCCAACCTTTTAATAATGGCCTTGTTTATTATGATAGAAATGGCTCCTATTTTGGTCAAACTTTTGGCGAAAAGAGGCCCATATGATCATTTGTTGGATTTATATGAAGCGGGAATTGTTTTATCCGCAGACGAACTTTGGTATAAAAAGAAGAGTGATAGTGAATTGAGAAAAGAGGTGTTTGATGAAATTCAACCAGAAAGAAAAGTTGCTCGGAAAAATTTTGATTTGGGCTTGTTCCACAACCGATGAACTAAATTTTTTCAAGTCTATAGTTTTTAAACGATGAGTTATAATTAGTGTATTCATTATTTCAATTTTATAGTCGAGGTGATTGATTTTTATTTAATTTTACAAACTTCAACCTGACCTAAATTTTACTGATGATGCGTCTGTACAAAACATTGATTTTTTGCAGTATTCTTTTACTGGGCTTTTCATGCAAAGAACCTGCAAAAGATGAAGTTAAGATTGAAAAGACCTCCGTTGCACCAAATATTGTTTTTGTTTTGGCAGATCAGTGGCGGGCACAATCGATAGGTTATCTTGGCAATAAAGATGTCATAACTCCAAACTTGGACAGTCTTGCGCAGGAGAGTGCCGTTTTCCATAATGCTGTGACTGTAATGGCAGTATGTGCTCCATGGAGAGGTAGCTTTATTTCTGGCCAGTATCCTTTGACGCATGGGGTTTTTTATAACGACAAACCTTTTCCTACTGAGGCGACAACTATTGCGAAAATATATAAAAAAGCAGGTTATCAAACTGGTTATATAGGAAAATGGCACTTAAATGGACATGAACGAGGAGAGGAGCCATTTAGTGCAAGAAATAAACCTGTACCTAAAGAAAGAAGACAAGGTTTTGATTATTGGAAAGTCAGGGAAGTAACCCATAATTATAATAACTCTTTTTATTTTGATGAGGAGAATCAAAAGCAGTATTGGGAAGGCTATGACGCATTTTCTCAAACAGACAGTGCTATAAGCTATATCAATAAAAATAAAGATAATCCTTTCCTATTGGTATTGTCTTGGGGACCTCCACATGATCCCTATCCTACTGCACCAGAAGAATATAAAGACCTGTACGATGCTTCAAAATTAAACCTAAGGCCAAATGTTCCTGAGGCGCTTGAAGACAGTGCAAGGAATGTTTTAGCCAATTATTATGCCCATTGTACCGCTTTGGACTACTCGGTAGGGAGGTTATTAGCGGCAATTGAAGAAGCAGGAGTAGCCGACAATACCATTTTTGTTTTTACCTCTGAGCATGGAGATATGCTTATGTCAAAAGGGGTATTAAAGAAACAAAGACCCTGGGATGAATCCATTAAAGTTCCTTTGCTCATTAGGTATCCAGACAAATTGGGTAAAGTGGCACATCAGCTATACGACCCTATAAATACCCCTGACCTTTTACCAACTTTATTAGGTTTAAGTGACTTGGAAATACCAAATACCATCGAAGGTACCGACTTTTCTAAAGCCCTTATAGCTGGAGATGAATTAGGCAATGAGGCGGCTTTGATCATGCTTCCTGTGCCTTTTCACGAATGGCAATTCATGAATGGCGGAAGGGAATTCAGAGGTGTCAGGACAAAGAAATATACCTATGTTAAAGATTTACTTGGTCCGTGGTTATTATATGACAACGAACAGGATCCTTACCAAATGCACAACCTGGCAGAAATGCCTCAATTTAGTCAATTAAAAAATCATTTGGATGGCGTGTTGGCTGCAAAACTCAAGGCTACTAACGATGAATTTCTTCCTGCAGACGATTACATGAAGAAATGGAATTATCTCTACGATAGAAAGGATAGCCTAAGAAAAGAAAACTACCTTGAACTTAACCGTTAAAAATAAGGTAAGGAAAAGCTTAGCATAGACTATTTCATATCTATGGAATATTGGGCAGTTTTCAAGTCATTGTTAAGACTGTCCCTGTATTGAATTCTCAGCAAATATTCTCCTTTTAAGCGGGAGGGCTTGAAAGAAAAGTTAAGATTGCCATTATCATCTGTTTCTTTGTCCGTCTGCCAGGTCAAAGTAGTCCTGAAATCAGGAAAATGATTGTTATTTCCATCCACCATAGAAGAGCGGTATTCATAAGGTTTTTGAATACCGTTGTAGGTAATAAACAAGGCATTTTTAGGCAAGTCAAAACCTCCAAAATCATTTTTAAAGGAGGTAAGGTTCACCATCCCGGTAAATTGTTGATCATTGATATAAAAATACCGGTTGATTATATCCATGCTCTCAATTCCTTTTGGATTAAAATTAGCATAAGCTTCACTGTCGAAGACAGGCATTCCATCAATGACAAGTAGGGGGCTTTCTTTAAACACAAGATTATAGGGGATATTAAAATTTTTAAATATTGTCTTGCGATCTTGATTTCGAACCAATACCATTGGTACATATTCTCTGATAGTGGTAGCCATATCGACAAATCGATTATAATCGTCCAAGGTGTAACTATAATCTGTAATGTATTGGAAAGGCAAAGGTTTTTTAAGGATTGCTACCGGTCCAATATAATATTGATGACTTGCCCTGGCTAAGATCTTTTCCTTGATAAATTCTTCATCATTTTGATTTAGATTTAAAGCAGGTAATTGAAAATTTTCATTAGGAACCTGGTCCCAAAAAGGAGAAGCAAGAATAAAATTTACCTGTTGGTCAGTCTCAGCAGTTTGGATGATACCGTAGTCATAGTAAGTGAAATTACCCGTTTCAAAATACAGCTCTCCTTTTTCATTTGGAGTATCAATAAACATATGGGATTGACTTCCATGAAGGGTAAGGAAGAATACTTTAGTGGTGTCTATTAAATCGTCCAATAATTTTCCTTTAATGATATGTCCAAATAGCTCGGGAACCAAAGCTGTGTTTGAATCAATATCTACAGGATACATCATGCTGTAATTTAAAGCTGTACCCAGGTTGTCAAATGGTGTTGTTTTATTAATTACCAATGAAATCTCAGTTGCCTTTTCCATTGGGATCGACACTTCTACCAAGCTGTCCTTACCATTTATGAATTTGGCCTCCAATGGCTTAGCAGTGCTGTCCTTTACCAAGGTTGATGAGGGTGTGATTACAGGTGGGATTTTTGGGTTTATAATAGATACCAAGGATTGAAATACCCCTTCTTCTCCTGAAATATAAGGGCTGATCCTTGTATAGACTCTCAAAAGATAGTGATCTGAAGGCAAGTCGGATGGAAGCATCAAATAAGAGCTGACTTCGCCATTTATCAGTTCTGCGAGATCTTTTACGACAGAAATCCCATTTCTATCCAATAACTCCATATATATGACTTTAGAGGGACTTGGTCCTCCATTCGTTTTCACAGATACGCTCATCCATAGGTATTCTTCCGTTAGTGATACGGGGTTAACTACTTGAACGGTTACCTTTTCTTCTGGAAGTTGCACTTTACTTTGTCCACTTACTGGGTAGCTTCCAATAAACCAAAGACTTAATGTCAATATAGTCAAGGTCAAGTTATTAAGTTTTAGCAGCCTACTCATCTTCCCAATAATCTGGTTTTTGTAGCACTCCTCCTCTGAGCCTACAATCTGTACATCCCTCTGTTGAATAAAAGTATCCTCCACAAGGTAAATTTTCACAATATTCATATAAGGGTGTAAAATTCAATAAGCCAAAGATTTCTTCATAGTCTATAGGAGCAACTGTATCGATGACGCAGCCAAAATAATCCTTTAATGACGTTCGCCATGGCAAGACATCATTTGAATTGATATACAAGATTTTTTCGTTGGATTTTCCGGCAGAAACGTAGCCAATAACCGATTCGTCTGGATCGTCTATGGCGTGAATATTACTTGAGACAGCAGAAGGTAAGGGGCTGAAAATATCACCTATGTCATCTGAGTTTCTTCTGATGCTTTCCCAGAAAATATAGGCTTCTCTATCTATGGCATATTGCCGTGCTTTTATGCGATACCGAACACCTAATTTTTCTGAAAGACTGTCAATTGTTAGCAATTCTTTTTGAAATATTCTATTGTTTTCAAATCTAGAAGAGGCTTCCAAAATCACCCTTCTGGATTGATCAAAATTGTAACACCTGTTGGTTAATTGATCTAATGGAATGGCGACCATTTCTTTAGTATCCTTGTCATAATTAAAGAAGGAGGTATATGGGGTCCGGTACATCCAGGTTTCGTCATATTGCCATAAAAAATACTCTGCTTCATCATTCCCTGTTGTGTTGCTATACACTTGCACATTTCCATCCTCTTTGGTAAACGTGATGTCAAAGTCTGGGCTTATAATTGGCTTAATTTTATCTGAGACATAACTTTGGCCATTGCTTAAGTCTATGGTAAGAGTATACACCTCATCTTCAGGGAGAAAAGCATCAGTAACATAGGCTCCCCAATTATCGGTGCCCAATTCCCAGCGCTCACCATTCTCACCAAGTAAAGTAATGATTGCTCTAGGCACAGGTAAATTAGGTAAGTCAGTATACAGTGGAGAAGCCAGACTTAGCTTAATACTGGTGTTGCCACCGCCGACTTCTATAAATCCTTCTACCACCAAAATACTTTCGTTGAGTTCTTTTAGCTCTGGAGTAAAAGGTTCTCGGCAACCAAAGAAGACAAATAGAACACCTAGAATTAGAGGAAGGTGCATTTTTTTAATTACAGCATCCATCAAAATTTAAAGTTATAGGTGATAAAAGGAATAGGTCTTGCAAAAATAGAAAGCTTGTAGCCTTGAATTGATCCATTTTCTGGGGAGAAGTATACTGAATAAGGATTTGCTCTACCTAGTACATTGTATATACCTAATGACCAGGAAGCATGCGCTAGCTTTTTGACTTTATGATTGCCCTCAATGTTGAAAGATAGGTCCACTCTGAAGTAATCTGGAATTCGGTGATCATTTCGATCGGAGTAGAAAACCCTTTCTGAACCATTGTAATAGAATTTAGCTATAGGTAGTGTTATCGGTCTTCCTGTACTGTAATTGGCGTTAACAGAGGTATTGATTCGTTTGGTGAATTCAAAATTCCCTGCCAGCATGATGTCGTGTGGTTGATCGAAATTGCTTGGGTATAATTTACCTTTATTAACTTTCTCACCCAATTCTTCAGGGTTAGTCCTCAACAAGGAGCGAGAATAGGTATAACTCACCCATCCATTTAATTTCCCCTCGGTTTTCTTTGCCATCATCTCAACACCGTAGGCTTTACCCTCCGTATTAAGTATATCCTGTTCGATATTGTCATTCAAAATTAAAGAGGCACCGCTTCTGAAGTCTACCAAATTTTTCATTTTTCTATAATAGACTTCAATGGAGGTTTCTATAATGTTTGATTGATAATTTTTAAAAAAACCGATAGCCCATTGTTGTCCCATTTGGGGTGCTAAATGTGGATCGCTTAGCTTCCAAGTATCAGTAGGGGCGATGGCCGAAGTATTAGTAAGCATGTGTAAATGCTGTCTCATACTATTGTATCCTGCTTTAATGGAGGTGAAGTTATCTAAGGAATACCGCGCAGAGAATCTAACTTCTGGGCCCTGATACGTGTTAATAAACTCTCCTGAGGAATAGGTGGATTCGCCTGTTTTGGTGTCCTCTGTTTTTATAGTATTGGCAGGATATTCATTGATAGTGTTTGGCCCCAGGTAATTATAAATCACATACCTTAACCCATAACTGAACATTAGTTTTGGATTAAATTCATAATTGTCACCAACAAAAAACGAGGTTTCCAGGGCATTTTCACGTGTAACCCGTTCATTTAAAAGGATGGATTCACTTCCTTGGGGTACTTGTTTACCAGGATTGAGATTGTAATAAATGGCATTCATTCCAAAATCCAATTGGTGTTTGTCATTTAAATCATAGGTGAAATGATTTTTCCAACTGCTTTGGTCCATACCAAATCCAAAAGTAAAGGCATTTAAAGGATCTTGTTGGCTCTGAATGTTAAAAGAATATTGGTCATGCCCTAGATGGAATTTGCCCTCAAGTCGATCACTGAAATAGTGGGTCCATGTAGCACTTAGGTTGCGGTTTTGGTAATTGAATACGGTGTCTTTATCAAAACGGAAGGAATCCTTACTCCAATAGGTAGAAAGGGTTACCTCATTGTTTTCGTTGATTTGATGCTTCATATTGAGATTCAAATCATGGAATGATGCCCTACTGTCTCGGAATTCCGACTCTTCATCCAGAAACCCAAATAGCCAATTAGAGTAGGTGCTTCTTCCGCCCAATGCAAATGTGGTTTTATCAGAAATTGGACCTTCTAAATACAGCCGGCTTGTCATTAGGCCAATACCTCCTCCTCCTTTGATTTTTTCCGAGGAGCCGTACTTACTTTTGATGTCCAATACGGAAGACAATCTGCCGCCAAATTGGACGGGAACACCCGCTTTGTAAAGATCCACACTCTCCACCATGTCTGGATTAAAGGCTGAAAATAGTCCAAAAAGATGTGTAGGGTTATATATGGTGGCCCCGTTAAACAAAATCAAGTTTTGATCTGCTGCACCACCTCTTACATTAAAGCCAGCGCTGGCTTCCCCTACAGTTTTCACACCAGGAAGAGTCAGAATAGCGCGGAGAACATCCACTTCTCCCAATACGGCAGGTAACTTTTTTAAGGATTGTACTGTGATTGACGCCAGACCCATTTCAGGACGTTCAATATTTGCCGATTTTTCTGAGGTTACTGTAACTTCAGTTAGCGAAATAATATTATCGTCCATTTCCACATTTAATTGGCCGCCTCCTAAAAGATTTACCTGTCTTTGCTCTTGGTAAGCACCAAAGTTCTGAAAAACCAGGGTATGTCGGCCTTTGGGGAGTGTAATTGAATAATGACCATATTCATCTGATATGGATTTTGCATTCTGCCCAGTAGTATATATCAAAGCGCCAATTATGGGTTCTTTAGATTCAGCACTGGTGATTTTTCCCTCTAGAATAGCATTGGTTTCTCCGGGTGAAGCACTACTGTTTCCTATTTCCCAAAGCCTGTTTTTGGCAAATGTTCTATCTTCTGATTCCTGTTGGCTGTTTTCGAACAAGTTTAAATCTTTTTCTGCTTTTTGAACTTCAAAAAAGTTAGCTGGAAGCCGCATGTCCAAAGCTGATCCTTTGCTAATGAAAATCCTCTTTTCATTATCGATAGCATAAAAGAGTTCTGTGGAAGTAAATACTTCATCAAGAATGTCCTCAATGGGGCTTTCATAGGCATTGATGTTTATGGACAATGTGTCTACATCAGCAGGTTTGAAGAACAATTTATAATCTGATTTGCTCTCAATCATTCGAGCAAATTGATTAAAGGAAATGCCAGAGAAAATCCCAGAAATACGGTCCTTATCTGGTGTCTGAGCCACAGAAAGCTGAACGAACACCATACAAAGCAAACTGCTTAGTCGTAATATTTTCTTAATCATGGTTGGACATTATTAGACATACTTACCAAAGTTTGCAGGTAGGCTTCTTTGTTTTTCTTATACCTTAATCCAGCTCTCTTAATCTCTTGTTTAGCTTGTTTTTTGGAAATCCCCAAAGTTTCAAAAAGATTTCTTTTACTTGGAACAGGGACCAATACGCCATCTAATTCGAAAAAATACCTAATCACTTCATCATAGCTTCTTTTAAGCTCTATAGTAGAAGACTCTTGCTTTTTTTGTTTTCTGTGTTTGGCATACAAGCCGGTTTCTCCAGTTACAATTTCTCTATAAAAACCATTCGCATGAAATAGGAAACCAGCTGGTTGCTCTCTTTTAACAAAAGTAGAACCATCCACTAACTTGAACCGCTCAATTTTTTGATGATTGAGGATCATCCTTTGGTTAAAAACAGATGAAAATGAAATAATCCAGTCTTCCCATATGTCATATTGAAGTGGCACATTCTCAAAATGGAATTCACCAATGGTTAAAGTGCCAAAATCGATTTTAGCAGACAAATAGAAGGGATGCCCGTCTAAAGATCTATTCTCCTCAATATAATGAGTACCGGTATTTATTTCCGGATAAAACTGTAGTACCTCTTTATACTTTTCAGCATATTGTTTTGAAAAAGACGCTTGAGCTTTCGTTTGAAAAGGCAATGTCAAAACAATTACTACAAAAAAAACTTTGCGCATAATGAAAGCAAATCTATTGGGCTAATATCTGTGAACTAAAACATCTGAAATATAGAACTTTTAATTTATGAATAAACACGGGGAATAGATATTACTAAAAAAAACATTAATACGCGTGAAATAAAGAATAGAATAACCAATAAATGCTTCAATTTTTAAGCAGTATAATTTTCTTGTGATGGTAGTAACACATTCAGGAGACGTATAAGTATTACAAAAATAGAATTAAATGACTTTAGATTTAAATCTACTCATAGACTTTTTACGTTTCTGACTAGGCAATCACTTCTTATTTTAAAATATAGATCAGCACGGAATCGCCATCTAATATTTGACTGATATTTTTGACTTATTGGTAGACTTAGAAAGAGTGACAGTAGGTCAAATTGGGTTTTTACTTTCAGTTTAAGTTTTGATTTCATCAAAATGGTAAACAAAGAAGCTTATGGTGGAATGGTTGCGACAATGCGATTTTAAGCATTAAAGCCATAAATCTGGCTTGATTGTTGGCTTGGGACATTACTTTAAATTATTGCTATTTTTTAAATAAGACAATAAAGTTGATAAATTCAATACTCAAAATTTCCAAAGAAAAGTCACCACACCTTGTGGTCGTCGGGCTAGGTTTGTCTGGGGTAGATTTTCTTATAGGTTGGCAAGAACGTTTTAAGGATTTGAATGTTACCATTTTCGATAAGTCAAGAACTTCCCCCTTTTTAATTGAGGCTTTGTTTTTAATAAGAAATAAAAAGCTGTTTCCAATTTCTGGTGAAGAATCATGTTATCAGATGGAAAATTTTACATTGGCCTATAACTTCTCTAAGATCAATTCAATCGATCAAGAAAAGAACGTTCTTTACTATAAGGGAGGAGCAATTAACTACGACTATCTATTGATTGTGAGTGAATTTGAATTGAAGGTTAGATTAAAAGAGGTTGGTAATCTTACTAATTCGGCATTTCCAAAAAACTCCTATGGCCCAGATTTTCAGAATTTTAATGCGAAAAAAGTCATCATTGAGGGCCATGGGTTGGCAACCATGGCCATGGCCTTAAAGTATTTGGATTATGGCTATTATCCCTCAATTGTTTGTAAACATTCCAGACTGGCTATAGGCGAATTACCTACAGAAGAAGCTTGGTTATTTAGCAAATATTTTAAGCGAAAGGGGGTCGAATTATATTTTGAAACCAGGATTGAAAAACCTATTGATAAGGAAGAGGACGACCTGATAAGGCTACAAATAACCAATGGCATGGATGTTTTGGCTGGAAAAGTGGTCGTTGTGGATGATGAAAAGGTAGGTCCTACTTTTTTGAATTTAAAGAAATTCTATTCGGATGCAGATTTGAAGACCAACGCGGGACATTGTGTTTTAGGTTATTCCAATGTGTATGCAGTGGGTGATAAAATTACGGTTGTGACAAAGGAGGAAGCGGAAAGTTTTACCTACCTAAATGGTAGGGATAAGTTCAAAATTGAGCCTTGTACTGAAAATTTCCCAAGTAAACAATATGTTTTTAAAGACCTTTCTTGGCAAACTTATGGGAAAATTTCCCCCGAATGGGGTAATGATACCCAAAATTTTTACTGGGAACACCCGGTAGGCGATATTTCATTTAGACTTCACTATAGAAAAGATGATTTTTCGATAAAAGGGATTGCTTGCTTAGGATTAAGGTTTAATAAAACATATATGGCTTCTGCATTGCAAGCTAATAGTAAAGCACACGACTTTATTAATAGCATGGAAGAAGGATTGGAGCAAAATTATTATTCTTCTGAAGCATGTTCATTGATTAAAAAATCCTTTGGAATTGAGTTTAAAAAGGTGATTAAAACCTATCGCTCCTCATTATTAAAAAGAATTGTCAAAAAATTATTTTCTTAAGAGCTCATCAAAAAAAAGCAGGTGATAAGGGAGTGAATTGGTCCAATATTCCCAATTGTGGGTTCCCGGTCTTTCAATATAATCATGTGCAACCCCAGCTTCAAGAAGGAGCTGATGCATTTGTCGGTTAGTACCCAATAGAAAATCTTCTGTACCACAATCAATGATCATATGCACTCCATTCTCTTTCATTTTTTCAATGAAGCCTACAACAGTATAAGGGCTAAAAGGGGCATCGTAGTTGATTTCTCCCAACATTTCTTTTTGTTGTTTAACCCTTAATTCCTTTCTGCTTTCGTCAATATCCCATTCACGGGTATCAATATTCATTACACCACTCATGCTCCCTGCTGCAAAAAATAAACCCGGGTGTTTGGCACTCAACATCAATGCGCCATGCCCACCCATTGAAAGTCCAGTTATTGCCCTCCCAGACTTCTTGGAAATGGTTCTGTATTTTTGGTCGATCTCTTGTATTAAATCTATCGTTATATAGGATTCATAGCGAACGGAGTCTAGCAGCGGGCTGTCGTAATAATAGCTGTATGGCCCCACTTCTGGGGTTACAATAAGAATGTCATAGGTATTGGCCAATTCAGGCAAAAGCCCAGGCCTTTTTCCGTTTTTATGCCAATTGCTATAATTTCCACCGGCACCATGAAGTAGGTATACTACAGGATAATCCGCATTGGTTTTATTATACGAGTCCGGATAAGTGATGGCATACCTCATTTCCTTTTTGAGACTATGGCTGAAGTGCCTTACAGTGTCTACTTGCGCGTAGGAGTTGCTGACAATAACTATCAGGAAGGTTAGGAAAAAACAAGTTTTGGTAGAATATCTCATGAAAAGTTGTAAAAGCATAGGTGAATTTCCCTATGAGTGATCAGTAATGTTAAATCAGCGATAATCACTAAGCATGCATTGACCTTAATGCAGTTAAAACACCTCAATTATCAATTACAAACCTAAGTTAGTTTTTCATTCCACAAAAGACTACTGTCGCCATAGCTTAAGAATCTATAATTATTGTTTATTGCTTCTTTATAGATTTCCTTCCAATTCCCATGCGTAAAAGCGGCTACCAGTAAAATTAAAGTAGATCCTGGTTGATGAAAATTGGTCACTAGACCGTTACATAGTTTAAATTTATAACCTGGGAAAATAAATATCTCTGTGGTTCCTGTAAGATGATCCAATTCATTTTGTTGCATCCAATTAAGGATGGCTGTAAGGCTTTCAGTTTTTCCTGGTAAACTAGGGTATTCCTGATAGGGGGCGAGTTTCTCTATGTGAAATACATCCGTATTTCCATTTAGTAAATTAACACCAAACCAATAAAGGCTTTCTAAAGAACGCATGGAGGTAGTTCCCACGGCAATAATATTTCCTTTAGTGGCGATTAAATTCAGAATATTTTGTTTTGAGAACACCATTTGTTCACTATGCATCGGATGTTCAATAACATTGTCATGTTTGATGGGCTGAAAAGTTCCTGCCCCTGTGTGCAAGGTAAGGTATTCCAGAGAAATTCCCTTTGATGTTAAATCGGTGAGGGTTTTATCTGTGAAATGGAGGCCAGCTGTTGGTGCTGCTACTGCACCTTCTTTGTCAGAGTAAACTGTTTGATAACGCAATTTATCACCTTCCTCTGCGGCTCTGTTTAGGTAGGGGGGGAGTGGGACTTCTCCGCTAGCTTCCACTATTGAGGCAAAGGATTTGTTCTTGGGATTCCAATTCAATTCAACAGCTCTATTTTCCCTATCGATAAGTTTGGCTTCTAAATTATAGGTAAGCGAACCGATGTGGATTTGACTGGTAAGCAATTCATTTTCTTTCCACCTTTTAAGGTTACCAATCATGCATTTCCATGTTACAGGACCAGTACTTTCCATGCTTTGCTGAATGAGCGAAGATGGCAGAATTGGGTTTAATAAAAAAATTTCAATCTTGGCTCCGGTAGCTTTTTGAAAGTGAAGCCTAGCTGGAATTACTTTAGTATTATTGAAAACGAGTTGGCTATTTTCAGGTATTAATCCTGCAATGTTCGAAAATTTCTCATGAAGGACAGTGCCATTTTCATAATGTAATAGTTTGGACTTATCTCTATGTTCAAGGGGATATTTGGCGATGAATTCTTCGGGGAGTTCATAATAATAATCCTGAAGCTTTGGAGCACTTTCAATGCGCATATTTTTAATAATTCTATATATTGAACATTTTTTACAAATCCGATGCAAATATAGCCCTTTACATCCAATTGCGGGATATTATGCCACGTTTCTATGCAGACATTGACCATTTGAATAATATCTGTAACATTTACTGCTGTTCGTAATGCCTTAGCTTTTATGAATTGAAAGAAAATGGTCATATTTGAGTGTAACGAAAAATAAAAATGACCCAATTATTTAAAGTTAAATGTTCAATTAAAGCCTACCCTTTAAATTTCAAGTTTGAAGCTGGAACCAGTAGAGGAGTACTTAAAGAGAAAATAACTTACTTTATTCAAGTCACTTCGGACCAATTCCCAGGCACAATTGGCATAGGAGAAGCAGGTCCTTTAAAAGGACTCAGTAAGGATGATGTCCCTAATTTTTTTGAGGAGGCGATTAAGATTTTGAAGTTAGTGGAAAAAATGGAACTTCAGGCTAGTCAGGAAGTACTGCTTCGTCAGGTGAACAACATGATGCTTCAGGATTTCCCAAGTGTGCAATTTGGTCTCGAAACAGCCCTACTAGACCTGATTAATGGCGGCCAACGAAAATTATTGGACAATGCCTTTTATGCTTCAGGTTCACCGCTACCTATAAATGGTTTGGTATGGATGGGGGAGAAAGCTTTTATGGAAAGGCAGATAGATCAAAAGATCGAGCAAGGCTATGACTGCATAAAAATGAAAATAGGGGCCATTGATTTCGATCAGGAATGTGAACTTCTAGGAAAAATACGTTCTCGTTTCTCCACCGATAAAATTTCAATCAGGGTAGATGCAAACGGCGCATTTGCCCCTCAAGATGCCTTTAAGAAACTGGAAAGGTTAGCTAAATTTGAAATCCATAGCATAGAGCAACCCATTCAACCGGGATTGATTGATGAGATGAGGGAATTGTGTAAGCAATCTCCCATTCCAATTGCCCTGGATGAAGAATTGATAGGGATTTATGGACGGGAAAATAAGCTTCAACTCTTGGAATCCATAAGGCCTCACTTTCTTATCCTAAAACCTACTTTGCTTGGTGGAATAGTTTCCACTAGAGATTGGGTAGCACTGGCCCAGCAAACTGACACGGGTTGGTGGATGACCTCAGCTTTGGAAAGTAACATTGGGTTGAATGCGATTGCTCAACTTACTTCCTCACTAAAGGCTGAAATGCCTCAAGGCCTAGGGACAGGGCAATTGTATCATAACAATCTTGATTCTCCATTAAAGATCTTAAATGGAAAATTAAGCTATGATAGCACGTTGGATTGGAAATTATCAGAAATTTTAAATGATTAACGCAGGGTTTGCCATAGGATGAGTATCGCCTATTTAGAATTAAAGGTTATGTATGTTTAACTAATAGTTCAAAGAGGAACTCTTGAGGTATATGCCTTTTTAAAAAAACAAAAGGGAAAGATAGGTAGAAACCAAGTTTAGTAGCCATCTAACCTAACTTTCAATTTATTATTACCAGCAGTATTATCAGCTTGCAGAAAGGCTGTTGCATATTTCAAGTATAATCAACTATTTTAGGTACCAGTATTTAATTCCATCAAATAGAGGGATAGACGCTATCCTTTTTACACTTATAAAAGAACTTTCTATGAAGATAAACCCATCTTACCTCTATATACTTTTCTTATCTCTTGTGGCAGCCATTGGAGGATTTTTGTTTGGGTATGATACTGCTGTTATTTCAGGAACAATTAGTCAAGTGAGCCAGCAATTTGAGCTGTCGGTAATCGCCCAAGGCTGGTATGTAGGTTGCGCACTACTTGGGTCGATAATCGGGGTAAGCTTTGCTGGTGGACTTTCAGATAAATACGGAAGGAAAAAAGTGATGCTCCTTTCAGCTGTTTTATTTTCTATTTCCGCGATAGGTTGCGCCATAGCCGGTAGTTATAATGAATTGATTATCTATAGGATAATAGGGGGAGCGGGTATAGGGATGGTATCGATTGTTTCGCCAATGTATATATCCGAGGTTGCCCCTTCAGCCATTAGAGGGAGTCTGGTTTCATTGTATCAGTTAGCGATCACTATTGGGTTTTTAGGTGCTTTTTTAATGAACTTTCAATTGTTGCGTATTGCTGAAACGCAACTTTTCATAGATAGCCCTTTATTGTCTCAAGTCTTTCACAAGGAAGCTTGGAGGGCAATGTTGGGAATGGAAATCCTTCCGGCATTTTTGTTTTTTATTGTGCTGTTGTTTATACCTGAAAGCCCCCGTTGGCTTGTCATTAACAATCGAATCACTAAAGCTGAACATGTCTTCACGAAGCTTTACACCTCAGCTGTCACTGGTAAACAAAAAGTTAAAGAAGTTTTGAATCTGGCAGATCAGAACACAGAAAGCAACTGGGGCCTGTTAAAAAATCCGTTAATACTAAAGCCTGTATTGTTGGGGATGGCCATAGCCATTCTAGGCCAATTCATGGGCGTCAATGCTGTGCTGTATTATGGGCCAAGTATTTTTGAGCAGTCTGGGTTAAGTGGGGGGGACGCCCTTTATTATCAGGTGATGGTGGGGATCGTAAATGTTTTAACAACTATTTTGGCATTGTTTATTATAGATCGGGTAGGGAGGAAAAAATTGGTTTACTTTGGTGTATCAGGAATGGTCCTTTCCTTACTATTGATAAGCTTTTATTTCTATGGAAGCGAAATTTATGGCTTGCCTTCCCTTTTTTTGCTGGTGCTATTCCTTGCCTATATATTTTTCACCGCCATTTCGATCTCTGCTGTAATTTTTGTTTTGCTATCTGAAATGTACCCCAATAAGGTCAGAGGTTTAGCCATGTCGATTGCTGGATTCTCACTTTGGGTAGGTACCTATTTGGTTGGTCAATTGACTCCATGGTTTTTGAAAAATTTGGGACCTTCGGGTACATTTCTGTTTTTTGCATTGATGTGCTTTCCCTACCTGTATATTATCTGGAAAAAAATACCCGAAACAGCTGGTAAGAGCTTGGAAGAAATAGAAAATTACTGGTTTGGAAAAGGGGTAAATAATAAATAATTAGCAATGAAGCAATATTTGAATTTATACAAAGAGGAACTTTTAAACAATGTGATTCCTTTTTGGGAGAAGAACAGCCCTGATAAGTCGAATGGTGGTTATTTTACCTGTCTTGATCAGTTTGGTAGGGTGTATGACACAGACAAATTCGTCTGGTTGCAAGCCAGACAAGTATGGATGTTTGCCATGTTATATGATCAGGTGAAACCAAATAAGCAATGGCTTGATTTTGCCAAGAGTGGGGCTGCCTTTCTAATTAAACATGGTAGGGATAAAAACGGTGACTTTTATTTTTCTTTAAATCAAAAAGGGAACCCATTGGTTCAGCCTTATAATATTTTTTCCGATTGCTTTGCAGCAATGGCTTTTGCAGCTTTAAACAAAGTAGCCCCTTGTGAGGAATATGCGGAAATAGCCTTGAAGACATTTGAAAATATCTTGAAGCGAAAGGACAATCCAAAAGGCTTTTACAATAAAACCTTTCCAGGTACGAGAAATTTAAAAAGCTTTGCCTTGCCCATGATTTTGAGCAATTTAACACTGGAGATGGAGACATTGCTAGAGGAGGATAAGGTCAAGTCATTGGTTCCAGGTGTAATCCACGAGGTAATGGAGGTTTTTCTTCAGGAACAATCAGGATTGATATTGGAGAATGTGAATACAGATGGAAGTTTTTCAGATTCCTATGAAGGAAGGTTAACAAGTCCGGGGCATGCCATCGAAGCGATGTGGTTTATGCTAGACTTAAGCCAAAAATACAAGGATGATAGCTTGTGCCAAAAAGCAATAGCTACTGGTTTGAAGACTCTTGAATATGGCTGGGATAAGGAGTATGGAGGCATATATTATTTCCTGGATATTTTGGGTCACCCATCTGAAAAGTTAGAATGGAACCAGAAGTTATGGTGGGTTCATTTGGAAACTTTGGTTTTTTTATCCAAGGCATATGCCATCACAGGCAATAATGAATGCCTTCAGTGGTTTAATAAAATACACGACTATACCTGGAAACATTTTAAAGATCCCGATTCCCCAGAGTGGTTTGGCTACTTGGACAGATACGGCAAGGTGCAGTTGCCATTAAAAGGTGGAAAGTGGAAAGGTTGTTTTCATGTACCCCGGGGCTTGTTTCAAGTATGGAAAAGTTTAGAGAAAATCAAATAAAAAAACATTCAATTTAAGCCTATTAATTATAGATAAGATGAATAGAAGAAACTTTATGGGTAAGGTGGTATTGGGTGGAGGAACCATTGCTTCTGCCACACTTACAGGTTTACCGGTACATGCTAGTCAAAATAGGAAAAGTGTGACCATAAACGAAAGTGGAAAGGTTTTACAGGCAGATTTGATTGTAGCTGGGGCTGGGCTTGGAGGCTGTGCTGCTGCTTTTGCTGCACTTAGAAATGGCTTGACTGTGGTGATGACGGAAGAAACAGATTGGTTAGGTGGCCAACTTTCCCAACAAGGTGTACCACCTGATGAACACCAATGGATTGAGTCACATGGTGCACCTGAATTGTATAGGATTTTTAGAGAAAAAATCAGGGATTATTACAAAAGATATTTCCCTTTAACTCCTGAAGCCGCATCCAATAAATTATTAAATCCAGGAGGAGGGTCGGTGTCAAGACTTTGCTTTGAACCGAAGGTGGGGCATATGGTTTTGGAGGAAATGTTTGCAGCCTATGAAAGTTCTCGCAAACTTATCCTTTTAAAGCATCACAAGGTAGAATCTGCAAAAGTAGCAGGTAAAAGAGTGCAAGCGTTGACTGCTAAAAACTTGCTTACCAATAAAAATGTTCTTTTGGAAGGGGAATATTTTGTGGATGCCACGGAATTAGGGGACTTGCTCCCTTTGACTGGAACAGCTTACATCACTGGGAGTGAAGCAAAAGGTGACACAGGAGAATTTCATGCTGGAGTGACCCATCGGCCAGATAATAACCAGGCCTTTACTGTTTGTTTTGCAATTGATTATGTCAAAGGGGAGGACTGGACAATTCCTAAACCTTCAAATTACGATTATTGGAGAAATTTCACTCCTGAAATGAATCCTCCATGGGCTGGAAAAATGCTTGAACTTAACTATAGCAGCCCGAAAGACTTACAGCCAAAGGAACTTGGATTTCACCCAGAAGGCTTAAAGACAGGTAATAGTTTGAATTTGATGGTTTACCGAAAAATCATTTCTCAAGCAAATCATCAGCCGGGGTTTTATCAGGGAGACGCCACCCTGGTAAATTGGCCACAAAATGATTATGTGTCCGGAAATATAATAGATGTAAGTGAGAATGAATTTAAAAAGCACCTTGACGCTGGCAAGCAACAAAGCTTGTCTTTACTATATTGGTTGCAAACGGAAGCTCCTAGACCGGATGGAGGTAAGGGATGGTCAGGACTTAGGTTGAGAAATGACTTAATGGGTACGGAGGATGGCTTGGCAAAATATCCTTACGTAAGAGAAGCCAGGAGAATAAAAGCCCTCTTTACGGTAAAAGAAGAGCATGTGGGAGCTGCCCAACGCGCCCAGGTTTCGGGACTTGAAGGAAAGGATTTAAAAGCAGCAGACTTTTATGATAGTGTAGGTATTGGTTATTACCATATTGATTTACACCCAAGTTGCGGTGGAGACAATTACATAGATTTTGGATCCCTGCCATTTCAGATCCCTTTAGGTGCATTGATCCCTCAGGAAACGGAAAACCTATTGCCTGCAAATAAGAATATTGGGACAACGCATATTACCAATGGTTGCTACCGTTTACATCCTGTTGAATGGAGTATTGGTGAAGCGGTTGGGATGTTGGTTCCTTTTGCAATAAGTAAGAAAGTTAGTCCTAAAACTGTTAGAGAGGACAGTAATTTGTTAAAAGAATTCCAATCCTTTGTAAGGACACAAGGAATTGAGACTGCATGGCCAGCGTCTGTTAAGTAGGCTTAACCCTTTTGAGATAAGTATCTGTACCAGATAAAGGTATTAATTCGAAAAGGAATATATTGAATGAATAAAAAAAGTGCCTGAAAACATTGGGTTTTCAGGCGCTTTTTACTTTCAGTTAAAAATTATCTAACACCGATTTTTTGGATCAACCAATCGTGTCCTTCAGCGCTCTGCTCTGAATAGCGCCAATGTGCAGCATCGTGATAAAGAGACAATTCTTTTTTACCAGGCACAACATTATAGGCAGAATACATGGAAGTTGGAGGGCAAACATTGTCATTAAAGCCCCAGGAATAGAAACCCGGAACTTTTACAAATCTCGCAAAATTAACGACATCATAATACTTTGAGGTTTCAATTTTGTTGGGTTGATTGCTCCATTCATCTCTGAACAAATGTGGCCAACCTCCTGCACGACCATGCAGGTAACCTGTAAGGTCTGAAAGGGCAGGGTAATAGCTCACCAGGTATTTGATTCTCTCATCCAAGCCTGCTGTTATGATCGACAAGGCACCTCCCTGGCTTCCACCCATTACGCCAATATTTTCACCATCAAATTCCTCTTGTGCAAAGATAAAGTCCACCGCTCTCACGCAGCCTAAATAAACCCTCTTGTAATAATATTTGTCTTTGTCATCAAGAAAGATCCTATTGTAACCATTTAAAGCGCCTGCGCCTAAGTCTTGATACAGAGAAGATTCATAAAGATTAACAGGGATACCATGGATTCCAATCTGTAAAGAAATGACATTCTGATTAAGATTGGCACCAGAGTAAGGTCTGATTCCCGCTCCTGGTACATGTAGGATAGCTGGGTATTTGCCTGGTTTCTTAGGCTTGGTTAAAATGCCATAAATATCACCACTGATGTTCTTAAAGGAAACGTGGTAAACATTTGTATGGTGGGTTGAACGTTCTGGCATAAGGGTAAGTACAGGTGCTAAAGGAATTTTCTTTAGGGCCTCCTTGCCTTCATCCCAAAATGCCTTGAAGTCATCAGGTAAGGTAGTTGTTGGTTGGATATCTAAAGGTGTCACCCCTGCTGTACCTGTGTTGCTATAGGTTTCTCCATTTTCTTTGTAGGTGACCTGACACCTGACAAAACCAGGAGTATTCAGCTTTCCACCATTAATTGTAGTGGTACCCTTCTTTAAGGTGCTGGTACCTGTTAAGACAGGATTCATTTTTTCCGGACCAATTTCATATTCTATTTCAGCTCCTTCTACTAATTTTCCAAATTTATATACCGCTACATCAAATGAAATGTTATCCCCTTTTTGGTAAATCATGTCTGGGGATGATGGGCTTACCATTATACGGATAAGCTGGCCTTGTTGGGATTGTCCCAAGGCTAGTTGGCTGAAGACCAGTCCAACGAAAAGTAATAAGAGATAACATTTTTTCATTGATAAATAATTTTGGTTAAAATTGTTAATAGTTCTGATTTATGAATAGAAAATCTATTTCTAGGATAGAAGTATTCCTTAATCCCGAAAATACAATAATTCTTCTTTTCTAAGGTGAAAACACCTAAAAAATCACCGGCATAACTTTCTCAGAAATGCCGATTTAGCCCATCTGAATTTTTATGATATCTTAACCTTTTACAATAGAGAATTGTAGGTAAGGGTTAAATTAGGTTAAAAGGCGTTTAGCTGCGGAATTAAAAAATATATTAATGGGTTGAAATAGGAAAAATCCATTATTTTGGCCAAATTTGTACCTACTCGGAGAAATAATACCTAATTATCTTGAAGATTGTACTGGATTGAAATGGGTTTTTTCCAGAACTCTTGCTCTTCCTGATGAATAAAATTTCAGTTATTTGGGAAGCATTTACTGGAAGATCGGGTAAATATCTGGATGAAACTAACGTAAGAACAAAAAATAATTTATGGCAAAATCGAAAGAAACTTTTAATAAAAAAGAAAAAGAGAAAAAAAGATTAAGGAAGAAGAAAGAGAAGGAAGAAAAAAAAGAGGTAAGGAAATCCAATTCCAATAAAGGAGGAGATCTGGATGATATGATTGCCTATGTAGACGAAGATGGAAATATCACTTCAACGCCCCCTGATCCTACAGTTAAGAAGAAAAAAATTGAGCTTGAAGACATTGAAGTAAGTGTATCTAAGCAAGCACCTATAGATCCTGAAGATCTCAGAAGAAAGGGTAAAGTTACTTTTTTCAATGAATCCAAAGGTTACGGGTTTATTAAAGATTTAGAATCTCAGGACAGTATATTTGTCCATGTAAAAGGATTGGTTGACGACGTCAGAGAGAATGATCAAGTAACCTTTGAAACTGAAAAAACTCCTAAAGGTTTAAGTGCTATTGATGTAAAACTAGCCACTTAATCCTTCTATCGTTTTATATAAATTCCTTGAGCAAAGTTATGTGACAGCAATGGCGCTTTCACTTCTTTGCCTAAGATGATATTTGCCGTAAGGCGCTGATAAGTACTTGAATTCCATCTAAAAAAAAACATTTTCTGGTTTTTTAAAAGATGGAATTTTTTATTTCCATGGCTTACTTAAATCACCTCAAAACCATTTCGATTGGTTTTGAGGAGATTTTTTAGTTGTTAGAATAGAGGTTTTTGTTTTGATAAGGAGGAATTCAATACCGGAAAGGAACATGTGTGTTAACCCAACAGGATATTTTTGATCTCGATCCAATTGTTTACCCTTTCATGTTTACCAGGGCTGGATTTTTCATTGTGGGGCTGCGTAAAAAGAAAGGTTTTCCCATGAAACACATCAAGATTTTTAAAATGATCATCGATCATAATGTCGGTCTTAATGATATCTTTTGAACCGCAAAACACCATTTGTTGCCAGCTGATAAACGGGAAATGTTTGCTAAGCCAAATATGCTTTTCTGTCAAGCTTAGTGGGAATTCAGTGGCTGCAGAGACGATGAAAATTTTATATTGCTTAGACAGCTCCTCTACAACCTCCTGTGCACCTGGGATGAGGGGCACTGTTTCAAAAAAACCTTTGGTGTTCACATGTTTTAAAAGGTGAGGGAAAGCTTCTGCTTCTGTCAACCCTACCATGTCACTCCTTTGTAGCGTCATACCACTTTCGCTAAAGTGCATATCAATAAATTGCTGATACACATCTGCCAGCACCCCGTCCATGTCTATGGCAATGGTTTTCATGAATCCTTGTTGTTTAAAGCATCAACCAACTGACGATTAAGTTTTCGTTCTCTTTCCAAGGTGTTCCTCCTGTGCAATTCAAATTCCTCCCGAAGGTCCTCAAGGCTTTGCTGTGTTTCAGCTGTTACTTGATGGCTTCTCTTAAACCGGAAATAAGAAATAACCAAAATTAATATTAAGAGTATGATTATTCCCCATACCAGATTGTTATAAAAATTCTTGTGCAATAACATCCCAAAAATGCTAAAACTATCTTTCTCCTCAACTGCCCTATCAAAATCTGCTTTGGTGGTAGTGAGCCGTTGATTCAAGTCGGTAATTTGTGTTTTGTTTTCTTGCAACGTCGTTTTTAATTCCTGAATTGTAGTTTGGTACCCATTAATAGAATCCAATATATTGGATTGGAGTTTTTCAAGGGAACGAAATTTGATGACTTTATACTCTTGATAGTTGGTTGATACCTTTTTCAAATAGTCAAATTGTTGTTCAATCGTACCATCTTCTATCCCTTCGGAGGTAGTGGTAGCTTCTTCCTGAGCCGAAAGTTTTAAGCTTAGGGATAGCAATAAGGTGAATAAAAAATAGCGGATCATCATAATGCAATTGGTTAATTTTTTAATTAATCTATTCTAGTATAATCAATTTCTCTGCAAAATAGACAAAATTTCAAAGCTTTGTCCAATTGTTCTCTGTACAATTTGCATCTCCCTTTCCTTTCGGAATATTAATGCAAACAATAGCAATTCATAAAAAATTGGTTTATGAAATGCTACTATTAGGTAACGCTAATTCTAAATTTAAATTAAATCAGATTATTCTTCGTCGATGGCTTGTAAAATGCATTTACAAGCCAATCTTATTTCTTCTTTGCTGATGGTAAGTGGAGGTGCGATACGCATGGCATTGTCGCAGTATAAAAACCAATCTGTTATGACCCCACCTGCTATACATCGGTCTATTATAGGTTTTAATACATCAAAAGAGTCGAAAGCTACTGCCATCATCAGCCCTTTATTTCTAATCTCCTTGATTTTGGGATGCTTCAACAAGCTTTTAAACAATTCCGCTTTTTCCTCTACTTGTGTTATTAAGTTTTCATCTAAAATTGCTTTGATGGTGGCCAAAGATGCTGCCGCACTCACTGGGTGTCCTCCAAAGGTAGTTATATGACCTAACAATGGATTTTCTTTCAAGGCATCCATGATTTTTTTGGAAGAAATAAAAGCGCCAATTGGCATTCCACCACCCATGCCTTTGGCACATACTAAGATATCTGGTTGGATATCAAAATGCTCAAAAGCCCAAAATTTTCCTGTTCTACCAAAACCGGCTTGTACCTCATCCAATATCAATAGGGTACCAGTCTGGTTACATTTTTCACGCAAGGCCCTGAAATAATGCTTGTCAGCCACTCTTATTCCTGCCTCCCCTTGTATTGTTTCTAAAATTATGGCAGCCGTTTCGGTAGTAATAAAGCTGAGTTGGTCCTCGACGCCATACGCGATGTTTCTAATGCCAGGAAGCAATGGTCTGTATGCTCGTTTAAAAATTTCGTTTCCTCCGATTGACAAGGCCCCGTGTGAAGAACCATGGTAAGCATCTGTGCAGGAGATGATTTCTTTTCGATTATTGTATCTTTTGGCCAGCTTCAAAGCGCCCTCGATTGCTTCACTACCGCTATTGACCAAATATACATTGTCAAGTCCTTGTGGGAGTGTATCGACTAAAGCTTTTGCTAAAAGATTTTGAGGTTGTTGAACATATTCTCCATAGACCATCAAATGAAGGTATTTATCCAATTGATTTCGGATAGCCTCTAATACTTTTGGATGGCGATGGCCAATGTTGGACACCCCAATTCCCGCAATAAGGTCCATGTATTTTTCGCCTTTAGGACCATAAAGAAATACCCCTTCTGCTTTTTCTATCTCTATCAGCAGAGGGAAATCAGTGGTTTGAGCCAAATGAGATAAAAATAACTGTCGATTGTTCATAATATTTAATTACAAATGGTAAAATCCTATTTCTAGCACAGTTTTTCGCGAAAATCAGGCATTTATTAATGATGGATGACAAAAGTAATCATAATAAGGCCTGTAAAGAAACACCAATCAATGAAGGTGCGTTTAAAACATTTTTTTATATGGAAAAAATGGATAGTCATCCCTTGAAATATCCAAGTAATGTGAAATTAATGTCCCTAAATTAGGGTTTATCTGGTACAAATCACTTAATTTGAAACTTACAAATTCATAAACCAAAATATACCAATGAAATCAAAATCCTTTTATTTGTTTTTAGTATTGGGTGTAAGTGGCGCCTTTTCCGTAACAGCTCAGGAAAAAGAAATTAAATTACCACCTCAAGCCACTGAATTTTATGAGCCCGTTGTCCAACCCGTAAGCCCAGGGAATGAGAACCACCTGCCTCCAGCAGACGCCATAGTACTTTTTAATGGAAGTAGCCTGGATGCGTGGGTTAGTGAGAAGGATGGAAGCTTTCCAAAATGGGAAGTAAAAGATGGCGTTTTTACTGTAGTAGCCAAAACTGGAGGTATCAAAACCAAAGAAAATTTTGGTGATGTACAAGTGCATCTTGAGTGGCGCTCGCCAAGTGTTGTGAAAGGGGATGGTCAAGGCCGTGGCAATTCAGGTTTTTTCCTAATGGGGAAATATGAATTACAGATTTTGGATTCCTATGATAATAAAACCTATTCTAACGGACAGGCAGCAAGTATTTATAAACAACACCCGCCTTTGGTAAATGCTACTCGCCCACCAGGTGAATGGAATACTTATGATGTGATTTTTACAGCTCCGCGATTTAATACGAAAGGTATGTTGATAAGCCCTGCAAGAATTACAGTCCTACATAATGGAATCCTTGTTCAAAACAATGTAGAACTTAGAGGACCTACAGAATACATTGGTATACCACATTATGTGGAGCATGAAGGGCAGTTGCCATTCCATATCCAGGATCATGGGAACCCTGTTAGTTTTAGAAATATTTGGGCAAGAAAGTTAGATTGAACCGTGCAATAGCCTAAACCTATTTAATAATGAATTCCAGAAGAAAATTTATTCATAAAACACTGCTTAGCTCTGCAGGCTTAGCTGCATTACCTAATTTTTTATCAGCAGAACATTTGAAAGCTCGTGCTAACAGAGTAGGAGCAAATGACCAGATTAATTTCGGATTGATTGGTTGTAAGGGCATGGGATGGTCAAACATGCACAGCCATTTACGAATTCCTGAAGTCAATTGTGTAGCCTTGGCGGATGTTGACCAGAGTGTATTGGATCAACGTACAGAAGATGTTTACAAGCTAAGAGGGAAAAGACCGAAACAATACAAAGATTACAGGCTGATGTTGGAAGATCCCAACATCGATTCAGTAATAATAGGTACACCCGATCATTGGCATTGCTTGAATTTGATAGATAGTCTCTCTGCGGGCAAACATGCTTATACCGAAAAGCCACTAGCGAATTCTATAGAAGAATGTAACTTAATGGTTAAAGCTGCAGACAGATATGGTAAGTTGATACAGGTGGGCCAGTGGCAACGAAGTGGCTCTCAATATGCGCAAGCCATAGAGATGGTCAAGTCAGGAAAACTAGGGAATATCAGGCTGGTTAAAACCTGGGCTTACCAAGGATGGATGAATCCTGTTCCAAAGATTCCGAATAGTCAGCCTCCTGCTGGTGTAGATTATAAAATGTGGCTTGGACCTGCACCCGACAGACCGTTCAATGCCAATAGGTTTCATTTCAACTTTCGTTGGTTTTGGGATTATGCTGGTGGTTTGATGACCGACTGGGGAGTTCATGAAATTGACATTGCCTTGCACGCAATGGGAGTAAGTGCTCCTAAATCTATCATGGCTTCTGGTGGTAAATTGGCTTATCCTGATGATGCGTCAGAAACGCCGGATACCTTACAGACCGTTTATGAATATGATGGTTTTAACATGCTATGGGAGCATGCTACAGGTATTGATGGTGGGAATTATGGAACTACTGAGGGGATCGCTTTTATTGGAAATAATGGCACGCTGGTGGTAAACCGAGGTGGCTGGAAAGTGATTGCCGAAACCGAGAACGTAAATGGTAACAAAAAGGGAAAAATTGAAGCCATTGAACTTATAAAACCAGAAGGGTCTGCTCAGAGGATTCATTGCAGGAATTTTGTAGAAGCTATGAAAGCGAATGATGCTTCAATGCTAAATTGTGGAATTAAAACTGGATCAATTGCAGCAATCAATGCACATATGGGGAATATTGCCTATAAATTAGGTGAGAAAATCTATTGGGATGCAGAGAAAGGCCAATTTACGAGCGGAAAAGCCAATAAATTAATTAAAGCCAATTACAACAACGGGTGGAAGTTGCCTAAAGTGTAATTTGTATTTATACAAATGAAAGAGGGATGCATTTTTGCATCCCTCTTTCATTTTCAGAGCATTCTATAGGTAAAAGTCGATAGGGGAACCGACTGCTGTTTAATAATTGTCTAGCATTTTTTTTATATGAGCCTTGGCATTGAACATGTCTTGAAATTCATCTTTAATTACATGCCCTTTGTCCAATAGGTAGGTGATTCGTTTAGGAATACCTATGATAGGTACCAAGGCATCATATTTCTTACATACCTCACCACTGGTGTCTGAGAGCAAATCAAATGGAAGTTTGTTTTCTTTTTTGAAACGCAGATGGGTATCCATATCGTCTCTGCTAATTCCAATAACAGGGATGTCTAAATCTCTGAAATCCTCAAACTGATCTCTGAATTCGCAGGCCTGAGCAGTACAGCCACCTGTGAAATCTTTAGGGTAGAAATAAATAACACATGCTTTGCCAAAGAAATCTTTAGAAAGCTTAAAATCCGAGCCGGAGGTGGAAGGTAATGTAAAGTCTGGTGCTTTTTGGCCTTTGCGTAATCCCATTTTTTTAATTAGTTAAACAAACTTTATAACATTTAGTTTTCTTTTGCACCTTTTATCTTCATTTCGGAACCAATTTTTATTGAACGTGCTTTTAATGGGGTGATTTTTATTTACAATTAATAATAATGTTTTGAGTAATTCAAGTGTAAAGCACATGTTGCTGGCAGTGTGTTTTTTCGCACTGATGAATGTAGCAGTGAAAACTTTGCCCCATATTCCAGCAATTGAAATTATCCTTTTCCGTTCTGTTTTTAGTTTTATAGCTAGTTATCTTATTCTAAAACGTAATTCAGTACCTGTTTTTGGGAACAACAGGCAATTATTAGTGATAAGGGGAATCGTGGGTTCCATTGGTTTAATTACGTTTTTTTATACGTTGCAACATATTCCCTTGGCAAGTGCCGTAACAATTCAGTACCTCGGCCCAATTTTCACCAGTATTTTGGGAATATTTATAGTTAAAGAAAAAGTTAAACCTAAACAATTCCTATTTTTCGCCATAGCTTTTTCAGGAGTAATAATGATTGAAGGGTTTGACCCAAGAATTGATGGCTTATTTTTGGTTATAGGCATTACTTCCGCCTTGTTTTCCGGCTTGGCATATAATGTGATCAGGAAACTTAAAAATACTGAGCATCCATTGGTGATAGTATTCTACTTTCCTCTAGTGACCATTCCAATAGCTGGAGTGCTTAGTTATTTTTTTTGGATACAACCGGAAGGATGGGATTGGGCCTTTCTACTTTTAATAGGCATATTGTCTCAACTTGCACAGTATTTTATGACAATTTCTTATCAGAATGCCAATTTGGCAAAAGTTTCTAGCTTGAATTATATTGGGATAATCTTTGCTTTGGGTTTTGGATTCATCCTTTTTGATGAGACCTATAATTTATTTACCTACGGAGGCATGTTATTGGTTCTTTCAGGCGTAATCCTTAACTTTTTATATACAAGGGATCTGAAATCAAAATAATGGGTCAAAATGTGGTTTAAGCCGCTTAAACCTGTAAATTTGAGATTTATAGCGCTGCTGAATATGAAAATAACCAAAGACCTTTACCATAGTTCTCTAACCCTACTGACTGATTATTACCAATTTACAATGGCATATGCCTATTGGAAAGCTGGGAAAGCCGAGGAAGAGACCATTTTCAATCTCTTTTTCAGAAAAAACCCTTTCCAAAGCGGGTTCACCATAGCCGCAGGCTTGGATTATGTGATTGATTACTGCAGGAACATGAAGTTTGGTGAAAATGATTTGGCTTTTTTGGCTGAAATGAAAGAGGCTAATGGAGAAAAAGTCTTTGAAAGCGGATTCATTGATTACTTGAAAAACATGACCTTTAGCTGTGACATAGATGCAGTTGAAGAAGGTGAAGTGGTATTTCCCAATATGCCTATGGTCAGAGTTAAAGGCCCACTGATCCAGTGTCAGCTTTTAGAAACTCCTTTATTGAATATCATCAATTTCCAAACATTGATAGCCACCAAGGCTGCAAGGATTGTTTTAGCAGCAAATGGCGATCCGGTGATGGAGTTTGGCTTGAGAAGGGCACAAGGAATAGATGGTGCACTAGCAGCTAGTAGGGCCTCATATATTGGAGGCTGCTCCTCTACTTCAAATGTTATGGCAGCCAAGCTATTTGGTATACCTGTTTCTGGTACGCATGCCCACAGTTGGATCATGTCTTTTGAAAATGAACTTTCTGCTTTTGAATCCTATGCGGAAACTTTCCCTGACAATACCACCTTACTCGTAGACACCTATGATATCGTTCAGGGTGTCAAACATGCGATAGAGGTAGCAGGAAAGTTAAAAGATCAAGGAAAGGAATTAAAAGCAATTAGAATAGACTCTGGTGATTTGGCTTACTTCAGTAACCTCGCCAGAAAAATGTTAAACGAAGCTGGGTTTCCCAATGTTAAAATTGTGGCCAGTAATGACCTTGATGAGCATATCATCACTTCCTTAAAAATGCAGGAAGCATCGATAGATGTTTGGGGTGTTGGAACTAAACTTGTAACGGCATATGATCAACCTGCACTTGGAGCAGTATATAAGCTTTCGGCGTTGAAAAGTAAAGATGGGGATTGGGTGCCAAAAATTAAATTGTCCCAACAATCAATAAAAATTAATATTCCCGGATACCATAACGTTTTAAGGTATACTGCTGGAGGTAAAGCCATAGCTGATATGATTTACTTAGAAGGTATGGAGAAAAGTGATACCGTTACCATCATAGACCCTATAGATCCTACCCGAAGGAAGAAAATCTCTGTAGACAATGCGGAAGTAGAAGTGCTTCTAAAGCCAATTTTCAGCAAGGGAGAGAAAGTGTACGATCGACCAAGTATTCAACAAATCAGGAAGCGAACCCAGGATCGGTTAGCAATTTTTGATAAAACCCATAAAAGATTGATTAATCCTCATATATACCCAGTAGGGCTGGAAGCGAACTTGTATGAGTACCGAACAGCCCTGGTATTGAAAGCTAAAGCAATGGACAATGGCAATTAACTTAAATAAAAGTGCGCTCATCGTTGTTGATGTGCAAAATGATTTTTTACTGGGAGGAGCGCTTGCCGTAGCGAATGGGGATGAAGTAATACCTGTTATCAATCAGGTTCAGGATAAATTTGCTCTTGTAGTAGCTACGCAGGATTGGCACCCGGCAAATCACGGCAGTTTCGCTGCCAATCATGAAGGCAAGAAGGTTGGTGATTTCATAAACCTAAAAGGTGTTAATCAGTACCTGTGGCCCATCCATTGTGTGGAAAATTCAGAGGGGGCTGGTTTTCCTAAGGCTTTACAGGGTCAAACCTGGAACAAAATATTTAAAAAAGGCACCAATCCTGAAGTAGATTCCTACAGTGGTTTTTTTGATAACGGTAAAATAGAAGAAACTGGCTTAAGTGACTTCCTAAAAGGTGAAGGCATAGAAAAAGTATTTGTTACTGGTCTAGCGGCAGATTACTGTGTCAAATTTACGGTATTAGACGCCCTGGATTTAGGATTTGAAACTTATTTGTTGACCGATGCTACCAAGGGAGTAAATGTTTCCCCAAATGACACAAATGACGCCTTAACAGAAATGGAAAAAAAGGGTGCCATTTTGATTCAAAGCAATGCCTTGTTGTAATTTAATGCCGAAATTTTGAAAGGCTTTCCTAATCCTATTGTCTGATGCAATCGATTCAGGAATTAATTTTATGTTGGTAATGCCTGATTTTTTACAAGCCGTTTATTCGTATAAAAAATTGGCTATCAATTACTGCTCATTTCGATTTATGTCTTGGCCAATAGGCTTGGAGGTAATAAAAAAACCACCATTGATGCTACTGAAAAGGTTTAATATTGTAATCAAGGGCAATAGGATTAAACCTGGTTTACGTAACAGGATTTGTTAAGCCTTTCCGTGTTGACGGAAGGTGTTGTAGTCGAAAGAAAACAAGTCTGTTTGGAGATTTTAGCATAGAGACGCTATGCTAAAATCTCCAAACAGCAATGAAGTGGCTGATTTTGTACCCTGGGGTGGATCAGCACTCAACAGATTGTCTATTGCATCTTTAGGGTTAAACCTCAGGCTCTTTGGTTGCGTGTAATTTCCCCATTTCCTGGTCAATGGTCCAAAGCCCGATACCTTCTTCACCTATTATGTCGAAAATCTCCAAAGCCCTTCTTGCAAGTGTTTCCTCTTCTCGCTGTTCAGTTACATACCATTGCATAAAACTGAAAGTGGCAAAGTCTTTTACATTGAAACAATGATCTACAATGATATTAATAGACTTTGTAACTTCAATTTCATGTTCAAGAATCAATTCAAAAACCTCTCTGAGGGAGTTGAAATGTTGTCTGATATTTGTGACTTCAGGTTGGATAGCATGGCCACCTGCTTCATTTATATACCTGAATAGTTTAAGCATATGACCTCTTTCTTCTTCGGCATGGTCATATAAAAATCGAGCAGAATTTGAGAATCCTTGCATCTCAGCCCATGAAGCCATAGAAAGGTAGTAGGCGGAAGATTTTCCTTCCATTTCTACTTGTTTATTTAGTTTAGCCTCCGTATCCATTAACAATGACCTTTTTAAGGTCACAATTTCTTTTTCTTTAATTTTCATAATATTATTTTTATTTTTTGAACAACTTCCATCTCCTTTTAAAAGGTCTTACCAGTATTCTACACTTTTTATCACCTTCGAGTTGCATAATAAAAGATAAATATAGTTATTTTCATTGGCCATACGCACATTGTGAAGGCGCAAATCTTAATTTTAAACCATTCTAAGGAAGCACCATTACTTCGATTTTACTAGCAAATTTTTCTGTGTGAAATACCCTGTGGGTAGCCTTGATAAAATCTTCACTTTCAGCTTCAAAAATATTCTCAACATATTTTTGAGGGTTTCTGTCGATTAATGGAAACCAGGTACTTTGAATTTGAATCTGAATTTTATGGCCTTGTTTAAAAGTGTGAAATACGTCTTGTAACCTGAAATCTACAGCTGAAATTTGGTCCGGCACAAATTGTTTTGGAAATTCAAAACTCTCCCTATACCTTCCCCGAAGGACTTCTGACCGAACCATGAGGTGGTAATTCCCCATTTCCACACCATCAAGTACAAACTCATGGTTAGGATAATCACCAGGGTAAATATCTATCAATTTCACAATCCAATCAGCATCTGTTTGAGAAGTAGCTACTTTTAAGCGGGCCATAATCTCCCCTGCCAAGGTCATGTCCTCTTGTAAAACCTCAGTTTCAAAGGTCAAAACGTCGGGTCTTCTTGCTGCAAATCGTTGGTCATCGGCCATGTATTTACGAGGGGTGAAGTTTAATTTGATGTCTTGGCTATAGGGGACTGGGTTGGCGGGGTCGGAAATAAAAGTAGAAAACCGATCGCCTTCTGGTGTTTTAACTGACAACTTGCCTTTGTCATGTAAATAGAAGCTTTTCCATTGGCTGTTTTTAGGTGGCCATTCATTGAATTTTTCCCATTGATGTTTTCCGGTATCAAACATATAAGCTTCTGGAAGAGCTGGCTTTCCTTCCCCAGCCTTTTTTAAAAAATGGTTGAAAAATTCTTGTTCTATATTCTTTTGATACCAGGTAGAAATAGAATCACCAAAGTAAATATTTGAAATGATTTGAGGTCCTGTTTCCCTTGACCAATCTCCATGTGACCAGGGGCCAATAACGATGGCATTGTAGGTGTTGGGATTATTGCTTTCTATGGTTTTATATATGGTAAGTGAACCGTAAAGATCTTCTGCGTCAAACCAGCCCCCTACAGTGAGTACTGCAGGCTTTACCTCTTTTAAGTGTGGAATAATGCTCCTCTTTTGCCAGAAGGAATTGTAATTCGGATTGTCCTTTAATTGTTGCCAAAAGAAATTGTCTTCTCCATACCATTTGTCTGCATTTTTAAGTGGTCCCATGTCCATGAAAAATTGGTACCCATCACTGGTTTCTGGGTTGACCATATCGTACCAAGCCTCCTCTGTCGGCCCGTCTTTTTGGTAACCAAAAACGGTAGTTGCTAGCCAGTAACTTAGTAGGTAAGCACCGTTGTGATGGAAATCATCAAAGTAAAAATCACCTATTGGTGCTTGGGGCGAAACTGCTTTTAAATTGGGATGTGAATAGGGCAGGGCAGCGGCACTGTAAAAACCTGGATAACTTATTCCCCAGATTCCAACCTTTTCATTGTGATTACTCACATTGGCGAGTAACCATTCTATGGTATCAAATGTATCCGTACTTTCGTCTATTTCTGTAGAATTAGTCACCCTTTTTGAAAGTGTAGGGCGCATGTTGTCATATTGGCCTTCAGACATCCAACGTCCTCTTACATCTTGATAAACAAATATATAACCATCTTCCATTAAGAAATGAGAGGGGCCAAGTTTGTCTTTCATTTTACCGGAACCGTATGGACCTGCGCTATAGGGCGTCCTTTGCATTAAGATGGGGTAAGTCTTTGATTTGTCTCTAGGGCTATAGACAACAGTGTGTAAGTTAACGCCGTCCCGCATTGGGATATCGTGTTCTGTTTTTTCATAAAGGGTTTCTACCTGACTGATTTCTTGGGCGAACGCCGAATGCAGGTCGAACAAGAATAAGGCGAATAAGACTAAAATGGCACGTAAGTTTATCATGATCATTTTTTGTTTGTTAGTGTCCGTGGCTATCAATAAAGATATTGATTTTTACCCTATTTTGCTCTCAAATTGATTAGCTTTGCTATTAATATAATCCTTATTTTCTTGATTTAGGATAAAATTCCAGAAAGAATTTATGCTAAATCATTGATAAACAATTGAAATTAAATTTGTAATTCCTATAAATGAAGACCATTGCCTTAATTCCTGCAAGATTTGGAGCCACCCGATTTCCCGCTAAATTGTTAGCTGATTTGAGAGGAAAACCACTTATTGCCAGAACTTATTTGAGTACACTGGCTACTGGTGTTTTTGATGAGGTAATGGTGGTAACAGACCATCAATCAATAGCTGATGCCATAAGCAAAGAAGGAGGCAAAGTGTTTTACAGTCAAAAAGCACATGAAAGTGGTTCTGATAGGATAGCGGAGGCGGCTGCATCCATTGAAGCGGATATAATTGTGAATGTGCAAGGAGATGAGCCTTTTCAAGACAAAGCGTCGCTGGCTAACTTGGTTGCTGTATTTGAGGACGATGCGGTGCAAGTAGCTTCGCTTATGTCACCTATTAAGGAAACGAGCCAAATCATAAATCCCAATATAGTGAAGGTGGTTACCGACAAAAATAACTTCTCTCTTTATTTTAGCCGTTCACCCATACCTTTCCAGAGAAATGAATCCTCTTCTCCTGAGTATTTTCGACATATAGGAATTTACGCCTACAAAAAAGAACTATTGATGACATTTACCAAGTGGGAAAAGTCCTTATTGGAAAACGTTGAAATGCTTGAACAGCTAAGATTGTTGGAAAATGGGATCCGTATAAAAATGGTGTCTACTACCCACCAAGCGGTGGCAATAGACGTTCCTGAGGATTTAGATAGAGCCCTTGCCTATTACGACGATCATTTCTCCAAATAAATCACTTTTAATCGCATTCTCCTTAACCCTCACAAATATATGAATTAGCCGTTTAGAAGGTTTAAAGTATGTACGGCTACAAAACCAGCTGTTTCCGTTCTCAGCCGGTGTTTCCCAAGAGAACAAGGTTTAAATCCATTGTCAATGGCCGAAGAGATTTCTTTAGGACTAAAATCACCCTCAGGTCCGATCAATACTAAATAAGACTGATTTGGAGTAGTTTGGTTGATAAGGTGATCACCATTGTCTTGATCTACATAAGCAATAAAGCGCTCGTGTGTCTGAAAAGCTGAGTCAGCAATAAATTTATCGTAATCTACAATAGGGTTTATTACTGGTAACCAAGTTTTAAAGCTCTGTTTACAAGCAGAAATAAGTTTTTTCTCAAGTCGATCCAGTTTCAATCTTGGTCTTTCGATATGTGCAGTTTTTAGAAAGGTAATCTCATTGAACCCCACTTCAGTAATTTTCTCTATCATCCATTCCATTCGGTCCATGTTTTTGGTAGGAGCAATGGCCAGGTGAATATGGAATTTATCCATGGGAGTGAAAATCTGTTCGACTATTTTTAGGCGACACTTTTTTGGATTATTGTCTTCAATATGGCAGGTAAATAATGAACCTTTTCCATTCGTGAACATCACTGTGTCTCCTATGTTTTTCCTTAGTACTTTTCCTAAGTGATTGGATTCCTGAGTATCCAAAGTAAATTCATCCCCATTAATCTCCTCTTCATAAAAAAGCTGCATGACATTGTCGTTTATTCCTTCGAATTTATAAAATTAACGGCAAAGGTTAAATAGGATTTGCCTATTATTGTAGTGAAATCTTTTTGTTGAAAATGAAATAAAATTAATGATGGTAACTAATTCTGATCTTGCCCAAAAGATTCTTAATTCAAGTAACTTGGACTGGCAAAACTGGCTAGAAGAAATACTGGTATCATTTAACTGCGTTACCGGCACGTTGCATGCGTTAAATTCAGAAACTGGACTTTTAGAACTTAAAGGGCAGGTGGGAATTCCCGCGTTTTTGCTGCCAAAGATGAATGTCATTCCTGTGGGTAAAGGCATGGCAGGCATTGCTGCTGAAAGAATGGAAGCAGTTCAAGTGTGTAATTTGCAAACTGATGAATCAGGAGTAGTAAGACCAGGTGCCAAAGACACAAAGGTAGAAGGGGCCATCACTGCCCCTATGATCTTAGAAGGGAAACTATATGGTACTTTGGGAATAGCCATGAAAGATCCATATGAATTCAGTGAGGAAGAAACAAAAGCATTGATGGAGATAGCTGCAGCCTTAGCAACAAAAGTTAAGGCATAGCATTAAATAGGCATTACCCATTCTCCTTAGATAAGGTAAAGGTAAGAAGATTAAATCCAAGCTATATTCTTGGGTTTCGAAAGTAATTGTCTTGTTCTCCAAGTCACCAGTTTATTTTATTAAAAAGCCTCTCAATAATAACCCTTATAAAGCATTATTATTGAGAGGCTTACTTTTTGATAGTGTAAAGGGGATAGAATTATTTTCATCCCAGATGATGCAATAGGATTCGTGAAGCCTGCCCTGACCTTTCTCTGGGAGGGTTGAAATCGCAAGAAAATCAGCCTGTTTGGAGCATTTTCAGGTCCAATGCTTTTACTAATATCACTAAATGTTGAAATCGCAAGAAAATCAGCCTGTTTGGAGCATCGCTAGGGTAAAATTGAAAACAGCAAGGAAGTGGCTGATTTTGCCCAACACGGCGGATCAGCACTTAAAAGAAGGCCTATTGCATATTTCGGGTTAAACCTTCACAAAAATCTTTAAACGGTAAAGGATGTATAAAAACAACCAAACCAAAAGGAGCGCACCGAATGCTTGAAAAACAGGATGCCATTCTTCAGCAAGTGGGGCATACAGTCCCGCAAATAACTTTTGACTGGTAAAACGAAAATCAATAAAACTGTAAGCAAAATAAATGGTTAGTGAGTTAAGGCCTATGACCTGAAAGAAAAAAGCCCATTTTTTTATTTTCCAGACATCTATTACCACATAAAACAAAAGCAAAGTCAAGAAACTCATTCCGCTCGTTAATAATATAAAAGAGCTACTCCAAAGGTGCTTGTTAATGGGGAAATGTAAGTCCCATACCAATGCTAAGAGGATACCTATCACTCCAGCGAAGGCCAAGTATTTGATTTTCTTAGTGTCTAACCAAGCTTTTCCTAAAATTTCTCCAGCCAAGGTTCCAAATATGGTTAGGCAAAGTGCAGAAATTTGAGTCAACAGGCCTAATTCATCAAAAATCTCTTGTTTAAGAATTCCAGGTAAGAAAGTTCGATCAAACCAACCGACTAAATTTCCTTCAAAACTTAAATCACCTGCTCCATATCCGGGAACAGGAATTAGAAATAAAGCAGCATAATATAGCAAAAGTATTAAAATAGCAGCGCCTAATCTTTTATAGAAATCGAAATTCAAATATATCAATGTGGATACAAAAGTAGCAATACCAATTCTACCCAGGACACTTCCCAACCTTATTTGTGACGGCTCGAAAAATGGGACTGGAGAATTTTTAAATAAAATTCCCAGTAGAATAAGTACTAGCATTCTAGTAAATGTTTTTCTATAAAGGGTTGTTTTTGACATTCCCATTGATCTCCCCTTGTTTAAGGAGAAGGTCAGTGACACTCCAGCAATAAACAGAAACAGAGGAAAAATAAAATCGTAAAAAGAAAACCCATTCCAAGCGGGGTGGTAGAATTGTCCAGCCAACCAGTCTATTGCAGAAATACCTGTTTTTCCTTTTAAGAGTACTATAAATGAACCAGCTCCAGCTATAAGTAGCATATCAAACCCTCTTAATGCATCTATAGAGAGTAGCCTTTTAGAAGCTATGGGTGAGGTAGAAACCGGTGAATTTATTTCCGGATCATTTTGATTGATGGGTGGGTTTGTCATGATAAAGACTTTCAGTAAATTTGGGGAGTTTTGTAAAAAACTTAATACTCCCAATTTATTTTAAATTTTTGTATTTAAAAAGGAATTTTATTTCAATAATTATAAAAGAAATAGTAATTAAGGGGTAGGTTTAGTCTTTATCCGGTATAATAATATTAATAAGAATAAAAGAAGAGAATTTTTGAAAATTGGTGGTCTTACTGGTTTGACTGCAATGAGCGGTTTGACATCTGATATTCAAGCAAATAATTTGAATTCTAAAAATTCTCCTAACTCTTTGGGTTTTAATATTTCTGGATATGCATTGCTTACTTTGAAAAAATTTATAGCAAAGTCCGATGACCTATAGAGAATCCGTGAATACAAGGAAAAAAATGTGTGAAAGAGTCAAAGAGCTGTAATTAACCTATATTGCAGACCCTTGCTTGCTGTAAAGTTTAAGAAAAACACCAATATTTTACCTGCTCACAGGTAAAGTACATTTATATTCTTTTAACAATTTGTTTTAGCCCAATCGGATGATTTTGGTTAAAAATAAATTCAATATCAACAAATATACCTATTAAATGAAGATTTATACTCGAAAAGACCCATCTGAAATGGGTAAGTTAGCTGGAGATCATGCTGCAGCGGCAATTTTGGAAGCGATCCAAAACAATGGTGAGGCCAATATAATTTTGGCTACTGGAACAAGTCAGTTTGAAACGATTCAAACGATTTTAACTCATGACACCATTGACTGGAGCAAGGTCACCATGTTTCACTTAGATGAGTACCTTGGATTACCGATTTCTCATCCTGCAAGTTTTAGAAAATACCTTAAAGAAAGATTTTTGGATCAAGTTAAAGGCTTAAAAGCCTATCATTTTATAGATGGAGAGAAGAATCCTGCTGAGGAAACCAAGCGTTTAAATGACCTCATTACGAAATCTCCAATAGATGTGGCAATGGTAGGTATAGGTGAAAATGGACACTTGGCTTTTAACGATCCTCCAGCTGATTTTGAAATTGAAACGCCATATTTGGTTGTAAACCTGGACGTGGCTTGTCGTCAACAACAATTTGGAGAAGGTTGGTTTCCAACTTTAGAAGATGTGCCTACAAAAGCAATAAGCATGTCTATTCAACAAATAATGAAAGCTAAGAAAATCATCTGTTCAGTACCTGATGAAAGAAAAGCCAAGGCTGTCAAAGCTTGTCTTGAAAATGAAATTAGTCCGGAATTCCCTGCAAGTATATTGCAAAACCATGCTGATTGCGGAATTTACCTGGACGAAGCTGCTGCTTCTCTTTTAGATGCTAATATTACAGTAAATTAAAATTTTATACCAGTTGTCACAAGTGCGTGATTTGAAGATGTATTTAACATTTAAACCCAAATCAATGCACTTGTGATAACTTTTTTAATGACATTACTATGAGGTTTTTATGTATACCCAAAATAAAAGCTAGCACTAATACTTAAATTTCTTGTTGCTACTAGCTATCAAAATGGCTCCAATCTGACTTTCTAAGGGCAATCAAATCCGATGGAGTATCTATATCTATTTTTCCAGCTTCAAAATTGACCAATGCCACAAGCTTTGGATTGGAAATTAATATCTTCTTAGCACCTTCTCCATCTGGCATTAACTTTAATTGATCAAATACCGACTTGTCAAATATAGCTGGGACTCCAGGAGAGTTTTGATAGTAAGAAGCCACTATTGGTAAATTGCTACGTGCTTTTGTATCAAGCAACCGGTGGATCAATTCAATATTAACCATTGGCTGATCTGATAAAAGAATCAAAACCTGATCAGGCAGGTCATTTTCCATCAGCATTTTTAGCCCTAATTTTAAGGAACTGCCCATTCCTTTTTTCCAATCCAAGTTAACTATTTTACTAAGCTTGGGATCGGAGCTGAGAGGGTAATTACTATGCCCTTCTACTACGATTACCGGCCCTTGGGTGGAGACCAAAGCGATATTTGCAATATTTTGCAATAGGGTATGGCCCTTATAATTAATTAACTGTTTGGGTTTTCCTAATCTACTGGAATTCCCGGCAGCCAATAAGATGGTACCTGTTTTCATTAAACTTAGCGTGGAAGATCATTGCCCATAAATGCATTTGGATTGGTCAATGGTATGGTACTGCCCCATTTCCCATTGATAGCCGTAATGAAATAGTTAGCCAAAGCCGCACTTCCTCTTGCATTTGGGTGAACACCATCAGTTGAGAAAACGCCATTGGGAGGACTTATGGAGTTGGTAAGAGGTACATTATTTGAAGAAACCAGCCCTTGTCCTATATCTTCCATAAATTTCCCCGCATCAATCAAAACCAGCCTATCAGTATTGGCTGAAACAGCTGCTGTTATAATTTGATTGAAGGCATTAATTTTTGCGGACATTGCATTTTGCTCAGAAGGAAGCAAAATATATTCATCACCAATAGGCACTGTGACACCATAGATTAAAGTAGGATCATTTCCGGGTGTCTGCCCCAATATTTGTCCGGTGGTAAGTGCAACCTTGTCTTCTGCATTGCTTTGCCTGATTGGAGGTAATCCAAAGCCTGAAAGGTCGGTCAGGGTTTTATCTTCCAAAACAAAACCATTTTGCCCTGAAGTGAAATTAATCATTCTAAGATTTCGTTCACTTTCCTCAATCATTCCGGCAGTTACAAGGTTGTTCAGACCTGTATTGTAACCAGCGTAGGCGCCATTGGCCAAGGAGGCCAACCCATCCGATAAGGGTAAAGCATTCCATGGTACTGTATTAAAATAAGGCAGTGCGTTGATATTAGGGATGTTCCCTATTGCCCCTTTGGCGTCAGGGTTGGCTTGAAGCATGGTTCCCAATGCAACCTGATAGCGTTGGGAAAAATCTTGTTCACTGGTTAATAATTCTGGTATTGCACCTCCTGTAAGCGCATAGGTCAACACATCATTTTTCCCTAACCAAAAAACAAAAAACGTACCTCCATTAGCCAACGCTCCTGCTGCATCTCCAATAGGCGTTGAAGTTCCTGGAGCACTAGCAAACCGGGCATAATAAGGGTTGAACAATGGGTGAGTAGGCTCTTGTAGGTTTCCAGAGGCAGGCAGAAGTGCACCTGCCAGTGCTAGTCCACTTAGTCCGAAATTATTAATGGCAGATTTATCCCCAGTGAATGGGGTTATTGCATTTCCGGGTACAATGGGTGAGGGCAATATGCTCCCAGTATTAAAATTTACCGTAAGGATTAAACGGCCTAAATTTCCACCTGTTGGTGTGAGGATTAAATCACCTACTGGGGCATTAATGTCAGGCACGTAAAAGTCGCCCCCCCCAGCTTCTTTCATTTGATTGGCAAGGATAACTACAAAGGAATTTTGCTGTGACCTATCGTACAATGCCGCATCCATTACACCTGCTGTTATAGAACTCCCAATAGCCACCATCTTAGTGAAATCTGCCTGTCCTGAATCAGGTGATGATGTAGCAGGTGCTGGAAATTCATATTGGCAGGAGAGGAGTAAACCAATGGCCAAATAGGTGAAAAACGTTTGAAATCGTTTCATGATTTTATTGGTTTAGTTTAGCAATTCATCAAATGTGATGGAGAGGTAATAAATGGCTCCTGTAGTAGGCCCACCAAAATTTAGAAAATACCTGTTATTAAGCACATTGGAACCGCCCAATTTTAGGATGGATTTCATGCTTTTCACTTTGTAGGATATCTGAGCGTCTAAATTATGAATTTCAGGAACATCTCCTCTTGCAAAGCTGGATTCCCATCTAAATGAGGTTTGGTAGCGATAGGCGATATTAAAACCCAGCTTATCTGTGAGTTTTCTATTGCCAAAAACGACATTCGTTTTATGCTCCGGGGTATTGAACTCAGAAAGGTATCCTGCTTCAAATTCGGTCAGTAGCTTGTTGTAATTGTAATTACCGCCAATGGTGTAATTACCAGGGAGATTAAAATTGACTCCTAAAACCAAGCCGTGTGCACGAACCTCTCTGTCTACAATATTGGTGTAGGTCTGAAAGGTATTCTCCTGACCTGGGGTGGTCACGGGAGTAAGAAGAGAAGGGGCATTGATGGCATTAATGGCTCCCTCATCGGAATTGGGGTCCGCACCGGGGAATACTGGTCCCGGAGCTTTTCGAATAGCTGTTTGAGAAATGAAATTATTGTATCTATTGTAATAATAGGCGAAATCTATTAGAAGTCTGTTGTCCATTAGCAAGCCCTTATAGCCAACTTCTATGGCTTTAACTTTTTCAGGACTTAATGCCGGAAGAGAAGTTACGGGTTCTAACAGTCCTGTAGCCGAGGCCCCAATTGGGCTGGCTCCTTCAGCTACGGCTGCCGTATATTGTTGGACAGATGACAATGAATAGCCATTCTCATATATTTTGTATTTGTCCCTGTAATATGGCAAGCCAGAAATTAGTCGGGCAGATATTACATTGAGGTCTATGTGTTGGGCTTGAGTAGAAGGCATTCTAAAACCCGTTTGGTAGGACAGCCTGAAATTATGATTTTTTTCAGAGAATACTGCTGAAATTCTAGGGCTAAACTGGCCTTCAAAATTCTCGTTTTTATCATACCTCAATGAGCCAATTAATCTCAATTTTTCCTGTAGCAAACGCTTGGACGCTTGAGCATAGCCACCAATTTCTGTGATGCTGATGTCGTTCCCCTCTCCATCAGCAAAAATGGTCCCATTGGATCTTAATTCATAAAGCCGGTAGGCAGCCCCTACCTGAAGGTCTACAAAATCCACCTCATTTTTGAAGTCATATTGACCTTCTGTAAGGTACATCCGTGAGCGATCATAAAACAGCGATCCACTAGGAATAAAGTCTGCGCTAATGTTTTGGGCTGTTTCATTAAACTCAGTGCTTCCTGGAAGGTACCTTCCTGTATCTGCTTGCTGCCTCGCAAATTGATGGGCGGCAGTTTGCTGCTGGGTAGATCCTAAAGTACCAGGAACCACCTGTTGATTAGCCAGTGCTCCCAGGTAATTTAGGGTATATTCCCCAAACCAAGTTGAATTGTCCTTCCAGGTATCATTGATCAGAATTCCATTTAAATCTGAGATATAGGACTTGCCTGAATTATCCCGGGTGGTATAACTTCGCACGAAATAATTGTCTCCTTTCAATTCCAGCTTGTGCTGGGTGATGAAAAATTCATTTAGAGAATAGCGCTGTGCACCAGTGTAAATAGAAGTACCTGAACCATAATTTAGGGAATAAAATAGCTCAGCATTGTCCGAAACCCGGTAATGCAAGGCGCCATTCAATTTGTAATTGCGAGCACCATAATCCACCAAAGTCTTTTCAGAGTAGCCTGTTCTTGATACTACTTGGTCAGGTATACTTCCTATATAGGCCCCTATACCAAGCGCGTTGGCTTGTTGTTGTATAGCGCTTACATTTCTCAACAAACCTATATTATTCGACACTTCATCGCCAAAGGTATGAACTAGGTTTGCTCCAGGGTTAAAAGGTAAATCTCCTTGGGAAACGGAGTTAAGATCAGTTTCATTGGTACCATACCAATCTTCCGCCCGCATCATCGATGCACTTATTTTGAAAGCCCATTTATTGTTAAAGGCCTTAGCATATCTTATTGCCCCTTCAAACATAGGTTGTGCCGAGCTTGGCTCACCAGGATTTGAGCCGATATGGTTGACTCCTTGTTTGTAATAGGCACTTAACCCTTGATAATCGAAGGGGTCTTTGCTGTTAACAAGTAGGATGCCATTGAATGCATTGGGACCGTAGAGTGCAGATGAGGCTCCTGGTATAAATTCAACGCTTTCTACATCTAGTTCTGAAGGGCCATTAAGATTTCCTATTGGGAAATTCAAGGAGGGAGCCTGCGTGTCCATTCCATCCGTGAGTTGGACAAAACGGGTATTGCCAGTAGAGTTGAAACCTCGGGCGTTTAAGATTTGAAAATTAATTGAAGAACTCGTGATATCCACTCCCTTTAAATTGGAAATGGCCTTGTAATAAGAATCCCCTGGCGCTTCCCTTATGTCAAGAATATCCATTTTTTCTATGGAAACAGGAGATTGAAGAATGCTTTCTTCTACCCTGGAAGCAGACACAACGACTTCTTGTCCCAAAAATGTTTGTTCCGCCATAATGACTTCTAAAGGCGAAGAACTGGCAGAAGAAATGAGGATTTCTTGGCTAGCAAAGCCTACCATTGAAAAGATTAAAGAAAAAGGTGGCGGAGCATTTACGGTAATAGAAAAATTACCATTAACATCGGTAATCGTACCCGAAACTTTTCCCTTAACCAGGATATTTACACCTATCAATGTTTCTCCAGTATCCTGGTCTTTAACGGTTCCAGATAGTGTAGTGGATTCCTGTGCAAAGGAAGTGGTAACAGGGATGATAATTAACCAAATCAATAGTAAATAAAAATGTAGACCCTTTTGTTGCTGGTTAGTTTTCATGGCACTTTGGGATTAGGTGTCAAATGGGGAATGCAATACAATTTTCGTTATTTCACCATATTCTATTGATTTCTAAAACAATAGGACAGTGATGCTACTCGTCTAAATTTGTTCTTTAATTTACAATAATTTTTGCTAATAAATATACTATTAAGTAGCCTAAAATACTGAATATTTAATTGGTAAAGCGAATAGAAGAAAAAAGGTTTTCATATCAAGTGAATTAAAAGGATAATTTCAACTTGAAAAAGTAAAGGTGTTCATTTAAATAATGCTAACCCTGGCTATAGGGCATTGAGGGAAGTTAGGGGAGGCTGCTGCACTGGGAAATTGTATGAAATTCAAAGCAGTGAATAACTGTTTTCTTTTGCCTTAATTTCCCCAAACTTGTTGGGGAGAAGGGCTATATTGATTTATTTAAAGTAAAGGGCTAATTCCTTTAGAATTAGCCCTTTACTTTATTTTCATTGAGAATGAAAAAAATTATTTCTTTTCGTTTTCTTCGTTGACATGTTTCACTAAGCGGTCACAAAGTGCTTTTATTTCTTCGGAATAATATTCATCTCCAGTACTATTTAATATGTTTTGACCCATACCACCCAAGATGTCAATGTAAAATCTTTTCATTTCCGCTACTGACATATCTCCTGTCCAAAGGTCAATCCTTAAGGTACTTTGGTTAAGGTTATCCCAAATATTCAAACTTATGCTTCTAGTTGATTCTTGCCCTTCGGTTTCTTTGTCAGTAGCATCCCACTCGATACTCTTTGGCAGATTACCGTCGTCAAGTGAAACGGTAAATTTGATTTCAGATTTTTTCATTTTTTATTATTCTATTAATTCATGCAAAATTAAGAAAGAATTGGCAAAAGGACTTCACTAATCCTGAGCAAACATTTCCATTTCTTTTATTTCTCCTTTGATTACAAGTCTTCCTTCCGTTTTAGCTTTTATTTCTTCAATAGTTACTCCTGGTGCTCTTTCGCAAAGTTTAAAGCCACCTTCAGGCAAAATAGTAAATACGCCCAAGTCAGTGAATATCTTCTGAACACATTTAATACCTGTTATGGGCATCTCGCAATGCTTGAGCAATTTAGAGCTACCATCTTTGTGACAATGGTGCATGGCCACATAAAGTTTGGCTTCTGAAGCTACCAGATCCAATGCGCCACCCACTCCTTTGATAAGACCGGAAGAAATTTTCCAGTTGCTGATGTCTCCATTTTCAGAGACCTCCAATGCTCCCAAGATGGACAAGTCAATATGGCCTCCGCGTATCATCGCGAATGCTTCTGCTGAATCAAATAGCGAAGATCCCTTTACCATGGTTATTGTTTCTTTACTGGCATTGATAATGTCTGGATCCATGTCTTCCTCTTCAGGATAGGGGCCTATTCCCAATAGGCCATTTTCTGATTGGAAAACCATCTCTAATTGTTCAGGAAGATAGTTGGCAATCAGCGTTGGAATGCCTATGCCCAAGTAAATGTATTGACCGTCCTTGATCTCACTGGCTATTCTCTGAGCTATTTGTTTCTTGCTTAGCATGCTTAGTAAAGATTATTTCCTCACGGTTTTATTTTCTATTCTTTTCTCATAGTTATCTCCCTGGAATATTCGCTGCACATAGATCCCCGGTGTATGAATTTGATTGGGGTCTAACTCACCAACAGGTACTAGCTCTTCGACTTCTGCTATGGTTATTTTGCCTGCTGTAGCCATTATAGGATTAAAGTTTCTGGCTGTTCCTTTGTAAATCAGGTTACCAGCTGTATCTCCTTTCCAAGCTTTAATTAGTGCAAAATCTGCTTTTATCCAACGCTCTAATAGAAACAAACGTTCGTCAAATTCTCTTACTTCTTTTCCATCTGCCACATGGGTACCTATGCCTGCAGGCGTGTAGAAAGCTGGTATGCCTGCTCCTCCAGCCCTGATTCTTTCGGCAAGTGTTCCTTGTGGTATCAATTCTAACTCTAGCGTACCCGCTTTATACTGCTTTTCAAACTCCAAGTTTTCTCCGACGTAGCTGGAAATTAATTTTCTAAGCATGTGTTGCTTTATGAGCAAGCCAACGCCAAAATCATCAACACCAGCATTGTTTGATATACAAGTCAAACCTTTTAGGTTTGTGGTAAGAAGGGCATTAATACTTGCTTCAGGAATCCCACACAGTCCAAATCCACCGATAAGTATAACAGCCCCATTCTCTATATCAGACACGGCTTCTATGCCGTCTTTTACGGTTTTATTTATCATTAGACTTCTAGTTTAAATTTGAAAAGAAATCTACCACTTGTTTTCGGTCTTTACTCAACTGCACTTTTAACGCTATGAGATCTTCGAACTTTTTTTCGGGGCGTAAAAAGGCTACTAATTGTAAATTGATGGTTTTACCATAAATGTTTTGATCGAAATCTAAAATGTTTACTTCAATATTCTTGCGCTCCCCCGAGACAGTGGGGCGCATACCAATGTTGAGCATGCCAGCATAGGATTCCTTACCTATTAGTACTTTTACGATATAGGCACCATCTGCGGGAACTAATTTATGGGGTTCTTCTAATTCGATATTGGCCGTAGGGTACCCTATTGTTCTGCCAATTTGATCTCCTTCTATCACATTTCCCCGTAGGTTATAAGGCCTGCCTAAGAATTCATTTGCCTTCACTATATCCCCTGACTCCAGTGCTTTTCTGATTTTAGTGCTACTAATACCAATATTATCTATGTCCTTTCGGGGGATTTCCTCAAGGTCAAAATTGTAGCGATCTTGCTCAGCATCGAGGTGAGCGAAGCTACCCTCTCTTCCTCTACCAAATCGGTGATCGTAGCCTATTACCAATTTTTTTGTCTTAATTTTTTCAACTAAAATTTTCTCGATAAAGTCTTTCGATTCCATTTTAGAAAATTCTTCCGTAAAAGGTATGCTTAAAAGGTGGTCTACACCAAAGCTTTCTAAAAGCGCTGCTTTTTCATCAAAACTATAAAGCAGTTTAATGCCATGCGAATTGGGAAACAAGACCATTCTTGGGTGTGGCCAAAAGGAGACCAATACAGTTTCTCCTTCAATGTTCTTGGCGATTTTATTGATTCTTTTGAGTATTTTTTGGTGACCCAGGTGTACACCATCAAAAGAGCCAATGGTCACTACAGGTTTTTCTATGTCAGGAAAATCATCAAGAGATTTATAAATTTTCATTTTGCTCTTTTTTGATTTTTTCTATCAATTGATCAAGCTCCCATGCTTTTTCAAGTTTGAAATCACCAATTGCATCACGAGTTAGTGCTGACATATAAGCCCCAACCTCCAGTGTGTCTCCCAGGTCTCTTGCCAAACTTCTAATATAGGTGCCTTTTGAACAAACAATTCTGAAATGTATTTCAGGAAGTTCAATTCCGGTTATTTCAAAAGTTTCTACCGTCACTGGTCTTGGGTCTAATATTACAGTGATCCCTTTTCTGGCTGACTCATAAACTCTTTTCCCATCCTTTTTTATGGCAGAATGATTTGGTGGAATTTGCATAATGTCACCAGTTAGTGTGGAAACAGCTTTTAGTATATCGGCTCTAGTCAAGTGGAATGGATCCGCAACAGTTATTACTTCCTGCTCTAAATCCAATGACTCAGTGGTTTTGCCCAAGACAAAAGTGCCAGTGTATTCTTTTTTTTGTGCCTGGTATTTTTCTATGTTTTTCGTTTCTTTCCCGGCACAAATGATCAACAGCCCTGTGGCTAAAGGATCAAGGGTGCCTGCATGCCCTACTTTCTTTACCTTAAGTGCATTCCTGAGTTTTTTTACAACATCAAAAGAAGTCCATTGGTAAGGCTTGTTAACAAGAAATACTTCTCCGTATGTTTTTTGTTGATTGTCCATTAATAATATGTTCCTGCAACGATGGCTATTATCCCTACTATGACACAATAGACTGAAAAATAGCTCAATTTACTCCTTCTTACCAACTGAATCATCCAAGTACATGCCGCTAATCCGGCGATAAATGCTGCCATGAATGCGATGGCCATGCTTCCAAATTGATCACTCTGATAAGTTAAGTCCCCCGATAATATGTCTTTGCCAATCTTCCCTAAGATGAGTGGCACCACCATTAAAAAAGAAAATCTGGCGGCCCTATTTTTATCTATTCCTAACAAAACGGAAGTGGAAATAGTAGCACCTGAGCGAGAGATACCTGGTAGCATAGCCACCGCCTGAGCAAGGCCTATAACAATGGCATTGACAAAAGACACTGGTTTTCCTGTGTTTTTTGCCTTATCAGCCAGGTAAAGTAAGAGGCCTGTGATCAAAAGCATGAAGCCCACAAAAACCACTTTACCTCCAAATAACTGTTCTAGTTGTTCTTCAAAAAGTAAACCTACAATCACTGCAGGAATCATGGAAACAATGATTTTTAGAGAAAACATTGTTTCCTCATTGTTTTTGAACTGAAATAATCCTGTCAATAAATCTGCTACATCTTTTCTAAATACTACGATGGTACTTAATGCGGTGGCGAAATGGACGACTACGGTAAATAGCAAACTTTCTTCCGGTAATGAGTTGCTTCCCAAAAGGGCTCCAGCTATTTCTAAATGGCCGCTGGACGAAACAGGTAAAAATTCAGTAAGGCCCTGTACAATGCCCAAAATAATTGCTTCAAAAATGGTCATTATTTTTATTTGGTTTTATAAAAAATGGCGTAAAATTCAAAAAGAAATCCCGACAATACGACGATAGGTCCTAAGGTCAAGCCCATAAATCCAAACCCATGTAGGGTATCATCCATTCCCATAATGGTGAAACCAAACACGATAATGGCTATGCCTATAAGCATAAGCTGGTAATTTTTTTTCGAAAAAGGCAATGGATTGTTTTTCATATTCTTAGTATAATTCGTCCAAAGACATGTTGAGGTATTTGTTGATAGAGCGGTAGGTGCTTAACCAGGACATGAGTGCTCCTAATAAAATTAAAGTGCCAAATAACATGGCAAGCAATTCTATATCGTAAAGTAATTGTAACCCTTCAATGAAGTTTTTGCCATATTCCAAAAGGCTAAAAATAATGCCAGAGGCAAATACACCTGCCAAAGCGCCATATAAGAAAGCACGCCATAAAAACGGTCTCCTGATAAAGCCCTTAGTGGCGCCAACCAATTGCATACTTCGGATCAAAAACCGTTGGGAAAATAAGGCTAATTTTATGGTATTGCTGATTAAAATAACCACCGTTACCAGCAGGATTAAAATCAATGTTCCTAAAACAATCCCGACTTTTAGCAGGTTCTCATTAATGGATGAAACAACATCTTGCATGTAAGTGACTTCAAAAACGCCGGGAATACCCTCTAATTCTGCCACAATTTTATCTATTTCTTCAGGAGTTTGAAATTCTTCATGAATTGAAAATGTAAAAGAATCTCTAAGAGGATTGTCGTCAAGGAATTTTGTAAAATCTTCACCTACTTCCTCAAGAAATACCTCAGCCGCTTCATCTTTACTAGTGAACTTTAGTACAGGTACTTCTTCTTTTTGTAGTACATAGGGTTTTTTACGCACCTGTTCGAGGAGCTTATCTATGTTAGCTTTCTCTATTTCTTTGTTTAGAAATACTTGCACCTCTATGTTTTCACGGATGATAGAAGTCAGTTTTTTTGCCTGAATGGCAATTACACCGAACAATCCCATCATCAGCAAAGATAGGGTAATGCTGAATAATACGCTGGTGAATTTATAACTCCCCAACCTTGTTTTTTTTCTCTTTAATTTGGCCATCACATATTAATGTGTTTGTCAAAATTAATCAGGTATATTTACTTAACCAACCTTATTATTTAATTTGATTGGAATTACCCTTTCCGGTGTGGTTACCATTATGCTTTCAGCGCTTTTTACATCCATCGAAAACAGGCCAGTAAATTGGCCAAAAGCAGGCATGATCAATGAATTGTTTTTGTAATAAAATGCAGGTAGCCTGATCCTTTGTTTACTGTTTTTTTTTATCACAATACCTGGATGAATATGGCCACAGATATTCAAAGTGTCCATTCCAAGGCTTGGCTGAGGTTCATGGCTTAATAGTAAATTCCCCAATTTTAACCCGCTAGAATGCATTTCCAAAGGACTGTTTTCATAAATATTTCCCGGTAAAATATCATGATTGCCCAATACCAGTTGAAATCTGATGTTCGGATGAAGTTCAATGAATTCAAGTAGGGTATACCAGCTTTCATTGGCATCACTATGAAACAAATCACCGAGGAAAATAACATTGGAGGCTCCAGTGCTGCCCAATAACTGATGGATGCGAGCAAAATCTTCTAAATGTATGTTTTCGGGAACCGGAATCCCAGCTTTACGGAAATGAGCGGCCTTACCAAAATGGGTATCAGCCAATAAGAGCGTGTTTTCTTTTGCTAAATATATGGCTTTTTCCTTCAACAAATGAAGGGTTGCCAGCTCATGGGTCCAAATGTATTGTCCGTTTTCGGATGCTGTCAAAGTTTTGTAAAATTTAGCTCACAAAGTTAGTTTTTTCTTCGGGTAAAGAGCCATTATTCACCAAATCTTAGGTTTTGAGGAGCATTTTAAATTTTGCTTTAAGGAAATTTGTCCGTAGAAATGAAATCCTAAGTAGGAGGTCACTTAAATAATTTGACTGGATCTTATCATTTTGGAATTTACTTTCCAGCTTAATTGGAATAGAAATTGTATTTCGCATATAGACAACTGAAAGTCAAATCATTTTAATTCTTGATACTTTGAGATTAAAACGCATGAAGAAAATAAGCCTATCCGTCCTAATAAGCTGTTTGTTAATTTTGTCCGGCAAAGCTGTTGTAGCACAACAAGTGGAAATCAGTGGTGGACTTACTCAGAAAGTACTGCTAGGTGAAGAAAAGGATGTTTTTAATCCTGCATTAGGCTATGAGTTTGGCCTTAACCACCATGTCAACGATTACCGAATGGCACATTCACTGAATTATGGCCTTAATTTCGGGATTTTTAATTTGAACAGGGTCATTAGTGAAGAAGGCTATTCTTCTCAATACCAACAATTGTTCGAAACAAAAGCACTGTTTCGATACGATTATTTTATCTATGACTACCTATCTCTTTTCTCCGGAGGAGAAGCAGGTTTCCAATTTATAAATCTAAAATCAGATCAAAAGGTGGTCATATCTTCTCAGAGAGCAACGAAGGTTTTTTCCAAAGCGATTATTGCACCTCAAATAGGCGTAAATTTTGAATTGAGCCCAAATCTGGCCATTTATTATAAGTTGACCTATGATTTGGGTTATTATCTAGGTGATCAGCCTGATTGGGGAGGACCGACCTCAAAATGGAGCTATTTGTTGACCAATTCAGCAGGTGTTAGAGTTAAATTCCGCACGGGCTACTATTAATTTATTTTTTTTGGACTTTTTAAATAGGTCATTAAATCAACCACTTCTTTGTCGGAAAGTGATTCAAATAGGCCTGGAGGCATTAAAGAAACGTTGGTAACCTCTTTGTTTTGAATCGCTGATTTATTGATCTTCACAGGTTCTTGTCCAGCAACCTTTAAAGTAAGTTGCTTGAGATTCTCTGCTACTACATTGCCAGTATAGGTCCGTCCGTCCATTGTCGTAATGACCACCAGTTTGTAGGCGTCCTGAATTTCAGCACTTGGCTCTAATACATTCAAAAGAATATAATCTGTATTTGCACGATTAGAACCAGTTAGGTCGGGCCCAATCTCAGCCCCCTCTCCAAACAGTTTGTGGCAAGTACCGCAAGATTGTGTGAAAAGCTGTTTTCCTGCATTAAGGTTTGCCTTCGCCATCGCATCTGTGGTCAAGATGGATCGGTAGCGTTCGTAAGCAGCTGCATCATTGGGTACATGTTCGATAGGACCCCAAAACTCCACAAACCCGCTTCCTATGACACGGTGAAGCTGTCTGGCTAAGGTGACAGGGATTTCTTTTTTAACAATATTCCCCGCTTTTATCTGGTCCAATAGTAAGTTACCATACTTGGGTCGTGTTGACAGTGTTTGGAGAATTGCAATTTGATTCTCGTCTGAAGCACTAGGATACATTTTTATTAAAGCTTTACCCAAAACATCACTATTAAAAGCTGCTGCAGCCCTGATGGCGGTAGTTTTTAAGCCATCGTCTTCAAATAATTGAGGAAGCAAAGGTAAAAGCTCATCTTTCTGCCTTGCGGCCAATAGTTGCAAGGACTTTATTTTGTCAGTTTGGCTTACCGAACTGTTCTGTAAATTGGCCAAGGCCTTTTGAGTGGCTTCAGCATCACCAAAAAGTGCGTTTATGTCGGCTGCAAGTTTTTCCGTGGAATTGTTGGCTTTTAATTGGCTCTCAAGTGTCTTCCAATTATCGGGTACATTTAAATCTGTTCTTCCTTCCATTCCACTGATCATTCCCTCAAGTAATAAGGTTTTATTTGCGGTGGATTTTTGAATGCTGGCAACTAGCGCATTCAATTGATCCCCATCCACAGCTCTTCTTGCCATGTAGGCAGTAAGCATTGGTATTTCTGACTTGTTGGCCAATGTTAAGAATCTTTCTGCATCCTTCTCTATAAGGTCTGATATGCCAAACCAAATTAACTTGGGGATATTGTGGTCATTGCTGTCCTCTTTTCTGGCTACTAATTCAGCTGACAAGTCCCATTTCCAGTTTTCAGGAATACGTTGTAATGCTGAAGCCAAGTAAAGCCTTACAGTGGGTGAAGGATCGTTATTAGCCATTTCCAAAAATGTTTTGCGGGCTTCCTCTGGTGGGTTTTTGGTTTCGCAGAGCAATTGAATTGACCAGGACCGAACGTAAGGATCAGCATCTCTCAGGTGCTGAATCAAATCGCTAGTTCGCCAATTGCCAGTTTGATGCAAGGTCCACAATGCCCTTAGTCTGATATCAGGATTTTTTTTATTAGCAAAAAGTACTTTTAAAGTTTTAATCGCTTTTTCATCTATTTTGCCATTGGAGGCCCTTTTTTGAAGGATACCCCTGGCTCTTCTGGAATGCCAGTCACTCTTGCTGCTTTGCAACGCTACCAGTTCCAGATCAGACAGTAAGTTGAGGTCAGCATATCGCCCTTTCCAATTTTCTGCCAAGCTCTTGTCAGGCATAATTCTGAAAATCCTACCAGTTTCACCATTAAGCACTTCTTGTCCACAAATATCTGCATCATGCCAGTCCAAGACATAAACACCGCCCTCAGGACCCACTTCCATACTAAAGCCTACCCACTGGGCATTATTGGCCATTAGAAAATTATCTGCATGTTTGCCTATAAAGCCTGACCCACTTGGGAGCAGCTTGTCCGTTAAAACCGCATGTTCATGGATATTGGCCATGAATACTTTTCCTCTTTCATCTTCAGGAAAGGCGTCTGACTGATAGATTCTTGCACCACCATGGGCTGAGCGATGACTGTGATCAGTGATTGTTTTAATGTCCTCATATATGTAGGGATTAAAATGCTGACCTCCTTGTCTATGGTAAATGCCACCAGGTACCACATGCCAGAGGTGGGGTATTACGCATGCGGACATAATGAGTTGGCCTTTTGCATCATAATCTATTCCCCAGGGATTACTGAAGCCATGAGCCACTACTTCAAAATTGTGTTTTGTTGGGTGATACCGCCATACTCCACCATTGATGTCTACACCATTTGCTTCGAGGAGATCTTCAGGGAAAGGGTCTTTGTGGTAATACAATTTTGTTTTTTCTGCCTCAGTGGGCTTTCTTATTTTGGAAGGTGTGGCAAAACCCTGCAGAGCATATAGCCAGCCATCTGGGCCCCAGTGTAAACTGTTCAATGTTTCATGGCGATCTCTTATGCCCCATCCAGTAAGCAAAACTTCGATGTCATTTATATCTGCTTTGTCATCTTGATCTTTATCAGGGATAAATAGAAGGTTTGGTGGTGCACCTACATAAACCCCGTCAAAACCTACTGCCAATGCAGCAGGGAAGGCCAAGCCCTCCATAAAGACTTTTTTTGTATCCGCTTGACCATCGCCATCACTATCTTCTAAAATAAGAATGCGGCTGTTCCCATTATTTGAAAAACCATGTTGTCGAGATTCATAATCCTTGTTTTCAGCTATCCATAATCTCCCCTTATCGTCCCAGCAAAAAGCCATGGGTTGGGTGATCATAGGTTCTGATGCAAATACATTGACCTTAAAACCTGGTTTTATTGTCATTGCAGCTATCGCTTCTTGAGGGTTTAGAAATTTAGCTTTTCTACCTTCGTCTCTGGCCATTTGCCACAAGGAGGCAGTATTGTACATTCCTTTTCTATCTGTATATTCTGCCCAGGCTTCAGTAATGGCTACATCATTGAATGTGTCAGTGTAAAAATACAAGCGGTGTTTGATGAGCTCATGCGCACCGCTATCAATTTTCCAATCTTCGTCTCTAGTATAAGAAGGGCCTATACCATATTGCTTGTCTACCCGCCACTTTTGAGGGTAGCCTTGGTTGTCAGGATGATCAAAGAGAGCAATATTGGCCATGTCTTCTCTGCCTTCTACCTGCATGCCCAAATTGATCCACATTGAATTTTTCCCTTCAGCCATTTCATTTACCTGACGAGCAGTATTGGTGATTTCAGCACCGACGCCTTCTTTCCAGGGCATTCGCACAAATAGCCCTCCATAGTCATATTTGCCTATAGTAAGGTTTTTCTCGGCCTGGCCTTTCCATTCTAAATCCAAGAGGTATTCTTCTCCTTGCGTTTTAAATGTCCAAGTTTGCGTTTCTGTCATTAAAGGATTACCTAAGCTGTCCAGCATTTCATAGACGGTTTGCCAAGACACCCTTTCACCCTCTTCTTCTAATAGGTTCACAGCAACTTTTCTCCAATAGTCTGCTCCAGGGTTATGGAAAAAATCCCTTTGATTCACCCTAGTGAAACCCCAATAAATACCCGTTTGGTGCTTGTGATGACTGGGGCTTTTTTCTGTCAGAATGCCTTTACCATCTGGAGCCACTATTGGATGGAGGTAGGGTCTGAAATCTGCTTCCACTACCTGAGTTAACAATGGTTGCTCCATTTCTCCTTTCCTAAAAATTTTTACTTGTTCAATGGATTCGTCTAATTGGACAATCAGGCTATCGACACCAGTTAATGCTTTCGCTTCTTCATTTTTATTGTTTTGTGCACAACCGAAAACAATGAACACAATAAGGATTAAAGGATAGGTTATTCGCATGGCTTTGGACTTTGTATTGACTTAATAATTGCTTTTGGGTACAATGACTCCGTATTGAGTCTTAATACGTTTTAAGCGATCCGTCATGGCAATCTTGATGGAATCATAGGCTGGTACCATATATACATTTTTCATTTCCATTGGATCTTCTTCAAGATCATAGAGTTCCCATTCGTCCAATTCATAAAAATGCATTAATTTATACCTTTCACTAGTAACACCTTCGTGTTTTCTAACACTATGAACTGCCGGAAATTCATAATAATGGTAATATAAAAAGTCTCGCCAATCTTCTGGAGTTTTACCCATCATCAAAGGTGCCAAACTGCGACCTTGCATGCGGTCGGGGATCGGTACGGCTGCCAAATCCAAAAAAGTCTGAGCAAAATCAAGGTTAGAAACCAGTTTATCACTGATTATTCCTTTTGGGATTTTCTTAGGCCATTGCATTAATAGAGGAGTTCTGAAAGATTCTTCGTACATAAAACGCTTGTCGAACCAACCGTGTTCTCCTAAATAAAAACCTTGATCTGAAGTATAAACAACCAAAGTATTTTCGCTGAGTCCATTTTCTTCAAGGTAGTTTAAAACGCGACCCACATTGTCATCCACTGACCTGATTGTGGCCAGGTAATCCTTCATGTACCTTTGGTATTTCCATCGGATTAAGTCATCCCCTTTGAGGTTTTTAGCTTCAAAATCTGCAATAATAGGATCGTAGGTGGCATCCCAATTGGCTCGTTGGGTGTCATTCATTCTTCCGTAGGTACGTTTAAATACTGGGCCATTTTTGTTTTCATCTGTCCAAATCTTTAAATCCGAAGCCAAATCCATGGTTTTATTGATGCTCATGTCTTGGGTTTTCGCTGCTGTACCTCTGCTAGCATAATTATCAAATAAGTTATCTGGTTCGGGGAAGGTCACGTCTTCATAAAGATCTAAATGCTCAGGGCTTTTTTCCCATTTTCGGTGAGGAGCTTTGTGCTGAAGCATAAGCATAAATGGCTTACCACTAGCCTTATTTTGAGCCAACCAATTCAAAGATTTGTCTGTGATAATATCCGTAACATAGCCTTCGGCAATTGTAGTATCTGTAGCTGAAATCACATCAGGGTTGTAATAGTGCCCTTGTCCGGGAAGAATTTCCCAATGGTCAAAGCCTGTGGGGACAGATTTCAGGTGCCATTTTCCTATCAACGCAGTGTTGTAACCGTTTTCTCTAAGAAGCTTTGGGAATGTGATTTGACTGCCATCAAATGTATCCCCATTTGTTCTATGTCCATTAACATGGCTATGCGTCCCTGTAAGGACCGATGCCCTAGAAGGAGCGCATATGGAATTGGTTACATAGGCTTTTTTAAAAAGGATTCCATTGGCTGCAATACGATCTATATTTGGAGTGGGAGCCAATTTTGCAAGACGACCTTGATAAGCACTAATGGCTTGAAAGGCATGGTCATCAGTGAATATAAACAGTATATTAGGTAGCTTGGGTGTTTCTTCCTTTATTTTTGTTTTTTCTGAGCAGGAGACCAGTGCAAAAAATAAGATAAAAATAAAGGGTTTTATCATCCAAATCAGATAAGGTAGACTTCTCATATTGTTAAATTTAATCTCTTTAATTACCTATATTTAAAGAAGAAACCAATATATAGATTATTGGGTGATCTAGGAATTGTTAGGTGTAAAATATTATTTCAAAATCTAATGTCAATTTTTTCTGTGGTGTATTACCCTTGCAGAATCAGGTACCTTTGTTATATTTGATCCACTAATAATTGATCCACGATGAAGTTTGCACAATTCGCTAATTTTTTAATTCTAGTCGTTTTTCTACTCAGTTGTAAGGAAAGCGATCACTTGACCCAACTTCAAGAAAGAGATGGCCTTGTAGCCGCCTGGGGTTTTAGAGAAGAAGCAGGTCAGGATAGGATGGCTGTAGGCAAGGGAGAATTCCCATTGAAGGAAATGAATGGGAATGTAGAAAGAGTTGCTGAGGGCCCTTTGTCTGGCTATTCGGCCCGAATGGAAAAGGAGGTTTTTTTCTCTCTGCCTCATGAAAACACGGGTGAACTCAATATTCATGGTAAGAATCAAGGTGTTACAGTAATGGCCTGGGTAAAGTGGGAAGGAAAGACTGGTTTTGTAGGTGGCATGTGGAATGAATATACGGATGGAGGTAAACGTCAATATGGACTTTTCGTAGACCTCCCACATTACAATGGCGCAGCTCAGGTTTGTGGCCATATTTCTTATTCTGGTGGTCCAACGCCACCTTTTCCTTACAGTTGCGATTATGCAGCGAGTAAGCAAAAACTAACCAAAGGAAAATGGCACTATATTGCTTTTACTTATGACGGTGAATACATTAAAGCGTTTTTAGATGGGGAATTTCAGGAAAGAGCACCTGAGCCTATCAATAATACCAAAGGTTTCGAAGGGCTTCCTGAGGGATTAACTCACTCTAAAAATCCCTACCTATTTGAAGATGGGATGGGAAACAATGGGTCAGACTTTACTGTTGGCGCGGTGGTACTTTCTAGAGGAATGGGGAATTTTTTTAATGGCCTAATTGGAGGCTTGGCTGTATTTGATCGGGTTTTGGAAGATAAGGAGATGGATGAGATTTTTCAGCAAACAATGGTTGACAATGATTTTGTGACTAGAGAAGATTAATTTAGTTAAAATGGCCTTATTTATTTTACCTTAAATTTAGCACAGCTATTTATTTGCTGTTTTCAACCATTCACTGAATAAAGGTTTTACGGTATTTAGACTGCTCAACTTGTAGATGAGATTGTCCCGATTTCATCAACCAAAAGCTTTTCTGAAAGTAATTTCAACTTCTTTTGCGCTACGGCTTTCCTGGTGTAGGAAAAGGTATAAGTAGGATGTTCAGAAGAAAAAAAGAGTATAATTTCATAACTCAATTTAATGTTATAAAAAGTCGGACTTATTCCATTTGGTACATTGGTGGTTTTTTGCTCTATAGGAACCAACTTAATATCTTTAACGAAAGGAAGATTTCTCCACTCTCCTGTTTTGATACCACAGAATGAAAAGTAATCTTTGATTTTATTGTCATCAAGATTAATCAATGTTCCCTCATAAGTATTGATAATAAGGAGCCCTGCAATGAATGCACTGAGGCCTACCCAAATGGTTTTTTGAAATTTTTCCCCAGCATCAATAAATAGAGGGCTTAATAGGACAAAAATACTAGTCAATACAAGGATAGCACCCAATAAATGAATACCGTTGCGAAGATCCCTTCGCTTATAATTGTATAATTGCATGTTTGGTCATTTTGGGGAAGCTGGTAGAATCAACTACTATAATAGGTTATTACTGTGGGAAAGAGAAATTTATAGCGGGAAATTTTACTTTATAAGGGCTTAATGATCATTGATTTATTAGTAAAGAAGCGTTGTTATTTGGTTTTGATGTGCCCATTTTTATAAAGCGTTATCGTAGCAGCCATTACCTCCCCGATGATTTCAATGTCAATATCCTTATTCGGATCAACACGTAGAATCTTCATTCTACTTCGTTTGCCTTTTTCAAGATTGGGATGGTGAATTTTATTCCCTTCGACAATTCCGATATAAGGTTCATTGGTTTTCTTATCCTTCCACAGGTAGCAACACATTTTATTTTTGTAGCTAAAAAAGGGCATGCCGTATTTTAAATCAGTACTGATATTAGCATCCATTGAAAGTATAAAGTTACTTAATGCCAAAAAAACACTTCTTTCAGGTTCAGGGGTATTGTGGTAAAAGGAATCAATTTTCTTCAACTGGACAGGGAATGATTTAATGGTTTGAAATGTATGAGGCAACTTATACCAATTTACACCCCAAATTGCGTCATGTGATGGTCTAGATGCTTGTAAAACATATTGTTCCATTCTACTATGCTAAGCTTACCAAAGGAATGAGATTCATTGTTGGCAAAACTGCTATCCCCTAGTTGCTGTGTTTGATTCAGGTAATCAATAAGTCTTTTACGTTCTAAAGTAAAATCTCTCGAATCAGTTATTAAGAAAGCCGGAGCAGTTTGGGAATTGCGTTTGTATGGTTTCTCGCCGACAACTATGTTTTTCACAAAGGTTTTTATAATGAACTTCATGAAAAAATTTGGTTTCGGATGTTTGTCTTCGTAGACCATTTCATAGGTCACATTACAGTGGGCAAGCATTTGAGGGGTAGTCATTTTTCCCCATTTAGGCTTTGAATCAGCTTCTAGCTTATTGATTCGTGCAATCATTTCATCCGTTACACTTTTATCAAATATATTGGGTAATGCCATTTTAAATATATTTATGTTTGAAGGTGCTATTTACGATTTTTATAACAAAGCAAGTTCTTTAAATGCGATTCTTTAGGTGCTTGGAAAAGCGCTATATTCGAATTCCTACTGTTTCTTTTAGCTATTTTATTTTTGTCATGAGAATTACCCCAGTTGACCAATCCATTTTGGTAAGGTTAAAATCTTCTCTTTTCTCTAGGTATTTAATTAGGTTTTCAGCTTTCTCCGCATGTCCTATTGGCCAATTTTTTTGAAAGCTCATGTCATCAATGATGTAAAAGCCACCTACTTTGACCAAAGACAGAATCTCATCAATTTGACTGTATTTACCTGGCCATGCATCTGCAAAAACCAAATCGAATTGCGGGCCGGAATAGTTAATTATCCAATTTTCACCCTCTTCACAAAGGATAGAAAGCCTTCGGTCTTCACCAAAAAAGCCATTTGCAATTTTCGTTAATTCAGGATCATTATCAATGCTGGTCAGTACAGAATCCGGATTCAAACCATCCACCATCCATGCCAGGGACAAGCCTATACCTGTTCCCAGTTCTAGTATATTCGCTTTTTGCTTTGAAGATATAAGCGTTTTTAATAAACTACCTATGTATAAATCTGAAGGCATGGTAAAACCAATTTCATTGGATTTCTCAAGGATTCTGGAATAGGTGGATGGTATATCTGTAAAGTGAGCTTGGTTCATAAGTTCATATTTAATCTTTTAAAATTGTTTGTTTCGGGATATTACATAGAATTTGAAATCCTTTGCTTTAGTACTTCCAATTTTTTTCAACTGTCTTTTCCAAGTTTTAAGTTTGATCTCCAAAGGACATTAAGGCTAATTCTATCAACTATTTCCCCGAAATTCTTTTAATCTCGTTGATTAACAATGGAAATGCGGGATGTGTCATTCCATGTCCATAACCATCCATTTCGTATAATACTGTTTCTTTGTGACCTACTACTTTCATCATGCGCATTAAATAAGCATTCTCTTCGTACCTGCCTAATAATTCAAGTTCACGGTCACCAGTAATTAGTAGAAGTGGGGGAGCATCCTTGCGAACATGAAATAGAGGCGCATATTTATCGATGGTAGGCTGTTCCCCAGGAATTCCCTGTTCTCCACGTACAGTGAAATGAGTAATCGTGTGGCCACTAAATGGAATCAATCCGGCGATATCATTGGCGTCAATTCCGTGGGTTTCTAAGTAAGATTTATCCAAGCCGATCATACTTGCCAAATATCCTCCTGCAGAATGTCCGGAGACAAATATTCGTGAGGGATCGCCACCATAGCCAGCTATGTTTTCAAAGGTCCAGGCAACCGCTGCTGCTGCATCTTTTATATAATCGGGTGCTTTTACCTTTGGGGAAAACCTGTAATTTACACCTATTATAGCTATACCTTTGTTTTTCAACGCTTCAGGAATTTCTTTTTCGCCGCTGGTGATTCCACCTCCATGAAACCATACTACAGTTGCAAAATTCTCAACCTCTTTAGGGTAGTAAATATCCAGGACACACCTTTCCGACAAGTAAGTGTCTGATTTTCTTATTTCATCCTCATAATAAGGGACATTGGTAACAGTTTCATATTTGTTTTCTTGTGCATTTGTAAGTATTGCCGTAAAAGCAAAACATAGCACCAGTGCAATTCTTTTCATGAGTACAATTTGGTTAATTATTGGGGGAATTTATAAATGCTAGATATTCCAATAGTTTGGAGTTGAATTTTTAAATTTCTTAAAAAAGTTAAAGATTTCTTAGCAGTACGTTCTTTCCTTTTTTCATTGAAGGATTTTTATTGGCTTAATTCACAAAGTTTTGAAACAGTTTTTAAGTTTCTGGTAGTTGCACTGGTCTTTAGTTTTCCCTCAAAAAAGTTGTTGGTCAACTTGGATTGATGGTATTTCCCATCACAATAGATAAAAATATCCTTCCCTTTAACCAGAAACTTGTCTGGAGGAAATTCCAAGGCTTGAATTTTCTCTAAATTTCCCTTTTCAGGTTCCTTGTTTAAGAATGTTATGTGAAGCTTGTTAATATCTGTATCCGCTTTCCCATAAAAAGGGTTTTCATTAAAAGTATTGTTTAATTCTTGGGCAGTTCTGACGATAACCGGAACATCGAAGCCAAACTTACTTTTTATTGCCTGTTCGATTAAATCGGCCATCTGGATATCACTCATTTTATTCTCAGCAGTGAAGATGACATTACCACTTTGAATATAAGTCAAGACCTCTTTATAACCCAAATCTTCAAACATGGATTTTAGGTCCGCCATTAAAATTTTCCTTTTACCACCAACATTTATTCCTCTTAATATTGCGATTCGTTTTTCCATATTTATGGTATGAATTTATTTAAATTGTGACCAAGCTATTTATCCTGCATGCCTTTTCCATCCAAAATATTGGAGAGATATTTATCTATTCTAGCTACCCGGGTTTTGGATTGCTTTGGTTGGGAAAAATACAAAATATAACCTCTCTGTCTTCCCGGGGTCAATGCATAAAAAGCCAGTTCAAAGTCAGGGTGCTCTATGAATCTTAATTTTAATTCTTCGGGTAAGTTTTTCGTGACTGCTTTATTCATTTTTACCTTTAACCCTGACTTTTCTACGGCCACTGCTTCAAAAATCAAAGTTCGAATTTGCTCCTCATTTACCAATATTTGTTCGATGCTAGTGAACTTGATTAGTCGTGCTGCTTGGGTGTTCTCTCCAGGTTTCTCAAGCATGCTGTCTAAATTTGTAAGTAAGGCACCCTTAAAAAAACTTATGGTGCAATAGTCTTTTAGTACACTCATTATAAGTACATTGCCTTCTGTTTTGTTGCTTTCAGGTACAGGAGTTGTGTAACATGGAACGCCCCATTTTACCTGCTCTGTTAAGCCACAGCTGAGGATGATTTTCCTTAGGAATTTCATCTCCTCCTTCCAGTTATTTACCTTACAGGCAGGAGTTGCTCCCAATGGGCAACGTCCACATCCTTCTTTTAAATAACTGTCAACACCTAAGTTCATGGATGCTATTTTATTGGTTCTATTTGTGGCAAATGGTCTTTTAATCATCCAAGCCTTTTCCATTAAGGATCTTGTCCCTGCATTTTTCAATTCTTGTGGATCGGGTCTTGGATTGCTTGGCCGAAGAGAAGAACAATAGATAGGCCCGCTGCCTTCCAGGTGTTAGCGATTTAAAGCCAACTTGTAGATTTGGGCTTTTGTCCAATTCTTCTTGAAATTCTATAGGTATAGTGTATTCAATGGTTTTTTTCTTGGGTGTTTTTAAGCCTTTTTCCTCTACTGAAATGGCTTCTTTTATCAAGACCTTCAAGGCGGGGGTAAGGTTCAATACTTCTTCTTCATTGGTAAATCTTACTTGCCTCGCTGCCTGTACATTTTCAGTTTGTTGTATAAGGAGCTTATCTGGGTCTCTTAATATTGCACCTTTGATAAATAACACGGCACAGTACTCTTTAAAAGCATGAATCAGAAGCACATTATTATATTTCTTTTCTGCGGTATTTGAGGGCATTGTATAGCAGGGGACGCCCCATTTTAATTCTTCAAATAATGGAAATTCTAAAATGACCTTTCTCAACAGTGTCATTTCTGCTTGCCACTTTTTGCCTTTGGCGAAATAAAAATCGACATCAGTATTCATAGCCACAGGTAATTTGTATAAGTGTACCCTAAAATATCACAATATCTTTAACCATGCAAAAATATAATTTATTGTTTGTGTTTTAGACTGTAAAAATAGAAATGGTTTACTAATAGGAAAAATCATATAAAAGGCATTATGCGATTAGGTGGAAATAAAAAAGGCTTATCAAATCAATTGAAAAGCCTTTTTTATCTTAGAAATAAGTATGGATCATGGTAATAATTTGCTTTTGAAGACCATGAGTTTCTCACGGGTCATTTCATGCATAGAATAAGGAATTCCTCCCATACCTTCACCCGAAGCATCTCTACCACCAAAAGGCATCCAATCTACCCTAAAGGCGGTATGGTCATTGACCATAACAGCGGTAGCATTTAATTGATGAACCGTATCTAAGGCAACGTCTAAATCTTTTGTGAAAACAGCCGCTTGGAAGTGAAATTCAAGACTGTTGGCCAAAGCGATGGCCTCCTCTCTATCGTCATAGGCATATACACAAACTACAGGGCCGAAAACCTCTAGTTTTGAGACCTTGGCATCATTTGATGGGTTAAGTAATACGGTAGGTTCATAACAAGTATCGCCAATTTTATTACCTCCACATAACAGCTCAGCTCCGCCAGATATTGCTTCTTTGACCCATTCATCTACACGATCCACTTCTCCGGTTTGGATCAATGGTCCAACTTCTGTATCCTTCGATAAAGGATCACCTACTTTTAATTTTTTTGCAGCTGAAGCGATGTCTTTTGCCAGTTTTTCTGCAATGGATCGATGAGCAAATACCTTTTGAACAGAAACGCATACTTGTCCAGCATGGTAAAAGCCACCCTTCACTAATAAGGGTAACATGTCTTCCATTACAGCATCAGGTTCAACTATTACAGGTGCTGCCCCTCCGTGTTCCAATGCACACCTCGTTCCTGGTGCCATTTTTGATTTTAGGGACCAGCCAACTTTAGCAGATCCAATAAAGGATAGAAAGTTTATTCGTTGATCACTTATTAATTTTTCTGAAAGTTCATTGCTACAATTGATCGTTTGGACCCAACCATCTGGAACGCCTGCCTCAGCTAGTATTTCTACAAGGGCAAGACAAGAATAAGGCGTTTTACTGGCTGGTTTTACGATGACGGGACAACCCGCAGCGAAGGCTGTTATTACCTGATGAACAATTAAGTTCAATGGGTGATTAAACGCAGACAAGGAAGCCACTACTCCAATCGGTTCGCGAATGGTAAAGGCCAATCGATTCACAGAGGATTCGGTAATTCCCATTGGAATTTGTCCACCCTTCATATGAGAGATTTCTTCAGTGGCGATTTTTAACCCGTTTATGGCTCTTTTAACTTCTACTTTAGAGTCTTGATAGGGTTTTCCACCTTCTTGAGCAGCAGTATTGGTCAACTCTTCTACCTTGGCCTCCATTAATTCACGTGCTTTTTCCAGTATAGCGATCCGTTTATGGGCTGGAATCCATTGAGTTCTATCTTGAAAAAGGGTATGAGCGGTAACTATTTTTTCTTCCAACTCATCAGCACTGACCATAGGTAAAGTACCTATGAGTGTATTGTCATAAGGTGAATATACTTTTAATTCCTCATTCATAACTTCGAAGTTTTTTCTTTTAACATTACATTTAAAATCGGATGATTTAAAGAGTAATCAACTTTCAGGTCGATTACGTGTACCCCCGGACTATTAAGCGCTTTATCCAGGATCTCTTGTAAATCTTTGTCACTTTCGGGACGGTGGCCATGAGCGCCATAACTATTGGCATACTGGACGAAATCAGGATTCTTAAAATCTAAGCCAAAATCTTTAAACCCCATGTCCTTTTGTTTCCATTTTATCATCCCATAGGATTCATCATTGAGGATGATTACCACCATATTTAGGCCTAAGCGAACAGCTGTTTCGAGCTCCTGAGAATTCATCATAAATCCTCCATCACCACAGATGGCTACCACTTTTTTGTCTGGGTTTAGCAATTTGACGCACATGGCTGAAGGAAGTCCTGCTCCCATGGTTGCCAATGCATTGTCTAGTAAAAGGGTATTGGGATGGTAGCAGGTGTAATTCCTTGCAAACCATATTTTATAGACACCATTGTCTAGCGTAATCACATCTTTTTCTCCAAGCTTATTCCGCAATGAATTCACCAATCTCTGGGGTAGGGTAGGGAAGCGTTCGTCCTCAAAATATTTACCGAGATGGGCCGAAACTTCTGTTTTCACTTTTTTGTAGAAATTAAAATCCCAGCTTTTTGACGATTTTACTGCTTCGGATAATTTCTCCACAGAACTAGTGATATCGCCGACTACATTGAGTTGGGGGAAGTATACAGGGTCTACTTCTGCTGGAGAGAAGTTGACGTGGATTACTTTTTTCCCACCTTGTTTCATGAAGAAAGGGGGTTTTTCAATTACATCATGGCCAACGTTAATGATTAGATCAGATTCATCGATTGCAGCATGTACAAAATCATTACTGGAAAGCGCAGCGGTACCGAGATATTGTGGATGTCTTTCGTCTATTACCCCTTTTCCCATTTGAGTAGTGAAAAAATAGATGCCCGTTTTATCTACAAACTCAGCGAGTGCCTTGCATATAACCGTCCTGTTGGCACCTGCACCAATAAGCAACAATGGCATTTTAGCATTTTGAATCATTTCCGCTGCAGTTAAAATCGCAGCATCATCGGGCTTTGGTAATAAATGATTTACTACCTCGAAAACATGGTCTTCAACCTCTTCCTGAGCGATGTCTTCAGGGAGTTCAAGGTGTACGGCTCCAGGTCGTTCTTCCGTAGCAATGCGAAAAGCCTCACGGATGCTTGAGGCGATAACATTGCCATCAACAATTTGTTTGGTGTATTTGGTGATCGGTCTCATCATATCGACTACGTCAATAATTTGAAAGCGCGCTTGCTTGCTTTTCTTGATAGGTTTTTGTCCTGTTATCATTAACATCGGCATGGCACCCAATTGAGCGTAAGCACCTGGAGTAAACAAGTTGGTAGCCCCAGGTCCTAATGTAGACATACATACACCTGGTTTACCTGTTAATCTCCCATAAGTAGCGGCCATAAAACCTGCCCCTTGCTCATGCCTTGTTAAAATCAATTTTATTTTTGAGTGCGTCAGAGACTCTAATATATCGAGGTTTTCCTCTCCAGGGAGGCCAAAAATATATTCAACACCTTCCTTTTCCAGTGCTTTTACAAATAAATCAGATGCTTTCATACAATAAAAATTTTGGTTGGGGTGTCAATTTTAATTTATGGATTGATAAAATCGATATTTGAATAAACAATCCGTGGAGTAACGAATACATCAAAAACCAGGCCTATATATCCCAATCATCAGCGCATCAATTATTTTTGCAATTTCAGAAGGAGGCAAAGATTCAATGAGGTACTGGTGTAAACCATTGGGGTCTTCTTGCCAGGTATTGCTCCCATCTTTATTAACAATTACATTGCCTTTGGAACTCAAATTCCAATATTTTTTTTCAGAAAGTGCGACAAGTATAGAAGTCTGGTCCCAGCTTTGTCTTCCTGAGTAACCATTGAATAATTTGTAGGCGAGGCTTACAGGATGCTCAGTACTTAATGCGTTTTTTAGAAAATCAGCACCAGTGATGATGTCATTTCCAATCTCCCAACCTGAAAAAATCACTTCACCTGGCCAGTTTTTTACAGAAACTTGGGTAGACTGAGGGTCCGGACGGTAAAAATTGGCTTCTTTTCCTTTTGGGAATTGCCCTCCCATACAAGACCATAGTTTAACCTTTTTTTTGATCAGCTCCTTCCCGTCCAATGGGCTTGCGTCATCAGGCTTAGATTCCAATAAATTCCGCACATTTGTCAAATGGCCAATACTTATAATAATAACACTATTGTCCGGAGAATTGGCAAGCAATCTCCGGTAAAGTTGCGTGGCATCTTCAGGCTGTCTGCCTTCCTTTAATGGATGAGGAAAGGTATTGGCTAAAGTTTTCGTGTACTTTGAGAAACTCCTGAGCGCAACCCCGTTCTCAATGCCAATCGGAATATCAGGTTTGCCATAATAAGTGTTGATCGCTGCGGCGCAAGCAGGTGCATCTAAATCATCGCTGGTGACTACCACACCTAAAATTTTGATTCGATGATTGTCTTCTAAGGTATGAAGCATAGCTAATGCGCCGACATCGTCTACGTCAGAATCCAAATCAGCATCAAGGATGATGGGTACTTGCGCATTTAGCTGTATTGAAATGGCAAAAGATAGAATAAAAAGTATTTTAAGTCGATGAATCATTTGTTACCGAGGGTTTATTAATTTCTTTTTATCAGGGAAAAGCAAAGACACTATTGGAATAATTATTAAACTGCAAAACATAGAGAAAGTTCTGAACGGAAATTCTATTCCTGCGAGAGGATCCTCCATAGGGTATGGCAAAAATGGAGATATCCCGAAAATGGGTTCACCACCGCCAAACCTCAAAAATAAGCCTATGATAATTCCTGCAATGGCTCCATATTTATTTGCTTTTTTAAAGTACAATGCCATCACCAATTGAGGGAATAATACGACATAAACAAGGTCGGCGCAAAGATACCAAAGCTCATATACACTTTGAAGGGTTAAGGCAAGCCAGGTAGCTATAATACCGATAAATAATATAGCCAATCTTATTGAGGCTTTAATTTGTTTGTCTGAACAAGAAGGGTTGATCAATGGCCTGTAAAAATTCCAGGTAAACATTGAAGCTGCAGATAATATAGATGAATCTACTGATGACATCACTGCTGCGGCTACAGCTCCAAGCCCCAAAGCTGCAATGATTGGGGGGGTCATTTCTAACAATACATAAGGTAAAACCATGGTCGGTTCGGGAGCTACACCTAGGGTAGATTGCGTCCAATCAAAACCTACACCGGCAACGCCAATAAGTATTGCGGGGATGGCCATTAAAGCACAAAATACCCCTCCCAAAACGGATAGCCTGACTGCCGATCTATCAGAGTTTGAGGACAAGACCCGCTGGAAATAAACTTGCCAAGGAATTCCTCCCATAATTAGGAGCAAGGCAAAATCCAGCCACACCCAAATACTATTTCCCCATGCAGGATCATTTCCAGTAAAGGCATTGAGACTTGGGAATAAGGTAAAGCCGTTTGCTATCTGTTGGTCATAAATGGTTAATGCAGCATCTATCCCTCCGATTTGATCTAAGGCGAATGGAATAGAGATGCCTAAGCCTACTATAATAAATATAAGTTGGACTACATCCGTATAAGCTACTGACCATAGCCCTCCCATCATGGTATAGCCTATGGCTATACTTGCCGATACCATTATTGATGTCTTCAGGTCCAATTCAAAAATGGTGGCGAAGGTTATGCCCAAAGCAGCCAAAATAGCAGCACTCCAGAAAATTTCTCCTATTAGTGCGGGAATAAATAAAATTGCAGCGGTTTTTTTGCCGTATTTATGCTCGAATACATCGATGAACGTGGTAAATCCAAAACTTCTGATTTTTTTAGCAAAGAACAAGCCGCCCAATATTAAACTCAAGGCATAGCCCCAAGGAGCTTGCGCCCAAACCAATCCTCTGGCACTATCATACACGGCTTCACTAGTACCTATGAGGTATCCGCCACCTACCCATGTCGCTGTCATGGTGAAAATCCCGATCCAGGCGGGCATTCGGCGACCGGCTAGTAAAAGTCCTTGGGATGATTGGTCACCGGATTCTTTCTTACTGGCATAGTATCCTATGTAAAGAATAATTAAATAAAACAGTACTGTTATGAAAATTCCTAAGGTCTTGGTATCGATAACTTTGATGGTTTAATTTCCGAACCAGTTTAAAGGCGAGGGGTTGAAATTTTGATATATATGCTTTACTTCTTGGAACTCTTCCAGTCCGGCATGGCCAAGTTCTCGGCCTTGGCCTGATTGTTTGTAGCCTCCCCATGGTGCTTGCACAAAATAGACATTGAAATCATTGACCCAGATGGTGCCAAATCGAAGGGCTTTTGAAACCCTGTCTATTTTTTGAGGATCAGGGGTCCAGAAACCAGCTGATAAACCATAAATGGTGTCATTTGCTTTTTTAATGGCTTCATCTTCAGTGTCAAATTTCTCCACATGTATTACCGGGCCGAACACTTCTTCTTTTACAATCGCCATATCGGAAGTACAGCCAGTAAGCAAAGTAGGCTCGTAAAAAAAACCGTTTTTTAATCCTTCGTCTGTAGGTTTCTTCCCTCCAACGATCAGTTCAGCACCTTGCTCTATGGCTCTTTGGACGTGATTTGTCACTTTATCCAATTGGGTCTGAGAAATTAGTGGACCCATTTGTGTATCCTTATCCAATCCGTTTCCGAGACGGATTTTACTTATTCTCTTCTTAAGATGTTCCACCACCTTGTCATGAATAGAAGAGGCCACCATTACTCTAGTGCCAGCAGAACATATTTGTCCTGCATGGAAAAACACACCATTCAAAATGAAATCAATTGCGGTCTCCCAATCGGCATCCTCAAAAAGAATATGTGGGTTTTTACCCCCAAGTTCCAAGGCTACCTTTTTGACATTACCCGCAGCAGCTTTCATTATTTTTTTTCCAGTAACTACCCCTCCTGTGAAAGAGATCATGTCTACCTCCCAGCTTTCGGCAAGCGCTGCACCTATGCTATGTCCAGGGCCTAAAACAACATTGATAACACCATTAGGAAATCCTACTTCTTCTGCCAAACTGGCCCATAAAAGGGTGGTTAACGGCGTGAATTCACTTGGCTTAATCACCATGGTGCATCCAGCAGCTAGTGCAGGGGCTATTTTCCATGCCGCCTGAAGTAGGGGGTAGTTCCAGGGGCAAATCATGCCCACCACTCCTATAGGTTCCTTTACCAATAGGCTTTTACTATTGGGATTTGGACTAGCGATATTATCGCCTTCGTTTTTGTCTGCAAGCCCTCCATAATACCTGAATATTCCGGCAATATCCTCCATGTCCCAGAGGCTTTCAGCAAGGGTTTTTCCAGTATTTAAAGTTTCTAATTCAGCTAGTTCTTCTTTGTTCTTCTCAATAAGGTCACCTAATAGATAGACCATCCTTCCTCTTTCACTTGCAGGAATATTTCGCCATGCTTCAGATTCAAAAGCAGCTTTGGCACTCTTGATGGCTTTTTGCGCATCCTCTATATTGCCTTCTGCGACTGTGGCTAATGGCTGATTGTCAAATGGATTGTAAATGGTTCTGACTTCTTTTGAAATGGCATCTTGCCAGGAACCGTTAATATATAGATTTGTAGTTTTGATCAATTGGATGAATGGGTTTGTTCTTTTTCTGGAAGGTATTTGTAATAAGGAACCTCTAAAGGAGCCACAGGGGTATTCCCTAGAAGAATGTCGGCAGCTTTTTCGGCAATCATAAGAACTGGAGCATAGATATTACCATTGGTAATGTGAGGCATCACAGAAGCATCTACAACGTACAGGTTGTCTATGCCATGGACTTTTAAATTGGCATCTACTACGCTCATGTCATCATAGCCCATTTTGGCTGTACAACTTGGGTGATAGGCACTTTCTCCCTCTCTGGCAACAAAATCAAGGATTTCCTCATCTGTTTCTACACTAGCACCTGGGGACAATTCCTTTCCCCTTAATTCATCAAAAGCAGTTTGATTGATAATCTTTCTTGTAACCTTGATGGCTTCTATCCACTCTTTCTTTTCCTGTTCGGTGGAAAGGTAATTGAATTTTATACTGGGATACATTCCCGGATCTGAGGATTTTATTTTAACATGTCCTTTGACATCGGTATTCATCGGGCCTACATGTAGCTGAAAGCCATGGCCTTCATTAGGGGCAGAACCATCATATCGAATGGCTATAGGCAAAAAGTGATACTGTAAATTAGGGTAAGCTACCGTATCATTTCCCCGAATAAATCCTCCTGCCTCAAAATGATTGCTCGCGCCAACACCAGTTCCATTAAAGAGCCACTCAAGGCCTATTTTTGGTTGGTTGTAAAATTTCAATGATGGGTATAGACTGACAGGTTTTTTAGCGGCCCATTGCACATATACTTCCAGGTGATCTTGTAAATTTTCACCTACACCTTTGAGATCTGCGACTACAGGTATGCCTAATTTCTGTAGCTCGCTGCCATTGCCTATTCCAGAAAGTTGTAATACTTGTGGTGTATTAATGGCTCCGCCGCAGCAAATAACTTTTTCACCGAAAGCTTTTGCATTTTTACCGTTTTTAATATAATCCACGCCTATGGCGGTAGTACCTTCAAACAAGATTTTGCTAACTTTTGATTTTAAGTGAATGGTTAAATTCTCTCGATCTTTAATAGGGTGTACATAAGCTCTTGCTGCATTCCATCTTTTACCTTTATAAATGGTGGCATCAAACTTTCCAAAGCCTTCTTGCTGGTACCCGTTGACATCGTCAGTCAGTGGATATCCTGCTTCTTGGACTGATTCAAAAAAGGCTTTAAATAATGGGTTGTCACATTTAGGAGTGGTCAGGTAGAGTGGGCCTTTATCACCTCTGTATGCATCACCGCCAACAAGTCTGTTTTCAAGACGTTTGAAATAAGGAAGACAATGGGAATAATCCCATTTTTGCAGCCCTTTTTCATTGCCCCATTTTTCATAATCCATGGCATTTCCCCTAATGAAAATCATTCCATTGATAACACTCGAACCGCCCAATACTTTTCCCCGAGGTTGAAAAATTTTCCGATTGTTCATATGTGGTTCCGGCTCGGATTCGTAACCCCAATTGTAAAAATTATTGGTTAGAGGATAGGTAAGCGCTGCAGGCATATGAATTCTAAAATCCCAACCATGGTCAGGTCTTCCTGCCTCTATAACAAGCACCTTATTTGAGGGGTCTTTACTTAATCTATTGGCCAATACGGAACCTGCAGAACCTCCACCAATAATTATAAAATCATATTTTTCTTCTGACATTCTGTAATGTTTGACAATTGATTTGTCATAAAAAGAAATTGCTGCTAAAAGTTGATTTTTTTAGCAGCAATTGCCATTGTTTGAGCAATTTGGTTTTAATTTCCTTTAGGGACAATTTTGACAATCCCTTTACCATCTATACCAGCATAAATTATTCCGTCAGGGCCTATTTCGACATTTCGAACTCTTCCTAATCCATCAATAATTTTTTCTCTTTTAATAACCTTATTGTTTTCTAAAGTAAGTTTTTCTAAATAACCAAACTTCAAAGATCCTGATAAAACATCACCTTCCCATTGAGGGTATTTGCTTCCAGTTATAAAAGCTAAACCACTTGGTGCAATGGATGGTACCCAATAATACAATGGTTGTTCCATTCCTGGTTTAGAAGTTTCTTCACTTAATATTGTTCCGTCATAATTAATACCGTAAGTGATTTCTGGCCAGCCAAAATTCGCTCCTTTTTGAACAATATTGATTTCATCTCCGCCTCTAGGACCATGTTCATTTACCCATACTTTTCCTGTTTTTGGGTGAATAGCCATGCCTTGAGGGTTTCTGTGGCCATAAGAATAAATGGCCTTTTTTGCACCAGACTGGTCGTAAAATGGATTGTCTTCAGGAACTCTTCCATCATCAAATAGACGATAAACTTTACCACCGTCACGAGTAATGTCTTGTGGATTTTCAAATTTCGCACCTCTTTCTCCTATTGAGAAATACAAGTAACCCTCTTTATCAAAAGCGATTCTAGAGCCATAATGTTGACCAGCTTCTGTATTCGGTGTTGCCTTGTATAACCGTTCAAAATTAACCAACTCATCGCCTTCTAATTGACCTCGGCCTATAGCAGTATGAGCTCCTTTTTCAGGTCCTCTGGAGGATGAATAGGAGATATAAACCCATTTATTGCTTTCAAAGTCAGGATGCAACGCAACATCAAGTAATCCTCCCTGTCCTTTTGCCCAAATTTCAGGTAATCCTTTAATATTGGTTTTTTGTCCATTTTCAAAATGTACCAAATCACCGGATTTCTCCGTGATAAGAAGGCTTCCATCTGGTAAAATCGCTAAACCCCATGGGATGTTGAAACCATCGACTACTGTTTCGATGTCATAGGCATTCCATTCAGGTTCTGTAGCTTCCGGGCCATTGGGTGGTGTTTGACCCATGCAGGTCATATACGAACTGATCACCAAAAGGGTAAGTAATAATGATTTCATAAGGTCTAAGTAAGAATTGGAATAGGTTAGATTTATTTTGGTATTTAAAAAGCTAATTTAAATTTAAAAATGCTCCAAAACAAGTTTTAAGCTAGCAGTTCAACTTGGAGCCGAAGTATTCTGTCAGTCAAATTTTCAGAGCTTATATTGTTTCGGCTTAATCTGTCCACCATTATGGGGAAGGCAAAAGGGCTGATTTTTTTGGTATTTATAAGATGGATCTCATGTTTATTTATGCGTTCAATTACCTGATACAAACGGTTTTTTTCCATTTGTAATTGAACCACTTCATTTTGAGCTTGCTCCAATAACAAATTATCAGGATCATAACTTTCAAAAACGCCGTATATAATTCCTGAACTGGCTTGAAGGTGTCTTGTAGGGATGCTTTTGCCTGGGTATCCTTGAAAGACTAAACCAGCTATGGCAGCAATCTCTCTAAAACGCCTCTTACCCATTTCACTTTCATTGATACTTGCAAAAATGTCCTCCATCAAATTTTCTCTACGAAATAAGTCTTCTTCTAAATTATCCTCGATCGGGATTGGGCTTTCAGAAAGCAATTCAAAGCCATAATCATTCATGGTAATGCTGATACTTATGGGATGACTTACGCTGATTCTGTAGGCGATTAAAGCAGCCAGGACTTCGTGAACGAACCTCCCTTCAAATGGGTAGAAAAATAGATGGTAGCCTTCTTTACTTTGGCATTTTTCGATGAGTAAGGAGTCTTGATCAGGTATTCTTGAAATGGTTTTTTGAAGTGCCAAAATGGGTAAAATCGTTTTCAATTCTACGGAATCCAATTGGTTTAAGGCTGCATTTTGCAATTCCTGCCGGATCATTTCTGCTAGCCTAGAGGATAGAGGCATTCTGCCGCCCATCCATCGGGGAATTGTTCCTTTTTTCTTTTTTGACCGGCGTACCAAGGCTTTCATTTCCTTTATTTTAACGAATTCCAGATTCCTCCCTGCAAAATAAAAGGAATCACCCGGTTTTAATTTGGTGATAAAGCTCTCTTCCACTGAACCAATGTATCCACCTGTAATGAACTTCACTTGAATCATTGGATCACTTACAATCGTGCCAATAGAGAGTCTGTGACGCATCGCTATTTTTCTATCAGTTACCCGATAAAGCCCTTCTTCTGACAGGTTGACCTTTGAAAATTCCGCATAATTTCCCAATGCTTTCCCTCCAACCGTAATGAAAGCCAACATCCATTCAAATTGTTCTCTTGTAAGGTTGCGATAAGCAAAGCAGCTTTTGATTATTAGATAGGCCTTTTCAGATTCAAATCCATCACCTAAAGCAAGTGTGACCATAAACTGGACACCTACATCATAGCAGGCTTCCATGGGGATTTGGTCTTCAAACTCACCTTTGCTTATGGCTTTTCTCAATGCACTGGCTTCTATCAATTCCAGAGAATGGGTGGGAACAAAGAAAATTTTGCTGGTAGCTCCAGGGGAATGACCAGAACGCCCTGCCCGCTGGACAAATCTAGTGACGCCCTTGGGTCCACCGACTTGGATAATGGTGTCTACAGGCCTGAAATCTACACCGAGGTCTAAACTGCTTGTACATACCACAAGCTTTAATTTTTTTTCATGGAGAGCACTTTCTACCCATTCCCGAACCTTTGGATCTAGAGATCCATGATGCATGGCCATTATACCTGCCCAGTCTGGCTTGGCTTCTAAGATTTTTTGGTACCAAATTTCGGTTTGGGATCGAGTATTTGTAAAGAGCAATACGGTTTGGCTATTTTCTATTATTGGGATAATTTTTGGCAAAAGTTTGACACCCAAATGCCCGGCCCATGGGTATTTCTCCACTTCATCGGGTAAAACAGAGGTTACCTTTATCTTTTTCTTAAGCTTACTTCTAACGATTAATGTCGGCGTTTGCGGGCCTAATAATACGGTATGTGCCTGAGACAGATTACCTATAGTGGCTGATATCCCCCATACTTTAAGCGGTTTTCTTATAATAGTTCTCAAATAACTTATGGCAAGCTGTACTTGAACACCTCGTTTATTGGCCAAAAGTTCATGCCATTCGTCAACAACAATAGCTCTAAGATTTTTAAATAAATCTTTACTACCTTTTTGAGCGATGAGTAAATGGAGGCTTTCAGGTGTCGTTATAAGACACTCAGGCATGGACCTTTTTTGTTTTTGCCGTTGAGCAATAGTGGTGTCTCCATTCCGCACAGCTACCCTCCATGGCAAGCCCGTTTCCTGACAGACTTCTTTCATGGCTTGGCTAAGGTCTTGGGCCAGTGCCCGCAGCGGTGTAATCCATATTACCTGTAAACCATTCTTTTTAGGCTTTTTCCAACTGTCTGGGTGTTGGCTTACATATTCGTTTAATATAGGTATCCAAAGGGCCATTGTTTTACCACTACCTGTCGGGGCATTCAATAAGCCACTTTTTCCCGCGCTGTAATTTTTGAGGCAGGCTTTTTGAAAATCATGTGGAGTTCTTCCTCTTAAAGAATACCAATCTTTTACCCAGTTATTTTTCATATCTCCTAACTCCTATAAATTGTGGCCATTCTACTGTTAATAAATAGAGGATTAATGTGAAACAAGGAATATTTTTTGATACCATTAGCAAGGGGCTATAAATCATTATCGGTACAGAACCAAACTTAATTATTCTCAGGATTACAAAACCAAATACTATTAGGTATTTCTAAAACAGCATTTGTAATCGATTGTTTGCTTATAATTTGGCCGGCAGCAAAGGGTATAACAAGAATTATCCCAAAAACTTAGAAAAGATGAAAATTCTTAGGAGAAGGCTGGAGCTATTGCTGACTTAATAGTAAGTTTTACCTTAAAGCAATATTTCTAGAAAAAATAGAGGAGTGAATTAAAATGTAAAAAAAATATCTCAGTATCCACAATGGCACAAACATCATGAGATAGGAACTTGCTTAATTTAATTGGTCAGACCTATGGCACAAATTCTACCCTTAATTTTGTTTTAGGTGGCCCTTGAAATAAAAGTACCTCGCTAAAATTAAAAATATAGAATTTGTGCCTACTAGCAGTTTAAGCTCGGCAGTGTCGTTTTGATTAGTTAACCTTTTTTTACGAATTCAGATTTTAAAGCCATGGAGCCAAAACCTGCAATTTTACAGTCGATATTGTGATCACCGTTCGTAAGGCGTATGTTTTTAACTTTTGTGCCTGCTTTTATAGGTTGAGGGTAACCTTTTACGGGTAAGTTTTTTAATACTATAACAGAATCACCATTCACTAAAGCATTTCCATTTGCATCTTTAACCGCTATTCCGGAGTCTTCAGAAACGCTCTCTTCGGGGTTCCATTCATGGGCACATTCTGGACAGGTCAATAACGGACCTCCGGTTGAATAAGCGAAATCAGATTGACATTTTGGACAAGGTGGGAATTGTGACATATTTTTTAGAGTAATGTTTGCTGCAAATAAGGCGAAAAAAATTAATTTTAACCTGTTAATATTATGAAGTCATTTAAATTAACGCTGATTTTTATTAAATAAAGTATATTTAGAATTTTCTATGGGAACTTAAACGTTAGCTCAATTTGAAGTACCTATTCTAATGATTTGATCATTAATAGATACAGATAAGCTTCTTACCGGTTTTTGCGGTTATTCTTATTTTTGCCTAACCAGAAAATAAATCCTGTGATTGGAAGCGAAGCGCCAATAAGAGATGCAAAAAACACCAATATCCTGCCAGGAAGTCCCATTATTCCACCTAAATGAATGTCATAAACCATTCCGTTTATTAGGCTATAGGAACTTCTTTCATTAGACAATCCATTTTGAAAATCACCATGAATTGGATCTCCACTGTATCGATCATGATAAAAATGATCCACAGCATTGATTCCCTTATATGGATCAATGACTGAAAGGTGGATGGCTTCATTTTTATTATGTGGAATACCAATCCTTACCTGAGAATTGGAGAATTCAGAATGGTATTTCTTAATTAAGCTATTTAGAATCTCGTTGAGATCTGAATCTTGATTGTCCGGAGAAATTGCGGATTGAGGGGTGTCGTAGCTTATATCATTTTCTCCACTGATTTCTTGTGTTAAATCTTTAACGATCTCAAAACCCCAAAATATTCCCGTGGCAATACTGAAAATAAGGATCCATGTGGCATAAAAACCCAAAATATTGTGCAGGTCATAATTCAACTTTTTGGGAGAAACTGACCATTTGATGCAAAATTTATCCTTTTTTGGCCAGCCTCGAATTGGCCACCACAATACCAATCCGGAAATCAGCATAAGCAGTGCCAATAAAGTTACCCAATGCACAATTTCTCTTCCGATGTCTCCAAGTAAAAGGTTGCGATGCAAGTTTTTTAAATGGTTGAGCCACCCTTGTTTCATGTCTTGTAAATGAATGAGCTCAGCTGTATAGGGATTGATTTGGGCCAGGTAATAAGTTCCTGGTACATATAACAGCACTTCAATACTACTTTCTTGATCGCGGTATAGTGCAGTACGAAAATCGCCTTCTGGAAAGGCTTGTTTCATGGTATTTATTAATGCTGAAACAGGAACAAAAGGTTTGGCTTGTTTCTCCACTTCATGCTGATAGATTATGCGACTAACCTCAGGCTCCCAGGTATATAAAGCTCCCGAAAGTGCTATGATAGCGAATAAAATTCCTGTTCCCAAGCCAATAATCAAGTGTATTTTAGCAAGGATTTTTCTAATAGACATCAGGTAATAAAATTTAATTTAATACCTGATTATTTTACAGGAGTCAAAACGATATTCCGATAGCTTACATTCCCATGATCACCTTGCAAATAGATAGGGCCTGAAGAAAGTACATCTGCACTCATGGCTCCACCAGTTGGTCCCCATGCGGGTTGGTTATCTATAATTTTCTTACCATTTAATATTACGGTAACATGACGATCTACAAGAGTGATGTCCATTGATTGCCATTCCCCAGCAGGTTTTTCTGCAGCCTGACTAGGTTGAATACGACTGTACAATGCGCCCATATTGTGCGAATCCAAGTCGTTTCCATAAGAGTCTACCACCTGTATTTCATAGATTCCTCTGAGATAAACCCCACTGTTATTTCCCTTTGGTACATTTACTTCAAGCTTTAGGTTAAAATCTTCAAATTCCTGATTGGTTTTGATATTGCCATAAGAAATGTGTTTTCCGTTTTCAGGTTGAACCGGGTCATTCACCATGATTCCATTCATTACTTTAAATCCATTTTCTTGATTGGGATTCATCAACTCCCAGCCTGTTAAATCTTTCCCATTGAACAATGCTATGGGTTTGTCATAAACTACTTTTGAAAGATCTGGCTTATCTGGCATAGTAGGCATTGGGAAACCAGTGAAATTAGCCACGTATTCTCCATCTCTTCTTGGGCCAGACATGGTTCCTTTTAAAGTGTCGCCTGTCTTAACTATTCTTAGGGTATTGGTGATCGTATGACTTCGGTCATCACTTTTCTTTGAAATGTTTGTTCTTGTAACTACAAGGGTGTTTTCATCTGCTAGATAAACATGTGAAACGGGCAATACACTTCCTCCGATCCAAAGAAGTTCAGCATCTAGAAAACCTTGGTCTTCATTTACATGAAGCCAACCAACACCTCCGCCTTCGACCTCCAGGCCCCACATGCCTAAAAACGGATTGGCCTTTTGATTCTTCGGAAGCGTGTTGCCAAAGCTATTAGTGGCAATCATTAGAAATAGAAAAGCGCTAATTATAGGTTTCATCTTGTATTGTTTTTGAGTTATTGCTAAATGTAATTTCCAATAAGGAGACTAAATAATGAATGTAAAAACTTTTTTCTATTCTTGGTCTTTTTTCCTGAATAAATATTCTGTAGCTAGGTCAGACTTACGTGCTTGAATATTTCAATTTCAAATTATGTTTAATCTAAACTGTTGATGACGTAATTTTTCTATTTACAAGAGATTTTAAATGAAATCAATTCTGAAGCTGTGAGTTGGTTTTCATTTGCTAAATATCTGTAAAGTAAAGACTACTTAATCTATTCATTCGTTAATGTATCGTTTTCAAGGTATAAGTAATATATTGAGGTGTAAATAGCGTATTTATTATATATTCAAAGTTTAATTATCGAATTATGAATAGATCTAGAAGAGTTTTTCTTAAAAACAGTACTTTATCAGTCGCAGGATTGGGATTATTGCAGGCCAACTCTTTAGCTATTCCTAAATTTTCCGCAAACGACAAGATTAATGTAGGCCTGATTGGAGCAAAGAACAAGGGGTTTAATATTTTAAGTCACCTGATGAAAACTGGTCAGGTAAACTGCCTGGGGATTTGTGATGTAGACAAGAATATTTTAGAAAAGCGGATAGCGGATGTTAAAAATGAATACGGGCAAACTCCGAAAGAATATGGCGATTTCAGAAAGTTACTCGAAAACGATGAAATAGATGCCGTGGTTATCGGTACGCCAGACCATTGGCATTGTTTGATGATGGTATATGCTTGTCAGGCAGGGAAGGATGTTTATGTCGAAAAGCCCCTAGCAAACAGTATAGGAGAATGCAATTTAATGGTAAAAGCAGCTCATAAATACAAAAGAGTGGTGCAAGTTGGTCAGCAGCAAAGAAGTGGTGAAGTATGGAATAGTGCCATGCAATACATACATTCTGGTGGGATAGGAAAAATCAGTAGGGTGAATGTGTGGGCAAATTTTGAATATGGAATGGGGGCGAGGAAAGTACCCAATCAAGCCGTACCAAACGAGCTTGATTTCGATCTTTGGCAGGGACCTGCGGAAAAAAGGGCCTATAACCCCAACCAAGTTCATGGAAACTGGCGGCATTTTTGGGATTATGGAGGAGGATTAATGACTGATTGGGGTGTTCATTTACTGGACATGGCGCTTTGGGCTAAGAATATTTCTCATGAACCTAAAAAAGTTCTCGCTTCAGGTGCCAATTATAATACGAATGGTTATAGCCGGGAAACATATGAGGTAATGGATGTTAATTATCCCATGGATGATTACATGATCCATTGGTCACATACTGCCGGAATACAAACAGGTCCATATGACAAAGCTTATGGGGTAGCATTTATAGGGGAGAATGGAACAATCTTGGCGGACAGAGGGGATTGGAGTATCCGGCAGGGAGGTAAAGAAGATGGTGAGCAAGCTACTAAAATTGCAAAGGAAAACTTTAATTATGAAGGTAAAAGCGACATGGATAATCATGTGCTGGATTTTTTAAACTGTATGAGAAATAGAAGTCTCACCAAGTGCACTGTTGAAATGGGAAGAAACGTTGCACTTTATGCCCATATGGGTAATATCGCTGTACGGTCAGGGGCCCAAATACTTGATTGGGATGCAAATTTAGGCAAGTTCAAGGAAAGTAAGGAAGCTGATCAATTTATCTTCCCTAAATACCATGGAAAGTGGGAGTTACCAAAAGTTTAGAAGCGTATTTTTTCAAACTGCCAGACCGAAAAGAGAATGCAGCATGTATAGAAACCACCTAAGTTTAAAATCAATTTTTAGTACAATTTATGCTTCATCGAAAACTATAATTGATCAGGTGTTGATTTCAGTCATAAAGTGAGCTCAATGCCTATTTTTTGATATAGCTTCCTGACTTCATTCAGATTTCAAATCTCAATTAATTTATAAGGGCTTAATTTTGACTTCTATAAATCTTTGTTTGGATTGTGCATTTTATTCTTTTATTTAGCGTATTCCTATTTGAGAATATCCCAAAATTGACCAGTATAATAACCCATAATGACCAAGAACTGCTACAGTTGATTGCAGAACGCCAAAACCATCAGGCCTTTGACGTTCTCTATCACCGTCATTTTGATGCTATTTTTAGGTACGTATACAAAGTCATGCAAGACCGGGAGACTGCAGAAGATGTGGTTCAGAATATTTTTATTTCAGTATGGAAAAAACCGCCTCACTTGAGTCATCCTTCAATGCTCCCTTACCTTTTTGGGGCGGCAAGGAATCAGATAGCGAAAGAATTCCGAAAAAATAAATGGAATAAAGAGCAGTTGGATTTCATTAAGAATACTAAGGGTATTTGCTCTACTGATGAATACCTTGAAGAAAGAGATACCCGAAAGTTATTGGAAAGTGGGATTCAAAAATTGCCAGTAAAATGTAGAAATGTTTTTAGACTCAGCAGGTTTGGTTATTTAAGCAATAAACAGATTTCTGAAAAATTAGGAATTTCAGTTTTTACGGTGGAAAACCACATCAAGAAAGCCCTGTACCTATTAAGGCAATCCTTAGAGTTTATTGTTATTTGTCTGGTGAGTTGGTATTGATTTAATGCCTAATTTTTTCATCCAAAGGCCAGTTTAAATCAAATTCTGCCTTTTATTTAACTCAAACAAAAAAAATCTATTTTTTTTCGACTCCTACTAGCTGATCCTTCGGTTTTATGGTACTTCCCTATATAACCCTTTGGAGTTTTATGCAATTGAAGCAATTAATTAAGTGGGCAAAGAAGTACAGGTCAGGGAAATTAGGTCCCGAAAGGAATGAACAATTCGATTCTTTATTAGATGAATTGGCACATTTAGGTAAGTCTCCTTCCCAAAGTGAAATAAACGCTGCAAAATCGAACGTTTGGAAAAAAATAGGGTCCACAGGCAAGTCAATTTCATCTGGAAGGAGCGTATTCTTGATGGTAAGAAAATTTGCTGCGGTACTTTTGTTTTTTGCCTTGGTAGGATTGGCAGTATGGGAGATGTACAGTCAACCAACTGAAATCCCAATGATGGTGAAAAGGACTGAGCAGGGGATGCGCTCAACGGTTACTCTTTCAGATGGTAGTAGGGTACGTTTAAATGAAAATAGTAGCCTTAAATTCCCTGAAACTTTTAGTGATGAGCTCCGGATGGTTTATCTAAATGGAGAAGCATTTTTCGATATCATGCCAAATCCTGACAAACCATTTAAAGTGCTTACAGGATCCTCAGAGATTACTGTGTTAGGAACCTCATTCAATGTGAATACTTATCGTCGTCCTGAGATCACAGTAACAACTGGGAAAGTCAAGGTAGCTAATTTGATATCCAAAGAAGGAGTTGAATTAAATCCAGGGCAACAAGCCACTATAAATACGGATCAGATCCAGGTAAGTGAAGTAAACCCAGACTTCTATATAGGTTGGCATACTAGGAAATTGGAGTTTGAAGACGAGCCAATAGCTTCAGTTTTCTCCATTTTAGAGCGGGCCTATGGGGTGAATATTGAGGTGGAGATGCCTGAAAAAGAGATTAAATGTGTCATCACTGGCGCCTATACCGGAGAACGAATAGAAACGATTTTGTTGGGGTTGCGACACATATTGGATTTTGAATACCAAACGGATATAAGTACCAAAACAATAAAAATAGCCCTTAAAAACTGTAAATAAATCTTAAAAGCCTATGTAATATTTTGCAAAAAGAAAAGGACCCAGCAACTGCTGTAACAGTTCTGGATCCAGCTCAAAACACTCATCAATTAACTAACCCGAAAAGAATTTTAAGCATTTAAAATTATGGAAATTAATTTACTAAAACTATTGATCATGGTATCAAAGAGGCTATTATATGCCTTCCTTGTACAGGTGATTGCAATGCAATTTCTAATGGCGATCCCCTCAAAAAGCCAAAACTTAGAGGATGTTAGCCTAAGTATTAGCGTTCAGTCGAATACTTTTAAAGAGGTCCTTGGGCTAATCCAGGAGAAAACCCTTTTTAACTTTACTTACAATCAAAAAGTAGTCAAGGATAACAATCGATTTACCTTTTCTTATGAGGAAAGCAACCTAAAAGAAGTGCTCCAACACCTGGCGCAGGTTACCGCATTTGAATTCAAAAGGGTAAACAATACAATTTATGTAAAGCCTGGCCTAGATTCCGAAAATACCTTAGGAAAAGTGTCTGAGCAGATTTCTACTGTAAAGGATTCAGAGAATGCATTTGTACCTATCAATGGAACAGTGGTAGATGAAAGTGGCAATGCTATACCTGGCGCTACGGTAATCATTGAAGGTACCACTACTGGAACGGTCACCGATATTGATGGCAATTTCTCATTGAATGCAGCTACTGGAGCAATAATTAAAATCTCGTTTATTGGCTATAAAAGCCAAACCTTCACTGTAGGAAATCAGACCAACATCTCTATAACTTTATTGGATGACCAAGCTGCTTTGGATGAGGTGATTGTAGTAGGATATGGTACACAGAAGAAAGAAGATGTAACTGGAGCAGTTTCATCAATTAATCAGGAAGCAATCAAGAATCTTCCCGTTTCCTCATTAGACCAAAAAATGGTAGGTCAAGTGGCTGGTGTACAGATCCAGCAAGTATCAGGCGCACCTGGTGCGGGTACTTCCGTGAAAATAAGGGGAAGTGGATCCTTGGGAGCAGGCAATGAACCGCTCTATGTAATCGATGGAATGCCTTATTCTTCAGGTATGAATCAAACTTTAAACCCTTTGATGTTTATAGATCCAAATAATATTGAGTCGATAACAATTCTTAAAGATGCTTCTTCTACAGCGATTTATGGTTCCCGAGGGGCCAATGGAGTTATAATGATCACCACCAAAAAAGGTGAGCTTGATCAAACAACCATCAACTTCTCTTCTATGGTAGGGGTGCAGCAAGCTCCTCAAAAAGGCAGACCACAACTTTTAAATCAAAGAGAATTTGCCCAATTCCAACGCGATAGGATAGATATTGGAGTTAGACAAACTGAAGGAAGAGAACCTACCTTGGCAGATTATCCTGAAGAATACAGGGATTTGGATGCCCTTTCAGGTCAGGGGACGGATTGGTATGATCTCGTACTGCAGACGGCAAAGATTCAGGATCATAATTTTAGCATGCAGAAGGGTACAAAGGATTCCAGAATCAATTTTAGCTTGGGTTATTTTAAGCAGGAAGGAGTCTTAAAACATACCGGCATAGAAAGGTTTAGTAGTAATTTAGGTATTGAAAGCAATGTCACCAACAAACTCAAAATTGGGGCATCTATTCAACCCACCTTCATAAAACAAGACAGGGCAAATACCAATTTAAATCGTAATGATATATTGGGGGTAAGTATTTGGGCCAATCCAATTTCGACTCCTTATGATGCCAATGGAAATATTAAACCATACATAGTAGCGCCTCAAAGTCGATTTCATTCAGCATGGAGTTTTGTGAATCCACTATTTGCTTTACAGGAGATGAAAATGCAGCAAAATACTTTCCAAAACCTTGGATTGGCATTTGCTGAGTTGGAGATTCTGCCAAATTTGAGATTCAGGACTTCTTTGAATACTATATTTGAAGTATCAAAATATGAGCAGTATATTCCAAGTTCTATTGGTGCATCCAACAGGCCACCTACAGCAGGGACTGGTTCATCTTTCAATTCCAGAAGCAATAGTTTTGATTGGTTGATAGAGAATACGTTAAATTATGATCTTACTAGAGGTGACCACCGGATCAATGCTTTGCTTGGATACACCACGCAGAAGTTTACTTCCAATAATATCACTTTAGGAGCCAGCCCTTTTCCAAATGACCTGATTACAACTATCAATGCAGCTCAAAACATTGATACTTGGGGAGAAGCAATAAATGACTGGAGCATGATTTCCTATTTGGGTAGGGTTAATTATGCGCTAAAAGACAAATACTTATTGACAGCTACCTTCCGTTCTGATGGATCGTCTAGGTTTGGCAATCAAAATCGCTTTGCCATGTTCCCTTCCATCGCGGCAGCATGGAGGGTCTCAGAGGAAGATTTCTTCCAAAACATCAATTGGATGGATGAGTTTAAAATCCGTGGAAGTTATGGCAAAAGTGGCAACAATAATATTGGTAATTATGCCCACCTTGCTTCCATTAGTGCAGGATCTTATGTATTTGGCACCAACCAGGTAACTGCTTCCACCGTTGGGCTGGCCAATCCCTTTTTGACCTGGGAAGAATCCAATCAGTTTGACCTTGGACTGGATTTTCAATTCATGGATAGCAGGCTTAGCTTATTGATAGACTTGTACCGTAGGGAAAGCAATAATATGTTGCTGAATGATGTGATACCTACCATCACAGGATTTAATTCTCAAACCATCAACCAGGGTAATGTTAGAAATATGGGGCTTGAAATTGCTTTGGGTGGATCCCCATATGTAGGTGAGTTTACATGGGATGTCAATGCCAATATTGCTTTTAACAGAAACAAGGTTATGTCGCTAAATGACAATACGGTGAGGATTCTTGCAGGAAATAATGATGGTAACCCTACCCACGTTTCAGTTGTAGGTCAGCCTATTGGACAGTTTTACGGATTTGTGTTGGAGGGAGTTTATACTCCTGCAGACATGGACAATCCTGATATTGTAAAAACGCCCCAAGTATATGAAGGAAATGTTAAGTACAAAGATGTCAATGGAGATGGTTTGATTAATGATGTTTTGGATTATACGATTATAGGGAATCCACATCCTGATTTCATTTTTGGTTTCACCAATAATTTCGCTTACAAAAATATTGACCTAGGCATAATAGTCAATGGGCAAAGTGGTGGTCAAGTAATGAATGGTTTGCGGCAGACAACAGATAACCTTCAGGGCTTTTTCAATGTGGACAGAGATTGGGAAAACCGTTGGAGAAGTACCGAGAATCCTGGAGATGGGATACATTCAGGAATTCCTCAAGTAAGACCTAGTTGGGGGCACAGGGTTTCCAGTTTATGGGTAGAAGATGCTTCTTACGTGAGGATATCCAACCTCACTTTGGGATATACGCTACCTGGCGATTTTCTGGAACGTTTGAAGGTGGTAAAAGGATCAAGGATCTACATGACAGTTCAGAATCTGGCCATGTTTACCAATTATAAAGGTGCCAATCCGGAAGGGCAAGCGGCTAACCAGAACAATACCTTGGTTCCAGGATTTGATATGACTTCTTATCCACTCTCCAGAACCATTTCCCTCGGTATTAATTTATCTTTTTAAACGCATTTGTAATCGAAACCTGAGATTCACAAAAATTATTCAGACATGAAAAAGTTACTATATATACTTGTCTTTTTGGGAATGAGTTCTTGTTCAGAGGATTTTCTCGAGATCTTCCCAGAGACGACCTTAAATGAAGGCAATTTTTATCAGACCCAGGAAGAATTTATCCTGTTGGCCAATGGTTGCTACGTGCCCATGAGAAATTACGAAAAAGATTTACATTGGGTATTGGCAGAATTGATATCAGACAATACGAGTTTTCAATACAATATTAGAACTGGTGAGGCTGTAAGAGGGGTAATTGATCAGTTTATCATCACTTCCGATAATAGAGGGTATGCGCAGTTTTGGGATGAATCCTATAATGGCATCACCAGGTGCAATAAGCTGTTGGCAGAGATCGATAGAGAAGGTGTTTCCTGGTCGAATGAAGCGTATAAGGATAGATCAGAAGGTGAAGCTTTGTTCTTAAGGGCCCTTTATTATTTCAATTTGGTGCGTCAATACGGCGGCGTTCCTTTGGTCACCAATCCCATAACGGCTCAGGAAGCTGTGAACATAGACCGATCAACCGAAGAACAGATTTATCAGCAAATCATCAGTGATTTAAAAAGTGCAGTGGATCATTTAAGCAATGCTGCTGCTGTACAGGAAGATGGCAGAGCTAATAAATTTGCGGCCCAAGCCCTTTTAGGAAAGGTATACCTTACCCAAAAGAATTATACTGAAGCCGAAAGTAGCCTCAAGGAGGTGATCAACGCCAATCAATACAGCTTGCTTCCTGATTATGCTGATTTATACGATCCTTCTAATCCGGATTTTACGGAAACGCTTTTCTCAATTCAATATTCTGAAAACAACAGGGAACTTTCCAATCGATTCATATTTATGTTTGCTCCCTGGAGTTCTGAAGGAGAGATCACAGAAAGGCCTAATATAAGCATGGTGTCTGCTGGCTGGAATATGCCTACAGAAGATTTAATAAATGCCTTTGAAGATGGAGACAAAAGAAAAGCGGTGTCTATAAATACCTGGACAGGACCTGATTGGGATGGTGAAATAAGAGAGTTGTCCTATATTGGGAAGTTCAAACCGCCAGTATCTGCGCCTGACGATAGGTGTGGAGACAATATGCCAATATTGCGATATTCAGATGTGCTGCTTATGTATGCTGAAGCATTGAATGGGTTGGGAAGAACAGGAGAAGCCATTCCTTATGTGGAAATGGTTAGAGAAAGGGCTGGCCTGACTGAGGCGCTTGCTGGCTATGATCAAACAAGTTTGCAAGCGTTGATATTGAAAGAACGGCAGGTGGAATTTTGTTTCGAAAACCAAAGGTGGTACGATCTAAAGAGAAGTGGAAAAGCAGTGGAGGTTATGTCAGCTCATGGAATTAGGGAAAAAGAAATGAAGCCTTTCCTTTTTGATGCCTCTTTTAATGTGACAGCAGCTAAATTATTGGCGCCCATCCCTGCTGAGCAGATTTTAATCAACAGGTTGGATCAAAATACAGGCTATTAATTAACAAAAACCAAAATAATTGACAATGAAAAAAGTATTTAGGAGCTATCCTCTAAAGTATGTGTTTATGCTGTTCCTTTTGGTTACAATTACCAAAAGGAACTCACTTGCGCAGGGAGAAAAACCCAATATTATTTATATCCTTTCCGATGATCAGTCATGGAACGATTTTGGGTTCACTGGCCATCCTCATATCGAAACGCCACATATAGATAAGCTGGCTGCTGAAGGACACACTTTCACCAGAGGCTATGTGACGGCACCCCTTTGTAGTCCATCCTTAGCCAGTATTATTACAGGATTGTACCCTTATCAGCATGGAATTACAGGAAATGATCCGGAATTTAATTTTGAGGGTAAGCGGTACAATAACGATTGGCAAATCGCCAGGTCTAGGCTGTATAAAGATTACCTTGATGAATTTCAGAAACATCCTACCATTCCAATGGTTTTAAAAAAATTGGGATACCTTTCTTTTCAGGCAGGGAAATGGTGGGGAGGAAACTACAAAGAGGGTGGTTTTACGCATGGAATGACCCACGGTGACCCATCCAAAGGTGGACGACATGGAGATGAAGGGCTTAAAATAGGAAGGGAAGGAATGGATCCTATATTTGATTTTATGGATCATGCAATAGAGGCTGAAAAACCGTTTTTTGTATGGTATGCGCCATTCCTACCCCATTCTCCTCACAATCCACCGGATTCCTTACTCCAGAAGTATTTGCCTTTGGCACCTACTAAATCAGTTGCCTCCTATTGGGCCATGTGCGAATGGTTTGATATTACTGTCGGGCAACTTTTGGATAGGGTGGATGAAAAAGGGCTTTCTGACAATACTTTGGTAGTTTTTGTAACTGACAATGGTTGGATTCAAGATCCAAATGTACCCAATAAATATGTCGAGGGATCTAAACAAGCACCTCAGGATATGGGCATCAGAACACCCATAATTTACAAATGGCCCGGAAAAATTAAGCCGAAGATGGATGACACAAATCTTACTAGTAGTATCGATATGGCCGTGACAACGATGGCTGCTGTAGGGTTAGAGCCGCTTTCTGATATGCAAGGAATTAATATAATGGATAAGAAAGCATTGAAGAATAGAAAGGTGATCTATAGCCAAGACTTTGCTCATGACATGAAAGGGGTAGATGCCCAAGAAGAAACATTGGAAAGCAGGATTTTGATCACCAGTCCATGGAAGATTATTGTCCCTGGTGTAGCCAATGAGGATACCCAGAAAGTTTTGCTTTACGATATCCTTAAAGATCCATTGGAAGAAAACAATCTTGCTGATAAACATCCTGAGGTAGTGAAAAAACTCACTGCTTCACTTGATGATTGGTGGGGCAAATAACATTAAGGTAGGAAAGGGGTAATTCCCTTTCCTATTTATGATTTTTAACCCAATGGTATTAAGCTTAAGTTTTTTAGAAAATGAATAACTTTTTGTTCGGACATTTCGCAGGGTTTTAATAATTCTTTACTTGAGGTGATATAATAATTTAAGCTGATAAAATTGGTGCCACCCAATTCTTTGGCGTAAACTTTGATGCTATTTCCACTATTAAAGTCCGTTCGCGTCAGCCCATACTTGCTACCAGCATAAAGTACCTCTGAATACCCAATAGGGAGTTTGTGAATAAAATCCAATAGCATACCTTTTCCGATTTAGTTCAATTTTTCCCTAATCCTTACATGAAGCCCTTCCTAGATGGGATTACCCATAGGATTTTCATATTAAGAGCTACAGGACAGCATAGAACAGCCTACTTTATGCCTCGCCCATTCAGGTCGCTTGGCAAACCATTTTTCCTTTTCAGGTTGCTCGCTGTAGGGATGTTTTAGCAATTGATACAACTCATCTATTAATGCATAATCGCCATTGTTCGCATCGTCAATGGCCAATTGTGCCATGTAATTTCGGAGCACATATTTTGGGTTTACTGCATTCATAGCTTTCTTTCGTTCCGAATCCGGGACTGTTTCCATTTGCAAACGGATAGCATAATGTTGAAACCAATCTTGCCATTGTTGTTTTATGGTTTCGGTTACTTCTGTGGGTGTATAAAATGCATCGTTAATCAATTCCAAGCCTTCATTGGGCTTGTCTTTTTGTAAGGAGCCCAAATTTCTGAAGAAAATCGTCATATCGGTTTCCGTCAGCTGAAGGAGGCTTTCCAAATTCTTTATCAAGGATTTATCCTGTTGCTTTTCAGTTTTCAAGCCTATTTTATTGCGCATCATTTGAATCGAACCTAGTTCAAAATCGGTTCTGTACGTATATAGAGCAGCTTCCAAAGGTTCTACTTCTTCCACCAAAGGATACAGGGCATTGGCCAACTGGTATAAATTCCATAGACCTATATTGGGTTGATTGCCGTATCTGTATCGCTTGTGCTGAATATCTGTAGTGTTTGGCGTCCATCCTTCCTCAAAACCTTCTAACCAACCATAGGGACCATAATCTATGGTTAAGCCCAGGATAGACATGTTGTCTGTATTCATCACACCATGTACGAAACCTACACGCTGCCAGTCAATAATCATACTTAAAGTACGCTGTACAACCTCATTGAAGAAAGTGATATAAACGGCTTTGGACGGAGTACCCAAATGGCTGAAGTGTTGATTAATGGTGTAATCTACCAATGATTTTAAAGTTTTAGTATCTTGTCTCGAAGCGAAAATCTCAAAACTACCAAAGCGAATAAAACTGGGCGAAATACGGCTAACCACAGCCCCTTTCTCATATTCGGCATTGCCATTATACAATACATCACGCATTACTTCGTCACCTGTCAATGCCAATGATAAAGCTCTGGTCGTTGGTATGCCTAGGTGGTGCATGGCTTCACTGCATAAATACTCACGGATGGAGGAGCGCAATACAGCCAAACCATCCGCTGTCCTTGAGTAAGGTGTAGCACCTGCTCCTTTAAGCTGAACGACCCATTGCTTGTGATTATGTGCTACTTCAAATAAATTAATAGCCCGACCATCACCCAATTGGCCTGCCCAGTTTCCAAACTGATGGCCTCCATAGCACATGGCATATGGCTTGGTGTTTTCCATCACCCTATTTCCTGTCAGCACATTTAAAAAATCAATTGATGCACTATCTGCTTTTGATAAGCCTAAATTTTCCAGCATATCATCGGAAACGTGTAAAAGCGTTGGCTTTGAAGTTTTTTTTGGGGTAACATAAGAAAAACAAGCTTCTTTGACTTGTCTTCGATTATTATCCAGAACAGGGTCTGCCGGCAATTTTTCTATAAAGCTGTTTTTTATATTAAGTTTCATTCTTTCTTAGGTTAAACCATCTGGATTTTAAAAACTGAACGGTTTTCGTTATGCGACAAACGGAATTTATTTTTTCCTACTTTTGATTTCGGCGCTATTCTATAAACACCAACGGTTAAAGTTTAAAAGTAGTTCTAGCTATGGTTTATAAAGCATTTTCTATTAAATTTCTTTTATATTCTGATTAGGCGTTTTAATTTTCGTTTTATTTCTAGAAATGAATGTAATTTTCACCATTTATTTAAGTTGCTTTTTTTGAAGATGGTTTGCCAAAAAATCGTGGGGTTAAAATAGTTAATTGTTTGAGTAATAAAGTTTTATATTGGTGTCGTAGATGAGCATTCATCAAAATTCTCATAATATGATTCATTTTATAATACCATGAATAATCGATTAAGTATAATGTTAGTTTTAGGAATGTGCAGTTTTATCTCCTGTCAGAGCCCTAAGAAAAAGCCAAATATTATTTTGATCATGACCGATGATCAAGGCTGGTATGATGCGGGATTCAACGGGAACACAGAAATAAAGACCCCTTTTCTAGATGCCCTTGCCTCTGAAGGAGTTGTTTTTAATCGATTTTATTCGGCTTCTGCAGTTTGTTCACCCACTAGAGCTAGCCTAATTACGGGTAGGAACCCATTAAGAATGGATATACCCTATGCCAATACTGGACATATGAGGGTTGAGGAAATTACTATTTCGGAAATTTTAAAGGAGGAGGGATATGCTACGGGGCATTTTGGAAAGTGGCACCTTGGTACACTTACTAAAACCATCCCTGATGCCAATAGAGGAGGTAAAGAAAAATATTATAAGGATTATACCATTCCTTCTGAGCATGGTTATGATACCTTTTTTTGCACAGAATCAAAAGTTCCAACGTATGACCCTATGGTCTCGCCAAAGGAATTCATAGCCGGAGAAAGCATGAGATATGGGTGGAGAGCTGTAGAAAATCATGATTTAACAAATAACTACGGCACCGTATATTGGAAGGGAGAAAATCAAATGGATACCAGTAATGTGCAAGGAGATGATTCACGTGTTATCATGGATCGTGTGGTTCCATTTATAGAAAATTCCGTAAAAACAAAACAGTCATTCTTTTCCACCATATGGTTTCATACACCTCATCTACCGGTGGTTAGTGACAGCTTAGACAGGAGTTTATATGCAGACATGGATTTACCTAAGCAATTGTTTTATGGGTCCATTTCGGCAATGGACAAACAAATTGGACGATTATGGGAAACTTTAAAAAAAGAGGGGATTGAAGAGGAAACTATAATTTTCTTTTGCAGTGACAATGGGCCTGAAGACCAAACCCCTGGTAGTGCAGGGATGTTTCGAGGCAGAAAGAGGAGTTTGTACGAGGGGGGAGTAAGGGTGCCTGCTTTCGTGACTTGGAAAAATAACTTAGAAGGGGGGATAAAAATTGATTTTCCAGCATTTACAAGTGATTATTTGCCTACTATTCTGGACATTTTAGGAATCCAATATCCTGAGGAAAGGCCATTAGACGGCATTAGTATATGGGATGCTTTAGAAGGAAATGTAAAAGAAAGACCAAGCCCAATGGGTTTTATATGCACACCAAATGTATCATGGGTTACCCATCAGTACAAACTTATTGGTGATGAAAACCTTAAGAATTTTGAACTTTATGATTTGCTGAAGGACAAATCAGAAAAGAACAATATTATTAAAGAATTTCCTGAGCTTGCTGAGCAGTTAAAAACGGAGTTGTCTGAATGGTTAATGACAGTTGAGAACAGTAAAAATGGAATGGATTATAGGGAATGAATTATTTGATTATTTAAACCGTAATTAGGTGATTGGGATTCTTTATTTCTCACCTGAGAAGCCTCCTAAATAATTTAGGATAAAGCTGGGGATACTAATTTCAAAACTATTAGAATGCATGGATTTCTTAAATAAACTCTTGGGGATTGACCCAAATTACATTATTATTGGATTGATCGCCTTGTTCTTTTCCTTAGAGCAGCTGACTAAAACAAGGTTTAGTTTTAAGGATCGGATGAAACACTTATTTCAAAATGGGCTGTTTCAAATTGTACTGGTAGGTCTCAATTTCTTTTTTGTGAGTTTCCAAGTTTTTCTCATCGACTGGTTGAATGGTCAGCAAATTGGATTACTTTACCTAATCTCCTTACCTTTGTGGGCAAAAATTCTTATTTCGGTTGTCTTGTATGATCTTACGGCCTATTGGATACATAGAGGGACACATAAAATACCCCTGCTATGGCGCTTTCATAGGGTTCACCATAGCGATACAAGTATGGATTCCTCAACAGTGTTTCGATTTCATCCTATGGAATTAATTTTGGTATTTGGTCTGGGAAATATAGTCACAGCTTTTTTATTCGGGACAGATGTTTTATCAATGGCTTTGTACTATTTTATTCTTTATATATTTTTCTTTTTTGAGCATGCCAATTTAAATTACCCCAATTGGTTAAATTTCACTCTGGGGTTAATTTTTGTAATGCCGGACCAACATAGGGTGCATCATCAGCAGGATCAATTTTATACAGATTCGAATTATGCTGATATATTTATCATTTGGGATCGAGTATTCGGCACCTATAAAACGATGAATGCAAATAAAATGAAATACGGATTAGCCGAATTTGATTCCGATAACAAACAAAAATTTTTTTATCTTTTAAAAAGTCCCTTCATTCACACACAACCCATTAAACACGAACAAAAAGACCGAAAATAATACTAAAATTAAATTGGTTTTTCGCTGCTGTAAAATTTAAATATTTTTAAATACATCGCTCAAATAAAATAGGATGTGGGAGCTATTAACAAAGAAATGTCGGAGGGTTTTACCCTTTCTAAAACCGACCTTTAATTTTGAAAGAAATTAAATTAAAGCTCTTTTTCAATTAGCTTTTCAAGCATATCTTTTGAAAGTGGTTTACTTAGAAATCCATTGATATACCCTTTATTTAAGGCTTTCTTTTTATCATCTGGGTTAATAGAGGTAGTCAACATAACGACTACTATCTTTCCTTTAATTCCTTCATCTAGTTTATTGTATTCTTCTAGAAATTCCCACCCATTCATTGCTGGCATATTAATATCAAGAAAAATGAGATCCGGCTGAGGATACTTACCATTTTCTTTAAGCTCTAAATATTCTAAGGCTTCATAACCACTTTGCACGGCTACAACTTTATCAGCTACACCACTGTCTTCGATAATGATTTTATGCAGAAAATTTGTTGGTTCATCATCATCAATTAATAAAATGCAATTAACTTTTTTTCTCATGACTTTGCGTACTTATGGTGAAATTAAAAATACTTCCTTCGTTTAATTTTGAGTCGACCCAAATTTTGCCACCATGTAAATCTACAATTTTTCTACAATGGGACAGTCCGATTCCAGAGCCTTCGTATTTATTTTTATTGTGTAATTGTTGAAAGATGACAAAAATCTTTTCATAGTGTTTAGTAGAAATACCGATTCCATTGTCCTTTATGGAAAATAACCAACCGATATCATTTTGAATTGCCGAAATCCTTATTAGCGGTTTTATCCCTTCCTTTCGAAATTTAATAGCGTTGGAAATTAAATTTTGGAAAAGCATTTTTAAAGGGGGTTCATAGCCTGTAATAGTAGGTAGTTTTTGTACTATAATGGTTGTTTCGGTATCAATGATCTCCTTACTTAGCTCAATTTCTATTTCATGTATCAATTCATTACAATCTACTAGCGTTAAATTATTATCGTTGTCTATACGGTTATAATCCAATAAGCTATTGATTAATTGGCTCATTCGTACTGTGGCCTCCTGAATAAATTGTAAGCTTTTTAAACTGACTTCGTCGAAATGATCTTTTTTCTTTTTTGACAGCAAATCTGTAAAGTTGATAATCGTTCGTAATGGTTCTTGCAAGTCATGGCTCGCCACATAGGCAAACTGCTCTAATTCTTTGTTTTTATATTCAAGTTTCAAAAGATGAGCTAACCTCAATTCTTCAGTTTTTTTTCGTTCTGTTACATCTTGTCTGAGGGCCATAAATTCAGTTATGTCACCTTCTTCGTTCTTAAAAGGGACAATGGCAGTTAAAACCCAATAAAATGAGCCATCTTTCGCTTTATTTTTAATTTCATCAACCCAAATTTCACCTGAAGAAATAGTTTTCCACAAATTCGCAAAAAACTTCTTGTCGTGATAACCAGCGTTCACTATTGAATGCGTTTTTCCTATCAGTTCTTCTTTTTCGTATTGGGATATTTTACAAAAAGTATCGTTAACGTAGGTAATCACTCCCCGTTTATCAGTCAATGCCACAATCGCTACCTGATCTACCCCTTGTTTGAACCGTTTTAGGTAGCGATTGCCTTCTCGCAATTTTATCTCTAATTGCTGCCTTTCTTCATCTGTTTTATTTAAACCCATAGCTATATAAGTTAAATAAATAATACTCAGCGGTATAAAAACTGCCGCATTGGCAACAAGTCCAAATTCAATAGTGATAATGTTTTGGTGGATTCCTACAATTATTAAGTAGCTTGAGATAATTGGGAATAGAACGATTAAGGGTAGAATTTTAAGGGTTAATTTGCTTCCAGCAAAATCTTTTATCAAAACTTGATGAATTGCGGAATTGGGATTTTTAAGTATTTGTAAGCTGGAAATCAACAAAAAAAGTGCTGAAGTATGAATGGCCATTGTCTGGAACAATGAAGTTTTGTTGGCTAATGGAATTAATAAAATAAAGGAAATAATAGATAATAAAGAAAGTAAAGCAATTAGCTTGAAAGAAAACAAGCCCATTTTTCTTAGAATGCCATTACTAGACTGGTTTCCTAAAAACCCGAAACCTAATAAAATCGAACAAATGGCAGTGGCTGGTGACATTCTCCCAGGATTGCTTTTTGAAAAAAGATCTTCAACGAAAATATTGTCAATGGAAAAAAATATCCATCCAAGGTATTCACTTAATGTGATAATGCCAATTAAAATTAAAATAAAAGCTGTAAGCCTTGAAAGAATCAAAAACCCTTTTCGCTTTTTCTTACGAGGGATCAAAAGAATGCCGGATAGAAGAAAAATCAATGCCGTATTGAATTTCATTGTGGCACCTTTAGGTGTTAAACTCAGTAATTCATGAATATCAAAATACCATCCAACTATTACTGCTATGGCAATTAGGAAACAAAATGAAATGATTACTATTTCAATTTTTAAAAGATCGAATTTTGTAAAAACTACTCCTGAATTACTATAGGGAGACTTATTTTGCATGGTAACTTAAAATGGAACTACAATTTTTTTTATCCCTTGGAAAAAATAGCCTATTATCGGCCTAAATACGCTAATGGTTGATACGATTTCAATTGAATTGTTTATAGTTTCAAAAAACATTATTAGATCTAGAAAATATCGGCTTTAATTGCAGTGATTTAACAGTTAATTATTGAAATCAAACGCAAAAAATATTTACAAAGAAAATATGCTGCTATTTAATCTTTATTGGTACTTTAAATAATTGTATTTTAGAATTATACCTTAGCATTTATAATGTCTCTTCTCTCTTTATTTGAGGAATATCTATAGTTTTGACTAAATATATAAAATTTATTTTAATAAATATAATTATAAAATAAATTAATAATAGGTCAATCCTCGTGAATGCATCAAAAATATTTTCACGGGTGAAGCCTTAATTCATCCTGAAGTTTAAGGGATAAATAAACCTCTTCAATGTTCTCAAGTTTATCCGTCAATACAACCAATTTATCATTTTCTTCTAAAGTGGTTGAACCGTTAGGCATCAGATAATTATCATCCCTTTCGATCATTGCGATAATGGCATTTTTAGGAAAATTTAGATCCACGATCTGTTTGCCAATAGCATCAGTGTCTTTTTTGAGAATTATTTCTCTTAAAATTGTTTTTGGATGCTCTTCGAGAAATGCTTCACTCGGCGTAGGTTTTTTGGCACCTTCTGGCAAGCCCACCTTTAACCACTTTGCGACTAAAGATATGGTCGTTCCTTGAATCAACACTGAGCTTATCGCAACAAAAAAGACGATGTTGAAGATAATATTGGCCTTGTCAATGCCGGCCAATAGAGGGTAAGTAGCAAATACGATGGGGACAGCACCTCTTAAACCAACCCAGGAAATGTAAAACCTCCGCCTTAATTTCATCTTGAAAGGTATAAGGGAGATAAATACAGCCAAAGGTCTGGCAACAAGTATTAGGAAAAGTGAAATGATTAAGCCCAGACCTATATATGGAATTATCTGAGAAGGGAAGACCAGTAGTCCCAAGGTCAAAAACAAAACAATTTGCATCAGCCAGGCTAACCCATCAAACATTCGTAATATGGTGTTTTTATGAATAATGTTTTGGTTTCCAAGGTAAACAGAACATATATAAATGGCCAGGAAGCCATTTCCATACAGCGAATCCGTAGCTGAGAAAGTAATAAACATAAGGGCTATAGTAAGCACAGGGTAAAGCCCTTCAAAATCAAGCTTAATTTTATTAATGATCCACTTGCTTAATTTCCCAAACAATAAACCTGAAATGGCTCCAATTGTCATTTGTAAAAGGAATAAAGGGATAATGGAGAACAACCCTTTGTCCGGTTGCTGCACCAAAGATAAAAATGCAATGGTGAGCACATAGGCCATTGGGTCATTGCTTCCACTTTCTAATTCCAAGGTTGGGCGAAGGTTTTTCTTTAGGGCAAGGTTCTTACCTCGGAGTATTGAAAAAACGGCAGCAGCATCTGTGGAAGAGACTATGGCACCTAGTAGCAAACTCTCAAACAAGGTGAAGTCAGTAATTAAATGAACGAAATAGCCTAAACCTAAAGCAGTTAGCAAGACGCCCATTGTGGACAATGCTATTCCTTCTTTAAGTACAGGTTTTACTGAAGGCCACTTGGTATCTAATCCACCAGAAAAAAGTATAAAGTTAAGGGACACAATGCCTATAAATTGAGCGATTTCAGGATTGTCAAAGTAGATACCACCGATGCCTTCTGATCCGGCTAGCATACCAATAGTAAGGAAGAGCAATAAGGTAGGTATTCCGAAACGGTAGCTTGGCTTTCCTAGAATAATGCTTATGAGCAATAGTACAGAACCTATCAGTATTATATTTTCAATGGTTATATTCATGCAAGCTTAATTTTTATTTTTAACAACTTTCATACTATTATTGCGTGTTAAAAAAGCTTAAAATCGGTCGACCTTGGCAGCTATCGGTTTCACAAAATGGTGTGTTAGCAATTGGTATTATAAGGTTGCTATTTTTTCGATCGGTAACCTTTACTAAGAAACCTGTCTAGGTATTCTTGTGAATAGTAAAAATAAAGAATTCTTAGAAGGTTTGTCTCAATTACTTTAAAAAATAGTTGACGAGTAAAATATAGTTGTACTTTATAATAGAAATTGAGGTTCTACTTGAGCTAAAACTACTTTTAATCGAATCCACTGTTTTACCTCTAATTCAAAATAATGATTATAGACCGATATATAAAAAACCTAATCTTTCCTTGGGGTAATAAATAATGCCATTGCTACGAATGGTATGAATAAGCTGAAATTAGAGTAGTTGTTTTGGCCATTTAATCAAAAAAACTACCCGGATGGATTAAAATCCGGGTAGCATTGGTAAAATAGGTTTGTTATTTATTAAAAGTGAAATCAGGAAGTTTAATTTTTTCTCCCCCATTCATTGCGGATTCATGCGCCAATATGCCCACACATGTTATGTTGGCAGATTGCCGAGCATTTGGATAGGGTGCTCTTCCTTCTTTTAATGCAACTATAAATTCATGTACGAGATGTGGGTGAGACCCTCCATGCCCAGCTCCTTGAATAAAAGATAGATGCTGGTTGTCATCATCATCATATACTCCCGCTGTGGTAAAAGGGGCAATTTCTTCTGGAAGTAAATGGGCGAAATCAGGAATTTTAACCTTTTCAGGTATTTCTCCAGTATGCACCACACTGTCTTCGTTTTCAATTAATGTCCATTCAAAAGATTTCTCTGATCCATAGGCATCAAAACTCTCTCGGTATTGACGTGCCGTATTGAAAAGTGATCGGGTAACTTCCGCTGAAAGATCCGTGTCTTTTAATTTGATATGACAACTTTCAATTGCAAATGGCGAGCCATATTTTTCTATTAGGTTTTCATCGATTCTTCCAGAACCAAAACAGGAAACATATTCAGCTTCTGCTTTTGGCAAAGCCAACACGGGTCCAACACAATGAGTAGCATAGTGCATAGGAGGGAGGCCTTCCCAATACCCTGGCCAGCCAGCCATTTCTTGTTGGTGACTTGCACGCAAAAATTGCAATTTACCCATGGCACCCTTTTCATACATTTCTTTTACAAAAAGAAATTCCCTACTATAAATCACGGTCTCCATCATCATATATGTGAGCCCAGTTCTTTCTGTTTCTTCTACAATTTGACGGCATTCCTCTACTGTGGTAGCCATTGGTACCGTACAGGCAACGTGCTTGCCAGCCCTTAATGCCTTAAGGGATTGTTCTGCATGTGCTTGGATGGGGGTGTTAATGTGAACTGCATCAATATTAGGGTCCTTAAGCAATTCATCATAATCGGTGTATCTTTTCGCTATACCGAAAGCATCCCCAATTTCATCAAGCTTTTCTTTGTTACGCTGGCAGATAGCATAAATATTGGCCATGGGATGTTTTTGGTAAATAGGGATGAATTCTGCACCAAATCCCAATCCTATGATCGCTATGTTTAATTTCTTACTCATGTGTCAACAAATTATTTGGGTTAAACGATTGTATTTCATTAGTTTTTGGCCCAATTTTTTAAAAAATTGAAACCTTCAGAAGCAAATTTATCTTGACTTTCTGCCAAAGGCCGCCAAATGCAAACCGCTCCAGCCAATTCTTTTATTTCAGGAGTAAAACTCTCTATGCTGACCGCTCCTTGATAATTTACTTTCTCTAATCCTGATTTAAAGTCCTCCCACCTTGTTTGACCAGTTCCGGGCGTTCCACGGTGATTTTCTGACACCTGCACATGAATCAGCTTATCGCCTGCTTGAAAAATTGCTGCTTCAATGCTTGGTTCTTCTATATTCATATGAAAACCATCCAATAATACCCTGGCAGCGGGATGGTTGATGTCAGAAATTAATCGCATCAAGTCAGAAGTTGTGTTAACAAGATCCGTTTCGAATCGATTTAAGGCTTCTAAAGCAATTTTCTGACCTGATTTTTCCGCCATCTTACAAACCTTTCGCAAATTATTTACAGCCCTGTCCCATTCGACTTTCTTTTGTTCTGGCGAGACCAACCGAGCCTTTCCCACAGCAGAATACATGGGGCCAGCCACAAATTCAGCTCCTAAGGAAGCACTTATATCGAAACAGGCTTGTATATAATCAAAGCTGGTTTGATGAAAACCAGGGTCTTCATGCGTTAGGTCTCGGCTTGGACCAAAAGCGGCACAAATGATAGGGGCAAGGCCATTGTCTTTTAAAGCCTTCTCAACAGTCCTAGTGTCGATTATGGTGGGATCTTCTACAGGAATTTCCACAGCATCATAACCCATTTCCTTAATTTTGGGAAAAAGAGATATGGTGTCCGAGCTAAAAGGAGAGGTCCATAACCAAGTACTGACAGCCAATTTAATGTCTAAAGCCATTGTTATTCTTTTATTTAAAATCTTATTCAACAATCATAATTCCATTCATAATTCTCCAATGCCCAGGAACCGTACAAAGGAAAGGGTATTCTCCCGGTGTGGTGGGAGCAGTAAAAACAAGGCTTTCATTACCTTCGGGATCTACCAGTGGAGTTGCAGCAATAATTTCAGGTATTTTTGGCACAAAATTCATTTTGATACCATTTGGGTCTCTCGCCAATTCATCTGCAGCCTTGCCTATGGTTTCTAAGCTTCCTGATTTCCCAACCAGAAGGTTGTGCTGCATAAAGTCATTGTTAATGAAATCAATGGTTACCTGTTGACCTGCTTTCACCTTAAAGCTGGCTTTGTCAAATTTCATTTCATGAGCAATTACTCCCATTTTTATGGTAACTGAACCTGCATTATTTGATTGGGCCTGACTTTCTTCTGTGCCAGTAGTTTCAGGTTCATCACCAGCTATTGGTAGTTTAAGGTTGAGGTAGGATGCCCTTGCATTCATTCTTCCATTAAAGTAAAAACGATCCTTGTAATCCCCTACTTGAGCAGTACCCATATTGTCATGCCCAATTCTAACCCTTTCCTGATCAAAATTTTCCGTGAAGAGCCCAGGGGTTTTGCTCTTTGCAACCAGCTTGTCATCAATGCTTAAGGCCATCATTCCACGATTTTCCAGGCTTGCATTCAATTTAAATTGCTGATCGGGTATTTTACCGCTAAAGACAGCCTGGTAAGGTTTACCATTTTGTTTTACCAACCAGTAAATTTTATTATTAAAAAAGTACAAACTATATCCATTTTCCTTGTTTCCCTGCGCTACAATAATCCCATCCAGAGGTTCGTCGGACTTACTTACAGTGGCTTGGATGCGAATTTCTTTCCCTGCAATTTGAGGTGGAAATGGAATCCCAGACCTTCTGTCTAAATTGTACTGTTCTTCAATAAGACTTTTGCCTACCCGCTCTTCCAATGTCAATAAAGAGTCTGCTTTATCCATCTGATTAAGTACTGATGAAGATGCATCAAAAGCGGATGGATGTGTGATTGCGGCAGCAAATAAAGCTTGGGGGAGGTATTCATCCGAAGCATTACTCTCCTCTTGACTTGCTGATAAAAGTAAACCTGAAGCATCAGTAGAAGCAGGCATTTCTGCAATGGTTAGCAATGCTTCTTTTCTAGTATTAAGGTTTTCATCGTTGATTAGTTTTGCATCCAATATTGCTTGTAGTACTGCCTCACTTTTAGGCAATACCCGAATGGCATTTTTTCTCACCCCTGCAGCAGGGTGTTTTAATGCTCTGATTACAGCATCCATAGCCATTGTATTGCCACCATCAAGAGCCCCTATCCCATGAAGGGCCCATAAGGCATGAACAGCTGGGGAATTTAAACCAATTTCATCTACAGATTGGTCAGCTATGAGTTGCAGAAGATCTTCAATGATCGATGTATTGGTATTTTCTACGATCAGCTTTTGAGCGGTCATCCTCCAAAACATGTTGTCACTTTTCAAGCCACTAATAAGGTCTTTGTTATTGGAAGGGTCAATATCCATTCTGTTATAATCCCCCCCACCTTTATAAATCAGGCGATAAATTCTTCCGTGTTTGGAATCTCGAAGCGGATTAATATAGGCATTGCCCTCCCCATTTTCAAATCCTTTCGGGGTAGGATTGTGCTGGATGATGAAATTGTACCAATCGGCTATCCAGACGGCACCATCAGGGCCTACTTCGGCATGGACAGGAGAAAACCATTCGTCTGAACTAGCCAATAGGTTGAAGCCATTTTTTTCTTTAAAGCCTGAGCCATTAGGTTCTATGATGGCATTGTGTAAAACCCGTCCAGTTGGCTCTGCTACAAATGCTATTCTGTTCCAGTACGCCTTTGGGAAATTTCTTGCTGTGTAGAAATTATGTCCTGCAGCGGCAGTGTAACTACCATGCCAATCCACCTGACGTAAAAAAGGCGTCAGGTGAGGCATATCATAATGACTGTCTATACCATGGACTGCATTCACTGATCCACCGTTGACAGGACGCTTTACAAATTTATTGGGCATGGCCAAATAAGCGCTGTGCTGGCCATTTGCTGTAGATATAAAAGTATTGAAGTCTTCGGTGAAACCCAGACCCCAGGTGTTGTTACTAGTATTACCGAGGAATTCAAGGTTGGTTCCATCAGGAGAAAAGCGGTAAACGCCTTGACTAAAGGACAAGGCTTTTCCTTCAGCTTCACCTTTGTAGCCGGAATAGCCCAAAACCCCCCAAATTTTATTGTCGAATCCATATTTCAAATTGGAAGGGCCTGCATGGGTGTCACTTTTACCCCAGCCAGTAATAATGGTTTCTCTTATATCTGCCTTGTCGTCCCCATCTGTGTCCTTTAGAAATATAAAATCTGGAGCCATTGCTAGCAATATACCTCCATTTACATAGACCATACTGGTTGGAATATTCAAGCCTTCTGCAAAGACAGTGATTTTATCTGCCTTACCATCTCCATTGGTATCTTCCAGAATTTTGATTTTATCATTGCCACCATCCTTTCTTACTTCATTGGGGTAGTCAGAAGTTTCAATCGCAAAGAGGCGACCCTTATCATCCCAAGCAATAGCCATAGGATTGATAATGTCTGGTTCTGACGCAAAAAGCTGTAATTCAAATCCCACAGGCACCTGAACCAATTTCATTGATTCCTCAGGCGAAAGAGGGAGTTGGTACCTTGGTGCGGGATCTTTGTTCTCATAATTTGGAATGATAGCGTCTTCAAATTGAGGTTGCGGAATATCAAACTCAGCCACTTGTTCGGCGATTTTATCTCCTATGGCCCATAAAATGCCATTCCCAATTAGTTTTTGAAATTCAGGTTGATTCCAGGTTCTTTCGTCATGACCATAGGCCGTATAAAAAACACGACCTTTCCCTTGTTCTCTTACCCAAGTATAAGGTTCTTTTTTGTCACCTTCAGTTCTTTCCATCAGTATAGTCATGTCTTCATTTAACTGACTGTGGACATAGGTCTCATCCCAGGTTGTGAAAGTAGAGATGCCATCCATTATTGGGTGGGAGGGGGCAGTAATGGTAGTAGTGAATTCACCTGTTCCATGAGAGGAAAATTGTCCACCTACAGTTTCTATAAACCAATCAGAATTTTGAAAACAAAAGGAAGCACTGTGAATGGGGATCAAGGCTTTTCCCCCTTCAACATAATTCTTGAGCGCCTCTTCCTGCTCATCCGAAATGGTTTCATGATTGGCATAGATGATTAGGCCGTCATAAAGCCGTAATTTTTCATCATTAAGATCAGAAGGATCAGTAGTATAACTTAGGTTTATTCCTTGCTGAAATAAATGGCTGCCAAGTGTTGACATTAACTTTTCTGAATCATGATGAGTGCTTTCGTGACCGAGGAATAATATTTCCGCCCTTCTAGGATCATCTGATAGCTCAATCTTGTTAGACTTGGTGCCACATGACATCCATACAAGCATGGCAATGGCAATTATCCCTAGGTTCTTCATTGTTATTGTTGATTGGGTAATATTGTACTACTAATTCAAGTTACTAATTTGAACGTTTTATTGTCACCATTCTTACTGTATTTTATCTTATTATGACTGTTTTTTGCCATTTATTGGTATTTTTACCGTATTATGTAACATAAAAAAATTACTATTGAAAAAAGCTTTTCAAAAATCACGCATCCCAGAGCAAAATGCTTTTGTAGTTAAAGAACTGATTGCGCCAACTTTTGATAAGAATTGGCATTTCCATCCGGAGTATCAGCTTTTTTTAGTACTTGAAGGAAAAGGAACCAGGTTTATAGGTGATGATATGCGGCCCTTTAAAGCAAATGACCTGGTAGTTACGGGGCCTAATTTGCCCCATCTGTGGAGAAATGACCAAGAATATTTCGAAAAAGATAGCAAGCTTCGAACCCGAGGAATAGTCGTCTATTTTCCTGAAGATTTCTTAGGACCGCAACATTTAGGAGAAAAAGAAGAATATGAGGAGTTGCAAACCTTGCTCAAAAGAGCTTCACTTGGACTTCAAGTAATGGGTGAAACCAATAAATTGATTAAAATGCAATTGATCAATTTGGTGTATAAAAAAGGCCTGGAAAGAATTATCGGATTGCTTGAAATATTATTGCTCATCTCAAGGTCAAATGAAGTCAAACCTATAGTTCAGGCCGGATATACCAATGCCAATAAAGAATCTGAGAAGGACAGGATGAGCAGGGTTTATGAATTTGTCATGGACCAGTTTCAACACGATATTAAACAGGAAGAAGTAGCGGCCATGATAAATATGACAAGCAGTTCCTTTTCGCGTTATTTTAAATCCAGGATGAATAAATCTTTTTCAGATTTTTTATCTGAAGTACGGATCAGTCATGCTTGTAAACTTTTACCTGCCGAAAACCTTAATATCAGTGAAGTAAGCTATGAAAGTGGATTCAATACACTTTCTAATTTTAATAGGCAATTTAAAGAGAGAATGGGGATGACTCCAAAATCCTATAAGAAAGACTTTCAAACCAGATTTGAGTAAGTTATTAGCGTGTAATAAACTGTATATGAGATAAATAAGGTGTATTTAACTATAAATGATAATTGATTAGAAGGTGGAAAAAGCAAAAAACTTGCCCGGCAAATAGGTTATAATTTGCCGGGCAAGTTTGGCTTTTAATTTCACAAAGCTTTTGCTCCAGCTTCAGCCACAGCATGGTCATTTTCCACAGAGCTTCCACTTACGCCGATTGCCCCTACTATATCACCAGCGCTATTTTTTAAAGGCACCCCACCAGGGAAAGTAATGAGTCCATTGTTTGAATGCTCGATATTGTACAAAGATCCACCTGGTTGAGACAATTCGCCTATTGTTCCAGTATTCATATCAAAGAAACGAGCAGTTTTGGCCTTTTTAATGGAGATGTCCAATGAACCTAACCAAGCTCCATCCATGCGTGCAAAGGCAAGAAGGTTGGCCCCTGCATCTACTACTGCAATATTCATTTTAGTATCAATAGCCTTGGATTTTTCCTTGGCAGCGGCTATAATCTTTTCGGCATCAGCTAATGTAATATTCATGTAATTTGGGTTTAAATAATAATTGTTTAAAATCGACTTTGTTAAATAAAATTAAATATAGGAATAATTTATAAAATGACTCAATAAATGAGGCCTAAAAATTGTTTGCAGCTATATGCGATAATAGCCCTATCAGTAGACTAAAAGTCTACTCTCTAACCATAAATTAAATGTTCAGGCAAGGGGTAGTCTTCGAAAGGATACTAAATAAATACATGATTGAAATTTAATAACCAAATCTAAAAGTCCTGCAAGAGCGAGATAAAGCTTAATAAGGGATACCAATAACGTGGACTTGATGGATTAATTTTATAGTTGATTTTTAATAACCAATTTTTTCAATGGCTTTAAATGAGCTCATTTTTTTGCAACATAAAAGTGACTAGGATTGAATGGCGATAATTACCTTTCCTTTATGCTTTCCCTCGCCAAAAAGCTGTAATTTTTCTGGGGTAGACGCTAAGGGGTGAGGACCATCTATGACGGGTTTAAGCTGTTTTTTGTCATAGAGCGCTGCAATTTCTTCTAAACCATGGTTGGGCTTGAGGCTTAGAATATTTAGTTTTTTGTTGGAAAAAGGTCGTAGCAGTTTACCCCAAATTAAGGTAGTTATCAAATCAATAAGGTTCCCACCTATACTCACGTAGTTGCCTTCAGGTTTCAAGGCGCGGTGGTATGCAAATGCGGATTTATTGGTTTTACAATCAAGAATTAAATCATATAGATGCCCATTTTGGGTAAAATCTACCGCATTATAATCTATAACGTAATCATACCCTAAGGCCTTAAGCATCGTTAGTTTTTCTTTTTTGTCTACACCGGTCACTTCACAAGCATACATTTTCGCTAGCTGTAATGCCAAAGTTCCGACACCTCCTCCAGCTCCGTTAATAAGCACCTTCATGCCTTTTTTTATCTTGCCAATATCTTTCAATCCCTGAAGAGCCAATAAAGCAGCATGAGGCAGAGCAGCTGCTGCTTCAAATGACATGGATTGAGGCTTGCGCACTAGGGCTTTGTGATCTATGCTGATGTACTCGGCAAAAGTGCCAAACCCATGATTGGAAGTGTCGCCAAATACTTCATCACCAATGAGGAAATCTTTTACCGCAGCCCCAACCTGCACCACCGTTCCAGACAACTCCATTCCCATGATTTTCGCTTTTGGCTTGGTCAATCCAAACATAAGGCGGTACAAATATGGTTTTCCCCTAACCATGCTCCAATCGTAATCATTGATCGCTGTACAATGGATTTTTACTAACACTTCACTGTTCTTTGGTACAGGAGTAGCTTCCTCACTTAATTTTAATACCTTTTTTGGTAAACCATATTTTTCAAAAATGAGCGCCTTCATTAAGCTAGTGCATTTTAAGTGAGTTAAAATAGGAGGTTCAACTCCTCTTAAGTACATATGAAACAATAATACAGTAAGATAGCCAAAACACGAATAGATTGGAAAACTATCTCAATTAATTGCTTCTTTCTGTAAAGAACCTAGTGCATTCTCAAAATTTATTTTGCAATAGCTTTTTATTCCATTATTTTGGATGAGTTCTTTTAAAAGTATAATTGGAAGAGCATGCTTAGGTTTACTTTAACTTTTAATGTTATCATATACATGAAGTCTCAAATTAAGAATACAGGTTACTTTGCTTTGTTTTTTGGCTTTGGATTGAGTTTGTTATTTTCCTTCAAGGAGCCAACTCCTGAGCCGGTGAAACCCAATATCTTATGGATTACCACCGAGGATATCAGCCCTAATTTGGGTTGTTATGGAGATGAATTTGCGAAAACCCCATTTTTAGACCAGATGGCCAAAGATGGCGTAATGTATACCAATGCAATAGCATCTGCTCCGGTTTGCGCACCAGCCCGATCCTCTATCGCTACTGGTATGCACCAATCTTCGATTGGTTCTCAGCATATGCGAAGCAAGGGTAAATTTCCTGAGACCTTTAAGTATTACCCAGAATATTTGCGTGAGGCAGGGTATTTTTGTACGAATAACAGCAAGGAAGACTACAATTTGATTTATAAGGCCTCCAAAATTTGGGATGAGTCAGGGAAAGAAGCACATTGGAGAAACAGAAAAAACAAGGACCAGCCATTTTTTGCAGTTTTTAACTTTACAGGTACTCATGAAAGTGCTACTAATTTAAAACAAAAGCACCTGGATGTAATTAAAGCCATACCCAAAGACCAATTAATAAAATCAGGAGAGGTTCGATTACCTACCTATTTTCCAAACACGGAAGTAGTCAATGAATTGTGGACGAGGTATTATAACAATATTACAGCCCTTGATAATTATGTTGCAGCCCTTGTTGACGAATTAAAAGAAGACGGATTAGAAGACAATACCATTATCATGTTTTATTCTGACCACGGCGCTGGTGTGCCTATGCATAAAAGGTGGCTTTACGATACAGGATTAAAGATACCTTTAATCGTCTATGCCCCGGAAGCGTACCGCCATTTGGTTCCCCAAAGTGATGGAGGAGTTGAAGATGAATTGGTTAGTTTTGTGGATTTGGCACCGACTGCTTTAAACCTAGCAGGTATATCAATGCCAGAAAACATGCAGGGAAGGGCTTTCCTTGGCACTGATCTAAGCCCAGCAAGAGATTATGTATATGCTTCCAGAGATCGTATGGATGAACGCTATGACATGCAACGTGCGGTAAGAGATAAGCATTTTAAATACATTCGTTATTATGAATTTACTAAGCCTTTCGTACAGTACATGAATACTCCTGAAAAAGGTGCTATAATGAAGGAAATACGTAAGGCATTTGAAGAAGGAAGATTACCAGAAGCAGGAGTAAAATTGATGGCAGAGAATAAACCCGTAGAGGAATTGTTTGATTTACGCAATGATCCAATGGAACTTAATAACCTGGCAATGGATTCCGAATATGCTGAAACGCTAGAGAAAATGAGAAATGCCCATCTTTCCTGGTCAAGCAGAGTAGGTGATACTGGTTTAATACCAGAACCAATCCTGCGTGTTTGGGAAGAAGTTCATCAACAACCAATCTATTCAATCTGGAGAAATAACAATATTCCTGTTGAAGAGATTCAGGAGACAGCATTGTCTAATAGTGTTGCACTTTTTACCAATAACCTTTCACATGATAACGAGGTGGTGCGGTACTGGGCAAGTACAGGTATTGGCACTTATTCAGATATTGCGGACCCCGAGTTGCGCTCTTTGTTGATTTCACTACTAGCAGATGAGTATCCATCCGTGCAAATAGCAGCTGCTCGTGCCCTCTGTAAATTAGGCTATGAAGAGATTGGATTGCCCACTTTAACAATTTCATTACAAAATGATGATGAATGGGTTAGATTGAATGCGGCATTGGTTTTGGATGAAATAGGGGAAAAAAGCAGACCAGTAAAAGAAAAATTAAAAGAGGTAATGACGGATGATAACAAATATGTGGTCAGAGTTGTCAACCATACTTTGAATGAATTAAATGGCGGTAATAATATCGTCGAGTAAATTGACCTCTTGTATTTTAGTTTCTAAACCTTTGTTATAGAACAAGCAGTTCATATCTAATTTCAGGTTTTCTGGGGGCTTGATTGTCCTCAAATGTGCTCGATTGAAGACGAATGTTGACGCTATAGCTTAATATTTAAATTTTTTGATGGGTTTGAGTTTTTTTTGCATCGTTTTTGTAATAAAGAAAACAATAATGTTTAATCATTGTTGTATATTTGTTAAACATCAGAAAATGAAACTCTCTTTAAAATATATCGCCATTATTCTTTTTTTCTGCTTTATAAGCTTTAATGATTCCATCTTAAGGAGGATTTCAAAAGATAAGATAAAAATAGAAAAGGTAGAACAGTTCTTGAAAAAGTCAAGCCAAAATGTTTTAAGTCAGGTAATTGTAAGTTTGTAATTAAGCCTGTTTCTTGTACTTAGCTTATACTTGAACCAGGTAAAACCAAAGTAGGTGTCATTCCATAACTGACATGCATGTACAGTGAAACGATAAAAGGCATAATTTTTACATTATGCCTTTTAATTTTTTGTTTATAGTCTGGTATATTTGATTAATCCATATCCACATGGAAGGTTTTTTCCGTGGTGTTTCCATTAACATCTTCAGCTCTTATGGTAAGGTCAAGGTGTTCTCCTGTTGCTGGAAGAATGATTGCATTTTCACCTGTCAGGAGGGTTTCCAAATCAATCAGCTGATCATTGGGTAAATCAGGGCCTTGGCTGTCCGTTATCCATTGAGAGCTTCCCCACATTTTATCATACACATAGTCTTCATTACTGACCCTCTCATTATGATCATGATCGTGGCCATCATCGTCCTCTTCTCCAAGTTTTATCCAAACAAATGCCAATGGTGCACTTAAATCATCTGTAGGCTTGCGGATTTCACCCGTTACAGTCAAGGCTTTTCCATGGCTTCCTAGCAGTTCATCGTCATCGAGGTTATTGACAGTGATAGATGGGGCATAAGCAGTTCTAATATGGATCGTGGTGATGTAACTTGAAGCATCTGCAAAACTGGTCTGATTTCCGTGAACATCTGTAGCAGAAATTGAGAAATCATACATTCCAGCCAAAACAGGCCCGCTTAATCTGGAATTGGGTCCCGACCAGAAGATATCAGTCGCTACTGAGTTGACGTTTACTTTAGTTGAATTTGCCGGAAACTGGAAATCAGGATTGCTGGCATCTATTGCATAGATATCATCTATAGCTAATCTTTCGAAATCATTAAGAACCCTGGCATGACTATGGCCATCAAAATTTGCATGAACATTTACCTTTATTTGGCCCACGCCCGAAGGATCTGTCACTGAGAATCCTACAGGGATATGGTCCATGCTTTCTGAAAATACCTCCCCATGGTCGGGACTGATTTCATCTTCAGAGTCGGCATGGTCAATTACGGGGGCGACCAAGTCTTGTGGGTTCTCACTAGTGGTTTCACATGAGAAGAAGCTAAAAGCAATAATGCTCGCTAACAGAATGTTGGTTGTTTTCATCTTTTTAGTCTTTATATACAATACGATTGCATTTGCATAGGTGTTGCAATTATAGAAATAAGTTTACTAACATCCAAGAAGTGTAATAATTTGCTACTGATTTTTTATTTGAATGGGAATTTTTAAGCTTACGTTTATATTTCGACCTTGTTCTGGTAGGTTTAAAAGTCTGTAGCGACTCATGTGATTGAAATAGTAGCTGTTTAATAAATTTTTTCCGCTTATTCTAAATTTAAAAATTTGTCTGGCCATAGCAAATTCCAGACCCAAGCCAGCTTCCAATAGGACGTAGCCCTCAGTGACCCTTTCATTTCTATCCACTCTATTTTGCGCCGCCACTTGTCTGTATTCTATAAACATATTACTAGCAGGCAGCCATTGATTCTTGTAGGGTAGTTCCCAATCAAGTCCAAATAATACACTTGCAGGGGGGGTTAAAGGAAGGGGTAAACTTGTATCTAAATTTTGGCTGTTTACAAATTCCCCAGCTATTGAGGTTTGTAAATTAGGAAGAATTGCCCATTGGATTTTTACTTCCCCTCCTGAGAAAATGGCATTGTTTTGCCGGTATTCCCATAAGGTCCCAGCACCGGGTAAAGTTGAAAATTTGGCTGTAGGAGAAAGGTAAATATAACCAGAATAATAGGCAAGGTAAGGGCTGAAGCCAATAAGGAGATTTCTTTGGGAGTAAGTGAAATTCAAGTCGCTCTGAAAGCTGCGCTCACTATTTAAATTTGGATTCCCCAGTTCATGCCTGAAATTCCCATGGTGGATTCCATTTGTAGCTAACTCTATTGGACTAGGGACTCTATAACTGCTTCCAAGGTTTAATTTAAGGTTGCTTTTGTTATTTACAATCCATGAAAAGCCAGTAGCCCCGCTTAAGTTTGCATAACTACGGTCTATATCGGGATTTCTTAAAACTTCATTTCCAGTAGCCTCTCCATTGTTATAAGTAGGTTGGGAGTGTGCATCAATTTGGTGTTTGGCCACGTCCACCCTCAATCCAGCATTTAAAATAAAATTGTCTTTTAATCGGTATTCATGAAAGTAAAAGAAACCAGCGGATTGGGATTTAAATTGGGGTAACAAAAATTCAAAACCGTCAAACTGGTTGTCCATCAAACTGGATTGAAAACCTATAATGGCTTGTTCCTTATTACTTATATGGTGATTAAACCTTAGGTTTGCCGTGTAGGTATTTAAATAAAGTCCCAAAGCCAGGTTGCCTTCCTGGCTGGAACTAATTCCATGAGCATGCGGAAGAGATTGCTCTTGCCTTTCGTTTCTCTGATATCCCAAATCAATTTCCAGCCAGTTTTGATTCAGCTGAATTGTGGTGTTGGAGATCACCTTGACATGAGAATTGTCCTGATTGGGCAATTCAATGTTTCCATAATCACCATTGTGCTGGAGATTATAACTATTTGGTATGCCGACTGCTCCAGTAAAAATTCCTGCCTGTTGTCCAAACCGGCTTAAGGTAATGGTAGATTTGCCCCATTTTTTTCTTATTCCAGTCATTAAAGAAAAGTGCCTTTCCTTTCCTGCCGTGTTTTTTAATCGGTTTTCATAAACGGGTAAAACATATCCCGCATAGGTGAATTCATCTGCAGGCACACGATAATCTTGATAATCCTGAAAGGTAAGCCGGCCTTTATATATGAATCCATTTTCATTTCCTTCAACCATAGCCGAATGACTACGCATATTGTTATTGGTTTGATAGCTGTTGATCAAATGTCCCTTTATCTCACCATCGTGCGGTATAGGAGCAGGGGAGATGTTGATAACGCCGGACATACCATCAGATCCATAAATCAAAGAAGCAGGGCCTTTTACAATTTCTACACGATCTACATCAAATGGATCAATTTCTAATCCATGATCAGCCCCCCATTGTTGGCCTTCTTGCTTTATACCCCTGTCATTGACCTGAATTCTATTAGAACTCATTCCTCGGATAACGGGCTTGCTAATGCCTACTCCAGTATTAATAGTACTGATTCCTGGTAGTTTTTCAAGGGCATTGGAAAAAGTGCCTGAGTTGTTCCTTTCTATAAAATCTCTATCAATTACGTCTATTGTTTGGGATTGTTCAACGGGGCCATTTTTGAATGGATTGGCCTCGATGGTGAGCGATTGTAGGGTAATGGCAGAGGGTTCCATTTGCCAATCAAGGCGCACATCATTGTTCTGGATGGAAACTGTTTTTGTAAGTGATTTGTAACCTAGGTGAGAAACATGTAAATGGTAATTTCCTGGATTTAGATTTCTCAAGGTGAATTTGCCATTCTGATCTGCAGCCGTTCCTGTTCCTAATTCATGAATAAGCACAGTCGCCATCATGGGTTCTCCAGACTCATCTGAAATGGTACCACTAATAGAAAAACCAGTGGTTGATTGAGCAAGAAGAAAAGAATTGCCTATCGTTACCAGGATGAAAATTGGTAAATAAATAAATCGCACTGCAGTAAATTGAATGATTGGAATACTATAATTAGGGCAAAGATATCTTTATCACTCAATAATTGCAACACTATGGCAGAAATAGAATTGGTTTATTTTTTTTTCAAAGGGTCTAATAAGTATTCCAGACCGTTTACTCGAATTTCATACATCGTTTCCAACCACATTCCCAATTTACCTTGTGGGAAACCTTTTCTTTTATACCAGATCAAATAATGTTCAGGGACATCGCAAATAAGCCTATCCTTGTACTTTCCAAAGGGCATTTTTTTCGAAACAATTTCCAAAAGTACATTTCTATCCATGTTGCTTGATAATTAATTCAACCAAGCGTCCCATGGGATTCTACTTAAAATCAAAATGAAAGCCACACCATAAAACATATAAATACTTCTGAACCTGCTTCTGCTTTCTGTTAATTTTTTGGCTCTGCTGTACCCAATTGTAATAAGGGCAATCGCTATTATATTAATTAGCGGATGCTCTAGGGCATACAATCTACTCATAGAATCACCCATGGTTTCACCACTAAGGTTAGATAAGCCTAAAGGACTTAAAAAATATACTCCAATACCTACCAACAATTGAATGTGAGCCAATATCATCCCTATCAAGCCAAATTTTCGGTCTTTTTCGGTAAACTCTTTACCACTTAGAGCACCGAAAAGTGCTGAAATAAAGCTAAATATTATTCCTGCCAAAACGATATATGCCAGGACTGAATGAAGGTGTTGAAATCCGGTAGCCATGTTAATTAAGATTGTCTGTTTATAAACAGCTAAATAAGTAAAAAAAAACCACTATACCATTAGTATGCTTAGCCTTTGTGTCAAATATCTCAACTTTATTGCTAAAATGCTTAAGTTTATGAGCCAGTAAAATAGATCCTATTAATAAGAATTAGTTAACTGTTTAAATTTATATTTTGTAATTATCTTTTTTTCATTTAGTAAATTGGTTTTTATAACCTAAATAATTACTTAATTTCGCAAAATATGCCCAGATTCCCTATAAGCCTTTTATATTTTTCTTCTAAATATTTGCCGTCGGATGAGTTATTGGAATTTTGTATTTGAGAACAAAAAAATGTTGACTTTTGGCTTGCTGATGACCTGTCTTTCTGGCTATGGTCAAACTTATCTTTTGGCCCTTTATGTACCTTATTTGATTGAAGAATTTTCTCTTCAAAATGCCCAAATAAGCGTTTATTACATGGTAGCAACCATTGCAAGTGCTTTTTTATTGCCTCAGGTAGGGAAATACATCGATAAGGTAAGCTTGGTGAAATATACGCTTCTCACCACAGTTGTCTTTATTCTATCCATGCTTTTAATGAGCTTTAACTATTACTGGTTTTTACTGCCAGTTGCCTTTTTTGGTTTAAGGATCGCAGGTCAGGGTTTGTTCAGTCATATTGCCATTACTTCTATGTCAAAGTATTTTATTAAAGGTAGGGGTAAAGCAATTAGCATGGCCTCTCTGGGACATCCCTTTGGTCAGGCAGCATTGCCTATTATGGTGGTAGCGCTTATCAATGTTTTTGGCTGGAGGCAATCGCTCCTTATAAATGCCTTAATTGTATTGATAATGGTTCCATTGTACTTGTATTTTTTTATAGATGAAAAGAAACTGGTGGTTTACGAAGAAACGGTCGATTCTCCGACTACGGTACCTAAAAAGGAGATCTCTCAATGGGAGATAATGAAAACGAGGAGTTTTTGGATATTGTCTCCAAATTTGTTTGTATTGGCTTTTACAGTTACAGGATTGTTTTTTTATCAATTTGCAATAGCCGATTTTAAAGGGTGGAGCCTTGAGTGGATGGCCGTGGGCTTAACCTTTTATGCCATTGCAGGGTCAATTGCCATTTTGTTTTCTGGACCTTTGATCGATAAATATTCTGCCAGGACCTTTTTCCCTTATTACCTTATCCCTTTTTTAATTGCCATTGTATTTATTTGGAAAGTAAGAGATCCCTTGGTTATTTTCCCCTATATGATTTTAATGGGGGCTTCTGCGGGTGTCGGTAACTCCATAATGTCAGCATTGCAGGTAGAATTATTTGGTACTGCTTATATTGGTAAAGTTCGAAGTATTTTCGCTTCTATTATGGTGCTTAGTTCAGCTATTGGCCCAGCCGTGTATGGTGTTATAGTGGATGCTGGTTATGATTTCGAATATCTATTTATTGGTTCGGCTATTTTGATGGTAATCGCTATCTTGCTTTCCTTTCGAATTATCCCAAGCTACACTTATGCAAAAATGAAATATAAGTTTAAAAAACGTGATAGAAGATTTGACTTTTTTAATATTTTCACCTTGAAACGTTAGTACAGCTAATGTTTAAATGAAGCGAACATCCTTATTTTCTAGTTGATAAAAAACTGGAAAATATAAGCTTAATTTTTGCAAGCTAATGATAAGACTTTATCTTTACGCCAAATGAAGTGAATTATGCAGCTATTAGTAACCTTGTTTATTTTTACAATTTGTTACGGATTATTATTCCTTTCAATTTTCCCCGTTAAGCCACTTCAAAAAATCAGTGACTTCACGCATAAAACGAAAAAAGCCATGTACAAACAGTATGATTTGACATGGCCTTATTTTTTCTCCTTCCTTGGTGGTTATGTAGTGGCTTCAGCGATGGTTTACCTTATTCAGGATTCCATTTAAGCCTTAATTTTCCACAGAATTTCTTCCGCTTTTTCAGCTTTGGAAAAGTCTACTTTCGTATGCTCCATTTTATTATTAATCTCTTTTAAACAAAGCTGTCCTATACTGCCTTCATGGGTATGTTTGATCTTTTTCCCAGGAGTAAAAGCCCCTTTTTCTATGTCCATACCGACCTTTTTATAAGCATCTCTAAAAGGAACACCATCTAATACAAGTCTATTGACCTCTTCTACGCTGAATAAATAAGCATAAAATCCATCATCAAGAAGGTCTTGTTTGATACTAATATTTTCAAGCATCAATTGTGCAATTTTTAGACTGTCATTTAATTGTTCGAAAGCAGGAAAAGTGGTTTCCTTCAACAATTGTAAGTCACGGTGATACCCTGTACTCAAATTGGTAAGCAGCATCATTATTTGCTGCGGATAGCTCTGAATTTGATTGGTTTTGGCACGTATCAGTTCGAAAACGTCAGGATTCTTCTTATGGGGCATGATGCTTGATCCCGTAGTCAATTCATCTGGAAAGCTGATAAAACCAAAATGCTGATTCATAAATAGGATGGAGTCTGTGGCTAACCTATTCAATGTACCGGCTGTACCTGCCATCGCAAAGGAAAGCGTTTTTTCAGTTTTTCCTCTGCTATTTTGCGCATTGATGACATTGTAATGCATGTCCCCAAACCCCAAAAGGTCTGTTGTCATGGTTCTATTCAATGGGAAGGAACTTCCATAACCCGCTGCTGACCCTAATGGATTTCGGTTGGCCAGTTTGTAGGCAGTTTGCCACAAGTCCATGTCTTCTGCCAAGCCTTCAGCAAGTGAGCCAAACCACAAACCAAAAGACGATGGCATTGCCAATTGGGTATGGGTATAACCAGGCATCAAATCATCTTTGTGCTTTTCTGCCAGAGAGGTAAGCAACTGGAAAAGGTTTTCTATCTCTGTTACCGTTTCTTTGATGGCCTTTCTGTAATACAATTTTAGGTCTACTAAAACTTGATCGTTTCTGGACCGACCACTGTGTAATTTTTTGCCGACATCACCATACCTTTCGGTAAGCAAAAATTCCACCTGACTGTGTACATCTTCTACTCCCGGAGCGATGCTGAATTTTCCTTCAGCGATTTCTTCCCGGATTTCTTTTAATCCCTTAATTAAAACCTTCAACTCTTCCTTGGTTAGCAAACCTATAGACTCCAACATGATGGCGTGAGCCATCGATCCTGTTACATCAAAAGGTGCTAGCAAAAGGTCAAATTCAGGATCTCTTCCTATGGTAAAAGCTTCTACTTCTTTCTTACTGGTTTTATCTTTTTGCCAAAGCTTCATTGGGTGTTTCTTTTTGTGATGGAAAAATAATTTTCCAATAGTGTAACATATAATGAAATTCCTTCCTTCAGTTCATCAATATAAATAAATTCGTCAGCAGTATGGGACCTAGCTGAATCTCCAGGACCTATCTTAACGGAAGGAAAAGGGATCAGGGCCTGATCTGACAGTGTAGGGCTACCATACATTCCCAAGCCCATCTTTTTAGCCGTTTGAACCATAGGATGATTGTCCGCTATATAGGATGATTTTAAGCGGAGAGACCTAGGGGTAAGTTCCGCTTTTAAATTGGATTTTAACTCCTGAAAAGCTTCCTCCAAGCTATAAGCATCCGTAACCCGCACATCTAGCGTGTAAGTGCATGTGTCAGGGACCACGTTGTGCTGGCTTCCAGCATTGATGATGGTGGCTGATACTTTGTTTGGACCTAAAAAAGGAGATTCTTTTTGAAATTTAAAATCCTTGATAGTCAAGAGGTCTTCAAGGGCTTCGTAAATAGCATTGGTGCCTTCATCTCTTGCCGCATGACCTGCTACTCCTGTCACCACTGCATCTATTACCATCAAGCCTTTTTCCGCTACGGCCATCTTTAATAGTGTAGGCTCTCCTACAATGGCAACTTCAAGTTCTGGTAGCTCTGAAAGGACAGATTCAATGCCGCCTCGGCCGCTGATCTCTTCTTCGGCAGAAGCCACCATGACCAGGTTTACAGGTATTTCTTTTTCGTAATAATATACAAAAGTAGCCATTAGACTTACCAGGCATCCTCCGGCATCATTGGAGCCTAGGCCGAATAACTTCCCCTCTTTTTCTACTGGGGTAAAGGGGTCAAGCGTATAACCTTGGTTGGGTTTTACGGTATCATGATGTGAATTCAGAAGAAGGGTAGGCAAGGTAGGGTCAAATAGCTTATTGAAAGCCCAAATATTGTTGCCTTTTCTATTGGTCTTTATTCCTTTGTCTTCAAAAAAAGTTTGAATTAAATCAGCCGTTTTGTCCTCCATTTTACTCAAAGATGGAGTGCTGATAAGTGATTTCAGAAGATCAATTGCCTCAATTTTTAATTTTGCTAAAGCTTCCAATTATTTTTATTGGTTAAAGTGGATTCAAATTTCCACCATATGATAGTTCTTCTATAGTAATCGTTTTACAACGATTCAATGGTTGTTCCTGCATTTTCTCCTTTTGCAGCAAGAAGCAGGTTTTCTGGTAAGCCCATCCAAACATTCGCCACGCCTTTGTTAAGCGCATTGAAAGCATTTTCCAACTTGGGAATCATTCCAGAATGGATCACCTGATCCTGGAGCAATGCTTTAAAAATATCTTCATTGATCAAAGGTACCAGCGTTTCTGGGTCATTAGCATCCATTAATACGCCTTTTTTGTCAAAGCAGAAGTAAAGCTTCACGGTATGGGTTTTTGCCAATGCGGTCGATATTTCAGAAGCAATGGTATCTGCATTGGTATTGAGCAATTGCCCATTCCCATCGTGAGTAATAGCTGAAAATACCGGTGCAATATTTTGTTCCAGTAGGGTTTCAAGCAACGCGGTATTTACATGCGCTATATCCCCTACAAAGCCAAAATCCACCTCTTTTATTGGACGCTTCCTAGAGGTAATGGCATTGCCATCCGCTCCAGTAAGGCCTATTGAATTTTGTCCGTATCCTTGCAGTTCAGCCACCAGATTTTTATTGATCAATCCGGCATATACCATGGTGACCACATCCAATGTTTCTTTGTCGGTAATCCGTCTCCCATTGTGCATATTGGGAACAACTCCCAAGGAACTGCCTATGCGGCTTGCCATTACTCCTCCTCCATGAACCAGTACTTTTACTCCGGGGAAGTGAGCAAATAACTTTAAAAATTCCGTACAGTTTTCTTTGTGATCTATTACGTTTCCGCCGATTTTAATTACACTAATATCCATTAGGGACTATTTTTAAAGCATGGTGTCAATTACTGCCTGGGCAGCAAAAATTCTGTTTTTTGCTTGATGTTGGACAAGGCTACGATTGCCATCTAAAATTTCGTCACTTAACTCCAGGTTACGCCTTACTGGGAGGCAATGCATGACTTTGGCATGGGTGTTCTCTCCAAATTTCGACTCATTCAGTAGCCATTCTCCTGTGACACTTAGAATTTTCCCGTATGGAGTGAAGGCACTCCAGTTTTTAACATAAACAAAATCAGCATCTGCAAGGGCCTTGGTCTGGTCGTATTCTATTGTGGCACCATTCGTAAATTTTTTATCCAATTCGTACCCATGTGGATGCGTGATGGTCAAGTCATAATCACAACCAATCGCCCATTCTGAAAATGAATTGGCAACCGCATGCGGAATGGCTTTGATATGTGGGGCCCAAGTAAGCACAACTTTTGGCTTCCTGTTTTCTTTAAAGTTTTCTCGGATGGTCACCATGTCAGCCAGACTTTGCAAAGGATGTCTGATGGCACTTTCCAGGCTAATTACGGGCACTCCAGAATATTTAATAAATTGATTGATAACAAAATCGCTGATGTCTTCTTCTTTATTGGTTAGTGTAGGAAATGCCCTAATGGCTAAAATATCAAAATATCCACCCAAGACAGCAGCGGCATCCCTGATATGTTCGACCTTGTTTTGGTTCATAACAACACCATCCTGCATTTCCAATGCCCAGCTTTCTTTGTCCATATTGAGGACAAAACTTTCTACGCCTAAATTAGAGGCGGCCAATTGGGTGCTCATTCTTGTCCTCAAGCTTGGGTTTAAGAAAATCAAGCCGATACGTTTTCCGTTGCCCTTATTTTCATTGACCCTGGGATCTGTCTTAAAAGCCAATGCTTTTTCTATTAGACTGTTGGCAAGGTCAATGTTTTCAAATTTGGTAAAGTTTATCATGACTTCTAATTGGTCTTCCTGCTAATAATTACTTCTCTTAAACTCTTAAGGAATAGCTGCAATTCTTCCTGCTTCACACAAAGTGGAGGCAGTATTCGAATGGTGTTTTTTGAGGCAGCACTTCCTGTAAAAATATGGTGATTACTGATTAGTTCTGAGCGATACCCAGCAGCCTCTTCGGTAAGATCAAATCCTATCATCAAACCTTTTCCTCTAATTGAAGGGATTTCTGGAAATTCATCTTTCAACGCTCCCATTAAGAATTCGCCCATGGTATGGGCATTGTTCATAAGTTTTTCCTCTTCCAACACTTCCAGCACGGCAAGTCCCGCAGCACATGCCAGGTGATTACCTCCAAAAGTGGTTCCCAACAAACCATATTTGGCCTCTATGTCTGGATGAATCAGTACTCCTCCAATAGGAAAGCCGTTACCCATCCCTTTTGCAATAGTGATTAGGTCAGGAGACAGTGCCTCTGCCCATTGGTGGGCAAAAAACTTCCCAGTACGGCCATAGCCTGATTGAACTTCATCTAGGATCAGCTTAGCGCCATATTTTTTTGTTAGCGTTGAAAGGCCGGTAAGGAATTCTGCTCCAGCAACTTGAATACCATTGACGCCTTGAATTCCTTCTATGATGACAGCAGCAATTTCTCCACCTTTCAATCTTTGCTCTACTGCTTCCAAATCACCTAAGGCCTCAAAGAAAACTTTATGCCCGCTATTGAAAGGCGCGACAATTTTCTTATTGTCGGTAATGGCTACAGCTCCAGAAGTCCTACCATGAAATGCACCGTGAAAGGCTATTACGCCAGGCTTTCCCGTCTCGAAAGAGGCCAGTTTTAAAGCATTTTCGTTGGCTTCCGCTCCAGAGTTACACAAAAACAAATTATAGGATTCGTACCCGGAAAGTGCTCCCAGTTTCGAAGCCATTTCATTTTGAAGTGGAATTTGTACTGAATTTGAATAAAAACCTATCTTATGCAGTTGCTCGCTAATCCTTCGAACGTAGTGAGGATGGGAATGGCCAATGGAGATTACGGCATGGCCTCCGTACAAGTCAAGATACTTTTGACCCTTATTGTCCCAAAGATAAACGCCACTGGCTTTCTCAGGAGTGACATTCATAAGGGGATAGACGTCAAACAATTGCATATAATATATGTTTGGGGACAGGCCGGTGCTACTGTCCGATAGTCAATATTTTTTAAAAGGCTGTACTTTTTAATTGTAAGCCCGTTTTTTCATCAAGTCCAAATGCAAGGTTCATGTTTTGAACCGCCTGACCAGAAGCACCTTTTACAAGGTTGTCAATGGCCGAATAAACGACCAATTGACCCGCTTCAATTTTGAGATGAACCAGGCACTTATTGGTATTAACTACCTGCTTCAATTCAATGTCATTTTTGCTGACATGGGTGTAAGCTGCATCTTTATAAAATGCCGAATAGGCATTGTAGGCTTCATCCAGGCTTCCTTCAAATGGAAAATAAGCCGTAATCCAAATTCCACGGGAAAAGTTACCTCTATAAGGAACAAACAATACTTGCTGCTCGAAGGAAGGGGTAAGTTGTTTGAATGTTTGATTGATTTCTTTCAGGTGCTGATGCGTAAACAACTTGTAAACAGACACATTTTGATTACGATGACTAAAATGAGTGGTTTCGGAAAGTTTTTTTCCTGCTCCGGTACTTCCTGTTAGTCCTGTGACGTGCAAAGAATTTTTTACCCATCCTTTTTGAATGGCAGGCAACAAAGCTAATTGTATGGCAGTAGCAAAACAGCCAGGGTTGGCTATTTTTTTTGCATCCTTAATAATTTCTCCGTTCACTTCTGGCAAGCCATAGACAAAACCATTGCTTTCATTCCTGAAATCTGTACTTAAGTCGATAACTGTTGTCTCGGTATCAAATGCATGTTGCTCTAAAAATGGTTTTGCCTGTCCATGGGGCAGGCATAAAAATACCAAGTCAAGATTACTATTGTCGATTTGATCAGTAAATGCAAGTGAGGCATCTCCGATTAAATCGGGATGCACCTCTTCTAAATTTTTACCTTTTTGACTATTGCTATGAATCCATTTTAAGTCCACATTAGGATGGTGTACCAACAAACGAAGCAATTCTCCTCCAGTATATCCTGCAGCTCCAACTACGGCTGTTTTAATGATTTTCATTGTCTAAGCTTTTATTTACTTTATGGAAAATGGCTGTTTGATTGCCTAGGATTTTTGTAAAACCTTTAACATCTTCTGCCGTGTATCCTTTATTCATCTCCCCATAACTGCCAAATTTAGAGGACATCAGGTCATGTTCTGAATTGACGCCAATCATACTGAATCTATAGGGAGCAAGTTGTACTTTTACGACCCCGCTAACATAGGTTTGTGTATCTGTCATAAATGCCTCCAGGTTGCGCATTACTGGATCCAGGTAATGTCCCTCATGTAAATGATTGCCATAAAATTCTGACATCTGATTTTTCCAATAACTTTGCCATTTGGTCAGGGTGTGTTTTTCTAGTAATTGGTGGGCTTTTATAATGACCAATGGACCTGCCGCTTCAAAACCTACCCTGCCTTTAATTCCAATAATGGTATCTCCCACATGTATGTCTCTTCCAATTCCGTAAGGACTTGCCAACTCTTGAACTTTTAATATAGCTGCTACAGGGTGATCAAACTTGTCCCCATTTACTCCTACCAATTCGCCTTTTTCGAATGTAAGTTCAATAGTTGACGGATCTGTAATACTTACCTGGGTAGGATAAGCACTTTCTGGAAGTGCCTGATCGGAAGTTAAGGTCTCCTTACCACCTACAGAAGTACCCCAAATTCCTTTGTTGATAGAGTAAGCAGCTTTCTCAAAGTTCATGGATACACCATGTTTCTTTAGGTAAGTGATTTCTTCTTCCCTGCTTAATTTTAGGTCCCTGATAGGCGTGATGATTTCTATATTAGGCAATATTGTTTGAAAGATCATGTCAAACCTCACCTGATCGTTTCCAGCCCCAGTGCTACCATGCGCTATGGAAGTAGCGCCTATGCTTTTAGAATATTCAGCTAATGCTTTGGCTTGCAAAATCCTTTCAGCACTGACGGAAAGTGGATACGTCTGGTTTTTCAATACGTTTCCATAGATTAAAAACTTTATCACTTCGTCGTAATAAGTGGAAACGACATCAAGAACTTTAAAGGAAGCTACGCCTAATGTTTTCGCCCTTTCGCCAATACGTTCTAATTCCTCCCGCTCAAATCCTCCTGTATTGACCAATACTGCGTGCACTTCATATCCCTTTTCTTTGCTAAGGTGAATGGCGCAGAAGGTGGTGTCTAAACCTCCACTATATGCTAAAACAACTTTTTTCATACAATTAATACCTTTTATTTAAGAGTGCTACCCTAAAGCAACAAATGTGTTATTATGATTGGTTTACTTTATCTTTTACTTTGACTAGTGCTTCTTTCCCTTTCGCTAAATTAAGAAACATGGCCCGTTTAATGTTGACCAATCGTTCAAAAAGACTAAGATTCTTTTTGAACTCAGAGGCTAATTTCTTTTGCTCTGCCTTTTTCACGTTTTTTGGTTCATAAAGCATAGCCGTACACAAGCAATTTGACCTGTTCTTGCTCATGAGTATGGGGTAATTGACACAGCTTTGGCATCCTTTCCAGAAGTCTTCATCTGTAGTAAGGTCAGAATAACTCACAGGATAATAACCAAGCTCGGAGTTGATTTTCATTACCGCAGCTCCTGTAGTCAAACCAAATATTTTAGAATCGGGATATTTTTTTCGGCTAAGCTTGAATACTTCCTTCTTTATTTCTCTGGCTAATCCGAATTTTCTGAAATTGGGCGATACAATTAATCCTGAGTTGGCTACAAATTTACCATGACCCCATGCCTCAATATAACAGAATCCTGCCCATTCTCCAGTTTTAGTAAGCGCAATTACGGCTTTCCCTTCCCGCATTTTGGTTTTGATGTATTCTGGGGATCGCTTTGCTATACCTGTGCCTCTTGCCTGAGCAGAAAGTTCCATTTCGTTAGTAATGGTTTCCGCATATTGGCAATGTTCTTCTCCTGCAGGTTTAATAATAAATTTTTGATTAAACATCGTAGCATTTTTTTGGCTTACCGTCATCTCCCATCAAATCGCTATTGACGGACAGCCCTAAGAAAATTGGTTGAAATGAATGATTGAAATGCTTTTGGAAATAGAAATATCCACATAGGATATATTAAAAGAGTTTAGGGACTAGGCCCTAAATAAGGTCCTGTAGGTTTTGATAGGACCAAATATCGGATACCCAGAATGGTTATTCAGGGTCAGATTAAATTTAAATGATATGTATACTTCTTTCTTCATGCTAAACCTTGCAAATATTTATTTATTTCGTCAAAAATACAAATTAAACAGGGATATAATGTGATGTAAATGTCATACAAGGGCAATTATCAAAAATAATGCCTGTTGTTATGCTAACGCTTCCTCAATATTTGCCCTCTTAATCAGGAAAACGCTTTGTTTTGGAATTGGGTTTTTCAAGTAAAACTTCATTATATAAAGATTTTGATTTAATATATTAGGAGATTTTTTTTATTTTTAATTGAAAATTGACTTTAGCCTATTTTTTGTTGTGTACTATAATAGAACCAAAATTAATTGAAAAATGGCAAAATGTTTTGCACTAATGGGTTGGAGTTTACCTGTTATAGAAAGTATGCAAAAACTCAATAAACCTTTTGTAGTCGTTTCTTTTCCTGATTTTGAAAGTTACGCCAAAGAAAATAACATCCCTTTTGTTTCCTATCAATTTGACGAGTGGAGTGATGCTTCAAACTCTTTGGATTTAAAAGACAAGTTGGATGCTTATGGTGTGGATGTAGCCGTCCCTTTGTTTGAGGAAACAGTTGAATGGGCAGGAGCATTAAACTCTTTGTATAGAGATGATCCTAAAGTTTTGAATAGGGCATTCCTTTTTAGGAATAAAGCGATGATGAAAAGGAAAGCACTTATAGGTGGATTGAGAGTTGGCCTTTTTGAAGAAGTATATAGCAAAGAGGGGGTACTCAATTTTATGAATCGACTTAACCAGGCAAATTTGCAAGTGGATGGAGAGGAAGACAGTTGGGTGCATATCAAACCGTTTGCCTCCGCAGGAACAGTCGGACACCGCCTTTTGAGGTCAAAACAAGATGTTGAAGATAAGTGTGAAGTTGAAGATTTCCCATGCCTAGCAGAAAGTCACCTGCCTGGTAAAGAATTTTCTTGCGAGGCCTTTGTCCATGGCGGTAAAATCCGATTCATGAACATTACAGAATACGTTAAACTAGGTTATTCTAATTTTATCCCAGAGGGAAATTACCTTCATACCAAAAGGGACAAGATTATGAAAGAGATGCAAAAACTTGTGGACTTATTTGGTATTCAATATGGTATGATTCACCCAGAATGGTTCCTTACAGAAGACGATGAGCTAAGTTTTGGTGAAGTGGCATGTAGGATTCCAGGTGGACATATATTGGAACTTTGCGGACAAGCTTATGGTTTTGATGCGCTGGCAGCTTTTGTTTGTTGTCATGATCCAGAATTGACAGAAGAAGAACTGAATGAATTGCTACCTCCTTTGGATGCAAGACCAAGTACCTTTTATGGGAATGTGATGATTTATCCGCATAAAGATTTAATATCAAAATTAATCATTCCGGAGGAATTGAAAGAAGAATCTTATTTTCTGGACCATAATTTGATACCTCCATTAACCAATCAAAAGGTCAATTCCAGGGAGGGATTCGGAAATCACTTCGGAACCGTCAATTTCAAAGGAGATGATCCTGATCGAATGACTGAGTTGTTGCTACATTATGAAAATGTAGATTTTTATCATTAAAGAATCTGAATAACTAATATGCAAGAGGGAGTGATCTCAATAAGTAACTTAGAATCCTTTGACGAGTTATTTGAGAACTATAAATCAGCCACTGTGCTGACAAGAGGAGAAAAAGCAAAAAAAATATTAGGACAACTAGATGCCTGGTGTAATACTATAGAAGGGGTTCAGCAAATTTATGAACGAATTCCTGCCCTTAACCAAGCGGGAATCTTCAAGGATACACCTTGGGAAAATCCCTCACGATTGGTTCCCCAATTGGTAAATGGTACCTATAAGAGCGGACATCCTAACTCAACTTATGAATTGCTTAGTGAATTAAGGATGTTGGCATTGGCTCGAGGCAAGATTGAAGGATCGGAGAGCATAAAGGAGGAAGCAGAGAGTTACCTGCAAGAGACACTGGTGCTCAACCTTGAGTTTGTATTCAATGAGCCTCAGGAAGAAACCCGACTTTTGATGAGTGAGCATGAGCTAAGTAAGGCACATGCCTTATTTGGTTTTGTCTCAGATCAAATCCAGCTGTCAAAGGTGAAGGCGGCGCTGGTAGAGGAGCTTGAACTTATTTGTGAGCAAAGGCCTGTAGTAACAGAAAAGCAGCGACGAATTATCGCTTTGGTAAAAGAAAAGATAGCGCTTGATCCGAAAGATCCAGCTGATAGTGCTTTACTCGCTTTTCAGCGTTCTATTTACAGGCCTACTTCAGGTACGAAAGACAAAACTTTCAGTGAGTATGGCACTTATCTAAAGGATTTGCAGGACAACCAGCTTGAAACTGAAGCCGAAGATATAAGTGAAAGTATGCTGTCCAATGGATTGGTAAGTACCTACCATGCGACACTTTTGCTTTTTTTGGTAAAGGAGAAGAAATATGATTTGGTTGCCAAATGCTTAGGACTTGATGAGTCTGGTGTGGTTAGATTTAACGAACACCAAGAATTCGTTTGTTCATTAATAACTGATGTAATTCATCCGTACAATGCTCAGTGCATTTACGGGCTTTCAAAGACTTTAGAGAATGGAGTACTTTCCAGAACGGCTGTAAGAGCGGGTTTGCATAACCTGCTTACCATTAGATTAAACTCTAAAGTGGAGGAGAGGATCAATAAATCGATCACTGGCTCCACTGGTGAAGTGAATCCCAAGCAGTACCTAATAGGTGCTTTGCTGAGGATTCTTGGCCAGCCATTAGGAGTAGGGCAGGGGAACAATCCCACTTGCCAAAGTGCGAGGGGGATTAGCATGTGGAGTCAGCATGCTCCGGCCAAGTTGATACATATGGTACATTCTGCTGCTGTTCATGACGATTTAAGTTTCCGATTTGAAGGAAGTGAAATCAAATATTCAGAATCTGCTTTGGGATTGGTTCAGAAATTGGATCACCATTTAGATGCAGTGTCTGTTACGTTGGTACCGATGCTTGATAAAATCTACAACGAAATGATGCGTAGAGCTTCAGGTAGAGGAGAAGACCCGCATAAATGGGTGAATCCAGGACTGTATGGGCAATGGATCCAGATTGGCTTCGCTTCCGCCTATGATTATTTATCCAATGGAATTGTTGATTTTGATGGCTTCCTTAGAGTGTTTTATGGAATGTGTCATCCGAAATACAATGGAGGTCATCGATTGGTCTATCCTAATCCTGTCGGAATCTTTATCACATCTGCAAAAGGAGAGATGTTAGGCTTCCACGCCATATCTTTGCTTAGAGTGGAGGAGGATCCGAATGGTGAAGTAAGGGCCTACTTTCTGAATCCAAATAATGAGGGAAGACAGAACTGGGGACAGGGAATTACCCCATCTGTTTACGGAAATGGAGAAATTCATGGCGAATCATCCCTTCCCATTCATCAATTTGCTGCAAGAATCTATGCCTTTCATTATAATAATTTGGATGCCGCATCTAAAATGGATAAAATCCCTCAAAGTGTAGTAGATACTGTTAAAGATATGGCCAAGGAAAGTTGGGGTAAATCTTATACCTGGTTGGAAATTAAAAAACAATGGTAAAGCATTCTTCTAGAATAGAATTAAATCAGGTTGCCTATAAGGGCAATATAAATTTTATAAGGAAAAAGATTGGTGAAAAACCAATTCTCTCATCCGTGGTCAAGGCGAATGCCTATGGCCACGGCATTGAGGTGTTTGTTCCCATGGCAGAAAAATGTGGTGTCAATCATTTTTGCGTGGCCTCCTCCTTTGAAGCAGAACAGGTTTTGAGCGTCTGTAAACCAAACAGCCAAATTCTGATTATGGGGATTATCTATGAAGAAGACCTGGGCTGGGCCATTTCAAATGGTATCGCTTTTTTTGTTTATAATTTCAACCGCCTTTCCAAGGTTTTGGAAGCGGCTAAGAAGGTTGATAAAAAAGCCAAGGTTCACCTGGAAGTGGAGACGGGCGCCAACAGAACAGGAATGCATGCCAAAGAATTTCCTAAGGCACTCACTTACCTAAAGCAACATCAAGACCATCTTATATTTGAAGGTTTATGTACCCATTTCGGGGGTGCTGAAAGCATCTCAAACCAGTTTAAAATCGACCAACAACACAAAAAATACAAAGCCTTTCTTAAAATATGCAAAGAGAGAAAATTCTTACCTGAAATCAGACATATTGCTTGTTCCGCTGCTGCTTTGGCCATGGAGGATACTGTTTATGACATGGTAAGGATTGGGGTGGCTCAATATGGTTTTTGGCCTAGTCCAGATGTCTATTATGCTCATTTACATCAAACCAACAAAAAGTCGGATGCTACTATGAAAAGAATTTTCACCTGGAAAACTGACATAATGGATATCCGTACTGTAGATCAGGGTGAGTTTATAGGTTATGGAACAGCCTTTCAGGCAACACAAGAGATGCAGATTGCCGTTATACCCTTAGGCTATTCTAATGGTTACCCAAGAGCATTGTCAAATAGAGGGCAGGTTTTAATTCATGGGAAAAAAGCGCCTATAGTAGGTTTAATAAACATGAATTTATTTATGGTAGACATTACACATATTCAAGAAGCCATAGTAGGGGATGAGGTTGTATTAATTGGGAGACAAAAAAACAATGTAATCAATGTCTCCAGTTTTACCAATGCCACGCAATTATTGAACAATGAGATGCTTAGCCGCTTGCCTGCAGCTATTCCCCGATCAGTATTAAAATAGAGTCGATTGAGGTACTGTTATTTACTTGAAAAATTTTTCGGTAAGTATTTGTTTGGGTACCCCTGGACCGTCAATTTGGACTTGAATCTCTTGACCTGCTGTGTCTTCAAAATACCAAACTTCAATTGGATGATTTCCTTTTGAAAGGTTAATAGTATTTTTCTTTAATTGGCTAGAATGAGAGCCATCATTGTCTACAACAACTTTTCCATTGATCAATATTTTACTACCATCATCAGACTGAGAGAAAAAAGTATATTTACCGCTTTCTTTTAATTGAAGCGTAGCTTCAAATTTCACGGCAAAGTGGTCAGAGCGGCTTGGGATTTCTTTAAGGCTAAACTCCTTACTGGTGCCTGATTTTACAATATTTAGCTTATTGAAATCAGGAATTTGTGAAAAATTACCTTCATAATAATCCCATGAAATTTTCCCATTTTCACCATTTCCAATTCGGTACTGGTTGATTTCAGGACGGCTATAAACCCCATTTTTATAAGTAACGCTCGTTAGTAAGGTGCTTTCTTTAAGTTGAATGGGTATACTGTATACTTTTCCTGATTCCTTTGTTGGGATAGATCCATCCAACGAATAAAATATGTCCACATCAGTAGCGTCTACTGACATTTCTACCACTAATGGTGAAGTTGCAAAAAAGCCCTGTGTTGGAGAGATCAACGGCATAGGTACATAAGGAGCAGAGATGCTGTTTTGGTCAAAAGCTTCTAGTATTGGTCTTCCTATTCCCGCCTTAGGAGGGGTTATTCCCAGCGCGTAGGCAAGGGTGACTGGGACATCGTAGATATAACAAGGTTTACTGAGTACCAGACCTTTTTTTACCCCAGCCCCATAAATAATTATTGGGATTTCAATTTCATTAAGGGTAGTGCCCCCATGACCTGTATTAATCCCGCCGTGATCTCCAGTGATTATTAGTAATGTTTCATCCATCAAACCGCTGGCTTCCAGTCGTTGAACGAAATTACCAATTAAACTATCGAAATGAGAAATGGCATTAAAATAGGCTTCAGAATCATGCCCTTTATCGTGCCCTTGATGGTCAATTTCATCAATATTGAGGAATAGAAAATCAGGTTGCTCTTCAAAAAAAGCATCCACTGCTTTTTCAAAAATATCATCGCTTTTTTCCCCTCGGTAGATTTTATCTACTTTACTTAAATCGAATAATCTGGCCAGCCCTCCCCATTCATAAAAAAAATGGACTTTTGAGGAAGGTATTTGGTCTTTTATCCAATTAATGAGGCTTGGATATACACCCTCTTCCGTAGCTATTACCGGAGGCCATATCTGCTTGTCTCTTTCCCAATCGTTGTCATAAACTCCGTGTTGCAAAGGTCCAACTCCTGTTAACATGGCTGTCCAGTTTGGGGAGCTATTTGTAGGCAATAAACAACGAGCAAATGGAGCAATTGCTCCATTTGCTATCATTTTATTCATATAGGGAGTCGCTGCTTTCTGAAACCCTCTGGTACCAAAAGCATCGAGGCCTATCAGGATTGTATGCTTTACTTTCCTATCGGATGTAGTAGGTTCCTCGCAGGAAATGCTTATAATTAGCATCGATGCCAGCAAGAAAATAGCAATCCAGAAATTCCCCGTAATTTTCATCTTTATTTGATTAGTGAAAATAACTTTTCAGGTTCATCTGTAGTAATGAAATCTACCTCTTGATCCAATAGCCATTTCATGTCCTCTTCTTTATTAACAGTCCAAACATTAACGGTCATGTTCAGGTCTTGTGCTTCCTTGATCCAATGTGGATTTTCTTTTACTTTTTTGATATTGTAATCAAAGCCAAAAAAACCATCGTCTTTCAATTCTTGCGGGCTTTTATCTCCGCTAAGGTAAGCGACATTGGCGTTTGGGTCCAATGAGATAACTTTAAGCGCTATGTCATAATCGAAGGTGATATAGTCAACCCATTTTTCTGCACCCAATTCCTTTACTATGGCAACAGATTTTTCTGCAAGTTCAATTCCTTTTGCTTTAGAAACTCCTGAAGGCTTAATTTCGAAGATTAACTTCGTTTTGCTTTGCTTCATGCCATGCTTAAGGTATTCTTCTACTGTAGGGATTTTTTCTCCATTGGGCAATGTTTTTTCTAGTAGTTGGGCATAAGTAGATTCTTCAACCACCATTTCCTCATGGTCAGCGTCATGATTGGCTACTAGTACGCCATCTGCAGTCATCCAGACATCAAATTCGGATCCTTCACAACCAAGGTCGATTGCGGCTTGTAAGGAAGCTAAGGAATTCTGAGGGTGTGGATTAGCCTTCCAGGCCCCTCTGTGGGCGATTACTTTGTTTTTATGAAATTCCATATTTTGGGCAGTGCAGGATAATAGACATGCACACAATCCTAATGTAAAAATTAATTGATAAGACATTTAACTTGATGGTTGGTTTTCTTGCAATATTCTAAAAGAAATCACAATCCACAACTCCTATTCGAAAAATTATTTTTAAATAATATAGCAAACGGGCTAATTAATTCTCCCTAGCCTTAAAAAATAAAATTAAATTATTCCCAAATCCCCTGGGGTACTATTTCAAGTACATTGCCAAATGGATCTTCAAAATAAAAACTACTTAGGCCACCTCCCCAATCTTGATTGTGGGTAATCTCAATTTCTTTCTTACTTAATTTTTCCCTAATCTCCAGATAATCTTCCGCTTTTACTTCAAAAGCCAAGTGCTGTTTTCCATAGGCAAAATGGGGAGGTAAATTGGTTTCGATTTTTGTAACTTCAGGTAGAAAACATAACAGGACGCTTTCCCCACACCTGAAAAACACATGTCTTCCATCCACCTTCGAAATCAATGGCATTTCTAATTCTTCATGATAGAATTTTTCTGCTTTGTCCAAGTCATTGATGTACAAACAAGTTTCCTTTATCTTAGTGTATGGAATCATGCCTTAAGAATTTTTACCTAACTGTTATTTTCTAAATAAAAGGATTTTAAAAAATAGTGCAATTGTTCGTATTCAATAAGGAAGGCATCATGTCCATAAATTGATTTTATTTCCCTGTACGTCCCTTTGGGAACATGCTTACTAATGTACCTCGACTCTTCACTTGTAAACAAGATGTCTGTATCCACCCCAATTGAGAGTACTTTGCACTTTATTCTTGACAATGCCATTGGAGTTCCTCCTCTCGACCGACCTATATCGTGACTATCCATGGCTTTGGAAAGGGTCCAATATGACATTGCATTGAATCTATTGGCTAATTTTACACCTTGATACCTAAGGTAGCTGCTGATTTTAAAGCCATCTCTTTTTTCCTCAGTTTCCCCTTGACTCTGTAAAAAGGTCAGAGGATGCCTGTAACTGAGCATACCTATCGCTCTAGCAGTTTCCAAGCCTTTTTTACCTGCTTCAGGATGTGAATCTCCCCAAGTGCTATCTGATTCAATTGCCATCCTCTGAGTTTCATTGAAACCAATGATCCAGGGAGAAGCTTTTGCATTGGACGCTACGATAATAGCGTTTTCTAGTTTATCTCCTAGCGATATGGCCCATTCCAGGCCGACTTGTCCACCTAAAGAGCCTCCAATCACCGTATTGATTTTTTCTAATCCCAAGTGAATTCTCAACCTATCCAAGCCTGCTGCAATATCCCTGGTAGTTATATTGGGAAAGTCATAAAAATATGGCTTTCCCATAATTGGGTCATTGCTCAACGGTTGTGTTGAGCCATAGCAAGAGCCAATGAAATTGGCACATACAATGAAATACTTAGAGGGGTCAAAAAATTTGTCCTCTCCAATTAATCCAGACCACCATTCTTGAGGATTGGCATCTCCAGTTAATGCATGTAATACCCAAATTACATTGTCTTTATTGGTATTTAATTGGCCTTGGGTAGTGAAATTCAATTGGAATTCCGGAAAAGATTCTCCGGATTCCAAAGGTAATGCTTCCTGGCAATAGAAGATTTCTTCAGTCATTTCAATAGTCAAATGCGGCGATTGAAGGTTCATTTTAATAGTTTTATACTTTGTCGAAAGCGGCAATAAGGTCAGCCTTCACATCTTCGATGTGTTCTATACCCAAGGATATTCTTAACATGGTAGGTGTAACACCAGATGCTAACTGAGCTTCGTCTGAAAGCTGCTGATGTGTAGTAGCTGCTGGTTGAATGATCAAAGTTTTAGCATCTCCCACATTGGCCAAATGGGAAATTAATTCCAAATTATTGATAAAGTCTGAAGCTGTTTCTTTGGTGCCTTCTATTTCAAAACTTAGAACACCACCAAATCCATTTGGAAGGTATTTTTTAGCATTGGCATGGTAAGGGCTGTTTGGCAAACCTGGGTAATTTACAGACTTTACTTTAGGTTGTTGTTCCAACCATTTTGCAAGCTCCAATGCATTGTCCACTGTACGTTGTACGCGAAGAGACAAAGTTTCTAAACCTTGCAATAATAAGAATGAATTGAAAGGACTAATGGCCGGTCCAAAATCTCTGAGGCCTTCTACTCTGGCCCTGATTGCAAAAGCAACGTTTGGCAATCCTAAAGGATTATTGTCTCCAAATGTATCCCAGAAATTCATGCCATGATAGCCTTCAGATGGTTCAGAAAATTCAGGAAATTTACCATTTCCCCAGTTGTAATTACCACCATCTACTATAATTCCTCCTATGGAAGTTCCGTGACCACCTATCCATTTGGTAGCAGAAGACGTAACAACGTTCGCACCATGTTTGATAGGCTGGCAAAGGTATCCTCCTGCGCCAAAAGTATTGTCAACTACCAAAGGGATGTCATGTTTTTTGGCAAGTGCGGCTATGGCTTCAAAATCTGGTACATTAAACTCTGGATTCCCGATAGTCTCCACATATATGGCTCTGGTTTTTTCATCGATTTGTTCTGCCAGATCCGCGGCTTTGTCAGATTTTGCAAATCTAGCTTCTATTCCAATCCTCTTGAATGATACTTTAAACTGATTGTAGGTACCTCCATATAGGTAAGGAGATGTTACAAAATTATCACCAACTTTAAGGAAGTTATTCAGTGCTAGGAATTGTGCTGCCTGACCTGAGGCGGTAGCCAAAGCGGCCACTCCACCTTCCAATGCTGCCATCCTTTTCTCAAAAACATCTGAGGTAGGGTTCATTATCCTAGTGTAGATATTACCGAACTCCTTTAATGCAAATAAATTGGCACCATGTTCAGCTGAGTTAAATGCATATGAACTGGTTTGATAAATAGGAACTGCTCTGGAATTAGTAGTAGGATCCACTTCTTGTCCTGCATGAACCTGTAATGTTTCGAAACGATAATTTTTTGACATGTTATTTGTTTTTTAGGTTTGTTATCAATTCTAATAAACTTGTTAAAGTATCCAATGAGTAAAACTACTGGGCGCTAGATTCGCCTAAGGCATAATTTTTCCATCCTTTTAGAAAAGAAATTAAATGATTGAAGAAATACCTGGAAACTTTGTCCTTTTTTTTGCTGTAAAATAAAATCATATAGTTTTTGAATTTATATTCCCAGATGTAAACTTTTTCATCTGGCAGGAATTGGCACCTTGGATTTTCCAGGTTGCCAGAGGGTCAACGAGCCTGTCTCTTGCCTCTTCTATATAAATCCTAGCTACTTCTAAAAAGTAAAAGGATTGTACAAAATAAACCTACATTGTTAAATATTCCAATAGATGTCCGTAATTTTTTCTTTTAAAAAGCAAATGGTTCAATGAATCAGTAAGTTACAAAATTTAAAACTCAATAAATAAGGCAAATGAAATCCTAAAACATGAATATTCATTGAGGTGCCCAAAAATTGCACAAGCAGGCTGTATATACTGTAATGGAACAATTCTTGATAAAGTGTTGAAAAACCTGTTGCCTTAAATAAATTTTATTCAAAATTTCCGTTGATAAGTATACAGCTTTTTAGCTGTATTTTAATGATCATGTTTACGGTATTTATGCCCTGTCTTAAAATTAAACCACAAAAAGGATAATCTTACCGTAAAAGTTTTTGAGATTTGTTTCAAACTGAATCTTTGGTACCTTTCTATCCTGGAAAACACGATTAACAGCAATTAAAAATTTAATAAATCATATTTACACTTCAAATTTTATGCAAAGAAATTTCAAAACCTGTTTTTATGCTTTTTTACTGGGAGTCGTTCTCAGTGGGTATGGTTCTATTTCCGCATTTTCAGCGACTGAATATCTCAAAGATAGTATAGAAACACCTGACAATTGGTTTTTACTTGACCCTATAGATGATGGAATAATGGGTACAGGAGCAGAAAAAGCTTACGAAAAATTACTTCTAGGGAAATCCCCAAATGCCATGATAGTGGTCGCTGTAATTGATTCAGGGATTGACATTAGCCATGAGGATCTTCAAGGAAAAATATGGATCAATGAAGATGAGATTGCTGGAAATGGGATAGATGATGATAAAAATGGTTATATAGATGATGTTAATGGCTGGAATTTTATCGGTGGAAAAGACGGTTCACAGGTAGACAATGATTCTCATGAATTGACCAGGGAATACATCCGATTGAAAGCAAAATACGGAGATTTGACGAAAGAAGAAGTCAAGCGAAAAAATAAAGAGGAGTATGCCTATTGGGAAAGAATCAATGAAAATTTTGAGGAGACAAAAAAAGAGGCGGAATCCAACTTCAATATGTACAACAACATGATGGAAGGTTTTTCCAATATGGCAGATATAGTGAAAAAGGAATTTGATGTTTCCGATTTTAGTGAAGAGGAATTGGAAGGATTCCATTCAGAAGAGGAAGAAATTACTGCAGCTATTGATATGTTGAAGCAAATGTTTGGGATGATTAGACTCAAAGATGCCAGCATCAATACCATCCTTGAAGAACTTGGAAAAGCGGTTGAACATTTTGAAGTGCAAGCGAAATATGCTTATAATGTTGACTTTGACCCTAGGTATATTGTAGGAGATGATCCGGAAGATTATAAAGACAAAGATTATGGTAACAATGATCCTACAGGTCCAGACCCATCTCATGGTACACACGTGGCAGGAATCATCGCTGCCAATAGAGGGAATGATTTGGGAATAGATGGTATAGCTGACCATGTGATGATCATGGCAATCCGGGCGGTTCCTAATGGAGATGAGAGGGACAAAGACATCGCGAACGCTATTAGATATGCGGTGGATAATGGCGCCAATATCATCAATATGAGTTTTGGGAAATCTTACTCTCCTGGAAAAAAATATGTTGACAAAGCAGTAAAATATGCAGAGAGAAAAGGAGTGCTTTTGATCCATGCTGCAGGCAATAGTTCAAAAGAAGTTACACCAAAAAACAATTATCCAAACAGGTGGTTTGCCAAGAGAGGAACTTCAGACGTATGGATAGAAGTAGGGGCCTCAGGGCCAAAAGGAGATGTAAATCTTGCTGCCACTTTTTCTAATTTCAGCAAAGAGGCAGTGGACTTATTTGCGCCAGGGGTAGACATTTACTCAACTGTTCCTGGTTCTAAATACGAAAACAACAGTGGCACAAGTATGGCTGCCCCTACTGTTTCTGGAGTTGCCGCCTTGTTATTAGCCTATTATCCTGAACTTAAGCCAGAGGAAGTAAGAACAATTCTAAAAAATTCTGTATATAAAGTTGGAGACGATCAAGTTAATCTTCCAGGACAAGAGAAAACAGTCCCTTTTGGAGACCTTAGCCAAACAGGTGGTATAGTGAATGCCTACCAAGCCATTCAGATGGCTGAAAGTATGGCTAAATAGTCGATATATTGAATACGCATGAGATGGATTTACCGATTTATTTTGATTACAGCGCCACAACTCCTTGCCACCCTGAGGTAGTAGAGGCAATGTTGCCCTACTTTACCTCAGTTTATGGAAATGCATCAAGCATCCATCACCCCTATGGATGGATAGCTGAAAATGCGATTGAAGAAGCAAGAGAGGAAGTTGCAGAATTGATCGGAGCGGAGGCCAAAGAAATACTATTTACCAGTGGTGCCACTGAAGCCATAAATTTGGCCATAAAAGGCCTTGCCTTGTCAGATAAAAGGAAAAGAAACCACCTGATAACCATAGCTACCGAACATAAGGCAGTTCTTGATACCATCGAGGGATTGGTCAGTCAAGGTTTTGAGTGCACTTGCCTACCTGTAAATGCCCAAGGAGAAATCTCTTTGGATCAATTAAAATCCAGTTTCAAAACCAACACATTAATGGTGGTAGCAATGACAGCCAATAATGAGACAGGAAATTTGCATCCTATTAAACAGATGGCTGATTTGACAAAAACTTATGGGGCCTTTTTTATAACGGATGCAGTACAAGCGGTTGGAAAGATTCCTTTAAATGTTTCAGATTTAGGGGTGGATATGTTGGCACTTTCAGCCCATAAAATGTATGGTCCCAAAGGAGTAGGGGCTTTGTATATCAGAAAAGGCTTTCCAAAAATTGATTTGGCAGCTCAAATTACGGGTGGAGGACAAGAAATGGGCCTTAGAAGTGGAACCTTAAACGTACCTGGAATAGTTGGTCTGGGTAAAGCCTCTTCAATAAGCCTAAAAAATCATATGGCCGAATGCCAAAGGCTTGTTGAGTTGAGGAATAAATTGGAAACAGGATTGCTTAAAATTGAGGGAAGCCAAAGAAACGGATCTTCGGATCGATTGCCACATGTTTGTAATGTTTCGTTTAACGATATATTAGGTAAACCTTTGCTGATAAGAATCAATAAAAAGTTAGCGGTAAGTTCTGGAGCTGCATGTAGCAGTATTTCAGACAAACCTTCTCATGTACTTACAGCCATGGGATTGGACAAAGCTACCGCAATGGCCACTTTGCGCCTTTCTCTCGGCAAGTCTACCACCGAAAAGGAGGTGGACTTTGCGATTGATTATATAGGTAAGGTGGTAAATGATTTACGAACAGCTTCATAATTTAATGCATTGGAATGACAAAAAAAGACTTTACCCACCTGGATAATAAAACAGGCAATCCTGCAATGGTGGATGTAGGAGAGAAACAAATTACCCAACGCTTTGCCAAGGCATCCTGCAGGGTGATTTTAGGTAAGGAAATTATGCAATCCCTTAATGCTGTTTCTGAATTGGTAACTAAGAAAGGACCCGTTTTCCAAACAGCAATTATAGCCGGAACCATGGGGGCCAAGAAGACCTCCGATCTAATACCCCTTTGCCACCCAATTGGAATGGACGATTGTAAGATAACGATTGAAGCAGTTGGAGAAGAGGAGATTCTTATCAGCTGCACTACCCGTGTTACAGGCAAAACTGGAGTAGAAATGGAAGCCATGACCGGAGTATCCGTTGCTGCATTGACGATTTATGACATGTGTAAAGGCTTTTCACATGATATCGTGATTACGGAAATGAAATTAGAAGAAAAAACAGGAGGTAAACGTGATTTCAAAAGATAAGCACCAAAAGCATGTTCAATTGGCCAAACCTTCATTGGGTGATTATGGCAGGATAGAATTGGGGTTTCTGGGTACTTCCTGTAGCACAATACAGAAGATAGCCCAACAGATTATTCAGCACCTATCAGTCTCTTATAAGATGGCTTATGTAGATGCCGACCATAAAGAAGGAGATGAATTGCTTGCAGGAGGTGGCAAGGAGGATAGCTTGATGCAATTCGCTGATGTCGTAGAATTGAGAGACAAGATCGTTTTTAAGCGACTGGATCGAAGGCAAGAGCAAGTATCCGTTTTTGAGCAAAGAGAATGGTTAAACAATCAGGAGCTCGTGCTTATCAATGCCAATCACTTCAAGGCTAAAGACCAGGTACTGGTCATTGATCCCAAAAAGCCTATGGATAAAAAATTGGCCAAGCTAACCCGTGTGAGGTTATTGCTTTTACAAGAAGGCCACACAACTATTCCAGATTGTATTAAAACCCATATCTCGAACTGGGAGGAATTGCCTGTTTTAAAAATTGGCGAAACGGATAAGATATGCTCTTTTGTAGATGAATTTATGAAAGAAAGTCGGCCACCGCTTAATGGTTTGGTTTTAATAGGAGGCAAAAGTAGTAGAATGAACCGCGACAAATCGAACCTAACTTACCATGATAAAAGTCAAAAGGACCATATAAGCGATTTGTTGACAAAACATTGCAAAGATGTTTACCTATCGTGTAATTCTGAACAGGACATTGATCGCGATAACAATCAATTGGCAATAAAGGATAAGATAATAGGAATGGGGCCAATGGGAGGGCTTATTTCTGCCTTTATGGAAAACCCAGATGTGGCCTGGCTGAGTGTCGCTTGTGACTTGCCTTTTTTAAGCCAAAAAACATTGGATTTTTTGATAAGCAATCGGAATCCATCAAAATTAGCAACTTGCTTTTTAGATCCAGAGAGTAAATTTCCAGAGCCTTTGGTTACGATATGGGAACCTAGAGCTTATCCTGTTTTATTCAGGTATTTAAGTCAGGGTTATAGTTGTCCGCGTAAAGTTTTAATTAATTCAGATGTTGAACTTTTACAAGCCCCTGATAAGGAGGAATTTCATAATGTAAATGACCCTGATTCTTACGAGGCAGCGCTTAAGGTTTTAAAAAACCATTAGATTAAGAACCGAAGCCTTCGGGTATTTTCGGTTCATGCCAATTTTTTCAGGTATATTTGTGCCATGATAGATTTCAATAAGGAAGGAAAAATAGTCATTACCTGTTATGACAGAAATGCGCCCTTTTTAGAAGCTGAGCTTGTTGCATTGGACTTCAAAATTGATGGTGTATTCCGAACGCATGTAGCCTTAAAAGGCACCTTAAACGACTGTATTTTTTTAAATATGCACCTGCGAACTGCCAGTCATGTGCTGTATGAGATTGATTCCTTCCCATTGGATCATATTCAAGGTCTTTATGATATAATCAAAGCAATGCCTTGGGAAGATTATATTGCTGAAGATGGTTATTTTTCTGTCATCAGTAATGTAAAGCATGAGACGGTAGACAATCCCTTATTTGTTAACGTAAAGGTTAAAGATGCCATCGTAGATAGGTTCAGGGATAAGTTTGGTGTAAGACCAGATTCAGGCTCTGAGCTCAATGAAGCAGTTTTCCAGTTCTTTTGGAAAGGAGAGCAAGCAAGTATCTATATCAATACTTCTGGCGATACCCTGATCAAACATGGCTACAGGAAAATTCCTGGAAGTGCGCCTATGATGGAATCTTTGGCTTCAGCCTCATTAATTGCTTCTGGGTGGGACGGAAAGAGTCCATTCATAAACCCTATGTGTGGGGTAGGTACAGTGGCCATCGAAGCCGTTTTAAAGGCCACAGACAGGTATCCTGGATTGTATAGAGACGATTATGCCTTCATGTATATCAATGGATATGATGCAGGGGTTTTTTACGACTTAAAGAAGAAACTGGAGCAAAAGATTAAACCAAAACCTGATTTCCCAATTATTGCCTCTGATATAAGTGAGCGGGCCGTAAATGCCAGCAGAGCAAATGCCAGAGAAGCAGGGGTGGAGGATTTTATTCAATTTGAGGTGTGTGATTTTAGAGAGGCGACTATACCTGAAACAGAAAAGGGAGCTATCTTTTTCAATCCTGAATATGGAGAAAGGCTAGGGGTAGCAGAAGAACTTGAACTTATTTATAGAGAGATTGGTGACTTTATGAAAAAGAGCTGCGCCGGTTATACTGGTTTGGTTTTTACTGGTAATCTTGATCTAGGCAAGAAAATAGGCCTAAAACCGAAAAGAAGGATTCCATTTTACAACGCAACCATTGATTGCAGACTTTTGGTGTTTGAACTCTACAAAGGCACTCGGACAATTATATACGATACGCCTAAAGAAAAATAAAAAGGCTGATTTGGTGTTTTTAATGGGGCTGAAAAACTGTTAAACCATAGCTCGTTCCTCCAAATTCCGAATAATCGAAATCCTCTTTTCAAAACCTTGGATGTTGTCATGTCAGGATTATGGATTGCATTTCTTATCTCAAATTTAGTCAGCCCATCTCCATCTTCCCAAATCAGCATTAAATTCTCATTTATGCAACTCCCCTAAGAGAAAGGGGTTTAGAAGCCACTTAAAGCCAATTTTCCTGAAGTCCCTTCCTCACGGCGGAAGAACACATGAGGATTTGAATTAAAATTTCAATTTGTTTCTTGGAGATCATTATAGGTGAGGTTTTACTGGCCTTCAAAGGTTATGGTTTTTGGATCAGCGTGGAAGACGTTAAGAAAATGAGTTAGCTCCGGTGAGGAGATCCACTCATTTTTAGTCTGGAATGCTGATTTAAAAATCAAATGATGGCAACGTAAAGGAGTTTTGTTTTCTAAATCCTAACCCATCATTTTAAATAAGATTTGACAGCCTTGACTTTTTTGGTTCGTTTTTGTGTCAAGACAAAAATGAACGGAGGGATTAAGTTAAAAAAGTCTCAATGACCTTTAATACTAGATTAAAGTCCAATATTTCCCAGCAAATAAGTAAGAATTTTAAAGGGTAGATACGATTCTATTTCGTTGGTACAGTACCGTTATGTAGCTAATTGAAGACAGGATTTTGTCAGCATTGTTGCAGAAACAAAAGCAACAATGCCGCCAAAATCAAAATTATAGCCCCATCATTTTCCACGGGTTTCACCCGTGGCTATTATTGTTGAAGCCCTTCAGGCTTCTTTGCGTCACTTTATTATTCATTATTTTTTTGCGGGATTAATGTATGAATTGCTTATTTTCCATAAGGTCAGCTGAATAAACAGACCCTGAACAGAGCCAAAGAGGTAGGGGTTATGGTTACCTAAGGCTCGACTCCGCTCAGCCACTGATAGCTTAGAAGCCGATCAAAATCCTATTTCCTGTAACTCCCCCTTTCTCTTAAAGAGGGAAAGTTTGTTTTGGAATCAATTGATTATAAACTAAAAAACAAACCCCGAGTTTTGCCCGGGGTTTGTTTTTGTAAATGCCTTTGAATTCGGCTATAATTATTTACTTTCCAATTTTTTGTTTATGTCAATTACCTTTTGATTAAGGTTCAATATGGCTTTCTCATAAACAGCATCCCAATGGTTTAATTGGTCCTTCTTAGAATTTGCAATTTGAAATTCAATCGCAGGTAAAATCCAGGAGGCATAACCACTATATGGATCAGAAGAAGCATATAGAGAAAGGTACCATGGACCGAAAGGCATTCCTTCCTTGTGAAGAAAGCTTTTTTCAAGTTGGATCAAATCAGCGTTCAAATTCTTGATTTCTTTTTCACTCAATTGTCCTTCATTCAAGGCAGCTGGAAGTGTTTTACTAAATGCATTCGTTGATTCCTCAAGTTTGTTAATCGCCGAAATGGATTTTTGAAAGCCATTGAAAGCTGGGAAATAGGCTTTAATTTTATCAGTTGACGTTTTAAAATGCAAAGTCAAATCTGTTGCATATCTAGGTAAGTCATAGGGGATAAGGGTTGCGTTTGCCAATTGTAAGGACATGATTCCTGCCCATTGTGCGACGGCACCACCCATCTTTAAGCTTGGATCTATAAATTTTTCATAGAAGAAAAAATCGTCATAATTGGTGTGGTAAAGCGTTTTGCCACCTGTTCCTCCACTTAGAGAGGGAACGCCTGCGTGCATATAAAAGCCTATATGGTCAGAACCACCTCCAAGATTACCAATTGGTAGGCTTTCTCCATTTTTTGACCACATTTCAAAAACAGTCTTGGAAGAATCTGGGTAAATTACTTTTTTAGCAGCGTCAGTCATAATCTTCTTTAAACTTGGGGCTGAAGCACCTCCAAAACTTCTACCCGAAACACCTCCGTCAAAATTCAAATAAGCTACGGCATTTGTTCCCAGTTCCTTTTTCATTTGCTCCACCCATTCTGTAGAGCCAATTACGCCATACTCTTCTCCATCCCAATGTGCAATCATAATTGATCGTTTAGGACTATAACCCTCTTTTACGAGTTCACCTAATGCTGCTGATAAGGTCAATAACATGGCTGTCCCACTTCCTGGATCTGTAACCCCATACGCCCAAGCATCATAGTGACAACCTAAAATAATCCACTCGTCGGGATACAGACTGCCTTTAACCGTTCCTACCACATTATTGATTCGAACAAACTCTTTGGGTTGTGTTACACTAAGTCTTACCGTTAAACCTGCGCCACCTTCAAGTCTATAGGTAAAAGGCAGGCCTCCCTGCCATCCACCAGGCACAGCTTTTCCTTTCATCAATGCCATAATTTCACCAGCCGCACCATAGCCAATTGGTGTAATCGGAATGGAATGTAAACTCGATTCACTGGGATCTAAACGATCGATTTTTGTTTTTCCATCAAGAGGTAAGGCAGGTTCAAAGGGGGTCAAAGGGTCGCCCGTAAATGATTCTGTCAATACTGACCCTCTTTGAATGGCACTTTCACTGTAATTATTACCTTCAGGATAAACAAGCCCCTTGCTATAGCCATAATCTCCTGGATCTGTATAAATCAATAGTCCTGCAGCGCCATATTGCTCAGCATATTTGGCTTTGAAGCCACGGAAGTTTCTCCCGTATCTTGCCAATACTATTTTACCTTCGATAGAGATTCCAAGTTCAGCAAGCTTTTCGAAATCTTCCTTCGTGCCATAATTGGCATACACCACCTCAGAAGTTACGTCTCCAGTTCCTGAATAGGCATTCCATCCTTTTGGAAGGTCAGGATGGATAGAATAAGAATTTTCTGGAATGATATCTTCCATTTGATTCAAAGGCTTGCGCTTGGGTGTTACAATTTCTACATTTGAGTCTCCAGGATCTTTTGGCATATATGCGTCATAGGGATACAAAGTGGTCTCTAGTCCGGCATTTCCCATCACTTTCACTAGGTAGTCCCTTACCGTTTCATTGGCTTTAGATCCTGCGGTATGGGGATTGGCAGTAATGGTTTTTAAGTGGTTCTTATAACTTCCAAAATCTACCTTCTCTAAAAATAAATCTTCTAATTCCGTTTGTTTTTTTGTGTCACTTTCCGAAAAGCCGTCCATTTGGGATTGGGCTAAAAGGTTGAAAGCTAATCCAAAAGTAAAATAAAGTAAAATTAATTTTTTCATGGGTGATCTTTATTATTGTAATACCTTGTCTACAGTGAGTATGTGCTCAGTAGGTTGATTGCGTATGCGCTTTGTTCTTAAATACCGAGCAAGTTCGGGGGCATCAAAATGCTCATCCTCAGGATCAAAACTACTTATCCGAACCCTCCCTCTTGAGTGAATGAATTTTCCATCACCAATCCACATGCCTACGTGCACCACACGCTCTTTGCTTGTTTCAGTGGCTGGAACGCCAAAAAACAACAAATCCCCTACTTGTAAATTACCCCAGTTTTTGTCTTTGTCAATAAGTTCTCCTTCGTTAATCTGTTGAGATGCATCTCTAGGGATTATCATGCCATTTAGAAAATAGATGGTCTTGGTAAATCCACTACAATCAATACCTTTGGGAGAAGTGCCTCCCCATAAATACGGGGCGCCCATCATTTTTTTAGCGGTTTGGATCAGATTCGAGTCATTGGTCTCCCGACTGTTTTTCCATACTTCGTAAGTTATGGCATGATCCCCTTGGATTACACCTTTCCGTTGATCTGGAAGGACTACCTGGTAGTTTCCATTTTCATATCCCACCAATTCCAAAACATTTCCTGCCGTAATATCACTAACGATTTGTTCAAACTTGGCATTTTCATAGATTGTACTAATCATTTCTGTGACAACAATTTTTTCTTTGTCTAGCCACTCATTCATGGTTTTTTGGTCTACAAGCACTATGGCAGCAGCATCCACCCAGGATAAGTATTTGTCTGGGGTTTGTACCAGGTACCAACTGCCGTCTGCTTTCAGCACATTCAATGGCGTACCCATCAAGGCTTGGGTTGCCAGTTCGGCGGAGTGTTTGGGAGCACTTCTAATATTCGCAACGGAATTGGTTACTAAAGCCAGGTTTTTGGCGCCTAATGCCGGATCTGGAAGGAGTTGAATGGAATCTTTAAAGGAAATATTGTTTGAAATTAATCGCTGTAGCAATTCATCATGTGCTGCAGGCAAATTTGTTTCACCATTTAGTTGACCGTCTTTCCATTGTATGTCAAAAAGGGCCACTCTTTTATCAGGAGCATGATTTTCCTTGACTTCAGAAATAATGGTTTCAATGTCTTTTGAGTTGTTTTTGGTTTGGCAGGCAATTAAGATCCCCAATAGTAATAAGTAGAGATAGCGGTTGTGTTTCATGATTTGGTCTTTAGGTTTTCACTATAAGAAGTGAAAGCATAATGGAATTATAAGGAAGATCAATTAGGCTGCATTTCCCTGTCGAGGAATTCTTGGTATAGCCTAATATGCCTATTGGTCATTGGAATTCTGTAGCCATTAATAAAAACTTGCTGGATTTGAGTTTTAGGCTCAAATGGATCACCATCAGCAATGAAGAGTGTAGCTTTTTTGCCTTTTTCCAAAGAACCAATGCGGTCGCTTACCCCAAAAATCTCTGCTGGATTGATAGTAATGGCCTTTAAGGCTTCTGTAGTACCCATTCCATAGGCCGCTGCAAAACCAGCATTAAAAGGTAGGTTTCTGACATTTTCTGCTTCCATGGTTCGCAAAGCTACTTTCACACCAGCTTTTTGAAGCAATGCTGGGTTGTTGTACGGAGCATCATAATTGTCCGAATTTCTTGTTGGCAATGCAAGGACAGGGCCGGTGATTACAGGAACTCCGGCGCTTGCAATTTTCTCTGCCACCTTCCATCCTTCAGCCACTCCGGTAAATACCACTTTCACATCTTTTTCTTTGATCCATTCCAAAGCTGAAATTATGTCTTTGGCAGCATTTACTTCTATTAGTAATGGCAATTCTTTATTTAAAACCCTGGAAAGTTGTTCCATTTCTGGGTAATAATCCATTTCTCCTCCTTTTGTTTTAATTTTAAGGTAGGTAGTGGCTTTTTCCCAAAGCACATTGATTTCATCCAAGTTTTTTGTTGCTGCTTTTTCTAAATCTTCCAATGACCTGCTGTCATTGCTTCCCGACCTCGCAGCAGAAGGAAAATTCATAATTAAACCCTTAAAGCCACCAAACATCTGTGCTGGTGTATAGCCATTCAAATTGATAAGTGCAGCTGTTCCAGGGAAATAACCACCTCGGGGTTGGGTGAGGACTGTAGTGACACCACTTACTCTTGTTACGGGTATGGCAACACCATTTGGGTTTACAACAGTCAAGGCTTGCATTTGTGGTGTAAATTTGCCCAGCTCCATATAATCTTGGGTCTCAGACAATGAGTTTACTTCTACTATTCCCAAGCTTGTTCCACTGTCAATAAATCCTGGGTAGAGAGACTTCCCTGAGCAGTCGATTATTGTGTGGTTTTGATGTGGTATACTTTTTCCTATAGCTTTAATTAAACCCTCTTCAATTAGCAAATCATGGTTTTCTAAAATACCATTTGTGACGGTATGGATTTTAGCATTGGTAAGTAAGAAATTGGCTTTGTAGGGTTTTATCACTTCTCCTTCAATCTGGGCCATAAGGCCTTGACTTAATATAAAGAAACAGGACCAAATTAATAAATTTATCTTTTTCATTTGAATTCGATTATTACAAAGGAAATTGAGTTGCTTTTTCATTTTCAACTATTAATTGTGGTAGTTTTCAGTAAACAACATGTCAATGTCCTGCATGCAATCGTGGGCACCTGTGCTTAGGCGAAAAGGGTCAGGAGACCTTTTAATATTTATTTTTATCCTTTGGTCATCCTGATCAGATTCTCTATCAAAGTATTTTACGCCGTCTACCCAGGTCATTTGTGGGATGGCATAAATGGACAATGGATGCTTGTCAAATAAAACCAAATCGGCCTGTTTGCCTACTTCTATAGAACCTACGTATTTGTCAATGCCCAATTGTTTGGCAGGATTAATGGTAATCAACGCCAAAGCCTCATCATCTGTAAGTCCACCATAGCGTTGTGTTTTGGCTGCTTCATGGTAAAGGTGCCTAACGAGTTCGTCAGAGTCTGAATTGATGGAAGTCACAACACCATTTTTGGTTAAAATCGCTGCATTGAATGCCGTGGAATAATAAACTTCAAATTTATAAGCCCACCAATCAGAAAAAACAGAAGCCCCCATGGTGTACTTTGCCAACTCTGGGGCTACTTTAAATCCTTCATTCACATGGGAGAAAACGATTTTATCCACGCCATATTCTTTGCATACTTCAATTAGCATATAAATTTCATCTGCTCGGTATGAATGGCAATGGATAATGATTTTACCATCCAAAATAGCTACAAGTGTTTGCAACCTTAAATTGAATTTTGGCGGGGCAATATTGATTTCTTTTTGCTGCTTTTCTAAGTTCCAATTTTCCCAGACAGCTTTGTATTGAAGGGCTTCTTCAAATCCATTTCTGATGACTGCCTCTACCCCCATTCTGGATCGGGGTTGTAGGTTTTTCCCTATACCATGTACTCGTGTTGGATTTTCACCCAAAGCAAATTTTATGGTTCTAGGGGCTTCTTCCATTATCAGCCTATCTGGATCTTTTGTTCCGTAGCGGTGTTTCAAAGTTACATTTTGCCCTCCAATCACATTTGCGGATCCATGCATGGCATGAGAGATTGTTGTTCCTCCTGCTAAAGCCCTATAGATAGAAACGTCAAAAGGGTCAATGACATCCCTCATCTGAACTTCAGAAGTGATCGGGCTGCTTGCCTCATTGATGATTTCAAGTGCAAGGTGAGAATGAGCGTCAATGATACCAGGCATTAAATATTGGCCTGATGCATCTACTAACTTAACATTTTTAGAAGCCTTCAAGTTGGTTCCTATTTCAGTAATAATGCCTTCCTTAACCAGTACATCTGCGTTCTCCAGCGTTCCATTGGTTATGGTGATTACTTGAGCATTTTTTATCAATAAATCACCAGAATAATTTCCCTGAGCGTAAACTTGTACACTCAACCAAATTAATAAGCCAGCCAGTAATAGTCTTTTCTTATTCATGGTATTTATTTGGTTTTTCGTCTTTCGTTGCCTGAACAGTGAACTGGGAATACCCTTTAATATTCATGCTGCCTTCAAACACAGTATTGTTTTTTATTTCTCCATCAACGGTTACGTCTAAGACCCCATCGTTGGTTTCAACTACAAATGAAAATGAAAGGGATTTATCGGTAAGTTCTAAAGTTTTCATTTTAGTCTTTTTGGTTCCCGTCCCTTTTGGGCTGTCATAAGAGACAATGCCTTCCCATTGGTCGTCTTTCTTAATGAATTCCCAGGTGCCTTTTGATTGACCCACGGGCGTTTCAGTTGAATATTTCCAAACCTGATTACCAGTTTTCTCCGAGTTGGTATTGTCTTGGTAATCGAAAAGGTAGCCATCACTGATAACCATAGCTACTTTTCCATTCTTAGTAAAAAGGCTGTCCGTCAAAAGGACCATGTTGGCCATTTTTCCAGGAGCAATACTGCCACTGATGTTTTCTATTCCTAGCATTTTTGCTGGGTTCAGGGTCAATGCTGCCAGTGCAGCATCCTTTGATAGGCCATTGTCTATCATCAGGCTTAGATTGCTATAAAAATCCTTTTTCTCTAAACCCAAGCTTGTAAAAGCAAAAGGGATTCCGGCTTTTTCGTATTTGGAAGCTAAACTTAAAGGTTCAAGATATGCTTTACGCGCCCTTTCCATTCGTGCATCGTAATCTTTACCTTGCACCTCACTATCTAGGGAATCAGAAAATTTATCATCAGGAAGTGCCAGGTTAAGTATAACTCCGACTTTTTTTGATTGCAGTACTGGTATAAGTTCATCCCCTTCATCTACACCAAGTAAAACAAGTTTAAAGTTGTTTTCTTCTTGCATTTTTAGCGCTCTTCGCGTATCGAGTTCACTTTTGGAAGCCACGAGGAGAGGAGTCTGATTTTGAGTTACAGGCACTAGGGCATTCAATACAGGATCAAATTCTGCCCGCCCAATTTCTGTATTTTTAGCATAGATAGCCCTATGTTCTTGATAAAGTAAGGTGTTTTGGAAAAGGTCTCTCCACTTGGCCATTACGGCTAACTTTGTATGGGGATAAACCCCTCGCACTGTATTGAATTGAAAAATCTGCGATGGATAGTCGGTGAGTAGGTTGTTATTGCCTTCATTTCCTAAGACAACTAGTGTTGTTGAACCGGATAGCATACCTTTCCCTTCAGGGATTTTTTGTACAATGGTAAAACCAAGGCCGCGCCAACCCTTTTCAATATTCTCACTGAATTGATAATGCTTGGCAGCAGAAAAGTGGGGATGGATTCCAGCCAATTCAGGAATTGGGTTTGAAGTGTCAAAATTATCTGGCCTTTCTGGCAAAGTAGGAATCTCAATACCTGAATTGTTGCCTAAGTCGATAAATCCTGGGTAAACGAATAAAGATTCCCCCTTGATTTCTTTGGCATCATTAGGAATAGTTAGGTTTTTGCCGATTTTACTAATTGTACCATTCTTAAAAATAATATCATAATTGCTATGTATTATTCCTGGTTCCGGAATGACCGTGGCATTCGAAATATAATAACTTGAGGTTATCCTTCTGTTTCTGTTATTGTCACTTTGTGCGTGGGCCTGGCCTAAAATTAAAAGCGTACAAATGAGATAAATTGAATAACAGGTTAAAATGAGTTGTTTTTTCGACTTCATTTTTGATGTTTTGTGCTAAACTAAAAGCTAAAAATAAGGTTTAATACTCAATATTAGAATAGATATTTATTAAATGTTGGTATTTGTCCTGAGAATTCAATGCACCTTGTTAACTTTGTTTAGCCAAAATGAATTTCTCTTTTTTTGAAAAAAAATGAATTTTATGAAGTTGATTTTAGTAACTTTGAAATTTGTGATCGTAATTAATTATTTATAAAATTCAATTGCAGAAGGTTTTAAAGCTTAACCTTGGTTTAATTTAACTAACTAATGAATAAAAGTTCACTCTTTAAAGAGTTGTTTGTCAATATTAAAACTACTGGAGCGGTAACATTTAGTTCAAAGTCTCTGGTAAATAAAATGCTGTCTTTTGCCGAGTTTAAAGGTGCAAAAGTCATCGTTGAGCTTGGGGGTGGCGATGGTAGCATTACCAAAGGAATTATCGAGCGAATGGATAAAGATGCAGTGCTTTATGTATTTGAGATTAGTGAGCATTTTTGCGACAATCTTAGAAAAAAATATGGTTCTGACAACGTTGTTATCATTTGCGACTCTGCAGAAAACATGGACAAGCACCTCGAAGGAAACCCCGTAGATTTATTTCTTTCCTCTCTTCCTTTTAGTCTTATTGCGAAAGAGGCCAGAACTGCCATTTACGAGAAAAGTAGCCTGATGCTTAAACCTACTGGGTTTTTCATTCAGATTTGTTATTCCTACTTGTTACGTTTTCAGTTTGCTACTCATTTCAGTACAATCAAAACCGCTTTTACCCTCAAGAATTTCCCTCCTGCTTTCATCATGGTATGTAATACCTGATAAGGTTTTTTGCTGCTAATGTTATACCTTGCTCCTTATGGAAGGTGCGGATTTTAAGGGTAGAGGTACGGGACATCAGCCAGGTAATTCGTTTGAAAAAACCAAGCTAGTACAAGAGCATATTGAAGGAATTGATCTTCCTGAATATGAAGAAAATCCGCGCACCAAATTTATTAATATTAGCACAAAATCAGCACTCACTGTCAATGACAGTCCTGATTTGCCCCTAAATTACTCTGTTAATCCTTATCAAGGATGCGAACATGGCTGTATCTATTGCTATGCAAGAAATTCTCATCAATACTGGGGCTATGATGCAGGCTTAGGTTTTGAAACCAAGATTTTGGTGAAAACAGATGTGGTAGTTCAGCTGAAAAGACAATTTGAAAAAAAGAACTATCAGCCCCAAGCCATCATGCTTTCTGGCAATACAGATTGCTATCAGCCTGCAGAAAGCAAGTATAAACTCACGCAAAAGATACTTAAGACATGTCTTGAATATAGGCATCCCGTTAGTATTATCACCAAAAATAGCCTAATAGAGCGAGATATTGACCTTTTAAAAAAGCTAGCAGAAAAAAAGCTGGTTCATGTTTATTTTTCTATCAATCACCTGGATAATAAATTGAAATTTTTACTAGAGCCTAGAACGGCTGTAGCACAAAAGAAAATTGAATTAATTAGCAAATTTTCTAAGGCGGGAATACCTACTGGCATCATGGTTGCTCCAATCATTCCTGGAATTAATACTGAGGCAATTACACAGATTATCAAACAAGCTGCCGAAGCAGGTGCAAGGCAAGTAGGTTACACGGTGGTAAGGCTAAATGGTCAGGTTAAAGAACTGTTTTTAAATTGGTTGGAGGAGCATTTCCCTGATAGAAAAGACAAAGTAATGCATCAAATTGAAGCGCTACATGGAGGGCAATCAAATGATACAGATTGGGGTAGAAGGCTTAAGGGGGAGGGTGCTTTGGCGAAAACCATTTCCGATATTGTGCAGCTTTCTGTTCGAAAATACCTCCCTAAAGGCTCAAAAATGCCTGCTTATGACTTTAGTCAATTTAAAGGCGATGGACAACTTAAACTTTTTTAATATGAATTATTTAGACAAAGGCATCCTAGTATTGGCAACAATGGAAATGGCAAAGCGAAAAAAAGAAACAGCTTTTTGCCCTACAGAAGTTGTGAAATGGATTTATCCCAATGATTGGGAAAATTTCCTCGAAGATGAAAATGAGGCAGTAACCTGGTTGTCTGAAAACGGCTTTATTACTTTAGAAAACGAAAAAGGGACCATAAGTAAATTGACTGCTGAAAGAGCCAACAAAATCAAGCTGTATCAATAGACCAGTGGTTAATCTGAAATTCCAATAATAGCGAAGGGTATAGACTCAAGCAATTTGATTTTTAAAAAATCAATACCTTTTGATTTAATTCAAATAGTGGGCAGTAATTTATTAAACCCTTAAAGCAAGATATTTGTCAAGGAGCAAGTTGTATTTTTGTTAAATCGACTTTTATTTTTCTCTAAACAGAATAAAATTTTGTAGCTTTACCTAATTTTTAAAAGTCAGATTAAACAATAGGGTTTGTAGTGCCTGCCTTGAATTTTTTTCAGGGAGTGATTACTTCAAGTGATAGACATCCTATTGTCTATTTTGGGTTAAAACGCAATATTATGAAAAGGACTAAAGCACAGGAATCGAGGGCAGCCATTGAACGCTTGTATATTACCATGCGGCACCTGTTTATGAGGGGAAATTATAAACCAACGGGGGTATCTGGCGAATCCTTGGTGGAAGCATTGCTTACCCTTAGTCCTGAAATCTACGGTTTGGTGAATGATTCCGAAAAACTTGAGTTGGAAGGGCTTCTCTATGTCATGGAGCGACTTCCGCAAGGCATAGAGGAATGCAGGTACATTCGCCTGATCAGTAGAGAAGGCTATGAGAACTCTGGCTTTACAGCCCTAATTCCCTCTAAAAGAAAACGAAACTGTTACCGGGTAGATGAGGAGCAGATGTATGTGGAAATGACACGTGGCAAGAGTGATATATATGATATTCTTACTCACCTAACTTTTTTATACATAGAGTCTGAAAAAATCCGCAAGAACAGTACAGACCCTAAGGGAAGGATCAATCTCAACTGGAGAAAGTTGAAAGAGGTCGTCGAAAAGGAGGTCAAAGGTGAAGAATTCAATAAAGAGGCAGCATGTTCTTACCTCAGTCACTTGACAGGAAGGACTTTTGAGGAGACAAAGAATGCAGTTCAAAAGTTTGAAAATTCTCAAAATAGCAATAGTCTTTTCTCTATAATTTACCAAATGGGAAGGCTGTCTATGGAAGAAATGTTGGATGAGCGAGACCGTGAGATTTCTTTCTCGGCAACATTAAGGGAGAGGGTAGGACACCATGTTTACGGCGAATCCTGGGCCAATACCATCAAAACTGTCTTGGATGAGCAGGATTTGTTGCACAGACCCATACACGTAATTAGTGCCAATCTTCATAGTGTGATGAATACTGTATATGGTTACCAAGCCTTAGGTTTGGATGATTATGAAACCATAGAGGAAATGGCCATGAAAATAAGTGTTAATGGAAAAGGCAGTAAAGAAAAGGAAATACTCGCCTATGCCATGAAACATGGATTGACCCAATTGCCTGACTCCTCAGGAACCAATATCGGCGTGCAAATTATTGATACGGACAAAATGATTTCAGACTTTTTGATTCCAGGTGTAAAACTGCCTGAAGGCAAAAAGAAGAGGCCAGTTTTGGTAGTAATGGATTATGCTTTTGGGGAGCAGGCTTATGAATGTTTTGATGAATTGTTAAAACCTTACGAAATAGGGGAAAAGAAAATACCATTAAATATTATTAGTACTTCCATTATGGGAAAAGCTGGTATTTTGGAGGGGAAGAAAGGCGACATTATGATTCCTAACGCCCATATATTTGAAGGTACAGCAGACAATTATCCCTTTAAGAATGAGTTGAATCCCAAGGATTTCGAAGGATATGGTCTTGGTGTATATGATGGGCCAATGATTACTGTTTTAGGAACTTCTCTTCAAAACAAGGAGGTATTGGGTTATTTCATGAAATCTTCATGGAACGCTGCAGGCCTGGAAATGGAAGGTGCCCACTACCAGAAAGCCATTCAATCTGCTAGTAAAATAAGAAATAGCATCCGAAAGAATGTGAAAGTAATGTATGCTTACTACGCATCAGACAATCCTTTGGAAACTGGTGGCACATTGGCTTCAGGAGCATTGGGCATGGATGGTGTCAGACCAGCTTATTTGATTACGTATAAGATTCTGGAGAAAATAGGGGAAGCCTAGTCTTCCAATTGAAAGTCAATGGTGGTGACCACCCTAATGGTTTTTATTTGGGGTGTATTTTCATCCCTGTCATTGATGGTAAACAATCCTTGCCTTGCGGTTCTGATTTCGCCGACTTCAGAATCAGAGTCTCGGGCAAATTTTTCAGCCACTTCTCGAGCATTTTTTGTAGCTTCTTCAATCATGGATGGTTTTAGCTCGTTCAGACCGGTAAAGATATATTCAATGGGTCTCCAGGTATTTTTCGATTCTAGTAAGATGCCTTTTGACATGAGCTCGAGTGATTCAGAAAGTGCTTTTTGAAGTTTGCCTAGATCGTCGGTTCTTACCGTGAATTCTGACTTGGCCAAATAACGAAATTCACTGTACTGTGCATTCGAATTGTAGCGGTCCGCTCTTACATCGCTAATATTGGTGCTACCTTTGGTCAGTTCATCTTCCGTGAAACCTTGGGAAATAAAGAAATTGTAAACTTCCTTGTTTTGCTTTTCGATATCTAAGCTGAGCGAATTCAGCTCATTTGCCATTAAAGAAATATTGATGGGCCATACGGCTAAATCTGCATCTACTTCCCTTTCAGATAATCCTTTTACTTGAACTGTTCGGTCATACTGCTTGCCAATTTTATGCATGTTCCCAATAAAAAAGCCTGCAATGATAACAGCAGCACTAATAACCAAAGTTTTTAACCAATCAAATTTCATCATCTTTACTTTTTAAACAGGTACAGGTAAATTCAAAAATTGCTAGACTTTTACCAGCAGGGTCATTGAGACTAATCCACCTTCAATTTCAGTGCCATCTTGGTGCAATTCACAATTGATATGGCCACAATTTTATTTAAAGGTAAAGCGCGTATTTTTTTCGCATCAGTTTATAGTTAGACAAGCCTGGTTCCCAGCTTTTACGGATTTCACTTTCAGGTACACCCTCAATGATTTGCTGCCGAAATAATCCTGAACCTATCTGAATTTCGATATTGTTCATTTCTTTGCTGAGACTTCCGTCAAAAAACTTCTCTTTCTCAGGGCTCTTTTTATAAAGCTCTATGATCCATTTTAAATTTATCTGCCCAGTTTCTCTCAATAGGTCAGTATCGTAATCACGCAAGTCAAGGCCAAAACAAACCTGATCCATGAATAAAGGACTTTGGGACATTCCTTTTATGCTTTTTGGAATAAAAGAGAAACTGTATATGCCCTTATAGGTAGGACTGCCAAAAACAGTGAAAGGATAGTTAGTGCCTCTACCGTGATTGATATAAGTGCCCTCAAACATGCAGGTAGACGGGTATAAAAGTACTGCCTGTTGGGTATTGAGGTTGGGAGAGGGGGAGACAGGTAGAGTGTAGGGCATGTCGTGGGTGTAATTGGCAACTGGGATAATTTTCAATTTACATTTCACCTTGTCTTTTAGCCATCCTTCACCGTTGGCCATCAAAGCAAATTCAGCCACCGTTAATCCATGTGACATAGGAATAGGGAATTGCCCTATGCCTGATTTATATTTCATATCCAAAACAGGACCATCAATCAAATAGCCATTGGGATTTGGCCTATCAAGAATAAGCAATTCCAGGTTGTTTTCGTAGCATGCTTCCATTAGGCGCACCAATGCATTGATATTGGTGTAGAAACGGCAACCAACATCTTGCAAGTCATAGATCAATAGATCTACATTTGCCAAATCCTCCTTGGATGGTTTTCTTTTAGCGCCATAAAGTGAAACAATTGGAATGCCTGTTTTACTGTCAATTTCGTCTTTAACATGGACGCCTGCCCCCACATTGCCACGAAAGCCATGTTCCGGACCAAAGACCTTAACTATATCCACCCCCAAAGATTGCAAGCTATCAACCAGGTGTTTTTTACCTATAATGCTGGTGGGGTTAGCCATGATAGCAATTTTTTTATCTTTTAGATAGGGGAGGTACTTTTCAGTTTGGTCAGCACCGGTGATGATGGGATTGCCTTTGCCTGGATTTTGAGCTTGGGCTACCAATAATGGCGTAGAAAGCAAGTAAATAAAGAAGGAAAGATGTCTTATGTAGGATGTCATAATTAGAATATTTGCTTGAATATAGTAAGGAAATAATCAAACCTCAATAGCTATAAACAAAGGTCTATATCTATTCCCGCTAGCTTCCGGCGGCTGAGCTTGTCGAAGGCAGCGGAGGAGAATTCAGAAAAATAGTTTTATTTATATTGCTCCATTCATTCAACCAGAAGAATAAAATTTTTAAAAAAGTTGTGAAGTTCTGTGGTTTTCCCGACTGTTTAGTGGTTAGTTTATTTATTTTGAAATTTCTTTTTCTAGCGAAATTTTCAGAATGCACTAGGTGAACCCTATCCATATTAGAATGAGCCTTTAATTCTGGATTAAATCGTTCATTCTTATAATTTATAAGAATGATAGGCTGAAAAGGCTGATTTAATTAGCTAAAATAGCGAGATACTGAAGTGAAATGTGAATCCTATTTGCCCCAGCATCTATGGTTCTACCAAAGCCTTACCATTTTCACCTTTCCAATTGAGAGGAGCTGATAGTTCAGATTTCATCTGGAAAAACACTTAAAATTTAATTTTTATTTAAAGTCTGCAATCCTCTCAGCGGTGGCTAAGCGGAGCCAAAGTCAGCTATTTTGAACTGCTTAATTTAAAATTTTTAGGCGACTGATGAGTGGGATAGGAAGCCATAGTTGCAATCCAAGCCAAGATGAGATATATTGATCTGATATTGAACCTCAATTTTTTATTGACATGAATGCAAATTAAAAGTTTTGGAAGGGAATACTAAAACACCTATCATGCGAATGCTATATTTATTCATCTTGCTACTTTTCCAGGCATATGGGAGTTTTGGACAAACTTCATTGAAAGAAATTAACTTAGACTACGGGAAATACAAGGTGGGATTCCTACACTACATCAGGTCTGATAGCACAAGGAACTACAGTAGGATTTTTGATTACAGCAATGAAAAAATTGCAAGACCAATTAGTGTAAGTATATGGTATCCATCTGAACAACTTACAGGAGATGAAAGCCCAATGAAGGTTTTGGATTATTTTCAAGTTTTGAAAGAAGAAGAGGAATGGGAATACCTGCCAGACGAGCAGCTGTTAAATTGGTTTTACTACTCCAATACCTCCGCAAATCAAAATCACCTCAAGGAACAAACAAAAGCTTACCCAGAAATCGAATTTGCAGATGGTGAATTTCCCGTCATCGTTTATGCACCGAGTTATCAGGCCTCATCAATAGAGAATTTTGCACTATGTGAATATTTAGCTAGTCAGGGGTACTTTGTGATTTCAAGCTCCAGTCGTGGTACTGATACACGTTGGTTTAGCGATAACAATGCAAAGGAAATGGAAACTCAGGCCAGGGATGTGGCATTTTTGATAAAAGAAGTCGGTAATTTCTCAATAGCCAATTACCATAAAATAGCAATTATGGGTTTTAGTTTTGGAGGTTTATCAAATGCAATTGCCCAAAATAGAAATGAAAAAGTAAAAGCCATTGTCAGTCTTGACGGTACAGAAAGGTACCAGTACGCCCTATTAAAAGAATCTCCTTTTTTCGATATTGAAAAAATGAATGTTCCCTACCTCCATATGGCACAGAAAGATATTCCCGAAAAAGTACTAAAGGAAGACAATATAAAGGCTGAACTTAACACGAAATTTGAGTTCTATGACAATATCACCAAAGGAAAAGGTTACCGATTTAAATTCAATAATTTAACCCATTCTTATTTCAGCACCTTGGGAATGCTATTCGCCGAAAGGGATATAAGACAAGATAAAAGTGATTCGGAAATAATGGAATCCTACAAATGGACGGCCGCTTATACTTTAAATTTCCTAAACGCCTATTTGAAAAATGAGGATTTGGCATTAAGATTTCTTGAAAACAACCCAACTGATAATGGTGTAAGAAATGGCTTGATCACCTATAGTACCAATAGGCCACAAAGTCCCGAATTCACTTTTATGGATTTTAATGATTTAGCATCAGGTCAGCAATATCAAAATCTTTCCCAATTATACGATTCTACGGTAAAGGAACATCCTTCATTTAAAATTCCCGAAGGCAGTTTAAACACACTTGGGCTACAGCTAGTTTTCAACCCTGATACGGCTGAACAAGGGATTAATATTTTTTTATTTGCCGTAGCACTTTACCCAAATTCCGCTAATCTCTTTGATAGTCTGGCAGAAGGGTACTTGTTTAATGGCATTGAAGAGAAGGCAATTGAAAACTTTAAAAAATCCTTAGATTTGAATTCCCAAAATCAAAATGCAATCGATCGGTTGAAACAATTAAAAGATTAGAATAAAAATGAATTCAGTACAAAAATTAGGTTTCCCAACAGATACCAAGTTATTGATCATTCACGCAGATGATGCGGGACTTTCACATTCTGAAAATAGGGCTACGATCCAAGCGCTGGAGAAGGGAATTGTAAATTCTTACAGTATCATGGCTCCCTGCCCATGGTTTTATGAAATGGCGGTATTTGCAAAAAACAACCCTCAATTTGACAATGGGGTACACTTGACATTGACCTGCGAATGGGAAAACTATAGATTTGGACCAGTATTACCCGTAGCAGAAGTGCCGAGTTTGGTTGATGAAAATGGACATTTTTATAAGAAAAGAGAGCTGCTCAGAAAACACGGTAAGGCTGAACACGTAAAAATGGAGCTTCAAGCACAAATCGAAAAGGCCCTTAAATTTGGCTTAAAGCCAACACATATTGATTCTCATATGTATAGCGTTGGGGCGAGACCTGATTTTTTTGACGTTTACCGAAGTTTAGGAGAAATGTACAAGCTTCCTGTTGTAATAAATGAAAAATTGTTTGAAATGGTTGGACTAAACCCTGAAGAGTTAATTCAAAAAGAAGATTTTTTAATTAATAGGGTGCATATGGGAGATTTTAAAGACTTCGAAAAAGGGGAACTCGCGGAATATTACGATTCTATTTTCGAGGAAATAACGCACGGATTGAACCTGATTTTAATTCATCCAGCCTTTGATGACAATGAAATGAAAGGAATTACAATCAACCATCCTAATTTTGGTTCTGAATGGCGGCAAATCGATTTTGATTTTTTCACAAATGAAGAAACAAGGTTAAAGCTCAAGGAGAAGAACATAGAATTGGTCACCTGGGACGAGATCCGAAAGAAACTGTACAACAATTAATCCGTTCAACTCATATAAAGAGTCCATTTCAAACTCACTATACCGGCGGCTGAGCTTCTCGAAGCCAGAGGAGTGAAAATGGGATATTCAAAACATTAACCATAGGCAAAGGTATAATCAAAAAAAACCTTTTGTTCTCTAATTTTTGGCTAAAGCCAGGTAATATGATATTCTAAATAAATGGGCTAAAGCCCATTCCTATTGAATTTATTTCTTTGAAGTATTGGTTTGGGCTAATTTCTGGGTGAAAGTTATAGAATACTTTTTTCAATAGCCCCTAACTTTAGCTGGTGGATATAAGCATTTACTCAACTATGTGAAAGTTGAAAACTTTCGATATTATAGGTCCAAGTTACGCTTCGCTAAACTTGGACCAGTTCATACCCGTTCCGGTGACTGAGCTTGTAGAAGCCCTACTTATCCTTTTCCTCTCCCTCCTTAATTGTTTCTGAGTCCCAGGCATGGTCGTTGAGGCTGAAGCGCTTGTTTAGCTCAAAGGAGAGCAGGTTTTCCTGTATCTCTATGGATTTTTTGACGGTGGAGATAAATGCCTTTTTGTCGTTTTTCACCTTGGCCAATTCCACCATTGAGTCTTCATCGTATTTAATGAAATCCTGCGCCAGGCGATGTACGGTATGGGCCCTGTATCCCATTTTAACCAACACATCTTTCCCCATTCTTACCGCACTTTCTAAATTCTGCATGTAAATATGCGGCACTTCCAAATCGAGTAATTCCAGTGCTTCCCTTTTGTCTTTTGACCGTACCATTAATTCCAGGTGAGGGAAGTGCTTCTTGACCAGGGTGACCAGGCGATAATTTGTTTCTGGATTTCTTATCGCAGAAATAAGTATTGTGGCCTCTCTGGCACCAGCCATTTCTAACAAATCTGTCCTGGTGACATCTCCATAAAATACTTCAAACCCCATTTTTCGAAGGAGATTGACGCGGTCTGAGTCGCTGTCTAAGATTGTCGGTTTGATGCCATTTGCCCTTAAAAACCTGCCAACAGTACTTCCATAATGTGAAAATCCTGCCAGAATTACTTTGTTGGATTCATCCATTTCATCTTGGGGCTTCTCTTCTTTCTCTTTGGTGCCAATATAAGGCAATAGGAGTCTCTCATTTAATAGCAATAGCAAAGGGGTAAATGTCATGCTTATGGCGGTCACAGCCATAAGGATTTCAGTCGTCTTTGCATTTATTATGTTTAGCTCGGTAGCAAAGGAGAAGGTTACAAAGGCAAACTCACCCACTTGACTTAGCCCTAAGGCAAAAATCAGCGTTTGATCGATACTGATTTTATTCATTTTACCTATACCTAATAGTATAAGGCTTTTTATAAGTAAGATGGAAAGGGTAGCAGCAAAGACCATCAATGCATTCTCTCCAATCAATCCAAAATTAATGGAGGCACCTACAGCGATGAAAAATAGACCCAGCAGTAACCCTTTAAAAGGCTCAAGATCACTTTCAAGCTCATGTTTGAATTGAGAATTGGCCAATATTACGCCACCTAAGAAGGTACCTAAAGCAGGGCTCAAGCCCACCATCTCCATTAAAAAGGCAATTCCCAATACAATTAATAAGGCTCCAGCTACAAAGAGCTCTCTTAATCTGGTCTTGGCGACCAATTTTAACATGGGAATTATAGCATACCTACCCGAAACGACCACCAAGATCACGGCCCCAAATACCAATAGTGTCTGAAGCCACCCAGAAAACTGAGCGATAGGGCTCATGTGATCGACATCCACATCAGAGGTTGCAGCGAGAGCGATCAATGGCAATACCGCCAAAATAGGAATGACGGCAATGTCTTGCATAAGCAGCACAGCAAATGAATTTCGACCAGCAGCAGAGTTCATCTGGTCCTTTTCTTTAAGGGACTGTAGCGTGATGGCGGTAGAAGAAAGGGCGAGTGAAGTACTTATGGTAAGGGCCTGTCGCCAACCTAATCCCATAAAGTAGAGAATACCAAAAAAGACCAGGGTGGTAACCAATACTTGTGAAAGGCCAACCCTTGTGATCATCTGACGCATTTTCCAAAGTTTGGATGGCTCCAATTCCAATCCAATCAAGAAAAGCATCATGACCACACCAAATTCTGCGAAATGCATAATGTCTTCACCCTCTTCACCAATAAATCCGAAGACGTAAGGCCCAATGATAATGCCGGCCAATAAATAGCCCAATACAGAGCCCATTCCGATTTTCTTTGCCAGAGGTACACAGACAACAGCTGCTGAAAGGTAGATGATTGCTTGAAATAAAAATCCATTTTCCATAAGGCTATTGCTTGAAATCGTTTAAAAAAGAAAGACTTTCTAAATCACTAATATTGGAACTGTCTCTCAAGTGAAGTATAAGCGCTTTGAATTTATTTATCTCATGGTGCAATTGCTCTTGGGTGATGTTATGTGTGCCAGCAATTTGAAAAGGAGGCAGGTATACCATATTACATAGCTTAGCAGTCTGTTTGTAAGGCAGGAGAAATTCCTTTAAAGGATAACCATGATGTCCTGTTGCGCTGTAGGCTTCTGGGGAACCTCCCGTACTGATGGCATTGAAGAGGTATTTGCCTTTGAGATAGGTCCCTTTGTGCCCATAGGCCCAGTTGTATTCCAAAACCAAGTCTATCCATTGTTGCAACAGCGGAGGCCCCGTATACCAATACAAGGGATGCAACCAAACAACGATGTCAGCACCGAAAAGCAGCTCTTGTTCATGTTGCACATCAATATTAAAATCTGGATAACGTTCGTACAGATCAGTGATCTGAACATTTTCCAGATCATCGATGGAGGCCGTTAACCCAGAAATCACCTTTGAATGCTCCAACTTGGGGTGGGCCATAAGGACCAGTATATTTTTCATTTCAATTTGTATAAGCTTGGCAAATAACCAGTTTTTTGGCTATTTAATAAAGTGTATTTGGCTAAGTTTTCCTAATCAATGGCCTGATTTTATTCTGGGTTTCTGACAATTGGCATTTGGGTAGGTACTATTTAAAAGTAGTCCGTCAATAGTTACATCAGCTTATAGTGCCCAATGGTTACGGTCTGGGTGAAAGGCAGGATTAAGCAAATTTAGTTGTTTTATAAATAGCTAATGTAGTTTCGAAGGGATATTTAGCAATGTTCATACTGAATTTGAGGTTTTTATAGGGCTGAAACTGATCGTGTTTATTGTTTAACCTATATTGATAGACCTATCGAAGACATTGAGTTGGTAGGCATTTTTTTTTGTTAAGGTGGCTTTCTCATTTGACACCCAAGTGAACTTGCAAAAAGGATTTCAGTGAGGAATTGATCATCAAGACTGTTCAGGACTAATTAAGTAGGGGATAATTGAGTAAACATTGCTAAGATGGAATGTCGCAAAAATTTTCATGACAAAAACCTATTGAAAGTATTATGTTGTTGGTTTATTTTGTTTTGAAGCTACCTTAACGCGGTCTCTTTTGATCCGTTGTCTACATGTTGAAATAGGAAAAGGACATTACAAATAATATTCATCATTATATTTTGTTGGTGAAAATTTTTATTTGGGATAATATAAAGTAAGGGGTTTACAAGCAATTAGCCTCACCTTTTATTCATTAGACAACTTAATTGAAATGGCTAATAATTGGTTAAATCCTAGAATACCGATATATAATCAAATCATAACATTTAGTTGCTAATAAATTGATCTTTTTAATTAAATTTTTACCTGTAAATGTTTGGAAATATTATAAATTTCCTTCAAATTGAAAAAGAGTTTATAATTTAGGTCTTGAGATAACCAACTGAAATAAGCAGCCTTTGTAAAGGTTTACTTGAAATTTTTCCCAGACTTTGATTACTACTTTTAAGTCAACTCTATTTGATTATGATCAGGGGTATATGCTGCTATGCCTATTGTTTTGATGTTTCATTTCTGTTTAACTGACCAATGATTTTTGAAGTTTTTCAAATATTAAAAGAGCAGATCAACCATTATTTTGAAGAAGTGGGGTTGGAAAACTCTGAATTAGTGATAGACAATATAGCCCTCGCTGAAGGTGCTGCAGAAGCTTCAGATGGGATGAGGGATAAAATGGTTTTGACACTTGTAAACCTTCATGAGGAGGGTACTTTGAAGAATTTTTCAAACCATAATGTCAGCATTAATAAAGTGCAATACAGGAACAGGGTGATTAACCTTCATCTTTTTCTGCTTTTCTCTGCTAACAGAAGTGTATACAGCAACTCATTAATAGACCTATCAGCAGTTATCAATTTTTTTCAAGGTAAAAAACGTTTTACCCAAGCCAATACGGTCTTCAATAGGGAACTTGAGGCGATGGAAAATGTAGGAGATTTCAACTTCACTATTGAGTTGTATACCCCAACTTTTGAGGAGATGAATTTTATTTGGGGCACTTTAGGTGGCAAGCAATTGCCTTGTGTTTTATACCAGCTTAATCTTCTCCCTATGGAAAGGGACAAGACGCATGGTGAGGGTCCATTGATAGAAAGTGTGCATTCAGACGTTAAAACCAAGAACTAACAATGTTATCTACTCAATATAAAAAATTGTTTTCTATTAAGGTGCACCACGCGTATCACCTTAATAGCGGTGACATTGAGTATGAAGATTTAGAAGATAACCTTAAGCAGTTAAATTTAAGGAAATACAATTGGCAGGATTTCATATCTATTAGTCCTACAAGGGCCACCGAAAAATTTTTTAAGCGTTTTCAATTGTTGTTTAAATATACCAATGAAGAATTGATTGTTTTTGCGAGGGTTTCAGAGCAGAATGTTCAGGAAAGTTTTATCCCTTTAGAGCAAGATCTCGTATTGGAATTTCTTATCAATTACAATGACCCTTATTTTGAAAACTATACGGATATTAATCCTCTTTCAGAAGAAAAAATCCTGCTTTCAAATTTTCTTCCAACGCATTTTCAGGGAATTGATTTTGATTTACTACCTCTAGAAAGTGAAGATAGGATGTTTTCGAACAATTTTCTTGTACCAAGTGAAAGTATTGACTCCTACTTTATAGATTCTTGGAGTCAAACGGCTGGTGCACATGCCAAAGGGCTACTCCTTATAAGAATGCAAGGGGAAAACGGTAACCTCAATGTAACCAACCTAAATGGTACGCTTAAATTAAACCCTACTGTCTTTAAGCTCCATTTTAACAATAGAAGTACTTTTTGGACCTACCTCCAGAATGCGAATAAGATCAGTGCAACTACCAACTCTCTTAAACCACTGACCAAAAACGGTTTCGTTCAAATTCAATCGGATTCAGATTTTGATGAACCCAATGATAATTTGAGTGAATTACAATTTCCCAACCCAAGTGTTGAGCGTATCAAGATAGAGGCAAACAATTATTATTCAGAAATTTATATTTAACAGGTTGAACCATGGCAGCAAATTATAGAACCCCAGGTGTATACATTGAGGAAATATCCAAATTTCCTCCATCAGTAGCCCAAGTAGAAACCGCAATTCCGGCTTTTATAGGTTACACAGAAAAAGCGCGAGAAAAAGAAGCTGACACAAGCGAAACTTTGTTCTTGGAGCCTAAACGCATCGTTTCATTATTGGAATATGAAACATTTTTTGGTGGACCTGATCCCGAAACAGGTCTTAAAGTTCAAGTAACTGAGGAAGCGGGTGAAAAAGCTATTCTAGTGGAAGCACCTGACCCAAATGACAAGTCGCCTTTCCTAATGTATTATTCCATGCAGGCCTATTTTGCCAATGGGGGTGGACCATGTTATGTGATTTCTGTGGGTATTTATGATGATGCAGATCCTGTTATGCCAGTGACCATGGCAGCACTCAATACAGGCTTGCAAGAGTTGGAAAAAGAGGATGAGCCTACTTTGATTTTATTTCCAGATGCGACGGCCCTCCCAGAAGCGACCGAGTTTTATTCCATCTACAACAATGCACTTGCCTTATGTAGAAAGATGAGAGATAGGTTTACGATTATTGATACCTATACAAACAACATGGAAACAGAAATTTCTTTGGAGACAGGAGTGAGGGAATTGATCACTTCCGATTTGGAAGAGAAAAAATATGGTGCCGTTTATTTTCCTTACCTGGAGACGATACTGAATTATAGCTATGATCCTGAACAAACGGAAGTGTCCCATCTTATTACTGATGCCTCTCCTGTTTCTGATATACTTGAGGAAGTTGATGATATATTGGTTGAAGCAGAGGGCATCATCACAGATTTGCCAGCTGAAGTGTCGGGTTATTCTGCTGCTGATACCACGGTTCAAGGGGGTACGGATGAAGAAGCGGTAACAAATAAAAGTACTGTTGTTGATCCATTGGATGCCATTGTCAATGCCCTGAACGAATTTGTAGGGCTAATGGCCGAAATTGTAGAGGATACCAATAATGTAGCAGCCATGGCGCAAGAGCAAGACGAGACGCTTGCAAATGTGGCTACTGAAGCAGCCAACGCATTGAACGATGAACTTGAAGAAGCTGGAGATCTGCCCACATTTATTGCGGCTCTACAGGGGCACCTCGATATTTTGAACGGAGACATCACTGGAGATGCTGTAAAACAAGCTTCAGGGGATGCCAATACCGCTTTGACAAATACCGACGTAACTGTATTGCTTCAGTCCGTCCTGGATTTGATAGATCCTGCAATATTGGACGCCATGTTGGATATCGAGGAGTTGGACATGGAATCTGATGGTGCGCTGGATGGTTTTGCCTTAAGTGACATTGAAGCCATAGACAGTGCTACTTATAATAAGATAAAAGCAGAAATTAATAGGGTGAAAGTTGTTCTTCCTCCCTCCTCACTCATAGCAGGAATTTATGCCAAGGTAGATTCCAATATTGGGGTATGGAAAGCACCAGCAAATATATCCTTGAATTATGTAGTCAAGCCAACTGTCAAGGTCACAAATGATATGCAAGACAGATTGAATGTTGATACCATCGCTGGTAAATCCATTAATGCCATCCGATCCTTCACAGGTAAAGGTACTTTGGTGTGGGGAGCCAGAACATTAGCAGGGAATGACAATGAATGGCGTTTTGTATCCGTCAGAAGATTTTTCAATATGGTGGAAGAATCGGTCAAAAACGCTACCCAACAATTTGTATTTGATGCCAATGATGCCAATACCTGGGTAAAGGTTCGTGCGATGATAGAGAATTTCCTCATACTTCAATGGAGAGCCGGAGCGTTGGCAGGAGCCAAGCCTGAGCAAGCGTTCTACGTTCGAGTCGCTTTAGGTCAAACCATGACAGCCATGGATATTCTCGAAGGAAAAATGATTGTGGAGATAGGAATGGCGGTTGTACGTCCAGCTGAATTCATCATTCTGAAATTTTCTCACAAAATGCAGGAATCTTGATTATTTGTTTTAACCCTTTAAATGTAAAATATCATGACTTATCCATTATCGAAGTTTCATTTCTCAGTTGATTGGGGTGGAACAATAATAGGTTTTACAGAAGTTTCTGGTCTAGATGTGGAAACTGAAGTAATAGAATACAGGCATGGCGCTAGCCCTGAATACAGTAAAATCAAAATGCCTGGCATGCAAAAATTCAGTAATATCACTTTGAAAAGTGGGACTTTTGCCGGAGACAATGAATTTTATGAATGGTGGAATACTGTAAGTCTAAACCAAATAGAGCGCAGGGACATCACTATAAAACTGTTGAATGAAGAGCATGAGCCAGTGGTTACTTGGAAAGTTAAAAATGCTTGGCCTACCAAAATTCAATCTACCGACCTAAAAGCAGATGGCAATGAAGTGGCCATCCAAACCATGGAATTGGTCCATGAAGGACTCAGTATTCAAAATGATTAATCATGGATAATATTTACCCCTATGTAAGTTTTCATTTTAGGGTTTCTATTTCGGGATTGGACGATACAGAAGATGCTTATTTTCAATCTGTTTCGGGTTTGGATGTAAGTATGGATGTAGAAGAATATGCCGAAGGAGGGGAGAATAGGTTCAAACATAAACTACCCGTAAAAACCAAGTATTCTAATCTGATCCTTAAAAAAGGACTTGCCGCTTCCACGGGGTTGACGGACTGGGTCAAGGAGGTCATGGAAAACTTTAATTTTGAAACCAGGACCATCACCATCGATCTGATGAACGAGGAACATGAACCTTTGATTACATGGAATGTGGTAAATGCCTTTCCGGTAAAGTTGGCAATCGATCCATTCAATGCTATGGAGAGCAAAATGGCGATTGAATCCATGGAATTTTCTTACCAATATTTCACAAGAATCAATTAATGGCTATAAATATAAAGGAGATGCATATCAAATTTCATGTCGAAGAGGCAGGGAAGGCGAAAAAAGGAGCATCGATTGACAAAGAGAAGGTTGTTGCACAGTGTGTGGAGCAGGTGATGGAAATACTTAAGCTTAAAAAAGAAAGGTAATAGTCATGAGTGAAGGAAAATTAGAGAAACTAAAGTTGGTTGCTTATAGCGATCCTGAATTCAGTGATAAAGTAGCTGATGGAGAGTTTTCTACTTTGCTCAACCCTGAAAAATACGCTTATCAATACAAAATAGAACAAAATGAGGACCAAGCTCCCGGGACCAGTGCTGCTCCTACCAAATTCAATAAAAAGCTGCCAGAAGAGCTCGATTTGGAGTTTCTCTTTGACAGGACAGGAATTGTAAAGGGTAAGGAAAGCAATGAAGATGGTGTCATAGATGACATTGAGCACTTTAAAAAAGTAATACTTAATTACAATGGAGAACAACACAAGCCTAATTATGTGATGATCTCCTGGGGTAGTTTGCTTTTTAAGGGAAGCTTGGTTGAAATGACAGTGGAATTTAAACTCTTTAGGCCTGATGGCACGCCACTTCGAGCGGTAGCAAAGGCTAAATTCAAAGGTTTTGTAGAGGATGATTTAAGGGCAGCAAAAGAAAACAGAAGCTCACCGGATTTGACCCATTACAGGATAGTGAAGGCGGGGGATAATTTACCTTTAATGACACAGCGAATTTATGGCGATCCAAAATATTATTTAGAGGTAGCCAGGGTAAATAAGCTTGTCAATTTTAGGAATCTTATCCCAGGTCAAGCCATATATTTTCCTCCCATAGAGAAACAAGGATCCGCATAAAATTTAAATAAACAATGATAGAGACTGGTGATATCGTCACTTTAGAAGTAATCGTATCAGGGAATGCGCTAGCTGATAACATACAGGTTATGAATGTTAGTGTTCAGCGCGAGTTGAATAGGATTCCCTATGCGAAAATCATGATTTTAGATGGGGATGTTGCCACAAGTGATTTTCCAATTAGCAATGAACAAACGCTAATACCTGGAAATGAAGTTGAAATATTGGCGGGCTATAGATCAGAGACCGTTACTATTTTTAAAGGCATCATTATCAACCATAAATTAAAGATCAGAGATGGAAGTTCTGTTCTGATGATAGACTGTCGGGACAAAGCATTTAAAATGGCAAACAGCCGAAAATCTGGCTATTTCTATTCGTCTAAAGACAGTGACTTGATGGAAGAACTTATTTCCAGAAATGGACTTGAGACAGAAGTAGCACCTACTAATTTTACACATCCAGAAATAGTACAATACCAATGTACCGATTGGGATTTCCTGGTAACCAGGGCACAGGCCAATGGAATGGTTGTAAATGTGGAAAACGGAAAGATTTATGTGTCAAAACCAGATCCAGCGCAAGGAAGCAGTCAGACGGTAACATTTGGAGACAGCATATATGAATTTGATGCAGAAATGGATGGTAGAAACCAGGTGCCAGGAGTATCTTCTTTTGGTTGGAATCCTACAGATCAGCAAATTATAAAGATAGAAGCCAACAGTCCTGGTATTGATCTCAATGGAAACCTGTCTCAAGACAAACTGGCGGATTTGATGAAGCTTGATCCTATTGAACTCAAAAACGGTGGTAAAATAGCCGATGTACTCTTACAAGACTGGGCAGACAGTAAATTGTTGTTCCAACAACTTGCTAAAACTAGAGGGAGAGTAAAAATCCAAGGGAATTCCGAACCTGCTCCCGGACAAGTAATCACACTAGAAGGTGTAGGTGAAAGGTTTTCTGGTGATGCTTATGTGTCCGGTGTTATGCACCAGATAGCAGAAGGAAATTGGACACTTGATGTACAATTCGGTATGGATCCAGAATGGTTTACCGATCAGGTCTCAATACATACCCAACCTTCCTCAGGCCTGTTGGCGGCAGTAAAGGGTTTACAGGTTGGTGTGGTTTCTCAATTAGAAGGAGACCCAGATGGGGAAGACAGAATTATGGTAAAATTTCCAGTGATAAATCCAGATGAACAAGGAATTTGGTGCAGGTTGAGTTCTTTGGACGCAGGAAATGAACGTGGTTTTGTATTCAGACCTGAAATAGAGGATGAGGTGATCGTAGGATTTATTAACGAAGACCCTAATCAGGCAGTAGTATTGGGCATGTTGCCCAGCAGTAGCCACCCTAGTCCTTTAGAACTTTCAGACGATAACCACCAAAAAGGATATGTGTCAAGGTCTGGGATAAAGGTGTTGTTTGATGACGAGTTGAGCAAATTGGAAATGGAGACGCCAACAGGAAAGAAAATTACGATGGACGATGATGTAGGAGAAATAATTATCACTGATGATCATGGCAATACCATCACCATGAGCGGTGACGGTATCGTAATGGAAAGTGGGGCAGATGTGACAATAAAAAGTACAGGAGACATCAACCTTGAAGGCGTTAATATAAATGTAAAATCTTCAGGAGAACTTAAAGCTGAAGGCAGTGCGGGAGCCACACTATCAAGTAGTGGATCCACGACTATAAAAGGATCATTGATACAAATTAACTAACAATAGAATGGGAATGCCCGCAGCAAGAATTACTGACATGCATGTTTGCCCTATGGTAAGCCCTGGGGGAGTGCCTCATGTGGGAGGTCCGATCTTACCACCTGGAGAGGCTACCGTTTTGATTGGGGGAATGCCTGCAGCAAGGGTGGGGGATATGGCCACATGTGCAGGCCCTCCTGACTCAATCGTGGCAGGTTCTTCCACCGTTTTCATCGGAGGAATGCCCGCAGCCCGAATAGGTGACAGTACCACCCATGGAGGGTCAATTGTGGCTGGATTTCCCACTGTGTTAATTGGTTAAAAAGAGATTATTATGGAAGAAGAGTTAGATTTTCTAGGTAAAGGATGGAGTTTTCCTCCAACTTTTGACAAAGATTCGGAAATGGTGGAGATGCGCTCAGGATTGATAGATATACAGGAAAGTTTATGGATACTGTTGTCCACTAGGCTAGGTGAAAGGGTGATGCAACCTAAATACGGATGTCAGCTTGATGAGTTGCAATTCGAAAATTTAAACAGAACAATCATTACTTATATATCTGAACTAATTCGCACTGCCATCTTGTACCATGAGCCGAGGATTGAAGTAGAAAAAATCGAAATAACGGAAGAAGAATTAATTGCCGGAAAAGTATTAATAAAGCTGAGCTATTTGGTAAGAAGTACCAACTCAAGGATGAACATGGTTTACCCTTACTATATCAATGAAGGGACATCGACTTAATTTTTATGCAGCCAGATAACTTAAATATTTTAAAGGTATTGTGGAGGAAAGGCACCTCACAAGCCATGAGAACAAACCCTGCCCTGGATCCATCTAACCTTGAGTTAATGGAATTGGAGCTTGGTGACTGGTTGCTCTTTGCCAATAATTTTGCCAAATTTATCCCCTTTTTTCCTGTCAACACCTCAAAACTGACCATTGATAATTGGCAAATCTTCTTCAAAGAGCTCTTGTCTGTTGAAGATGTACCCCAAAAAGGAACCCCTGCCTATGGGCAGCTAAAGGAGTCCATTCAGTTGAAATTGGATAAATTTTCCAAGGAGGGCACACTAAAGCCTCAGCTAACACTTCTTGTTACATTTTTACAACTATTAGAATATTCCAGAAGCCGACTAAACAATATTTCAAAAAGGCACCTGGATTTTTATTACAGCAATGTATTGCGCTTTTCTAAACTGCCAGCAATTCCTGATGAAGCTTTTCTGATCATTGAAACAGGAAAAGGGCCAAAGCCTACCTTAACCAAAGGATCCACATTTGATGGTGGGGTAGATGCCTCAGGGAAAAAGCTAACCTATGTTTTAGAATATGAATTTTTCCCAAACCTTGCTCAAGTAAGTCAATTAAAAAACCGCTTTGTTGACACTAACCAAAAGAAAATAACTGTAAGTCAGGTAGCCAATTCTGTAGATGGAAAGGGGGAAGCTTTTAAGGAAGAAAACCAAGGTTGGTGGCCATTTGGGCATGGCTTATCCTCTGTCTCCTATCCGGAATTGCAAAAGGGATCATTTGGTTTCGGTATATCATTGCCTTCATTATGGGCTTCAGCTGCTTCTGATAAGTATTTTAGTTTTGAACTTACTTTTAAAAAGAATTTACCATTTGCTGGTACGGGCAGTGATGTACGTCAGCTGTTTTCTGCTCAATACAGTGGGGAGGAGGGTTGGGAAACGCTTTCTCCAATTGACCATCCATTAAAAGGTGATTTCAAGAGTAGCGTCACAAATAATCGACTCAGAATTGTCTTATTCATCAGCAAGTCTCAGCCTGGAATAGTGGATCAACAGGAAAAAATTCATGGGGATAGCAAAGGAAAAGGAGCCCCTTTGATTTGGTTTGACATTGCCTGTATTTCTCAAAAAACATTCAATTGGATAAAAGGTCTTGGGGAGACTCCCTTAAAAAGCCTCGCTATTCGATCAAGTTTCAGTAATATTAGTACTCCCATTATTGAGTCTGATTTGGGAATACTCAATCCTGAAAAACCTTTTCAACCCTTTGGAAGTATTCCCAAAAAAGGCAGTAGCTTTTATATCAAATATCCCGAGTGGAAAAAGAAAAAACCTACCAAAGTAGCTGTAAGGGGAAAGTGGGCCAACACGCCTGATAATTTCAAAGATTGGTATTACGGCTACAGGGATTTAGGAGGACAATACCTGAGTAAAGACAATTATTTTTCACAACATTTTGTGCTAAGTGCCGGCGTATCGCAACCTGTTAAATCCTTTTTGTTACAACCAACTGGATTCAGAGAGGCTTTGTTGAATAATCAAATTTCTGTGAACCCTGCTCCGGATAATTTGATTGTAAAGAGCAATAATCATTTTAAAGCAAAGCTATCTTTGAATGACGGTCAAGGATGGACTACCAAAGTTGCTGAAGAGGTATTATTTGAAACGGATGCAGAAGGTTTCAAAACTTCCTTTGATATTGTACCTGGGAATGGCAAAGACCACCTCGATATAAGTGAGGGGATAAAGGTGACCCTTTTACAGTCCTTCTTATCTGAAATGTACCCTCGGCTATATGCACTGGCCATGTCCAGTGACCAACCAGATACGCCCATACCGAATGAGCCTTATACGCCACTTATGGAGTCCCTATTGTTGGATTACGAGACAGAAGATTCCTTTGAATTGGCATCGACCGCTGATTCGAGTTTGCAGCTGTTTGTAAGGGATGATTTTGGCTGGTATGAGGAAAATAAAACCACAAAAATAGCACTGTCCCATACCCCAGACAATGAGTTATATGCCATGCCTTATCCAGGAGAGGTTGGAGAATTGTTTATTGGTATATCCGGATTAGCCCCACTAGAGCAGTTGTCCTTATTGATTCAAGTGCTGGAAGGAAGTGAGAATCCTTCACAAACGGAATCCGATGAAAGTGATGCTTTGAAATGGTTTGTACTTGTAAGCAATTATTGGAAGAAATTAGAAAGAGAAAATATAATCTCTGACCAAACAGACAACTTACTTAAGTCTGGGACAATCACTTTTTCATTACCGGAAGAAGCATTTAACAGCCATCATAGAATGGACAATTCCCTCGTATGGATCAAGTTAAGTTCTCCAAAGAAATTTAATGCGACGAGTCGAATTCTTGGCATATTTTCCCAAGCTATTAAAGTAGTTTTATTGAACGATGACAATGATTTAAGCCACTTAAAAGATGGATTGCCTGCTGAAAGTATTGCTAAAATGGTAGAAAGAAAGGCAGGAATTAAGCGTATTTTTCAACCTTTCAATTCCTTTGGTGGTAAGGCCCCTGAACAAGATAAAAATTATTATATCAGGGCTAGTGAAAGGCTAAGGCACAAAAACAGAAGTGTATCCCTTTGGGATTTTGAACATTTGATCCTGCAGAAATTCCCTGATGTGTACAAGGTGAAATGCCTTAATCATACTTGTGCAGAATCCTTCTTATCTCCTGGTCATGTTATGGTTTTGGTAATACCTGACACCTTGAACAAGAATGTATATGATATCTTTCAGCCTACTTTTAGTGCAGCTAAACTCAATGAAATAACCCGTTTTCTTGAAGAGAAGTCTGCGCCCCAGATTAAAATAAAAGTGGTAAACCCTATGTATGAAGAGATAAAAATTAGGGTTCAAGTTAGTTTTTATCCAGGGGTTGATAAGGCATTCTTTATGAATCAGTTATCGGATGATATCATCAATTACCTTTCACCATGGACGAGCGGTGAAAATCAGAAAATAGATTTTAATAGTCATTTTAATAAGAGCAGCCTTGTGTATTTTTTCGAGAAATTGAACTATGTAGATTTTATTCAGGAACCCCGAATATTTCGAAATGGAATGGAAATGGGAAATGACATTCTACCTAGTACTCCAAAGCACATTCTGGTTTCAGCCAAATCTCATGATATCTCATTGTATGAACCTATTACAAGTTAATAGATGATGGATGAAAAAACATACCGCCCGCTTTCCAAGGATATTCATACCAGCGATGATTTGGACTTTCAGTTTCTAAAGGATGAAGGTGTAAAAGTAATCCAGCGCTTGGGAAGTAAGTTATGGACAGATTATAATACGCATGATCCTGGCATCACTATTTTAGAAATTCTGTCCTATGCCATTACCGATTTGGGTTTTAGACTTTCTTTACCAGTAGAGGATCTTCTGTTGGGAAATGATAAAGTCAGTTACCTGAATAAACATTTTCATATGGCGGCAGATGTCTTGCCCTGTAAAGCGCTTACAGTGTTAGATTATCGCATGCTGTTTATGGATATTGAAGGAATTAAAAATAGCTGGATTGAACCTTACAACAAGCAAGTTTATGCGGACTGCAAAAATCTCAAAATGGCGTATGATCCTATTGTCTGGCAAGGCATACCTGAAAAAGACAAAACTTCATTTCAGCTTAAAGGATTGCACAAAATTTTGGTAGATGCCTCTGATGAAATTCCTTTCGGGCAAATAAAAAAGAAGGTACTATTGGCCTATCATCAAAACAGAAATTTATGTGAGGATGTAGTAGAAGTGATTCCTGTAGAAAGTCATCCGGTTCAGGTCTGTGCTATAATTGATTTGAGTCCAGAAGCTGATGAAGAATTAATAGCTGCAAATATTGAATGGGAAATTGAACAATATTTCTCTCCGAATATCCACTTTTACTCTTTCGAGGAAATGCTTGATAAAGGATATTCAACTTACGAGATAATTGAGGGGCCCTATTTGAAAAATGGTTATTTGGATCCAAGGGAGTTGCGGGAAGCAAAATTGCGGGACAGAATAAGCCAATCCGACATTATTCAGTTGATAATGGATATTGAAGGTGTTGAAGGGATTCGGGACCTGAGCATCAACCATTGTGATGAAGACGCACCAAGAGGAGGATGGACAATTACAATTCCTGAGGGTAAAAAACCAAGTCTATGTGACAAGAGTAAATTTAATTTTTACAAAGGGCTGCTACCGATTAATGTTAATCAGGTTACAGTTGCAAACCATAAAAAATTAATTACCGAGCAAAATCTGGTTGAACAATATGAGTTAAAGGAAAAGGAGTTTGTACTCCCGGTACCGCACCAATATCCACTTGGCGACTATTATAGTATTAGGAATGATTTTCCAGAAGTTTATGGAATTGGGCCCTTAGGAATTCCTGAAAATGCTAAAGGTAAGGATCGACAAAAGAAGGCCAACCAATTGAAGGCCTATTTGACTTTTTTTGATCAAATCTTGATGAGTTATTTTAAGCACCTCACCGAAGTTAAAAACCTGTTGTCTGTATTTAGTACACCTGAAAGAACGTATTTTACGAAGACAGTAACGGACATTAGAGATCATAACGATTTTCTAGGAGATTTCTATTCCGATGGGTTCCTTTATGAAGACCTTCTGGCACCCTTTGATGAACGGAATAAAAGAAGTCAAAAATTAAAAGACCATCTATTGGCAAGGTTTGCAGAGAAGTTTTCTGATTATGCTTTTTTGATGAAAAAGATTTATGGATCGGGTGTAGATGAACAAGTTTTGGATACCAAGTCCTTTTTCCTCAAAGAATATGGAAAAATAAGTGCTCAGCGGGCTACAGCCATGAACTATTACAAGCAACCACCAAAAAACCTGTGGGACACAGGTAACACTTCCGGTTTTGAAAAAAGGATTGCTTTATTGATTGGGATTAAAGACTATTTTAGAAAAAATTTGTCTCGTTCTTTTGTTGAAATTTTCCCTACCACCACTTCCGAGGGGGAAGCGGCATTTAAATGGAGAATCTATGATAAAGATAAAAATGTTCTTTTAACGGCTAACAAATTCTATAAGGGCAGAACAGCTGCACACAAAGACATTTATCTGGTCATTCAACAAGTCAAGGCTGTTTCGGTTGAGACAATTGAAGATGCCATGAACCAATTTGAGGAAGTGCCTGAAGAAGGGTTTGATTTTGCCTGTTTTAAGGTGAGTATATCACCAACCAGAAGGTTTTCTTTCAGCATATTTAACCTGGACATAGCCGATCCAAATAACCCCGACTACCTTCTGGCTACCCAGCAAAAATATTTTACTTTTCAAAATTTTAGAAATGCACTTTTAAGTTTTAAAATATTTGTAAGTGAGGAGATGGACGATGAGGGGATGTTTGTAGTAGAAAACATTCTGTTAAGACCTGATTTCAATGAGGAGGACATAGATAAGCAACATTTTATGCCATTTTGTAAGGATGACTGTGGCCAGGGAAACTGCCTTGATCCTTATTCTTACAGGGTAACTATCGTATTACCCGGCAACTCTTTTAGGTTTGCCGATAGAGATTTTCGGGATTTCCTTGAAAATTTAATAAGAGAAGAGATCCCCTCCCATATTCTGGCCAAAATTTGCTGGATAGGAAGAGCCAGTACAGGCGATCTTGATCAAGAGGACCAGATGAGTCTTTTTGAGGAGGCTTATGCCAGTTTTCTTTCCGGACTAACAGTCGGAGATTATCAATACCATGAGCAATTTGTAAAAATATTATCTGAATTGCATTCAATTTATCCAACAGGCACCTTGTACAACTGTGAAGATGAGGATGAAAGTAATGCGATGCGAGACACCATCATTTTAGGAAGATCAAATTTAGGAACCATTTAATCCCTTAGGCCATGTCAAATAAACTAAGTTCCGTAATCTACCAGTATAGAAATTATAAGGCTGATCAGGTACTTACCCATACGCAGCTAAATGAGACGATCGCTTATTTTGAAGACCAGGACAGGTTGACTCGGATTGCCTTGACTGGGGTGGGAATCGTTCATGGCCTTAAGATTACTACAAGAGCTACAGAAGGTGGGGATCAATTCGTGGTAAACCAAGGTGTTGGAATCACCACCGATGGAGACCTAATATTACTTCATGAGCAATTGTCTGAAGAAGAGCCAAAAGAAAAAAACATAGCGATAGATGAATTAAGCTTTACTCATTTTAGGGTGTTTTCTGATGAATATGCTAAGTATTCTCCTTACTTCTATAGTGATGAGGAGCAGTTGCCGATTTGGGAGTTTTGTAACGAGGGAGATACAGATGCACAGCCTTTGTCTGATTTGGCCAATTGGAAAGGAATGAACATGGTAGCCTACCTGGAATGTTATCCTAAGAGCCAGGACATTTGCGGTGAGATTAACTGTGACAATCAGGGTATTGAACAAATCTCAAAATTACACTTCTTGATGCTGGAGGATGCTTCTGTCCAAAATTTGGTGAACCTGGATGAATTACTACTTAAAAAAATAAAATTTACTGAAACATTGAGCGAGCTTTCAGCAATTCAATTGATGAAGGTGGTTCATAATGCCCAAAACTCAAATGATCTTTCGCAGATAGATAAATTGTATATAGCTGCTATTGATAATGGCAATACGCTGGATGAAGTGGTTAAGGGCCTTTCTACAGTTATGGAGGAATTCAATTCGATTTTGGAAATTGAGGGGGGCTTCCAGAATTTCATAGAAAAATTTAAGGAATTGGCTGATAATATTTTTAATCAGCAAGATGAGGATTACAATTTTTATCAATACCGCTACCTCCTCGCCAAAGATCTTTTAAGCACCTACAATGCAATAATTGATGCGTTAAATAAATTTGATTTTTGGCCAAACCCAGAAATTACTTCATTCCCAAAACACCTACTGCTGGGCAAGCTAGATGGCACAGGTTACCGTCACGATTTTTATAAATCTCCAGCTTTGGGAGAATATGACCATGATAAAAGTGAAATCAATTCCCTAATTAGGAAAATGAATTTACTAATAACCTCTTTTGATATAAAAACAGAGGAAGGGTTGAGAATTATCCCTAATGGAAAGTATAAGCACAATTCGCTTTTCCCTTCTATACCTTTTTATTATAAAAACAGTGAAGGCTTTTCATCAACGTGGAGTGCCAATGCCAATGCTATTGATTTTTATTATTCAATGGGCAATAATCCATTATTGGTGGAGCATGACGGTCTTGACAGTTACTTGATAGGGGGGCATTTGTTAACAGATGGAGAGAATACTTATCAGGCAATTAATTCAATGATAAGTCAATTCGGACTAGAATTTAAGCTCTACCACTTTGATTTGGCGCATAACCAGAATGAGCTAAAAAAACTCTTTAAAGACCACCCTTCTTGTTCTTCGAGAGGTGGGGTGCCACAGTCAGGTACCTATATTTTGCTCAGCTATGACAATAAAGTGTTTGCTGACCTATCACTATCTTACAGGATAGTAGATGAGACAGGACTTATTGGATCCAGTCATATTAGAGTTGCGAGTTGCAGTTATCCGTGGATAAGTTCTTTGAAATTTCTCAACAACCTTTCAAGGAGTCTTAAAGGTTCTGTTAAAAAGTCTGGTGTGCAACCCAAAGTCTATCGGTTGGTTGTAAATAACTACACCATCAATGGACAATCTTTAATTAATGGTGCTGTCACCCTCGAAATCCCAATTGAGGCTATCTATAATAGACGAATGCATGCCGTAACAGAAGCATTAAACGAACGATTCCCTAAGGGACTGGTTTTCGATTATGATGAATCCCATAAGCGATTCGTTATTACACGTCCATTTGATGATGTGTTTAGCATAAGTTTTTCAGACAACACGATAAGTATTAACAAACCATCCTATACCTATACTCAGGATGAAATGGTGAAATCAGATAGGACCTTTAGGTTAGCAGCGACGCGATGTGGGGAGATTAGAAAATATAGAGAAGCTAGCTATCTACAACTGCAAACTGAGTTTGCTCCTGTAGATAAGGATGATGACAATGGGGAGTTTAAAGGAAAATGGAAGCAATGGAACAATTTGATTGAAGAATTGAAAACCGATTCGAGGTTCACAGGCAATTTTAAACCAAGAATTCCTGGAGGAGTAAATGACCTTCCCGGTTCTGTTCAAAAAATTATCCGAAGTGTTCAGTCAGCTTTAGGCAATTCTGAAATTGGCCACACACTTTATTTAACTGGAGACTGGGTTACTGGTAGCTGGGCAAGTATAGAAATGATTGATGATTATAAAAATACAACGAATACAAATGATGTCATTTTTAAGTTTTTAAACTTAAGAAGCATCCTTCATGGAAAAGACCAGGCAACCAAAGCATCATTAGTCGTGGTTTTAAATCGCGAAATTGATAGGGGAAATATGATTAAAACCTTGGAACCATTTACGGAAAAAGTGGATGTCTATATTGAAGTTCCAGCCAGAAGCGGCCAGCCTAGGGGAATTGATTCAATTCAAAAACTTCAATTGTGAGAAATGCAAAAGGACCAATCATACAAATTCCGGATGATGATTGGTCCTTATGGGGCTTCTGTCCAATTTCACTCGCTTTAATCTCTAATCTAGTAGTAAGCGACTCAATAGTGATGTAAACAACACGTAACGAACGCAACTTCAAGACATTTTGACTTAATTACTTGCTTCCTCTTTCATACTTATTTGCCAGTAAAATAGGTTCAGTCTAGTGACCAAACGTCTAGAAATATAAGAATTAATTTGAAAGAATAAAAATAAATGAAGGAAAATGATACGCACGCTATACAAAAAGTTTCTATCGATATATATTCCAAGTCTGTCGATAGTGCCAAGGCCATAGAAAGAAATATCAACACCTTTATTCAGGATTCTTTAATGCCACTTATTGCTTCCTACCTTGATGAATTGGAGAAAGAGCTACAAATTGAATCCATTCAGATTCCCCATATAAATATTACTTTGAATCTGTTGGAAGACGATTTTTTAGATCCTAAAATAATTCAACGAGCTTTCATGAATCAATTTCAAGAAGTCTTATCAAGAGAGATTGCGAAAAAAGATTTGGGAAATTTTCAAGGAATGCCTGCTAATGACGAGAACCTTGATGTATTTTCATCTCTAAAAAAAGAGGGACATGAAATTTCAGCTCTTAACCCAGTAGAGCAAAACTTAAAATCCTGGATTTATTTCTTAGATAATGGGAGATTACCATGGTGGTACAGTCAAGAAAAAGCCAGAAAAGCCTATCACTGGCAGGAAATAAAACCCTTGGTAAGCAAGTACTTTTCGGATGGAAAGTTACTGAAATACTTTCAAAAATCCCTCTTCTTTGATAGGGTGATCAGTCAATATTCAGGGGGAGATTTAGCGGAGTTGATTTGGATGGCCATATCCAGAAAACCTTTGATCCAAAAATTTCATTACCTAAAAATTATCAAGAGATTGAAAGTAGAACAAGTGCTTGTGTTCTATAGGATTATTATCGCTGCAAGCCTAATACAGGAATTGAATAGCGGGAATGAACAGTTATATAAGTTGTACTTATCCAAAGTAGGAGAGGCAGAAAGAAAAATAGTAGAGAAAACTTTCAGAGAAGTCATAAAATTTGATGATATTAATGAAAGAAAGAAGGTTGCAGATTCAGTTCTTCAACTATTAGAGGATAAGAATCAATATAGTGGTGTAATACCAAATATTATTCGGGAATCATCAGCGCAAATTAATGTAGACGCTGCGGAAAATAGAGAAGGCTATTATGTATCAAATGCTGGTCTGATTTTACTCCATCCCTTTTTGAAACCATTTTTTATTGATTGTGAATTACTGGATGAAAAAGGACAATTAATTAATCCAGAAACAGCAGTGCATGCGCTGCATTATTTGTCTACTAAAAAAGAACAACCTTTTGATTTTGAGCTGGTTTTTGAAAAATATTTAGTAGGAATGCCTATTGACCAACCTGTTTTAAGAGCGTTAGTCCTTTCAGAAGAGATAAAGATCAATACGGAGAAACTTTTAAATGCATTGAAGGTCAATTGGAAAAGTTTGAAAAATACTGGATTGGAAACCATTCGAAATGAATTTATAAATCGAGGAGGAAAATTGGTTTTTGAGGAGACTTCTGATAGGTTGTTTGTAGAAAGAAAAGCACAGGATATTTTATTGGATGGGGTTCCCTGGAATCTTTCATTGGTAAAACTTCCTTGGCAAAAAAAGCATTTGCTGGTAGATTGGTAAATTAAAATACAATGAAAAGACAAGGTTTTAGAAAGTCTTCAGTAGGATTGATTAGTCCTGCATTTCAAAGCAAGGAGGGGAATAGTTTTTTTCGCCAGAAGAAGGAGAATAGTGACAGCTTGATTCCTTCTCGCAACAATGATATTTTTTTTGACCCTATAGTTCAAAGAGTGTCAGATGAAAAAGAGCCTGGAGTAGCAGTTCAAAGTAAAGAAAAGGAAGATACCAATGATAAATTGCAGGCTGCATCAGAAGAGGAAGAGCCTGTTCAAGCTAAGAAGGATGATGTGGAGGGGATCCAAAAATCAGGTGAAGAGGATGAGGAGGTAAGTGCTAAAGCTAATGAGGAAGAAAAAGTAAGTGCAGCCGCTTCAGAGGAAGAACCTGTGCAAACAGCAGGTGAAGAAGAAGAGCCGGTACAAGCAAAAGCGGATGAAGAAGAGGGGGTTCAAAAAGCTGGAGAAGAAGAGGATACCATAAGTGCCAAAGCGGAAGACGAAGAAAAGATCAATACAGTTGCTGAAGAGGAGGAACCTGTCCAAACTCAAGAAGAAGAGCCTGTGCAATCGGTAACCGAAGAAGTCAATATTCAAACCAAGGAGGATAATAATGGGAAAGATTCAGCGCGTCAAAAACAAGCCAATGAAATAGAAAAAACCCTTTTACAGGAAAAGGGAAAGGGAAGTGAACTGGCGCCAGCTGTAAAAGAATTTATGGAAAAAAAGTTTGGTTCTGACTTTAGCAAGGTTAGAATTCATACCGATCAAAAGGCTCAATTGATGAACAAAAAAATTCGAGCCAAAGCATTTGCCCACGGATTTGATATCTTTTTCAACTCTGGGCAATATCAACCAGAAACAAAGGCTGGAAGGCATTTACTTGCTCATGAGCTTACCCATACAATTCAACAAAAAGGCAATTCCAAAAAACCAGTACAACCCAAGTTAAATGATGGACATGATTTTCATCCAACAAGTAGATTTTCAATGAATGAATTGCTTGAGGACGTTTATGACAATTATGCCACTTTAAAAAATGGCTCCAATGGCTTGTCTGTTGCCCTCCTGCAAGATGCTTTAATTGGTCTAGATTATCGGCTGCCAAAGTTTGGCACTGATGGTTCTTTTGGTGGAGAAACAACAAGAGCTGTTGAAGCCTTCCAAGCGGATATGGGATTGGCAGTAGATGGGGTTGTAGGGCGAAATACAATCCAATACTTAGACAGTCTTGACAGAGGGGTTGATGTGGCTTCCCCCGAATTACCCGTAACCATTGATAGCACGATTGACTTAAAAAATGTAATAGCAAAAGCGGGAGCAGTTGCATCCAATAGTTTGGATCCTCTAGTTATGGGGAGGATTTTTCCTGAAACCATAGCTGTTAAGTTGCAATTAATCGATGATGGTGTATTATGGCATCCAAAGATTATTGGATTAACAGGTAATTATTCCGTTCAAACGCGCTTACTCCCTGGAATGGAGGAAATAACTGGCCCAGGAGGGAATACGACCGAAGATAATTATTGTAGACAAATTAATGATTTGAGTAACCTGGGCGTAACTTATGGGAATTGGTACATGGAAGATGCAGTATTGGCCCATGAAAGATTCCATGCTTCCAAAATGCGCTTGGCATTGATTGATTCGGCTGTTTTGAAACCTTTGGAAAAAGCGGTAAATGATTTGGCATTTCCCAAAAGTGCGCTTACCATGAATGAATTTTTAGCAGAGGCAATGGTCAGAATGGATTCAAGATTTGGAGACGCAATCTATGAGGCTGAAATAAACTGGATAGATCAGTTTACCATTCTCTTGAAGGATGATCATGGGGTACCTATTGGTACTGGGCCTGCTTATGATGAATCTAGAAAAATTGTATATCCAATGATTAGAAGAATCCGAAACCATGCCAAGGTCAATAAATGGACAGGATGTACTTAAAGTTTAATTAATCGGTGGAGTTATTAATTAATAGTTTTATAAATCCGTGAAAACGGTTCTGTTAAATCTGAATTGATGAAATAAATTGTATGAGCCACTTTAGTTTTAAATCCCAAACCAGCAGAGGACACTCCTCTCAAAATCAGCCTGATTCTTTTTTTCAGGCCAAGCTTGCGATGGGGCAACCTGGGGATCAGTATGAGCAAGAGGCTGATGCCATGGCAGATAAAGTGGTGCAAGAGAAATCTCAAGAAGAAAATATCCAAACCCATACGGATGGGAATATCCAAGCCCAGACCATTGCCGAAGGTGTCAGTCCTCTAGTGCAGTCAAAAACCACCGATGCTGGACTTCAAGCTAAAGCTGAAGAGGAAGGGGAAATTGCCATGGAAACCGAAGAAGGTGAAGTGAAAGATGCTGTGCAGATGAAACAGGAGGCTTCTTCTGATGCCCCACCAGGTTTCGAGCAACAACTCAATCAAACATCTGGTGGAGCGCCAATGGATCAAGAAACACTTTCCGGAATGGAGCAATCATTTGGTGCTGACTTTAATGACGTTAGGGTACATACAGATAGTCAAGCGGTGCAGATGAGTCAGGGTATTGGCGCACATGCCTTTACCCACGGCAGCGATATATATTTCAATGAAAACCAGTACAACCCTCATGACAGCTCTGGGAAGCACCTTTTGGCGCACGAATTGACCCATACGATTCAGCAAGGTAGTAGTCCTGCCATTCAGAACAGTACGATCCAAAAGGAAGGAGAAGAGGAAACAGCCCCCGAAATGGAGGAGGAAACGGGTGTTTTAGATGAAAGTGCCAAAACGATTACTTTTAGTAGTGTACCCATTCCAGGGTTTAAACTACAAGAACATAGGGGGGGCTTATTTACCAGTAAAGCGCCACTCAAAAGAAAAAACAACTACATCCGAGGGAATACCAACCAGCGAGATGGGGTATGGAAGGACCAGGTTGACACATCAAACATTACTATCAGGTTAAACGCGCTGTATGAAGAACATCACAAAACACCCGCAACAGCTGATACGACGCATGTATTTAAAGCAAATACTAATGGTAGAGGTGTCAAACCCACTTTTATTGGTGGAATTGATGTTATTTCTAAAGACTTAACTACTCCTGGTTGGGGGAAAGACAAGAATTATAGAAATTTCCATGTTGACCATATTGTAGAGCTTCAGTTGGCTGACTGGAATACAGCTACCTGGCCCAATACCCTGGATAATATGGAGTTACTGGATGCTTCAAAAAATACTTCAAGCGGATCTGTCATTAAGGGCCAAATTACAGAAAAACTAAATGGTTTCAGAGAAAGGCATGGAGCTCAATACCCTGGAGGAGATGCGACTTTCAAAAATAAATATACCCTTGTTTTTAATCGAGCAGATGCTTTAGCTGGAGGAGACAGCAATGCAACAGAAAATGAATTTTGGACCAAAACTCAAATAGAGCGTGGAGAGCAATTAGAGCCCATCGAAGTAGGTAATTTAGCAGATATTGGGGAAGAAGGAGAAGTAAGAATTTTCCCCAATGAATCTGGTGGAATTAGTAAAAAATTCATCTGGACCGGAGAGGGTAGCCGATTGGTTAATTCTGAAAAAACATGGTTAGGAAACCCTTTCAGAATTACTTCCAAGCAATTTGCTACCGAGGGTGAAAATGTAGAAAATACAGAGAACCTGGGTAGCATTTCTGTAAACATACCTTCGTCTGATAAAACATGGGCTCCCTGGCCAGAAGATAAAGTTTTTCCAGTTAAACGTTACCCGGGTTCGAAGTATGCGGGATACCTTACTAAACAATCCATTAAATCAGGTTTGTATGGGTTGCGAATAAAAAAGGCAAGCCCTGTGGAAATTCTTGAGCTGGATCTATTACCTACAGGAATAGAGGCCTACGGTCAAATATTACCCAGCATTCCAATTTTCGAAGGCAGTCCCATTGAATTGTTTATCTCCAATGGTGATGTGAGGGTTTCTAAAACCTTTGGAATAGAAGAAATCAATGTTCCACCACCATTTGAAATTAGTGATAGCTCGTTAACGATATTTGCAAGCTCCAGGAATGGATTGGGGCTGACTGGGCAAACCAATTTTGCCATCAATCAGGTAGGAGAAGGGCACATTAGTGCAACGGCTTCCACTGCCTCAGGTTTTGAGCTTGAAGGAGCTTTTAATTTTGACTCCGAATTATTTGATCCCGCCGAGATCAATATGGAATACAAGGAAAATATTTGGACCATTGGTGGAGAAATAGGAATTCCTGAAGGAAAATTAAGAGGAATTAAAACCGCTACGATTATTGCTACTTACAGTGAAAATAATTTTTCTGCAACAGGTGAAGCAGAGCTAGATGTTCCGGGTATTGAAAGGGGAAATATGGCCTTCAATTTTGGAGAAGATGGTTTTTCATTCAGTGGTGATTTTGACTTAAGCAGTGATATCCCAGGGATTACCGGAGGTAATGTGGCTGCTAGGGTAGCCAAACCTGCAGGGGCTGAGAATTATGAAATCATGGTTACTGGTACAGCCCAGCCAGATATTCCAGGAATTTCTTCATCTCTTACGGTTACTTATGACAATGGTGCACTTACGATTGTAGGGTCAGCAGCCTATAGCAGAGGAATGCTAAGTGGTTCCATCGAAGTTGGGGCTACCAACCGTGCTATTGGCGAAGATGGACAGCCTTCTGGAGATCCGGATGAAACCATGCGAGTGTATGGTGGAGGAGAACTTACCCTTCAATTAACCCCTTGGTTGGCAGCAACTGCAGGCGTTAAACTTTTGCCCAATGGAGAAATAGAAGTTACCGCTAGACTGGCATCAGAAAGCTATGAGGTTTTCCAAAGAAAGGAATTCAATAGAAATTTATTTAGGGCTCCAACCATAGAAATTCCTTTATTCGCTATTCCTATAGGGCCACGAAGTATTGGTTTGGTTGCACAAATTGGAGGTGGACTGGACTTTACTGCGGGTTTTGGTCCTGGTGAATTAAGAGATATTTCTGCTGAAATTACTTACAATCCTGAAAGAGAAGATGAAACGACAATTAGCGGTCATGGAGAATTTGCTATTCCCGCCGATGCAGGACTTACTTTAAGAGGCGACTTGAGCCTAGGTGTGAGTGTAGCCATTGCTAGCCTCACAGGAGGAATAGAGTTGACAGGGGCCTTGGGGTTAGAAGGAGAAGCAGCTGCAGAAGTAGATTTGAATTGGACTCCTCAGACAGGCTTGTCTCTGGATGCAGTAGGTAGAATAACTGTCAATCCGAAGTTCGAATTTGAAGTGAATGCTTTTGCCAGGGCAAGTCTAGGGATTGGGTTTCTCTCTGTTTCAGAAACCTGGAGACACAACCTTGCAGGTTTTGAATGGGGGCCAGATATACAATTTGGCTTAGTGTTCCCAGTCAATTACCAGGAAGGAGAGTCTTTTGACATGTCGTTTGAAGACATTGAAGTGATCTACCCCGATTTGGATATAGTAAATATGGGCAAAGGACTGGCAAGAGATATTAAAAATGATTTATTTGACTAAATGACAATTATGGAAAAGGAGAAGGCAATAGCATTTAACAATGAAGGTGCAAAGCATTTTTTGAATCAAGCCTTCGAAAAGGCAGCAGCTTGCTACAAAATAGCCTATGAGCTAGATCCAGAAAATACATCCATTTTAAATAATATGGGCCTTTATTTTCACCAACAAAAAGATTACGACAAGGCCATAATCTATTTTGAAAAGGCAATAAATATCACATTGAAGCCTCATTTTCTGATTAATTTAGGCAATGTTTTGTCCATGAAAGGGGAATACACACTTGCCTGGAATCAATTTTCCAAAGCCAGCGAGTTATTCCCTGAGCATCAAAATGCCAAAATAAGTCTGGCCAAGCTGGCTACCCACATTGAAGATTTAGATAAAGCCGTTCAGCTATGGCAGGAAATTATCAAAGCCCACCCTAGCGATCAAAATAATATACAATTGGTTAGGGTTTTCATGAAGATGAAGCATTGGGAAAAAGCAATCCATACCTTGTCTACTATGGATTCAGACAGTTGGTCAGGGGAAACCTGGTTTTTGGCTGGTCAATGTGAGTTTCAATTAAAAAATTATGGACTTGCGGTCAAGTCTTTCAAATCAGCGCTTGCAGAAGGTCCTGATAATACCTCCTTTAGGCATTATTTAGCCCTGACTTACCTAGCAATGGGCAATGTGGATGAAGGATTGGACCATTTGTTGAAGAACGCCCGATTGGATCCAGAAAATCCTGCCATATTAACGGATGTAGCAGTCGTTTATCTGAGTAAAGGAAACGTTCAAACCGCGGCCAATTGGTTGGAAAAAGCTTTGAACCTAGCTCCAGATTTTGAAAAAGCTTTGCATTATAAATCCCAAATGAAGCAAATCAATTCCAGTCATCAAGTGCAAAATTGATCTTAACCCAGTTAGGTATTTATATACATTATGAAACAATTGTTGATTTTTTTGGAAATGGTCGTCAAAAGTCGAATGGATCACGAACTTGGGAAAACAGAAACGCTTGCCAAACCAAATTTAGACCTTTACTTCGACCCTAATGAATTTTTGGGAAAAACCATTCAGGATCTCAATATTAAGAATCAGGAGTTATTGCTTTTGGCGCTAGCAATGGTGCCTTATATTGCCCCTGGATTCTTAAGTAAAATAGTCCAGGAATATTTTCCAGAGGGAACCTCATTTCCTGAATTTGGTGGGTTTAAGAGCAAATACCACCGAGGCATCATCCCTACAGGAGAGACCTTACTTTACCTGCTGGGCGGAAATGACCCTGTTTCTAGAAAAAAGTACATCGCCCTCTTTCAGGAATCCAGATTGCTGAAAGAGGGGCATATAAGGATAGGAGAGGCTTCTGAAGAAGAACCCTTCTATGCAGCACCCATATACCCTGACCAGGAATTTGCAGATAATTTATTAATGGAAAGTGTAAGGCCTCCGAAGCCCAGTCCCAACTTTCCAGCGGAGCGAATAACCACTGATCTTGAATGGGAAGACTTGGTATTGTCCGAAAAAACTTTTTCTCAAATAAGAGCCCTAGAGGATTGGTTGACTTACAATGGACAACTAATGGAGGAATGGGGATTAAAGCGGAGCGTAAAACCAGGTTATAGGGTGATGTTTTTTGGACCTCCGGGAACTGGGAAAACCCTTACTGCGGGATTGCTAGGTAAATACACCGGGAAAGATGTTTATCGAGTAGACTTGTCATTGGTGGTCTCAAAATACATAGGAGAAACAGAGAAAAACCTTTCCAGACTTTTTCAAAAAGCTTCAGGGAAAAGTTGGATTTTGTTTTTTGATGAAGCCGATGCCCTTTTTGGAAAGAGAACAAATGTAAAAGATGCAAGAGACAAAAATTCCAATCAAGAGGTTGCATACCTGCTTCAAAGAATCGAGGCCTATCCAGAAATGGTAATCTTGGCTTCCAACTATAAAAGCAATCTGGATACGGCTTTTATTAGGAGATTTCAGACGATCATTGATTTTGAACCACCAGGGGTTACAGAAAGATTGGCTTTGTGGAAGCAATATTTACCCAAAAAGATCGCCTTGGATAAAAAATTAGTAATCGAAGATTTAGCTAGAAAGTACCAACTGACAGGAGCGAATATTGTGAATATAATTCAGCAAGTAGGCTTAAAAACCCTGGCTGGACGCCATGACCAAATTATGGAGGATACAATGGTCCAGTGTATCAGGTATGAGATTCAAAAAGAAGGCAAAATTCATTGATTCATCAATAACCAACAACCAAGCATGAAAGAAAAAATTAAAGTAGTACAAAACCTTTTGGCAGAAAAAGGATTGTATAGTGGCGCAATAGATGGTGTTTTTGGATCTGCAACACTTGCAGGTTTGGATCAAGTTCCTGGTATCAATCAAAATCTTCCACATGTGAGGAAGGTCACTACCATGATTCAAATAGGAGCCAGAGAAAAAGGGTTTAATTCAGGTGCTATAGATGGAATGTGGGGGCCCCAAACCCAGTATGCTTTTGAAGAATTAGCTTATTTACAGAAATTTGGAAAAGTAAGTGATCCATGGCGACCTGAAGAAATCACTCCAATGAATCGGTGGCCAAAACAAAATACGGCAGCATTTCATGAGTTTTATGGGCTTCGTGCACAAAACCTGGTCACCATACCTGTTCCTTATGAAATGAAAATCGCCTGGGATATGAGGTACAGGGCCAAAAGAATTACATGTCATTCCAAAGTAGCAGAAAGTTTACTGCGGGTTTTAGAAAATGTCAAAAACATTTATGGTGAAAGTGAAATTGACAGACTGGCACTCAATCGATTTGGAGGATGCTTTAACAATAGATTAATGCGAGGTGGAACCCAATGGTCTACCCATTCCTGGGGAATAGCTTTGGATTTTGATCCTGCCAGAAATCAATTGAAATGGGGGAGAGGCCAAGCCGCCTTTGCCCATCCTGTTTACAATGATTGGTGGAGATGTTGGGAAGAGGAAGGTTGGGTAAGCTTGGGCAGAAGGAGAAATTATGATTGGATGCATGTGCAAGCTGCAGAGGTTTAATAATTAGGCCTACTTTCTTATAATTAGGGAGTAATAGCGTTTATACAACTATTTTATGATATAATTTTGGTTTCAATCATGAGATATTTACAAAGCATTGCATTATGCTTTTTTACCCTTCTGCATAGGGCATAATGGTTTTCTGGCAAATGGATTTACTTGACTATGGTGTAAAATTGAATTTTTCACTTTTTTATTTTGTTTAAAAGCGAAGGATTCAATTTGTTTTTCTAAAATAGGAATTTATTTGACCTATAAAGTATCAAAATTTTTGATATGCAAGTTTGAAGTCCTAATTTTAAAGAATAAAGAAATTACTGCAATTGATTTTTATGGATGAAGCATTTCTTTATGCAATGGCAATTTTTTATATGACAACGGGCATCATGCATTTTGTGAGACCCGCCATGTTTGTTAGTATTATTCCGCCTTTCATTCCCGTACCCAAATTGGTAAACAAATTAGTAGGGGGGCTGGAAGTGGGATTGGGGCTTGGTTTAATTTTTGAATCAACCCGTACTTTAGCTGCCTATGGAATCATCCTATTGTTAATTGCTGTTTTTCCAGCCAATCTTTACATGTATCAAAGAAAGCATTTAGGAATTCCAAAATGGTTGTTGCTTATAAGGCTCCCGATGCAATTGTTGTTAATTGGCTGGGCGTATTTGTACACTTAAACTAGAGAAAAATTGATTTTTAGTGAATTTAATTTTGTTCCCGAGCTTCAAGAAGGTTTGGATGCAATGGGTTTTGAAAAAGCAACTCCCATACAAGAGCAAGCAATACCAATAATTTTAGGGGGTAAGGATTTAATAGCCACCGCTCAGACAGGGACAGGCAAAACGGCGGCCTTTATTCTACCTGTACTTAATGAAATAAGTAAAGGAGATAGAAAAGGCGTTTCAGTTTTGATTATTGCTCCTACACGAGAACTGGCTATACAAATAGACCAGCAGATTCAAGGACTTGCCTATTTCCTAGGGATTAGTTCAATTCCTATTTATGGTGGAGGAGATGGTAAAGTATGGGAACAACAAAGAAAGGCCTTGGAGATGGGTGCCGACATAGTTGTAGCTACTCCAGGAAGGTTAATAGCTCTTCTTGCAGGTGGTAAAGTGAATTTTGATTTCTTAGAAAACTTAATACTTGATGAAGCGGATAGGATGTTGGACATGGGGTTTTCAGAAGACATCTTAACGATAGTAAACTATCTTCCCAAAAAACGGCAAACCTTGTTGTTTTCTGCAACAATGCCCCCTAAAATAAGAAAGTTTTCTCAGCAGATTTTGCAAGATCCTGAGCAAATATCAATTGCTTTAGGTAAAACAGCCAAAGGGGTAAGTCAATATGTTTACCATGTTTATGATGGGCAAAAAGAGGCACTAGTCAATAGTATCCTTAAATCACAGGACTTTCAGGCCGTCATTATATTCTGTTCTACCAAAGATAAAGTTAAGTCTTTGTTTAAAGCGCTAAAGAAGAATTTCAAAGTGGAAGCTTTTCATGCTGATTTAGATCAAAATGAGAGAGAACTAATAATGTCTTCTTTTAAAAACAAATCCTTGAAGATCCTGGTTGCAACAGATATTCTCTCTAGAGGAATTGATGTTGAGGACATAGAAATGGTGATTAATTTCGATACACCCAATGATCCTGAGGATTATGTGCACAGAGTAGGACGTACAGCCAGAGCTGAAAAGAAAGGAAAAGCGGTGACCTTTGTCAATGAAAAAGACAGGTACAAGTATAAAAATATTGAAAACCTTATCGGCATGGAAATTGATATATTACCTAATCCAGAGGATATAGGAACCGGCCCTGACTTGAAAAAGAGTCATTCTGGTAAATCTTCTGGAGGTAAAAGACCTGGAGGGAATAAAAATTCACCAGGAAACAAGAGGCAAGGAAAACCTTATAAAAAGCAATCACGACCTGCTGATAAAAAAAATACTAGCGAACCAGTAAGGGCGAAGCAAGAAGCCAAGCCTAAAACGGCGTCCTCTTCTTCTGATAAAGGAAAGTTTCGTGAACGTAAAAATATTAAAGGGGAGCTTGAATAATAGATTATAATTTAAACCAAACCAATGCTAACAGCTGAAAAAAGTGTATACATTATTGGGGCTGGAATTTCCGGCTTAGTAGCGGCTATTGAACTTGAAAGAGCCGGTTATTTTCCCGTAATTCTTGAAGCATCTGATAGTATTGGAGGAAGGGTTAAAACCGACGAAATGTACGGTTATTTACTCGACCAAGGATTTCAGGTCTTGCTTACTTCTTACCCAGAACTAAGCAGGTACCTAGATTTGGGTAGTTTAAAATTGAAAAAATTTAAAGCTGGCGCTATAATTTTAGCATCAGGAGGAGAATCTTATGCTATTCACGACCCATTAAGAAACCCCCTCAAGGTTTTTTCCATGGCCCTTTCAAATGTAGGAACGCTTTGGGATAAATATAAAATGTATGCCTTGACTAAAAGGTTAAAAGAAAAAAGTGTTGAAGCTATTTTCTCTAGCCCCCAAAGCTCGACAATGATATACCTCGAGGATTTTGGGTTTTCAAAGCGCATTATTCATAATTTTTTTAAACCGTTTTTCAGTGGGATTTTTTTAGAAGATAAGCTTTCGACTTCTTCCAGAATGTTTGAATTTGTATTCAAAATGTTTGGAGAAGGTTATGCTGCTATACCAGAAATGGGCATGGGGCAAATCACAAATCAACTTTTTAACCAACTTGAGCATACACAAGTAAGGTTCAATACCAAAGTTTCTTTGGTTGAAAATAGCACCATTCACTTGGAGTCTGGGAATACATTGACTGCGGATCAAGTCATCATCGCTACCGCCCCAGGAAAAATCATTGGTCAGGAGAATTTTCAATACCATAATGTTACCAATCTGTATTTCACCTTGCAACAATCATTTATAGCTAAGCCTATGATTGCATTGGTGCCAGATGATAAGTTCATGATTAACAACTTGGTCTTTTTAACAGATGTAAGTAAGAAATATGCCAATGATGGCAGAGCCCTCTTATCAGTATCGATAATTAAGGATGTAAATGGGATAGAAAGCCTGGAATCTTTGGTGGCAACGGAGCTATCAGCACTTACAGGAATTGATGCGAACTATTTTGAACACATTAAAACTTATTCCATTGAAAAAGCATTGCCAATATTAACAGAAGTAAAGAATACTGCTCCCCTTCAACATGTGAAATTATTTGACAATGTTTTCTTGGCAGGTGACCAGTTACTGAATGGTTCTATAAACGCTGCGATGACTTCAGGTAGACTAGCAGCTCAGGCCTTATTGGCTAATTCTTAAGCCCAATAGTCAGGGGCCGATATGAAATTCGTATTAAGGCTGAAATTGCAGGGTAGGAATTTGCCAGTATTATTGCCTTATAAAGACAACAATACCGCCAAATTTACTGATTTTTTTATATTTAGTATCGGTTAAAAACGCTGTTAATAAAGCATTTACCTGCTAGTATAGAAATTTCAAATAATTGAAATGAACTACTTCTACCAATTAAGGTTAAGATCAACCCGTTTTATTAAAATTAAATTCTTGCCTGGAAGTTATACAAATCATAGTACCTGCCATTGATATTGATTAATTCATCATGACGTCCACGTTCTACGATCTTCCCTTTTTCGATGACCAGAATCTGATCTGCTTGTCTTATTGTACTTAGCCTGTGCGCAATCACAAAAGTTGTTCTTCCTTCCATAAGACTTTTTAAACTGGATTGAATGAAATGTTCGCTTTCTGCATCAAGGTTACTTGTAGCTTCATCTAAAATCAGTATTCTTGGGTCAGCTAAAATTGCCCTGGCAATGGTCAGCCTTTGTCTTTGACCACCGGAAAGTTTGACCCCACGTTCCCCAATAACTGTTTCCAGCCCTTTTTCGAAATGATCTGTAAATTGATGTACATAGGCAGATTTAACCGCATCTTGTAGCAATTCTTCAGAGGCATCAGGTCTTGGAAACATTATATTTTCTCTGATTGTCCCTTCAAAAAGGAAATCATCTTGTAATACAACTCCCAATTGCCTTCTAAAGGAATTGAGGTTTACTTTGCTAAGGTCTTGCCCATCTACGGTTACCAATCCTTTTGAGGGATTAAGAAACGAGGCAACTAAACCTGAGATGGTGGTCTTTCCAGATCCTGAACTACCCACCAAGGCGGTAACCGTTCCTGGCTCGGCAACAAAGTCAACACCTTTTATAATTTCTGTTCCAGACTCATACTCAAAATAAACATTTTCGAAAGCTACTCTTCCTTTAACCTGAGGCAAAACAATATTTCTGGTAGTAGGATCTGCTTCTAAAGGAATGTTCATCAGCTCTTGCGTCCTGTCAAGACCCGCAAAGGCTTCTGTCAATTGACTGCCGATATTACTCATCTGAAGAATAGGCGCAATCATAAAACCTAGCAACAGTGTAAAGGCCAAGAAATCACCAAAAGTCAATTGGTCTTCCATTATCATATAACCCCCAATGCCCATAATTCCAGCAGAGGCAAGGCCCAATAAAAAGGTGGCCGCACTGGTTACAAAACTGGTGGCGGTTAAGCTACTTTTAACATTTAAAAATAATCTGTTGACACCTGATTCAAATATCTTGGTTTCCTGGTCTTCAGCATTGAACCCTTTTATTACCCGAATGCCTCCAAGTGTTTCAGTTAGTCTACCAGTAACATCCGCATTGATTTTGCCCCTTTCTCTAAAGATAGGTCTGATGCGTCCAAATGCTTTCAAAGAAATAACGCCGAAAATTACAACAGGAACCAAAACGTATAAAGTCATTTTGGGACTGATGTAAATTAAAAGTACCAAACTTATGAGGGAGGTCAATATTCCGCCAACCATCTGTGCAAGTCCAGTACCTACTAAATTACGAACTCCTTCAACATCTGTCATCACCCGGGAAACCAACTCTCCAGTTTTGGCATTGTCAAAAAATCGAATAGGCAACCTTATAATATGAGCTTGAACTTCCACTCTTAATTTAGCAATAAGATTTTGTGCTTCTACACTTAATATTTGTGTTAAGCCAAAAGAGGTAACGGATTGTATGGTAACCGAAACGACTACTGCAACGATAAGCCATTTTAATAGCTCAAAATCGCTGGAAGGAATTACATCATCAACGAGGTACTTACTTGCCCAGGGTAGGACAAGTCCGGATAATCTACTGATGATGATTAAGAAGAGACCAATAAAAAGGTATTTTCGTCTTGGCCAGATAATTGTTTTAAAAACACTTTTTAAACTAGCCTTACTTTTATTTTCTGTCATAGAAAGCCTTGAATGGGATAGAAGTATAAAACAATTTTCAAAGAAAATCATTCCTTTTTGATTAACAAATTGATAGCATCAAATTGAAAATTCTAATTCATAGGAAGGTTTTCTCTTCAGGAAGGAATTATTTCTTATTTTTTGAGGGTTATCATTTAAAAATAATGCGGGTTTCTTTTACATTAAATTAATTAATCGTAATATTGCAATATAACGATTGAGTGATGCTTCAAATTAAGCGATTACTGATAGGTTTGGCCAGTACAATACTTAAACGATATAGGCATTTAAATTATTAATTAAAAGATTCAATTAAAATAAAAGGCTATGAAATTATCAGAGATAAAACCAATATTAACTGAAAATAAGGAGCTAAGTTTTCAATTGCCTGATGGCACTTTAGTGCCTGAACATTTTCATGTTACAGAGGTGGGCAAAGTAACCAGGCACTTTATTGACTGTGGAGGCACAGAGCGAAAAGAAGAGGTAATTAATTTTCAACTTTGGGCTGCTGATGATTATAATCATCGTTTACACCCAGAGAAGCTATTGCATATCATTGAATTGTCTGAGAAGGTTTTGGGATTAAAGGACGCAGCTATAGAGGTTGAATATCAGGGAGAAACCATTCAAAGATTTGGTTTAGCATTTGACGGAAATTCATTTTTACTTACCGGAAAACAAACAGATTGTTTGGCAAAAGAGAATTGTGGTATACCAGAAACGAAACCAAAATTAAAAATGGTGAGTACCCCTGCGGGTGAATCTTGTACCCCTGGAGGAGGCTGCTGTTAATAGAAAACGATCTTAACGGAATTGTTTAAAGCTACACTTTCATTGCCAATTCTCTAAAGGAAGCGGTATTGGAAGTGTAGTTTTGTTTAAACAATTTATGTTAAAAAAATCACTTGGACATAAGCGATGGGGAACTATTACGCTATAAATCTTCATTATGGTCAGGTACCACGGTAATCAGCTTTTTCATGACGATTTTGGAGAAAATTAAAAACGAAGTATTTACTTCCGAGTTCAGCTTTCTAGCCTCTAGAAGCAGTGGGCCCGGTGGTCAAAACGTCAATAAGGTAAATTCGAGGGTTACTTTATTTTTTAATGTTCCCAACGCTCAATGTTTGTCTGAGGATGAAAAAAGCAAGCTTTTCGAAAAATATGGCCACAAATTGGACAAGGAGGGTAACCTACAGATTGATGCTCAAACTTCTCGTTCTCAACTTGACAACAAGAAAACCGTTATCAGGAAATTCTATGAGCTGATGGAGAAGGTTTTCAAAAAGAAGAAAAAAAGAATTGCGACTCGCCCAGGTAAAGCGGCGAAAGAGAGACGTTTAAAAGGAAAACGGGTCCGGTCACAGAAAAAAGCCATGCGTAAAAAAGATTTTTGATAGAAATGCTTTTGTTCTTAAATGGCGTGAGTAAAATCAGTAATTCTTGCCTTATAAACCTAGGATTTTAAAGTTCATTTTAGCCTCAGTGATGAGTAGGGTGATTAGCAAAGGCTTTAATACTAAAAAGCCCGAAACTTTTAGATTAAGTTTCAGGCTTTTTTAATGGGAAAAATTACTGTTTAGACCAAGTCTGACCAGCTAAAATGATCTGGACTAATACCTCTTCTGATTTCAGATAACTTGTTTTTGATTCGATACATCACGGCATCTTCCTGTACATAAGTCTCAAACAAATCATCTTTATAAGAAATTTCTTCTATCGGAGAAATAACAGCAGCAGTACCCACACCAAATGCCTCTACTTTTTCACCTGCGCTTACCCTATCCAAAATTTCGGTAATTTGGATAGTTCTTTCTTCTACCTTCAAGCCCAATTCAGGAGCAAGTTTAAGAATAGAGTCCCTCGTGATCCCGTCTAGGATACTGTCACTTAAGGCTGGAGTTAGTAATGTTTTACCATTGAGGATAAACATTATGTTCATGGTGCCAGACTCTTCAATGTATTTTTTTTCACTGGCATCTAACCAAATAATTTGGTCAAACCCTGCTTGTTTGGCTTTTTGCTGCGGCAGAAGTGAAGCGCCGTAATTACCCCCATTTTTAGCTGCGCCTGCACCACCTCTTGCAGAGCGGATATAATTTGTTTCAACTAAAACTCTCAATGGTCGATTATAATAAGCTTTTAAAGGAGATAAAATCACCATAAATAAATACTCATGAGACGCATCCACCCCAAGCTTATTTTCGGTAGCGATGGCAAATGGCCGAATATAGAGGGCATACTCAGGATCATCGATAACCCATTGACTTTCTTTGTTTACCAGTTCACGGATCCCATCTATAAAACAGGACGCTGGCAATGGAGGCATGGCCATCCTTTCAAGTGAGCGGTTCATTCTTTTATAATGACTCTCTAACCTGAAAATATTAACCTTCCCATCAACAGTTTTAAATGCTTTTAACCCTTCAAATACTGTTTGTCCATAATGCAAGCACATGGCCAATGGAGACAATGAAATATTCTTCACTGGGCCTATTTGAAAATCTGACCAAGAGCCATTTTTATATTTTGCCACCAACATTTGATCTGTGGCTTGTACGCCGAAAGTGAAATTGTCAAAATCAAAATCCGGCTTTTCAGTTATCGTTTCGTTCATCATGGGTAATTCTATTAAAAATGCATTGGCTTGACAATCCTACTATTCATAGGGAATTTCTGGTGTCATTATTTCTTAACGGTAAATTTTCAACAATCAATATTAATAATAGTTCAAAAAAATTATTTGCCTTCTTTCTATGAAATTGAGCGATTTAAATTATTTCAGGACCTATTAATTAAAATGTCTCTCGTGTATTCTACAAATCATTTCATTGTAATTGCAAATTAAAGAAGAATCATTGATTGGTTACAGATACAATTTATTTAAATTTGAAGGGTACAGTGAAAAATCTATGTAAATGAGCCTCTTTGAAAAACTTGCTGAAAACTTTGAAAACCTCATTGCGAAAGGTACCCTAAAGTTAGGCGATAAAATGCCTTCTATACGTACGGTAAGCAAAGAAAACGGGGTTAGCAAAAATACGGTGATCCAGGCGTATTTACTTTTGGAAAGCAGGTCCTGTATCGTGTCCCGTCCTCAGGTTGGTTTTTTTGTTTGCTTAAAGGATGAACAAAGGCTACCCATGCCGATGGCCAGTAGTCCCAGGATAAATAGTGCACCAGGAAAAGAGGATGGTTTAATAGGAAAGGTTTTTTCAAATTTCGTTAACAAAAACATTACTCAAATGGCCTTGAGTGTACCTGATGAATCCTTTTTTCCAGTGGCCAGATTGAATAAATGCCTTCAGACGGCAGCCAAAACCCTTAGTGCTGGGGGGACAGGATATGACGATATTCAAGGCAACCTTCGCCTACGGAAGAATGTTTCCAAATGGTCCTTTACCTGGGGAGGTAATCTTGGGGTGGATGAACTGGTAACTACCTCTGGAGCAATGCATGCAATCTCTCTAGCATTTATGGCCTTAACCAAACCCGGAGATCGAATAGGTGTGGAGAGTCCTGTGTATTTTGGAATCCTACAGTTGGCCAAAAACATGGGGCTTAAAGTGGTGGAATTACCAACTAATCCTGAATTTGGTGTTTTACCACATGATTTGGAGGCTTTAATTGGTGAGATTGACATTTGCTTGCTTGTAAGTAATTTTAATAATCCTTTGGGGAGTTGTATGCCAGAGGAGAACAAGAAGTCAGTGGTTGAATTATTGACCCAACACAATATACCCTTGATAGAAGATGACTTGTATGGGGATGTTTATTTTGGTACAAGTCGACCAAAGCCTTGCAAAGCGTTTGACAAAGAAGGGATTGTTTTATGGTGTGGATCTGTATCCAAAACCCTTGCTCCTGGCTATAGGGTAGGGTGGATGGCCCCAGGGAAATTTATAAAGTCTATTTTAAAGCTTAAACTTTTTCATTCTATTTCCGGCACCACCGTTACACAAGAAGCTATCGGCTTGTTTTTGGAAAATGACTATTATGAAAAACATTTAAGACAACTTAGGGCGACATTGTACAGCAACTCGCTACACTTTATACGGACAATCGCAGATTACTTTCCCGAGGGGACTAAAATAAGCAGGCCACAAGGAGGTTTTGTACTCTGGGTGGAATTAGATAAAAAATGGGATACAGGGAAATTATTTGATAAAGTATTGACCAGAGGTATCAGTATAGCCCCTGGTCGCATGTTTACCCTACAGAGCCAGTTTCACAATTGCCTGCGCTTGAATTATGGATTGCCCTGGTCAGATAAGCTAGAGCAAGAGTTAAAGTTATTGGGACAGATCCTAAAGGAAGAATGATCCTCCTTTAGGATCTTATACCTACTGTTTTTAAAATTCTTTGTCTCCAAATTCACTTTTGACAAAACGTGACTTATTTCTTCCAGGGTTTATGGTATAGCTTAGGTTTAACATAAACATGTCCACTTCTAAAACGTAGTTTGTCGCCGTGTAGAATTCGCCTTCTCGCCAGGTGGTTATTCTTTGTTCATTCGTAGGTAACAACCCCATGTCCATATTGAGCCACTGGAGGGAAGCGCTAAATCGATCCCCAAAGAAAGATTTCTTTGCTACTAAATTAGGTGAAATAAACCTTGAATCTTCCCCTTGAGCAGTGATTTTTTTGGACAGGTAATTAAGTGACCATTGTAGACTAAATGAGGAAGTAAAAGCATAGCTGGTATTGGCATTTACAGAGTACACCCATGCTGAAGTATCAATAGGCCGTTCATCAAATTGGCCATTAATCTGATACCGATACAAATTGCCACCTGCAAATACTTTCCATTTTGTTGTAGGATTCAATTCAAGACCTAGTTCTAAACCAAGGGACCTTCCTGTTCCAACATTAGAATAAATCCGGTTTAAGATAGTATCGTTGTATATAGTGTTAACCCTATTGACTAAATTTTTTACATTTCTATAATAAGCAGTGGTGTAAAAACTGTTTTCACCAAAATCCTTCACCATACCGGCCTCTACCATGTCAATAAATTCCGGCAGCAAGGTTGGATCACCTTGTTCTAGGGTTTCGGAATGCTCTCTTTCTGGAAATGGATTCATTTTAAAGGTAGTGGTTCGCTCTACTCTTCTACTATAAGCAGCTTTAAAATTTAAATCTTCATTTGCACTGTATTGGATATTGGCAGATGGGTAGGGTTTAAAAAAATCATAAGTGTAGGTGCTGTCCACTGTGTTTCCTTTGTCTTGTAGATGTAGTGACCTATCCATGTATTCCAGTCTCAAGCCAGCAGTGTAATTCCATTTGCCCTGACTTCCATTCACTTGACCATAAGCCGAATGAATCAATCTTTTCAAATCTACATTTGAAGAAAACTCAGGTACAAGTTCAAATTCACCCTCACTGCTTTTCCTTTCATAAACGAAATCCCCCAGGTGATTGAGACTTCTGAATTGATAGCCTACCTCCAAGGTACCCCAATTCTGAGGTTTGGCTTTGTAATCCGTTTGCCAGCGTATTCCATTAAGTGGGTTGTCATTGGTATTGTATTCATCCTGATAAATAAGTGAAGTATTAGGGTAGCCGAGGTTCCGGTTTGTCGTAGGGCCTCCCAGCATGGTATACTCATATAGAAATGAGGTAGAGAGGGAAGCTTTATTTTCAAAAGTATGGACATAATCAAAACTACCCAAAGCAAAATCACTTGTCCGAATCCTTAAATTCTCATTGTAATACTGCATGGTGTAAACCCTCTCTTCGTTCACCACTGCATGATTGTCATAGTAAAGGATATCAGCAGTTCTGTCTTTGCTCCTTATTCCTCCGTAAAAACCCAAGCTGAAATTATTCTTTTCGTTGGGCACAAATCCAAGGGTAAATCTCCCGGAATAGGCCTCCTCGTCAAAGCCCCGCTCGCCATCGGAGGGGAAGAAGGTAGTTTTGTCATCAATTATCGTATACACCTCGCCTTCCCTGCGGCCATTGACGTCATTTCTTAAATAACTTGCGCCAAAAGACAAGTCCCACACATCTTTTTTATGGTTGATAGTGAAGTCGGCTCCATACCTTTGTGGCTTTTCCTTGTTGTCGTAATCTTGAACACTTGGTAGGCCTATCCTGGTGTTTACTTGAATGTAAGTACCATCTGTTGCACCTTTTTCTGTAGTGATATTAATGATTCCAGCCTTTCCTTCAGGGTCATACTTAGCAGATGGGGCGGTTACCACTTCAATGTTTTTAATGGCATTGGCAGGTAATTGACTAAGGATTATAGAAGGGTCTGATTGAATAGGTTTACCGTTCAACATGACAACAAAACCAGTAGTCCCCCTCACCGAAAGCTCTCCTTCCGCATTAATGGTAACTGAAGGAAGGTTTCTTATAAGGTCAATTCCATTTCCACCTTTGCCGGAAAGGAAATCAGAGGATTCGAAAACCTGACGGTCTACTTTGTGCATGGTTGTAAATCGCGAACCAGATACTTCGACCATTTCGAGTAATTGCTCATCAGGAGAGATAAATAGAGTACCTAGGTTAAGTAACTTTCCTCTACTAATATTTACAGGGGATAGGATAAGCTTTTTATAACCCATAAATTGAATGCTTAAATAGTAATCTCCCGGTTTAATGCCTTTTAATTCAAAAGTACCATCAGGTTCGGTGACCCCACCATTAATGAGACTGGAGTCAGCAGGCGAAAAAAGGCCAATACTTCCATATTCGATTGGGGTATTTTCCTTGGCATCTTTAAGTGTCCCATTTATGCCTGTTTGGGCATATACACAGTTGAAAAGAAGTAAATTTATTAGGATTAGTTGGGCTGTTTTCATCAGTTTTATTGCTTTTGATGCAAAATAAGCTAGTAATTGCGTTATTATCGTGGTATATTTTTACCAATAATGGTGATTTTATGACAATAACCTAGCACGATATTCCATGGGCGTTAAAGTTGTTTGAGATTTAAAGAATTTAATAAAATTAGAAGCATCCGAAAAGTTCAATTGAAATGCGACTTCATTTACAGGGAAATTGGTGTGGGTTAGTAGGTTTTTGGATTCAATTAACAAGCGTTCTTTTATAATTTCTATGGCATTACAACCTGCCGCCGCTTGACAGATTTGATTGAGTTTTCGGCTACTTAGGTTCATTAAATTAGCGTACTCCTCAGAGGTCCTGAGAGTTAGGTAATTTTCATTGAGTAATTTTTTTAGCTTGCTAAATTCACTGATAAAATTTGGATGGATGTGGTCTTTAAGTGAAGATAGGTGTACAGTTTTTAAAATTAAGGTGTTAAGGTGGGCAGACAGTAATTCTAAAGGTTCGTCATTTTTATAGTCCAAGTAGAAAATATTTAAATGGTCCAATAAGGTGTTTGCTTGACGAGGCATGTTGAATAGGTCGTGGATCCTAAATAAATTGTCTAAAGCGGAAGGGTAGCTTGAAAGTGCTTCCTCTTTGAACATGACAACATATCCTTCTGGAATTTTTGAGAAGTCCCAGCAATGGACTTGGCCTTGGTTTAAATAAAAGCCTACAGGTGGAAGCACTTCATGCTTGGTATCGTCTACTATGTGATAGCCTGATCCTTTATTCAGGTATATCAATTCATGGTATCCTTCGTGCCGATGTGGTACCGTAGGCTTTATGACTGGCTTCATTTTCGAAACCTTGATAACAAGCTCCTTATCAATTTTATTTTTTTTGCCTATTTCCTTTATTTCCTTTCCCATATGCTATTTGAACTGCCCTTTATTGGTTAATTATTAACAAAAAGCAAAAATACAGAACCAAATCAGGGTTTTGCACACAGCCAGTGTATTAATTTAAACAAAAGATAAAACACCCCTATTATTGGATTAAAAAATAGAAGCCTTCGATGATGTTTATAGTCTAAAGTGAAAAAAACTAACCTTATATTTCAAAAAAAATTAAACAATAATATTGGTTGAGTTGTCCATATTAATCGATGTTTGTAGTGTTTTTTTCAGGGTATATAAATCGTTTTTTGGGAACCTTAGGCTTTGACAAACTAAATGTTCAGATCATTTTTACGATTAAATTATTTGATAGTTAATTTAATAGGGGATCGGGTAAAGACTAGGGTAAATACCAGTTAATTCTTAAAATTTCTACCCAGTTCCATAAAAGTTAATTGGAAACTAGAAAATGTTGCTATAAATTGGAAGGGTTTAGCAAGGGAATCCTACATTGAATAAAATGAAAAACGCTGATATATTATTGTTAAAAGATATGGCTAAAGGCAATGTGAAAGCATTCGAGGCCATTTACAATAAATATTGGGATCTATTGGTACGGCAAGCGTATGCTAAATTAGGTGATTTTTCAGAGGCCGAAGATTTGGTTCAGGATATTTTTTTAACCATTTGGAACAATAGAAAAGAGCTAACTGTGCAAAAAAACTTAAAGGTTTATTTGCTCACAGCAGTAAAGTATAAAGTCTACAAAGCAATTTATAAAAGGAAAACAGTTTGTGATATTTCCTTGATTGATGAAGTACTGGTTCAAACAGAGGTTCCTAGAATTTTAGAATTTGAGGAATTGTATGAGAAAATAGAGGTAGCCATCAATAAATTGCCTGAGGGCCAAAAGGAGACTTTTAAACTTAGCCGTAACCAGCAGCTTTCCACTAAAGAAATTGCGTCCCAACTCCAAATTGCCCCTCAAACAGTTCACAATAAGATTCACCTCTCTCTAATTTTTATCCGTGCAGAGATAAAAAATTATCTCTGGGGTTAAAACTCTTTTTATCATTCGCCCTTGGTTCACCTGTCTTTGATGTTATCAAAAGGTGAATTTTTCATTAAAATCAAAAAATAAATAAATTTATTAGGTAGTAAGCTACTGTTTTTGACACTTAGTATATATACAAGGTAAATTATGAATATTCCAAATCATATTTCGCAACTAATAAAGAAGGAATTAGAAGATGAACTAAGTCCGGAGGAAAGATCAATTTTGAACAATTGGTATGAAGGGTTAGAAGTTGGGAATGAAAAAGTCCTAGACACTAGGAAAGAAGAAAATTTAAAAGCTTTAATGTCGAAGATAAAGCCTCAACGCCATGCCAGAATAGATTACAATTGGATTGGTTGGGCAGCGGCATTTTTTGTAGTGTTTTTAGGGATATTTGAGATTTATAATTTGAATAAAACTGAAGTAACCGTTGAGGAAAAGCTAGTTGAGGAGCGTTTTGAAAAGTTTATCAATCCTAGAGGAGTGAGGAGAAAACTTACTTTGGCAGATGGGTCAGTGATATTTTTAAATGGTGGGAGTAAGGTGGAAGTAAGCAAACAGTTTTCGGCCAATCGCAAAGTGTATCTTGAGGGAGAGGCATTTTTTGAAGTTGTAAAAGATCCTGAAAATCCTTTTGTTGTAGTGACAGATGGATTAGAAACCAGTGTGTTAGGAACAGCTTTTACAGTCAGTGCTTATAAAGGAAAACCGCAAACTGTAGCGGTGAAAGAAGGGAAAGTAAAAGTAATTGAGGCAGCAGGAGACGACGGTAATGAGGATAATTTCTTAATTGCCAACGAGCAATTAACTTACAAAACAGATACTGGATTAGGAAATAAAATAAAAATTAACCCAGATGTAAAGTTTGCCTGGGTTAATGGAAAGATAATTTTCAACCAGACGCCAATCAATGAAGTCTTCATAACTTTGTCCAATTGGTATGGATTAGAATCCGTCGAATTAAGTGATAAAAATATGAAATGTTTGGTGACAGGGAGCTACACCAGGATGACACTAGAAGATATTATGGAATCAATTAAATATGCTACAGGAATTGCCTATGAGATAAACGGGAAGCACTTAAAAGTAAGAAAAGGGAATTGCTAAAAGTGACGCTACTACCAATAGCGCCACCATTATATAAGCAATTCATTAAAAATGAATTACATTTAACCATTACAAATTATGAAAAAAAATTTACTCATCCTTTTTATGAGGATCACTATGCGGATATTTTCCATTGGTTGCCTGTTTTATCTCGGTTTAGGGGTAGGTTGGGCATATAATTCAGATGCCCAAATAATGAAAGAGACCAAAATCAGTCTTTCTTCGGAAACTGAAAAATTGGTTGACATTTTCAGTCAGATAGAAAAACAAAGTGATTTCAACTTTGTATATGAAAATGCACTCCAAAAAGATTTGGTTTTAAATATTGGTCTGAACAAATCAGACTTAGAGACTATTCTTGAAGAAATTTCAAGAAAAAGTAATCTTGTTTTCAAGCAGATCAATAATACTATAACGGTTGCTGAAAAGAATTCGTCAGTCAAAACGAATGCCCCTCCAGTTTTTCTAAAATTGGTAACGGGAACAATCGTAGATGACAATGGCAATCCTATACCAGGGGCTACTATATTAGTTGAAGGCACAACAACAGGTACTGCAACAGACTTGGATGGGAATTTTTCTATTGACGCCCCTGCTGGTGCAGTCTTGGTTATTTCATTTATTGGATATGAGTCTGTAAAAGTAAACGTTGGAAATCAGACCAAGATAAACGTCACTTTAACTGAAGATGAATCTTCCTTGGACGAGTTTGTAGTTGTAGGTTATGGTTCTGTTGAGAGAAGGGAAATAACTGGATCGATCGCATCCATTAATAGGCAGGACATTGTCAGCGAGCCTACTTACTCCTTTGAGAGTTTACTTCAAGGAAGAGCTGCTGGTGTAGATGTAGTTGCTGACAGTTACAGACCCGGTGCAGGGGCCACAGTAAGGATCCGTGGTGCGAGATCGTTGGTTGCAGGGAATGATCCATTGATCGTTATGGATGGTATTCCTATTGCTGGAAACCTTATGGACATTAACCCATCAGATATTGAGTCCATTGAAATATTAAAAGATGCATCAGCTACAGCGATTTATGGTTCCAGGGGATCCAATGGAGTAATATTGATTACGACAAGGAGAGGATACTCAGGAGGAACACAGATTGAATACAGTGCTTTTGCAGGTATTCAGAACATTTCCAACAAAGTGGATTTGATGGATGCCGAGACATTTACTGAAATGCAACGTGATGCTGCAAGACAACAAGGGTCTTACACAACCGATGAAGCTTTATTCCTTGATTGGGAATTAGAAGGAATTCAAAATGGCGTTGATACTGACTGGCAAGAAGCAGCTTTTAAAACTGGTTTTCAACAAAACCATCAATTAAGTGTAAGAGGTGGAACTGAGGATACAAAATATGCATTGTCAGGAACTTATCTTGACCACAAATCAATCGTTTCAAATAATGATTTTTCTCGTTTCGTAGGAAGGTTAAACTTGGATCAGGAAATAAGCAGTCGTTTTAAAGCTGGCGTTTCAGCTCAGGTGACCACTAGTGAAGAATACCAGGGAGGTAATTTTAGAGACTTAATCCTAAGAAGTCCTTTGGATTGGCCTGAAAGAGCTGAAGGAGCGCTTTCAAGTGAATTTGCTGTGGGTGAGAGCTTTCCAACCTTGGCTTTGGATAGGGATTTATATATTGATAGAAGAGACCGTACTCGTATAATCACAAATGTTTATGCAGAGGCTAAAATAATAGACGGATTAACCTACCGATTTAATTTTGCTCCTGACCTTACCTATTACGATAGAGGAACACATCAGTGGCAAACTTCTACTGCTAGTGTAGCCAATAGCAAGACGAGCAATATCCTTTATGAAAATATTGTCAACTATTCTAAAGATATAACTGCTGATCATAAAGTCCGTGCAACGGGTCTTTATAGTGTTCAGACTTTAAGGGAGTTGGGTACAGGTGTTTCTGTAAGAGGACTGCCTTTCGAACAACAACGTTACCACAATATCGGGACTGCAGAGGAAACCACCTCAAGAAGCTCTTACTTAAATGAATGGGCGCTTGAATCTTATATGCTTCGTTTGAATTATTCAATGAAGGATAAATACATTGTAACCATGACTGGTAGGGTAGATGGTTCCTCTAGATTAGCAGAAGGAAATAAATACGGTCTTTTTCCATCAATGGCTCTTGCTTGGTTGTTGGATAAAGAAGATTTTATGTCCAATAACTCGACCTTTGATGAGTTGAAATTACGTGCCAGTTATGGTGACGTGGGAAATACAGGTATTAACCCTTATCAAACTCAAGGAAGAGTACAACGTGTAGGTTATGCTTTTGGAGACCAATCCGTTTTCGGGTTTCAAAGTGCAGAATTGGCAAACTCTGAATTGAAATGGGAAAGAACAAGGCAAATTGATATCGGAGTAGATTTCTCACTTTGGAATAGTAGAGTGATGGGTACTGTTGGAGTATACGAACAAAGGACCATTGATCTGCTTATGAACAGACAATTGCCTCCTACTTCAGGATTTTCAAGTACATTGGAAAATGTAGGAGCGACCAGAAATAGAGGGTTTGAGTTTAATGTTTCAACAGTGAACATAGAAGCCAAAAGACCAGGTGGTTTTAGATGGACTACAGATTTTGTTTTTCATGCCAATAAAAATGAGATAACTGAGTTGTATGGTGGTAAAGAGGATGATCCAGGTAACCTATGGTTTATCGGACAGCCAATTAACGTCTATTATGATTGGGAATTCGTTGGTATCTGGCAGGAATCAGAGCGTGACCTAGCAAACTCTTATGGTGCCAACCCTGGTGACATGAAATTAAATGATGTTAACAATGATGGTAAGATTAGTGCAGACGACAGAATGCTTTTGGGCTCTGACGTTCCAAGTTGGACAGGTAGTTTGAACAACAGGATTACTTATAACAATTTTGATTTTGCGTTTTTTATCTACACTACCCAAGGAATCAATATTTTCAGTGAGGCTGGAGGTACTTCCCTTGGTGGGATGATTAACCTTAGAAGGGGTTATAACTTGAATTCAAGAGATGTCCACTATTGGACTCCAGATAATCCAAGTGATGAATATCCTCAGCCGAGGGTTCGTGGCCATGATTACTCTACCCCAATGGGCTATTTTGATGCAAGTTTTGTCAGAGTGAGGAACATCACTTTGGGATATAGTTTGCCAGATAATGTTTTGGATAGATTAGGCTTGAGGAAATCCAGAATCTATACAGGTGTTCAAAATCCATTTACTTTCACTCAGTTTCCTGGATTGGATCCTGAAGGGGCTAGGGACCATGATATGCCTAATTACAGAACCTTTTTGTTGGGTATTGAACTTGGATTTTAAAAAACTAATGTTAAAAAGATGAAATCTACAATAAAATATATACTTGGATTGGCTGTCTTTAGTACTTGCATAAGTTGTGCGGACCTGACAGAAAATATGATTACAGATACCGTTGCTGACGTGCAATTTTCCACTGCGGTGGGATTGGACGAAGCATTGGTTGGTGCCTATGTACCTTTAAGGTGGTATTATGGTAGAGAGCCTGGACTATTGATGAATCTTTTCGGAACAGATTTGTTCAAGGAAGGACAAAGCTATAACTCTGAATGGGACAATTATGGCCCAGGTTTAAATGCTTCAACTGTGCTTTCTCCTGCTGGTGACGTACTGGTATGGGAGCATTTTTATAAAGGGATCAATTATGCCAATACAGTTATTTCAAGAGCTGATGGAATTGAAGGTCTGAATGAAACCACCAAAAGGGAGAAGATAGCCGAAGCGAGGTTTCTTCGTGCTCACTATTATTTTGTTTTGGTTCAGCATTTTGGCCCAGTACATCTAACTTTGGAAGAAACAAAGGGAGTAGAATTGGAAGCGTTTAGAACTTCTGTGGAAGAAGTTTACGCAGCAATCATAGCAGATTTGGAATATGGCATTGAAAACCTTCCTATGGAACAAGTTCAGTACGGAAGGCCTACAAATGATGCCGCTACCAACCATTTGGCAAAGGTCTATTTGACCATGGGTAATTGGGCAAAAGCATCAGAACTAGCGATTCAGGTAATTGAGGGCGGAAGACATCAATTATTGGACAACTATGCGGATATTTTTGATCCTTTTAACCAAAGACATTCAGAGGTTATCTGGTCTGTTCAATGGGGTGACAATACAGAAGTCAATAATCCTGACAATCAATTGCAGCGTTTTCTTAGCCCTAGGCAATGGTTGCTTCCTGGTTTAATTGGAGATGATATGTACCATATTGGGATCGCTCGTTTCTGGCCTACAGACTTTACATTAACCACATTGTTTGGAAATGACTATAGAAATGGAGGATTACATATCCGAAATGATTCCAGGTATAGTGTTACCTTCAAAGAAGCTTGGTTGTACAATGACGAAGCCAATGTACCTGCTGGATTCTCTATAGGGGACACAGCAGCTTGGTTTACCAATGATCCAATTAGGCAAGAATTTACGCCAGATGAAATAGCAAATGCACCTTATAGGTTAGTCATTGTGAAAGATAGGAATGATGTGTTTTCTCCTACTGTACAAAAGCATCGTTATCCTTTTCTTAGAAATAATGGGAGAGATTATATGTACATGCGTTTAGGAGAAACTTATCTTATAGCTGCTGAGGCATTGATGATGCAAGGTAAAATGGATGAAGCTGTAACTTACTTTAACATACTTAGGAAAAGAGCTGAATTTCCAGGTGGTGAGGAAATTCCTTTGATTACTGCTGCTGAACTTGATATCGATATGATTCTTGACGAAAGAGGTAGAGAATTGGCTGGAGAATTACACAGATGGACTGATCTGAAAAGAACAGGAAAACTGTTGGAGAGAGTTAAAATGTACAATCCAAATGGTGGCCCTAATATTCAGGAATACCATACTCTTCGACCTATTCCACAGAGCCAAATTGATAGAACTAAAAATGATTTCCCGCAAAACCCGGGTTATTAATTCAATATTCGCTATAAATCTCGATCTATTGATTGTGTAGCAATGGTATTTTAGATTATACTAATTTCCCCCGACTTTCAAAGGTCGGGGGATTTTTCTGTTTAGGACTATTGAGTTTAATCCGAAATTGGCATAGATCTTCCGTTACGTAATGGAATGGCTACAGTATTTATAAAGTTTAACTACTCTAACTCATAGCTTATGCTTTCTTTTTTCCCATTATTGATTATATCTAAGGTGACTTTCTTACTGCCAATTTTAGTTTTAGAGGCTATTTTAACAACCACATCAGAAGGAGCTGTTCCTTTAAAAGGTTCGAGACTTGTAACAAACCTCAGGCCTTTACCCTTACCATTCCACTCTTTCTGAAATGAAAAGGCAGACCTAGGCTCTTTCTTAGTATAAACGAAGGATACCTGACCTTCCATTGGGTTTAGGTTTAGGCTTTCGGTCTCATGAGCTTTAATTGAGAGGTTATAGCCTTCATCAAACAAAGTTTTGACAGCAAGCTGGTGCTCATCCATTTCCACCATCCCGGGAGCGAGTTGGAAATTCAGGTCAAGCGTCCCTTTGTCATCTCCTAAAGCTTCGTCAATGATGATAAAAAAGGATTTATTGAAAAATATCACAGCTCTTCTATGTGCCAATCCTTCATAATTCTGATTTTCCACGACTAAAATATCATGTTTTTCTCCAGGTTGCCAAAGAAGTAATTTGGGAGCATAAGCAATGTTTTCACCGTTCAGAGTGAGGGTTTGATGTACTTTGCTTTGCCTGAACCAAGCCCTACCTTCAGGGTCTCCACTATAAATAAAGCTCCCTGAATCTGGTGTGAGGTTTCTCCCACCAGCGTATAGTTCAAAGGTGCCATTGTCAGGCTGGCTATGTCCACCACCGTCTGGTCCACATTTCAACACCAAGGATATGGCTGAAGGATCCCAGGAGCTTCGCATGGAGTACAACCCACTTTGAGGGAAAGCAAATGCTGTTTTTTCGGGTTTGAGACCTTTTTCTCCTTCAGTACCCACATATAGGAAATCAGGTCTGTCAAAAAGTGCGGCCCAGGTTTTTAATTTGGCATAATGCTGTCCAGGACTACCTGTCCATGCATCTCCAAATTGAGGAGAGGTGCCATCTGGAAAGGCAAGTTTCATGGGTACTTCAGCCATTTTTTCAATCATATTAAGGTAATCTTCAGAAAAACGATTGCCCATACCATTCAGTTGAGCAAGTTCATATGTCCTCAAAAACCAGCTAATGCTTCCCATATGGTAGCCAAAAGCCAGTTCTCTTTGGTGCCCGTCAGGATAGACCTGTTCTTGGATTTCATTGTTAAATCGCTCTATAGCCTCATCCAGCCATTTTTCTGAAGCGGTAAATTCAGGGAAGGTCATGGCGATAAAAGCCATTCCTTCAGCTTCCATTAATGCCCAGTTGCTTCCAGAGCTGTACTTTGTCATCAGGTATTCGCTATGGTCATAAATACTGCTTAAAAAGAAAACCAGTGCTTCGGGGCTGAAATTTGGTGAATGTAGAAAATTGTTAAATACGTGGGTCCACCTATTACCTCGAATACCCGCTTCAATGGATCTCCATGCAAGGGGGTGGTCCTTGTCTCTGGGGTTTTTAATCACCCAATCCAATATTTGTTTGTTCCACTCGATGGCAAATCGTTCATCGTGCTTTTCTTGGTAAACCTTGCCCATGCTTTGCCAAAATACCATCCTGTTTAGCTGCCAAACCCATTCTTTGTCCTTCACAGGTTGGCTCTCCCAGTCAATGTCCCATCCAACAAATTGAGAAGGGTAAGCAGGTTGACCAACCATAACATGATTCAAGGCATTTTCAGCATGCTTAATGTCCTTTTGTGAAGGATTTCCGGAATAGTGTCCATTGTCTGAGGGATGTTTTGTATTGGTTCTATTTTGAAAATAGTTAAGTAGAAAACGTGCCGCTAATAATGGGTTTTTGCTCTGGTTTTTTACCTCCTCTGGTAAGTTAAGGTTTTGAGCTACTTTGTCCCATTTCTCTAGGAAAAGGTCATTAGGAACAATGGCTGTGCTTACCTTTTTATTGTGTTGTAATAAATTATAAGCCCAAGTTTCATCAGGGTTTGCTTTATAGTTTATGCCCAATGCTCCATTATTGCGGATAAGGTTGTCATTGATTCTTATTTGGCGATTACCTTTGTGTAGTTGTTCTAAAAACAATCCATTTCTATCATTTCCTTCAAGAAGGTTAGAGGTAATGGTTATTAATTGAGACTCATTGACCTGAATGCCATCCAATTTGTTTCTGCTGCTTTCATTGTTTGTTAAGGTTATGTTTTCGCATAGGCTTGCCATAATTCCTGAACCCCAGGGTGAATTGCTAAACCTACTTTCCTTAATTAAAATGTCAGAGGAACGGAATAGGTGTAAGTTATGATGCAGGCCTTTCCCAGGCACTACGTTGGAACCATTGTCACTAAAATCACAATTTGTGATCTTTATATTTGCGACCCCTCGTAGAGAAACCCCATTTTTGGTGAAATTTCTTACAGTAAGGTTTTCTAGTTGAATATTTTGGATTTGGTTAGGCAAATCAGCAGCCAATACCAATCCCTCTCTTCTAGGTGCGGATTGTCTTGCACGAGATCTTCTGCCTTGGTTAGGGTCATATTCTATTTCGGCACTTGTTCTACCTTCAATTACAAAATTCTTTAAGGTGATATTTTCAATAGCTGGATTTTGGTTTCCGATGGTAAGGCCACTTGTCTTTTCGTCGAGTAAAAGTAGGGTACTTAAACCATAGCCTTCCAAATGGGTATTACTAGGTAATTCCAAAGTTTCCATTAATACATGTTGGCCTTTTGCCAATAAAATCTTTTGTCCAGATTTACTTCCTTCAACTATAGCCTTTTGGATGGACTGTCCCGGTTGAACTTTGATGAAGTCCTCTGAATCCATTAGGTCTAAATCTAAACGTGCACCTGTTTGTTCCCTGGCTTTTTGCAAAGGCTCTTTAACATTATCCAGCTGATTCACTAGTTTTACTGGCGCTCTATGGGATTCCAAAAACCCCCAAGTTGAACTTGGCCTTGTTAAGTCAAGTGCTTTTTCAGTATAAGGCATATTGATTTGCTTCACTTCGGTGTAATGCGCAAAGACAGACTCGTAGATGTCCCTAAATTCACCACGGCCTCTTTGTGATACGTTTCCATATACGGGTACTTCATCACCGAGCATAAATTTGGCTGTATATTCGAATCCGAGTGCCAACCTGTTGTCCGCTACGCTATAAAAGTCTAACCCTTGGGTCCAAGCTATCTGGGCAGCTTTAGCAAATTCTCCTAGCCCTAATTGTACATGTGGCCAATCTCGAGTAGTTTCTTGAATTTGACCATTTGGGTAGATGTATTTGGTTATTCCTCCGTTATTGGCCCCCAAAAAATACCTGTCTACCGCTCTTTTAAAAATATCAGGTCGGTCTGTGAATATCCCTATGCCAAGCATGGTATTGATCATGGCAGCATCCCAATTGCCATTGGCTTCGGAGAAAAAATCCTTGATGTACGGGTAGAAGACGGTAAGCATAAGTTGCTCGAATTTCTCAATTTCCCCATTGTCCCATCCGGAATTGCTGTACCTTAATATTTCTGCTGCATTGAGGAAATACTGCCCTGTCAATGCCGCAATTAATTTTGCGTCATTGTCATCAAAATCCCAAAGCTGGGAAGACCAGGCATTGATGATTTCCATGGCTTTTTTAGCATGTGATTGTTCTTCGGTAATGTACCAAAGCAATGCCTGTCTATAAGCTTCTTTAGCACTTTCAGAGAGTTCTCTATGTCCTTGACCTTGCCGACCGTAAGAACCCCTGACCACATGCGTAAATGCTTGTACTTTAAAATCATTTTCCGATTCTTGCTTTAAATTTTCGAAGGAAGATTTCCATGGTTCTATTCCTTGCTGAATTTGAGATTTCATATAATCTAAATCAGCTTGGTTTTGTAATATTCCTGGATGGACAAAAGAAGTTGGGTATACTAAATCTGAATGACTTTCAGAAACCTGTGCCAAGCTATAAAAACTGGCAAGTATTGAAATGGCAAAAAAGGCTATCGTTAATTGAGTTTGTCTCATGGGCTGTATCAAAACTTTGGTCAATAATTGAAAATATACGGCTATGCCTTCAAAAATGAAAGGATTTTAGTGATGGGTGAAGTTTGTCAAAAATAAATGGTGGTAATGAATGATGCTAGAAGGGTTGGATTAAGTTTTACTGCCTCAATGTTTCCTGAAAGACATAATTTCCAATTAATAAGGGCTGTCTAAATATTAGATTCTTAGCTCAAATTTTAATGCGTCAATTTTCTTCCAGTAATGATCGTTTCGTGAAAGGCTAATTTTTCAGCATCAAGGTTATGCCTAATTCTTGAACTGTAAAAAACAATAAGCTTTAGATTGTGATTTTAAGCGATTATTTGTTTTTATTATTATAATTTAATACATTTTCATGGTAATATTGATTTCATCTTAGATCTTGAAAATCATAATTCACTTGTATTTTTCTTTATCTACTATAATCTTTAATGATATAGTAAAACAATTATTAATTCATTCCCTAACTAAACACAATTTAATCTTAAACGACAAATCAATGAAGAAATCATTACTTGTTAGAAATAGGGTTTATTTACCCTATACGAGACGGGCTTTTTCTGGCCTAATTATTTTGCTAATATTTTTGTTTTCACCTGATATCGGGTACGGTAACAATAATTCCTTAAAACCAACTGATATTAAAGAAAATGAGAGGAGAGCAGCTATTTCCGGGACAGTCGTAGATGCGACTGGAGAACCCATTCCTGGAGTTACAGTTTCTGTACCAGGTACAGGTAGAGGTACAGCTACAGATTTGGATGGAAAATATACTATCAATGTTGATGAAGGTACTACACTTGTTTTTTCCTTTATAGGTTTTGTGTCTCAGCGAATTCAAGTTATTGACCAAAGCATTATTAACATTACACTACTAGAAGATACTTCATCATTGGATGAAGTGGTAGTAGTAGGATATGGCACCCAAAAGAAAGAGAACCTTACGGGGTCAGTTTCTTCTGTGAAATTTGATGATGAGCTTCAGAACAGGCCCCTCACTAATGCTTCACAGGCGCTTAGTGGTCAAGTGCCTGGCGTTTGGATCAGTCAAAACTCAGGTAAACCAGGAAGTGATGGTGCCCAGATAAGAGTGAGAGGTTGGGGTACATTGAACAACTCAAACCCTTTGATTCTTGTAGATGGAGTAGAAGCTTCGATCAACGAAATCAATCCGAACGATATCGAGAGCATGACGGTATTGAAGGATGCTGCAAGTTCTGCCATTTATGGGTCTAGGGCTGCAAATGGAGTAGTACTGATAACCCTTAAATCTGGAAAATTTGGAGAAAAAACCAGCATCAATATTGGAAGCTATGTGGGGCAGCAAAGTCTTGGTAGACGGTACGAAATTATAGAAAATAGTGCCGAGTACATGGGGATGTGGAACCAAGCCTTAGCCAATCAAGGTGGAAGTCCTTTGTTTCCAGAGTCAGTTATTAATGATTTTAGGAATAATAATGATCCATATGTTTATCCTAATACCAATTTTTTTAATGAAGTGTTTAAAAAGGCGCCTATAACTGAACACAATATTTCTGTAAATGGCGGTTCTGAACAGACAAAATTTTATGTTTCCATGAATTACTTGAACCAAGATGGGATCATGCTTAACTCTAAATCTAATCGGTATGGGTTGACAGTAAACTTAGAGACGAAATTAAAAGACTGGCTAACTGTTGGTGGAAGACTAAATGGAATAAAGAAAGCTTCTGAGGAGCCATTTAACCTTGGACGTATGATGTATATATTCGCAAATGGGGGTTATCCCTTTACCGCTCCCTATACTGAAGATGGTAGGTTTGGGTCTGTCCAAGCAATTAACAGTAATGGTAACACAATTGTAGGAAATAGAAATCCTCTAATTGAAACAGCAAATGGGCTTTCCATTTCCGAAAACAATTTTTTCAAAATGAATGTGTTTGCTAATATTGATTTTACAGACTACCTGACTCTAAAGACCAATTTAACGTCTCAGTACAATAGTAACCTTTTAGACAAGCATAATAATTTAGTTTATGGGTATACCAATACTGGAGTAGAAGGCAAGAACCTGGATTACCTTACCATATTGGAAGCAAGTAGAAGCAATGTCCAAAGCAATTACAACACTTTATTTTCCACTTTGAATTTTAATAAAACCTACAATGAAATTCATAACATTTCAGCAATAGCAGGTATTCAGGTAGAAAGTACAGTAATAAAAGATGTATATGGCAGAAGGTCAGGCCCACCCAAAGAGGGGTTAATTCAAATTGATGCAGGTACAGCTGGTTTTCAGGCCAATGGAAACATGAGTGAGCTCAGAATGATGTCTTATTTTGGTCGTGTAAATTATGCTTTATCTGATAAATACCTTTTTGAAATGAACCTTAGAGCAGATGGAAGTTCAAGGTTTAAGGAGGACTATCGTTGGGGTATTTTTCCAGCATTTTCAGCTGGATGGAGATTAGGAGAAGAAGTTTTTATGAAAAGCCAGAATTTGATATCGGACCTTAAGATACGGGCCTCTTGGGGTAAATTGGGTAACCAGAATATCAATTCCTATTGGCCTTATCTCGCAGTAGTAAATCAAACCAATGGCCTTAGCTATAATTTTTCCGGAAGTTTTGCTCCTGGTGCAGGTATAACTGCCCTTGTGGATGAAAGTATAGGATGGGAAACTTCGGTAACTACGGATTTGGGTGTTGAATTTGGCTTGCTTAATAACAGGATTTTTGTTGAGGCAGATTATTTCAGGAAAACGACTAGTGATATTATCGTACAATTGCCAATTCCATCCATTCTTGGAGGGGTAAGTGCCCCTTTTGAAAACGTCGGAGAAATGACCAATAATGGCTTTGAGTTTAATATCAATTACTCAAAATTAGCCAATGACAGAGATGACGTTGGATACAATATTGGGGTTAATATGACCTATATCGCTAATCAAGTGACCAAATTCAGAGAAAATTCTCCAGATCAATTGTACCTGATACGCGAAGGATTTTCCTACCGTGAGTTGTATGGTTATAAGGCTACTGGAATTTATCAGTCAGACCAAGAAGCTTCAGAACACATGTTCGCCAATGGCTATATTCCGCAGGCTGGAGAGTTGAAATATGAAGATGTAAACAATGATGGTCGCCTGGGATTTGAGGATAAAATGGCTTTGGGAAATACGATTCCCAAATACACCTTTGGTCTTACACCTAGTGTAAATTACAAAGGCTTTGATTTAAGTACAGTGATCATGGGAATTGCTGGAGCAAGTGTTTATACACAAAATGCATGGACCCAACCTTTGGGGATATCTGGAGGAACAATAACCGAAAAATGGAGAGATGCCTGGACGGTAGATAATATGAGCACAACCGTACCGCGGATTTCTATAAGTGATACTTGGCGAAGTGAAGCATCTTCTTATTGGGTTAGTGACATTTCATTTGTTAAGCTTAGAAATATCCAATTGGGATACACATTCTCTTCTGCTTTAACCGAAAGGCTAGGGCTTCAAAAACTTTATGTCTATGGAAATGCCCAAAATGTAGGGTCCTTAGTGTCCAAAGACTACGAGGGATTTGACCCTGAAAGAAATACGTTTGATTCGGGGGACAATTTTTATCCTTTGCCCAAAATCATTTCCCTAGGTGTTAATATTAATCTATAAGCATAATGAAAACGATGAGAATATTTAAAATTAATTTAGTAGTTCTGAGCATGCTTCTTTTTGGAAGTTGTGGCGAGGAATTTCTTGCAGTATATCCTACAGATAGGATCACTACGGTTTCATTTTGGCAAAATGAAAATGATGTTAAACTGGCTTTAAATGGAATATATAGTGTTTTGAAACATAGGGGCGTTTATGGTTCAGGTCCTACCTTTGATGCCATCACCCCCTATGCTTATCAGTGGGCGCATTGGAATGGATTGGAAAAGCAAATTGGTAATGGCTCAATAACCGCAAGTACTACTGGAGGATTAGTAGACGAGAGATGGACCATGTGTTACCGAATCATTAATTTCTCCAACGATTTTATTTCCAACTTAGAAAATGTGGATATTCCTGCCGATAAAAAATCCACCTATCTGGGAGAAGTTCATTTTATCAGGGGACTTGCTTACGCCTTATTGGCAGATGCTTATGGTGGAGTGCCAATCATCTTAACAAAATTGAATACCCAGGAAGTTACCGAATTAAGTCGAAATACCTTGGAGGAAACATGGGCTCAGGCTATTTCAGATTATGACGTTGCCATACAAAATTCAGAGCCTGTCAGTTACGAGTTAGGTAGGGTTACTAAAGGAGCTGCTTTGGGAATGAAAATGAGGGCTTATTTGTATCAGAATAAATATGATGAGGTTTTGCAGATGGTCGAGCAAATAGACGCGTTGGGTATGTATGATTTGTTTCCAAGCTACGAAGGGCTCTTCCAGTTGGACAATGAAAACAATGAAGAGGTGTTATTTGATATTCAGTACATCGCTGGAGAACAAGGTCAAGGGAATTTCTTCGCTTGGTTGGCACTTCCAGGTGGCGTGGCCGCAGCAGGAGCAAGTGATCCTGCACCTACCCAACACATTATTGACGAATATGAGATGATTGATGGATCTGAAGTTGATCCTAACAATGAATTTGAGGGAAGAGATCCAAGATTAGATTTCTCAATATTAAGGCCTGGAGCGACCTTTGAAGGTAATTTATATCCTACAGATGTACCCAATCATACTGGGCAAAGGGTAGGATTTGGATTGCGTAAAAATGTAGGTGAGGGGATACCCTTACTTAGTCCTAGGGTTTCTCCTTTGAATTTTATTGTCCTGCGCTATGCGGATGTACTATTGGCAAAAGCAGAGGCACTTATTGAAACCAACCAAAATATACCTGAAGCCATAGCGCTTATAAATAGAATAAGAACGGAACGTACTGATGTTACAATCACTTCATTGTCTACTGACCTTTCTCAGGATGCTGCTAGAGAGAAATTAAGACATGAACGTGTAGTGGAGTTTTTCGGGGAAGGAATTTTATGGGCAGATATAAAACGTTGGAAAATTGGTCAAGACTTATATCCAGTAGATATTAAAGCTGCAGACGGAGGTTTGATCGAAGTGAAATTTCCTAATGGTTATGAAGACAGACACAACTTGCTGCCTATTCCTGACAATGAAATCTCTTTTAATAGTAATTTGGAACAAAATCCAGGTTGGTAAAATTGAAGGTATTAAATAACTTTAATTTTTTGTCCGGAACAGTTGAAATTTAGCAGTATTACTTGCCGGAGAATTTTTGTCATGACCAGAAGTTTTGTGAATTGTCCTTACAAACACAAATACTTCAGGTCATGACATTTTCATATAATTATATAAAGGCATTTCGTATATTAGAATGAATAATTTTGCAAACACTGTTTAATATGAGCAAGAGGTATTTACTAAAAATAGCTTTAATTCTAACCATTGGTTTGGTTATTATTTGGGTTATTTCTGTTGATAGTACCATTGATTTTCCGGAAGATATAGAAGAAAATTTACCCGAAATGGTGGATTTTAACCTGCACATCAAGCCCATTTTATCTGATAGGTGTTTTGCATGCCATGGACCCGATGTCAATAAGAGAGAGGCAAATTTGAGGTTGGATATAGAAGCCGATGCTTTGAAATTAATTGGTGAAAATAAAGACCACTACGCCATCGTTCCGGGAAATCCTTCAAAAAGTGGGGTTTATCAGCGTATGGTTACAGAAGAGGTAGACCTGAAAATGCCACCGGTTGAATCTAACTTAAAACTTTCTGAAACGGAGATTGCACTAATTACTAGATGGATAGAACAAGGTGCCAAATACAAGCCTCACTGGTCATTTATTCTCCCGCAAAAATTAGACATTCCCGATCTTGATGATAAAGGGCTTTCCTGGGCTGAAAATGAAATAGATCATTTTGTCTATGATAAAATGCTGACTAGAGGATTGGAACCGTCTGAAAAAGCTAGCAGAGAAACCCTGCTGCGGAGGCTATCTTTTGACCTTACCGGTCTGCCACCATCCATGGAAGAGGTGGAAGGATTTTTAAAGGATAATTCCAAAGAAGCTTACCTGAATTTGGTAGATAAGTATTTGGATTCCCCCCATTATGGTGAAAGGCTGGCTTCCAAATGGTTGGATTTAGCCAGGTATGCAGATTCGAATGGTTATCAGGATGATGGAATGAGAAATATGTGGCCTTGGAGAGATTGGGTGATTAATGCGTTTAACGATAACTTGTCCTACGATAAATTTATTCTCTGGCAGCTGGCGGGTGATCTATTGCCTAACCCAACCTACGATCAAATTCTCGCAACAGGATTTAACCGTAACCATCCGCAAAGCCAGGAAGGAGGTATCATTCCTGAAGAATACCGAGTTGAATATGTAGCTGATCGGACCAATACTTTGGGAAAAGCATTTTTAGGATTGTCTATTGAATGTGCAAGATGTCATGACCATAAATATGATCCCCTTTCGCAAAAAGAATATTTCCAGTTTTATGCTTTTTTTAATAATATCAATGAAACGGGGCAGGTGCCTTATGTTGGAGATGCAAGCCCAACTTTGATTCTGCAGGACGATGCAGAGATAGAAAAAAAGATTGCTTATATCAATGAAAAAATTAGCGAAAAAGAAACGACGATCAATAGGAATATAAAACAGGCATTGGAGTCCTTCGAAACCTGGCTGGGTAGCAGTAGTACAAAAACAATCTCCCAATTGGATATAATGGGTCTAATAGGGCATTACCCCCTTGATAAACCATTTCAAAATAAATTTAAAAATCTGGCAGATAAGTCCAAGCCTGCGGATATGGTGGTGATTCAAAAGGACAAAGAAATATTAACGGTGCCAGGGAAATTTGAAAATGGAATTCAACTGGTAGGGGATAGCTATGTTGATTTAGGCCCTAATATTGCCTATTTTGAGAGAAGTGATCCATTCACCATTAGTCTCTGGTACAAGGCAATGGCTGACAGTTTACATGGTCCAATTTTCTCTAAAACCGGCGGTTTTGCAAATGGATTTAGAGGTTATGAATTGTTGATAACAGAGGAGGGTCATTTGACAGGCCTGATGAGCCACACCTGGCCAGCAAATGCGATCGAGATACATACAAAAGAGACTGTTCCAGTAGGGAAGTGGGTGCATCTTGCCATGACTTATGATGGGTCAAGTAAAGCTTCAGGCTTACAAATTTACATGAATGGAAAACCTTTAAATGTTAAAGTGATAACAGATAATTTGAAGCAAAGCATTTTAGCCTATGGTAAAGAAAAGCGAGGCATTGGTCACCCTGGGAATTTACAAATAGGAAAACGTGGGACCAATTTTGCTGAAACACTGGATCAGTCCCTGGTTGATGAAATCAGGGTTTTCGATAGAGAATTAACAAGTATTGAAGCAGAAATGTTGGCAGGGATACCAAATCCAATAATGAGAAATGTCAATGAAGGTAATCATCAAAGCTTGCAGGATTATTACTTTTCAGCAGTAAATCAGCAATACAAAACTCAATTGAATTCCTTACATGAACTTCGCAAAAAGGAAAATGCATTGATAAGTGCGCAACCAGAAGTTATGGTTATGCGGGAGAGAAGTGAGGAAAGAGAGACTTTTATCCTAGACAGAGGGGTTTATGATGCTCCAACAGAGCAAGTTTTTCCTGAAACCCCAGCGGTATTGTTTGATTTTCCTGAAGAATTTCCAAAAAATAGGCTGGGACTTGCTAAATGGTTGCTCCATGAAAAAAATCCGTTAACAGCCCGGGTTGTAGTCAATCAATACTGGGAATTGATATTTGGAAGAGGCATAGTGGCGACACCAGATGATTTCGGGAACCAAGGAGCCTTTCCTTCTCACCCTGAATTACTCGATTGGTTAGCTGTTAATTTTATGGAGTCAGGTTGGGACCTTAAGCAGTTGGTGAAGTTAATGGTAAGCTCAGCTACTTATCAGCAGTCCTCTACCTTGAATAAAAAAGCCAGAGAAAAAGATCCAACAAACGTATGGCTTTCCAGGGCCAATGCTTCTAGACTACCAGCAGAAATGGTAAGAGATCAAGCTTTGGCTTCAAGTGGTTTATTGGTGCGGAAAATTGGCGGAGAAAGTGTGAAACCTTACCAACCTAAAGGACTATGGAGGGAGTTAACTTCTGAATATGCAAATGAATACATTGAAGATACAGGGGATAATCTGTACAGGCGTAGCCTTTATACAATATGGAAACGAAGTGCACCTCCTCCAGCAATGATTAATTTTGATGCCTCAGATAAATATGTTTGCATAATAAAAAGACAAAATACCAATACGCCACTTCAAGCTTTGGTACTAATGAATGACCCTCAGTACATAGAAGCGTCTCGCGTTTTGGCGGAAAAGATGCTGAAAGTTGGAGGAGCTGAAATATCAGATCAGTTGAAATATGGATTTAGAGCAATTACCAGTAGGAATCCTGAGCCGAATGAATTAATGATCTTAGAAAAACTGTATCAGAATGAGCTCAATGAATTTCAGAGAGCGCCCCATGGAGCAGATAGTTTGCTTCAGGTCGGGGAATTTGCTAGGGATGAAAACATGCCGAAGGAAAAATTGGCAGCTTTTACTTTGGTCAATTCTACCCTAATGAATTACGATGAAGCCATCTATAAAAGGTAGGCTGATTTTAAAACGATTAAACACTGTGCCTTAATGGCATCGTATTTAAGGTACTTAAATTAAGAAAATGGGTTTATTACATGATCCTAATATGGATCGACGTCAGTTTTTAACGAAGACAAGCCTTGGTTTAGGAAGTATGGCACTCTCTTCTTTATTGGATCCGGGAAATCTGCTGGCCAATATAGGAAGCAACAATCAGGCTGCCCTAGGTAGGCTTCCTTTGGTTCCAAAAGCGAAGCGAGTAATTTACCTTTTTCAAAGTGGCGGTCCCTCGCAAATGGAGCTTTTTGATTATAAGCCATTATTGAATGAGCGTTTTGGACAAGAGTTGCCAGCCTCTATCAGGGCTGGGCAAAGGCTAACAGGTATGACTTCAAGCCAAAATTCTTTTCCTCTTGCAGGCTCAGTGTTTGATTTTGCGCAGCATGGGCAAAGTGCTGCTTGGGTAAGTGAATTGATGCCTCATACAGCTAAAATTGTGGATGAATTGTGTTTTGTTAAATCCATGCACACAGAAGCAATAAACCACGATCCTGCCATTACCTTTTTTCAAACAGGATCACAATTAAGTGGTAGACCTTCGATGGGTTCATGGATAAGCTATGGTTTAGGTAGTGACAATAAGAATCTTCCTGAATTTTGTGTTCTACTTTCAAGAGGCAAAGCTGGAGGACAACCTTTATATGCGAAACTATGGGGTAGCGGGTTTTTACCTTCTCTGCATCAAGGAGTACAATTTAGATCAGGAAAAGACCCTGTTCTATATCTGAATAACCCTAATGGTTTAAGTGAAAATAGCCGTAGAAGGATGTTAGATGCGTTAAAAGACCTACATGATATTAAGTATGACAAGGTAATGGATCCTGAAATTAATTCAAGGATTTCCCAATATGAGATGGCTTACAGAATGCAATCTTCGGTCCCTGATACCATGGATATTTCAAAAGAGCCAGACTATATTTATGACATGTACGGTCCAGATTCCCGTAAGCCTGGGACGTTCGCCGCCAACTGTCTTTTGGCCAGGAGATTGGCTGAAAAAGACGTAAAATTTATTCAATTATACCATCAAGGCTGGGATCAGCATGGGAATTTACCTCGTGATATTAAAATAATGAGTAAAAGTGTAGACCAAGCAGGAGCTGCATTGGTAATGGACTTAAAGCAGCGAGGGTTACTAGAAGATACATTGGTAGTTTGGGGTGGTGAATTTGGCCGTACGAATTATTCACAGGGCAAATTGACACTAGATAACTACGGAAGAGACCACCATCCAAGGTGTTTTACCATGTGGATGGCAGGTGGTGGCGTAAAAAAAGGGTATACCCATGGGGAAACCTGTGAATTTGGTTACAATATAATCAAGGATCCTGTTCATGTACATGATTTTCAAGCTACCATGCTTCACTTACTAGGAGTGGACCATGAGCAATTAATTTTTAAACACCAAGGCAGAAGATTTAGGCTTACTGATGTGAGTGGGCATGTTGTCCATGATATTTTAAGTTAATCAAAGATTTATCCATCATTTATAAAAAAAATCAAAAGCGCATCCAATGACAAACATAGAAAGAAGGTCCTTTATCAAAGGCGCGGCAGCAGTATCTGCGATTACCATTTTGAAACCAAGCACTGTTTTTGGCACAAAGGCCAACTCTGCAATTCAGTTAGGCATAATCGGTTGTGGAAACAGAGGGACATCTGTAATCACTGCTATGTCTAAACATACGAATGTTAATATCATGGCGATGGCTGACCTTTTTGACGATCAACTTAAAGTTGCAAAAGAAAAACTGGATGGGCTAAATAAGGACAAAGGATTTGGGGAAATTGACCCAAAAAACATTTACCAAGGATCTAAGGCTTATATGGAGCTCCTCAACAATAAAGATGTGGAAGCGGTATTAATATCTTCTCCTGCCTATACCCATCCTGAATTTGTAGAAGCAGCAATTGCTGCTGGCAAACATATTTATTGTGAAAAGCCGGTGGCTATAGACGTGGAAGGTGTAAAGCGAATAGAGAAAGCTGGAAGTACCATAAATGGGAAATTGAGTATGGTGGTGGGTTTTCAGATCCGACATGCTACAGCTTATCAGGAGATGGTTAAGAGGGTGCAGGAAGGCGCTATTGGCGATCTGGTAACTGCGCAATTGTATTACCTTGCCTCTGGACTTCCGCTTAAACCTATAGACAATATGTCTAAATCAGAAGCAATGATCCGAAATCAGTTTCATTTTAGGTCCTTGTCTGGCGGTATTCTATTGGACCAAGGGATTCATATGCTTGATGTCTGCAGTTGGGCTTTGCAAAGAAAACCTATAATGGCCATGGGTTCGGGAGGAAGGGATCATAACAATGCCTTCGGAGATGCCTACAACAATTACCAAGTGATTTATAAATATCCAGACAATATTAGGGTTAGTTTTCACTCAACGCAATTAGGCCCTACTTTCGGAGATGTTTGTGCTCGTTTTATTGGTAGTAAAGGAATAGCAACTGCACACTATAGTGGTGGGGTATTTATAGATGGTGAAAACGAATGGGATTCAGGAGTAATAAGACACGAAAGTGCCAACGAAGATCGAAGTGAGCGTGCTGCAGGAGTTTTCACTTCTTCTTTGCATGATTCCAATGAAAATAAAGTCAAAAGTTTTATAGGAAGTATTAATTCAGGTAAATTTTTGAATGAATCAGCATCGGGTGCAAATTCAACCTATACCGCAATTTTGGGCAGGATGGCTGCTGAAAAAGGGGAACCTGTTTCTTGGGAGTCAATGCAGCACTCCAATGAAAGCATTGATCCAAACTTAAATTTAGCTCAATTTGATTAAATCAAACGATTGATATTTTAATAGCTATATGCTTTAATTTCGAGCTAAACAATACCACCATTTTGTAGCATGTAATAGAATCGTTATTATATGCTACAATTTTTTATCCATGGAAATGCCTGGAATTGGTGGTGTTTTCATCCCTTACTTCGATGGGTGAAGTAGCTTACAAGTAAATAAAAAATAGGTGTTAGTTTGTTAAAGTTTTTATTAGTTATAATAGTTTGGATTTCTTGAATTCACCCAATTGATTTATTAAAAATGGCAATAAGTAGAAGACATTAAAAACTAGTTATAAAACCCTCAACTCTTTCATCAATACGGCAACATTGCCAAAAAAAAAATCAGAAGGTTTCGGCATCATTCCCCAGGTTTTATCAAAAAAAACTTACTTTTGAGTGGGTAAAGAACAAAGAAATGATAGGTTTGATTGGATTTTGAGACAGGTTATATTCTTTCTATAAATAGATTGTAATATATTAATATTAGTCTAATGTTGATTTTGATAATTCCTCGAATAAGCATTTTGAACCACTTTACTTTCTAAATTGATATCATTTGGATGGTATCAGTTTCAGGGAAATTTCAGCAGTATTATTACGTATTAAACGAAGACCATTAAAATTAATAACACATAATTATTTATTTAATAATTAATGTAATTTTTAAAATATGAAAAAATTCAGTTCTAGTCAAGTTAATTGGGGAGTGATAGGCGCAGGAAGTGTGTGCGAAAAAAAGAGTGCTCCAGCTATGGATAAAATTAAGGATTCATCTGTCGTGGCTGTGATGCGAAGGAATGCCGAAAAGGCAAAAGACTACGCAGAAAGGCATGGGGTGCCCAAATGGTATTCAGATGCTGATGACTTGATAAATGATCCAGAAGTGAATGCTGTTTACATTGCAACTCCTCCTGGTTCTCACTTAGAACTTACCAGGAAGGCTGCAAATGCTGGCAAACCTGTTTACGTTGAAAAACCCATGGCTAGAAATCATGAGGAGTGTTTAGAAATGATTAAAATTTGTGAAGAAGCGGGTGTTCCTCTGTTTGTAGCCTATTATAGGAGAACCCTCCCTAATTTTTTGAAGGTGAAAAGCTTAGTAGAAGAAGGTGCTATTGGTGAGCCGAGGTATTTAAGTGTTGTGATCCATCACTCCAAACATCCGGAAGATAAAGACAGTCGTGCCAATAATTGGAGGATAGACCCTGCGGTTGCTGGTGGAGGATATTTTTATGATTTAGGCTCTCATCAATTGGACTATTTTGATTTTCTTTTTGGCCCTTTGAAAGAGGTAAATGGTTTGGCTGCCAATCAGTCGGGATCTTATTCTGCAGAAGACATTGTTTTAGGGAATTTTTCTTTTGAAAGCGGTATATTGGGTACTGGTAGTTGGTGTTTTACCACGGGTGAAACCTCTCAAAAAGATGAAATTGTAATCATTGGAGATAAGGGTGAAATAAGATTTCCATGCTTTTGGGGGACTTCCGTTACCCTGAAAAGAGATGGCAAAGCGGATGAAGTTTTTGAATTTGATGTGCCTGAAAACATTCAGTTTTTTCTTATTCAATCTATAGTGGAAGAGTTATTAGGCAAAGGTGGTAAATGTCCTAGTACTGGAATTTCTGCTGCGAGGGCAAATTGGGCAATGGAACAAATGACAAAGAATTTCAATAATTAAAAATACATTATAAAATGACAAAGCAAAAACCATTAGGGTTTGGAATTATAGGGACTGGAGCCATTGCAGGTATGCATGCTGCGGCGATCAATGCTTTCGAAGGAAGTGAACTTGTGGCTGTTTTAAGCTCCACCCAATCGCGAGCTAAGCAAGCTGCAGAAAAATTTAATGTTCCGGCAGATTTTGAAATTGATCAGTTTTTAAGACGTGAGGATATTGATGTAGTGTGTATTTGCACCCACAGTGGAAACCACCTGGAACCGGCTATAGAAGCGGCTAAAGCAGGTAAACATATTTTGTTGGAAAAACCAATTGAGGTAAGTACTGAGCGTGCTGATTTACTGATTAACGCTTGTGAACAGGCAGGAGTAAAATTGGGTGTAATATTTCAAAATAGGCTCAAACCAGGGTATCTTAAATTAAAAGAGGCTGTAAAAGCAGGTAAAATTGGAAAACTCTTAATGGGGACTGCTGCCATAAATTGGTACAGGGATCCTTCTTATTACAGTAGTAGCAGCTGGAAAGGAACAAAAGAAGGTGACGGTGGCGCTGCCCTCATCAACCAAGGTGTTCATACAATTGATTTGCTTTTGGATATCATGGGTGATGCAGAGGCAGTGTATGGACAAGTAAAAACAATGGTTCATCAAATAGAAGGTGAAGACCTGGCTACCGCTATAGTGAATTTTAAAAACGGTGCATTAGGAAGTATTACAGGTGGGACTTCGTTGTTTCCTGGTAATCCAGAACGATTGGAGATTTATGGTGAGAAAGGGAATATAATCCTTGAGGGAGGGAAAATCATTGCCTGGAACATTAAAGGAGAAGAAACGCAAATGATTCCTGGATCAGACATCGGTGGAAGTGGTGCTTCTGATCCTATGGCAATTGACTTTAAATTGCACCAAGGACAGATTGAAGATATGGTGAATGCCATTAGAACTGACAATACTCCTGTTGTTACAGGGCAAGATGCAAAGAGGTCTCTCGCTTTAATTCTTGGGATTTACAGTTCCTCACTGCAGGACAAAAAAGTTTATCTTTAAATATATTGATTTAAGCCTATTCCATGAAAGCTAAATTGCGGTGAATGCTTTTATTTTTTAACAATTAGTTTCAAAATAAACTTTCGAAGAAATTATTGCAATTTAGCTTTTGTGGTCTATTTAGAAGGTGCAGTCTCTACGAACCAATAATGAAGATTAGTTTTTTACTTTTTTGGTACTGTCTATTTTCATCAACATCAATTAGTGCTAATCATGGTTCCTTTGATGGTATTTTTAATGAATTTGTATTGCTTTAACTTTTTTTGAAAAAGTGTTCTTGATTACGATCATTTTTATAATTCACTTTAATTTTGGGTTAGAAAACTCAAAGTGTTAAAATTTTTAACCCCTTAAAAGCCTTAACTTTCATAGATTTAATATTATTTGTTTATTTTTAGATAGTCACTTAATAATTAAGAGTGGGATACTAATTTTTTAAATGCAATGGGTATTAACAGAAAAAGAGGGGATATTGAATTTAGTGATAGCGAGATGGGTACAGAACTAGACGCCATCACTAGTCTTGTTGAAATTTTAACAGGGGCTCCGGTAAGCCTCATTGTTAAAATTGAGGAAGGGGACGTATGGATTAATTCTTGCCAAGGAATGGAGGCGAAGGATATTCTTCATCCATCGTCTCTAGCTGAATTTATTAATGATAATCCCAATGAACTACTCCTTTTACCTGACAGCCGGAAGGTTCCTAAGTTTGCTACAAACCCTCTTGTAAGTTCTTCTCCAGGTATTGTTTTTTATGCAGGAGTGCCCTTGACCCTGGATGGTCAATTTTGGGGAATGTTATGTGCAATAGACCATATCCCTAGGGAAGTAAATGAAAAAACGATTGATGGACTTCAGCTTCTTGCGGGACAGGTAACGAAGCTTCTTGAATTGGAAAAGATTCAAAATGACCACGAGGAGACTAAAGAAAATCTTGAAAATGAAACCAACAGATTAAACAATATCATAGAAGCCACTCATGTAGGAACTTACGATTGGGACATGGTTAAGAATGAGGTGTCGATTAATGAGGAGTACTTAGCAATGGTAGGGTACAAATTAGCCGATTTATCACCAATTACTATGAATACTTGGTATGATTTGTTGCATCCAGAGGATAGAGAAACAGCAGATCGTGTATTAGCTGCATGTTTTAATAAAGAAATTGAATTTTTCAGCACAGAATTTAGATTACTTCATAAGGAGGGACATGAAGTTTGGATCAATGATAGAGGTAAGGTCACTAAATGGTCTGAAGATGGCAAACCTTTGCGCATGTCAGGTACTCATACAGATATTACAAAAAGAAGGAATGATGAAATCCAATTTCAAACAGTGTCAGATAACATACCGGGAGTTGTTTACCGGTATAAAAGACCCCCAGTCGGAGTAGATACATTTGAATTGGTAAGTAATGGGGCTCTACAGTTATGGGGTTTCTCTGGTGATCAGGTAATTAAGAACAGCCGTTTAATAGGGGATAGATGCCATCAAGATGATATCGAATCATTGATGGAATCAATCGACAAATCTGCGTCAGAGTTGAGTTATTGGATGTGGGAGTACAGGTATAATCACCCTGATGGCACGATAAGATGGCACAAAGGTACCGGTAGTCCCCATAAATTAGAAGATGGAAGCGTGGTTTGGGATTCTATTATATTAGATGTGACCAAAAGAAAAAAGGTTGAGGAGAAGCTAGAGAATACCCTCTATTTTTTAAAAAATAAAATTAAAGAACAAGATTGTATATACAATATAAGTAGGCTTGATTATTCTTGGTCAGAAATTGATGATTTGTTGCAAAATGCTGCTATTTTAATTCCATCTGCATGGGAGTACCCTAAAAAGACTTTCGCTAAAATTACGTTTGGAAACCAATCCTATTTTAGCTTGAAGTATAAGCCTTCTGAACTATCCTTAAGTTCTGAGTACGTAGTGCATGATGGCAAATCCTTGGTATTGGAAGTGATGCTACCCAAAAGTACCTCTTCTGATGGGGAAGTAAATTTGACAAATGAAACCAACCTGATAGATAATTTAGTTTATCATTTAGGTACCTATTTAGACCAGTTAAGTAGTCAAGAAGCTTTAAGAGTTTCAAACGAAAGGGTTAGCTCGCTTATTGAATCCATCCCTGGAGTGTTTTGGGAAACTTATTCTGGATCAATTAAAACGAATTATGTTAGTCCTCAGGTAATAGAAATATTAGGTTATTCTGAACAGGAATGGATCCAAGGTATGAACTTCTGGCAGGATCATATTTATGAACCAGATAGAGAGCATGTTTTACAGGTGATCGCAGAAAATTCACTTTCCAATAGTGATTTTACTGTTGAATACCGCTTTATCAAAAATAATGGAGAGATTATATGGATAAGTGACTTGATAAAAGTTGTAGTTGAGGAAGGAAAAGAACCAATGTATCGGGGGCTAATGGTGGACATTACGAAGCGGAAAACTGCTGAAATAGCTCTGAAAAACAATGAAAAAAGGTTTAAAGCATTGATTGAAAATGGTAGAGATGCTATTGCGATATTTGATGAAAATGGTGTTCAGAAATTTGTTTCTTCTTCAATTACTCAAGTACTCGGATACTCTGAGGAAGAAGCCCTTCAATTAAAGCTAATTGAGGCTGTTCACCCTAGTGACGTAGAATTGGCTTTGAATAAATTCAAAAGTGCATTAGAAGCAGAAGGAGTGCCAATTGAGGGGAATGTGACAAGAAGTAAGCACAAAGATGGGTCATGGAGGTGGATGGAGTCTACCATGACCAATTTTTTGCATGACCCAAATATCAGGGGTATCGTTGATAATTTTAGGGACATAACTGAAAAGGTTCAACTCAATGAAAAGTTGGCCAAAAGCGAAAAAAGGTATAAATCTCTAGTTCAAGCAGGCTCAGATCTAACCAATATTATTTCTGCTGACGGTAAATATACCTATGTTAGTCCAAATTATTTGCAAATTTTAGGATATGAAGAGAAAGACTTACTAGGTCGATCATCATCTCTTTATTTTCACCCTGATGATATTGAAAACGTTCAAGAAGATTTTAAAGATTTATATTCTTTACATAAAGTAAAAGGCAGGCCATTTAGATTTAAAAGGAAAGATGGTACTTATTGTTGGCTTATGAGCACAGCTACCAATTTAATAGATGATCCTGAGATTAATGGTTTTGTAATCAATTCTGTAGAAATAACAGGATTAATTGAGGTACAAGAGAAACTAAAAACGAGCGAAGCAAGGTATAGAGGGTTCTATGAATCACAGACTACATTTGTAATCCGTACGGATTTAGAGGGCTTTATCACCTATGCCAATACTAAATATATGGAAACCTTCGATTGGATGTTTCCAAAAAACACCTACTCTGGCGTAAACGTACTCGACACTATATACGATACTGAAAAGAGTAAGGTAAAAACCGCTCTACAAAAATGCTTAAATAACCCAGGGAAAGTATTCAAAGTAGAAATTAAAAAATTGAAACAGGGTGAAAGTTTTTACAACACCTTATGGGATTTTGTAGTCATTTTAGGAACAAATGGAAAACCTAAAGAAATTCAGTGCAATGGAATAGATATATCAGAGCGAATAGCATTTGAAGAAGAATTGAAAAAAAGCAATGAGCGGTTTGAGTTGGTAATGCAAACAGACTCAGGGAGTATTTGGGATTTAAACCCAATCTCAGGAAATATGTTTTTAGGGGAAGGGTTTCGAAAAAACTTTGGGTTGAAAATTGAGGGCCAAGAAAAAAATCGGGAAAACTTTTTTGACAGCATTCATCCTGATGATGTAAAAAATTACCAGAACAAAATTCAGTATATAATTCTCAATAGTATTGAGAAACAATGGGAATTTAAATATCGCCTCATAAAATCGAATAGTGAATATGCGCATGTTAAAGAAAAAGCTGTAATTCTCAGGGACAATGAAGGAAAAGCCTATAGGGTTGTTGGTGCTATTAAGGACGTTACACTAGAATATTTTTATGGAGAATTGGAAGCCATAGAAAAGGAGTTTATGGAAGGTAGCATGAATCAGGATGCCAAACTTGCTGATTTATTACTCAATTATCTTTCCAACCTTGAAATTCTTTTCCCTTCAATGAAGATGGCTGTTTTTAAAGTGATTGGAGGTAAAATTCAAAATTTTGCCACTCCTTCATTACTTGATTCGGATGACTCTGCCATTAAGGATTTTGAAATTACTTTAAATGATGAAATTGAGATAGAAAATGCTTTTGACTTATTTAACAATGAGGTTTTTATCTCGGACATAAAAAAAGATAAAAGATGGGATAAATTGGTGAATTTTGTCCATAAAATAGGGGTGAGTAGTAGTTGTTCCTTGCCCATTTATAATTCAGAAGGAAAATTGGATGCGCTCCTTATTAATTTTTTTGAAAGCTCAAGAAAACCAAGAGACCTGGAAGCTTATGCGATTCAAAAAAGTCAGCGAATTTTATCCATGGTGTTCACCAAATTTCAATACTTAGAAAACTTACATAAAAGTAATGAGCGATTCAACTATGTGAACATGGCGACAAATGATGCCATTTATGATTGGGATTATAATTTGGATGAATTTCATTGGGGTGAAGGTTTTTATAAAATATTTGGATATAATAAAGGAGAAGAAATAAATAAAATTTCAGAATGGGGTACTTTCATGCATCCGGCGGATTCGAAGGTAACAGATGAGATATGGGATGATTTTGTGCATAGTCCTACTGAAACCAGTTGGCAAAAAGAGTATCGATTTCGACATAAGAGTGGGCAATACCTGCATATAGAAGAAATCAGTTATATGATTAGAGATGAATCTGGCAGACCCTTGAGGATGATAGGTGTGCTAAGAGATAAATCTGATGAAAAAGAAGATTTTTACCTTAATGAAGTTCAATATGAAATCAGCAAAAATTTCAAAAAAGAGGTAGAACTGAAAGCGATTTTAAATGCAGTATTGAAATACCTTTCAAAATTTTCAAATTTATTGGGCGGAGAAGTTTGGTTATTGGGTAAAAAGGGGATTAAAATTAATTTTTTTGAAGGCTATTGGGCTGATCAAAGCCAACCATGGTTAAAGGACGAAGTCTATAAAATAGGTAGCGATTTAGCAGTTCAGGTTTTGAATGCTGGGTCTTTTTTTGAAGCAAATGTATCTGATAACCCGAGCTATGTTGACCTCAACCCGGAGGTGAATAAATATGTAAAATCTATCTTAGGAATTCCACTAATTCAAAATAACTTAAAGGTAGGAGTAATGCTTCTGTATGTCAATGAAAGCATAACCTTACCTAAGGACAATAAATTGTTTTTTGAACCGATAGGTAAATTATTAGCTGGAGAGATTAAGCGAAAGCAACAGGAAGAGGAAATGAGATTGCTCTTTAAGAGTGCACCGGAATTGCTTAGTATTATTGATCCATGTGGTTACTTTGTTAAGGTTAATCCTTCTTTTCGTAAGCTATTTGGATACAGTGATGAAGAAATGCTTACTAAAAAATTCGAGGACCTTATCCATCCTGAAGACAAAGAATTGTCAAGTCGGAGTTTTTCAATCAAAGAGGGTTTATTAGCAAAAAATCTAATCCTTCGTTTACGAACCAAATCAGGCTTATATCGGTCAATTTCCTGGAATTCATCAGATGAATTTGGAGAGGAAGGGTTGGTTTTCTCATTTGGTCATGATATCACAGAGATGGTGGAGTTGCAAACCACGCTGGATAATGCCTCAAAATTGTCAAGAGTAGGTAGTTGGCAAGTTGATCTTTTAAACGACAACTTTTACTTGTCTTCTACGGCTAAAGAAATTTTGGGTCTTTCTCAGGACAGTTCACCGAGATGGAGGGATATATTATTTGGCTTTAAAGGCGATTCGAAAGAGCTTGTTGAGAAGGCCTTTAATCAGGCCCTTGAAAAAGGTGCATCGTGGGACTATCAATTGCCAATGATTACCGCTGTTGGAAATGAAAGATGGGTAAGAAGTATAGCTGAAGCAGAATTTAGCAAAGGTAAATGTGTTCGGATTTTTGGATCAATTCAAGATATTCACAAACAGAAATCGGATGAGATTGAGCTCGCTAAAAACAACCAGCTATTAGAAGTTATTTCCAAAGTGATCGAAAAATTTCTTTTAGTAGAGAATTGGAAAGATGCCATAGATGAAGTCTTTATGCTTACCAGCAAAGCGGTAGTTCTTGATAGAATTTACTATTTTGAAAACCACATAGATGCCGCTACTGGTACCCCACTTTTCAGTAAAAAAATTGATTGGTATCAGGAAAAAATCAGTAATTTCAGAGAAAATGATGTTTTCCAAAACATTGCTATAGCTGATTATCCTCAAATGATAAGTGTTTTGGAAAAAGGAAAGGTTTTCATAGCACATGCCAAAGAATTGCCCGATTGTAAATTAAAAATCACGCTAGAAGAAGGAGGAATTTTCTCTACCTTAATTATACCCATCATGATCAACAATAGTTTCTATGGGTTTATAGGATTTGATGATTGTACCTCAGAGCGTCAGTGGACAGATAGTGAAGTTTCATTTTTACTCACCATTACTTCTAATTTATCTGCTGCAATTCAACGGTCTAATAGCCAACTTGCGCTCCAGCATTCCTTCAAGGAAAAAAATGCAATATTGGATAGTATTGGGGAAGCTTTTTACGCATTGGATAAAAACTTCAATATTCTTTTTTGGAACCAACGTGCTGAAGAAATCATAGGAGTGAGTAGGAGTGTAGCCTTGAATAATAATTTATTTGAGGCTGTACCAAGATTAAAAGATTCATATACTCACAAGCAAATGGTTTATGCCTTTAAAAACCAGAAAGATGTTTATTTTGAGATGTTTTCTGATGTAATGAACATTTGGTTGGACGTCAACATGTATCCTTCACCAGAAGGCATAAGCATTTTTATTAAAGACATTAACCAAGAAAAAATTACCCTGGAAAAAATACAGCTTTCAAACGAAAGGTTTGAGAAAATTGCTGAAGCCACCAATGATGCTATATATGATTATGATATTGTTAGCAATAAGTTGTTTTTGGGAGTGGGTTTTAAATCCCTGTTTGGATATGACTTGAAAAGCAGTACTCAAGATATGGAATTTTTTCAATCTTTGATTCATTCAGAGGATAGAGAAAGAATTAATGAAAAATTTAATCATTTCATTAAAAGTGATGATTTGACCAATTGGTTCGAGGAATACAGATTGTTGACCAATGCTGGAGACTATGCCTTTATTATGGACAGGGCCATTTTTATCAGAGGTAAAAATAAGAAAGTTACGCGAGTTGTAGGGGCAATTACGGACATTACCTATAAAAAGGAATATGAAGAGTCTTTACAAGCCTTGAACAAACAAATGGCTCAACATGCCAAAGAATTGGAAAGGTCAAATAATGAACTTGAGCAATTTGCATATGTGGCTTCCCATGATTTACAGGAGCCCTTACGTATGGTTAGTAATTTCATGGGGCTACTTGAGCGGAGGTATGCGGACAAACTTGATCAAAAAGCCCACCAGTATATTGAATTTGCTGTGGATGGTGCCAAGCGAATGCGCCAAATTATTCTTGATTTGCTGGAGTTTTCCAGAATAGGGAAACATGAAGACAAGTTGAAGACTTTATCAGTTATGGAAATTGTAGATGAGGTTTGTTTACTGTTAAAGAAAAGAATTAGAGAGACCAATGCAACAATAAAATACGAAGACTTGCCAGTAATAATTTCGTATAAGACGCCATTATTTCAAGTGTTTTATAACCTGATAGGGAATGCATTGAAATATAGAAATGAACAAGAAAATCCGCTTATTGAAATTACAGCTGTAAAAGAAAAGGCTTATTGGTTATTTTCAGTAATTGATAACGGTATTGGAATTGCACCCGAAAGCCATGAGAATGTCTTTACAATTTTCAACCGACTACATGGCAAAGAAAAGTATGAAGGAACGGGAATGGGCCTTGCAATTGTGAAAAAAATCATAGATAATTTTGGAGGAGAAGTTTGGGTAGAATCTCAAAAAGGTGAAGGGGCTACTTTCAAATTCACACTTCCCATAATGGATTCTGAATTGGACATAGAAGATGTAAATCACTAAATCATCGAAATTAAGGGGATTCAATGTGGACTGAAGGCAATAGTATAAAAGTACTAAAAAAATAAAGTCCTGAAATTCATGATTTCAGGACTTTATTGAATTGTAAATAGGCTATGGATTAAACTTTAGGAAGTTCAAATCCTGCTCTGTAATCTTTTGAAACAAACTGATTTGCAAGTTCAAAATTGGTTACTTTCATGTTTTCACCATCCCAAAGAAGTTTTATATCTCTACCTGGATAATTGTATCCTTTTCCATTAGCTTTTTCTTCTCTGATGGTATGACTCTTAATGGCCAGATTTCCCATCAATACTGATTCAGTTAGTGGACCAGCTATTGAGAAAGGAGAACTTAATTCATTGTATTCTTTACTACCATGGCCTGCAATACATGCATTTACCCATTGGGCATAATGACCACCTATTCCTCCTTCTACTCGGGGTAGTGTAGGCGCTACATTTACGCTATCATTAATGGATGAAGGCAATAATTTTGGATTAATACCATAAGTAGAACACATCATTTTACCCCTGGTACCTTCAATAATTACTCCATTTCCACCATCACCCATTTGTTCATTTGGTCCGAGTTCTTCAGGTCTGCTTGGCTGAATGCCACCATCCATCCAATGGAACTCTAGGTTTCCACCATTTGGTTTGTCAAATCCTAAAGTAATGTGTGAAGAGGGAGGACAGCTTTTAGGGAAATATCCGTCTTGAAATTCTCCAGTATATACGGCTCCAACACTACATTCTGCTCCTGTAGGGTATCCCAAATCCAATGTACGGAAAGCAGGTTCCATGATATGGCAAGCCATATCTCCAAGGGCACCAGTACCGAATTCCCACCATCCTCTCCAATTGAAAGGATGAATGTTTTCAACATATCCCATTTGTTCAGCAGTACCTAACCAAAGGTCCCAATCAAGATTTTTAGGTGCCTTTTTACCTGTTTCTCCAGGCCATGGAACTCCTTGAGGCCATACAGGACGGTTGGTCCAACATTCTACTTTAGTAGCCTCTCCTATAAGTCCTGCAGCATACCATTCGCGCATTTGTCGAACACCATCTCCTGAGGAACCTTGATTACCCATTTGGGTTACCAATTTATATTTTTCTGCCGCTTGAGTTAATATCCTAGCTTCTTGAATTGTATGTGTCAATGGCTTTTGCACATAAACGTGCTTGCCCATCTTCATTGCCATCAGCGCTTGTACAGCATGATTGTGATCCGGTGTGGAGACAGATACGGCATCTATGTTATTGCCTTCTTTTTCCAGCATTTCTCTGTAGTCGGCATAAAATTTTGCCTTAGGGAATGCTTTGATGCTTCCAGATGCTCTTTTCGAATCTACATCACATAATGCTACAATTTCTGCATTTCCACTTTCGTAAAAATTTCTAATATCACTTCCGCCTTTTCCTCCTGCACCGATTCCAGCAATCCTAAGCTTATCGCTTGGCGCCTTAAAACCCGGTCCTCCTAGTACATGTCTAGGTACAATGTAGAATCCTGCAACAGCAGTGGTAGAGGCTTTAATGAAATTCCTCCTGGAATTATTTTTGGTGGATTTATTGATATCTTTCATTGGTAATTTTTATGTTAATTGTAAAAATCTAAAATATTAAAAATTGACGAAACTTTCTCGATTTTTTATATAAAAGGAAGCTTTTTTTAGTTCAAGTAAAATTACCTCTATCAAGATTATTAAAAACTATGCCATTATTCCAACCGCTGTAAATACTAAAATGCCAAATCAGGCTTAATTGATTTATGATTTCATTTTTGGTGCTTTAACGGATGTGTCTGGTAATTGCTCTCGCTTCTGAATGGGTAAAAGATAATCCTCTTGAATATCAGGGTCGTTTTGAAAGCAAACAGGTGAGGAATTTTTCTGTTCCTTGCTTTTTGATTTATGCTTAATTGGACCCTTCATTTTAACTTGTTTTCTCTTTTACCAAATCAGAAAGAAAATTTATGTTATCACTGATGGCTGCTGGGTTTTTATCGATGATTGATAGCCCTAAATCTCCTAAAGCACCGATGAAATCAAATGCTTTCTGAATGTCGATCAATGAAGTTATACTACTTTTTATCTCCTTATTAATATTCTCTAGTTTTAGTATTGCCGTTGCCGTTTCTTCACCGACTATTAAGGTAGATAGTAGTTTCATCTCTCTTGCAGTTTTCATCAACTGAGTCGATTTTTTGCCCATTTCCAGAAAAGTTTCGTGGCTTATTTTCTGTTGACTGATTTTCTCAAAACGATAATCATTGAATTTTTTCGCTATCTCTAAAAATTCATCAGCCAATTGGCTTATATACTCACTATCCAATCTTTCTTTCATTTTTTAAGTTGCTCAAAAGCATAATGTAATGTGTGTAAATCTTTAGATATTCTGCCAACTTCTTCCTTAAAACTGGCACTATTTGATTTTGTTCCTGCTTCAACCAATTGATGGTGTTTTTGAGCAATTAAATCAATTACTTCAATCAATACCGTGATTTGATCGTTTCGGGATTTGTTGTTCTCTAACAACTTGTAGTATTTGTCCGCAGCCAATGCCTTGTCGACAGTATTTAGTGTTGGATCATAGGTTAAAGTTCTATAATAAGCATACCAGCCTTCTTCCTGAATAGCCAATAAACCTTTGAGGTTTTCTTTTAAAACAAAAGTCAGTTTGTTACTGATAATTTGCTGATAAGTATCGGCCTCCGCCATATAGGTTTTTATTTTATTTTTTCTGTATTGGCCTGTCACCGCTTTTAAACTAATTTCTGATAGCTTTTGAAAGGCCAACAAATGCTCCTCATTTAATTGGATTAAATTACTAGTTCCTAAGGCAGCTGTAGGTCGGCTCAAATTGTATTGATTAATATCCATCGAGGAAAGTTGGTAAAGGCCATCCCAGTAATCAATTAAAGCCAGAAACATGTGGTATACTTGATCGTCTGCTTGTTGATAAGGTTCACAGCTACAATTTAATTCTCTTTCAATTTCAATTTCAGTTACCTTGCTAAAGGTACAGTCTTCAATGCAACTAGTATAAAAGCCATAGTCCAATTCTTTAAATTGGCCGATTCCATCGAGTGCGGCCACAGACAAGTCCTGAACAGGTTTTAAACTCATGCAAGAAATTACCAAAACACTTGCTAGGTAAACTGCATTTCTGAAGAATAGATGCATGCCTTAAATATACCCAAAATTCTTGTAATCTGAGTACTTGAACTTGCCCTGTTGATGCAAATAAAAAGTTGTTGTTGGCTTTGCAAATGTTAAAAATAGATTGAAAACACCTGATTTAAATTTAAAAATGAAATAGAATAAGGCTTAAATTGGGTTTTTATAAAAATATAAAGCTTTAATTGGAAGAATTGTAAATATCCAAATTTGTACTGTTTAGCCTGTAACAAAAAATATTTTGTAAAACTTTAAATAATCCAAAAGTTTTAAGGGGATCAAAAAGACTTCCCTAACAAAATTTTAAAGCACAGTTCATAAATCGCATTCTCATTTAAAGTTGATAAAATGAAGGATAATAAAATTATAATTCAATAATTTTGGAGTGCCTTTAATTACTTATAGTTTTTAAAAAAGATTAAAATAAACTGATAGAGTCCTAACTGCTTTAACCCAGGATAAATTTGAAATACCACCTTTTATTTTGGTTTTTCGCATAGAAATTTTTAACATCTCTGATTTAGTATTTTCTAAAAATAAAACCTGCATTAGTTAGTAGTTTTTTCGTAATCCAGTCAAGGTTGAACGGTCTTTCTTTAAATGAATAATCGCATCATTTACATGAAATCCCACCTCTTTGTTCTTGCAGTTCATTGAAATCATGGAATATCTCATTCGACTGCTCAAAAGGTATGAGTTTTTCATATAAGTCCTCCCTCCAGACTTTTACTCGATAAATATTCTATTGAGCGCAACATTCTTCCAAAAGTCTGTTAGGTGAAAAAGGGAAAGTGAGATGCTTACGCTATCGACCTGAATTTTTTAAAAGTAAAAAATCTAGGTATTCCTTAGGTGAGCAAGATAGGTTTGATTTTTTAAATAAATAGCTGGTTATTGGTGATTAATAATGGACATTAAGGAATCAAAATTCCAATTCAAAGTGAATAAACAAAAATACAATGAAAAAAAAATCAATAGCCATCCTTGGTATAGGAGGTGTAGGTGGGTTTATAGGAGCTAAGATTTTAGCTAACCGTGTGGATGATTCGATAAAACTTGATTTTATTTCCCGTGGGACTACTTATGAAAACATAAAGGAAAAGGGACTACAATTCACTTCGCCAGAAGACGAAGTTGTTTTATACCCTGATGATTTATTGGAGAGTGGAAAAGTTGAAAAAGCTTATGACCTGGTGATCTTAGCTACAAAGTCACAATCGATGGAGAGTGCGATTATTGAAAACCAATCCATTTTTGGTGAGAATACCTTGATAATACCCCTTCAAAATATGATTAATGCAGCTCAGGTGGTTCGTGCCTTGGTTGAAAAGCCAGATGTTGTGGATGCTTGTATATACTTGATCTCCAATGTGCAAAATCCAGGGCATATTAAGCACTTGGGCGGTCCGGGTAAGGTGATTGTGGGTAAACCTCTTACTAACGAGTTTGTTTGGGCATTTGAGTATCTAAATCAATGTGGCATTCCTATATCGATGGTAACTGATGCTTCTACGCACCTTTGGAGAAAATTTTTATTCATATCGAGCCTGGGTACACTGTCTGCGGCGCACGATGTGACCTTAGGCGAAATAAGGAACAATCCTGAATTGAGAACATTATGGGAATATTTGATGGAAGAAATAATTCAACTTGCCCAGAAGCATTACATTCCAATTGATCAATCAGACTTAAAAGCGGCTTTAGAAATGCTATCCAATTTCCCAGACGATGCTAAAACTTCCTTTCAATTAGACATAGAAAATGGGTGGACTGGAGAAAAAGGAACTTTGGTGAACGAGGTGATAAGTGATTCATTAAAGAATGGTTTAACCTGTCCCTATTATCAGGAGATGGAGTCTAAAATCGCTAAAAGATTATAGCAGATGGCAGGAACTTCGGTATAAGTTGAATTAATTCCATTTATGGTTTCTGCTTTAAACGCGCAAAGACTTTAAGTGCTAAGACAATTGATTGCTTGCACCGTTTCGAATCCTCTGCCTGATGATTAGCTTGCCTAGAAACATCAATACCCCAAATAGAAGCATTGTCACGACTATAATTAAACCGATATTTAAAAGTGCTTTAAAAAGTCCAATTTCATGGACATCTAAAAAGGGATATGGGTAGAATTCGGAGAAATACCCTCTAGCTAAGATGAAGATTAAATAAAAGAGGGGGTAAAGCAGCCAGGGGATTAAATTTTTTGGCTGGATGGACAATTTATCTACCTTAAAACACCAGTAAATAAATACATAAATAGGCACAAATGTATGAAGAAGTTCATCTACCAAGTACTGCAAACCAGAAGGTTGCCATATGCTTCTTAATACCAATTGGTAAACTAAGCCTACGATAAGAATAAAAGTAGTGATGGCAGTTAACGCCCCTTTGCTTGAAAGAATTGAAAATGGATAAGCTTTAAGTTTAAAAATTATGGCGGTGAAATACATGGCTACCAATGTATTTGTCAATATTGTAAAGAAGCTGATAAATCGGATTAGGGTTTCAATTACGGATTCCTGCCTATGCTGAATGATCAGGTACAGTTGAGCCAATACAGCAAACCAGACAATAAATAGTCCTATTGTTTCAAACTTTCTATTCATAATATGCTCATTTGACCTGGGTTTGCTCGCATAGAATACCCTTGTGATATTGATTTAAATATTCTTAAACGATTAAAAGTAAATTTAAAATTTGATTGTGCCAAATCTTTAGGAGGTGGGATTTGCGGCTTTTCGAAAAGTAATGAATAGTATATTGAATTCTCACCTATGCTTAAGGGGCTAGTATAGGTAGATTTCGTATTGCCAATCAACGTTCTTGATGGCCAAATCTATTTGGGGTCAAAACGGATCAGACCTAAAAGTTGGGGGATTGAGATGAAATGATTTTCTTTGTTGAAAAAAGAAATTGGAAGAGAAGGAATTATTAAGATTACTTTTACCAGCAGGCTTGCTTGATTATTTCAAAATAACTTCTGCCAAGTTTAATGACGGTAACTACTACATTTATTTAGAGGAGCAAAACATTCATCCTGAACATCTTCAAGGGGCTAAACTTACCTCCAAAGGCTTCTATGATGAAGTAAGTATCCAAGATTTCCCTCTTCGTGGCAAAGCCTGTTTCCTTAAAATAAAGAGAAGGAAATGGCTCAATGAGGATACCGGAAAAAACGTTAGCAGAGACTGGAATCTGGTAGCAAATGGCACGCGAATGACTGAGGAATTCGCGCTTTTTTTAAAACGGAACGACTGGATTCAACCCCTGTAAGCTGTAAAAGTCTAGCTGACAACTTCCATTTAAATGGAAAAGTGCTTGAACATCAGTACGTTTTTCACCTAAGTGACTTCATGACCTGGGAACAGGGTTCTCACGCTAAAGATTGGATTCTATTTCCTGAAAATACAGGAACTCATCTCAGTATTGATGAAACAGCACTCTCTCAAGGTGAACTGTATACCGTAGTGACTAATAAAGCGGCTAAAGGAAAGAAAGGCAGCTTGGTTGCAATGATAAAGGGAACGAATAGTGAAGATGTAAAAGCGATACTCCGTCAACTACCTGAAGGGAAGCGAAATAGTGTAATCGAAGTGACTCTTGACATGGCTGCCAGCATGGAAAAGATCGTACGTGGAAGTTTTCGTAAAGCCCAATTAGTTACAGATCGTTTTCATGTTCAAAAACTGGTCTATGACGCCGTTCAGGAAATAAGAATCTCCCATAGATGGGAGGCTATAGAACAGGAGAACAAAGAAATGGAATTAAGCAAAGAATTAAAAAAGCCATTTATTCCAAACAAACTTGAAAATGGAGATACGGAAAAGCAACTTTTAGCAAGAAGTAGATAAGTTCTATTCAAAGGGGAAGACAAATGGACAGTATCACAAGCTCACCGCGCGGAAATACTCTTTCATCGCTACCCTGACTTGGAAAAAGCATACAAACTATCCAGGTCCTTAGCCAGGATCTATCAAACGAGCAAATTAAATGGAGTTGCCTTCACCAAACTGGCTCAATGGTACAATGAGGTAGAAAAAGCAGGTTTTAAATCATTCAACACAGTATCCAGAACCATACAAAACCACTACATATCGATCCTTAATTTTTTTGACAATCGAAGTACCAATGCTTCAGCCGAATCATTCAATGCAAAAATAAAAGCTTTTAGGGCTCAGTTCAGAGGAGTTTCCAACATAGAATTCTTCCTATTTAGATTGTCCAAAATTTACGCTTAAAATAAAAGTCCCCCAGATATTCAGACTGATCCGTCAAAACCCTAAGCCAAATACGGCCTCGTGTTTCTAAGTTATGTGATGATTTTGGTAGATCAATAAAACGATTTCAAGGTCTAGAGATCAATAAATGACATAAAAAAAGCCATCCAATAATGGATGGCTTTTCTATTCGATTTTTACTTATGTGTAAACAATCAAGGTGAATGATACAATCTTTTATCAATTGCGTATTCGAGTTTAAGGTTTTGAAATTTCAAAATTAACTGCCTTGCCTTTGATTGTATTCGTGTTCATTACATTGATTACATGACTAACATCCTTCTTTGGAATGTCTACAAATGAAAAGCTATCAAAGATATCAATTTCACCTATACTTCCTCCTGAAACGCCTGTTTCTCCCGCTATGGCACCTACGATATCATTAGGACGTATCCTGTCTTTTTTACCTAAGTTTAGAAAAAGGCGCGCCATATTTGGCTCCCTTTCTTTTTTGCCGCCTCGTCTTCCACTACGGTCGCCTCTTTCTCCAGAACGCCCTCTACTACTGGCTCCTCTGTCTCTATCGTTTCGATCTCTTTTGCCTCTTCTATCATCTCTGCCTCCGCGATCTTTTTCTGGAGTAAAGTTCATCTCTTTAAACTTGTTTATTGCTTCACCTAATTGCATTTTCACCAAGCTTAATGCAATTTGTTCCACAGTTACTCCTTCAGCTTGAAGACTTTCAATTGCCTGCTCAAATACAGTATTGTCTTCTTCTTTGGCCAATTGTCTATGGATATCCTTAGTCAATTGATCTCTTTTCATTTGAATAAGCTGATCCACAGATGGAGGAGCTGCTCTATCTATAGTCGTTTTAATAAACCTTTCTAGGTCTTTAATTTTACCAGAGTCTCTTCTTCCAGATACAAAACTTATAGCTGTCCCTGTTTTACCAGCTCTACCAGTACGTCCAATTCTGTGAACATAATTTTCCTCGTCAAGTGGCAAATCATAATTGAAAACAGCTTGAACATTTTCTACATCAATTCCTCTGGCAGCAACATCAGTTGCAACCAATACGGAACAATGCCCTTTACGGAATTTGTTCATCACTTTTGTTCTCTGAGCTTGAGACAAATCACCATGTAGTGCCTCTGCAGGAATTCCTTTGGCTGTCAACTCTTCTGTTACTTCATCTGTAACCCTTTTGGTGTTACAGAAAATCACACTAAGCTTGTACTGATGAAGATTAATAAGTCTGCTTATCAAATCCGTTTTTAACCCTGATCTAACTTCATAATAGAGCTGGCTAATATTTTCTACAGTAAGTTCCTTTCTAAGAACTTTGATTATTTCTGGGTCTGTTTGGTATTTCCTTGTAAGTTCCAGAATCGGCTTAGGCATTGTAGCTGAAAAGAATACTGTTTGCCTTTCGTTTGGCATAGAGCTTAGTATTTTCTCTATGTCTTCACGGAAACCCATGTCTAACATTTCGTCAGCTTCATCCAACACGATGATGCTAACTTGACTAAGGTCAAGGGTTCTTCTGTCCATGTGATCCATTATCCTGCCAGGAGTACCCACCACGATTTGAACACCTCTTTTTAAACTTCTGATTTGTCTATCAATGGCTTCACCACCATAAATACAGGTAGAAGAAATCTTCCTGTTGTATTTCGTTAGTTTGACGATTTCACCTTCTACCTGAACGGCTAGTTCTCTAGTAGGACACAAAATTAATGCTTGTGGCTTGTTATTAGAACCGTCTATGCGATCAATAATCGGTATACCGAAAGCAGCTGTTTTACCTGTTCCAGTTTGTGCTTGACCAATTAAATCTGAGCCCTGTAATAATAAAGGGATGGTTTGTGCTTGAATAGGGGAGGGTTGGGTATAGCCCATGTCTTCCACTGCCCTCAAGATTTCTTCCGAAACCCCAAGGTCTGAAAATGTTACTTCTTTTTCCATGAAATGTGTTCCTTACTTCTCTGAGCCACGGTATTCCAAAATATCCCAGTGTCGATCAACAATAAGGAACCCCACGGCGTAGGAGAAAAATGTTTATTTTAAATAAGTTGCAAAGGTAGGATATTTAATCCTTATTTACAACATTAACGGATTGTTAAATAGAATAAATTACAAATAAGTGTAGATTTTTCTAAATTTTATTTTGAATTCCATAAAAAAAAGGGTCTATTGACCCTTTTTTTTATGGAAGTTGTTTTTTTTATTGTCTTTTGTCAATGCTTACAAAATCTCTTTCTGTCTCACCTACATACACTTGTCTTGGTCTACCAATAGGTTCATTGTTTTCACGCATTTCTTTCCATTGAGCGATCCAACCTGGAAGTCTTCCTAAAGCAAACATCACTGTAAACATGTCTGTAGGAATTCCCAAAGCTCTGTAAATTATTCCTGAATAGAAATCAACGTTAGGATAAAGCTTTCTGTCAACGAAATACTGATCGTTTAGGGCAGCACTCTCCAATTCTTTGGCGATGTCCAAAATAGGATCATTAATTCCAAGTTTCTCTAAAACTTCATCTGCCGCTTTCTTGATTATTTTTGCTCTAGGATCAAAGTTTTTATAAACCCTATGTCCAAAGCCCATTAACCTGAAAGGGTCGTTTTTATCTTTGGCTTTTTCCAGGTATTTTTTCGAATCTCCACCATCAGCCTTAATGGCTTCTAGCATTTCAATAACAGATTGATTGGCACCGCCGTGTAATGGCCCCCAAAGGGCATTGATACCAGCAGAGATAGAAGCATATATACTTGCTTGAGAGGAACCAACCATTCTTACTGTAGAGGTAGAGCAGTTTTGTTCGTGGTCTGCATGAAGGATCAAAAGCTTATCCAAAGCTTTTGAAATAACAGGGTCTATTTCATACTTTTCAGAAGGCAATGAAAACATCATTTTCATGAAATTACCACAATAGTCTAAGCTATTGTCTGGATAATTGACAGGATGCCCCATTTTATTTTTATATGCCCAAGCAGCGAACGTAGGCATTTTGGCCAAAAGCCTTACCATGCTCAATTGAATTTCTTCATCTGTATTGTTCGGATCCAAAGAGTTTGGATAGAAGGCGGTGAGTGAACAGATCAATGAAGATAGAACGCCCATAGGATGAGCTACTGAAGGAAAGCCGTCTAAAATCTTCTTAATGTCCTCATGGACGAGGGTGTGTTTCGTGATTCTGTCAGAAAAATCCTCGTACTGTTCGGAAGTTGGTAATTCACCATTTATCAACAAATAAGAAACTTCTAAAAAATTAGAATTCTCGGCCAAGTCTTCAATATTATAGCCTCTATACCTTAAAATACCTTTCTCCCCATCTAAAAACGTAATGGCACTTTTTGTAGACCCTGTGTTTTTAAAACCAGGATCTATGGTAATCAATCCCGACTGGCCACGTAATTTTGCAATATCAACTGCAATTTCATTTTCTGTACCTTCGGTGACTGGAAGATCGTATTCTTTACCTTTAAAGGATAGTTTAGCAATATCCGACATGTGTTTATAATTAAATGATTTTATAAGTTACTAAATTCTTCAGTTCAAATAGAATTGACTACAATTTAGTAAAATTTGATTAATATTTTCCCAAAATGCATTTCGAATGCTGATGGATTGATAAATGAGAATTAAAACTTAATTTGGAAAAAATAAAGTTTGTCCTAATTAAAGCAATTAATCTATCTATTATCCTACCTATTCAGATTTATTTTTGGTTGAATTAACCAAATTTATCTAAAGCTAATTTTATTGCTTTTGGGTTGGGTAAAGAATACCCTTTAAGGGCATTCCTTAACAAAAGTGTTCGAATACTTCTACCAAATGATCTCCGATCATTTGCGCATTTCTTCCTTCTATATGATGTCTTTCAATAAAGTGCACCAATTCGCCATCTTTGAATAAAGCCATGGCTGGAGAAGATGGAGGGTAAGGAAGCGTTAATTCTCTGAATTTTGCAACAGCATCAGCATCGTTTCCTGCAAATACGGTGGCTAAAACACTTGGTTTTTTGGAAGCTTTTTCTATAGCTGTACGAACTCCTGGACGGGCTGCACCTGCTGCGCAACCACACACTGAATTAACAACAATAAAAGTAGTTCCTTTGTGCTCTTTAAGGTGATCTTCAACATCCTGAGCTGATCTGAATTCCTTGAAACCAACTTCTGTAAGCTCTGCACGCATGGGTGCTATCAATTCTTCTGGATACATATATTTTTTTGTTTGTAAGTTACTATTATAAAAAGCCCAATTCCAATTTTGCTACTTCTGACATCATGTCTTGAGAATAGGGTGGGTCAAAGGTAAGTTCTACTTCGACATTGTTAACGCCTTCTATACTGGAGACGCTTGTTTTTACTTCGGAAGGGATAGATTCCGCTGCCGGACAATTAGGTGAGGTGAGCGTCATTAGGATATAAACATTGTTTACGGGGTAAACAGTGATTTCATATATAAGACCAAGCTCGTAAACATCTACTGGGATTTCAGGATCATAGACATCTTTTATCGCGTTCACGACCTTTCTCTTTATCTCTTCCTGATCGTCCGTTGATTGATCTGTATTTTCCATAGCTGAATTATGCATTTATTTTGGCTTGATACGCTATTGCATATAGCTTCATTTGTTTTATCATAGCAGACAGTCCGTTAGACCTTTGGGAACCTATGATATTTCCCATGCCAATCTTCTCAATAAAGTAAAGATCTGCATTTATTATTTCACTGGCTTTTCTCTCTGACAGTACTCTTATAAGTAAACTGATAAGCCCTTTTGTAATGTCTGTATTTGAGTCTGCTTGAAAATAAATTTTTCCATCTTTAAGGCTTGTTGTCAACCAAACTTTAGACTGACATCCTTTGATGATATTTTCTTCTATTTTTGCTTCTTCAGGAAATGCTTGCAGCTGATCTCCAAGCTCCATAATATAATAAATAGTGGATTCTTTGTCATCACCGAGAATTTCAAATTCGCTAATTATTTCCTCCTGAATACTGTTTATGTCTGCCATTAATTTTTCCTTTTTGAGATTTTTGTCAAACTCTCAACTAGTCTATCAACTTCCTCTATGGTATTGTAAACAGCAAAAGAAGCCCTTACAGTTCCCTCAATTTGAAACCGCTCCATAAGTGGCTGGGTGCAATGGTGTCCGGTTCTAACGGCAATACCAGAGGCATCCAACATCATCCCCACGTCAAATGGGTGAACATTGTTTATACCAAAACTCAAAACACTTACCTTATCTCTGGCAGTTCCAATGGGAATAAAACCTTTTATGGTCGAACACCTTTCTTTGGCATGTTCTAAGAGTTGGTTTTCATGCTTTCTTATCGCTGCTTTGCCTAGTTGATTAACAAACTTTATGGCTTCCCCAAAAGCTATAACATCGCCAATATTGGGTGTTCCAGCTTCAAATTTATAAGGGAGGTCATTGTAAGTTGTTTTTGCAAAGGTGACCTCTTTTATCATTTCGCCACCACCTTGGTAAGGAGGCATTGATTCCAGAAGTTCCCGCTTTCCATATAGTACACCAACTCCGGTAGGGCCATATAATTTGTGTGCTGAAAAGGCAATAAAATCACAATTTAAATCCTGGACATCTACCTCTAAATGAGCTGTACTCTGCGCGCCATCTATAAGGAATTTTGCTCCAAATTCGTGGGCTTGCTCAATCATATCCTTTACTGGATTAATCGTTCCTAGGGCATTGGACGCATGAACTACCGCTACCAATTTGGTTTTATTAGACAATAAATTTTTGTAGGCTACTAAATCAAGTTCCCCATTGTCATGAATAGGGATAATTTTTAAAATTGCCCCCTTTTCTTCACATAGCATCTGCCAAGGAACAATATTAGAATGATGCTCTAATGTGGAGATTATTATTTCATCACCTTCACCTATAAACTTTCTACCAAAGGTAGAAGCCACTAAATTTATACCGTCTGTGGTTCCTTTGGTGAAAATCACTTGCTCCGGTGAAGGGGCATTTATGAATTCTTTAACCAGATTTCGAGTATGCTCAAAATAGTCTGTAGCTCTAGCAGCTAAAGTATGGGCTCCTCTGTGAATATTGGAATTGTCTAACTCATAATACTTTTTCAAGGCATCAATTACTTGAATGGGTTTTTGAGTAGTAGCTGCATTGTCAAAATAGACCAAAGGCTTTCCATTTACTTCTTGATGAAGTATAGGGAAAAGCGCTCTGATTTCATCTTCAGCTATAATTCCTGAATAAATACTATTTAATGGCTCCAAGTCGCTCATGTACTATTTCTTCACAGTAGTTTTTAAAGGTTTCGTTGTTGATATGGTCAAGTACTTCACCTGCAAATGCATAAAGCAACAAGGACTTGGCACTTTCTTTACCTACACCTCTCGCTCTAAGATAAAAGAGTGCTTCTTCGTCTAGCTGGCCTGTGGTACAACCATGAGAACATTTTACATCATCCGCCCAAATTTCAAGTTGTGGCTTCGTGTTTAAAATGGCCTCCTCAGACAACAGTATGTTGTTGTTTTGCTGAAAAGCATTTGTCTTTTGTGCATCCTTTCTTACGAAAATTTTACCATTAAATACGCCCCTGGATTGGTCCGTCAAAATCCCTTTATAAAGCTCATTTGATTCGGAATGCGGCATCTTATGGTCCACATTGGTATGGTTGTCTACATGGGTTTTGCCATTGAGCATATAAATCCCATACATATTTCCAGTGCAATTGGTATCATTGATATTAATGCTTAGATTATTTCTAAGCATTTCTCCGTCCAGACTCAATAGGACTGAGGTGAAAGTTGCATCCCGGGCTAAGTTTGAGCTTGTATTACTTACGCCTAGCTCTGCTTTGTGTCCATCCTGAAGTTTATAATGACGAATGTGCGCATTGCTCTCGATATTCCATTCCTGCACCTCATTGAGGAAGACCGGAGATTCATCGACAAATATAGTAATTTGTATTACCGTTGCCTGGCTGTTTTTCCCTGCATGGAAAAAGGCCCTTGGGTGGACACACTCACCATTTGAATCAGCATTTACTACATCTACCAATAATATTGGCTGCTCTAAAATTACTCCCTCTGGAATTTCAACGCTAATGCCTGATTCAAATGAATAGGAATTTAAGGCGGTAAAAGGATCCTTACTCACTGTTTCAATTGATCCAATTTCTGTTACTTCCTCTGAATTGAGGTCAGAAAATGGTTTTACTATAAATGAGCCATCACTTTTAGAAGATAATTCTGCTTCAAAAATCCCATTGTTTCTGATAAGCTTATACCCTTCAAGTGAATTAAACAATTGGTTGGCTTCCAATACCTCTCCGATATTATTAATAGTATTTGGAGAGGTGTGTTTTGTTATCTTGTCGAGAATTCGTTTGTTAATATTGGTGAATTTATATTCCTCCTCTTTTAAAGTAGGAAATCCGGTTTCGTCCAGTGATGATTTCGCAGCAGACTTCAATTCATTAAGAAGGCCGGGTGTATCTAAATTCGCCTGGGTCGAAAGGAATAATTCAACCAGTTGATGGTCTTTCTTTGTTGATATTGTCATTAGAAATTAAAATCGTGGATAAAAATTAAACCGTTGCTTCTGATAATTCATCCTTGATCCAATCGTAGCCTTTGGCTTCAAGTTCTAGTGCCAAATCTTTTGTGCCAGATTTCACTATTTTACCTTTGTACAAAACATGAACAAAATCAGGGACGATATAATCCAAAAGTCTTTGATAATGGGTTACGACTATGGTTGCATTGTCTTTCGATTTAAGTTGGTTCACACCGTTTGCCACGACTTTGAGTGCATCGATATCTAAACCTGAATCTGTTTCATCCAAAATGGAAAGAGTTGGTTCCAACATGGCCATTTGGAAAATCTCATTTTTCTTTTTCTCTCCTCCAGAAAAACCTTCATTCAAGGCCCTGCTCAATAGTTTTTGGTCTATTTCAACCAATTTCATTTTTTCCTTCATAAGAGAAAGGAATTTCACCGCATCTAATGGGGTTTGACCTCTGTATTCCCTTACTTGGTTAACTGCCGTTCTTAGGAAATTTGTAGAACTAACACCTGGAATTTCTACTGGATATTGAAAGGCAAGAAAGACTCCCTCACGGGCTCTATCTTCCGGGCTAAGTTCCAAAATGTTTTTGTTTTTGAAAGTCACAGATCCTTCCGTTACTTCATATTCTTCTCGTCCAGCCAAGACTGAAGCCAAAGTTGATTTTCCAGAACCATTTGGTCCCATAATGGCATGTACTTCACCTGCTTTAATTTCAAGGTTTATACCATTCAATATCGGGCTGCCTTCAATTGCAGCATGTAAATTTTTTATTGATAACATTTTTCTAATTTTTTTAACCTACGCTTCCTTCTAAAGTAAGGGCCAATAGTTTTTGGGCCTCTACAGCAAACTCCATGGGGAGCTGATTCAACACTTCCTTGGCATATCCATTAACAATAAGTGCTACCGCATCCTCAGAACTAATTCCTCGTTGGTTACAGTAAAATATCTGGTCTTCACCAATTTTAGATGTTGTTGCCTCGTGCTCTACCTTGGCAGTAGGGTTTTGAATATCTATATAAGGGAATGTATGTGCGCCACATTGGTCTCCCATAAGAAGTGAATCACATTGTGAGAAATTCCTAGAGTTCGTAGCCCTTTTCATTACTTGAACTTGGCCTCTATAGGAATTCTGTGATTTTCCAGCAGAAATACCTTTAGAAACAATTCTTGAACGAGTATTTTTACCAATATGAATCATTTTGGTACCCGTGTCAGCTTGCTGGTAGTTGTTCGTTACTGCAACTGAATAAAACTCACCGATTGAATTGTCACCTTTGAGAATGCAGGATGGGTATTTCCAGGTCACCGCAGAGCCAGTTTCTACTTGTGTCCATGAAATTTTAGAATTGTCTCCAGCACAAATACCTCTTTTAGTTACAAAGTTGTAAATTCCACCTTTACCATTTTTATCTCCTGGGAACCAATTTTGTACAGTTGAATATTTTACTTCAGCATTTTTTGCAGCATAAATCTCTACAACCGCTGCGTGAAGTTGGTTTTCATCCCGTTGAGGGGCAGTACAGCCCTCTAAATAAGATACATAAGATTGGTCTTCTGCTACAATAAGGGTTCTTTCAAATTGCCCTGTATTGGCTGCATTGATCCTGAAATAGGTAGATAGCTCCATAGGGCAACGTACTCCCTTGGGTATATAGCAAAAAGAGCCATCCGAAAACACAGCAGCATTTAGGGCTGCATAGTAATTGTCAGAAGCAGGTACGACAGATCCGAGGTATTTTTTCACTAAATCTGGATGCTCTTTAACTGCCTCACTAAAGGAACAAAATATTACCCCCAGTTTTGAAAGCGTATCCTTGAAGGTGGTACCCACAGAAACAGAATCCAACACTACATCTACTGCAACACCTTGAAGTCTTTTTTGCTCGTTTAAAGAAATGCCCAGTCTTTCGTATATTTTTAAAAGCTCCGGGTCTATATCGCTAATTTTTTTAGACTTGCTTTTTTGTTTTGGAGCAGAATAATACCTTAACGATTGAAGGTCTATCTTTGGGTAATGAACATTTGCCCAAGTAGGCTCATCCATTTTTCTCCATTGTTCAAAAGCTTTGAGACGCCAATCTAAAAGCCATTGAGGCTCTTCTTTTTTGGAAGAGATCCATCGAATGATGTTTTCATTGAGGCCAATTGGAGCTTCATCAGCTTCGTAATCTACTGACCATCCGTGTTCATACTCTCTGGATGTTAATTCTTCTAAGATTTCATTGTCCTTGCTCATAAAAAAGAGTTATTTAGACTAATTATATTTTGATCCACAAATATATAACATTAATCTATTTTTTATTGTTCTAAAAGGAAGGGAATAATATCAAATAATGCTTAACCAACCATTTAAAACACTGACAATCAAGGGGATAATATTAAAAAATTACTATGAGTTAAAATTGTAAATATTGAAAAAACCATATGCAATATATAAAAATCTAAATATATTTTTTATTTAGATTTAGTCTTAATAATTAATTTAAGTTACTTTTTATCAGTCGCAAGGTGTATGGGCCTGTTGATACTTTCTTCCAAAACGATAAGGGTTTCTGTTCTATCAATGCCTTCTACCAATTGGATCTTATTCAATACCTCCCTTAAGTGATTGGTGTCTTTACAAATAATTTTTGCAAATATACTATAGTTCCCAGTGGTATAGTAGGCGTTTATTACTTCTGATATGTCTTTAAGTTTTTCTATTACGGTATCGTAAAGGGAGCTTTTTTCTAAATAAATACCGAGAAAGGCAGAAATGTCATATCCTAGTTTAGAAAAGTCAATGTTCAAGGTAGCACTCTTCACTACTCCAAGGTCTTCCAATTTTCTCATTCGGACATGAACGGTCCCAGAGGAAACGAAAACCTTTTTGGCTATTTCGGTGTAAGGAGTTTTCGCATCTTTGTTGAGAAGGGATATGATTTTAAGGTCTACATTGTCAATATCTAAAATTTTGTCCATTTTTCAATAAGTTAATTGTTGATTCCAAAATAAAGATCTGCTTAAATTATTAAATTGTCAAAGAATTTGCAGACTATTTTTATTTTTAGGAATAAGAAATTGTCATTATTGCCGATTTCATGTTCATTTAAGTGTTCAAAATACCACTTGGCGGAATAATAAGTTAGTTATCTCCATCGGCTAGCATGATCAATGGCTATTTATAAAATAAATTCAAATTTTAAAAATAGGAATATTCTACAAAGGGTTTAAGTTTATAAAAAATATAGATAAAGCATCCGATCAAGTCGCGAACCTTACTTGACGCTAACAAAAGCTTATAGTAGCTACGGTTCATCTGGTTTATATGTTTCAGGTGTGGGTTTGAAAGTTTAATTTTTTCGTTGAAAGAAATAAGGAAAAGTTTATCTTAGGGGTTTATTAGTTTTCACCTAACGACTACAAAAATTGAGGTTTTCTCCAATTGTATTTTTTCTATTTATGGCATTCAATTTGGCCGCCCAACAAGCCAAACCCTCCCTATCTCACCAGGATTATGATCATTGGGAAAACATGGCTAACAAGCAAATCTCCAATGATGGGAAATGGGTGGCGATGGAAATAGCCCTTCAGGATGGGGATGGTAGGGTCGTATTGATTGAATTACAAAAAATTAAAAAGGAAATAACTATTCCCAGGGCCACAAAAGTGGCATTTTCGGAGAATAGCCGATGGCTTATAGGTTTAATACAACCAGCAAGAGACAGCATCAGACAACTAAAACTTCGGAAGGTTGAAAAAGAAAACTTTCCAGAAGACAGTTTACTTCTAATTGATTTAAAAACTGATGAAAAAATCAAAATTCCCGGAGTTGGCGGATATAAATTACCCGAAAAGGTGAAAAATTGGTATGCTTATCAGTTACCTTCCAAAGTAGATAAAGATACAAGCGCCATTGAAACCGAAACGGTAAATAGCAAGGATCAACCTTTTGTACTAAACATTAAAAGCTTCATTGGCGATAAATCTTATTCTTATGAAAGGGTGTTGGATTACGGTTTTTCTGATGATGGCAATAGCGTATATCTGGTTAGTGTTACGGAAGATAAAAAGGAAGATACCAAAACCATATCTCTACTTGATTTAGATTCCGGCAAGGAAAATATCTTAATTGATAGCTTGACAACTTATAAATTTCCTGTTTTCTCCCCATACGGTAATCAATTTGCAGTTTTGGGCAGTACTTCAACCCCAAAAGAAGAGGTTAAATATTTTCAGTTGTATCTCTTGGATGCTAAAGGGAGTTTTAAGCATTGGGAGAGTATCCCTAATCAAAAAGACCATAAGGTCAGCGAGCATTATTCACCCTCCTTTTCAGATTCAGGAAACCATTTGTTTTTTGGCTGGAATACACCGCCTATAATCCATTCTTATGCTACAGACTCAAGTATATTAGAAGAGGAGAGAGTAAGTCTTGATATTTGGGGCTGGCAAGACAAAGAGATTCAGCCCATGCAACTAAAAAAATTGGAAGATAGAGAAAAAGAGAGTAAAATAGCTGTGTATCATGTTGATACAGGTAAAACTCATGCCTTAGGGGAAAATCTTAGCAGTGATATCCATTTCAATAAATATAAAAGAGGAGATTGGGCAATTGTTCGGGACAATAGTCCCTATCAGAGAACCTATAGTTGGGACATACAGAGAGGAGAAGACCTAAGCCGGGTCAATTTAAAGACAGATGAAATTGATTTATTGGCAAAAAATGTAATCGGAAACCCTCGGATTTCTCCGGCTGGAAAATTTGTCTACTGGTACAATGCTCCAGATAGCTCATGGCAGGCCATTGATCTCGCTACCAAAGCAAAAATAGCCCTTACTTCTGAAATTAATGATGCTTTTTACAATGAATTGCATGATAGTCCATCTTTAGCAGGAAGCTATGGTAGCCCAGGTTGGGCTGAAGACGACGAATATTTTCTAGTTTACGGAAAATACGATGTATGGAAAGCTGATCCCTTTAAACGCAATCAAGCCAAAAACTTGACCGGTGTTAAAGGTGAGAAAAGTGAAATGACCTATCGCTTATTAAACCTTGATCCTGAAAGGGATTATTTTGATCTGAGTGATGAAATGATGCTTAGTGGATTTGAAAATGACACCAAAAACAGTGGTTTCTTTCGTGGTGATTGGAAGGGGGATAAGCTGCCAAAAGCGCTAGTATTTGGAGCAGCTTCCTATAATGGCTTAAAATTAGCCGAAAACAAGAAACGATACATCTATCAGAAATCTTCTTTTAAAGCAAGTCCAGATGTTTATTATTCTGAGTCAGATTTTGACAAAGAACACCAATTAAGTAAAATCAATAAACAACAAGAAGGCATCAATTGGGGAGAGGTGGAATTGGTCGATTTTTTATCCAACGATGGGGACAGCATGAATGGGCTTCTTTTTAAGCCCGAAAATTTCGATCCGAATAAGAAATACCCAATGATGGTATATTTCTATGAAAGGAGATCCGACGCTCTACATCAATATTATTCACCAGTTCCTTCAGCCTCTATAATCAATATCCCCTATTTTGTAAGCAATGAGTATTTAGTTTTTGTGCCAGATATAAAGTATAAAATCGGATTGCCTGGACCAAGCGCTTTTGATTGTATTGTTCCAGGGGTTCAGGCGATGATTGCAAAAGGAATTGTGGACAAAGACAATATTGGAATTCAAGGCCAAAGCTGGGGAGGGTATCAGGTGGCTTACATCATTACCCAAACCAATATGTTTAAGGCTGCAGGAGCAGGTGCACCGGTTGTGAATATGACTTCTGCCTATGGGGGTATCCGTTGGGGAACAGGGATGAGTCGAATGTTTCAATACGAACAAACCCAATCAAGGATCGGTGGGACACTTTGGGAAAAGCCATTGTATTATATTGAAAATTCACCATTGTTTTATACGGATAGGGTGGAGACTCCTACACTGATCATGCACAATGATAAGGATGGTGCGGTTCCTTGGTACCAGGGCATTGAATTTTTCATGGCATTAAAAAGAAATGATATTCCTTCCTGGTTATTGGTATACAATGGCGAAGATCACAATCTGAAAGAACGGAAGAATAAACTGGATTTAAGTATTCGATTGTCTCAGTTTTTTGACCATTACCTTAAGGGGGATAGGGCACCTTTATGGATGACTGAGGGGATTCCAGCCACTGAGAAAGGGAAAACTTTAAAATATGAGCTAAGTATTGATTAGCGGTTTTAACTTGTAAATAAAACTGTCGTTAGGGCATTCCGATGGGTTGGGATAAACATACTAGTTTCGTCCTTATCTTTTCGAGGAGCCTCGGATAATCAATTCATGTCTAAGGGTGATGGTATTTGTCTTCTGTAGGATTTCATGGTGTTCATCATCCAGGTGGTTGATCAGATTTTTCATGGCTACTTCTCCCATATGATAACTTGGATAGTTGATGGTACTGAGATTGGGTTCCACCATTCTGGAAATTAGGTCATTGTTAAAACCTACAATTGCAATGTCTTCAGGGACCCTTAATTTATTCTTTTTTAAGGCCATCAAACAGCTTGCTGCACAAGCATCATTCGAAACAAGTAGTCCATCTGGACGGGGTTTTAACTTTAAAATTTTTTCCACAATCCTGTCTCCTGACTCTTCTCCCAAATCATTGGTGATTATATTTTCTTCCTTAAATACCAAGCCATGATCCAAAAGCGCGTACTTATAACCCTTCATCCGGTCCGAATAAACGTTTATTTTAAGGTTTCCTAAAACATGTACGATTCGCTTGCAACCTTCCTTGATTAAATGGCTCGTTGCATCATAAATCGCCTGGGTATTGTTAATTACTACACCAGTGCAATTATTGTCCTCAGGAACTCTATCAAAGAATAGCACAGGGATTTGCTTTTTAAAAAAAGGGGCGAAGTGTTCAATATTATCAGTGGTGCCTGCCTTGGATACCAAAAGGCCGTCCACGCGACTATTAAACATGATGTTGGCATTGGACACTTCTTTTTCCAATGATTCAGTGGATTGACTGATAATTAAATTGTAACCTTCTTGTGTGGCTATTTCCTCCATTCCAGCCAATACCGAAGATTGAAATGGGCTGTTTAATTTGGGGATAATTACACCTATACTTTTCGACCTTTTCTTTCGTAGACTAGATGCAAAAATATTGGATTGGTATCCCAAGCTCTTAGCTGTATTAAGGATTTTTTCTCTTGTGTTCTCTTTTACCCTAGGGTGATTACTCAATGCCCTACTAACCGTAGTAGGGGATAATCCTACTACTTTGGCTATATCGTAAATCGTAATTTCTTTGTTCATTTAACAGTTGCTTGGCGACATTTAAACTTAATTATACTTAAAATTTAAGATTTATGCAACCGATTTCAATAGATAGCTAATATTGTGCATTATTCCGTAAGCAAAGTTTTAATCATTCGCAACCTAGTTATATTTTATAAATAAGTAAAAAGAAAAATATTATATATGAAATTTCTGGTAGAAATGTCTTAAATATTCATAAAATTGGGTAGTCCGAAAGAATTTTTCTTGTAAAAATCGATTTTTTTAGAATATTTCTAATTATATTAGAGATAAAATTTTATGAAATCGGTTGTATTGAAATAAATATATTGATATGTTTACGGAAAGAGAGGTTTAAAATAGTATTCAATATCACTCCTAATGAAATTTAGCAGATTCCTTTGTTTTTTAATAGCTGTTTGTAGCCCATTTATTGGGGTGGGGCAAAAAATTGCAGAAATATCTTTTGATGAGGTTGTTTCTTCAAAATTTGGGTATCCAGTATCATTAGACCTAAATTCAATTACTCATTTGCCAGATTCCATTTTGGTACTGATGGATGTAACCAAAGGGAAATCCATTCAAGTGCCATTTCAGGTCGATAACTTAAATGGCAGATACATCTATTGGATGATTGCACCACAATCCGACACGCATTCGTCATCCCATTTGTTTGAACTTCACAGAAAAGTTGAAAAAGTACAGCACAATGATTTCTTAGCTTTAGAACCTACAGAAAATACGCTTATTATCAAAAAAAATGGGACGAATTTATGGCAATACCAGCATGGTATGGCTTATCCTCCAGATGGCATTGACAGTGCCTATGCACGAAGTGGTTTTGTACATCCCATGAATACTCCTAATGGTAAGTCATTAACTAGGATTCAGCCCAGCGACCATTACCACCATTACGGACTGTGGAACCCCTGGACCAGGGCAACCTACAAAAATGAACTCATAGATTTTTGGAATTTAAAGGAGAAGCAAGGTACCGTAAGGTTTGCTAATTTTCTTAATAGAACTTCGGGTCCGGTCTTTGCCGATTACAAAGCGCTACACGAACACGTGGTCATGAAGAATAGAAAAATCCCTGAGATAGCCATGACAGAAGTACAAGGTACTCGGATTTATGCTTTAGAAAAGGACAATGATTACTACTTGGCTGATATTAGTATCGTATTGAATACAACTCCTGAAGAACCTGTGGTTTTGGAGGAATACAGGTATGGGAGTCTAGGATGGAGGGCAACTGAAAAATGGAACCGCTATAATAGTGAAATAATTACCTCAGAAGGCTTGGACAGGAAAACAGCAGATGGCAGCTTGGCAAGATGGTGCATTGTTCAAGGGGAATTGGATGAAGATTATGGTGCTGTAGTCATGATGTCTTATCCCTCAAACTTCAATCATCCTGAACCTTTGAGGATTTGGCCGGAAGACATGTACGACAGGGGAGATATGTACGCTAATTTTGCCCCAACTAAAAATAGGGATTGGAAACTAGAACCCGGCAAATCTTACCAACTCAAATACCGTTTTTTAGTATCTTCGAAGAAGATAAGTCCAGAACAAGCAGAAGCTGCTTGGATGCAATTTGCACACAAACCAACCATAACAATTCATAAATTCTAATTATTCTTACTGAACCAACATTATAAAAATGAATAATAGTCCGTCATTCTTTAACCTAGTAAAACAACTTGAAGTCTTTGCCTTGATAGCCATTTTATTGGTTTCAGGTACTGTCTTAGCTGAAGCAAAGGCACCAAAAAATTATTTAAAGAATAAAAATGTATTGGTATTTACCAAAAATGGGAAAGGTTTTGTCCACGATAATGTCCCTTTCGCAGTTGCAAGCTTAGAGAAATTGGCCCTTGAATATAAATTTAGAATAACGGTAACAGACGACCCTAACTATTTTACTGAGGACAATCTTCAAAGTATAGATTTGATGGTGTTTCCAAGCACCAATAATGAGGTGTTTACTAATAATGATCAAAGATTAGCCTTTAAAAGATACATTCAAGCCGGTGGTGGACTAGTGGGGCTGCACTCAGTTATTGGTACAGAAAGGAATTGGGAATGGTTTAAAATGCTAATAGGAGGCACCTTTGTTGGGCATCCTAAATACCAAAAACTGGCTATCAATAAAATAGATAAAGGTCACCCTTCCATGCTTGGTATTCCTAATATATGGGTCAAAGAAGATGAATGCTATTTGATGAAGGAGCTTTATCCAGGGGCAAAGGTTTTAATGGCGCATGATTTGACTTCCTTAAATGGGGAGCAGCACGAGATGGTAATGGAAAAAACCGCTCCGTTTCACAAGTATTATCCAGCAGTTTGGCACCAGGATTTCGATGGAGGATTTGCATGGATTACCGCATTGGGACACAATAAGAAAGATTATGAAGATCCCATTTTCCTAAAGCATATTTACCAAGGCATGAATTATATCGCCAGCCGCATTTCTAAAAAAGATTACTCAAAAGCATACGCCAATGCCTGGGATAGTCCTGTAGATTTCAAATAAGCATTAGGCTTTCATTAATTAACAAAATACAATAGAACAATTTTAAAGAGTGCTTCTATGAAAAACGCCAAAAATACCAATGAATCCAGAAGGAAATTTATTAAATCAACAGGTAAAGGTGCATTAGCTGCTTCATTGGCAGTGACAGGTTTCCCTACCATCGTGCCTGCATCCGTTTTAGGAAAAAACGCCCCTAGTAATAAAATCAATATTGGTCAGGTTGGTTTTGGCAGAATTGCCATGACACATGACTTGCCTGAAACATTGAAGAATGATATTGCCAGGGTAATTGCCGTTGCAGATGTTGACAGCAATCGTGGCGCTCAGGGTAAGAAATGGATTGAGGATTTTTACGAGAAAAAAACTGGGAAATCCAACTATGTAGATGTAAAAGTATATGATGATTTTCGAGAAATGATTGCTCGAAAAGATTTAGATGCAGTAATCATAAGTACACCCGACCACTGGCATGCTCAACCAGCAATGGAAGCTGCATTAGCAGGGAAAGATATTTACCTTCAAAAGCCGACTTCTTTAACAATTGCAGAAGGTAGGATGATGAGTGATATTGTACATAGAACAGGGGCAGTTTTTCAAATTGGCAGTCAGCAAAGATCACTTAACCCTTGGCCTCAATTTAAAAGAGCCTGTGAACTTGTGCGCAATGGAAGGATAGGAAAAGTTGAAAAAATATACATTGGTTTGCCAGGAGATCCTGCTGGAGGAACGGCTACAGAAATGCCTATTCCGAAAAACCTTAACTATGACATGTGGTTAGGTTCTACCCGTTGGGTTCCTTATACTTTAGATAGGGTGCATTCTCAGGATAACATTACCTCAAGGCCGGGATGGTTGCGATGTGAGCAGTTTGGGGCCGGCATGATTACAGGATGGGGAGCGCATCATTTAGACATAGCACATTGGGCAATGGGCAAGGAATACTCTGGTCCAATAGAAGTTGAAGCAACAGCTTCTTTCCCAACGGAAGGGCTTTGGTCTGTTCACGGAGACTTCAATGTAAAAGCCAAATACGACAACGATGTCATCATGGAAGTAAGTGGAGATTACCCTAATGGTGTGCGTTTTGAAGGTACAGAAGGTTGGATTTTCGTTGCACGAGGAAATGTTGGCGTAACAGCCAGTGATCCTGTGCCTGGAGGTAAGGCCAGTGATGCTTTTAAAGCCAGTGATCAAAAAATCTTAAATTCTGTAATAGGGCCTGACGAAATACATCTTTATGAAAGTGAAGAGCAGCACAAGAACTGGCTAAACTGTATTATTTCCAGAGAGCAAACCATCGCTCCAGTAGAAGTAGCTCATCGCTCTTGTAGTGCTTGCTTGGTTTCCCATATAGCCATGAAACTTCCGAGGAAATTGTATTGGGACCCTGTCAGGGAGAAATTCAAAAATGACGATGAGGCCAATGCGATGTTGTCGCGACCTCAAAGATTCCCTTATGGTACTTCAAATGTTCTTTAATCATTCGTACTCTTAGACTATTATATGTCGTTAATTCAAAGCTGGCGTTGGTTTGGTCCCAATGATTCAGTAAGTCTTCAGGATATTTTACAGGCAGGAGCTACAGATGTAGTTTCTGCCTTGCATTATATTCCTCATGGAGAAGTTTGGCCACTGGAAGATATATTAGAAAGGAAAGCCCTGATAGAAGCTGCTGGATTAAAATGGACAATAGTAGAGTCTGTTCCCGTTCACGAGGCTATAAAAACCAGGAGCGATGTAAATGAAAAATACCTTGATAATTATAGAACTACATTAAGAAACCTCTCGAAAGCGGGCCTTAAACTTGTGTGCTATAATTTTATGCCTGTTTTGGATTGGACCAGGACCGACCTATCTTATGGTTTGGAGAATGGAGCCAAAGCACTCTATTTTGATTGGGCCGATTTAGCTAGTTTTGACCAATATATATTACAAAGAAAGAATGCTTTATCCTTTTACTCCGATGAAGTAGTTGAATTGGCCAAGGAAAGGTGGCTTGCGATGACAGAAGTTAGGAAAAAAGAGCTGTCTGACATCATTCTTATGGGTGTGCCAACTGAAAAGAGCATGACAAAAGAAGCGCTATTGAATAGCATTGCAATATATAAGAAAATAGGAAAAGCTGGCCTTAGAGACAACCTGATGTACTTTCTTAAGTCCATTCAGCAGACCTGTGAAGAAGAGGGTATTACAATGACCATTCATCCTGATGATCCTCCATTTCCGATTTTAGGTTTACCCAGAATTGCCTCAAATGAGGAGGACCTATTGTACATTTTGGATAAAGTACCAGAATCCTTCAATGGCATTTGTTTCTGTACCGGGTCACTCGGTGCGGGTGGACACAACAAATTAACTGACATCCTTGCTAAGGTTGGGGAAAGGGTGCATTTTGCCCACCTAAGGAATGTTAAAAAGAACAGTAGGGGAGATTTTTATGAAGCAGAACATCTGAATGGGGATGTGGATATGGTAGCCATAATGCAACAGCTAATCAAACTGAATAAAACCCGAAATGCCCCTATCATTTACAGGCCTGACCATGGGCATCAGCTTTTAGACGACCTTGGAAAGCAAACGAACCCTGGTTATTCTGCAATTGGGCGATTAAAAGGATTGGCAGAGCTTAGAGGGCTGGAAATAGGGCTAGACAGGTAATACTCCTATTTGATTAAAAGCCAAAAGTAGCAATAATAAATCGATTAGGTTTTGGAAATTAGTCAGCATAAGCCTTATCTAGTCCTTAGAATTTTACTTGAAAAATAGATAACTCGTAACCGAATTAGGGTGACTATCCTGTGTCATTTTTCTTAAAGGGCATAAATATCATGGGTGTGGATGATGGCCAATAAGAAGCAACATGTGTCCCATGATTTCGGTTTCGAACATGAATCCTCTTTCAATATTCGATGCTTTTTAAATAATTGTAATATTCTTGTTATCGTTTTTATTTTCGGGTTCACTACTCGGACTTATCGTTTGAAATTTTAAGAAAAGGGAATTACCTTGTTAATTCATTTAGAATTAGAAATTGAATCAATTCATTAGAAGAAAACATGCCCAAAGAGAATTCAAATAAGAACAAATTTTTCCCTATTTTAGGTAAGGGTAAAGTTATTACCACCCTTCTTATTCTATTAATGTTGGTTAACGGAACCTTGCTAAAAAACACGATGGCTCAAAGTGTAGAGATGCCTAGCAAAGGTTTTTGTGCACACAGGGGAGCAATGACTACGCACCCTGAAAATACTTTGCCAGCATTCGAACAGTCAATTGCATCTGGTGCCCAGATGATAGAGTTTGATGTGCTATTTAGCAAAGATTCTGCTTTAATTGTCATGCACGATGGAACAGTAGACCGAACGACCAATGGAAGTGGGGAAGTGGCCATGATGGATTCCAAAGAAATAAGAAGCCTTGATGCTGGCAGTTGGAAAGACCAATCCTTTACTGGAACAAAGGTGCCTGTATTAAGAGAAGTTTTGGAGATGATGCCTACCAATATTTGGTTGAATGTCCATTTAAAAGGGGGGTATGAGCTAGGTAAAAAAGTGGCTGCAGTCATTCTGGAAATGGGAAAAACCCATCAGGCAGTAATGGCAGTACAGGAAGATGCAGCTAATGGGGCAAGGTCTGTCTCTGATAAAATTTTGATCTGCAATATGGAAAGGCAATCGGGTGGATTGGACTATGTGGAAGGAACCATTGCCATGAAAGCAGATTTTATCCAACTCAAAGGCCCAATAACGGCAGATTTTAATAATTATGCTAAAAACCTTCATGATAATGGTATTGGCATCAATTTTTTTGGCACAGATGATCCTATCATGTTCAAGGAGTTGTTTGATTTGGGAATAGATTTTCCTTTGGTCAATGATATAGTTACAGCCATGGAACATGCGGATGAGTTTGGAATTGTACCTGTGTCTAGAATAGAATAATTTTGTAATTCCTTATTTAGGTTTGTATTTATTAATGGAATTTTACTTTTGGTGTGGTCTGAAGTTTAAAATCCGATTCTGAAGTAATTTTTTCCTATAGGAATTTGTGTTTTTGATATTTCGAATATTCCTATGCCTTAATACTTTTTATTAAATTCAACAGGTTTTTTACATTTTTTTGATAAATAAAAAATAGCTTTATTTAACGGTTAAAATATCTTATATAGCGAATTAAAATTGTCAGAGGAGGAACTAAGTCGACAACTTTACCTTGGTAGAGAAGAGGCTTTCAATGCTATCTATGAGAAGTATTGGAAAAGGCTCTATAGCTATGCCTTCAAAATATTTGAAGATCAGATAGTTTGTGAAGATATGGTTCAGGAAGTCTTTGTTAGGTTATGGGAGAGAGCTCAGCTTAATCAAATAGAAAAATTGGAGAATTATCTATTCAAAGCAATAAAGTTTCAAGCATTAAATGCTGTTAGAAACCTTAAACAAACTACTGATTTCGAAGAACTTTTTAATCATTTACCAGATAATTTGGGAGTCGACCTACTTCTGGAAGAAAAAGAGATGGCGCTTAAATTGGAAATGATTGTTAAAACACTGCCTATTAAGTGTCGTGAAGTATTTATTTTGAGCAGACAGGAACAATTGTCCAATAAGGAAATTGCAGTGAAATTGGGTATTTCCAAAAGAACTGTTGAAGCACATCTTAATAAAGCTTTAAAAATAATCAAAAATAATATTGGCGAAATATTTATCTGTTTTTATCTATTTTTAAACCAAATTTTAATAATAAATTTTTAAAAAATTCATAATTGTAAAATAATAATTTAAAAATATATAATTAGTTTAATTAATAATTTATTAGAAGTGCTAATTATATAAAATAAATTTTGTTTTAACTAGGTGTGAATTGGATCTCATGTTACTTGCATTATGGTAAGCGTGAAATCCATGGAAAAGAAAAAATTTATAAGATTATTACAGAAGCAATCCAAAGGGGAGGCAAGCCCACATGAAGTGGATCAAATAAAGCATGTTTTCGACCTGCTTCAAAATAGAAAAATTGAGTGGTCACTTTCTGCCAACCAGGAAAAAGAGCTTAAAATAAGAATAAAACAGAAAATAGATCTCAATAAAAAGGAAGTAAAAGTTCCATTTAAGCTAGCTACTGTTTTAAAATGGGCAGCTATTTTAACGCTTGGGTGCTCACTTACCTATTTGCTATTTTCATCCATAAATGAAAAATCACACAATTTAGAATGGGTTGAGAAAGTCACTAGCGAAAGCGAAAAGAGAAAGGTGACATTTCCTGATGGATCAGTGGTTTATATGAATACCAATTCCAAGGTTCGATTTCCTTTGCGTTTTGAAGAGGGTGTTAGGGAGGTTCATTTTGAAGGGGAAGGATTTTTTGAAGTTAAAAAGGATAAACAAAATCGGTTCGAGGTTTACAGCAATGGCGTGATTACCCGTGTCTTGGGCACCACCTTTAATATTTCAGCGATTGACAATGACCAAGTCGAAGTTACAGTGGCCTCTGGTAAGGTTGAAGTCTCAGAAGATTCACCAGGAAATTTAAATTTTAGCGCCATCGAGCCAAATCAGAAAGCCACAATAAATAAAGGCGATAAAGAAATTAAGGTTGAAAACATTGATCTCGACAAGGTTTTAGCATGGAGAGCAGAACAGATGTTCTTTGATTTGCTTCCTTTTGATCAGGTGGTAGAAGCTATAGGGAAAATGTACCATGTAGATTTTGAAATCAAGGGAGAAAATAAGGATTTTTGTTTAGTACGTGCGTCCTATTCTAATGATAACCTATTTTCCATTCTTTATGGGTTAAAAAATATTGTTGATTTTGAATGGAAAAAAGCAAGTGACAGGAAAATAATAATAGCATATAAAGGATGTATCAATTAAAGGAGAGTGCCTATGTAATATCACCGTTATAAATCCAAAATAAAACCGGAACTGCTCGAACAGCTCCGGAATTGAATCAAAAGGTAAAACCCGAAATCGGGTAAAACCTACATTTATTAATTTAACCTTACAAAAGTATGAAAAATTATTTACTGAGGATAATTGTGCGTATTTCAAAACAAACATTAAAGCTTTTTCTGCTAATGTTGCTAGGCCTTCAGACTTTGATTGCTGAACCTTCAACAAGTCAGGATTTAGAGGACTATCAAATTCAACTTCAAGCGATAGACCTGAAGTTGGTGGAGGTATTAAATCAGCTTGAGCAACAAACTGATTTAGTTTTCGCTTACAACCGAGCCGTAGCAATCGACAAAACAAAAGTTACATTAAATTTATCTACTGACCTTAAAAAAGTTCTAGAGCAACTATCAGGCATGGTTGCTTATGATTTTAAAAGAGTCAATGAGAATATTTACGTAATAAAGAGGCCGAAAAACAACAATATTTCCTCTACCTCAAAAGTTACATCAGGTGATAATTTCGCTATAGCTATTAGTGGAACTGTTGTTGATGAGGGTGGAGCACCCATTCCAGGCGTAACGGTGTCTATTCCGGGAACTTCTGTTGGAACAGCGACTGACTTGGATGGAAAGTATACTTTAAGTGTTCCTGAAGGAGCTACACTTGTTTTTTCTTTCATAGGCTACCAATCCCAAAGTGTAGCAGTAGGTACAAGAAGTTTAATAGATGTAACCCTTGTTGAAGACATCTCTTCCCTTGAGGAAGTTGTTGTTGTTGGATTTGGTGAGCAAAAGAAGGCAAACCTTACAGGTGCTGTCTCAACCATAGATGCTGCGGTGATTGCAGAAAGACCGGTACAAAATGTGGGTCAAATGCTTCAGGGCGTTATACCGGGCCTTAACTTACAAACCGGAGGCTTGGGTGGTGAATTGGATCAATCCCTAAATTTCAATATTAGAGGGGCCGGTACTATAGGTCAGGGATCTACTTCTTCCCCTTTGGTTTTGATCGATGGAATGGATGGAGACTTAAATGCTTTAAACCCACAGGATATCGAAAATATTACGGTGCTAAAAGATGCTGCCGCGGCTTCAGTTTATGGTTCGAGAGCAGCTTTTGGGGTAATATTGGTTACCACCAAAAGTGGTAAAGAAGGAAAAGCTAAGGTGAATTACAACAATAACTTTCGTTTCGGACAGCCTAGAGGTTTACCCGACATGATGGATTCACATACTTTTGCTTTGTATTACAATGAAGCGGCATACCATGCAGGAAGAAGCCCCATATTTGACGATGAAACCATTGATCGGATTGTTCAATATCAAAATGGTACGCTGGAAGCTTCTACCGTAGCGGATAACAATGGTGAACGCTGGCAGTATTATTCTGCTTCCAATGGGAACACGGATTGGTTTGCTGAACAATACAAAGCAATGACTTTTAGCCAGGAGCACAATCTTAGTGTGAATGGTGGAAGTGAAAATGCGAAATACTATGTTTCTGCCAATTACCTGGACCAAGGAGGACTTACCCGACATGCAGATGATAATTTTAACAGGTATGGCATCACAGCTAAAGTTGATCTTAAAATCAATGACAAGGTTTCATTTTTATACAACAACAGGTTTGTGAGAGAAAATTTCACCAAGGCCATGCACCTTAACAACTTGTTTTATCACAATGTTGCCAGGAGATGGCCTACCGTGCCTGTGAAAGACCCCAATGGATTTTATTCCTATCCTTCTGAAATCAATCAGATGCTAACTGGAGGAAGGGTAAACAACCTGAAAGACTACTATTACATGCAAGGTCAGTTGACTTATACACCAAAAGACAACTGGAACATTATAGCCAGCATTAACTATAGGTTAATCAATACCAATAATGACAGCAATGTGCTGCCTGCATTTGCTTATGATGTGGATGGAGAGACCTATCCAGCACCTGTTTTCTGGAATGCTGCAGGCCATACCGCGGTAAGTCAATTTAACCAGAAAGAGGATTTTTTCACAAGCAATATTTATTCAGATTACAGTTTTGATCTAGGTGAAGGTCATAATTTCAAGGTGATGGCTGGTTTTAACTCTGAGATGAATAAATACAGAAACATCAGTGCCAGTAGAACAGGTTTAATTACCCCAACTGTCATTTCTATCAATACTGCTACTGACAATTTCCAAAATGCAGGCGCCCTTAATCACTGGGCTACCGCAGGGTTCTTCGGGAGATTGAACTATAACTACAAAGAAAAATACCTCTTTGAATTTAACTCAAGGTATGACGGATCGTCAAGGTTTATTCAAGATTTGAGATGGAATTTGTTTAACTCCGCATCTGTAGGTTATAATTTGGCCAGAGAAGACTTTTGGACTTGGGATGACAAAATCCAAATGTTGAAAATCAGGGGTTCTTATGGTGAGTTGGGCAACCAGAATACATCTAGCTGGTATCCATTTTACCTAACCCAGCCTTTCTCTGTCAACTCCGGAAGTTGGTTAGTAAATGGCATTAGGCCCAATACTGCCAGTGCACCTGGTCTTATCAGTAGGTTCATGACTTGGGAAAGGGTTAGAAGTTACAATATTGGTTTGGATATGGGAATGTTCGACAACCGCCTAACAGTGAATTTTGATTATTTCACTAGACTGACCTTAGATATGGTTGGCCCTGCACAGGAATTGCCAGTGATTTTGGGGACAAGCGTTCCATTAATCAACAATGCTGATTTAAAATCTTGGGGGTTTGAATTAGAGTCAACATGGAGAGACAATATCGGGGAATTCAATTACAGTGTTAGAGGAGTGCTTTCAGATGATCAGATGAAAGTAACAAAATACCCCAACGACACTTATAACCTTAGCCAATGGTACGAGGGTGAATTAAGCGGAAATATCTGGGGCTATGAAACGGTTGGGATAGCCAAAGATCAGGCAGAAATGGATCAGCACCTGGAAACGACCAATCAAAATCAAATGGGTACCAACTGGATGGCAGGAGACATCATGTACAAGGACGTAAATGGTGACGGCATTGTTAACAGCGGAAGCAATACCCTTGGTGATTCAGGAGACCGAAGAATTATAGGTAACTCTACCCCTAGATATAGGTATAGCTTCGATCTTTCCGGTCAATACAGAAATTGGGATTTTAGAATTTTTATCCAAGGAGTAGCCAAAAGAGATTGGATGCCAAACGGCCCATACTTCTGGGGTACAGGAGGTCAAAACATGTGGCAGGCAGCAGGATTTATGGAGCACATGGACTTTTATAGGGATGAGAATTCTCCAATGGTCCAAGCTGGCCTGGCTGACGTAAATCTTGACTCCTATTTTCCAAGACCTGTTTTCGATAATGGTAAAAATAACCAGACCCAAACCAGGTTTTTACAAAGCGCAGCTTACATGAGGCTGAAGAACCTACAAATTGGATATAGCCTTCCCTCGGAAATTGTTTCAAGAATTGGTGTGGGCAATGCCCGTTTTTATGTATCGGGAGAGAATTTACTGACCTTCTCTAAAATGTCTAAAATATTTGATCCTGAATCTGTGGGATTATCCGGCTGGAATGATGGGAAAACCTATCCATTCTCTACTGTTTATTCATTGGGTTTAAATGTTAACTTTTAAAGAGAATTTGTGATGAGAATACATATAAAATCTAAATTGTATATAGCCTTAGCAATGGTATTACCGTTGCTGAACATGTCTTGTAATGAATTTTTGGAAAGAGAGCCATTATCTGTGGTGACACCCGAAGCTTACTTGCACTCGGAAGCTGATCTGGCTGCTTACACCATTAATAATTATGCCTTTCCTACGCATTCTGGATGGAATGTTGGAACCTTTGGTTATGACAACCATACAGACAACCAAGCCACTACCAATGCCAGCAATTTGTGGATACCCGGAGAGTATAGGGTAAGCCAGACTGGGGGTACTTGGAACTTCGGACAAATAAGGGACATGAATTATTTTCTGGAAACCGTTGTCCCTCGTTGGAAGGCCAACGGGATCTCTGGGAATACTTCGAACGTTGAGCATTATATAGGAGAAGGTTATTTTCTGAGGGCTTACGAATATTTTAATAAGGTTCAGAGCTTAGGTGATTATCCTATAGTGAAAAATACCCTTCCGGATGATTTAGAAACTTTAACTGAAGTTTCCAAACGAAAACCTAGAAACGAAGTGTCCAGGTTTATTATTTCTGATCTTGATTCTGCCATTAATCTTTTGTTGGTTAGCCCTCCAGGTGGGAAAAATAGAATCAATCAAATGGCAGCTTTGAATTTTAAATCTAGAGTGGCACTTCATGAGGCTACTTGGCTGCTATACCATAAGGGTACCGCACATGTACCAGGAGGGCCGGGCTGGCCTGGGGAAGCAGATAATCCTGGTTTTAGTATAGATATCGATCAGGAAATCGATTACTTTCTCAACGAGGCCATGGAAGCAGCTGAATTGGTTGCTGATCAGGTTTCCTTGACCACCAATACCCTTGATGATGGCTACGATTCCTCAGAAAATCCTTACCATAAAATGTTTGGGGACTTAGACATGAGTCAGTATGAAGAAGTATTGCTTTGGAGACAATACGACCATACATTGGGTATTCGTCACAATATCAATGCTTATATCAATTCAAATGGTGGCAACACGGGTTACACCAAAGGGCTTGTCGAAAGCTTTTTGATGGCCAATGGCCTACCAATTTATGCTGCTGGATCAGGGTATAAAGGGGATGATTATATAGCTGATGTCAAGGCAGATCGGGACAACAGGCTTCAGATATTCATGAAGGATGAAGGAGAAGTTCGTTTGTCTGACCAAACCAACGCTGATGGAACACCTATTACAATTACCCAACCTGAAATTATGGGAAATCAGGAAACCAAGTATGTTACTGGATATGGAATTAAAAAAGGATTTAGTTATCTATCCTCCCAAACCGTTGGCGAAGCAGGAACTGTAGGTTCTATGGTGTTCAGAGCAGCAGAAGCTTACTTGAATTATATTGAAGCCTCTTACCTGGCCAATGGAAATATTGATGCCAAAGCAGCTGTTTATTGGGAAGCATTAAGGGTGAGGGCAGGTGTTAGTCCGGACTTTAATCTTACTGTTGCCAATACCAATATTAGCAAAGAGGCCGATGGGGATATGGGTGCTTATTCTGCTGGAGAAATGTTATCAGATCCAATATTGTACAATATTAGGAGAGAAAGAAGAAATGAGTTGATTGCAGAAGGCATGAGGTTTTTTGACCTCAGACGTTGGAGGGCTATGGATCAACTTGAGACAGATCCCTATATCGTAAAAGGTTTCAAGCTTTGGGGGCCAATGGAAAGTTGGTACGTGGATGAAGAAACCAATGAAACTTTATTGATCGCGGCAGGATCCAATGATTCAGCCACTCCAAACGTTTCTAATCCTGAAGAAAGTGAATACCTTCTTCCATACAGGATCATGCTTGGTGGAACTAACCTTGTAAAAGATGGATACAAATGGGCTACTGCACACTACCTGGAGCCTATAGCTATCCAGCATTTTATCATTACCTCTCCGAGCGGAGACCCATCAAATTCCGTGATTTACCAAAATCCGGGATGGTCACTACAGGCCAATGAAGGAGCTTTGGACTAATAGATTACCTAGTTTTAATACTAATTGCTAAAAGCAATACCTATTTGGGTATTGCTTTTTTTATGGGATTTTATGTAAAATACAGTAGCAATTTTCTTAAAAGCGACTGAGTGGCGTCGAAACCTTCTTAATATTTTTAGCCTAATTCTCCTATAAATTTTCAAATGCCGAGACTTCATTTTTTTTGGGGTAGAAAGTTGATTTTGTAAGCCATATCAAATCAGTAAATAGGGATCAATAATTTCTGCTTAAAGTGCTGTATAAATGAATTCGTTTCCAATTTTGGATTGTCTAATTTCAGTGAAGTATAAATCTGGATTAAGTACTTAGTAATGTATTTTATGTTTAAAATAAACAAAAAATTATCGTTTATTTTATCTATTGTTGACCGAAAAATGTATGGTTTACATTAGGTTTTAAAAATCTTTATGGAACAATACAAATCCACATGTTTGGTTTTATCCTGTAAATATTATTACAGCGTATTTTCTGCCCGCACCGATGGGGTTTGGGGAATCATACGATGTTGGAACAAATTCAGGACAGGGGAAACCATGCGATGTTATTGTTGGGAGATATTGCAGTGCAGGATCGAAATGACCATTTAGGAATGCATAGGGCGGATTACCTATTGAGAGATTATTTACCCGCATGGAAAAGCTTTGTATCAAAAACACCGGTTTATGCCTCTTGGGACGATCATGATTATTTCGACAATGACAAAGCAGGAATTCCTGAAGGTTATTCAGCAAAGGATCGCGAGGGGGTAAGGGAAGTTTTCCAGCATGCTTGGGTTAACTCCAGCTATGGGGATGAATCCATAAAGGAAGGGATATTTACAAGAGATAGAATTGGTCCTTTTGATATAATCATGACCGATAACAGGTTCTACCGAACCAGGGAAGAAGGATCTTTCTTAGGCCAACGTCAAATGGACTGGTTAAAGAAACAATTGCTGGATTGTAAAGGTCCATTTATAATACTTTCCTGTGGTTCAATGTGGAGTGATTACGTGTCCAATGGAAAAGATTCTTGGGGGGTAAATGATCCGGAAGGTAGAGAAGAGCTATTTAGTTTTATAGAAGAAAATAAAATCAGTGGCGTACTTTTAATTTCAGGTGACAGACATGGAGCAAGAGGGTTTACAATACCTAGAAAATCTAATTTTGGCTTCTATGAATTTGAAGCAGCAAGCTTGGGAGCGAGAGTCGGACCTTCTGCCAGCGACCCCAAATGGAATACCCAGTTGTATGGAATAGACGGGGATTTTGCTTTCGGTGAGTTTACTTATTTACCATCCAAAAGGGATCCTGCTGTAATGTTCCGTTTGGTAAGCCAAGAGGGGCATTCATTATTTGAAAAAATCATTACAAGAAGTGAGCTGACACCCTAATCTATCCATTTTTTTTAAAGCATTTATCGGTTTATGGGCATTTAGATTGATTAATATCTCAATTTTAATTTGACCTTTATTCTCTACACAAAATTTTTCAGTATAGTAGTAATAGCATTACCTATCTGATTTTTTGGGTGGTTAAAAAGGCTGTTATTGTGTTTAAACCCGAAACATGCAATAGAAAACCTAATAAGGGCTGATCCATTGTGGCGGGCAGAATGTGTCACATCGTTATTGTTTTAAATTTAATCATAGCATCGCTATGCCGAAATCTTCTAACAACCTGATTTCTTGCGATTATATCACTTCCCCTAAATACGGGACAGGCTTTAAGAATCGTATAACATAATCGGGGTTAAAGGAATTAATAACTTCTTAGTTTTAAAATAGTCTGTCCCTTTTTAACCATTTTATTTTGCCATTCATATTCTTAGAGGAATAAGAATTATAGATATTTTTATATATTGTCACGCTAAAAAAAATGGATGGCCAGCTAAAGTAAATTTTCATAATTGGATTTTCATTTTCAGGTCTCTGTTCCAGCTAATTAATGGACAATTAATTAGCTGGTAGTAAATAAATCATCAATGCAATAACCTTAATCAATAAACCCATGAAAAAAAAGTTTACTAACTATCAGCTTGTTTGGCTGCTGGTATTTTCTGTATTCACATTAAGCACTCAGTTGCAGGTGAGTGCTCATACAGTTAAATCTTCTGTCAACCAACCTTTGGATTTTGAGGTGTTCGATTCCAATATTCTACACTTTGTTCCAATCAATGGAACGGTGGTGGATCAGAATAATTTACCCATTCCTGGGGCCACAGTTATCGTTGTGGGCACCACCACAGGTTCAGTTACGGATATTGATGGCAAATTCAATATCGATGCTACTGCAGGGCAGGTTATAAAGGTTTCCTTTATTGGTTTTCAGTCTGCTGAAGTAGTGGTAGGTAACCAAACCACTTTAAATTTAACTTTGCAGGAAGATACTTCTTCACTTGAAGAAGTAGTAGTCGTTGGGTATGGTACCCAGCGTAAAAGTGATTTGACAGGGGCCATTTCTTCTGTAACCAGTGAAGATCTCAAAGAAACGCCAGCGGGCAATTTTTTGGAGCAGTCACAAGGCAGGTTAGCAGGTGTTGATATCGTCAGAGCCAATGGCTCTCCCGGATCACCAGTACAAATCAGAATTCGCGGAAATCGATCCATAAACGCAAGTAATGAGCCTCTTTATGTTATTGATGGAATACCTACTAATGCAAACATCAATGATTTTAATCCCAATGATATAGAATCAATGGAGGTGTTAAAGGACGCGAGCTCAGTAGCCATTTATGGTTCAAGGGGAGCAAATGGAGTTGTTTTAATTACTACCAAACGAGGAAAGACAGGAAAAGCTGTAATTAGCTATGATGGATACTATGGTGTTAAGCAACCGATAGAATACCTAAACCTCATGGATGGAAATGCCTTTGCTGCCTATTCAAGGATCGCAAGGGGGCATGATGGAAATGATTCTTCTTTTGATAATAATTTTCTTGCCCCATTGGAAATTGAAAACCTTCAGGCAGGTAGATTCACCAATTGGATGGACTTAGCCATACAGACCGGTAGCCAGCAAGACCACCAAGTGTCCGTAAGTGGGGGAACTGATAAAATCAATTATTATGTTTCAGGTTCTTTTTTTAAAGAGGATGGTTACATCCCAGGTACTGATTTTGAAAGAACTGCCATTAGGGTAAACCTAGAATCCAAGCTTACAGAAAAACTAAAAATGGGTTTAAGTGCCACGGTAAGCTTAAGTGAAAGAAATCAAATGTCAAGTGCTCCTTTTTCAAATTCTTTAGGATATTCACCTTTGGTAGGGCCCTATGGTGAGGAAGGTAATTTCCTTGCTTTTCCAAACCCTAGGGAAGGCTTGCTTTCCAATCCTTTGCTTAACTACCAACCCTATCAGTATATTGATGAGACAAGAGGACATCGAATTTTTGCCAATCTTTATGCCGAATATCAATTCAATGAAAATTTGAAACTCAGGGTAAATTATGGACCAGACTTTAACTTATCGAGAAGAGGAACTTATGGTGGGATGTTGGATGGCAATATTAATCAAGGGGCTATCAACAACCAAATGGATTTTGCTTATACTCAGGAAAATATCCTTTCTTATGATAAAATATTTGGTAAACATGCCCTCAACCTTGTGGGACTGTTTTCAGTACAGTCAAGCAGGTTTGAAAACTCCTCACTTTCAGGTCAGGACATTCCTATAGAGAAATCATTGTTTTATGATTTGGGAAGTTCTTCTACAATCACTGGTATAGGAAGTTCTCTAGGTGAATGGGGACTTACCTCTTATATGGGAAGGGCCAATTATCGTTATGATGATAAATTTTTATTTACGCTTACAGGTAGAGCAGATGGCTCCTCAAGATTAGCAGAAGGGAACAAATGGGCATTTTTCCCCGCATTTTCTGCAGGCTACATATTGTCTGAGGAAGAGTTAATGCAAAACTCTAAAATATCTTTCTTAAAGGTTAGAGGTGGATATGGTGAAGTGGGGAATACAGCCATTGATGCCTACCAGACTTTAGGTGGCCTAAGTAGGACGACTTATATTTTTGGGTCGACAGCAGCTTTCGGATATGCTAATAGTCTGATCCCTAACCCAGATTTGAAATGGGAGATTTCAAAAACCATGAATTTAGGTCTTGATTATGGTTTGTTTGATGATCGTATCAATGGTAGTTTGGAATACTACATTACCAATACGAGTAATTTATTGCTGAACAGGTTATTGCCCATTACCTCTGGCTATAATTCTGTACTGCAAAATATAGGAAGTACAAGGAATTCAGGTTGGGAATTGTCAGTGAATGCAAATATTATCAATCAGCCTACGGGGCTTAAATGGGATGTGAACATGAATGTGTTTTCTAATAAAGAACAAATCACAGAGCTATTTGATGGAGAAAGTGATGATGTGGGTAACAACTGGTTTATAGGTAAGCCAATTAATGTATTTTATAGCTTTGAACAAGGAGGCATCTGGCAAAGCAACGAAGCAGACTTGGCTGCAGACTATGGACAGCAACCAGGAGATATCCGTATCAATGATGTGAATGGTAGAGGAACTGATGGCGAACTAAACAAGCAACCTGATGGGAATATCAATTCGGACGACAGAAAAGTTTTGGGATCTACTGTTCCGAGTTGGTCAGGTGGATTGACAAATAGATTCAGCTTTAAAGGATTTGACTTATCGGTATTGGTTCATGCGCGCATGGGACAGATGCTAAACAGCAGCTACCACAACCTTGGAGGAAACAATTGGCAAGGCAGGTACAATGCCATTACCATGGATTACTGGAAAGAAGATAATCCCACAAATGCAATCCCAAAACCCAATGCAGGAGAGGCTCCCCTGTATTCTGATGCGGTCCGCTATTTTGATGGATCTTACATAAAAATCAGAAACATAGCTTTGGGATATAATATTAATGCAGGATTGATTCAGAAGTTAGGCTTAACATCTGCCAGAATCTACTCTACTGTCAATAATGCTTTTATCTTTTCTCCCTATACTACAGTGGATCCTGAAACATCAAATGGCAGTGTCGGTGGCGGAAGTCCGCTTACTACTGCTTCTTATATTTTTGGAATTAATTTGAAATTTTAACCTGTCGATAACATGAAATACTACACTATATTTATTTGTTTCGTCCTGGGCCTTGTATTAAATGCATGTAGCGAAATTTTAACAGAAGACCCGGTGAGTTTGGCCACATCTGATGGCTATTATACCACAGAAAGAGGAATTGAGGATGGCCTTAAAGCATCTTATACTACCCTTAGAGATTTTTATGGGCAGCAGAATGGCTTTTTTCTTACCGTCACTGGAACGGATATTTTCACCAATGGCTTTGGAGGGATTGCGAATAATCCTGATATCAACAATTATTCATCAAATTTTCTAGGTACCAATTCTACGGTAACCAACATTTGGAATGCACTTTATGTGGGCGTAAACCAATGCAATACTGTAGTGAGTAAAATACCAGATGTCATAGGGATTTCCGAAACGCGAAGAAAGGAAGTAGAAGCTGAAGCAAGGTTTCTACGTGCCCTCTACTATTTTCACCTAGTGCAGCAATGGGGTGATGTTCACTTTTCACTAGAAGAAACCAAAGGAGTGGAAACAGAAGCAAACAAGACTCCTGCAGCTACCATATACAGCAATGGAATACTTCCTGATTTGGAATTTGCGGTTGCCAATTTGCCTACAAGTTCCCAAGATGCCGGGAGGGCATTTAAAGGGGTTGCGGAAGCCATTCTTGCCAGGGTGCATTTGACATTAGGTAATTGGGAAGCGGCAGAAAACCTCGCGGAAGTAGTGATCAATAATTATGATTTTGAACTGGTTACTCCTTATGCCGACCTTTGGGACATTAACAATGACAGCAATAAGGAATTTATATGGACAGTGCAATTTACCGATGACCCACTGTTGAATGGGCCGGGAAATTCAGGTCACCTTTACTTCATATTTGACTATACTTTCAACCCTGCAATGGTGAGAGATACAGAAAATGGAAGGCCTTTTCAGCGGTTTTTGCCAACAAATTACTTGTTTAGCCTCTATGATAGAGAGGTAGATGCACGTTGGAATGGTTCTTTCAAAACAGTGTGGTATGCAAATATAGCTGGTGAAATAAATGGACAGCAAGTCAACCCCGGAGATACTGCCATACATATTGTCATGGAACCTATAGCAGATGAAGTGAAACAAGCTGCTCCTTACTGGATCATTGATTATAAAGGGAATTGGATCGGCGATGTAAATGCTTACCAGGAAATCGGCACCAATCAACGCCGAAACTATCCATCTCTCTTAAAATTTTTGGATCCCTTACGCCCAAGTACGAATGAAACGGCAGGACGTCGGGATTTCCCAGTAGTGAGGCTTGCTGAAATGTATTTGATAGCCAGTGAAGCAGCATGGCGCCAAGGAGATGCCGATGGAGCAGCCACTTATATGAATGTTTTGAGATCACGAGCTGCTATTCCTGGAAAGGAAGCGCAAATGCAGGTGAACGCATCGGATATTGATTTGGACTTTATTTTGGAAGAAAGGGCCAGGGAATTGGTAGGTGAAAAGCATCGCTGGTATGATCTTAAAAGAACTGGTACGCTATTGGAAAGGGTCAAACAATACAACTTGGATGCAAGTCCAAACATAAAGGAAATGCACATGGTGAGGCCCATACCCCAAACTCAAATAGATAGGGCGAGTAACCCTGCAGAGTTCAAACAAAATCCTGGGTACTAAAAATATGAAGCATAAAATAGCCTCCTGATTTATATTGGAGGCTATTTTTTTTAAAATTTAGGCTAAATTTAGCTCGGATTAATCATAAGGATTTGTAGTGCGGAATCTAGGAAAACCTAAATCTTTACCCAAAATAAAATCAAGATGAACTTAAATAACAGGAGAAAATTTTTTAAGAAGGTAATTGCAGGGCTAGTATCCTTTTCGATAGCCCCAAAGATTGCCTCTGAGGCTTCTACTTTGGAAATAAAAAAGAGGGCTGAGGTTCCCTATTTTACAAATGGCTTTAAGATAGCGGAGGTAGATTCGAACACAACCATGCTTTGGACAAGACTTTGTTCTCAAGCAGAACCAAATCCCGTTAGACATGAGCGTATTGACAAAGTGTTCAGGCACCCTATTGATTTTGATGAAAATCAGGAGGTAAATAAAATGGATGGAGCTGTAGGTGGAGCCGAGGGCATGGTTCGGGCATTGGTGAAGGATGAGCGAGGAGGAACAGTTTTCACGTCTGACTGGGAAGAGACGCTACCTGCAAATGATTATACTGCTAAAATTCCAATCAAGGACCTTAAATCAGGTCATGCGTATCAAATCATTTTGGAAGCAAAAAAAAGGGGTTCAAATGAGGTGAATATTGAAAAAGGTTCTTTCTCTACCGCACCTGGTAAAAATGACAAAGTTCCCGTTGTGTTGACCACTTCTACTTGTCAGTATTTTTGGAGTTTTGATGAGAAGACAAGGGGTTTTCATACCTATGACAGTATGGCTAAACTGAAGCCGGACTTTTTTGTGCATACAGGTGATTATATCTACTATGACAAACCAGGGCCTTTGGCGAAAAACTTTGAAAAAGCACGTCATAAATGGCATGCGATGAATGGCTGGCCTTCCTTGCGTGATTTCTTTAAAAATGTTCCCATTTATATGATAAAAGACGATCACGATCTATTAAAAGACGATGCCTATAGGGGCAAAGGGCCTTATGGGGATTTAACTTTTCAGGATGGTGTAAAGCTTTGGTATGAGAATGTTCCCATAGAAGACAAACCCTACCGAACAGTTAGATGGGGAAAAGACCTTCAATTCTGGATGGTGGAAGGAAGAGAGTACAGGTCGCCTAATGACATGGAGGATGGCAATGAAAAGAGCATTTGGGGCAAGGAGCAAATAGATTGGTTTACCAAATCTGTAGATGAATCTGATGCGACTTTCAAATTGCTGTTTACAGCAACCCCGGTAGTAGGGCCGGATAGGGATGGAAAGAAGGACAACCATGCCAATAGTAATTTTAAACATGAAGGCGCCTGGTTAAGGCGCTACTTGTCTGCAAAGAAAAACATGTTTGTGGTAAATGGAGACAGGCACTGGCAATACGTTTCCAAGGATTTAGAGACAGGATTAATGGAGTTTGGTTCTGGACCTGTAAGTGATTTCCACGTCCAAGGTTGGGATGCTGAAGACGTTCGCCCTGAACACCAATACCTCAATTTGATAGGTGGATTTTTGTCTATTGAGGTAGACAGGAAATTGGGTAAACCAAAAATCAGTTTCAAACATAGAGATGTTTATGGAAAGGAAATGCATGAGGAATCCTTTATTGGATAATTTTTTTAATTTTTACGCTATCATTTAAGTCAATTAAAATTCCATTTGAAGAAAAGAGTGAGGAAAAAATCTCAACATAATGAAACGGATTTAGTCTTGCTTTTAAAACAAGGTGACAAATTTGCTTTTGAGGAGTTGTACCATCGGTACATAGACAGAATGTTGGGTTTTGCCTCTTCCTTTCTATTAAATGCAGAAGAGGCAGAAGAGGTTGTACAAATAGTTTTTATAGGTGTTTGGGACAATAGAAAATCTTTTGACCCTGAAAAGTCTTTCTCAGCATATCTTTATAGGTCCATCAAAAATAGAATACTTAATCGGATAAGAGATCAAAAAAAAATGTGTGATCTTTCTAATATTTCGGATGAAAAATCTTTTGATGGGTTGGACATTGAAAGAGAAATTTGCCTGAAGGAAACAACACGTGAAGCGCTTGAAGTTGTTAGTAAAATGCCTAAAATTCGACAAAAAGTTTTTATTTTAAGTAAGATCGATGGCTTGTCTAATAAGGAAATCTCAGAAAAATTATCAATTTCTACCCGTACTGTTGAGCACCATATTTATAAGGCAAAAAAGTCTTTTAAGGTGAATAATTTTGATAACATTGTTTTATTTCTGCTTTTTATGAATGAAATTTTGTATTGATGATAACAGAACATTAAGATTTAATTTTTTCATAAAGTTTTTTTAACATTTTTTAATTGAAAAGCACGTGATTTCTACTTTGCCAGTGTATTATAAAAAAAGGCTAAAAAATTGGACAAAGAAAAATTAAGACGTTACCTAAATGGTTTATCTCCTAAAAAGGAAGAAATAGAGGTAGGTAAATGGCTTGAGAATAATAATTCTGAAAAGGAAATCAATAAGATATTTGAGGCATCTTGGAAAGAATCTGCACATACCATCTATTCTGATAATATTAAAAATGACCTCTGGAGTAAAATAGAACAGAAGACAGGTAATAAATCTGAAATTACAATTGACCGGAATAGGTATCCACTATTAAAATCTGCAGCAGTATGGTTGATATTGGCAGGTTTTCTATTTTTATCTGCAAAAGTAATTTTGGAAAATAGCTCCAAAACTCAGGAGGAAGTTGTTCTAACAGAATGGATCGAGAAATCTGTTCCTTCTGGTGAGAAGTTATATCTCATCCTTCCTGATGAAAGCAAAGTGTTAGTAAACAGTAATTCCAATATCAAATTTCCTTCTACATTCAATAAGCAATTCAGAGAGGTCTATTTGGAAGGAGAGGCATTTTTCGAAGTGCACCAGGATTTGGAAAGCCCTTTTATTGTTTTTGCAGGAGAATTAACTACGGAGGTATTGGGGACAAGCTTTAATATCAGCAACAAGCCAACAGGTACTAAAGTAGCTTTAATTGAAGGTAAGGTCAAGGTCAAAAATGCCACTAATGAGGCCTTCTTATTGCCGGGAGAAATGGTTGAACATGGGATAAATAATTCCGAGAAATTGACAGTAAAACCCTTTAAAAATGCCAGTGAAATTGCATGGAAAGACGGGCAAATAAAGTTTCAAAAGAAAAAGCTTAAAGCCGTTCTTCAGCAACTAGAGGATTGGTATGGGGTGAAATTTGATACAGATAAAAATATCAACATAGACAGGACTGTTTCGGGTACCTTTCAAAATGATAACCTTGATAATTTGCTTTCCGGTTTGGGCTTTACATTGAACTTCAATCACAAAATTGAGAATAAAAATGTCAGACTTAATTCAAATTAGCCTATGAGATAAATAATTACAGGATAAACCCTCCATCGCCAAATGTCCGGGTTTACCCTGTCCGTTCTTATAAAATTTTATCCTATAAAAACATACTAAAATATGAAAACAAAAATACTTCACCTAATTAAAATGGTATCACGTCATATCTTATATGGTTTGCTGTTGCAGGTGATCTTCCTAAGTACCTTACTTGCGAATGATACAAATGCACAAATTAAGCCAATAGATGAAACTTACCTCCAGGTTGACCAATCAGAATGGCAAATATTAAAAATTATCGATTTGGTTGAAAATCAGACTGAGTACAGGTTAGTTTTTGCAGATGATCAGCTGAACGCTGACAGCAAGATTGTTTTAAAGCCTGGCAGAAAGTCTGTCTATGAAATTCTCTATGAAATTTCAGCCAAAACAGCACTCAAATTTAAACAGGTAAACAATACCATCTATGTTGGTAAAATGCCTGAATCCAAAATTTCGCCTGAAGAAGAGGTAGAATTAATGGCTCCAATTAAGGGAGTGGTCAAAGATGTCAATGGAGCTCCCATACCGGGAGCCACTGTAGTTGTAGAAGGAACTACCGTAGGAACAGTGTCTGATCTAGATGGGAATTTTAGCATTGATGTTCCGGAAGGCAAAGCCCTTCTCATTAGTTTTATAGGTTATGAATCTCAGCGTATTGTACCCGGCTCACAGACCCAACTTTCCATCGTTTTGGAAGAAGATCAGACTTCTCTTGATGAAGTAGTAGTGGTAGGATATGGTGTTCAAGAGAAATTATCTGTTACCAACTCTTTGGCACAAGTAGACGGTGAAAAACTAGAAAGGAGACCGGTAGCCGATTTTCAACAATCCTTACAAGGACTTGCTCCGGGAGTTACTGTGGTAGATCAAGGTGGCAGACCGGGCAACAGTAATATTAATATCCGAATTCGGGGAATCACTACCCTTGGCAACAATAACCCCTTGATAATTGTAGATGGGATTGAGCAAAGGCTCAATGATATCAATCCGAATGATATCGCTTCTGTGACTGTACTAAAAGATGCTTCTTCTGCTGCAATCTATGGGTCAAGAGCGGCAAATGGCGTTATTTTGGTTACTACCAAGCGTGGTTCAGAAGGAAAAATTGCGGTGAGTTATGATGGGTACTTTGCCCTGCAGGAGGTAACCAACCGACCGGAACATATGGATTTAGAGAGCTATTTTTACCTAGAAAATGATGCTTATGCCAATGCCGGAAGAAGCATTCCTTATACGGATGAGTACATTGCCAATTATGTAGCCAATGCACCGAGTCCAGAGTATCCCCTTCCTTTTCCTTACTGGAGAAAAGACGAACTTGGCATGTTAAAAACAGCTCCACAGCAAAACCATACCCTCTCTGTAAGTGGTGGTGGAGAAGACTTTTCAGGTAGATTTAGTGTTAGGCACCAGGCAATTGATGGGGTAGCACCGAATTTTAGTGATAAACTGAATGAATTCAGAATGAATCTGGACCTTAAAGCTTCTGAAAAAATTAAGTTTTCAGGGGATTTGAATTACCGAACCAAAGAATCACTACAGCCCGCAGGTAGGTCTGTTGCTGGAAATGGGGAGTCATTGGTTTTTCAGTACATGTTACACGCAAGTAAATTTTCATGGCCTAAGTATGAATCAGGTGAATATGGCTTAGGGCCTCAAGTCAATAATCCGCTGTTATTTGCGGAATTAACAGGGGATAGCAGGACGATCAATGATTACTTAACGGGTAGTGTGAAATTTGAATATGAGATCTTACCAGGGTTAAATTTTTCTACCCAGTATGCAGTAAGAAACACCCATGTTCAAGTGAAAACTTTCTTAAATAAATACAGGAATGAGGATCCATTAACTGGAAGAGTTGCCCAGCGTGCTTTCAACAGCTTGAGGGAATACAGGTCCAATACTCGTGAAGGAACCTTAAACAGTCTTTTGACCTACAACAAGGTTTTGGATAATCATAAATTCACCGGATTACTGGGGTATTCCACCATTGAGCATGAGACCAATTACATTACAGGTTATCGACAAGAATTCTATAACAACGATGTACAGTCCTTGAGTCAAGGTTCAAATGAAAATCGAGATGCTACCGGAGTTGATAGTGAGTGGGGTTTAAGGTCCTATTTTGCCAGATTAAATTACAATTACAATGACCGGTATTTCTTTGAAGTTAATGCCAGATATGATGGTTCTTCCCGATTTAATAAAGACAACAGGTACAGTTTTTTCCCTTCTTTTTCTGCAGGCTGGAGACTTTCTGAAGAATCGTTTTGGTCTGAATGGAAAGATGTGATCAATGAATTTAAGTTAAGAGGATCGTATGGTGGGACAGGTAATCAAGCAGTAGGATTATATTCATTCTATGAAACCCTAAGTGCGATCAATTATTCTTTCAATGAATCTCCGGTACAAGGTTTTACCCAAACCAATTTAGCCAATCAAAATTTGACATGGGAAACTACCTACCAAACCAATGTAGGTTTTGACATGGGAATGTTAGAAGACAGGGTTTCTTTGACCTTCGACTATTATGATAAAACCACCGATGGAATATTGCTTCAGTTACCGATCCCTGCCTTAATTGGTTTAGGAGCACCGGTGCAGAATGCAGGAGTGGTAAATAACAGAGGCTATGAAATTGGGTTGAATTTCCGTGGTGGTAATAAATTAAGTTATGATCTTGGGCTCAATTTTAGTCAAAACAAAAATGAGGTAAAAGATCTCGTGAATTCCGGCCCCTATATTTCAGGAGGTACTACAGCTCCACGATTTATAATTCAAGAGGGAATGCCTATCAACTCTCACTGGGGTTATATTACAGATGGAGTATTTCAAACACAGGAAGAGGTAGATAATTATCCTACACTTAGACCCAATAGTGCTCCCGGAGATGTTAAGTATGTAGATGTAAATGAAGATGGAATTATCAATGAAAATGACCATCAATACCTGGGCTTATCTTTCCCTAAATTTGATTTTGGTATGAACGGTACTTTTACCTATGGTAATTTTGATTTGTTTTACCAATTTCAAGGAGCTGCAGGACATAAGACCAGACTAGATGGTGCTTTTCAGCAAATTGCTACTTATGAAACTTTTACCCATGCGATTTATACGGATAACTATTGGACACCGGAAAATCCAGATGCAGAGTTTCCAAGACCAATCAAAGGGGATCCTAGGAATTTTCAAACCTCAGATTCGCAGTTGATTGATGCTTCTTACCTAAGATTGAAGAATGTAGTTTTAGGATATACACTGCCTGAATCAATTTTAGAAAAAGTCTCAGTAAACAGTATTCGTGTTTTTCTTGGGGCTACCAATTTGTTGACTTTTTCTGAGTTAAATAGATGGGATTTGGATCCTGAGATACCTTCAGGAAGGGGACAGTATTACCCACAAGTAAGCATGTATTCCCTTGGAGCAAACGTTAGGTTTTAATATTTAATAGCTGAAAACATGAAAAATTTTATATATATATTGCTGTGCTTAACCATCTTTTCATTGGTGGCATGTCAAGAAGATTTATTAGAAACAATTCCAAACGATAGGATTTCAAAAGAGATCTTTTGGAAAACACTCGAAGATTTAGAATATGCATCAAATGCTGTTTATCCGGCACTAGATGGAACTAATATTTTCTATTATGATGGAATAACAGATCAATTGATGACCAACCATCCTTTCAATTCAAATACAGATGTACAAAGAGGATTTGGCACCATTGCTTCTGGTAAATTTTACTCCGAATGGCAAAATGCCTACCAAGGTATACGAAGAGCCAATGATTTTATGGACAATATAGACCTGGTGGAAGAAGATGACCAAGAAGCTATCAATAGGTATAAGGGCGAAGTAATGACACTCAGGGCATACATTTACCTTAAATTGATTATGTTGTATGGGGATGTTCCATTGATTACTTCGGGCATAGACATAGAAGAAGGGCGTACGATTACCAGGACACCAATTGCTGAGATTTGGGACTTTATAGAAGAAGAACTTACCCAGGCAGCAGATTGGTTGCCTTATGAAAACAATGGTAGGATAGGGAAAGGGGCAGCCTTGGCACTTAAAGCCAGAGCAATGCTTTATGCCGGGAAGTATAATGAAGCTGCACAAGCCGCCAAAGAAATTATGGATAGCGGCGTCTTTAGTTTATACCCTGACTATTTTAACCTGTTTCAGTATGAAGGAGAAAACAATTCTGAGGTTATTCTCGCTAGAGAATTTGCAGTGGATGTAAACGCACATAATATTTATTCGAGCGTAGCGCCATGGAGTCAAACTTCAGGAAGTAGTGGGAGTTTGTATGTACCCACCAAAGCCATCATTGATGCTTATCCAATGGCCAATGGATTGCCTATAGATGATCCGGAAAGTGGCTATGATCCATACAATCCTCATGAAAACAGAGACCCAAGGTTGGCTCAATCTGTATTCTTAACCGGAATTACTCCTTTGCCTGATGGTGGGACTTATGGAACAATTCCCGGCACAGATGGCTCTGATGCAGTTCAAATAACTGTCTATTCTACTGCTTCGGGTTTTAATGTGAGAAAGTATGTGGATGCTGCAGATTATAGTAATCCTTCAAACTCAGGTTTAAATATCATGTTAATTCGTTATGCAGAAGTATTACTGACTTATGCAGAGGCTAAAATAGAGCTGGGTGAGTTGGATGAAACCGTTTATGCTGCAATAAATGAGGTGAGACAAAGAGAAAGCGTTATGCTACCTTCAGTAACATCTGAACAAGCTTCAACTCAAGAAAGTTTGCGCTCCATTGTCAGAAATGAGCGCCAGATTGAGTTGGCATTTGAAGGATTCCGCTTATTTGATATTCGAAGATGGAAAATTGCTGAAGATGTGATGCCCGGTGTTCCCCTTGGGATGCAATATGGAGATGGTGATGGCAATTTGATTCAAATTTCACTGGATGGTTTTGATAGGTCCTTTGATCCTGAAAGGGATTATCTATGGCCTATTCCTAATAGAGAAAGAGAGTTGAATTCAGCATTGACTCAAAATACAGGTTGGTAATGATAGGCACTCCCAGTTTTTCTGGGAGTGCTTATTTCTTTTGGATAAAAATATAATATGGAAAATTTACTTTTGTGATTATTGAGTTATTAGCGAAAATACGCAAATTCTCATTAATAAATATTTACCATTGATAGCCTATAAAACCTGTCATGGTATAAAATAATTGCCTTAAATAGTTTACTCTTGTAGGCTTCAGGAATTTTGCCTAATATCAGTTACCAAAAAGAATAATTTGGTAATATCACTTAATTCCACCACTTGTTTTAATCACAATTATACCGAATGCAAAGACCTCATATTAAATTTAATAGTATTGTTTTAGTTCTATTAGGAGCTTGTTTTCTAAGTAGTATTTCTTCATATGGAAGACAAAGTCCCAATTCAACTTCTCCTCCAAATATCCTTATCATTACTGTAGACAATGTAGGCTATGGGGATTTTAGTTTCATGAATGAGGCTTCACCAATATTGACTCCTAATTTGAATAAATTAGCCAAACAAGGGGCTATTTTGACTGATTTCTATACCGGTTCTCCTACATGTACAGCCTCTAGAGCTAGTTTGCTTACCGGAAGAATACCCCAAAGAAATAAATTGGATTACCAGCTTGGAGGATTGGCAGGGAATTATGGGATAGGTCTTCCACAGACCGAAATTATTATCCCCAAAGTAGTTAAAAACAGTCCCTATGATTATCAAACTGGGGCATTTGGAAAATGGAACATTGGCTTTGCTCCAGGCTCAAGGCCAACTGAGAGAGGTTTTGATGAGTTTTTGGGAATTGCTTCCGGAAATGTAGACCACTTTTCCCATGTTTATGCCGGTAGACATGACCTTTACCACAATACTACTTCAATCAATAGGCATGGTGAATACAGTACAGACCTGTTTGCCAATGCTGCCATTGATTTTATTAATGAAAAAACGAACAAAAAGAAACCTTGGATGGTGTATCTCCCATTTGATGCACCACATCATCCGGGAGACAGAAACATAGCACCTGGGGAAGAGAATATATGGAAAGCCCCAGACTATGCTTTTAAGCCTTATGGCTTAAGCCCTGATGAGAAGGACCCCAAAAAGAGATTCAATGTCATTGTAACCGCTATTGATATGGCAGTTGGTAGGTTAATGGATTCATTGGACGAACTTGGAATTGCAGACAATACTTTTGTGTTTTTCTATTCTGACAATGGAGCTTTTTATCCTTATTTAGACATACAGTCCAATGCACCTTTGAGTGGAGCAGGAGTGACCCTTTGGGAAGGTGGAATTCGTGTGCCGGCTTTGGTAAGGTGGCCCGGTAAGGTTAAGGCCAATTCAACCATAAATACCCGACTTTGGTCTTTGGATTTGATGCAGGCGGCAGCTAATTTATCGGCAGCTGAATTACCGCAAGACAGGTATTACGACGGCAAAAACCCATTGCCAGTGTTGACAGGTAAGACTTCTCATTCTCCCCACGCCTCCATGTTTTTTAAATACAACGGGCAAGAGGCTTTAATTTGGGGTGACTATAAAATCCTAAGGGAAAGTAATTCTGAGCCTTGGAAATTATTTAACATCACTGAAGATATCTCAGAATCCAAGGACTTGGCAGAAACAAGACCTGATCTGGTTAAGAAACTAGAAGAACCATTTAAATTAACTGATGCGGAGATAAAGAGTGACTTAGAGAGAGAAAAAAGTAATCTGATGCACAATAATTTAAACTAGATCATTTTCATGAAAACCCCTTTTGTAACCTTATTATTCGCTTTTGGTATTTGTTTGATTGGCTTGCTTATGCCAATGACCTCCCTCGCGCAACAGGCAAAAAAACCAAACATTCTTTTTATTATTTCTGATGACCTTACGACAACGGCAGTTTCTTCCTATGAAAATTCAGCCGGTTATACCCCAAATATCGATCGGTTGGCAGAGGAGGGGACGAGGTTTACCAGGGCTTATTGTCAGTATCCGGTTTGTGGACCTTCGAGAGCCTCTATGATGTCTGGGTACTATCCTCACGCTACAGGTACATATGGGTACGTGAGTGGGAGAGAAAACATTGGGCCGGATAAAAAAATGTGGCCTCAACTGTTCAAAGAAAATGGTTGGTTTACGGCCAGGGTGAGCAAGATTTATCATATGGGCGTTCCCATAGACATCGAGAAAGGTTCCAATGGTACTGATGATGAAGCTTCCTGGAATGAAAGGTATAACAGTCAGGGTCCAGAATGGACAGCAGATGGGGAAGCAGAATTGGTACAAAACAATCCATTTGGATTACTACCAAGAAAAGGAGGGAATGTGATGACCATCGTGAAAGCAGATGGGGATGATTTGGTACATTCAGATGGTAAAACTGCAGCAAAAGCTTCTGCCATGATTCGGGCCCACAAAGGCGAGCCATTCTTTTTAGCCGTTGGATTGGTCAGACCACACGTGCCATTTGTTGCCCCAAAACCATATTTCGACAGGTTTCCCTATGAGCAAGTTGTTCTTCCGCCAAAAGTCAAAGGTGATTGGGATGATATTCCTGCTGGAGGAATAAATTATGTTACTACGCTCAATGCAAAAATGACAGAAGAACAGCAGAAGAAAGCCATAGCAGCTTATTACGCTTCTGTTAGCTATATGGATGCACAGGTGGGAAAAATTCTTAACACCTTAAAGGAAGAAGGGCTTGAAGACAATACCATTGTAATTTTCACTTCTGATCATGGTTTCCACTTGGGTGAACATGATTTTTGGATGAAAGTGAGCTTGAAAGAAGAATCTGTAAGGGTGCCATTGATCGTTAAAATTCCCGGACAAAAACCACAGGTTGCGAATGGCTTTGTGGAGCTGATAGATTTGTATCCTACTATTGCTGAATTGGCAGGTTTGCAGGTAAAAGACGCCATTCAGGGGATTAGTTTTGTGCCAACATTAAAAAATCCTACAATAAAAACCAGAGACATGGCTTTTTCAGTTAATACATGGAGAGGAAATCATGCCTTTCTCCTAAGGAATGAAAAATGGGCTTTTACGCTATATGGTGAAGATGGCGCTGCTGGTATAGAGTTGTTTGACATGGAGCATGATCCGAAACAGTTTAATAACCTGGCCACCTTCCCAGCCTACCAAGAGACTGTTTCTCAGTTAAAGGAGGAGGTTCAAAAGAAATTAGTAGCTATTCGGAACAATGATTTACCGAGAAAAAATGAGACACCTTAAACATTAAAATAAATGGATAACCAAAATAATTTCAGCCATAAAAGCTATTTATTAATGGTAATGGCTTTTGTCTTAATCTTTTCTTGTGATGAAAAGAAGGTGGAGGTAATGACTGATAATCTTCCCAATGTAATCCTTCTCCTAGGTGATGACCACGGTTGGGACGAAACGGGCTACAATGGCCATCCTTATCTCCATACCCCTGTCCTTGATGAAATGGCAGAAAATGGTGTCCGGATGGATCGATTTTATTCGGCATCCCCTGTATGTTCCCCAACTCGTGGAAGTATAATCACAGGAAGGCATCCCAATAGGTATGGTACTTTTACGCCGGGTTTTTCCATACGGCCAGAGGAAATAAGTATTGCTGAAAGTATGCAAGAGGCGGGATATGTGACTTCCCACTTAGGAAAATGGCATCTTGGACCTGTCAAAGATGACTCACCAACTAACCCAAAGCATTTTGGTTTTGATGAATACCTGTCTCACGACAATTTTTTTGAAATGAATCCTCATTTATCAAGAAATGGAGCTGACCCAGTGATTTTTGAAGGGGAAAGCTCTGAGATATTAATTGCAGAAGCCATCGATTTTATAGAAAGGTCTAAGGGGAAAAACCAACCCTTTTTTATCGTGATCTGGTACGGTTCACCTCATGAGCCTTACAGTGCCAAACCTAAGGATCTGGCCTTGTACGATAGTTTGCCGGAAGATTTCGGAAACCGAATGGTGCGGTTGACTTCTAATGAGACGGGCGGGCCTGTAGAACGACTGCAACGTGATGTGCTGAGAGAAAGGTTTGCTGAAATCACAGCCATGGATAGATCTATTGGGCAATTAAGATCTTATCTTGATGGGGAAGGAATTCGAGACAATACCTTGCTATGGTACTTTGGAGACAACGGAACACCTCAGGAGGGAAATGCAACTGTTCCTTTCAGAGGTCAAAAAGGAAGGGTATATGAAGGAGGGGTAAGGGTGCCTTCTGTATTGGAATGGCCTTCTAAAGTGCCAATGCCATTAATAACGGATGTGCACGGTGTTTCCAGTGATGTATTTCCTACACTTAGTGAAATTACCGGCCAAGAACTTCCTGATCGTCCGATTGATGGCATAAGCCTTTTACCATTGTTGGTTGGGGAAATGGATGTTAGGCCCGAGCCCATTGCTTTTTGGAATGGCAGGCCAAGGAATAATGGTAAGGGTTTGGTAGATTATATAGACCCTGAATTACAAAAAGGTACCACTCCTTTGGTGAAATTGTCAAACGGTATACCTACTAGAAACTTTAAAAATTTTAAACATCCTGATATCCAAGAACAGGATTTTTCAGGCCCTAGAACCTTATTGGGCAACCAATATAAATTGGTGATCCATGGAGGCACAGGAATGGAAGCCGAAAAGGAATTATTTGATATCGATGCAGATCCGGCAGAGGAAAATAACATTTTATCCGAGCACCCGGAAATAGCCGAAAACATGGAAAAAACCTTATATGATTGGCAACAGTCCGTCTTAGAGAGTTTGATAGGAAATGATTATCAATAAATTTATCAAAGATTGGAGAAATCAACCGTAGTTTCTCCATTTCCTTTTTTGTGTGAAATTTCAATTGTTTTACCATTCACCTCTATCATGTATTTCCCATAAAATGCTGACATAGAAAGTCGGCCTTCACTATTAACAATTCCTTCTAATTCTGACCACCAAGTACCAAAGATCAATTCTTGGTAAGCTTTTGCTGCAGGCTTGGCTTGCCAGTCTCGAGTATATAATGAGGAGGCGGGGATCCAATTGGCTCCTTCCCAAAATCCCCACATAAGGATTCCCTCAACAGCCGGATGGGCAAAACAAATACGATAGTAATCCACCAATTCAATGGCATTTTGCTGTTCTTCTTCAGGACTCATTTCGAGCTGCGTGTCTTTATGGAATTTGGAACGCTGGCCCGGCATATTGAACTCGGTGACTCGAATGGGGAGGCCAAATTGCGCCAGGGAGTCCAGGCTTCGTTTCAGTTCCTTTCTGTCAAAGGTGCTGCCATGCAAGTGACCTTGAACACCAATCCCAGCAATCGGAACATTTTGGGCCAGGAGCTCCCTTATTTGGGCCAAATAGTCCGCCAATCGATTTCCTGTTAGGATATCATAATCATTGAGATAAAGCTGAGCCTCAGGATCTCCCTCAAGCACCCATTTGGCCATTTTAGCGGTTATGTCCGGTCCCAAACGATCTTCATAATAATTGCCATGGATCATTTCATTGTTCAGGTCGTATTCTACAAAGCGGCCTTTGTACCGTTGGGCAATGGAAATGGCTCGATCTTTTATGGTTGCTTCCAGTTCGGCATCACTCAACTCCATTATCCAGGGCTGAACAAATTTTTCTATGCCCCAGTATAAATTATGTCCCCGCAGAGGGATATCGTTTTCCGCTGTCCAATCCAGAATTCCTTCTACCGTTAAATGGTTGACCTCACCTTTTGCCCTTTCCATATTTGCCCACTTGAGTGCATTTTCGGTTACGGCACTGTTAAAGTTTTCTAGGAAATATTTCTTGTACTGGCTCAGGTCTTCGGGAGACATATTTCCAGATCCCAGCCCATTGGCAATGGCTGCTCCAAACCAAAATTCGTGGGAAAGCTGTTTGACAATGACTTTATCTCCTTGCTTGGCATTGACGATAAGTTCACCTTTTCGATGCTGAGAGATGGCTTGGTCTACAGGATTGTTTTGAGCTTGGACAGGCATGCTTGCACAAAACAAGGTGGCCAAGCTTAAAAAGAAGGAAGCTATTTGAAGCATGGAATATTTGATTTTATAATTACGACAATGATTTATGTATGAGTGAGCTGGGATAATTGATTTAGTGATTAGAGATCAGTGAGCTGGTGATGTAGTGATGCAATGCGATCACCTATCTCAGATCACTCCATCACAGACCCTAATTAACAATTAACAATTAACAATTCACCATTTCCATTATCCTATGAAGATACCAATTTGAAAGCAATTCACAACTCTGTTTTAGTAAGCTGGTGATGTAGTGATGCAATGCGATCACCTATCACAGATCACTCCATCACTCGATTACCCATCACCCATCACCCATCACTCGTTCACCCTATCACCTCTGTCCAGACCCTAATTAACAATTAACAATTAATAATTCACCATTTCCATTATCCTATGAAGATACCAATTTGAAAGCAAT